>Ga0102832_1000106_pt1 | contig 236433 bp, 210 predicted proteins | sample EBPBio282013_DNA_FD_88942 | JGI IMG/M metagenome (GOLD analysis project Ga0102832, IMG submission 88942) | Wastewater treatment Type I Accumulibacter community from EBPR Bioreactor in Madison, WI, USA - Reactor 2_5/28/2013_ DNA (Illumina Assembly) | ecosystem: Engineered > Bioreactor > EBPR >...
TCATGCGGCATTCGAGGCAGCCGACCGAGCGGTAGAAACGCTCCGGACGGTTGGCTTTCCAGGGCGCGACCAGCTGGTCCCACATGCTCTCCTCGACGGCATTCGCCGCGTGCTCCTGCTTGCAATGCGGACAGAGGATGCGCACCAGGCGCTGCGCCATGACCCCGAGCACGGTGGCGCTGAGCAGGTACGAGGGGATGCCGAGGTCGAGCATGCGGGTGATCGCCGCCGGCGCGTCGTTGGTGTGCAGGGTGGACAGCACGAGGTGGCCGGTCAGCGCCGCCTGCACGGCGATCTGCGCGGTCTCGCCGTCGCGCATCTCGCCGATCATCACCACGTCGGGGTCTTGCCGCAGGATGGAGCGCAGCGCGTTGGCAAACGTCAGGCCGATCTGTGCGTGCACCTGGATCTGCACGATGCCCGGCAACTGGTATTCCACCGGGTCTTCGACGGTGACGATCTTCTGCGTGCCGGCGTCCAGCCGCGCGAGGCCCGCATACAGCGTGGTGGTCTTGCCGGCGCCGGTGGGGCCGGTGACCAGCAGGATGCCGTGCGGCCGCGCCAGCATCTCGGCAAAGCGCGCCAGCGTGTCGGGCGGCACGCGCATGTCTTCCAGGCTCAGGCGCACGGCGGTGCGGTCGAGCACGCGCATCACCACGCTCTCGCCGTGCACGCTGGGCACGGTGGAGACGCGCAGGTCCAGCTCGCGCCCCTTCACGCGGGTGCGGATGCGGCCGTCCTGCGGCAGCCGGCGCTCGGCGATGTCGAGATGCGCCAGCAGCTTGATGCGCGAGGCCACCGCGGCGCCCTGGCGCGGCGGGATCACCTCGGCGGTGTCGAGCGCGCCGTCGACGCGGTAGCGCAGGTGCAGGCCGTCTTCGAAGGGCTCGAGGTGGATGTCCGACGCGCGCAGCTCGATCACGCGGCCGATCAGCGTGTTGACCATGCGGATCACCGGCGCCTCGCTCGCCAGGTCGCGCAGGTGCTCGACGAACTCGCCGCTGTCGACGTCGTCGTCGGCCGCGCCGTCGTCGTCGGCCGCGGCTTCGGCGGCGCGGTCGGCCAGCGCCTTGTCGATCTCGCCCGGCGCCGCCACCGCCACCTGCAGCGGCAAGCCGGTGGCCAGGCGCAAGGCCTTCTGCACGAAGGCGTCGTCGGGGTCGGGCAGCGCGACGCTCAAGCCGCGCTCGTCCACCGCCAACGGCAGCACGTGGTGGCCGAGCAGGAAGCCGCGCTGCAGCCCGGGCACGTCAGGCAGTTCGGCCGGGAAGTCGTCGCTGGCCAGCAGGCGCAGGCCGTGCATCTGCGCGCGCGCGGCAGCGATGTCGGCCTCCGACACCAGGCCGAGTTGCACCAGCACGTCGGGCAGCCGCTTGCCCAGCTCGGCGCTGGCGGCCTGCGCGCGCTCGAGGTCGCGCGGCGCCAGCTTGGCCGCGGCGACCAGGCTGTCGCCCAGGCGCTGGTCGGCGGGGTGGAGGATCGCGGCGTCAGTGGACATGGGCAGGGGCGACGGCAGCCCGCGGCTTGCGGGTCATGAAGGGCAGTTCGATCAGATGGTAAGAGACGATGGCCACCGCGAAGGTCAGCGGCAGCCCGACCAGCACGCGCGTGGCCAGGCCGAGCTTCAGATGGTCTTCCATGATCAGGAAGATCGGGTGGTGCCAGATGTACAGGCCATAGCAGATGCTGCCCAGAAAGACGGTGGGCCGCGCCTCCAGCAGCGGGTGCAGCCAGCCGCGCCGGCCCAGCACCAGGCCGGCCACGAGCAGCAGCGACAGCAGCATGCACACCTGCGACTGCCACAGGTACCAGGCGCGGTCGTAGTAGCTGGCGGAAAAGCCCCAAACGAACAGCACCGCGGCCACCGGCGGCGTGGCCCAGCCGAGCGCCGCGCGCAGGCGCGGCGACACGCCGTCGGCATGCGCGCGGCGGTAGAAGGCCAGCGCGGCGCCCAGGCACAGGCCGCCCAGCCGCACGTCGGTGCCGTTGTACAGCCGCGCGAAGCCGGCGCCCTGCGTGGCCAGCCACCAGCGCCAGGCGGCCGAGGCGATGGCCCCGCCCACCAGCAGCGCCGCCAGCGGCAGCCAGCGGCGGCCGCGGCGGCCCAGCCGCACCACCAGCAGCGTGAACAGCAGCGGCCACAGCGCGTAGAACTGTTCCTCGATCGACAGCGACCAGGCGTGCCCGAGGTAGGGCGACATCGGCCACTCGAAAGCGCGCGCCCAGTTCATGAAATAGAACAGCGTGGCGCCGATGGCCCTGAACTCCAGCGTGCGCGGCCGCTGCAGCAGCAGGATGACCACGGTGTAGACCAGCAGCATGGCCAGCAGCGCCGGGAACAGCCGGCGCACGCGGCGCTCGTAGAAGCGGCGAAAGTCGACGCGGCCGGCGGCGTCCTGGTCCTTGATGAGCAGCGAGGTGATGAGGTACGAGCTCATCAGGAAGAAGGTGTCCATGAAGATGATGGCACCCGGGTACCAGTAGTAGTGCAGGTGCGCGGCCAGCACGCCCAGCGTCATCAGCCCGCGCGCGCCGTCGAGCGAGGCCGAGTAGCCGAGCGGAAACTCGCGCTGGCGCAAGCTCAGTCCGGCCATCGCTCACCCGCCTGGGCGCGCCTGAACGGCCGCCACTGCGCCGCCCACACCGTGGCCGGCGGGGTCCCCGCCGTGCCGACGGCGGGCCATTGCCCGGCGGACGGCGCGGCATAGGTGCCGAACAGCACGTCCCAGAAGCTGAAGTAGGCCGCGAAGTTCTTGTCGTGGTGCTCGGGCTGCACCGAGTGGTGCACCCGGTGCACGGCGGGGCTGACCAGCACCCGGTTCAGCGGACCGAACGAGATGCGCGCGTTGGCGTGGATGAAGAACAGCCAGGCCGCGCCGATCCAGCCCAGCACCAGCGGCACGCCGGCCGGCGCCTGCACCAGCAGCGACGCCGGGATCAGGACCGTGGCCAGCTTCATCAAGTCCTCCAGCCAATGCACGCGCAGCGTCGTCGTGACGTTGAAGCTGGGATCGGAATGGTGCAGCTCGTGGATGCGCCACAGCGGCGCGAAGCGATGCTGTGCACGATGCGTCCAGTAGTAGAAGAAGTCGAGCACCGCCACCTGCAGCAGCATCTGCAGCCACGCCGGCACCTGCTGCACGGCGGCGCGCCAGGGCGCGAACCAGGCGGCCAGCGGCGTCACCACCGGCTGCGCAAGCTGCCATCCCGCGGCCACCTGCAGCAGGCTGATGGCGATGCCGATGCCGATGAAGCGCAGGTTGAACCAGACGGCTGCGGCATCGGGCTGGCGAGCGCGGAGCAGCCGTTCGAGCACGAAAACCAGCAACATCCAGGGTGCATAGGCTTTGACCTGCTCCCACCAGGGCGATGCCAGCCGATGCGTGAACAGATCGAACAAGGTGTCCACGGGCAGGCGGGTGGGCAACGACAAGGATAGGGGCGGCCGGCGGCGCCAGCCACCGGGCGGAAGCGGCCTGCGATTCTAGGAGGCGGGCGCCGGCGACCTGAACTCGGGCAGCGCGCGCGCCAGCGCTGCGCGCACCTCGTCATCGCCCGGCAAGGGCTGGGCGCGCGCGGCCAGCGCCAGCAGCTCGGCCATCGAGCCCTGCTGCGGCGCCAGCCGCGCGATGCGCAGCCGCTCGAAGGGCGTGGCGATGGTGGTTTCGGCGTCGGACAGCAGCTCCTCGTACAGCTTCTCGCCCGGGCGCAGGCCGGAGTAGACGATGGCGATCTCGTCCGTCGTGTGGCCGGCCATGCGGATGAGGTCGCGCGCCAGGTCGACGATGCGCACCGGCTTGCCCATGTCGAGCACCAGCACCTGGCCGCTTTCGCCGATGGCCGCGGCCTGCAGCACCAGGCGCGCCGCCTCGGGGATGGTCATGAAATAACGAATGATGTCGGGGTGCGTCACCGTCACCGGGCCGCCGCGCGCGATCTGCTCCTTGAACTTGGGGATCACGCTGCCGCTGGAACCCAGCACGTTGCCGAAGCGCACGGCCATGAAGCGCGTCTGCGGGTGCAGCGGCACCAGCGTCGACAAGGCCAGCTCGGCGGCGCGCTTGCTGGCGCCCATCACGTTGGTCGGGTTGACCGCCTTGTCGGTGCTGATCAGCACGAAGCGCTCGACCGCCACCTCGGCCGACGCCAGCGCCGCGTTCCAGGTGCCCAGCGTGTTGTTGCGCAGCGCGGCCCAGGCGTTGTGGTCTTCCATCAGCGGCACGTGCTTGTAGGCCGCGGCGTGGAACACCACCTGCGGCCGCCAGGCGGCGAACGCGGCGCGCAACGCGGCCAGGTCCTTCACGTCGCCGATCAGCCGCACCAGCTCGACCTGCGGGTGGCTTTGCGACAGCTCCTGCTCGATCGAGTAGAGGTTGAACTCGCTTTGCTCCAGCAGCACCAGCCGCGCCGGGCCGTAACGCAGCACCTGGCGGCACAGCTCGCTGCCGATGCTGCCGCCGGCGCCGGTGATCAGCACCGCCTTGCCGCGCAGCGTCTCGCCGATGCCGGCTTCGTCCAGCTGCACCGGCGCGCGGCCCAGCAGGTCGTCGGGCTCGATGTCGCGCAGGCGCTCGATGCGGCTCTTGCCTTCGCGCAGCTCGTCCACCGTCGGCACGGTCAGCACCGGCAGCCCGGTGCTGCCGGCGAGGTCCAACGCACGCCGCCGCTCGTCGGGCGTGGCCGAAGGCAGCGCGACGACGACGTGCGTCGCCGCGCCGCGCACCGCCTTGTCGCGGATGGCCTCCAGCGGCCCCAGCACGCGCACCGAGCCGATGCGCGTGCGACGCTTGGCTGGGTCGTCGTCGAGCAGGCCCAGCACGGTCCAGCCCTGTTCGTGGATGCCGGCCAGCAGCATGCGGCCGGCGGCGCCGGCGCCCATCACGATGGCCCGCCGCGCATCGGCGCCGCTGCCGCTGATGCGCGAACGCGCATGCTCGTAGACCATGCGGTAGACGATGCGCACCAGCGTCAGCCCCATCAGCGTGACGATGGGGTGCAGCGCCAGCACCGCGCGCGGCACCTTGCGCAGTTCCAGCCCCATGACGATGGCGGCCGCGGCCAGGCCGGCTGCGGCGCAGGCCAGCGTCAGCCGCTTGACCTCGCCGAAGCCCGAGAAGCGCCACAGGCTTTGCGGCATGCGCCAGGCGCTCAAGGCCGCCAGGTACAGCGCGACGACGCCCAGCAGCACCCAGCCGTCGTACGACGGCCGCGCGCTGATCCAGCGCTCGAAGCCCAGGCGGAACAGGTAGGTGGCGTTCCAGCACAGCGCCACCACCGCGGCGTCGATCAGCAGCGACAGCGGCACGCGGTGCGGCCGCGCCTTTGCCAGCAGGCGGTCCAGCCGCTGCCAGACGCTTCGGTGGTCGCGCGCCGTCGTCACGCGCGTTGCACCAGCAGCTTGAGCGTGCGCGCGATCACCTGCAGGTCGGTCCACAGGCTGGCGCGCTCGGCATAGTCGGCCGCCGCCTGCAGCTTGCGCGGCAGGATGGTCTCGATGTACTCGCGTTCGGGGTCGGCGGCGGCGGCCAGCAGCGTGCTCTCGTCCAGGTGGGCCAGCGACGAGGGGTCGGTGATGCCCGGCCGCACGGCCAGCGCACGCTCGCGCAGGCCCGGCGGGTAGTGCGCCACATAACGCGGCACTTCGGGACGCGGGCCGACCAGGCTCATGCGGCCCTGCAGCACGTCGATGAGCTGCGGCAGCTCGTCCAGCCGCGTGCGCCGCAGCCAGGCGCCGCTGCGCGTGATGCGCGGGTCGGCGCCCACCGTCAGCGCCGGGCCGCGCTGCGGCGCGTCGGCCACCATGGTGCGGAACTTGTGGATGCGAAACGGCCGCCCGCCGCGGCCCACGCGCTGCTGGCGGAAGAACACCGGCCCCGGCGAATCGAGCTTGATGCGCAGCGCGATCAACGCGAACAGCGGCGCCAGCAGCAGCAGGGCCAGCGCGGCGCCGGCCAGGTCGAACAAGCGCTTGCCCATCAGGACGAGGGCGGCGGGTCCAGCCCGTCGAAGACCTCGGCCAGCGGCACGCTGCAGCCGATGCTGGGCGCGTCGAGCGTGGGGCCTTCGCTCATGTCGAAGAACAGCCACTGGTCCTGCTCGGTGCGGCGATAGCCTTCGACGCGGCGCGCGTCGGGGTCGACGAGGATGAACTCCTTCAACGACGGCAGCCGCCGGTAGGTGGCGAACTTCAGGCCGCGGTCGTAGGCCTGGGTGCTGGGCGACAGCACCTCGATCACCACGGTGGGGGAGCGGAAGACCATCTCGGTGGACAAGTCGGCCTTGTCGCAGGTGATTAGCAGGTCGGGGTAGAAGATCGCGTCGTCGGCAATCTGCAGCTTCATGCCTTCGGTGAACACGCGGCAGGGCGTTCCATCCAACTGCTCGGCCACGCGGCGGTTGAGGTTGGACACGATGCAGCCATGCACCCGCCGCGCCCCCACCATCGCGAACACCTCGCCGCGATAGAACTCGTTCCTGTCGGGCTGCTGGTTCTCCCAGTCCAGGTACTCGGTCAAGCTGAGCTGGGTTGCCGGCACGGCCATCGCAATCACCTCCGTGGCGCCGATTGTGCCGCTCAGGCCTGCAGCGCCCGCCGCACCGCGGCGATCACGCGCTCGACGTCGGCGTCGCTCATGCGCGTGTAGATCGGCAGGCTGACCAGCCGTTCGTAGGCCCGCTGGCTGTGCGGGAACTGTGCCGGCTGCAGGCCGTAGCGGTCGCGCCAGTAGGGGTGCAGGTGCAGCGGGATGTAGTGCACGCTGCAGCCGATGCCTTGCTCGAACATCGATTCGATGAAGCGGTCGCGCGCAATGCCGGCGCCATCGCCCAGGCGCAGCGGGTACAGGTGCCAGGCGTGCAGGTCGCTGGGCGCCGGCAGCGGCGGCGTGACGAGCGGCAGCCCGGCAAAGGCCTCGTCGTAGCGCGCCGCGATCTGCGCGCGCCGCTGCTGGAAGCCGCGTGCGCGCTTGAGCTGATGGATGCCCAAGGCCGCGGCGATGTCGGTCAGGTTGTACTTGAAGCCCGGCGCGACGATCTCGTAGTACCAGCTCGGCACCTTGGCGGTGAAGCGGTCGAAGGCGTCGCGGCTCATGCCGTGCAAGCGCATCACGCGCGCGCGATTCGCCAGCGCCGCGTCGCGCGTGACCAGCATGCCGCCCTCGCCGGTGGTCATGGTCTTGTTGGCGTAGAAGCTGAAGACCGTGGCGTCGCTGTCCAGCGTGCCGACCAGGCGGCCGCCCGTGGTGGTGGGCAGCGCGTGGGCGGCGTCTTCCACCACCTTCAGCCCGTGGCGGCGGGCGATGGCCAGCAGCGCCGGCAGGTCGGCCGCCAGCCCGCCGTAGTGCACCGGCAGGATGGCCTTGGTGCGCGGCGTGATCGCCGCTTCCACCTGCGCGGGGTCGATGCACAGCGTGGCCGGGTCGATGTCGACCAGCTTGACGTCGGCGCCGAGATAACGCACGACCTCGGCGGTGGCGGTGAAGGTGTGGGTGGTGGTGATGACCTCGTCGCCGGGGCCGATGCCGAGCGCTTCCAGCGCCAGGTGCAGGCCGGCGGTGGCCGAGTTGACGGCGATGCACTGCAGACCCTCGTCGCCGAGGAAGGCGGCGAAGTCGGCCTCGAAGCGCCGCGCCTTGGGGCCGGTGGTGATCCAGCCCGAGCGCAGCGTGTCGGCGACCTCGGCGATCTCTTCGTCGCCGATCTCGGGCAGGGCGAACGGCAGGAACGGCAGGAACGGCAGGGAAGGCAAAGCGGGTTCGGTGCTCATCGCGGTTTGGCGACCCAGGCCAGGACATGGGTGCGCAGGAAAGGCAGCAGGTTCAGGGCATCGTGCAGCGCCGGGTGCACGCGGCAGGCCGCGCGCGCCAGCGGCGGCGCCAGCGTGACGCGCCGCGCCGTCACCTGCCCTTGCGGGAACAGGCGGCGCAGCCTTGCCAGCGGCACCCCGCGCACGTCGCGGTTGCGCGGATTATCGACGGTGAAGTCGTACCAGATCACCGCGCCGCCGGGCTTCAGCCAGCGCCACATGGCGTCGGCCAGCGCCTGCTGGAAGGCGTCGTCGAGCAGCGACGAGAAGACGGTGGCCTGCAGCACCAGGTCCTGGCTGGCCGCCGGCAGCGGCGCGGCGCTGGCGTCGCCGGCCAGCAGCGTCAGCGCCGCGGGCAGCCGCGCGCGCGCCAGCTCCAGCCGATCGGGCAGCAGTTCGATGCCGGTGAGGTGGCGCGGCGCGAAGCCGAGCTGCAGCAGCTCCAGCAGGTTGCCGCCGCTGCCGCAGCCGACCTCGGCAAGCCGCAGGTCGCCCACGGCGCCGATGCCGGCGCGCGCCAACAAGCCCAGCAGCGCGCGCTGGCGCTGCTGCAGCAGCCGCTGCACCTCGGGCCGCAGCGGGCTGTAGCGGTCGCCGTCGGCGCGCCGCGCATAACGCTCGATCAACGCCTGCTGCTCATTCATGCCGAGCCGCCTCGATGGCCTGCAGGAAGCGCTGGGCCAGCACCGGGTAGGTGTGGTGCGACAGCACGAAGCCGCGGCCGCGCTCGCCCATCGCGCGGCGCAGGTCGCTGGGCATGGCGGCCAGCTTGCGCAGACCCTCGGCCACCGCGGCCGGCGATTCGGGCGCCACCGTCAGCCCGCAGCCGGCCTCGGCCACCGGGTCGTTGCCGGCCTCCACCGCGTGCAGCACGGGGCAGCCGGCCATCATGTAGTCCATCAGCTTGTTGGGCGCGATGCCGAAGCGGTAGATCGGCACGCGCTGCCAGCCGATGTAGGCGACGTCGATGGCGCCCAGGAAGCTGGGGATCTGCGCCTTGGGGATGGCCGGCAGCAGGCTGACGCGATCCTGCAGCCCCTCGGACGCCACGCGCTGCTGCAGCCGCGCCTTCTCGTGGCCGTCGCCGACCAGCACGAACTGCAGCGGCTCGTCGCGCAGCAGCGCGGCGGCGTCGAGCAGCGTGTCCAGCGCATTGGGCACGCCGTGCGATCCGGCATAGCCGACGATGGTGCGGCCCTGCGCGCGCGCCGCCTGCAGCGCGGCCTGCAGCGCCGGGCCCAGGCTTTCCGGCGCGCCCTGCCATTCGTCGAGCGTGATGCCGTTGGGCACGATGGTCAGCCGCCGCAGGTCGAGCCCGCGCGAGGCCATGTAGTCGTGCACCTTGGGCAGCATCGAGACCACGGCGTCGGCCTGGCGGTAGGCGGTGTCCTCGGCCGCCTGGCACAGCATGATGAAGGGGTGCCAGCGCGGCATGCCGAACAGCTCGCGCGGCGACAGCGGCCACAGGTCGTGCACCTCGTAGACCCAGCGCGCGCGCGCCAGCTTGGCCAGGCGGCGCGCCACCCAGATGTCCATCGGGTAGGTGCTGGAGGCGATCACCACGTCGGGCGCGAAGGCCTGCGCCAGGCGCGGCGCGTCGCGCCACACCGCCGACAGATAGGCCCAGACGTTGCGGCCCCGCGCCAGGCCGTTGCCGCGGTAGGGCGGCGTGTGCAGCCAGCGGTAGTGGATGCCGTCGATCAGCTCGTCGCCGGCGCGCGGCTGGCGCGAGCGCACGTGCGAGTAGTCGGCCGCCACCATCTGCACGCGGTGCCCCGCGCGCACCCATTCGCGCGCCAGGTAGTAGGGCCGGTACTCCATGCCGAGCGATGGCGTGCCGGCGTAGTGGTTCAGGTAGAGGATGTTCATCGCGCCGGGCCGGCGGCCTGCCGCGCGCGCAGCCGCTCGACGAAGGCCTGCACCGCAGGCCCGAACAGGGCATGCCGCTGCACCCAGGCGCGATTCTCGCTGGCGATCGTGTCGGCCCGCTGTTGAACGCGAAACAGAAGGTCAACATCGGGCGGCATCGGGCCCTCCGGGCCTTCCTGCAGGATCAACCCGTTGTCGCCGCTCTGTACCAGCTCGCGGTTGGCCGGCAGGTCCGACAGCAGCGGGATGCAGCCGTGCGCCATCGCTTCCAGCACCGAGACGGCGACCGAGTCGCTTTGCGGCAGCGACACATACCACTGCGCGCGGGCGTACCAGCCGGCCTGGGTCTCGGCGTCGAGCCGGCCGACGAACTGCACGCGCTCGGCCAGGCCCAGCGCCGCGGCCTGGGCCTGCAGCGCGGCGCGCAGCGAACCGTCGTTGGCCACCACCAGGCGCAGCGCCGGCCGCCGGCGCGCCCAGGCGGCGAAGACGGCCAGCACGCGCTCGGGCCGGTAGATGGGCTCCAGGCCGCGGTTGGCGAACACCAGTTCGGCGTCCTTCGCGGCGGGCGCCGGCGGCAGCGCGTCCAGGCCGAAGGGGAAGACCATCACCTCGCGCGCGCCCAGCTCGCGCATGCGAGCGGCCATCACCTGCGAATCGCTGGTGGTCAGCGTGCAGTCGCGCAGCACCATGCGCGTCAGCGCGCGCCAGGGCCAGCCGCGCTGCGGCGTGACGAGGATGTCGCTGCCCCAGGCCGAGCCGACCAGCCGCCCCGGCGCGCGCCCCAGGTGGCGCGCCGCCCAGGCCAGGCTGCCGTGCGAGGTGAGGTAGTGCGCGTGCAGCCAGTCGGCGCGCACCTCGCGCAGCCAGCGCGCGGCGCGAGGCAGTTGGCGCAGCAGCCCGAGGTTGCCGCCGCCGGCGACGGGCCGCGTGTTCAGCGCCAGCCGCCGCGCGGCCGGCACGCAGGCCTCGAAGCCGACGGCGAAGCCGCGGCTCGACAAGGCCCACAGTTCGACGTCAGCCACCGCGGCGAGCGCGCGCGCCCACTTCAGCAGGTGCGGGCTCTCGCCGTCCCCGATCAACACCAGGCGCATCAACGCGGCGGCTCGTCGGTTGGCTTGAGCGCCCAGGCGTCGTAGGCCGCGCGCTCGGCCGGGTGGGCATCCAGCCAGGCGCGGTCGGCCTCGCGGGTGTCGCCCAGCACCACCGCCGGCTGGCCGCCGGCGATGGCGAAGTCGGGCAGCTCGCCGTCGACGTAGCTGTAGGCCTTGACGATCACGCCGCGGCCGATGCGGCTGCCCGGCATCACCACGCTGTGCGGGCCGATGAAGCTGTAGGCGCCGACCTGCGTGGCGCGGCGCACGAAGCCCGGCGGCTCGGCATCGCCCCAGTAGTTGCGGCCGGCCAGCCGCACCGCCTGGTGGCTGCTGTGCGTGAGCAGCGCGCAGTGGGTGGTGATCTGCACGCCTTCGCCGATGTGCAGGCCGCCCGAGGCGTCCAGCAGGTTGAAGGGGCCGACGTAGACGTGGTCGCCGATCGCCAGCCGCTCGGGCGACTCGATGCGCGTGCCGGTGCTGATGCGCGTGTGCGCCAGCCAGCGGCCGTCGGCGCCGCGCCAGCCGTACAGCATGCGCGGCGCCACCAGGGCGCGCCAGCAGCGCTGCAGCCATTCACGCATCAGCGATCTCCTCGGCGCGATGCTAGTACGGCGCGCAGGTCGGCCCCCAGTTGCGGCCCCGGCAGCAGCACGCGCGCCAGCGGCCAGCCGGCATGGCGGGCGAAGCGCCAGGCCAGCAGCAACACGCTGGCCGCATAAGCCGTGCTGGCTGCCACCGCGGCGCCGGCCATGCCCCAGCGCGGCACCAGCGCCAGCGCCAGCGCGGCGTTGATCAGCAGCGAGACCAGCGCCACCTGCGCCGGCACCTGCGGTCGCCCGGCATGGTTGGTGAAGTAGGCCGACAAGGCCGAGGCGCCGCCGAACAGCAGCACGCCGGGCAGCAGGATCAGCAGCAGCGGCAGGCTGGCCGCATAGGCCGGCCCCAGCGCCCACGGCAGCAGCCACCATGCCACCGCCGCCAGCAGCGGCGCCACCGGCAGCAAGGCCGCCACGCCGAGCTGCACCACGCGCACCGTGGTGGCCGCGGCCTGCGCGCGGTCGGGCGTGCCGATGCGACCGTAGACCGCCTGCGTCAACGAGCCGGAGACGAACCACAGCAACTCGGCCACCACCACCGCGATCGAGTAGACGCCGGTGGCCGACAGCCCCAGCATCCGCTCGATCACGAACAGCCCGACGCGGTAGTTCAGCAGCGCCACCACGTTGCTCAGGCCGATGGTGGCGACGAAAGGCAGCTCGCGCCGCAGCGCTTGGAAATCAGGCGCCGCCAGCCGCGCGCCGCGCCACAGCAGCGCCAGCACCAGCACGCCGACCACCACCTTGGCGAACACCCAGCTGGCCAGCACCGCCGGCAAGCCGGCCACGCCGATCAGGCCGGCGCCGAGCAGCAGCGCCAGCGTCAGCGCCGGCGGCGCCAGCGTCAACCGCGCCATCGGTCCCATGCGCCCCTCGCCCAGCCACAGGCCCTGCAGGTTGGGCGCCAGCAGCAGCGCCGGCGCCCCCAGCGCCAGCAGCCACAGCCAGTGGTAGGCCGGCGGCCCCAGCGACGACAGCGCCCACAGCGCCAGCGCCGCCAGCAGCCCCAGGCCGATGCAGGCCAGCACCGTGGCCGCCACCAGCGCGCGCGGCTGCTCGCCATGGTGCGAGACGCGCCGCGCCAGCGCGATGCCGAAGCCCGACAGCAACGCCAGCAGCAGCCCTTCGACGCTGGTGAACAGCGCGAAGGCACCCTGCGTCTGCGGCCCCAGGCGCGCGCTGATGGTGGTGATGGCCAGCACCAGCGCCACGCCCAGCAGCCGCGTGGCCAGGTTGATCAGCGTGCCGCGGGCGACGCTGTCGCGGCGGCTCATCGCTCGGACGGCATGCGCGCGCTGCCGCGGCGCCTCAGGCGATGGGCGCGGCCGGCACCTGCGCCGGCGCTTGCCCCAGCGCCTGGGCCTGCGCCTGCGCCAGCGCCTGCCCCAGCGCCTGCACCACGCGGTCCTGGTCGGCTTCGCTGAGGTCGGCGCTCATCGGCAGGCTCAGCACCTGCTCGGCGGCGCGCTCGGCTTGCGGCAGGCCGCTGGCCGGCGCCAGCTGCGCGTAAACCGGCTGGCGGTGCAGCGGGATCGGGTAGTGCACCGCCGTCGGGATGCCCTGCTCTTTCAACACCGCCTGCACCGCCGCGCGCTGCTCGACGAAGACCGTGAACTGCGCCCACACCGAATCGCGGTCGGGCCGCACCGCGACCTGTCGCACGCCAACGTTCGACAGCAGCCGCTGGTAGCGCGCACCCAATTCGGCGCGGCGCTGCAGCTCCCAGTCGAAGCGCTCCAGCTTGGCCAGCACCACGGCACACTGCAGCGTGTCCATGCGTCCGCCGACGCCGACGCGGGTGTGCCGGTAGCGCGCGCTCTGGCCATGCACGCGGATCTCGCGCGCGGCCTGGGCCAGCGCGTCGTCGTCGGTAAACAGCGCCCCGCCGTCGCCGTAGCAGCCCAGCGGCTTGCTGGGGAAGAAACTGGTGGCGCCGAAGGTCGACAACGCACAAGAGCGCCGGCCCTGGTAGTGCGCGCCGAAGCTCTGCGCCGCGTCCTCGATCACTGCCAGCCCATGGCGCGCGGCGATGGCGTTGATCTCGGCCATGTCGGCCACCTGGCCGTACAGGCTGACCGGCAGGATGGCGCGCGTGCGCGGCGTGATCGCAGCCTCGATCCGGCTGGCGTCGATGTTGCACGTATCGGGCTCGATGTCGACGAACACCGGCACGGCGCCGAGCAGCACGATGGTCTCGGCCGTCGCCGCGAAGGTGAAGGGCGTGGTCACGATCTCGTCGCCGGCTTTCAGGTCCAGCGCCATCAGCGCGATCAGCAAGGCCTCGGTGCCGCTGGCCACGGTGATGCAGTGGCGCGCGCCGGTGAAGGCGGCGAGCGCGGCTTCCAGCTCGGCGACCTCGGGGCCCATGATGTATTGGCCGTGGTCCAGCACGCGCTGCATGCGCTCGGCGATGCGGTCTTTCAGCGCCGCGTACTGCGTCTTCAGGTCGGTGAATTGCATGGCAGCAGCGTCAGGGTGTCGCCGTCGAGTCGGTAGCGTTCGCCGGTGGCGGGACAGACGGCTTCGCCGTGGCCGCCGGCCGGCAGCGCCAGGCGCTCGCCGTGGCGGCTGACCCAGCCGATGCGGCGCGCCGGCACGCCGACCACCAGCGCGTGGGCCGGCACGTCGCGGCTGACCACGGCGCCGGCGCCGACGAAGGCATGCTCGCCGATCGTGACGCCGCAGACGATGGTGCAGTTGGCGCCCAGCGTCGCGCCGCGCTTGACCAGCGTGCGGCGGTATTCGTTCTTGCGCGGCACCGCCGAGCGCGGGTTGTGCACGTTGGTGAAGACCATGCTGGGGCCGCAGAACACGTCGTCTTCCAGCGTCACCGCGTCGTAGACCGAGACGTTGTTCTGCACCTTGACGTTGCGGCCGATCGTCACGTCGTTGCCGACGTAGACGCCCTGCCCCAGCGAGCAGCCTTCGCCGATGCGCGCGCCGGCGCTGACGTGCGCGAAGTGCCAGACGCGCGTGCCCTGCCCAAGCTGCGCGCCTTCGTCGACGATGGCGCTGGGGTGGATCGTCACCGCCATCGTCAGAACACCAGCGGCAGGCCGACGCGGACGCCGTCGCGCGCGCTGCGGTAGGCGGCCAGCACCACCTCCAGCGAGCGCAGGCCTTCATAACCGTCGACCTCGGCGTGCTGCTCGCCGCGCAGGGTGCCGATCACGTTGTCGTAGTACAGCGGGTGGCCGGGGCCGTAGACGCTGGGCGCGGCATAACCGGCGTTGCGCGCCTGCTCGTCCTCGGGCCGCTGGTCGGCGAACTCCCAGTGCTGGATCTGGTTGACCGCCACGCCGCCGATGCGGACCGTGCCCTTCTCGCCGAGGATGGTGATGCTGCCTTCGAAGTTCTTGCCGTGCGTGAGCATGGTCACGTTGATCGACGCCAGGCCGCCGCGGCGCAGGCGCAGGCTCATCACGCCGGTGTCCTCGGCCTCGATGTCGCGCGCCAGCGTGGCGGTGTAGGCATGCACGCTGTCGACCGGGCCGACCAGCCAGTCCACCATGTCCACGTAGTGGCTGGCCTGGTTGAGGAAGGCGCCGCCGTCGAGGTCCCAGCGGCCGCGCCAGCGGGCGTCGTCGTAGTAGCTTTGCGGCCGCGTCCAGAAGACGTTGACGGTGCTCAGGTAGATGGCGCCGAAGCGGCCGCCGTCCACCGCGGCCTTCAGCAACTGCAGCGTCGGGTTCAGGCGGTTCTGCTTGACGACGAAGAGCTTGACGCCGGCCTCGCGGCAGGCGCGCACCATCTGCATGCCCTCGTCCCACTTGGTGGCCATGGGCTTTTCGGTCAGCACGTGGCGGCCGGCCTGGGCGGCGCGCATGGCCTGGCGCGGGTGCAGGCCGCTGGGCGTGGCCAGCACCACGACGTCGGCATCGCTGCCGGCGAGCAGCGCGTCCAGCGAGGCAAAGCCGGCAGCGCCGGTCCTGGCCACCGCGGCGGCCAGCGCCTCGGGCCGGTTGTCGCAAACGGCCACCAGTTCGGCACGGCCGGCGTGCTGGCGCAGCGCCTCGATGTGGTTGGCCGAGATGCGGCCGCAGCCCACCAGCGCGAAGCGGATCGGGCGGTCGGTGATCGGAAACGGAGCGCTCAAGGGCGGTCGGGGCCAGGCGGCGGCAAAGCGCGCGATTGTAAGGCTGGGGTCCGTTTCGGCGCCCGGGCGGCGCCTAAAATTGCAGCAGCTTCAACGAGTCGACCGATGACCTCTCCTGTGCCCACGCCCCCCCAGACCGTCACCCTGGACGAGAACCAGTTGATCGCCGAACGGCGCGAGAAGCTCCAGGCCATCCGGGCCGCGGGCGTGGCCTTTCCCAACGACTTCAAGCCCACCCACCACGCCGCCGATCTGCACCACCGCCACGGCCAGGTGCCCAACGAAGAACTCGAGCCGCAGGGGCTGAAGGTGGCCGTGGCCGGCCGCATGATGCTCAAGCGCGTGATGGGCAAGGCCTGCTTCGCGACGCTGCAGGACGGCTCGCTGGGCGACAAGGGGCGCATCCAGCTCTACGTCACGCTCGACGCCGTCGGCGCGCCGGCGCTGGAGGCCTTCAAGCGCTGGGACCTGGGCGACATCCTCGGCTGCGAGGGCACGCTGTTCCGCACCAAGGCGGGCGAGCTGTCGGTGCGCGCCACCCGCGTGCGGCTGCTGACCAAGAGCCTGCGCCCGCTGCCCGACAAGTTCCACGGCATGACCGACCAGGAGCAGAAGTACCGCCAGCGTTATGTCGACCTGATGACCGACGACACGGCGCGCGCGCGCTTCGTCGCGCGCAGCAAGGCGGTGGCGTCGATCCGCAACTTCATGGTCGAGCACGGCTTCCTGGAAGTCGAGACGCCGATGCTGCACCCCATTCCCGGCGGCGCCAACGCCAGGCCCTTCGTCACCCACCACAACGCGCTGGACCAGGAGATGTTCCTGCGCATCGCGCCCGAGCTGTACCTCAAGCGGCTGCTGGTTGGCGGCTTCGAGCGCGTGTTCGAGATCAACCGCAACTTCCGCAACGAAGGCATCAGCGTCCGCCACAACCCCGAGTTCACGATGATGGAGTTCTACGCGGCCTACTGGACGCACCATGATCTGATGGACTTCACCGAAGCCGTGTTCCGCCACGCCGCGCGCGCCGCCACCGGCAGCGCGGCGCTGAGCTACGGCGGCAAGCCGGTGGACCTGGACAAGCCCTTCGCGCGGCTGTCGGTTCGCGACGCGCTGGTCGCCCACGCCGGTCTGACGGCGGCCGAGGCCGACGACGCCGCCGCCATCCACGCCAAACTCAAGGCGCTGGGCGAAGAGCCGCCGGCGCACTGGCAACTGCCCGAGCTGCAGTTCGGCCTGTTCGAGGCCGCGGTGGAAGAAAAGCTCTGGCAGCCGACCTTCATCATCGACTACCCGGTGGAGGTCTCGCCGCTGGCGCGCGCTTCCGACACCAACCCCGCGATCACCGAGCGCTTCGAGCTGTTCATCACCGGGCGCGAGTACGCCAACGGTTTCTCTGAACTCAACGACGCCGAGGACCAGGCGGCGCGCTTTGCCGCCCAGGCCGCCAACAAGGACGCCGGCGACGAGGAGGCGATGTACTACGACGCCGACTTCATCCGCGCGCTGGAGTACGGCATGCCGCCGGCCGGCGGCTGCGGCATCGGCATCGACCGCCTGGTGATGCTCATCACCGACAGCCCCAGCATCCGCGACGTGCTGCTGTTCCCGGCGCTGCGACGCGAGGGTTGATGCGGTGGAGCGGCTGCTCGATCTCGACGCGATCGAGGCCGAGCTGTGGTCGCAGCTCGAACGTGCGCCGCGCGAGCGCGGCCACGGCTGGCGCGTCGGCGTGCTGGCCACCGGCGACGGTGCCGGCGGCGCCGATGCGCGCAGCGTGGTGCTGCGCGACGTCGACCGCGCGCGCCGCGCGCTGATCTTCTACGCCGACAGCCGCTCGGCCAAGGTGCGGCAGATCGCGGCGCGGCCGCAAGGCACGCTGGTGCTGTGGTCGCCGGCCCTGAGCTGGCAGCTGCGCCTGCGCGTCACGCTGGCAGTGCGCACCAACGGGCTGGCCGTCTCGTCGCGCTGGGCGCGGCTGAAGATGACGCCGGGCGCGCAGGACTACCTGTCGCCGCTGCCGCCGGGCAGCCCGATCGACGCGCCCTTGCCCGAGCGCGGCAGCCGCGAGCACTTCGGCGTGGTGACGGCCGTGGTCGACGCGGTCGACTGGCTGGAACTGCACGCCGATGGCCACCGGCGTGCCGGCTTCGACGGCCGCGGCCGGCGCTGGCTGGTGCCCTGAGCGGGGCGCCGGCCAAGGCCGGACCGCGGCTTGGTCTTCAACGCGCGGCCAGCAGGCGCAGCGACGCCGTGCGGATGTGCGTGGCCGCGTTCGCGCGCTCCATCGCCAGCCAGGTCGAGCCGCTGTCTTCATCGACGAGCGCCATCTCGCCGCGGTCGCGGGCGCGGTAGTACTCGGCGATCACCGCGGCGCGGGTCAGCGTCGACGGCGGATCGACATACTCGGGCTCGCTCATCGCGGCGACGACCGCGGCGCGCGTGCGGCCGGAGTTCAAGGTCTGCGCCGGCGCGCAGTCGGCATCGGGATAGCACATCGGGCCTTCGGCCAGCGCGGCCGTGGTGGCGGACAGCAAGACGGCCAGGGCGGCCAGTCGGCGGGACAGCAACATGATCGACTCCTCGACGCATCCGTGGCACGAGGCCTGCGGTGGACGGATGCATGTCCGCCGCAGCCTGGGCCGCAGTCTGGGCATCGGGGTCGTGGCGGGCATCCGCCGCCCGAACGAGCCGGCCGCCCGCACGTCAGCAAGCGGGAGGGGATCTCTTCAGCGCTGCTTGAACGCCGGCGCGCGCTTGCCGAGGAAGGCGTCCATGCCTTCCTTCTGGTCTTCGGTCGCGAACAGCGAGTGGAAGACGCGGCGCTCGTAGTCGATGCCATCGCGCAGGCCGCCTTCGAAGGCCTTGTTGATGCAGGCCTTGGCCAGCGCCACGCTGGGGCCGCTGAGCGCGCAGATCACGGCGGCCACGGCCAGCGTTTCGTCGAGCAGCTTGTCGGCCGCCACGATGCGCGAGACGAGGCCGGCGCGCTCGGCCTCCTGCACGTCCATCAGGCGGCCGGTCAGCACCAGGTCCATCGCCTTGGCCTTGCCCACCGCGCGCGGCAGCCGCTGCGTGCCGCCGGCACCGGGGATGATGCCGATCTTGATCTCGGGCTGGCCGAAGCGGGCGTTGTCGGCGGCGATCAGCAGGTCGCACATCATCGCCAGCTCGCAGCCGCCGCCCAAAGCGAAGCCGGCCACCGCGGCGATGACCGGCTTGCGCACCTGCAGCAGCGTCTCCCAGTTGCGGGTGATGAAGTCGTCGCGGTGCACCTGCATGTAGTCGAACTTGGCCATCGCGCTGATGTCGGCGCCGGCGGCGAAGGCCTTGTCGCTGCCGGTGATCACGATGCAGCCGATGGCGTCGTCGCGGTCGAAGGCCAGCAGCGCGGCGCCGAGCTGGTCCATCAGCGCGTCGTTCAAGGCATTGAGCTGCTTGGGCCGGTTGAGGCGGATCAGCGCGGTGCGGCGTTCGCCATCGCCATGCGTTTCGGTGAGGATCAGGGCGTCGGACATGAGCAGGTCTCCATGGTCGGTTGCGAACGACTATACGAGCGGGCGCCGCCGGGGCAGCGCGCTCGGCGTCTTCACCGCCGCGGCGGCGCTTCGGTTGCCGCCTGCTGCGGCAGGCGTTCGAGCAGCAGGTCGACGAAGGTCTCGGCGTCTTGCCGGATGAGGATGCGCACGGGCAGGTACTGCAGCGTGGGCGCGATCCAGACCTCGGCCGTCAGCTCGCCGCTCGGCTTGGCGGGCCGGCGCGGCCGCACGTGCCAGGCCTCGATGGTGCCCGCCGGCGTGCGCAGCGCCTCGGCCTCGCCGACGTCGTAGACCCAGTCGTCCACGCGCCGCGGCAGCGCCAGCGGCACCGGCACCGACTGGCCGGCGCGCAGGCGTTGCGGCTGCGTGGTGAACAGCCAGGTCAGGTGCACGAACTGGCTGGCCGTGTCCTGCACGCCCGGCGGCTGCGGCACGCGGTTGCCGTTGGCCAGCGTGACGGTGCTGCCGTCGAAATTCATCGTTAGCCGGCGCGGGCTGCGCAGCGCGACGTGGGTCTCTTCGTCGTAGCGCTGCGGCTGCAGGCCGCCGGCGCCGATCAGCCCGTCGCTGGACATGCGGCGGCTCATCAGCGGCGCGAACGCGGGGCCGACGCTGACCTCCAGGTGCACCTGGTAGCGGCTGCCTTCGCGCAGCCACTCCACGCGCGCCTGGCCGTCCACCGGGCCGCGGTAGTAGCCGCTGAGGCGGTAGCTCAGGCGCGTCGAACGCGGCCACTCGAAGGCCGCGGCCGAAGCGGCCGCCGAGGCGGCAAAGGCCAACGGCGGCGGCGGTGCGGAAGCCGCGGCTTCGACGACGGGCGATGACGCGACTTGGGCCGGCGCCGACGCGGTGGCCATCTGCGGTGCGGCCGCCGCAGCGGACGCTGCCGCCGCGGCGCTGGCAGCCGCCGACGCCGCTGGTTCCGGCGGCGTCGGCTCCACCGGGGGCGGCGCCAGCGCGGTGGTGGCCTCGGCCGCCGATGCGGCCAACGCGGCCGAAGCCGCGGCCTCGGCCATCGATGCAGAGGCCGCGGAGGCCGCCGATGCCGCTGATGCAGCCGCTGATGCCGCCGCCGACACTGCTGCCACGCGCCGCGGGCGCGGTGGCGGCGGCGCGGGCAGTGGCGCTGCCGCCGGCGGCGCGGTGGGCTGCAACTCGACGATGAACTGCGCGTTCAGGCGCTGCGGCCCGCGTGAGGCGCTGCCGTCGCCCAGCGCCGGCGCCAGCTCGACCACCCAGGCCATCACCCAGGCGTGGGCTGCCAGCACGGCCGCCGCCAGCGCCAGCAAGACCCAGCCGCCGCGCCGGCGGCCGCGGCCAGGGCGGATCGGGCGCCCGGCGGCCTTCAGGGCTTCAGCCCTTCTTCGCGGCGGCCAGCAGCAGCCTTTCCACCTCGGCCAGCGGCAGCGCGCCGGGCTTGCGCGTGCCGTCCTCGAAGAAGACGGCGGGCGTGCCCTGCACGCGGTACTTGTGGCCGAACTCGATGTTGCGGTCCAGCGCCGCGGTATCGCACTTGCCCATCGTCTTGGCCGGCGTGGCGCCGTCGATCATCCACGAGCGCCAGGTCTTGGCGGCGTCCTTGGCGCACCAGATGTCGCGCGCCTTGGCGGTGGAATCGGCGCCCAGGATGGGGTAGAGGAAGGTGTAGATCGTCACGTCCTTCACCGCCTGCAGATCGCGCTCGAAGCGCTTGCAGTAGCCGCAGTTGGGGTCGACGAAAACGGCCAGCCGGCGCTGGCCGTTGCCCTGCTTGATGACCACCGCGTCCTTCAGCGGCAGCTCGGCGAAGGCCACCGCGGTGAGCTTGTCGATGCGCGCGTCGGTCAGGTTGATCTTGCTGCGGGTGTCGATCAGCGAGCCCTGGATCAGGTGGTCGCCCTTCTCGTCGGCGTAGTAGATGTCGGTACCGATGCGCACTTCATACAGGCCGGGAATCGGCGTGCGCGTGACCTCGTCGATCTTGGGCAGCTGCGGAATGCGCTCGGCCAGGTTCTTGCGCAGCACGGCTTCCTGCGCCAGCACGGGCAGCGCCAGGGCCAGCAGCAGCACCGGCAGCCGGCGGACGAGAGCGAAACGGGTCATGACGAAATCCTCGGGAAGGGCGCGGCGAAAGCGGGCCGGGCGATCAGGCATCCATGGCCCGGCGCACCAGCGCGCGCTTGAGCGGCGGCAGGTGGTCGACCAGAGTCAGGCCGCGGTTGCGAAGTTCCCGCGCCCAGCCGCCCTGGTGCGCGAACAAATGCAGCAAACCATCGGTCAGCCAGCCCATCGCCTGCGTCGGCAGCCGCCGCGCGCGCGCAAAGCGTTGCAGCAGCCGCTCGTCGCCGATGCCGCGCCAGGCCTCGCGCGCGGCGAGCTGGCGCGACAGCTCGGCCACGTCGGCCAGGCCCAGGTTGAGGCCCTGGCCGGCCAGCGGATGCACCAGGTGCGCGGCATCGCCCAGCAGCACCCAGCCCGGCCCGCAGACGGCCTGCGCCTGCGCCAGCGCCAGCGGCCAGCTGGCGCGCTCGCCGACCAGCTGCAGGCGGCCGGCGGCGCCGCCGGTGGCCTCGGCCAGCGCCGCTTCGAAGCTGGCCGCATCGGCCTGCTGCAAGGCCTGCGCGCGCTCGTCGGGCAGCGACCACACCAGGCCGTACGAACAGCCCGGCGCCGGGCGGTCAAACGGCAGCAGCGCCAGCACGTCGGGCGAGCGGAACCATTGCCGCGCCAGTCCGCCATGCGGCCGGTCGGCCAGCAGGCGCGCGGCCAGGCCGCGCTGGCCGTAGCCTTGCACCGGCATCTGCACGCCCAGGCGCTGGCGCGCCGCCGAGTCGCGGCCCTCGGCCAGCACCTGCAGCGCGGCATCGGCCCCCTCGGCGACCACGTTGACGTGCGGCGCATAGCGCAGCGCGGTGGCCAGCGCCGCTTCCAGCTCGGCAGCGTCGACGATCCAGGCCAGTTCCGCCGCGCCCACCGACCAGGCCGAGAAATGCGCGGCGGCGGCCGGCGTGTCGCCTTGCACGCGCATGTCGCGCACCGGCGTGCGGGCGTCGGCGGGCAGGCTGTCCCAGACCTTCAAGGTGGCCAGCAGCGCGGCCGAAGCCGCGTTCAGCGCGTAGGTCCGCACGTCGGCCGCAGCGCCCGCGGCGCCTGGCTGACGCGCCCCGGTCCAAGCCACCGCCAGCCCCAGCCGCGACAAAGACAGCGCCGCAGCCATCGCCACGGCACCGGAACCCCGCACGCAGACATCGAAGGCCGACATCCGCGGGATTGTAGGGAGGGCCCGGGCGCCGCGCCGCGATGGCGCAGAATCCGCGGCTTTGCGCCCCCGCCGCCGAACGCCGTGTCAGACCGCATCGACTGCTCGATCGCCGCCCTCTACCTGCATCCCATCAAGTCCTGCGCCGGCATTGCCGTCGACGAGGCCTTGTTGATCGAGACCGGGCTGCAGCTCGATCGCGCCTGGATGGTGGTCGACGCCGACGGCAACATGCTGACGCAGCGCGACTGGCCGCGCATGGCGCTGGTGCGCCCCACGCTGCGCGCCGACGACATGGTGCTGCGCGCGCCGGGCATGCTGGCGCTGCACGTCTCGCTGGACGCCGTGGAAGCGCCGACGCGCGTGCGCGTGTGGCACGACGAGGTCAGGGCCTACGACATGGGCGACCTGGCGGCGCAGTGGTTCAGCGACTTTCTCGGCGCCAGGCTGCGCCTGGTGCGCTTCGACCCCGAGCAGAAGCGCCTGTCCGACGCCCGCTGGACCGGCGCGGTGGCGGCCGAGAACGCCTTCTCCGACGGCTTCCCGCTGCTGGTGGCGTCCAGGGCCTCGCTGGCCGACCTCAACCAGCGGCTGGCGGCGCGCGGCCAGGGCGCCGTCGAGATGGCGCGCTTTCGGCCCAACCTCGTGCTCGACGGTCTGCAGGCCTTCGACGAAGACCAGCTCGACGAGATCAGCATCGCCGCAGACGGCGGCGCGGTGCGGCTGAAGCTGGTGAAGCCCTGCACGCGCTGCACCATGCCCAACGTCGACCTGCAGACGGCCGAGCTCGGCCACGAGCCAGGCGACACGCTGGCCGGCTTTCGCGCCGACGCGCGCGTCGGCGGCGGCATCACCTTCGGCATGAACGCGGTGATCCTGGAAGGCATCGACCGCGTGCTGCGAACGGGCCAAGGCGGCAGCGCGAGCTGGGGCTTCTGATCGGGGAGAATCGCCGGCTTCCCCGCCCCGCGTCTCCCGTCTCCCGAAAGCCCCGTCATGAGCCTCAAGTGCGGCATCGTGGGCCTGCCCAACGTCGGCAAGTCCACCCTCTTCAATGCGCTGACCAAGGCCGGCATCGCCGCCGAGAACTACCCCTTCTGCACCATCGAGCCCAACGTCGGCGTGGTCGAGGTGCCCGACCCGCGGCTGGCCAAGCTGGCCGCCATCGTCGAGCCCGAGCGCGTGCTGCCGGCGATCGTCGAGTTCGTCGACATCGCCGGGCTGGTGGCCGGCGCCAGCAAGGGCGAAGGCCTGGGCAACCAGTTCCTCAGCCACATCCGCGAGACCGACGCCATCGTCAACGTGGTGCGCTGCTTCGAGGACGACAACGTCATCCACGTGGCCGGCAAGGTCGACCCAATCGCCGACATCGAGGTCATCCAGACCGAGCTGTGCCTGGCCGACATGGCCACGGTGGAGAAAAGCCTGCAGCGCTACGGCAAGCAGGCGCGCGCCGGCGGCGACAAGGAGGCGCAGCGCCTGGTGGACGTGTTGAAGAAGTGCGAGGCGGCGCTCAACGAGGCGCGGCCGGTGCGCGGCATCGACTTCAGCAAGGAAGAGCTGGCGGTGCTCAAGCCGCTGTGCCTGATCACCGCCAAGCCGGCGATGTTCGTCGGCAACGTCAGCGAGACCGGCTTCCACGACAACCCGCTGCTGCAGCGACTGCAAGACTACGCGGCCCGCCAGAACGCGCCGGTGGTGGCGATCTGCGCCAAGACCGAGGCCGAACTGGCCGACATGACCGACGACGACAAGGCCTTGTTCCTGCACGAGATGGGCCAGGACGAGCCGGGCCTGGACCGGCTGATCCGCGCCGCCTTCAAGCTGCTGGGGCTGCAGACCTACTTCACCGCCGGCGTCAAGGAAGTGCGGGCCTGGACCATCCACGTCGGCGACACCGCGCCGCAGGCGGCCGGCGTGATCCACACCGACTTCGAGCGCGGCTTCATCCGCGCCCAGACCATCGCCTACGACGACTTCGTGGGCTTCGGCGGCGAGCAAGGCGCCAAGGACGCCGGCAAGATGCGCGCCGAGGGCAAGGAGTACGTGGTCAAGGACGGCGACGTGATGAACTTCTTGTTCAACGTATAAGTCAGTGCTTGCTGACTGTAAACCATCGATGAATCCAGGATATTGAGTCGATCAGCACTCTCCATCGGCGAGTGCTAATATGGCGGAACTTTGGAGCCGAGCACGGGATCCCAGTCCGCATGAATCAATCCCCATCCACCGCCTTGTCCATCAGCAACCCCTGGGCCTTGATGCCCGCGCTGGGCAACCTCGACGCCTACATCACGGCCGTCAACCGGTTGCCGATGCTGTCGCAGGCGGAAGAGCAATCGCTGGCCAAGCGCCTGCGGGCCGATGGCGACATCCAGGCCGCCGGGCAGCTGGTGTTGTCGCACCTGCGGCTGGTAGTCTCCATTTCGCGCCAGTACCTGGGCTACGGGCTGCCGCAGGGCGACCTCATCCAGGAAGGCAACGTCGGCCTGATGAAGGCAGTGAAGCGCTTCGACCCCGAGCAGGGCGTGCGCCTGGTCAGCTACGCGCTGCACTGGATCAAGGCCGAGATCCACGAGTACATCCTGCGCAACTGGCGCATGGTGAAGGTCGCCACCACCAAGGCGCAGCGCAAGCTGTTCTTCAACCTGCGCTCGATGAAGCAGGGCATGAAGGGCGAGGCGGTCGACGGCGAGACCCACCGCACGACGCTGACGGCCGCCGAGGTCGACGCGATGGCGCGCGAGCTGAACGTCAAGCCGGCCGAAGTGATCGAGATGGAAACGCGGCTGGCCGGCGGCGACGTGGCGCTGGAACCGCAGGTCGACGACGGCGAGGAAAGCTTCGCGCCGATCGCCTACCTGGCCGACGAGACCCATGAGCCGACGCGCGCGCTGGAAGCCCGCCGCCGCGATTGGCTGGCCAGCGACGGCATCGGCCTGGCGCTGGACGCGCTGGACCCGCGCAGCCGCCGCATCGTCGAGGAGCGCTGGCTCAAGGTCAACGACGACAGTTCCGGCGGCATGACGCTGCACGAGCTGGCCTCCGAGTACGGCGTCTCGGCCGAGCGCATCCGCCAGATCGAAGTGGCGGCGATGAAGAAGATGCGCAAGGCGCTGGAAGTCAGCGCATGAAGTGGGGCCGGCGCCGAGCGCCGGGCCGCTTCAGGCGGCCGGCTCGGCCAGCAGCCGCTTCAGGTCGGCGGCCAGCGCTTCGGCTCCGGCGCCATAGCGCGTGAACAGCCGCACCCGCCCGGACGCGTCGAAGACGTAAGACCCGGCCGTGTGGTCCAGCGTGTAGCTGGTGTCGGTCTTGCCGGGCACCTTGGCGTAGAACACCTTGAACTGGCGCGCCGCGGCCTTGATCTCGTCGGCGCTGCCCCACAGGCCGACGAAGCCGTCGCCGAAGCTGCCGACGTAGGCCTTCAGCACCGCCGGCGTGTCGCGCTCGGGGTCGAGCGTGACGAACACGCCCTGCACCCGCGCGCCATCGGCGCCCAGCAGCTTACGCGCCGCGGCCAGCTCGGCCAGCGTGGTGGGGCACACGTCGGGGCACTGCGTGTAGCCGAAGAAGACCACCACCACCTTGCCCTTGAAGTCGGCCAGGCTGCGCGGCTTGCCGTCGGCGTCGCGCAGCGTCAGTTCTTTGGCGTAGTCGGCGCCGGTGATGTCGACGCCCTTGAACGCCGCGGGGCCGCCGCCGGCCACGCCGGCCAGCCGGTCGCAGCCGGCCGCGGCCAGCAAGGCGGCGGCCGCTGCCGCCATCAGGAACGCGCGGCGAGCAGGTGCAGCCATGGCATCAGGTAATGGTCCAGCAGCAGCGCTGCGAACAGCAGCGACAGGTGCCAGATGGAGAAACGGAAGGTCTGCCGCGCCAGCGCATCGCTGTAGTGGCGCCACAGGCGAAAAGCCAGCTGGATGAAGCGCGCGCCCAGCAGCATTGCTGCCGCCAGGTACAGCCAGCCGCTCATGCGGTAGATGAAGGGCAGCAGCGTGGCCGCCAGCAGCACCACCGTGTACAGCAGCACCTGCAGCCGCGTGAAGGCCGAGCCGTGCGTCACCGGCAGCATCGGCAGCCCGGCCTTGCGGTAGTCCTCGGCGCGGTACAGCGCCAGCGCCCAGAAGTGCGGCGGCGTCCACAGGAAGATGATCAGGAACAGCAGCAGCGCCTCGGTGCCCACCTCGCCGGTCATCGCCGTCCAGCCCAACACCGGCGGCATGGCGCCCGAGGCGCCGCCGATCACGATGTTCTGCGGCGTCAACGGCTTCAGCACCACGGTGTAGATCACCGCGTAGCCGATGAAGGTGGCGAAGGTCAGCCACATCGTCAGCGGGTTGACCCAGCCGTACAGCAGCGCGCTGCCCAGGCCGCACAGCACGGCCGAGAACAGCAGCGTCTGCCAGTGGCTGAGCTGGCCCTTGGCGGTGGGCCGCCAGGCGGTGCGCGCCATGCGCGCGTCGATGCGCTGCTCGACGATGCAGTTGAAGGCCGCCGCGGCCCCGGCCACCAGCCAGATGCCGACCACCGCCGGCAGCGCCTTGGACAGGTCGGGCAGGCCCGGCTCGGCCAGCAGCATGCCGATGGCCGCGCAGAACACGATCAACTGCACCACGCGCGGCTTGGTCAGCGCGTAGTACTGCTGCCATCGCGTGGACGGCCGGACGGGGACAGCAACGGACGAGGCCATGGCGCGGGGCAATCCAGGATTCTAGGCAAGGCCGCTCAGCGAGGCCTGGGGCGAAGGCTGCGGCACCGCCGCGGCGGCGGCCACGGCCGCCGGCCGCGAGCGCGCCAGCAGCAGCGTCAGCGTGAGCACCAGCGCCGCGGCACCGGCGGTGTGGGCGAGCGCGGCCGCCAGCGGCCATTGCAGCACCACGTTGGACAGCCCGGTCAGCACCTGGGCGCCGACCAGCGCCAGCAGCAACCGGCCCCAGCGCGCCGCCACCGCGCCGTCGCGCAAGAGCCGCCAGCCGGCCAGCCCCGCGGCGAGGGCGACGACCAGCGCGAACCAGCGGTGCACCAGGTGGATGGCGACCAGCGCCTCGAAAGGCAGGATGGCGCCGTCGGCCGTGTGGCCCAGCGGCCGCAGCAGCGTGAAGCCGTTGCCGAAGTCGGCCGCCGGCCACCAGCGGCCGCCGTTGCAGGTGGGAATCTCGCCGCAGGCCAGCACCGCGTAGTTGGTGCTGACCCAGCCGCCCAACGCAATCTGCAGCACCACCAGCCCCAGCAGCACGGCCAGCAGGCGCTGCCGCGGCGGCGGCAGCGGCAGCGCGCGGGCCAGGAACGACTCGCGCTGCAGCGCCAGCAAGGCCAGCAGCACCAGGCCGCCCAGCAGGTGCAAGGTGACGATGGCCGGGTACAGCTTGAGCGTGACCGTGTACTTGCCGAACAACCCTTGCACGACGACCCACAGCAGCGTCAGCGTCGGCCACCAGGGCGAATGCGGCAGGCGGCGGCGCTCGGCCCAGCTCGCCACCGCCATCACCAGGCACAGCGCGCCGACCACCATCGCCAGGTAGCGGTGGATCATCTCGATCCAGGCCTTGCCAGCGGTGACCGGGCCGGTGGGCATCGCCGCCTCGGCCTGGGCGATCGGGTGCTCGGCGCCGATCGGGCTGGCGTGGCCGTAGCAGCCCGGCCAGTCGGGGCAGCCGAGGCCGGAATCGGTCAGCCGCGTGAAGGCGCCGAAGACGATCAGGTCGAAGGTCAGGAACAGCGTCAGCGCGGTCAGGGCGGCCAGCCGGCCTTGCGCGGCGCCGCGGCCGCGGCGCAGCCAGATCCAGGCCAAGGGCAGCAGCGCGCCCAGCGCCGCCAGCGCCAGCAGGCGCAGCGTAGGGCCGAGGTCGACGGCGGCGGTGGACAGCATGGCCTCAGCGCCCCGCGCGGTCCCAAGAGGCCGAGGCGCGCAGCAGCCGGTCGAGGTCGCGCTTGACCTTGGCCGGCTCGAAGTCGGCCGGGAACCGCATCATCCATTCGCCCAGCGGGTCGACGAGGTAGAGGTGATCGTCCAGCGCATGGCCGGCGGCCGGCGCCAGCCACTGCTCGATCTGCGCGCGCGGCACGCGCAGCACGGTCACCTCGGGGTTGGCCAGCACCGCGGCGCGCAGTTCGGCCTTCGGCTGGCCGGCGTCGGTGACGAGCCACACCTTGTCCAGCCGATCGCGATCGCGGCCCAGCATCTCGCGCAACTGGCGCTGCGCGTACAGCCGCTGCTCGCAGGGCGCAGCGCAGCTCGACGGCCCGACGACCACCAGCAGCCACTGGCCGCGCAGCGAGGCCGCCGCCACCGGCTGGCCGTCCAGCGTCTGCAGCGTCAGCGCCGGCAGGCCGCGCGTCGGCTGGATCAGCTCGCCATAGTTGGCCCGCGCGTCGGGACGGATGAAGAAGTAGGTCAGGTAAGAGCCCAGCACCGGCGCCGCGCACAGCGCCAGCACCAGCAGCATCTTCAGGCGGCCGCTGCGCGTGCGGCGCTGCGGCTCGGCGGCGGCGCCCTCGCCCAGCTCGTAGACCGTCATGCGCAGCGGATCAAGCGGCGCGGCGGCGGCGTCGGGGGCGGATGATTTGGAACCAGACATACAAGAACGCGATCAGGGCGCTGAGCCCGAACCACTGGAAGGCATAACCGTAGTTTTTGTGCACATCGACGGCCGGCGCCGGCCATTGCCGCAACAGGCCGTCGGCGTTGCCGTCGCCGGCGTCGTCCGCCTGCACGATCACCAGCGGCAGCAGCGGGCGGCGGATCTCGCGCCCGTAGGCGGCCAGGTCGAGATTCTGCCGGAGCGCGCCCGATGCGGCGGCGCCCAGCTCGTAGAGCCTGGACGGCTCAGGGGCGATGCGCCCGCGCACGCGCAGCCGGCCGTCGGCGCTGCGGTAGGGCGCGATGCGGGTGCGGTCGACCAGGTCGCGCGGCAGCCAGCCGCGCTGCACCGCCACCGCGCGGCCGTCATCCAGCACCAGCGGCGTGACGACGAAGAAGCCGGCGTGGCCGTTCATCGCGCGGTTCTCCAGGTACACGGTGGCGTCGGCCATCCAGCGCCCTTCGACGACCACGCTGCGCTGCCACAGCGCGCCATCGGCGCCGACGTCGCTCGACAGGTCGGCCGCGCCCAGCGCCGGCAGACGCGCGCGCTGTTCCTGCTGCTGCTGCAGCGCCGTCTTCTGCGCCGCGCGGTCGAGCTGCCACAGTCCCAGGCGCGCCGTCAGCGCCACGCCCAGCAGCGCCGCCAGCAGCACGATCCAGCCGCGCCGTTTCATCGGCGCGCGCTCCGTCGCGGCCCGGCGATGCAGTACGCTCGCTTCATGAAGATCGTGATGGTGCTGATGCTCGTGCTCGTGGTCGCGGCGCTGGCGAGTGCCGGCGTCTTCATGCTGCGCAAGCGCAAGGACGGCGAAGACGCCGACCGCCAGATGGCGCGCGCGCTGGCGGTGCGGGTGGCGCTGTCGGTGGCGCTGTTCCTGTTCGTGATGCTGAGCTGGTGGATGGGCTGGGTCAGGCCCGGCGGCCTGCCCACCGGCGGCTGACCGAGCCAGTGAAAACGCCGGCTGCGGGCGGCAAAACGCCGCCCGCAGGCGGCGTTTGCCGATGGCGCCGGCGGCCGCTTCAGAGCCAGTAGACCAGGAAGTACAGCCCCAGCCACACCACGTCGACGAAGTGCCAGTACCAGGCCGCGCCTTCGAAGCCGAAGTGGTGCTTGGGCGTGAAGTGGCCCTTCATCAGGCGCAGCGTGATGAACAGCAGCATCAGCATGCCCACGAAGACGTGGAAGCCGTGGAAGCCGGTCAGCATGAAGAAGGTGGAGCCGAAGATGCCCGAGCTGAGCTTGAGGTTGAGGTCGCGGTAGGCGTGCGCGTACTCGTAGCCCTGCACCACCAGGAAGGTGGCGCCCAGCAGCACGGTGACCCACATCCAGAAGATCGTCTTGCTGCGCTGGTTGGCGATCAGCGCGTGGTGGGCGATGGTCAGCGTGACGCCCGAGGTCAGCAGCAGGGCGGTGTTCAGGGTCGGCAGCGGCCACGGGCCGATCGGCGTGAAGGGCTCCACCGTGCCCGCGGGCGAGGCCGTGATGCCGCCGCCGGCACTCGGCCAGACGGCCTTGAAGTCGGGCCACAGCAACTGGTGGTCGAAGTTGCCGAGCATCGGCACCGAATGCACGCGCGCCCAGTACAGCGCGCCGAAGAAGGCGCCGAAGAACATCACCTCCGAGAAGATGAACCAGCTCATGCTCCAGCGGTACGAGCGGTCGATGCGCTCGGAATACAGCCCGCTCTCGCTTTCGCGGATGGCCTGCGAGAACCACTGGAACAGCACCGACAGCCAGATGATCACGCCCAGCAGCAGCACCCAGGCCGCCCAGCCGTGGCCGTTGATCCACTGGCTGGCGCCGAAGATCACCAGCAGCAGGCCGAAGGCCACCTGGGCCGGAAACCGCGACGGCGCCGGGACGAAGTAGTAGGGCGTGCGGCCCGCGGAGGTTGCGGCTGACATCGGGACGGTTCTCCTGAAACGGCTCTCGTAGATGGATTTTTTTCTGGATGCTCGGGGTTCAGCCTGCCACGCCGCTGCCGACCACCCAGCGCACCAGCAGCGCCAGCACGGCGATGAAGACGGCGGCGGCAAGCACGCCGGCGATAATCACGTGCAGCGGGTTCAGCCGCTGCACGTCGCGTTCATAGTCGGCCGAGCGGCGGATGCCGAAGAACGACCAGGCCACCGCGCGCAGCGTCTGGCCCAGGCTGGCCTTGCGCTGCAGCGGCGAATCGGACGGCGGCTGCTCGACGCTCATGCGGCACCGCCCTTGGCCGGCGCCGTGGCGGCGCGCTTGGCCTGCTGCTCCAACTGGCCGACCGGCGCCGCCGGCACCTTGCCGCCGACCTCGAAGAAGGTGTACGACAAGGTGATGGTGGCCACGTCGCGCGGCAGCTTGGGGTCGATCACGAAGACCACCGGCCACTGCTTGCTTTCGCCCGGCGCCAGCGTGTACTCGTTGAAGCAGAAGCACTCCAGCTTGTTGAAGTGCGGCGCCGCCTCGCGCGGCGCGTAGCTGGGAATGGCCTGCGCGGCCATGGTGCGGTTCTGCACGTTCTTGAACTCGTACATCACCGTGGTCAGCTCGCCCGGGTGCACCTGCAGCGAACGCTGTGCGGGCTTGAAGTCCCAGGGCCCGCGGGCATTGGCGTCGAACTCGACGGTGATGGTGCGCGTGCGGTCGACCTGGGTGTTCGACCGATCGGCCGCGCCCTGGCGCGCGCCGCCGATCGAGCCTTGCGCGCGCTGCTCGGCAAGCGACAGCACGTTGATGCCCAGCGCGTCGCAGATGGCGCGGTACATCGGCACCAGCGCATAGCCGAAGCCGAACATCACCAGCACCACCAGCAGCAGCTTGCCCAGCATGCGCCGGTTGGCCGTGGTGTGGAAGGGCGAAAGCATGTCCGGTGGCCGCCGCGTCAGTGGGGGCCCAGCAGCCAGATCTTGGCGATGAAGCCGAGCGCGAAGACCACGGCCACCGTCGCCAGGATCAGCCCCAGCCGCACGTTGGCCTTGCGCTGGGTGTCGTTGGTGGCCAGGGGCTGGCTGTCGTTGGTGGCCATGGACTTGCGCGAATGCCTGCGTTCAGCCGATCACGCGCGTCGCGCTGGCGTCCAGCTTGGGCGGCGTCTCGAAGGTGTGCCAGGGCGCCGGCGAAGGCACTTCCCATTCCAGGCCTTCGGCCGCTTCCCAGGGCTTCTGCGGCGCCTTCTCGCCCTGGCCGCGCATCATCGGCACGACCACGAACAGGAAGAAGTAGACCTGCATCAGCCCGAAGCCGAAGGCGCCGATCGAGGCGATCTCGTTGAAGTCGGCGAACTGCATCGGGTAGTCGGCATAGCGGCGCGGCATGCCCGCCAGGCCGAGGAAGTGCATCGGGAAGAAGGTCAGGTTGAAGAAGATCAGGCTGCCCCAGAAGTGGATCTTGCCGCGCGTCTCGGAGTACATCACGCCGGTCCACTTCGGGCCCCAGTAGTAGATGCCGGCGAACAGCGCGAACAGCGAGCCGGCCACCAGCACGTAGTGGAAGTGCGCCACCACGTAGTAGGTGTCCTGCAACTGGATGTCGATCGGCGCCATCGCCAGGATCAGCCCGGTGAAGCCGCCGATCGTGAACACGAAGATGAAGCCCACGGCCCACAGCATCGGCGTCTCGAAGGTCATCGAGCCGCGCCACATGGTGGCGATCCAGTTGAAGATCTTCACGCCGGTGGGCACCGCGATCAGCATGGTCGCGTACATGAAGAAGAGCTGGCCCGTCACCGGCATGCCGGTGGTGAACATGTGGTGCGCCCAGACGATGAACGACAGGATCGCGATCGACGCCGTGGCGTAGACCATCGAGGTGTAGCCGAACAGCCGCTTGCGGGCGAAGGTGGGGATGATCGCGCTGACGATGCCGAAGGCCGGCAGAATCATGATGTAGACCTCGGGGTGCCCGAAGAACCAGAAGATGTGCTGGTACATCACCGGGTCGCCGCCGCCCGCGGGGTTGAAGAAGCTGGTGCCGAAGTGGCGGTCGGTCAGCGTCATCGTGATGGCGCCGGCCAGCACCGGCATCACCGCGATCAGCAGGTAGGCGGTGATCAGCCAGGTCCAGGCGAACAGCGGCATCTTCATCAGCGTCATGCCCGGCGCGCGCATGTTCAGCACCGTGACGATGATGTTGATCGAGCCCATGATCGAGCTGGCGCCCATGATGTGCACCGCGAAGATCGCGGCGTCCATGCTCGGGCCCATCTGCAGCGTCAGCGGCGCATAGAGCGTCCAGCCCGCGGCCGGCGCGCCGCCGGGCATGAAGAACGAGCCCGCCAGCATGATGGCCGCCGGGATCAGCAGCCAGAAGCTGAGGTTGTTCATGCGCGCGAAGGCCATGTCGGCCGCGCCGATCTGCAGCGGGATCATCCAGTTCGCGAAGCCGACGAAGGCCGGCATGATCGCGCCGAACACCATGATCAGCCCGTGCATCGTGGTGAACTGGTTGAACAGCTCGGGGTTCACGAACTGCAGGCCCGGCTTGAACAGCTCGGCGCGGATGCCCAGGGCCAGCACGCCGCCGACCATCAGCATCGCGAAGCTGAACAGCAGGTACATCGTGCCGATGTCCTTGTGGTTGGTCGCGAACACCCAGCGGCGCCAGCCGTGCGGGTGGCCGTGATCGTGATGATCGTGGCCGTGTGAATGCTCGCCGTGGTGGTCGAGAACTGCGCTCATGGTGGGTTCCTTCGATTCGACGACTTCACTTGCGGGCGGCAACCACTTCGGCGGGCTGCACGAGCTGGCCGGTGTTGTTGCTCCAGTGGTTCTTGGTGTACGTGACGACGGCGGCCAGCTCGGTGTCGGAGAGCTGCTTCCACGACGGCATGGCGCCGTTGGCCGCGCCGCCCAGCACCACGGCCAGCTGCTTGCCCTTGTCGGCGTCCAGCACGATGGCCGAGCCGTCCAGCGGCTTGATCGGGCCGGCGCCCTTGCCGTCGGGGCGGTGGCAGACCGCGCAGTTGGCGGCATAGACCTTCTCGCCGCGGGCGATCAGGTCTTCGAGCTTCCACACCTTAGTCGGGTCGTCGGCGGCGGCGGCCATCTTTTTCTTCTGAACGTCGACCCATGCGGCGTAGTCGGTCTGGCTCAGCACCTTCACGTGAATGGGCATGTAGGCGTGTTCCTTGCCGCACAGCTCGGCGCACTGGCCGTAGAAGTCGCCGGTCTTCTCGGCGCGGAACCAGGTGTCGCGCACGAAGCCGGGAATGGCATCCTGCTTGACGCCGAAGGCCGGCACCATCCACGCGTGGATCACGTCGTCGGCCGTGGTCACGATGCGGATCTTGCGGTTGACCGGCACCACCAGCGGGTTGTCGACCTTCAGCAGGTAGTCGTCGCCGGCGGGCTTGCCGGCGTCGGACATCTCGCGGTGCGCGACATCCAGCGTGGACAGGAACTTGATGCCCTCGCCCTCGCCCTTCAGGTAGTCATAACCCCACTTCCACTGGTAGCCGGTGGCCTTGATCGTGAGGTCGGCGTTGGAGGTGTCCTTCTGCGCGACCACCGCCTTGGTGGCCATCGCGCCCATCGCGATGACGATGATGAAGGGCACCACGGTCCACGCGATCTCCACCGCCACGCTTTCGTGGAAGTGCGCCGGCTTGGCGCCCAGCGACTTGCGGTGCTTGAGGATGGAATAGAACATCACGCCGAACACGCCGATGAAGATCAGCACGCAGATGATCAGCATCACGTTGTGCAGCCATTGCTGCTGCTCGGCGATCTTGGTGACCGGCGGGTGCAGGTCGAGCTGGTTGACCGCCGGGCCGCCGGGCAGGCTGTTGACCGCCAGCGCCCACGGCGCCGTGGCCAGCAGCATCAGTCCCGCTGCCGCTCGGGCCAGGCCGAGCCGGAGAGTGTTCTTCGTGTTCATCGTCCCATCAGCTCCAACAAGATGCTTCAGTTCAGGGCCAGGCGGCGCAACTCGGCTGCGAGTTGCCGCCGGCGCGCGGCCGCCAGCCGGCCGCCCACCCTCAGGGCATGGCCGTGCGAGCACAGTTCGATGCGACCGTCGTCGGTCTCGGCGACGCGCAGGCCGTTGAGGTCGAGCGCCGAGCGCCAGTGCCGCAAGCCGGCGCGGTGTTCGACGTGCAGGCGGCTGCCGCGCAGCGACAGCTGTTCACCATCGGCCGCATGGCAGGCATGCCAGCCGAAGGCCAGGCCGAGCAGCAGCACTTCCAGTCCGCTGAAGAAGGCCACGTAGGGCGCGCCGAGCAGCCAGAACAACGTGGCGACCAGCGCCGACACCAGCGCCAGGGCCGCGAAGCACAGGCCGAACTGGCGCGGCGTCAGCGAGCAGCGGGCCTGCAGAGACCAGTGTCGGGTGGCCGCGGCCATCGTCACCGCGGCCGCCGACGCGTCTTGCGCGGCGCCGTCGGCAGACCGCTCGGGCATGCGCGAGGCGGCAGGCACGGCGGAAGCCCGCATGACGGGCAGGGTGGCGGGGTTCATCGACAACTAGGCTGCAAGGGCTGGGCCGCCGGTCGGCGGCCGTGGCTGCAGGCATCCGCTTGCACTTTGCACTTGCACGAATGCTGAGCAGGCTCAAAACGCAGAAATTCTAGCTCAGCTATAGGGCACGCCCCTCGGCGTTTGCCGATGTCTGCGCATTATCCGGGATCAATGCTGCGCCGGCTCAACGCTGCGGCGAGCGGACCATCGCGCGCATCGCGTCCAGCGACACGGCGGTCTCCGGCTGCACCCGCGGCCGGACCGCCGCGCGGAAGGCGTGGCCGTAGACCAGCTCGACGCTCAGGCTCGGCCGGCCCGGCCCGGCGTGCGTGTCGGGCGCCTGCAGCGAATCGGCCAGGCGCCGGCGCCAGCGCGGCGTGCGCAGGCCGGCGAGCCGCTGGTTTGAAACGTTAGCGCCCAGGCCGCGCAGCTCGGCCAGCAGCGCATCGGCATCGGGCCAGCTCAGCGTCAGCAGCTCCTGGTCCATCACCGGGTCGGCAAAGCCGGCGTGCGCCAGCATGTCGCCGAGGTCGTGCATGTCGACGAAAGGCGCGAACGGCTCACCCCAATCGTTGGCGCGGTAGACCTCGCGCAGCTCCGGCAGCGAGCCCGGGCCGAGGGTCGAGAACATCAGGAAGCCGTCGACCGCCAGCGCCTGGTGCCAGCGCCGGAGCACGGCCTGCGGCTCGGCCAGCCAGTGCAGCCGCATGTTGGACCACAGCAGGTCGGCGCTGCCCGGCGCCACCTGGTCGGCCGTCACGGCCTGCGGCGACTGCGGCCGGCGCCGCCACCAGCGCCGCGGCGCGGCGGGCGCGGCTTCGTCGGCCAGCGCGCGGTGCTCGGCGTCGGGGTAGGCCTGCTGCAGCCAGGGCGCGCTGGCGCCGGCGGCGCCGCTGCAGTCGAGCACGCGCTGCGGTTGCAGCTTGATCAGCGGCAGCCGCTCGGCCATGCGGCGGGCGGCTTCGGCGTGCAGCCACGGCAGCGCCTCGGCGTGGTCGAGGCGGCGGCGCAGGCGCTGCAGCGCCAGGCGGTCGACTTCGGGGCGGGCGGCGGCGGTGTCACTCACGTCACGGGCAGTATATTGAGCCGGTGAACCCCGGCCTGCGCACCGGCGAACCGTCCAGCGAACCCCGCGGCGAACCTCCTGGCGAGCCTGCGGGCCGGCGCCGGCCGGGCCTGCCGCGCCCGCTGCGCTTCATTGGTGGCGCCGGCTTCACGCTGGCCGGCAGTTGCGAGGTGTGCGGCGGCTGGACCGACCGCCGCCTGTGCCCGCCCTGCCGCCAACAGTACGCTGCGCCGCAACCGCGCTGCCGGCACTGCGCCTTGCCGCTGGCCGGCGGCCAGGCCGTCTGCGGCCAGTGCCTGCGCACGCCGCCGCCGGTGCAGCGCTGCCTGTGCGTGGCCGACTACGGCTTTCCCTGGGACCGCCTGATCCTGCGCTTCAAGCACCACCAGGCGCCCGAGCTGGCGCTGCTGCTGGGCGACTGCCTGGCCGTGGCGGCGCGGCACGACGGCCTGCCCTTGCCCGAGGCCTTCGTGCCGGTGCCGCTATCGGACCAGCGCCTCGCCGAGCGCGGCTACGACCAGGCCTGGCAGTTGGCGCGGCAGCTGGGCCGCCGCCTGCAGCGGCCGGCGCGCGCCGACTGGCTGCAGCGCCGCTTCGACGGCCGGCCGCAGGCCGGGCTCTCGCGCCGTGAACGTTTGACGCAACTGCGCGGCGCCTTCGGCTTGCGCGCCGGCGCGCCGGCCCAGGTGCAGGGCCGCCACCTGGCGCTGGTGGACGACGTGCTGACCACCGGCGCCACCGCATTCGAGGCCGCGGCCACGCTGCTGGCCGCCGGCGTGCGCCAGGTCGACCTGTGGGTGGTGGCGCGCACGCCGGCGCCGGCGCCGGATTGACGGCGGCGCGGCCGATGTTGCGCATCGTCCTGGTCCGGCCCGAGATCCCGCCGAACACCGGCAACGTGATCCGCCTGGCCGCCAACAGCGGCTGCGAGTTGCACCTGATCGAGCCGCTGGGCTTTGCGATGGAAGACCGCCTGCTGCGCCGCGCCGGGCTGGACTATCACGAGTACGCCGCCGTGCGCCGCCACGCCGGCTGGGCCGCCTGGCAGGCGGCCTGCGCGCCCGAGCGCGACCGCTGCTTCGCCTTCACCACCCGCGGCACCCAGGCGCACCACGAGGTACGTTGGCGCGCCGGCGACTGGCTGGTGTTCGGCAGCGAAAGCGCCGGCCTGCCGCCGGACTGGCGCGCGCAGTTCGATGCGGCGCACCAGCTGCGGCTGCCGATGCGGCCGGGCCAGCGCAGCCTGAACCTCAGCAACGCGGTGGCGGTGGCGGTGTTCGAGGCCTGGCGGCAGCTCGGCTTCGAAGGCGCGGCCTAGCTAACTTTCGGCTTCGGCGCGCGCCTGGCGCGCCATCAGCCGCGTCATCGCATCCCGCGGGCTCAGGCGCGCTTCCAGCACCTGCACCACGGCCTCGGTGATCGGCATCTCGACGCCCAGCCGCCGCGCGCGGTCGGCCACCACGCGCGCGGTGTAGACGCCTTCGGCGACATGACCCAACTGCGCCAGCGCGGCGGGCAGCGCCAGCCCTTGCGCCAGCAGCAGGCCGACCTTGCGGTTGCGCGACAGGTCGCCGGTGGCGGTGAGCACGAGGTCGCCCAGGCCCGACAGCCCCATGAAGGTCTCGGCGCGCGCGCCCAGCGCGAGGCCCAGCCGCGTCATCTCGGCCAGGCCGCGCGTGATGAGCGCGGCGCGGGCGTTGAGGCCGGGCGTACCAGCGGCGCCGGCGCCGGCGGCCATGCCGTCGAGCATGCCGGTGGCGATGGCCAGCACGTTCTTCAACGCGCCGCCGACTTCGACGCCGGCCACGTCGCTGGAGGTGTACAGGCGCAGCGCGTCGCCGTGCAAGGCGTCGACGGTGGCGGCGGCCAGCGCTTCGTCGTCGCTGGCGGCCACCAGCGCGGTGGGCTGGCCGCGCGCCACTTCGAGCGCGAAGCTGGGTCCCGACAACACGCCGCAAGCGCCCTGCGGCCGCAGGCTGCGCGCGATCTCGTGGCCGAGCAGCCCGCTGCCGGCCTCGAAGCCTTTGCACAGCCACATCGCCGGTTGCGCCGGCGGCAGCCGCTGCAGCAGGCCGCGCAGCCCGGCCATCGGCGTGGCGATGATTAGCAGCCCGCCGGCGGCGTGCCGCAAGGCGGCGTCGAGGTCGCTGCTAACGGCCAATGCCGGCGGCAGCTGCACTTCGGGCAGGTAGCGTGCGTTGCAGCGCGCGGCGCCGATGGCGGCGGCCTGCGCCGCATCGCGCGCCCACAACAGCGTGGCGTTGCGCGGCGCGGCGGCCGCGGCGATCGCCGTGCCCCAGGCGCCGGCGCCGAGCACGCTGAGCTTCATGCCGCGGCTGCCCGCGAAGGCAGCGTCAGTTGACGCCGGTGATGATGCGAGAGCCGTTGCCCGCTTGGGCCGCCTGCTCCTGCTGCGCCTGGAACATCGCCTGGAAGTTCACCTCGGTCAGCAGGATCGGCGGGAAGCCGGCGCGGGTGCAGACGTCGGAGACGATGGCGCGCAGGTAGGGGTAGATCATCTGCGGGCAGACCACGCTGATCAGCACCGGCATCTGCTCCTGCGGCACGTTGCGGATCTCGAAGATGCCGGCCTGCTTGGCCTCCACCAGGAACAGCACCTTGTCCTTGACCTTGGTGGTCACGGTGGCGGTGACGGTGACTTCGACGACGCCGTCGCTGATCTGCTCGGCGCCGACCGCGAGGTTGATGTCGACCTGCGGCTGCTGCTGCTCCAGCAGGATCTGCGGCGAATTGGGCTGCTCCAGCGACAAGTCCTTCAGGTACATGCGCTGGATCTGGAACACGGGGGTCGCTTCGTCGGCCATGGAAGTCTCTTCGAGGGTGAGCCGCAAAAACGGCGGCAGGCAAACGAGCGATTATGGGCCCGCGCCTGCGGCGCGCCGCCCCCTCAGGCTGCCAACAAGGGCAGCAGCGCGCCCTGTTGATCGAGCGCGATGAGGTCGTCGCAGCCGCCCACGTGGGTGTCGCCGATGAAGATCTGCGGCACCGTGCGGCGGCCGGTGATCTCGATCATGCGGTCGCGCTGCGCAGGGTCGAGGTCGACGCGGATCTCCTCGATCTGCTGCACGCCGCGCTGCTGCAGCAGCGCCTTGGCGCGCAGGCAGTAGGGGCAGACCTGGGTGGTGTACATGCGCACGGCGCTCATGCGAAACCTTGGCTTGATTCAGATGGCGCGGATTGTCCCGCGCCGCGCATGCCCTTGCAGGCCGCCGGTCACGCGTTCTTGGCCATCGGCAGGCTGGCATCGCGCCAGGCCGCGGTGCCGCCGGCCACCGCCACCGCGCGCTCGTAGCCGGCCTTGCGCAGCTGCGCCGCGGCGCGGCCGGCGCGCGCGCCCGAAGGGCACAGCAGCACGACCGGCAGCGCCTTGTTCGACGGCAGTTCCTTGGCGCCGGCGAGCGATGCCAGCGGCACGTTGCGCGCACCGGCCGCGTGGCCGCCGGCGAACTCGGCCGGCTCGCCCACGTCCAGCAGCACCGCCTTCTCGCGGTTGATCAGGCGCACCGCCTCGGCGGTGGTCACGGCGCCGCCGCCGCCGGCCTTGCCGATCATCGGCCACAGCAGCAGGCCGCCGGAGACCACGGCGGCCAGGATCAGGACCCAGTTCTGGAGGATAAAGCTCACGGCGGACGGCAGCGTCGAGCGGCCAAGGCAAAAAGGGGCGCGAATCATACAATTCGCGGTTGCCGCGCCGGCCCCACGAACCCCGCCCACCGCCCCCATGCACAAGCTCGTCCTGATCCGCCACGGCGAATCCACCTGGAACCTGGAAAACCGCTTCACCGGCTGGACCGACGTGCCGCTCACCGCCACCGGCGTCGCGCAGGCGCAGGAAGCCGGCCGGCTGCTGAAGGCCGAGGGCTACGAGTTCGACACGGCCTACACCTCGGTGCTGCAGCGCGCGATCTGGACGCTGTGGCATTGCCTGGACCGCATGGACCGCACGTGGGTGCCGGTGGTCAACGACTGGCGGCTCAACGAGCGCCACTACGGCGCGCTGCAAGGCCTGAACAAGGCCGACATGGCCAAGGAATACGGCGACGCGCAGGTGCTGATCTGGCGCCGCAGCTACGACACGCCGCCGCCGGTGCTGGACCCCGCCGACCCGCGCGGCCAGCGCGGCGACATCCGCTACGCGAAGCTGGCGCCCGAGCAGATTCCGCTGACCGAATGCCTGAAGGACACGGTGGCGCGCGTGCTGCCCTGCTGGCACGAGCGCCTGGCGCCGGCCATCCGCGGCGGCCAGCGGCTGCTGGTGGCCGCGCACGGCAACAGCATCCGCGCGCTGGTGAAGTACCTCGACGACATCGGCGACGCCGAGATCGTGGGCCTCAACATCCCCAACGGCATCCCGCTGGTCTACGAGCTGGACGACGCGCTCAAGCCCATCCGCCACTACTACCTGGGCGATGCCGAGGCCGCCGCCCAGGCCGCCGCCGCGGTGGCCCGCCAGGGCAAGGCCTAACTTCTATTGTGGGCGGCGTCGAGCGCCGCCAGCGCGCCTTCGATGTCGCTGCGCAGCGTGGCCGCCAGCGCGCGGCGGTCGGCATGGCGGCTGGCGCGCGCCGGCAGCACCTGCAGCCGCGCCACCAGGCCGTCGGCGGCGGCCAGCCGCCACAGCGTCTGCGCCAGCGTGGTCTCGCCCAGCCACAGCGCCGCCGGGCTGACGGCATCGCGGCGGTCGGCATAGCGCAGCGCCACGGGCTGCAGCGCGGCGCCGGTGGCCACCGCGGCCTGCAGCAGGTTGGCGTGGAACGGCAGCAGCCCGCCGTCGGGCGCCGGGCCGGTGGTGCCTTCGGCGAACACCGCGATGGTGTCGCCGGCCTGCAGCGCCTCGGCGCTGTGGTGCACCACGCGCATCGCGTCGCGCTTGCGCTGGCGTTCGATGTACAGCGTCTCGGCGGCGCCGACCAGGCGGCCGAGCAGCGGCCAGTGCCGCACCTCGGCCTTGGCGACGAAGCGCGCTTCCGGGCAGACGGCGTGCACGACCATGATGTCCAGCCACGACACGTGGTTGGCGACGATCATCTTGGCCCCGGGCTTGAACTGCCCCTGCACCGCCAGCCGCAGGCCCAGGGCGCGCAGCATGCCCTGCGACCACCAGCGCACGCGCTCGCGCCGGCCCTGGCGGTCCAGCCGCGGAAAGCACAGCAGCACGATGGCCATGCCGTGCAGGCCGTGCAGCACGGCGCGCAGCAGGCGCCAGACCGCGCGCAGCGCGCGCCGCGCACCCATCAAGGACGGCGGTCGAAGGCGATGGTGCCGGCGACCAGCGTGGTGCGCACGCGGCCGCGCAAGCCCATGCCGGTGGAGCCGAAGGCGAACGGCGTGTGCTTGCCCTGGCTGCTCAGCGCCTCGGGCGTGACGCGCCACTCGGCCTGGGGATCGAACAGGCAGATGTCGGCGACGCCGCCTTCCACCAGCCGCCCGGCGCTGGAGGCCAGCGAGCCCAGCACGTCGCCCAGCACGCGCACCGGCTCGCAGGTCACGCGCGCCAGGCTCCGGCCCAGCGACAGCCCGCGGTCGGCGCCCCATCGCAGCGCCAGCGGCAGCAGCAGCTCCAGCCCGGTGGCGCCGGGCTCGGCCTCGCCGAAGGGCAGGTTCTTCTGGTCCTCGGCCACCGGGTTGTGGTCGGACACCAGCGCGTCGATCGTGCCGTCGGCCAGCGCCGCCTGCAGCGCCGCGCGATCGGCGCCCTGGCGCAGCGGCGGCGTCAGCCGCATGTCGGCGTTGAAGTAGCCGATGTCGACATCGGTCAGGTGCAGCGAGTTGATGCTGACGTCGGCCGTCACCGGCAGCCCCTCGGCCTTGGCCTGGCGCAGCAGCGCCACGCCGGCGGCGCTGGACAGCCGGCACAGGTGCAGCCGCGCGCCGGTGGCGCGCACCAGCTCGAACAGCGTGTGCAGCGCAATGGTCTCGGCCGCCACCGGCACGCCCGACAGCCCCAGCCGCGTGGCGACCGCGCCGCTGGCCGCCACGCCCTTGCCGAGCCAGGCGTCCTGCGGCCGCAGCCAGACGGCATAACCGTGCGTCGACGCGTACTGCAGCGCGCGCTGCAGCACCAGCGTGTCGGTCACCGGCACGTCCACCTGCGAGAAGCCGACGCAGCCGGCCTCGGTGAGCTCCAGCATCTCGGTCAGCGCCTGGCCTTCGAGCCGCCGCGTCAGCGCGCCGAGCGGAAAGACGCGGCAGCGCGAGAGCTTGCGGGCGCGGAACTTGAGCATCTCCACCAGGCCCGGCTCGTCCAGCACGGGGTCGGTGTCGGGCAGGCAGACGAGGCTGGTCACGCCGCCGGCGGCGGCCGCGGCCAGCTCGCTCTCCAGCATGCCTTCGTGCTCCTGCCCGGGCTCGCGCAGGCGCGCCGCCAGGTCCACCAGGCCGGGCGCGACGACCAGGCCGGTGGCCTCGATGGTGCGCTCGGCCTCGAAGCCGGCGGCCTTCTCGCCGATGGCGACGATGCGGTCACCGGCGATGGCGAGATCGGCCGGTTCGTCACGGCCACTGGCCGGGTCGATCACGCGCCCGTTGCGAATCGCAATCCTCATGCCTGGTTCCCCGCGATCGTCGACATCACCGCCATGCGCACCGCGATGCCGAAGGTCACCTGCGGCAGGATCACGCTCTGCCGGCCGTCGGCCACGGCGGAGTCGATCTCCACGCCGCGGTTGATCGGCCCCGGGTGCATCACGATGGCGTCGGGCTTGGCCAGCGCCAGCTTCTCGGGCGTCAGCCCGTAGCTCTTGAAGAACTCGCCGGCGCTGGGCAGCATGGCGCCGCTCATGCGCTCGTTCTGCAGCCGCAGCATGATGATCACGTCGGCATCGCGGATGCCCTCGGCCATGTCGTGGCAGACGCGCACGCCCATCTGCGCCAAGTCGCCCGGCACCAGCGTCTTGGGGCCGACGGCGCGGATGTCGGGCACGCCGAGGATGGTCAGGCCGTGGATGTCGGAGCGCGCGACGCGCGAGTGCACGATGTCGCCGACCACCGCCACCGACAATTGCGAGAAGTCGCGCTTGTAGTGGCGGATGGTGTACATGTCCAGCAACCCCTGCGTCGGGTGCGCGTGGCGGCCGTCGCCGGCGTTGACCACGTGCACGTGCGGCGCGCAGTGCTGGGCGATCAAGTGCGGCGCGCCGCTTTCGCCGTGGCGCACGACGAACATGTCGGCGTGCATCGCCGAGAGGTTGGAGATGGTGTCGAGCAGGCTCTCGCCCTTGGCCGTGCTGCTGCGCGCGATGTCGAGGTTGAGCACGTCGGCCGACAGCCGTTTGGCGGCGATCTCGAAGGTGGTGCGCGTGCGCGTGCTGTTCTCGAAGAAGAGGTTGAACACGCTCTTGCCGCGCAGCAGCGGCACCTTCTTCACCTCGCGCTCGTTGACGCTGAGGAAGGTGCCCGCGGTGTCGAGGATCTGCGTCAGCACCGCGCGCGGCAGGCCTTCGATCGACAGCAGGTGGATCAGCTCGCCGTGCTGGTTGAGCTGGGGGTTGCGGCGGTTCAGCATGCGCCGCTCCGTTGCGTCGCCGGCATCAGGCCTTCTCCTCGACGGTGAAGTGCAGCCGCCCGTCGCCGTCGCGCGCCAGCGCCAGCATCTGCGTGGCCGGCAGCGCGATGCGCGCGGCGGCGCAGGCCGCCTCGATCGGCAGCTCGCGGCCGCCGCGGTCGACCAGCACCGCCAGCGTCACGCTGGCCGGGCGGCCGAAGTCGTACAACTCGTTGATCGCGGCGCGGATCGTGCGGCCGGTGTAGAGCACGTCGTCGACCAGCACGATGTGCCGGCCTTCGATCTCGAACGGCAGCTGCGTCGCGTCGGCGCCGGCGGCCAGCCCGCGCGAGCCGAAGTCGTCGCGGTGCAAGGCGCTGGAGATCACGCCGGCCTTGCCCGGGCGCTGCAGGTCGGCGTGCAGCCGCTCGGCCAGCCAGGCGCCGCCCGACCAGATGCCCACCAGCACCGCGTCGGGCGCGCCGGCGCCGAGCAGCGCGCGCACGCCTTGGCGCAGCTGGGCGTACAAGGCCTCGGCGTCAAGCTGCAGCATCGTCGTCCTCCGTCAGGCCGTTCAAGTATTGCGTTAGCAGGATGGCAGCCGCGGCGGCGTCGGCGTCGCGCGCGCCCTCGGCCAGGACTTCGACGGTGCTGTAGCGCTCGTCGACCTCGTGCACCGGCAGCCGGAAGCGGCCGTGCAGCTGGCGCGCGAAGCGGCGCGCCCGGCGCGTGTTGTCGTGCTCGGCGCCGTCGGGGTGGCGCGGCACGCCGACCACCAGCGCATCGGGCCGCCATTCGTCGACCAGCCGCGCAATCGCCGCGAAGCGCGCATCGCCCTCGGCGGCGATGGTCTGCAGCCCCTGGCCGCGGCCGAGCAGCCGGTTGCCGCTGGCCACGCCGACGCGGCGCGTGCCGAAATCGAATGCCAGGAACGAGCGTTCGCGCGCCGGCACGGGCGGCGGCGGCAGCGTCATGCGTGCCCCGCCTCCTGCGACAGCATGCGCGGGTCGAAGCCCAGCAGCGACACCGCGCGCTGGTAGCGCTGCTCGATCGGCGTCTCGAAGATCACCGCCGGGTCGGCGCCCACGGTGAGCCAGCCGTTGCGGCCGATCTCTTCTTCCAACTGCCCGGCCGACCAGCCGCTGCAGCCCAGCGTGATCAGCACGCGGCGCGGGCCGGCGCCGTTGGACATGGCTTCCAGCACGTCCTTGCTGGTGGTCATCTCCAGCCCGCCGGGCACCGACATGGTCGATGTGTAGGGGCTCTCGCCTTCGCTCTGGCGCTCGTGCAGCACGAAGCCGCGCTCGGTCTGCACCGGGCCGCCGAAGAACACCGGCTGCTCGGCCAGCTCCTGGCGGTCCAGCGGCAGTTCGACCTTCTCGAACAGGTTCTTCAGCTTGATGTCGATCGGCTTGTTGATCACCAGGCCGAGCGCGCCGCGCTCGCTGTGCTCGCACAGGTAGACCACCGAGCCGGCAAACGTGTCGTCGGCCATGCCGGGCATGGCGATCAGGAACTGATTCGTCAGGTCGATGCGGGAGCCGGTGGCCATGGCCGCGGATTCTAGGACCGGCACAGCCGGCGACTCGTGCACACTGCCGCCATGAACCGGCCTTTCGACCGCGCGCTGGTGTGGTTGCGGCGCGACCTGCGCGTCGACGACCACGCGGCGCTGTACCACGCGCTGCGCGCGGCGCGGCAGGTGTGGTGCGCCTTCGTCTTCGACCGCCGCATCCTCGACCCGCTGCCGCGCGCCGACCGGCGCGTGGAGTTCATCCGCGACAGCCTGGTCGGCGTCGACGCCGAGTTGCGCGCCGCCGGCGCCGCGCATGGCGTGCAGGGCTGCGGGCTGATCGTCCGCCACGGCCCGGCGGCGGAGCAGATCGGCGCGCTGGCGCGCCAGCTCGGGGTGCAGGCGGTCTACGCCAGCCACGACGACGAGCCCGATTCGCTGGCGCGCGACGCCCGCGTGCGCGGCCTGCTGGCCGACGCCGGCGTGGTGCTGCACACCGCCAAGGACCACGTGATCTTCGAGCGCGACGAGGTGCTCACGCTCACCGGCAGCCCGTACTCGGTGTTCACGCCGTACAAGAACGCCTGGCTGAAGAAGGTGGACGACTTCTACCTCGGCGCCTACCCGGTGGCGCGCCACGCGGCGGCGCTGGCCGCGCTGCCGGCGGACTTGCGCAGCGGCGTGCCGGCGCTGTCGGAGATCGACTTCGAGCCGACCAACCTGCACCAGTTGCGGCTGCCCAGCGGGCCGGCCGGCGCGGCCGCGCTGCTGGACGACTTTCTCGGCCGCATCGACCGCTACGACCAGACGCGCGACTTCCCCGCGCAAAAGGGCCCCAGCTACCTCAGCACCCACCTGCGCTTCGGCACGGTGTCGATCCGCCGCCTGGCCGCCGAAGCGCAGCGCCGCGCGCGCCAGGGCTCGCGCGGCGCCGAGGTCTGGCTGTCGGAGCTGATCTGGCGCGACTTCTACCACCAGGTGCTGCACCACCACCCGCACGTCGTCGGCCACGCCTTCAAGCCCGAGTACGACCGCATCCGCTGGGAACACGGCAAGCACGCCGACGAATGGTTCGCCGCCTGGTGCGAGGGCCGCACCGGCTACCCGCTGGTGGACGCGGCGATGCAGCAGATCAACCAGACCGGCTACATGCACAACCGGCTGCGCATGGTGGTGGCCAGCTTCCTGACCAAGGACCTGGGCATCGACTGGCGGCGCGGCGAGGCCTACTTCGCGCTGCACCTCAACGACTTCGACCTGGCGGCCAACAACGGCGGCTGGCAGTGGGCGGCCTCCAGCGGCTGCGATGCGCAGCCGTGGTTTCGCATCTTCAACCCGGTGGCGCAGAGCGAGAAGTTCGACGCCCAGGGCCGCTTCATCCGCCGCTACCTGCCGCAGTTGGCGGCGCTGCCCGACACGCTGCTGCACGCGCCCTGGACGGCGCGCCCGGTGGACCTGGCCGCCGCCGGCGTGGTACTGGGCCGCGACTATCCCGAGCCCATCGTCAGCCACGAGGCGGCGCGCATGCGCACGCTGGAGCGCTACGCCGTGGTCAAGGGGCCGGCGGCCAAGGGCTGAGCCGCGGCCGTTGGACTCCGCTCAGAACAGCTCCATGTCGCCGGTGCGCGCCTGGTCGACCAGCACGCCGCGCGCAATCAGCTCGGCGTGGTGGGCCACCTGGTTGCGGCCGCTTTGCTTGGCGACGTAGACGGCACGGTCGGCGCGCTCGAAGGCGGCAGCCGGCGAATCGCCGGCGCGCAACGCGGTGAAGCCGACCGAGACCGTGATGCGGCCGACGCGCGGGAACGCGTAGCTGGCCACGTTGGTGCGCAGCCGCTCGAAGGCCGCCACCGCCTGCACCGCATTGCCGCCGCGCATCAGCACCACGAACTCTTCGCCGCCGAAGCGGTACAGCAGGTCGTGGAAGCGGAAGCTGCTGCGCATCAGCCGCGCGATCAGCAGCAGCACCTCGTCGCCGATCAGGTGGCCATGGGTGTCGTTGACGGACTTGAAGTGGTCGATGTCGACCACGCCGAGCCAGGCGCCCTCGGGGCCGGCGGCGCGGCGCGCGTCGCCGTCGTCGGCGGCGGCCGCTGCCGGATCGGCCACCAGCGCCGGCGCGCCGGGCACGGCCAGGCGCAGGAACGAGCCGTCGAACGTGGTGCGGTTGAGCAGGCCAGTCAGCGTGTCGCGCTCGCTGTAGTCGAGCAGGCCCTGGAAGTTGCGGTAGACGCGCAGCATGCTGCTGACCAGCCGCGTCTGCTCGGGCGTCAACGGCTCGCGCGTGCGCAGCTCCAGCACGCCGCCGGCGTCGCGCTCGGTGGCCAGCGGAAACAGGCTCAGCGCCTGGCCATCGTCCTCGGCCTTGACGGCGGCCTGCTGCTGCAGGCAGCGCTGGTGCAGCGGCAGCGCGGCCAGCGCCGGCAGGTCGTCCATGTTGGTCCAGATCGAATCGGCGCTGGCCGCGCTGTCGATCGCGCGCTGGCGCGCCCGCGTCAGCCAGCGCTGGCCGCCGCCCTCGCCCACCGGCCGGTAGATGGCCACGCACTCGGGCTGCAGCAGGTCGCGGAAGGCGCCGACCAGCGTGACGTCGACCACGTCGCGGTCGCGAAAGCCGGTCAGCTCCGCGAGATGGTCGATGACTTCGGGCATCGGCGGCTCAGGCCGGCGTCGCCACGCCGGCGTAGCGCGCGACGAGCTGCAGCAGCTCGTCCTCGGAATAAGGCTTGCCGAGGTAGTGGTCGACGCCCAGCTCGGCGGCGTAGTCGCGGTGCTTCTGCGCGATGCGCGAGGTGATCATCACCACCGGCAGCCCGCTCAGGCGGGCGTCGGCGCGCACGTTGCGAACGAGGTCGAAGCCGTCCATGCGCGGCATCTCGATGTCCGACAGCAGGATGGCCGGGCGCTCCAGCGCGAGCTTTTCCACCGCTTCCAGGCCGTCCTTGGCCAGCACCACGCGGTAGCCCTCGCGCGTCAGCAGGCGTTGCGTGACGCGGCGCACGGTGAGCGAATCGTCGACCACCATCACCAGCGGCGCGCGCGCCGTCTCGGCCGCCTCGTCCACGGCGGCTTCCTTCGCCGGCGCGCCCAGCGCGCGGCGCTGCGCCGCTTCGCCGAACAGCGCCGCCAGCGCCACCGGGTTGTAAATCAACGCCACCGCGCCCGAGGGCAGCAGCGTCACGCCGGCCAGGCCGGGCAGCCGCGCAAGCTGCGGCCCCACGTGCTTGACCACCACTTCCTGGTTGCCCAGCACTTCGTCGACGTGCAGCGCCACGCGCTGCGCTGCGCTGCGCACCACCACCACGGCCTGGCTGCGGCCGAGCGCCGGGCCGCGCGCACTGTGCTGCAGCAATCCGCCCAGCCAGTAGAAGGGCAGCAGCTCGTCGCCGACGGCCAGCGCGCCCTGCGCATAGGCCTGCTCGACCTGGTCGGTCGGCACGCGGCGCACCACCTCGATCAGCGTCGAAGGCACGGCCACGTTCAACTCGGCGCAGCGCAGCATCACGACCTGCGTGACGGCCGTCGTCAGCGGCAGCACGAGGCGGAAGCTGGTGCCCTGGCCGGGGCTGCTGGCGGTCTCGATGCGGCCGCCCATCGCACTGACCTCGGAGCGCACCACGTCCAGGCCGACGCCGCGGCCGGCCAGCTCCGTCACCTCGGCCGCCGTGCTGAAGCCGGGGCGGAAGATCAGGTTGGCCAGCTCGGCGTCGCTGGCCTCCTGGCCGGGCGTCAGCAGGCCGCGGTCTTCGGCGCGCTGGCGGATGCGCGCCAGGTCGAGCCCGGCGCCGTCGTCGCGGCAGTCGACGCCGATTTCGTTGCCTTCCTGGGTGACGGTGATGCGGATCTCGCCGGTCGCATCCTTGCCCGCGGCCTGGCGCTGCGCCGGCGCCTCGACGCCATGCGCCACGCTGTTGCGCAGCAGGTGCTCGAAGGGGCCGACCATGCGCTCCAGCACGCCGCGGTCGACTTCGATGGTGCCGCCCACGATGTCGAGCTTGACCTGCTTGGCGCTTTCCTTGGCCGCCTGGCGCACCACGCGGTACAGGCGGTCGGCCAGGCTCTCGAACTCCACCATGCGCGTGCGCAGCAGGTCGTCCTGCAGCTCGCGCGTGAGGCGCGCCTGCGCGGCCAGGTCGTCTTCGGCCGACTGCAGCGTGCGCTGCACGCTGCGCTGCACGGTGGCCACGTCGTTGACCGACTCGGCCATCATCCGCGTCAGTTCCTGGAAGCGCGTGAAGCGGTCCATCTCCAGCGGATCAAAGGATTGCGACGCGGCCTTGGCGGCCTCGATGCGCGAGGCGATCTGCGACTCGGCCTGCAGCTCGATGTCGCGCAACTGGCTGCGCAGGCGGTCGAGGTTGTCGCTGAGGTCGCCCACCGCGCCCTGCAACTGGCGCATGCCGGTGTCGATGCGCGCGCGGGTGATCGACACCTCGCCGGCGTGATTGACCAGCCGGTCCAGCAGCCCGGCGCGCACGCGCACCGCGGCGCCGCCGGCAGCGGCGCGCGGCTCGGTCGCGACGGCCTGTTCCAGCCGGCGGTCGTTGAAGCGCGACCAGTCGATCGGCGGGCCTTCGGCCGGCGCCGCGGGCGCCTCGGCATGGCCGGCACCGGCACCGGCACCGGCGCTGGCCGCAGCCGCCGGCGCGTCGGCGGCCGGCAGCGGCGGCGCGACGGCCAGCGCCACCGGCAAGTCCATCGGCACCGGCTGCTGCGGCGCCGGGGCCGGCGCCAGCGCCGGCGCGGCATGGCCGGCCACGGGTTTGCGCAAGGCCTCGTAGGCGGCCACCATGCGGTCGGCGCGGGCGATCAACGGCTCGATGCGCGCCGCCTCGGCGCCGGCCGCGGCGGCGGCCACGTGCTCGACCGCCGTCTCCAGCCGGTGCGCCATCTCGCCCAGGCGCATCGCGCCGGCCAGGCGCGCGCCGCCCTTGAAGGTGTGCAGCGTGCGCATGCAGGCGGCCGGCGCGTCGTCGTCGGAGGGCTGCAGCATCCAGTCGCGCAGCCGCAACTGCAACTGCGGCAGCAGCTCTTCGGCCTCTTCCTCGAAGATCGGGAACAGCTCGCTGTCGAGCGCGTCGACGGCCTCGATGTCTTCGTCGTCGTCGAAGGCGCCGGCCGGCGCCGGCCGCGCGGCCGCCGCATCGGGCAGCGATTCCAGCGCGCTGAAGCGGGTGGTCATCGCCGGCGTCAGCGGCAAGGTGCGCAACACCTCGGGCAGGTCGGCCTCGGCGTCGGCGTCGAACTCGCCATCGAACTCGGCGCCCAGCGCGCCGGCCGCCGTGCCGGCCGCGGGGCGGTCGGCCAGTGCCTGTTCCAGCCGGCGCTCGGCCTCGGCCAGGCGGTCCAGCAGGCCGGGCGCCATGGTCTTCAGGAAGCCGGCGGCGAACTGATGCAGCAGGCGGCGGATCTCGTCGCCCGCCTCGTTGAACAGCGCCGCATCGGCCGCCGAGCCAGGGCCGGCGGCGGCCGAGCGCATCAGCACATGTTCCAGCGCGCGCGCCAGCGTCGACAACTCGGCGAAGCCCACCGTCGCCGAGCTGCCGGCCAGCGAATGCGCCAGCACGATGCTGCTGTCGGCCACCGGCCGGCGCTCGGGCTCGACACTCCATTCGGCCAGCTCGGTCGACAGCCGGCGCGACAGCTCGTCGGCCTCGTTGAGGTAGATGTTGAACAGCGGGATCGGGATGCGCAGCGGGCCGATCACCTTGACCTGCTCGTCGGCTTCGGCTGCCGGCGGCGCCTCGGCGGCGGCGCCGAAATCGAGCGCGAGGTCGGGGGCGAGGTCGGGTGCGAGGTCGCGCGCGAAGTCCGGCGCCAGGTTGGGCGTCGTCGCTTCGGCGCTGAACGGCTGCGCCTCGCGCTCTTCCTGCAGCGCGCGGTCGAGCGGCAGCGTGACTTCGCCGATGCCCGGCAGCTCGGGATCGGCCAGCGCGTCGTGGACCGGCGCGGGCGCGGGTTCCGGCGCAGGTGCGGGTGCGGGTGCGGGTACAGGCTCGGGCGCGGCTTCGGTCGCGCGGTGGAAGTCGCCGAAGTCGATCTCCACCACGTCGGCCAGATCGGGCAGCGCAGGCGCCGGCCCGGGCAGCAGGGATTCGGCCAGCGGTTCGGGCGCCAGCTCGATGGCGTCGGGCTCGGCGCCGAGGTCGAGTTCGAAGGCCGGCGCTTCCTCGGCCGGCACGGCCATCGGCACGGGCACCGGCGGCGGCGTGAGGTCGAGGTCGGCGGCCAGCGGCAGGTCGGGCACGCGCTCGGCCAGGCTGTGGCCCAGGTTCAGCTCGGGCAGCACCGGCAGGTCGAGCAGCGGCAGCGCATCGTCCGCCGGCACGGGCACGGGCACGGGAGTCGGTACCGGCGCCGGGGCCAGCAGCGGCAGCGTGGCATCGGCGGTCGGCGGCGCGCCGATGGCGATGCGCACGCCTTGCAGGCGCAGGCTGTCGGCGGCGGCGACGATGGGCCCCGGCGTCTGCGTGCGGCCCTGGCCGATGGCGATGGCGTCGGTCCATTCGGCCAGGTGGTCGAGCGCGTCGCGGCTGAAGGCGTCGAGCTCGGCGTCCATGCGCGGCGCCTCGGCCAGGCGCGCGTTGTAGAGCTGCTCGCAGGCCCAGGCGGCTTCGCCGTAGTCGCGCAGGCCGACCATGCGCGAGCTGCCCTTGAGCGTGTGGAAGGCGCGGCGCACGGTGGTCAGCTCGCCCACGTCGTCGGGGCTGCCGGCCAGCGCGTCGAGCGCGGCGCGCGCGGCGTCGATGACCTCGCGCGCTTCTTCCAGGAAGATCTCGCGCATCTCGGCGTCGTCTTCCAGGTTGTCCACGTTGGCGGACGGCAGCGGCGCCGGGGCCGGCGCGGGCGGCGGCGGCAAGGCGGCCGGCAGCATCTGGCCGACGGTCTGCGCCAGCTCGGCGCCGACGGCCTGGCGGGCCTGCGCGTCGGTGGCCTGCGCCAGCGCGCGGCGCGCGCTGCTGACGGCGCCGGCCACGCCGGGCAGGTCGGCCGCCAGCGCGCGCTGGCTCAGCGCTTCCAGCGCCGCGCCGTGGTCGGCCTGCGGCTCGGCCGACCAGGTGTCGACCAGCGCGCGGGCCTCGTCGACCAGCGGCGCGGCGGCCGCCTCGGGCTCGAGCCCGCCGAAGGCGGACGGGCGCTCGCTCTGGCCCATCACGGCGCTCAGGCTGCCTTCCACCGGATCGAAGCGGAACAGCGACTTGGCCAGCTGCGGCTGCACGCTGAGCATGTCGATGAGGAAGCTCAACGCGCCCAGGTTGTCGGCCAGGCGGTCGAAGGTGCCGGCCTTGACGGCCTGCTGCGGATCGACCTCGGTCTGCGCCAGCGCGTCGACGTCGTCGCGCATGTGCAGCACGGCCTGCGAGGCCTGGTCCATGCCCAGCACCGAGAGCACGCCGCGCATCGCCGAGAGCTGGTTGGGCACCGGGATCAGCAGCTCGCGGCGCGCCGGGTCGCGGAAATACTGGTCGATCTGCTTCTCGACCTCGGACAGCGAGGCGCGCAGCTCGTGCACCACCGAGCCCATGGTCTGGCGGTCGGAGACGCGGCGGTACAGCTCCTCCATCCACGGTTCCAGCGGCTGCGGCTCGGCGCCGTCGCGCGCCTCGGCGATGCGCTGCGCCAGGCGGCGCACGCGGTCTTCGAGCTCCGGCTGGTCGAGCTCGCCGTCTTCCAGCGTGGCGTCGAGGTAGAGCACCGAGGTGGCGACCTCCATCGCCAGCGCCGCCGGCGGCGCGTCGCCCGCGGCCTGCACGCGCTGCGCGGTGTCCTGCAGCACGCGGCTCAGCTCGGGGCCGGCCGGGAACAGGCGGTCGATCGAATCGCCCAGCAGCGCCATCTGCTCGCTCAAGGCCGGCAGGCGGTGCAGTTCGCCGCCGGCGACGGCCGACCACACGTCCTTGGCGCCGGCAACGCGCTTGCGCGCCTGCGCGATCCACGCCGGGTCGAAGCGGCCCAGGTGCTCGTGCTCGTAGTCCAGCGGCGCGGCCTGCGGCAGCCGCCAGGCGCGGCGCACGCCGTCCAGCCGCGGCGTCGGCCGCTCGCCGGCGCGCGCATGGGCGCAGAAGAACAGCAGGTCCTGCGCCAGCCGCTCCGAAGGCTCGTCCTGGCGCTTGGCGCTCAGGCGCAACTGGGCCAGCAGCCGCGCGGCGACGCGCTTGGTGATGACGTCGCCCTGCGGCAGCAGCCCGGCGGCCTCGGCCTCGCCGAACGCAGCGGCCAGCCGCCACAGCGTGGCGCCGCGGCCCGGCTCGCCGGCGCCCAGTTCGGCGCACAGGTCGGACAGCCGCGTCCAGGCCAGCGGATCGGCGCGCCGCATCAGGCGCAGCACGATGGCTTCCATCGTGCCGCGGGCGGCGTCGTCGGCGGCGCGCGGCGTGACGCCGGGCTCGCGCGGCAGCTCGTGCCAGGCGAAGTCGGCCTCCCACAGGTCGGCCGGGTGCACGCGGTCGGCGCCGGCCAGCGCCTGCACCGCGGCGTACTGTGGGAACAGCCCCACCGGCGAGATCTTCTTGCCGGCCAGCAACCGGCTCAGGTAGTCGAGCAGCGCGAACGAGGCGCGCTCCACCGTGTGCACCGCGGCCTCGGTCACCAGCGCGGGCCGGCCCAGCATGCGCTGCACCGCCGCTTCGGTGGCGCGCAGCACGCGCGCCGCGGCCGGCAGGTTGACCAGTTCGAGCGCGCCCACGCCCTGGTGGAGCTGGGTGCGCGCGCTGCGCAGCGGCGCCGGGTCCACGGTGTCGACGTCGGACGGCGCGGCGACCTCCGATTCCTTCAGGTAGCGGCGCAGCGCCTTGTTGGCGCCTTCGAGCGAGCGGCGCAGCTCGTTGTGCACCCAGGCCAGCGCGCTGAGGTCGTCGGTCGGCTTGGTGTCGGCGGTGTCGGCCACGGTGGTCCTGCGTTGGTGGTTGACGGCGGCTGACGCCGGATCAGGCGACCTTGAACCGGGCCACCGAGGCCTTCAGGTCGTCGGCCGAGCGCGACAGCTCGCGCACCATCTGCGCCGTCGAGCGCGTGCCCTCGCCGGTCTGTTCGGTGACCGCGAAGATGTGCTGGATGTTGGCCGCCACGACGTTGGCCGACTCGGCCTCGCGCGAGGCCTGCTCGGAGATCTGCGCGATCAGGTCGGACAGCTGGCGCGTGACGCGGTCGATGTCGGCCAGCGCCGAGCCGGCGGCGTCGGACAGCTTGGCGCCTTCGACCACGCCTTGCGTGCTGCGCTCCATGGCGGCCACGGCGTCCTGGGTGTCGGTCTGAATCGTGCGCACGATGGCGGCGATCTGCCGCGTCGCGTCGCCCGAGCGCTCGGCCAGGCGCTGCACTTCCTCGGCCACCACCGAGAAGCCGCGCCCCGCCTCGCCGGCCGACGCGGCCTGGATGGCGGCGTTGAGCGCCAGCACGTTGGTCTGCTCGGTGATGTCGGAGATCAGCTCGGTGATCTCGCCGATCTCCTGCGACGACTCGCCCAGCCGCTTGATGCGCTTGGCGGTCTCCTGGATCTGGTCGCGGATCGAGTTCATGCCGCCGATGGTGTTCTGCACCGCCGTCAGGCCCGAGCCGGTGACCTCCAGCGACTGCCGCGCCACCTGCGCCGTCTGCTGCGCCTGCGCCGACACGCCGTTGATGCGGCCGGCCATCTGCAGCACCGATTCGCCGGTCTCGCGGATCTCGCGCAGTTGCTCGGTCGACGCCGCCAGCAGCTCGGTCGAGGTCTGCTCCACCTGCTGCGTGGTCTCGGTCACGCGCGCCACCGTGTTCTGCACCGCGGCCACCAGCGAGCGCAGCTCTTCCACCGTGTAGTTGACCGAGTCGGCGATGGCGCCGGTGATGTCCTCGGTGACGGTGGCCTGCTGCGTCAGGTCGCCTTCGGCCACCGTCTGCAGCTCGTTCATCAGGCGAAGAATGGCCGCCTGGTTGGCGTCGTTGACGCGCTTGGCTTCGTGCTCCTGGCGCTCGGCCTCCAGGCGCTGCGCCTCGGCCACCTGCGAGCGCGCGGTCTGGTCGACCACGAACAGTCGCAGCAGCCCCAAGCCGCCGGCCAGCATCAGCAGCACGGCCAGCAGCGTGCCGATCATCGACAGCGCGCCGAACTCGCCGGCCTTGGACAGCGCGGTCTGCAGCGCGCTCAGCTCACGGCGCAGCGGCTCGCTGTCGCTGACGATCACGTTCTGCGCACTGCGCGCGGCCACCATGCCTTGCAGGTTGGCCAGGATCGCGGTGGCCTGGCCGCGGGTCTCGTCGTACTGCTTGATGAGCTGCTGCAGCCGCTCGCGCACGGCACCGTCGCGGGTGCCGGGCAGGCGCAGTTCGGAGTTGCCGCTGAGCAGGCCGTCGGCGATTTCCTTGAACGAGTTGAGGTCCTTGCCGAGCTGGAACACCGCCTCGGGGCTGACGCCTTCCATGGTCTGGAACTCGTTGGCGCTCTTGCCGATGCGCTGCGTCAGCATCACCAGCTGGCCGACCGCCGACACCTCGGCGGCCGACGCGCCCTGCTGCAGCTTCAGCGACGAGACGGTCTCGGCCAGCTCCAGCAGGTCGACGGACTGGCGGTTGATGGCCTTCAGCGACTGGCCCACCTGGGTCAGCGTCTTCTGCTGCGCCAGCACCACGGCCGCGCTCTTCTCGGCGCGGTCGACCATCGGCAGCAGCTTGGCCACGTCCTCCTGCAATGCGCCGGGCGCCGCCGGCACCTCGCCTTCGCCGGTGGCCAGGCTGCGCACGTTGCGCGCCAGCACCTCGGCGCTGTCCTTCACCTCGCCGAAGGCCGCCGTGCTGCCCACCAGCGCCTGCGAAACCGACTTGGCCAGCCGCTGCGACTGCGTCTGCGCCTGGCCGGCGGCGGCCACCTGGGTGGCGCTGCGCGACGAGCTGACCAGCGCCGCCGCGGCGATCATCACCAGCAGCACGAAGCCGACGAAGAACAGGATGAACAGCAGCCGCTGCTGGCGCGCCGCCGGCCAGCCGCCGATGATGGGCAGGCCCGAGGCGCCGTCTTCCAGGTCGCCGGCGACGCGGGTCTCGCCGAACTCGCCGGCCAGCTCCGACGGCGCGGCCTCGGAGATGATCGACGAATCGCCGCGGGTGTTCAGCGACTCGGGTAGCACCGAGCCGGGGCCCAGGCGGATGGTCTCCTCCATCGGGTTGACCGCGTGCGGCGGCGTCTGCTCGTCATCGAACGACGACGCTCGCGGGTCGGCCTTGCGCGGCGAGCCGGTGATCTTGTCCAGGAAGCTCATGCGGTCCTCATCGGTTCGGCGCGGGTGCCTCGCTGCGGCGGCCACTCGCGGGGATTCATGCGGCGATGCCCAGGAACTGCTCCTGCTGGGCCAGTACGGCCAGATCGATTTCCTGCCACACCTGGCCCTGCTCGTCGCGGTAGCGGCCGGCGGCAAATGAGGGCCGGCGCTGCCCGTCGTCGGCCAGCGCGGTCAACTGGCCGGCGTTGCGCAGGCCCGCGAGGCGGTCGACCAGCAAGGCGCAATGGGCGCCGATGGCCGGGTTCAGCGCCAGCAGCCGCGCCTGGTCGTGCAGGTTGTCCAGCGCCAGCGGCCGCTCGCGCAGGCCCAGGAAGCTGCCCAGGTCGACCACGCCGTGCAGGCCGCCGCGCAGGTTGGCCACGCCCAGGAACCAGGGCTGGGTGTGCGGCACCGACAGCACGCCGGCGGCGGTGAAGATCTCGCCGGCCATGCGCAGCGGGAAGATCAGCCCGCGGCCGGCGCACTGCACCGCCAACCAGGAGGCGCCGGGCAGTTCGGTCATCGCGGCCTGCAACCTTTCGGCCAGCCGGTTCTGCAGTTCTCGGAGGGCTTCGCGTTTGGCCATGACGGGTTACCGCGGCGCGCTCGGCCTCAGGCGGCGTCGAAGGCGCGGATCTTGGACAGCAGCTCGTCGGTGTTGACGGGCTTGACGATGTAGTCCCTGGCGCCCTGGCGCATGCCCCAGACCTTGTCGGTCTCCTGGTTCTTGCTGGTGCACATGATCACCGGCACGTCGGCCCAGCGCGGGTCGCGCGTGATCTTGCGCGTGAGCTGAAAGCCGTTCTGGCCCGGCATCACCACGTCCATCAGCACCAGGTCGGGCTTGTCCTCGGCCAGCCGGCGCATCGCCTCCTCGCCGTTCTCGGCCGTGCGCACGCTGTAGCCCCGCTTGCCCAGCACGTCCGACAGGTGGTACAGCTCGGTCTTGGAGTCGTCGACGACCAGGATCTTGTGAATCGTCATGAAGCAGGGTCCTCGGGTTCTGATGCAGGCGGGCCGCGGCATGCCGTCAGCGTCTCGGGGCGCCGGCATCAGGCGCCGCTGCGGCGGAAGGTCTCGACGGCGCGCAGCAGCTGTTCTTTCGTGAACGGCTTGGTCAGGTAGTCCTCGGAGCCGACCATGCGACCGCGCGCCTTGTCGAACAGCCCGTCCTTGGACGACAGCATGATCACCGGCACGCGGGCGAAGCGGGGGTTGCGCTTGATGATCGCGCAAGTCTGGTAGCCGTCCAGCCGCGGCATCAGGATGTCGCAGAAGATGAGCTGCGGGTCGTGGTCGTTGACCTTGGACAGTGCATCGAAGCCGTCCTCGGCCAGCACCACCTCATGCCCGCCCTGGCGCAGGAAGATCTCGGCGCTGCGCCGGATCGTGTTGCTGTCGTCGATGACCAGGACCTTGGTCCCCGTCGCTGCCGACTCGCTGCTCGCACCTTCCACGCGCTGCTCTCCTCAACACACCGGGTGCGCCCTCGGCGGCGGCTTCAGACCGCCACCATCTCGAAGTCTTCCTTTCGCGCCCCGCATTCCGGGCAGGTCCAGTTCATCGGCACGTCGGCCCAGGCGGTGCCGGGCGCGATGCCGTGATCGGGATCGCCAGCCGCCTCGTCGTAGATCCAACCGCAGATCAGGCACATCCAGGTACGAGGCTCGCTCACGTTTATACAGTCAGATCACTACAATGGGCGCCGATTGTAGCCACGCGTATCCTGGAAAAAGCAAGGATTTGTGCGCACCTACGCCACAGTCCTAAGGTAGCGCCTCATGTTTTCTCGCGGCCTCCGCGCCCGGCCAGGCAGCGCCGGCCGGGCGCCTTCCGCCCCGCACCGTTCCCCTCCCCCAACGCCATGAAGTCCTCCCCCGACACGGCCTCCGAGGCCGATTCCGCCGCCGACCCCGGCGCCGAGCCGCCGGCACCGGCCTGCGTGATGGCCTTCAACGGCAGCGACCCCAGCGGCGCCGGCGGCCTGGCCGGCGACGTGGCCACCATCGCCGCGATGGGCGCGCACGCGCTGCCGGTGGTCACCGCGATCGTGATGCGCGACACCGCCGAGATCTTCGACCAGCAAGCCGTCGACGCCGACATCGTCGCGCAGCAGGCGCGCTCGATCCTCGAAGACGTGACCATCGCCGGCTGGAAGGTCGGCTTCCTGGGCAGCGCCGAGGCGGTGAGCGCGGTCGCCGAGATCCTCTCCGACTACCCCGACGTGCCGCTGGTCAGCTACCTGCCCGCGCTGTCGTGGCTGGAGGACGACGAGCTGCAGCCCTACCTCGAAGCGTTCCGCGAGCTGATCCTGCCGGCCACCGAAGTGCTGGTGGGCAACCACAAGACGCTGACCGACTTCCTGCTGCCCGACTGGGACAGCGAACGCCCGCCCTCGGCGCGCGAGCTGGCGGTGGCCGCCGGCGAGCACGGCACGCGCTACGTGCTGGTCACCGGCGTGATGCTGCCGGCCAAGGGCGCCGAGCAGTTCATCGACAACGTGCTGGCCTCGCCGCAAGGCGCGCTGACGGGCGAGAAGTTCGAGCGCTTCGACACCGCCTTCGTCGGCGCCGGCGACACGCTGGCCGCCTCGCTGGCCGCCTTGCTGGCCGCCGGCAGCGAGTTGCAGGCCGCCGTCGGCGAGGCGCTGTCGTTCCTTGACCAGAGCCTCGATTCGGGCTTCCGCCCCGGCATGGGCAACGTGGTGCCCGACCGCTTCTTCTGGGCCTTGCCGCCGCCCGAAGAAGGCGAGGACGGCGAGCCCGGGCCCGACGACATCGAAGGCCCCGACGACGATGCCGGTGCCGCCAAGGCCGGAGTGCCGCGCCGTGTCCACTGACGTCAACGCGGGCGGCAACGCCGCCGCCTTCGAGCGCGCGCAGCGCGTGATTCCCGGCGGCGTCAATTCGCCGGTGCGCGCCTTCCGCGCCGTGGGCGGCACGCCGCGCTTCATCAGCCGCGCCGAAGGCGCCTACCTGTGGGACGTCGAAGGCCGGCGCTACATCGACTACATCGGCTCCTGGGGGCCGATGATCCTCGGCCACGGCCACCCCGCGGTGCTGGACGCGGTGACCCGCGCGGCGCGCCAGGGCCTGAGCTTCGGCGCCCCCACCGAGGCCGAGGCCGAGCTGGCCGAAGCCATCATCGAACGGATGCCGACGGTCGAGCAGGTGCGCCTGGTCAGCAGCGGCACCGAGGCGGCGATGAGCGCGCTGCGCCTGGCGCGCGGCGCTACCGGGCGGCCGAAGATCATCAAGTTCGAAGGCTGCTACCACGGCCATGCCGACGCGCTGTTGGTCAAGGCCGGCTCGGGCCTGGCCACCTTCGGCCACCCCACCAGCGCCGGCGTGCCGCCCGAGGTGGTGCAGCACACGCTGGTGCTCGAATACAACCACGTCGCGCAGTTGGAAGAAGCGTTCGCGCAGCACGGCAGCCAGATCGCCTGCGTGATGATCGAGCCGATCGCCGGCAACATGAACTTCGTGCGCGCCAGCGTGCCCTTCATGCGGCGCCTGCGTGAGCTGTGCACGCAGCACGGCGCGCTGCTGGTGTTCGACGAGGTGATGACGGGCTTTCGCGTCGCGCTGGGCGGCGCGCAGGCGGTCTACGCCGGGCTGATCCCCGGCTTCAAACCCGACATGAGCGTGTTCGGCAAGGTCATCGGCGGCGGCATGCCGCTGGCCGCCTTCGGCGGCACGCGCGCGGTGATGAGCCAACTGGCGCCGCTGGGCCCGGTCTACCAGGCCGGCACGCTGAGCGGCAACCCGGTGGCCACCGCCTGCGGGCTGGCGACGCTGCGCGAGATCCGCAAGCCCGGCTTCTTCGAGGCCTTGTCGGCGCGCACCCGCCAGCTTGCCGACGGCCTGGCCGCCGCCGGCCGCGAGGCCGGCGTGCCGCTGGCGACCGACAGCGAAGGCGGCATGTTCGGCTTCTTCTTCGCCGAGGCCTTGCCGCAGAACTACAACGCCGTGCTGGCCACCGACAAGGAGCGCTTCAACCGCTTCTTCCACGCCATGCTGGCGCGCGGCGTGTACTTGGCGCCGGCGCTGTACGAGGCCGGCTTCGTCAGCGCCGCGCACGGCGACGCCGAGTTGGACGCCACGCTGACGGCGGCGCGCGAGGCGCTGAAGGGCTGAAGGGCTGAAGGACTGAAGGACTGAAGGGCCGAGGCCGGCTCGGCGCCGACGCGCCGGTGCCGGGTCGCCCGCTACGGCTCCAAGCTCGCGAGGCTCGCAAAGCGGTCGCGATCGACGAACACCGCCTCGGCCGCGTCGGGAAAGCGTTCGTAGAAGCCCTCCAGCGCGCGCTGGTGGCGCTCCTGTACGCCGGCCCACGACACCTGCACCGGCACGGGCTTGCCGTCGCGCCGCTGCACGACGAAGTCCACCTCGCCGCGCTCGCGCCAATACGAGACGCTGCCGAATCGTCTGCGCAGGGCCAGGAAGGTGGCGCATTCCAGGTGCTTGCCGACATCCTCGCCCGTCTTCGTCACGCTCACGCGGCGCAGCCCGGAATCGATGGGATAGAACTTGCGTTGATGCGTCGCACGTTGGCGCTCCGACCAGGCAAAGAACGGGCAGCCGAAGAACAGATAGGCCGATTCGCAGGCATCGACATAGGCCTGCACGGTTTCCACCGCCACCCCCAGCGCGCCCGCGATGCGGCGCATGCTCAGCTCCGAGCCGGCCGACTCGAACACCATCTGCACCAGTTGCCGCAGCGGCTGCACCGAACGCGCGCCGACGCGCTCGCGCACGTCGCGCTCGACGATGTCGGTGACGTACTGCCGCAGCAGGGCGTCGCGGTCCGGCGATTTCAGCGGCTCGGGAAAGCCGCCGCGCTCCAGAAAGGCCTTCACCGACAGCCGGGGCACGGCGCGCTGCGCTTCGTCGAACGAGAAGGGCATCAGCTCGACGCTCAGGTGCCGGCCCGTCAGCGAGCTGCCCAGCTCGCCGGACAGCAACTGGGCATTCGAGCCGGTGACGACGAAGACGCAGCCTGCGGGCTGGTCGAGCTTGGCCCGCAGCCAGCGCTGCCATCCCGGGACCCACTGGATCTCGTCGAGGAAGAACACCAGCGGTGCCTTGCGCGACGCCTTGCCGTGCCGCGCGACGAAGGCGGCCTGCAAGGCGTCCAGCGTTTCCCAGCGCAGGTGCGCGGCCAGGCGCGGGTCTTCGAAGTTGATGAAGACGCAGCGCGCCGGGTCCAGGCCGTAGTGACCCATGAACTGCTGCAGCAGCGTGGACTTGCCGCAGCGGCGCACCCCCTGCACCGCGACGGCGACCCGCGGATCCAGCGCGCGCGGCAGGACGACATCGCGCGGCACGGCCGGCGGCGGCGGCCGCGTCCAGAAGCTCCAGTCGGCGGCGATGGCGAGCAGATCCATGGCCTGTCGAATCTACTCGACGACTCGGCTGGTGTCGAGTGCACTCGACAGCTTAGGCGGCCTGCGCGTCGCGGTAGCCGCGCAGCGCGTCGAGGTCCAGCACGCGCAGGCCGCCGTATTCGATGCGGATCACGCCGGCCGCCTGCAGCGCCTGCAGCGCCTCGTTGACGCGCTGGCGCGACAGGCCCACCAGGTAGCCCAGCTCCTGCTGGGTGATGCGCAGCAGGTCGCCGACGCCCGGGTACAGCACCGGGTGGAACAGCGCGCCCAGGCTGCGCGCCACGCGCTCGTTGACGTTGCCCAGGCGGTCGATCTCGCGCGCCGCGATGAACTGGCCCAGCCGCTCGTTGAGCTGCATCATCACGTAGCGGTTGAAGCCGATGCTACGGTCCAGCAGCCAGTGGAAGGTGTCCACCGTGATGCCGGTGACCAGGCTCTTGCGCAGCGCCTGGATGTTGTAGCGGTAGGCCTCGCGCTTGAGCACCGTGCCCTCGCCGAACCAGCCGCCCGGCGGCAGCCCGGTGAAGGTGATGGGCATGCCCAAGGCGCTGTCGTTGCTCATCTTCAGCAGGCCTTCGATGACGCCGAACCAGTAGGTCACGGGGCGGCCGACGCGGCACACCAGCTCGCCGGGCTGCACGCGCACGACGCGCAGGTCGTCGGCGACGCGCGCGCGCTCGACCGCGTCGAGCCGGTCCAGCCAGGGGATGCCGCTCAATTCCTCGGGCAGGATGCCGCGCGAGCGCGCGACGCTGACGCCTGAAGCGCGCGAGGCTGACGGGAAGCTGATCGACGGCATCGGTGAAACGCCTGTCAGTGATGACCCTGGGATTGTCGTCACAACGACAGATCGGCGTCAAAGCGATGCCGACAATCCGGGCCATCAGGAGACCGCCCCGGTGCAGACCACCTTTCCCCGCCTGCTGCTCGAACATGCGCGCCAGCGTCCCGACGCCCCCGCGCTGCGCGAGAAGGAATACGGCATCTGGCAGACGCTGAGCTGGGCCGCGCTGGCCGCGCTGGTGCGCGACCTGGCCTGCGGCATGGCCGCCAGCGGCCTGTCGCGCGGCGAGCACGTGGTGGTGATCGGCGAGAACCGCCCGCGGCTGTACGCCGCGATGCTGGCGGTGCAGGCGCTGGGCGCGGTGCCGGTGCCGCTGTACCAGGACGCGGCCGCGCCCGAGTACGTGTTCCCGCTCAACAACGCCGAGGTGAAGTTCGCCGTCGTCGAAGACCAGGAGCAGGTCGACAAGATGCTGGAGCTGCGCGCGCAGTGCCCGCAATTGGCCCACGTCTGGTACGACGACCCGCGCGGCCTGCGCAAGTACGACGAGCCGGGCCTGCTGTCGCTGGACGCGGTGATCGAGGCGGGCCGCGCCTTCGCCGCCGCGCAGCCCGGCTTCTTCGACGCCGAGGTCGCCAAGGCCGCGCCGCAGGACGTGGCCGCGATGTTCTTCACCTCGGGCACCACCGGCAACCCCAAGGGCGTGGTGCACACGCACTTCTCGCTGCTCGACCGCGCCGCCGCCGGCCAGGCCTTCGACAAGCTGACCGAGCGCGAGGAAGTGCTGGCCTACATGCCGCCGGCCTGGGTGGGGCAGAACATATTCAGTTATGCGCAATGGCTGGCCTGCGGCTACGTGGTCAACTGCCCCGAGTCGGCGAGCACGGTGACGATCGACCTGAAGGAGATCGGCCCCACCTACTACTTCGCGCCGCCGCGCATCTTCGAAGGCCTGCTGACCAGCGTGATGATCCGCATGGAAGACGCTTCGAAGTTGAAGCGCGGCCTCTTCCACCACTACATGAACGTGGCGCGCCGCGTCGGGCCGGCGCTGCTCGACGGCAAGCCGGTCTCGCTGGCCGATCGCCTGGCGTATCGGCTCGGCGACTGGCTGGTCTACGGGCCGTTGCGCAACTCGCTGGGCTTCTCGCGCGTGCGCGTCGCCTACACCGCGGGCGAGGCGATCGGGCCCGACCTCTTCAGCTTCTACCGCTCGATCGGCGTCAACCTCAAGCAGCTGTACGGCAGCACCGAGACGGCGGTGTTCGTCTGCCTGCAGCCCGACCACGAGGCCAAGGCCGACACCGTGGGCGTGCCGATCGCCGGCGTGGAGATCCGGCTCTCGGACAGCGGCGAGATCCTGGTCAAGAGCCCGGGACTGCTGAAGGCCTACTACAAGAACCCCGAGGCCACCGCCGAAGTGCTGACGGCCGACGGCTGGTACCACACCGGCGACGCCGGCTTCCTGGACGGCGGCGGCCACCTGAAGATCATCGACCGCGCCAAGGATGTCGGCCGCCTCGCCGGCGGCGCGCACGACGGCGCGATGTTCGCGCCCAAGTACGTGGAGAACAAGCTCAAGTTCTTCCCCCACGTCAAGGAGGCGGTGGCCTTCGGCGACCGGCGCGAGAAGGTCTGCGCCTTCATCAACATCGACTTCGAGGCCGTGGGCAACTGGGCCGAGCGGCGCAACCTGCCCTACGCCGGCTACACCGACCTGGCGGCCAAGCCGCAGGTGCTGGAACTCATCCGCGACTGCGTGGAGAAGGTCAACGCCGACCTGGCGCAAGACGAGAAGCTGGCCGGCAGCCAGATCAGCCGCTTCCTCGTGCTGCACAAGGAACTCGACGCCGACGATGGCGAGATGACGCGCACGCGCAAGGTCAAGCGCGGCTTCATCAACGACAAGTACAAGGTGCTGGTCGACGCGCTGTACGGCGGCCTGGCCGAGCAGTACATCGAGACCGCGGTGAAGTTCGAGGACGGGCGCAGCGGCAGCGTGGCGGCGACGCTGAAGATCGTCGACGCCAAGACCTTCCCGGCGATGAGGAAGGCCGCGTGATGGCCGAACGAGCCGTGGCCGAGCGTCCAACGGGCGACGTCATCCTCGACGTGCGCAACATCAGCCTGCGCTTCGGCGGCGTGAAGGCGCTGACCGACATCAGCTTCAACGTCCGCGAGCACGAGATCCGGGCCATCATCGGCCCCAACGGCGCCGGCAAGAGCAGCATGCTCAACTGCATCAACGGCGTCTACGCGCCGCAGGAAGGCAGCATCACCTTCCGCGGCCGCACCTTCGACCACATGAACAGCCGCCAGGTGGCCGAGATGGGCGTGGCGCGCACCTTCCAGAACCTGGCGCTCTTCAAGGGCATGAACGTCATCGACAACATCATGTCGGGGCGCAACCTGAAGATGAAGAGCAACCTGTTCCAGCAGGCGCTGCGCCTGGGCGCCGCGCGGCGCGAAGAGGAAGCGCACCGCGCCTTCGTCGAGCGCATCATCGATTTCCTGGAGATCCAGGCCTACCGCAAGACGCCGGTCGGCCGCCTGCCCTACGGGCTGCAAAAGCGCGTGGACCTCGGCCGGGCGCTGGCCATGGAGCCGCAGGTGCTACTGCTCGACGAGCCGATGGCCGGCATGAACGTCGAGGAGAAGCAGGACATGTGCCGCTTCGTGCTCGACGTCAACGACGAGTTCGGCACCACCATCGTGCTGATCGAGCACGACATGGGCGTGGTGATGGACATCTCCGACCGCGTGGTGGTGCTCGACTACGGCAAGAAGATCGGCGACGGCAGCCCCGACGAGGTGCGCGCCAACCCCGAGGTGATCTCGGCCTACCTCGGCACCAGCCACTAAAGGCGCAGCGTCATGGGATTCTTCATCGAGACTCTGATCGGCGGCCTGATGACGGGCATGCTGTATTCGCTGGTCGCACTCGGCTTCGTGCTGATCTTCAAAGCGAGCGGCGTCTTCAACTTCGCGCAGGGCGCGATGGTGCTGTTCGCCGCGCTGGCGATGGCGCGCTTCTCCGAATGGATCCCGCAGTGGCTGGGCATCGAGAGCAAGTTCGTCGCCAACGCGCTGGCGCTGGTGGCCGCGATGGCGGCGATGGTGGTGGTGGCCTGGCTGATCGAGCGCCTGGTGCTGGCGCGGCTGGTCAACCAGGAAGGCATCACGCTGCTGATGGCCACGCTGGGCATCACCTACTTCCTGGACGGCTTCGGCCAGACGCTGTTCGGCTCCAACATCTACAAGATCGATGTCGGCATGCCCAAGGATCCGCTGATCCTGTTCGAAGGCCTGTTCCCCGGCGGCGTGCTGGTCAGCCAGGAAGACCTGGCGGCCGCGGTGATCGCGGCGGCGCTGGTGGCGCTGCTGTCGGCCTTCTTCCAGTTCACCGGCACCGGCCGCGCGCTGCGTGCGGTGGCCGACGACCACCAGGCGGCGCAAAGCATCGGCATCCCGCTCAACCGCATCTGGGTCATCACCTGGAGCGTGGCCGGCTTCGTCGCACTGGTGGCCGGCATCATCTGGGGCAGCAAGCTGGGCGTGCAATTCTCGCTGTCGCTGGTGGCGCTGAAGGCGCTGCCGGTGGTCATCCTCGGCGGCCTCACCAGCGTGCCCGGCGCCATTCTGGGCGGGCTGATCATCGGCGTCGGCGAGAAGCTGTCCGAAGTCTTCATCGGGCCGATGCTCGGCGGCGGCATCGAGATCTGGTTCGCCTACGTGCTGGCGCTCGTGTTCCTTCTCGTGCGGCCTCAGGGCTTGTTCGGGGAAAAAATCATTGATCGCGTATGAAATACGCGAGCCATGATTTTTCGGTGCAGGCTGACTTGCGAAGCAAGTCAAGCGAAGCGTGCCGTAACCAAAAGATCATTGATCGGGTCTGAGCCATGATCTACCGCGAGAACGGCCAGTTCAAGACGAGCTACCGCGCCGACCAGCAGATCTTCCCGATCCGCCAGGACCGCATCGCCATCTTCGCGCTGCTGGCGGTGGCGCTGGTGGTGGTGCCGCTGCTGGCGCCTGAGTACCTGTTCCGCGCCGTGCTGATCCCGTTCCTGATCCTCTCGCTGGCGGCGCTGGGGCTCAACATCCTGGTCGGCTACTGCGGGCAGATCTCGCTGGGCACCGGCGGCTTCATGGCCGTGGGCGCCTACATGGCCTACAACGCCTACGTGCGCGTCGAGGGCATGCCGCTGGTGCTGGCGCTGATTCTCGGCGGCATATCGGCCACGCTGGTGGGCGTGCTGTTCGGCATCCCCTCGCTGCGCATCAAAGGTCTGTACCTCGCGGTGGCCACGCTGGCGGCGCAGTTCTTCACCGACTGGGCCTTCCTGCGCATCAAGTGGTTCACCAACGATTCGTCGTCGGGATCGGTCAGCGTGGCCGGCCTCAACGTGCTGGGCCTGCCGATCGAGTCGCCGGTGCAGAAGTACCTGTTCTGCCTGGGCTTCGTGCTGGTGTTCGCGCTGCTGGCCAAGAACCTCGTGCGATCGAGCATCGGCCGCGAATGGATGGCCATCCGCGACATGGACGTCGCCGCCGCGGTGATCGGCATCCGCCCGGTGTACGCCAAGCTCACGGCGTTCGCGGTCAGCTCGTTCATCGTCGGCATCGCCGGCGGGCTGTGGGCCTTCGTGCACCTGGGCTCGTGGGAGCCGGCGGCGTTCTCGGTCGACCGCTCGTTCCAGTTGCTGTTCATGGTGATCATCGGCGGCCTCGGCTCGATCATGGGCAGCTTCTTCGGCGCCGCCTTCATCGTGATGCTGCCGATCCTGCTGGACAACCTGCCGCTGTGGTTCGGCATCCCGATCGACACCGCCCTTGCCTCGCACCTGACCTTCATGATCTTCGGTGCGCTGATCGTCTTCTTCCTGATCGTCGAGCCGCACGGCATCGCCCGGCTGTGGTCCACCGCCAAGGAAAAACTGCGGCTGTGGCCCTTCCCTCACTGACCCGTACGCCAGCTTCAACACCCACGCATCAACCCACCCGGAGGCAGACATGAAGTTCAAGACCATCGCTCTCGCATCGCTGGCCATCGCCGGCGGCCTGTTCGGCGCGTCACCGGCCTTCGCGCAGGCCAAGGAGCAGTTCTTCCCGCTGCTGGTGTATCGCACCGGCCCCTACGCGCCCAACGGCACGCCGTGGGCCAACGGCAAGCAGGACTACATCAAGATGATCAACGCCCGCGATGGCGGCGTGAACGGCGTGAAGATCGCTTACGAGGAATGCGAGACCGGCTACGCCACCGACAAGGGCGTGGAGTGCTACGAGCGCCTGAAGGGCAAGGCCGCCACGGTGTTCGACCCGCAGGCCACCGGCATCACCTTCGCGCTGACCGACAAGGTGCCGGCCGACAAGGTGCCGCTGGTGACCATGGGCTACGGCCTGGCCGCCAGCCAGGACGGCGGCGTGTTCAAGTGGAACTTCCCGCTGATGGGCAGCTACTGGACGGCGGCCGACATCCTGATCCAGCACCTGGGCAAGGCCAACGGCGGGCTCGACAAGCTCAAGGGCAAGAAGATCACGCTGGTCTACCACGACAGCCCGTTCGGCAAGGAGCCGATCCCGCTGCTGCAGGAGCGCAGCAAGATGCACGGCTTCGACTTGCAGCTGATCCCCGTCACCGCGCCCGGCGTCGAGCAGAAGAGCGCCTGGCTGCAGGTGCGCCAGAGCCGCCCCGACTACGTGCTGCTGTGGGGCTGGGGCGTGATGAACTCCACCGCGCTGAAGGAGGCGCAGGCCACCGGCTTCCCGCGCGACAAGCTCTACGGCGTGTGGTGGTCGGGCGCCGAGCCCGATGTCAAGGACGTGGGCGAAGGCGCCAAGGGCTACCACGCGCTGGCGCTCAACGGCTACGGCACGCAGGCCAAGGTGATGCAGGACATCATGAAGTTCGTGCACGACAAGGGCCAGGGCACGGGCCCGAAGGACGAGGTGGGCTCGGTGCTGTACACGCGCGGCGTGGTGATGCAGGCGATGATGATCGAGGCCATGCGCCGCGCGCAGGAGCGCTTCGGCAAGGGCAAGGTGATCAGCGGCGAGCAGATGCGCTGGGGCCTGGAGAACCTGTCGCTGGACGACAAGAAGCTGGCCGCGCTGGGCCTGACCGGGCTGATCCGGCCGGTCAGCACCTCGTGCCTGGACCACATGGGCTCGACCTGGGCGCGCGTCCACACCTGGGACGGCGCCAAGTGGAACTTCTCGTCCGACTGGTACCAGGCCGACGAGCAGATCCTCAAGCCGATGGTCCGCGCCGGCGCCGACAAGTACGCCGCCGAGAAGAAGCTGACGCGGCGCGCGCCGGCCGACTGCCAGTCTTGACCCACCCCCGAAGCGCCTTCGGCGCCTCCCCCCTGTCCCAGCAGGGGACCCTACGGGTCCTGCGGCGCCGCCAGCGGACCGGCAAAGCCGGATCCGCGGCGGCCGCTTGATCGCGCTGAGGTATTCGCATGAGTCCTGTCCTGCTGAATGTGAACGGCATCGAGGTCATCTACAACCACGTGATCCTGGTGCTCAAGGGCGTGAGCCTGCAGGTGCCGGAAGGGCGCGTGGTGGCGCTGCTCGGTGGCAACGGCGCCGGCAAGACGACCACGCTGCGCGCCGTCAGCAACCTGCTGGCGGGCGAGCGCGGCGACGTGACCAAGGGCTCGATCGAACTGCGCGGCGAGCGCATCGAGCGCCTCACGCCGGCGCAGATGGTCGAGCGCGGCGTCATCCAGGTGATGGAAGGCCGCCACTGCTTCGCCCACCTGACGATCGAGGAGAACCTGCTGACCGGCGCCTACACGCGCGGCGACGGCAAGGCCGCCGTGTCTCAAACGTTGGAGAAGGTGTACGCCTACTTCCCGCGCCTGAAGACGCGGCGCGGCAGCCAGGCCGCCTACACCTCGGGCGGCGAGCAGCAGATGTGCGCCATCGGCCGCGCGCTGATGGCCAACCCGAAGATGGTGCTGCTCGACGAGCCCAGCATGGGCCTGGCGCCGCAGATCGTCGAGGAGGTGTTCGAGATCGTGAAGGACCTCAACACCAAGGAGCGTGTGACCTTCCTGCTGGCCGAGCAGAACACCAACATCGCGCTGCGCTATGCCGACTACGGCTACATCCTGGAGAACGGCCGCATCGTGATGGACGGCGAAGCTCATGCGCTGCGCGAGAACGAGGACGTGAAGGAGTTCTACCTCGGCATGGGCGGCGGCGACCGCAAGAGCTTCCGCGACGTCAAGAGCTACAAGCGCCGCAAGCGCTGGCTGTCGTGAGCCGGCCGTCATGAGCGACGACGACTGGGCCCCCGCTGCCCCGCTCTTCAAGCCCGACGAGGCGCTGGCCGGTTTGCGCCGCAGCCTGCGCGAACTGGGCCTGGCCGAGCGCGCCGGCGTGTGGGAACGGCGCGGCACGGCGATCGCCAAGGCCGCAATCGATGGCGCCGCGATCGCCGCCGCCGTGGTGCGCAAGCCCTCGCGCAACAGCCCCGAATGGCAGGGCAAGACCTTGAAGAACAGTGCCGACGTGCGCGACTTCGTCGCCGACCTGAAGCGCAGGCTCGCCGGCTGGAGCGACCGAGATGACTGAGTTCTACGACGCGCTGGAAACGCGCGACCCCGAGGCGCGCGAGCAATCGCTGCTGGCCGCGCTGCCGGCGCTCATCGCCGCGGCGCAAGGCACGCCGGCGCTCGGCGCCATCCTGGCCGGTGTCGATGCCGCCAGCGTGACTTCGCGCGCCGCGCTGGCCGCGCTGCCGGTCACGCGCAAGAGCGAGCTGCTGCAGCGCCAGCAGGCGGCGCGCCCGTTCGGTGGCTTCTCGGCCATCGGCTGGCGCGCGCTGGGCCTGCGGCCGGCGCGCCGCGTGTTCCAGTCGCCGGGCCCGATCTACGAGCCCGAAGGTTCGGCGCCCGACTACTGGCGCTTCGGCCGCGCACTGTTCGCCGCCGGCCTGCGCGCCGGCGACCTGGTGCACAACAGCTTCAGCTACCACCTGACGCCGGCCGGCGCGATGATGGAAGGCGGCGCGCAGCGCATCGGCTGCACCGTGTTCGCCGGCGGCGTCGGCAACACCGAGCTGCAACTGCAGGCGATGGACGAGCTCAAGCCCGAGGCCTACGCCGGCACGCCCAGCTTCCTGCGCATCGCGGTGGAGAAGGCCGCCGAACTGGGCCGGCCGCTGTCGATCACCAAGGCCTCGGTCGGCGGCGAAGCCTTTCCGCCCAGCCTGCGCGACTGGCTGGCCGCGCGCGGTATCCAGGCCTACCAGAGCTTCGGCACCGCCGACTGTGGCCTCATCGCCTACGAGACGGCGGCGCGCGAAGGCCTGGTGCTCGACGAGGGCGTGATCGTCGAGATCGTTCGCCCCGGCACCGGCGACCCGCTGCCCGACGGCGAGGTCGGCGAGATCGTCGTCACCGTGCTCAACCCCGACTACCCGCTGGTGCGCTTCGGCACCGGCGACCTCAGCGCCGTGCTGCCCGGCCGCTGCCCCACCGGACGCACGCAGGCCCGCATCAAGGGCTGGATGGGCCGCGCCGACCAGACGGCCAAGGTGCGCGGCATGTTCGTGCACCCCAGCCAGGTGGCCGAGGTGCTGCGCCGCCACCCCGAGCTGGGCCGCGCCCGCCTGGTGGTGGAAGGCGAGATGGCCAACGACCGCATGACGCTGAAGGCCGAAGCGGCGGCCGCCGCCGAAGGCCTGGCCGCCGCCGTGGCCGCCACGCTGCGCGAGGTGACCAAGCTGCGCGGCGAGATCGAGCTGTGCGCCCCCGGCAGCCTGCCCAACGACGGCAAGGTCATCGACGACTTGCGCAAGATCGGCTGAGCCGGCGCGCTGCGGGCCGGGGCCGCCGCCGGCAGCGCGAATGTCGGCCGCACGCCACAATGGCCGCGTGCAGTGCGCCGCCAGATTGCTCGCCCCGTGGGCCGTGGATTTGTTGACTTGCGGCGCGGTCGCGCCCGCACCGACGCCGGCGCCGAACCAGCGCGCTGCCGAGCCTTGGCGTCGCGGCTGGCCGTGGCGGGTGCTGATGCCGTTGCTGTTGCTCGCGCAAGGCTTGCTGCTGGCCCTGGCCCTGCCCCTGCCGGCCCATGGCGCCGCGGCCGACACGCTGCGGCTGACCCGCGCCGAGTTTGCCCACGGTGACGACGCCACGGCGCCCGAGCAAGGCTGGCGCGACGTGGTGGTGCCCGACGTCTTCCAGGGCCATCCACACAACGGCAACCTCAACGGCTGGTACCGCTTCGTCTTCGATTTGGCGGCGCCTCCGCCGCAACCCCTGGTGCTGCTGGTGCAGCGGATCGTCATCACGGCCGAGTTCCGGCTCAATGGCGCCTTGCTGAACCCGGGGGTGCGCTTCGAAACCCGCGACGGGGTGGCCGGCACGTCGATGCTCAATGCGCCACAGTGGATCGTCCTGCCGTCGGCGCTGTTCCGCCCCGGGCGCAACGAACTGCTGGTTCGGTTGAGCGGCAGCCGGGTCGCACCGGCCTGGATTTCCGGCATCAGCATCGGCCAGCCCGAGGCCTTGCGCGCCGAGTTCCTGTGGCGCGACATCCCGCAGCGCGTGCTGCCGCAGGCCTTGTTCGTGCTGCTGCTGGCTTCGTTCGCCTTCGGCTTGCGCCTGTGGTGGCGCGAGAGGCTGCCCTTGCAGCGCGAGGTGGTGCTCACCGCGCTGTTGTGGCTGGCCAACCTGTGGGGCTATCTATGGCTCGACCTGGGGCTGCCGGTGCGCACCGAGGCGGCCCTGGTCGCCGCGCTCTGGGTCGCGCACCACTGGGCCCTGCTGCACCTGCTGTGGCGCCTTACCGATGGCGGCTGGGCCTGGTTCCCGCGCGCCTTGTTCATCGGCTCGGCGGTGCCGCTGCTGGGCTCGCTGCTGGTGCTGGTCTTCGAGCCCAGGGACCCGCCGCTCGGCCTGCTGCTGCTGCCCACCACGGTGCTGCGCGTCCTGACCACGGCGCTGCTGATCCGCTGGGCCTGGCGCACGCGCACCTGGTCGGCGCTGCTGCTGACCACCAGCGAGCTGCTGTGGTTCGCCGGGCCGCTGCAGTTGATGCTGACGATGCTGGACCTCATTCCGCCGGACCCCTTCATGCTGGCCCCCGCCAGCGGGCTGCCGATGTATGCCGTGATGCTGTGGCTGGCGGCGCAGCAACTGGCCCAGCAGCACGAGGATGCGGCGCTCCGGCGGCAGGCCGCCGTGCTGGAGGAGCGCCAGCGCATGATGCTGGACATGCACGACGGCGTCGGCTCCCAGTTGGTCACGGCGCTGCGCCTGGCGCGCCGCGACGAGGTGCCGCGGCATACCGTGGCGCAGGCCATCCAGGACGCCCTGCACGACTTGCGCCTGGTCATCGAGGCCCAGGACGGCGCCGCGCAGGAACTGCAATCGCTGCTGCAGCAGTGGCGCGAGCGCCATCACGCACGGCTGGAATCGCAGGGTCCGCGGCTGACCTGGGACATCGGCGCGCTGCCGGCGCCGCGGCCGCTGTCGCCGCCCGAGGCCTTGCAGATCCTGCGCATCCTGCAGGAGGCGTTGAACAACGCCGTGCAGCACGCCCGCCCGACCACCATCGCCATCACGCTGACGCCGGTCGCCGGCGGCTGCGAGTTGCGCGTCAGCGACGACGGCGCCGGCATCGCGGCCACGCGTTCGGGGGGGTCGACCGCCGGCGGCGGACGCGGGCTCGATAACATGCAACGGCGCGCCGGCCGACTCGGGGCAAGGCTGGAAGTACGCAACGGCGAACGGCGGGGAACGGTGGTGAACCTGCTGCTCCCCGACGCCGCGCGGGTGTGAGGGGCTGCCCTTTCGCAAGAGTTCATGCCGCAACGAGCCACGGGCGTCTACATCGTCGAAGACGACAAAGTCCTGCGCGACGACTTCGCGCTGGCGGTCGGCCGCAGCGAGCGGCTGCACCTGCTCGGCGCCACCGGATCCGCCCGCGAAGCGCTGCGCTACCTGCAAAGCGGGCCGCCGCTGGAGGTGCTGCTGGTCGACCTGGGCCTGCCCGACGGCGACGGCGCCGACCTGATCCGCGCCTTGCCGCAGCATGCGCCGCTGGCGCGGGCGCTGGTGATCTCGGTCTTCGCCGACGATTGGCGCGTGCTCGATGCGCTCTCGGCCGGCGCCCAGGGCTACCTGCTGAAGGACACCACCGACGACGAGCTGGTGCGCGCCATCGTCGAGGTGGCGCAAGGCGACGCGCCGCTATCGCCTCAGGTTGCACGTTACGTCTTGCGCCTGTTCGGTCCGGCCGGCGCGCCGGCTCGCCCGGCGCCACGGCCGCCGGGCGAAGCGGGCGATGAACGGCTGACGCCGCGCGAAGCGGAGATCCTCACGCTCATCTCGCGCGGCCTCTCGGGGCTGGAGGTGGCCGCGCAGTTGAAGCTGTCGATGCACACCGTGAACACGCATCTGCGCAGCTGCCACGCCAAGCTGTCGGCGCGCAACCGCTTGCAGGCCATCAACCGGGCGCGGGAGAGCGGCCAGATCGGCTGAGGACAACCGCCGGCGCGATCAGAAGGCGTAGGCGGTGGTCAGCCCCAGCCGCCGCGGCGGGATCAGGATCCAGTCGGTGAAAGCGGCGACGCCCGGCCGATTCACCACCACGGCGCCCGTCACGCCGCGCTGGTCGCCCAGGTTGTCGATCTGCAAGGCCGTTTCCCATGGGCCGCGGCTGAAGGCCCAGCGCGCGTCCAGCCGCTGGTAGCCCGGCGCGCCGGCGCTGCCCTCGATGTCGAACACGCGCGCGCCCACCCATGAATGGCTGAGCGTGGCACGGCCTTGCCAGCCGTCGACGGCGACGAAGGCCTGGCTCAGGCGCAACTGCGTCTGCCAGCGCGGCGTGCCCGGCAGCCGCGCGCCGGCCGCGACGGGCACGCCGGCGTCGGTGATCAAGGGCACGCGGGTGCGGGCATCGGTGCCGGCCAGCGCGCCGGAAAGTTCGAAGCCGGGCAGCGCCTGCGCCGGCCGCCACTGCCACTGCGCTTCGACGCCGCGGCTGCGCGCCCGGCCCACGTTGGCCACGCCGATCAAGGGCACGGCGCCGGCCAGCAGCGACGACACCTGGGCATCGCGCCAGTCGATCCAGAACGCGGTCAGGCTCCAGCGCCACGCGTCGCCGGCGTTCGAGCGCAAGCCCAGCTCGTGGTTGACCAGGCGGTCGGAGCGATAAGGCGTCAGCACCGGCGGGTTGAAGTTGGCGCCGCCGAAGCGGTAGCCGCCGGTCACCGAAGCTTGCAAGGTGGCGCCGCCGGGTTCCGGCGTTAGCGGCAGTTCCAGACCCAGGCGTGGCGTGAAGCCGCGCTCTTGCGTGCGCGGCGCGCCGGTGGTGTCCTGGCCCAGGTAGCGCAGCGTCGCGTCGTAGGCCAGCGCCGTGCGGAAAGCCCGTCCGCCCAGGCTGAGCGTCGACCGGCCCGGCCCCGGCAGCTGCAACTCGCCGAACAGCGCCTGCTCCTGCGTGCGGGCGTGCACGGTGAGCGAACCGAGTCGATCGTCGGGCAGCAGGAAACCGGCCGGTCCCCACAAGGCCTGCCCGCCGGGGGCGATGGACACGCTGTCGGTGTCGAAGCGTGTGGTCTGCAGGAACAGGCCGGCGACGTAGCGCAAGCCCTGCGGGTCGTCGGCGGCGAGGCGCAGCTCCTGCGACAGCGCGCGGCCGCGCGTCGGCCGCCGCGTGATCGACTGCACCTGCGGCAGCAAGGGCAAGGCGCCGAGCCCGAGCAGCGGACCGTAGGCGTTGCCGAGGGCGCCGCTGCTGCGCGTCAGGTCGGTGCGCGGCTCGGCCTGCTGGTCCACCCAGGCGGTGATCGACGTCAACACCTGGCGCTCGGCCAGCGGCGTCTCGACCTGCAGCCGGGCCAGGCTGAAGCGGTCGTTGCGCGACGACGCGGTCGGCGTGTCGATGCTCAGGCGGTTGGGGTCGGGCGACACGGCCTGGGTGTCGTCGAGCCGCTGGCGCTGATGCAGCACCGAGGCATCCACCACCGTGCCGCCATCGACCCACCAGCGCGCCGCGGCGCGCAAGCCCTGGCGGCGCAGCGCGTTGGCGTTGCGGCGGCCGGTGCCGAGGTTGTCGACATCGCCGGGCACGCGGCGCTGGAAGCCCTCGATGCGAAGCGCGGCGGCCGTGTCGTCCAGCGGCACGTCCACCCAGGCCTGCGCCGACGCGCCCAGGCCGCCGGTGGACGGCAGCGTCGCGCCGAACTGAACGCCGCTCCGTTGCCGGCCACGCTGCGGCCGGCCGAGCACGTAGTGGATGGCGCCGCCCAGCGAGGCCGCGCCGTACAGCGCGCCCTGCGGGCCGCGCATGACCTCCAGCCGTTCCAGGCCGAAGCCGGTGAGGTCGGGCGTGCCCAGGAAGCCGAACGGGCTGGTCAGCGGCACCTCGTCGACATACAAGCCGGTGGTCGCCTGCTGGGTGCCGAGCAACTCGCTGCTGGTGGCGGTGCCGATGCCGCGCAGCGTCGGCAACGACTGCCCCGGCTCACCGGGGTTCGGCTGCACGCCGGGCACGGTGGCCAACAGGTCCTCGAAGCTGCCGGCGCCACGCTCGCGCAGTTCGGCGGCGTCGAGCACCGTGGTGGAGGGCCTCGGCCTGGCGGCGTTGGCCACCGGCCGCTTGCCGACGATGGTAATGGTGCCCGGCGCCTTGTCCGCCGGGTCCGCCGAGTCAGCCGGGTCAGCCGCCTGGCCGAACGCCGCGGACGGCAGACACAGGCCCAGCGCCAGGGCAGCCGCCGTCGGCAGCGCGCGCAGCGGCCGGCGGGCGACCAAGCAAAGCGCGAGCGCGGTGCCGGGGGCAGCGCGCTCGCGCGTGCGGGGGTTGCGGTCGTCGTCCTTGCCTTTGAGCATGCCCTTGCGCCGTCGAGGCCACCACGCAGCGGGTCGCTCGCGTCATCCCGCAACCGGGTCGACGGCGATCCATCTGCCGTGGTTGTAACAAGGGGTACTCTAGCGGCAGCCGGGTCGGATTCTTTGCAAGAGGGACAAGGCCGAAGTGGCAGGGCGCCGTGTCTGCCGGCGCCGGCGACCTTGCGGTGCTCAGGCAGCTTTGGCGGCGAACCGCCAGAACTGGAAGAAGCCGCAGTCGAAGATGGCCAGGATCGGCTGGACGTTCCGGCCACGGCCGACCTTCGTGCGTTGCGGCGTGCCCGGCGACCGCCACGCCGAGCCCCGGTCGAGCAGCCGCCTGCAGGCCGCCGCCACGGCGCGACGGATCACGTCAGGCTCCTTGGCTCGTCGCGGGGACGCGGCGGGTGATGCGCGCGGCGGCGCCGGGCATGCGCCGGCGCACGACCAGGCCGGCGGCGAGCGTGGCGAGGGCCAGCGTCGTGGGTTCGGGCACCGTGGACGGGTCGGCCGGGTCGGCCGGGGCGGCTTCATAGGAGTAGGTCACTGTGAAGGAGGCGTCGCCAGTGGGCATCGTGCTGGCCAGCGAGCCCTGAGCCAAAGTGGCGTTGGCGCTGCCGATCGAGAAGGTGACGTTGCCGGTTCCCATGAACAGCGCCAGCGTGCCGACATCCGTCGCAGAATCGGATGCGCCGCCAGAAATATTCAGGTTCAGCGGGCAAGCGACGTTCCAGGGGACGTCGCAGCTGATGTTTCTCGCGTCAAAGGCGTGCCAGTTGATCGAGATCGTCCCCAGGTTGACGCTGGTGGTGGTCGACAGGCTGCCACCGGCATGCTTCGTGCATCCGGCAAACAAAAACGGGCATGACGTGCCTCCCACGGTCTGCTGGAAGTTGAAGCTGGCGGTGACCTCCACACGGTGCAGCGTGCCCAGCGAGGGATCAAAACGAGTCAGCTCGATGAGCCCCCCTTTGGCGTCTGTCGAGTCGGTGTAAGTCACCATGTCGGCCTGCGCCGCGCCGAAGCAGCTCAGCAGAAGCCACGCGACGCTGAAGCTGGCCAGGCGCCTGCAGCCGCCAATCAGGGTGTGTCGATTCAAGTCCGTCTCCTTGTCGCGCCGTTCTTGCGCAGTGGGTGGCACGGCCAGGCGGCTGCGCGTCTGGCGTCTCGTTGGCGTGGCCAGGCATCGCATCGCCCCCTCCACACCAACCATTGACGGACCTCAGGCTAGAGGGTCGTAACCGATCGCAACATCGCAGGATCTTGGTAGGGCCCCCGTCGATTCGCGGGGGGTGGCAAGACCCGCTCGGCCGCGTTGCGCCAACGCAAACCCGCGCGAAAACACGCTAAGTAGTTCCCGATAGCACGGCGCGGGCCATCGCTCCTACCATCGCACGCCATCGCATCTGCCCCCTCTTTGACGGAGACCGCCCACCATGAAGAAGTCGCTGCTCGCCCTGGCCTGCTCCCTGGCCCTGCCCGCCCTGGCCGCCTACCCCGAGAAGCCGGTCACCATCGTCGTGCCGTTCGCCGCCGGCGGGCCGACCGACAAGGTGGCGCGCGACCTCGCCGAGGTGCTGCGCAAGGGCCTGCACAACCAGACCGTGATCATCGAGAACGTGGGTGGCGCCGGCGGCACGCTGGGCGCGGCCAAGGTGGCCAAGGCCGCGCCGGACGGCTACACGCTGCTGCTGCACCACATCGGCATGGCGACCTCGCCGGCGCTGTACCGCAACCTGCCGTACAAGACGCTGGACGACTTCGAGTACGTGGGCATGATCAACGAGGTGCCGATGACCGTGGTCGGCCGCGCCAGCCTGCCGGCCAACAACTGGGCCGAGCTGCGCAAGTGGATCGACGCCAACAAGGGCAAGATCAACCTCGCCAACGCCGGCCTGGGCGCCGCCTCGCACCTGTGCGGGCTGCTGTTCCAGCAGTCGCTGGGCGCCGACATGACCACCGTGCCCTACAAGGGCACGGCGCCGGCAATGACCGACCTGCTGGGCGGCCAGGTCGACCTGATGTGCGACCAGACCACCAACACCAGCGGGCAGATCGAGTCCGGCAAGATCAAGGCCTTTGCCGTCACCACCAACAAGCGGCTGACGATGCCGGGGCTGGCCAAGCTGCCGACGCTGGAAGAGTCGGGCCTCAAGGGCTTCAACGTGACCATCTGGCACGCGCTGTACGCGCCCAAGGGCACGCCCAAGGCGGTGACCGACACGATCAACGCCGCGCTGAAGTCCGCGCTGAAGGACCCCGACTTCATCAAGCGCGAAGAGGCGCTGGGCGCGGTGGTCATCACCGACGCGCGCGTCAACGGCCCCGAGCACAAGAAGTTCGTCGAGTCCGAGATCAACAAGTGGGGCCCGGCGATCAAGGCGGCCGGGCAGTATGCCGACTGAGGGCGACTGACGATCAGCGCATCCGCAACGGGATCGTCACCGGCCCGTCGTTGACCAGGTGGACCTGCATGTCGGCGCCGAAGACGCCGGCCTGCACCAGCGGGTGCTTGTCGCGCGCCACGCGCAGCACTTCGTTGTAGAGCGCGCGGCCCAGCGCCGGCGGTGCCGCGGCGCTGAAGCCGGGCCGGTTGCCGCCGCCGGTGTCGGCGGCCAGCGTGAACTGCGACACCACCAGCAGGCCGCCGGCCACGTCCTGCAGGCTGCGGTTCATCTTGCCCGCCTCGTCGCTGAAGATGCGCAGCTTCAGCACCTTGTCGACCAGCCTGGCGGCCACCGCCGGCGTGTCGGCCGGCTCGGCGCAGACGAAGAGCAGCAAGCCTTGGTCGATCGCGCCGACCACCGCGCCGGCCACTTCCACCCGCGCCCGCGCCACGCGCTGCAGCAGCGCGATCATGGCTGGCGCGGCGCCGGCGCGGCCGGCGGATCGGGGTCGGCCGAATGCGCCTCCACGTCCATCGGCAGCAACTGGATGCTGGCGCGCAGGCCCGGCACCGCGTCCATCAGCGCCTGCTCGACCGCCGCGCGCAGCGCCGCGGCGTGGCCCAGGCTCCAGGCCGCGGGCATGTGCATGTGCAGGTCGACGAAGCGGCGCTGCCCGGCGCGCCGCGTGGCCACGTGGTCGATGCGGATCACGCGGTGCGCGAAGCCGGCAAGCACCTGGTCGATCTCGGCGCGCACCTCGGGTTCGACGGCGCGGTCCATCAGCCCGTCGACCGAGCGCCGCACCAGGCCATAGCCTTCGCGCAGGATGTTCAGCGCCACGCCGATCGCGATCACCGGGTCCAGCCAGGTCCAGCCGGTGGCCATCACCGCCAGCAGCCCGACGATCACGCCGGCCGAGGTGTACACGTCGGTGAAGAGGTGGCGCGCGTCGGCCTCCAGCGCCACCGAGCGGTGCACGCGCGCCTGCTTCAGCATCGCCCAGGCCAGCACGCCGTTGAGCACCGAGCTGAACACCGTGAGCGCGATGCCCCAGCTCAGCGCCTCCAGCGGCTGCGGCTGCAGCAGCCGGTGCACCGCGGCCCAGACGATGGCCAGCGCCGCGGCGAAGATCAGCACGCCCTCGAAGCCGCTGGAGAAATACTCGGCCTTGTGGTGGCCGTAGGGGTGGCTGTCGTCGGCCGGACGCACGGCGATCACCACCATCGTCAGCGCGAACACCGCGCCGGCCAGGTTGACCAGCGACTCCAGCGCGTCGGACAGCAGGCTGACCGAACCGCTGACCCACCAGGCGCCGGTCTTCAGCGCGATGGTGGCCAGCGCCACCACGACCGACAGCTTCAGATAACCGGCAACCTGCACGGCAGCGTCAGGCGGCGAGCGTGACGCGCGCGAACTTGCGCTTGCCCACCTGCACGACGTAGACGCCGGCCGCCAGCTTCAGCCCCTTGTCGGCGACCACGCCGCCGTCGACGCGCACGCCGCCTTGCTCCACCATGCGCAACGCCTCGCTGGTCGACGGCACGAGGCCGGCGCTCTTCAGCACCTGGCCGATGGCCAGCGGCGCGCCGCTCAAGGCCAGCTCGGGGATCTGGTCGGGCACGCCGCCGGCGGCGCGGCGCTGGAAGTCTGCGTGCGCGCCTTCGGCCGCCGCGGCGCCATGGAAGCGCGCGGTGATCTCCTTGGCCAGCAGCACCTTGGCGTCCTTGGGGTTGCGGCCGCCGTCGACCTCGGCCTTCAGCGCCGCGACCTCGGCCGCCGGCCGGTGCGACAGCAGCCGGTAGTACTTCCACATCAGCTCGTCGCTGATCGACAGGATCTTGGCGAACATGGTGTTCGACGGCTCGGTGATGCCGACGTAGTTGCCCTTGCTCTTGGACATCTTCTCCACGCCGTCGAGCCCTTCGAGCAGCGGCATGGTCAGGATGCACTGCGGCTCCTGGCCGTACTCCTGCTGCAGCGCGCGGCCGACCAGCAGGTTGAACTTCTGGTCGGTGCCGCCGAGCTCGAGGTCGCTCTTCAGCGCCACCGAGTCATAACCCTGCATCAGCGGGTACAGCAGCTCGTGGATGCTGATCGGGCTGCCGCTCCTGAAGCGCTTGGTGAAGTCGTCGCGCTCCAGCATGCGTGCCAGCGTGTACTGGGCGGCCAGCTGGATCATGCCGCGTGCGCCCAGCGCGTCGCTCCACTCGCTGTTGTAGCGAAGCTCGGTGCGCGCCGGGTCCAGCACCAGCTCGGCCTGGCGGCGGTAGGTGGCGGCGTTGGCCTCGATCTGCTCGCGCGTCAGCGGCGGGCGCGTGGCGTTGCGGCCCGAGGGGTCGCCGATCGTCGAGGTGAAGTCGCCGATGAGAAAAATCACCGTGTGCCCCAGGTCCTGCAGCTGGCGCAGCTTGTCCAGCACCACGGTGTGGCCGATATGAATGTCCGGCGCCGTCGGATCGAGCCCGAGCTTGATGCGCAGCGGCGTGCCGGTCGCCTCGGCACGGGCCAGCTTGGCCAGCCATTCGGCTTCGGGCAGCAGTTCTTCGCAGTGACGCAGGGTCACGGCCATCGCCTCGCGCACGCGGTCGGTCACCGGATGCAGCGGCGCGGCGCCAGGAGCTTCTGACATGGGACAGAAAAGGAGCGGATGGGTTGGCAGTTGCGGGTTTCCGCGTAGGCCAGGCCGGGTGCCTTGGCTATACTCGCGTCACCCGTCGGAGAGGTCGAGGCCTGAGGCTTGGACCATCGGTGGATTCTAGTGGACGGCTCCTGGCGGGCCGGCCTCCCGAAACGCGCTGCAGCCGCCCCGGTTCAAGCGCCCCGCTTCGGAACACCGTTTGTTGCTGAATCTGTTTAGCGTGCCCTCGCGCGCGCAAGTCCTTGATTTCGCCGCCCGGCATCGCCGCCGCATCGTGACGGCCGCGGTCGTCGGCATGGGCGGGTTCACCGTCACCGCCTTCGGCATCGCGCCGATGATGCCGGATGCCGCCTCGCTGCCGGTGCGCCAGCTCGTCGAGCCCGTCACGCCCGAAGGCCTGGAGCCGCAGCTCGACGCGCTGGGCGCGCAGAACCTGGCGCTTCGCCGCAGCACCATCAGCCGCGGCACCGACAGCGTCGACGGCCTGTTGCTGCGCCTGGGCGTGGCCGACAGCGCGGCCTCGGCCTTCATCCGCAGCGACGCGCAGGCGCGCCGCCTGGTGCAGGGCCGCGGCGGCAAGCTGGTGCAGGCCACGGCCGATGCCAGCGGGCATTTGCAACAGCTCGTCGCGCGCTACCCGGCCGAAAGCAACGAGCAGCGGCAGACCCACTTCACGCGGCTGACGCTCGACAAGGTCGACGGCCGCTGGCAATCGAAGATCGAGACCGCGCCGCTGGTCACCGGCGTGCGCCTGGGCAGCGGCAGCATCCGCAGCAGCCTGTTCTCGGCGACCGACGAAGCCGGCCTGCCCGACGCGGTGGCCAGCCAGCTGGCCGAGATCTTCTCCACCGACATCGACTTTCATCGCGAGCTGCGCAAGGGCGACACGTTCTCGGTGGTCTACGAATCGTTGTTAGCCGACGGCGAGCTGGTGCCCTGGAACGAGGGCGCCGGCCGCGTGCTGGCGGCCGAGTTCGTCAACGGCGGCAAGACGCACCAGGCGCTGTGGTTCGTCGACGCGCAAGGCCGCGGCGCCTACTTCGGCCCCGACGGCCGCAGCCGCAACCGCGCCTTCCTGGCCAGCCCGCTGGAGTTCTCGCGCGTGACCTCGGGCTTCGCGATGCGCTTCCACCCGCTGCTGCAGAGCTGGCGCGCGCACCTGGGCGTCGACTACGGCGCGCCCACCGGCACGCCCGTGCGCTCGGTCGGCGACGGCGTGGTGCAGTTCGCCGGCCGCCAGAACGGCTACGGCAACGTGATCGAGGTGCGCCACGACAAGGACCGCAGCACGCTGTACGCGCACCTCAGCCGCATCGACGTGCAAAAGGGCCAGAAGGTGCAGCAGGGCGATCACATCGGCGCCGTCGGCGCCACCGGCTGGGCGACCGGCCCGCACCTGCATTTCGAGTTCCGCGTCGACGGCAAGCACCAGGACCCGCTGCTGATCGCCCGCAACGGCGAGGCGCTGGCGCTCGACGCCGGCGACCGCAGCCGCTTCGGCACCGAGGTGCGCGCCGTGCAGGCGCGGCTGCAGGTGGCGCACAGCACCGTGGGTGCGCGGCGCGCCAGCTTCGAATAACGGGTTATCAGCGCTGACCAGCGCCAGGCACCGGCCGTGACGCTGTTCGCCGGGCTGATGTCCGGAACCTCGCTCGACGGGGTCGACGGCGTGCTGGCGGACTTCGACCCCGAATCGCTGCGTCCGCGCCATGTGCTGGCGCATGCGTATGCCGCGCTGCCCGAGGCGCTGGCCACCGAGTTGCTGGCCCTCAACCAATCGGGCCCCGACGAACTGCACCGCGGCGCGCTGGCCGGCAATGCGCTGGCTGCCGTCTACGCCGAGGTGCTGGCGAAGCTGCTGGACGGCAGCGGGCGCCGCGCCGCCGAGGTGGCCGCCGTCGGCGCCCACGGCCAGACGGTGCGCCACCGGCCGCAGGCTTTCGGCGGGCCGGGCTACACGATCCAGTTGCTGTCGGGCGCGGCGCTGGCGGAGGCCAGCGGGCTCAGCGTGGTCTGCGATTTCCGCTCGGCCGACGTCGCCGCCGGCGGCCAGGGCGCGCCGCTGGTGCCAGCCTTCCATGCGGCCTGCTTCGCGGCCGCGGTGCCGTCGGCCGTGCTCAACGTCGGCGGCATCGCCAACCTGAGCCTGCTGCCCGCGCTGCTGCCAAGCGAGGACAGCCCCGTGCGTGGCTTCGACACCGGCCCCGGCAACGTGCTGATGGACTTGTGGATGCGCCGCGCCGCTGGCCAGCCTTACGACGCGGGCGGCCGGCTGGCCGCCGGCGGCCGCGTGCTGCCGGCGCTGCTGCAGGCCTTGCAAGCCGAGCCCTACTTCGCGCTGCCGCCGCCCAAGAGCACCGGCCGCGATCTCTTCCACGCCGCTTGGCTGGACGCGCGGCTGCAAGCCGCGGGCGCCGCCGCGGCGCGCGTCGAAGACGTGATGGCCACGCTGGCCGAGCTGACGGCGACCAGCGTCGCCGACGCGCTGCACCAGCAACTGCCGCAGGCGCGGCGCTTGCGGGTGTGCGGCGGCGGCGCCTTCAACGACCACTTGATGGCGCGCTGGCGCGCGCTGCTGCCCGGCGTCGACGTGGCGACGACCGCCGCCGACGGCGTGCCGCCCGATCAGGTGGAAGCGCTGGCCTTCGCCTGGTTGGCGGCCTGCCGGCTGGCCGGCCGCAGCGCCAGCCTGCCGGCGGTGACCGGCGCACGCGCTCCGCGCGTGCTGGGCGCGGTCTACGCCGCGCCGGGCGACTGACGAAGAACGTTCAGGCCGAGAACGACGAACCGCAACCGCAGGTGGTGGTGGCGTTCGGGTTCTTGATCACGAACTGCGCGCCCTGCAGGTCTTCCTTGTAGTCGATCTCGGCGCCGGCCAGGTACTGCAGGCTCATCGCGTCGATCAGCAGCGTGACGCCGTTCTTGCTCATCTGCGTGTCGTCTTCGTTGACGGCTTCGTCGAAGGTGAAGCCGTACTGGAAGCCCGAGCAGCCGCCGCCTTGCACGAAGACGCGCAGCTTCAGGTCGGGGTTGCCTTCCTCGGCCACCAGGTCGGCCACCTTGGCGGCCGCGCTGTCGGTGAAGACCAGCGGCGGGGGCATCTCGTCGGCGGGCGTTTGCAGCGGTTCGGCAAGGGCGTTCATGCGGGCTCCACGGTCGGATGGATAAGGGGTTCGGTCGCCGTCATTCGTTGGACGCTGCCAATACCAATGCGGGCTTTTCGGCTGCCTTCAAGGGCCGCAGCTCGCCGTCGATCAGCGCGCCGGGGTGCATCTCCAGCACCTCGTAACGCACGTTGCCGGTCAGCCGCGCCTTGGGTTGCAATTCCAGCAGATCGCTGGCCTGCACCGGGCCCTTGACTTCACCGTTGATGATCACATGCGCGCCCTTCACCTCGCCATGCACGCGGGCTTTTTCGCTGATCACGATCAAGCTCGCCGCCGTGGTGGCGATGACGTCGCCGTGCACCTCGCCGTCGATGCGCAGGCCTTCGGCGAAGCTGATCTGTCCGTGCACCACGGTGCCTTCGCCGACCAGGCTGCGGATCGGCGGCGCCTTGCGTTTGGCAAACCACATGGGGATCTCCTCGCGGATCGTTGGGGGTCAGAGCTTGACCGTCTGGTTGGCGCGCAGCCCGCCCTGGGCGTCGTAGATCTTGGCCTGCACCGTTTTTAGCACGGTGCCCGGCGGCAGCGCGACGCGGCCTTCGACGCGCAGGTACTGGCGGAACTTCAAGGGCTGCTCGCCGGCGCGGCTGAGTTGCCACGGGCGGCCGTCGAGCAGGCCGCCCAGCAGCAGTTCGTAGCGGCCCTGAAAGTCGGCGCTGGGACGGCCGGCCTGCATCAGCAGCAACTGCACGCGCAGTTCGCCCGGCGTGCGGGTGTCGGCCTGCAGGCCACGCAACTGAACGCCCTCGCCGACCACCGGCATCAGGCCCTCGAAGAAGCCGAGGTCGGCCTGCAAGGCCTGCTTGTCGGCTTCGACCTGGCGCAACTGCTGGGCCAGGCGTTCCTGCGCCGTGCGCTCGGCCTTGATCAGGCTGTCGGCGCTGGCGGCCAGCGAGCGCGCGCTGTCGTTCTCAGAGCGCAGCGTGGACACTTCCACGCGCAAGCGCGCCAGTTCCTGGCGCGAACTGCGGTCGAGGCCGGCGATCTCCTTGCCGAACTCGAAGGCCCACAAGGCCAGCGCGGCCGAGAAGCCCAGCGCCAGTGCCACCACGGCCCAGCGCAGCGGCCAGGGCAGGTGGCTGCGCACGATCATCCGCGGTGCACTCACCGACAGGCGACGCCGCAGCAGTTTCCAGCGCATCCGATGAAGGCGCTCGTCGATGACGAAACCGGCGGGCCGCGCACACAAGGCGCGTGGCCGCGCCGGACCGCATCAGCGCTTGCTGAACTGCTTGCGGCGGCGGGCGCCGTGCAGACCGACCTTCTTGCGCTCGACCTCGCGCGCATCGCGGGTGACGAAGCCGGCGCGGCTCAGGTCGCCCTTGAGCGCCACGTCGTAGTCGATCAGCGCGCGGGTGATGCCGTGGCGCACGGCGCCGGCCTGGCCGGACTCGCCGCCGCCGTGCACGTTGACCTTGACGTCGAAGGCCGCTTCATTGGCCGTCAGCAGCAGCGGCTGCTTGACGATCATGATCGAGGTCTGGCGGCCGAAGTAGCTCTCGATCGGCTTGCCGTTGATGACGATCTGGCCGGAGCCCTTCTTGATGAACACACGGGCCACCGACGACTTGCGGCGGCCGGTGCCGTAATTCCACTGTCCGATCATCGCCGCTCCTTACAGGGCCAGGGGCTTGGGTTGCTGGGCGGCGTGCGGATGGCTGGCACCGGCATAGACCTTCAGCTTCTTGATCATCGCGTAGCCCAGCGGGCCCTTGGGCAGCATGCCCTTGACCGCCTTTTCGAGGGCGCGGCCGGGGTGCTTGGCCTGCAGGTCCTTGAACGGCGTGGCATAGATGCCGCCCGGGTAGCCCGAATGGCGGTAGTAGATCTTGTCGGTGGCCTTGGAGCCGGTGACGCGGATCTTGTCGGCGTTGACGACGACGATGAAATCGCCGGTATCGACGTGAGGCGTGTAGATGGCCTTGTGCTTGCCGCGCAAACGGAGTGCCACTTCGCTGGCAACACGTCCGAGCACCTTGTCGGTGGCGTCAATCACAAACCACTCGTGCTTCACCTCGGCCGGCTTGGCGCTGAAGGTCTTCATGAGGGTCTTTCGGGATTCGGCTGCGATTTCCGGCGCCGCCCTGGGGCGGGCGGCGCTGTCGTCCCGTTCTTCGGTGCCGCTTGTGGGGACGCCCGCGATGAACGGGGGCGGCCGGCGGCCTCTCAGGCTGGGTCATCCCCTCGCCGATTTCAGGGGAGCCGAAGATTCTATACCGACGAACTGGCCCGGCGACCCGTGACTTCCGACGAGAATTAGGGGATAATCTAGGGTTAACCCTAGCCCAACCCGCTACCATGTCGGCGTCTCCACGACCCTGGGAGGTCGACATGACTGAGTCCACTGAATCCCCGCAGCCGTTTCGATGGCTGCCCATCCGCTCCCTCGGGCCGCGCCACCGCTCGCGCATCGCGGCGCACCTGCTGCAGCTGAGCCCCGACGACCGCTACCTGCGCTTCGGCTACATCGCCTCCGACGAACACATCGGCCGCTACGTCGACCAGATCGACTTCGACCACGACGAGGTGTTCGGCGTCTTCAACCACCGGCTGGAACTGGTCGCGATGGCCCACCTGGCCTACCTGGACAGCGGCAAGGGCCGGCCGAGCAGCGCCGAGTTCGGCGTCTCGGTGCTGCCGCGCGGGCGCGGCCGCGGCATGGGTTCTCGGCTGTTCGAGCGCGCCTGCCTGCACGCGCGCAACCGAGGCATCGACCATCTGGTCGTGCACGCGCTGAGCGAGAACGTGGCGATGCTCAAGATCGCCCGCCAGGCCGGCGCCACGCTGGGCCGCGACGGCGCCGACGCCACCGCGATCCTCAAGCTGCCGCCCGAGGACCTGGGCTCGCACTGGTCGCAGCTCGTCGAGACGCAGGCCGGCGAGATCGACTATGGGCTGAAACTGCAGGCCGCGCGGCTGGATCGCCTGATGCGCCAGATGCGCGACTTCATGCCCGGCAGCCGGCCCGCCGGCGAATGAAGACCGACTGAAGTGCGGCCGATCACCGGCACCGGCCGCCCCACGGATCGAGGGGGCGCCGGCGTCGCGGCGCACCGAGTCGTGGGATGAGGGCGGCGCGCCCCGCGCTGTAACATCCCTCTTCCCACCGTCGGGACATGCCGCAGTGCTTGCCACGTGTCGGCCCCACGCCTCATGTTGGAAGTGCTGCCCTGGCTGCTGGCTTCGCTGTCGGCGATCGTTCTGATCGCCGCGACGGCGCTGTGGTGGCGCAGCCGCGGCCGTGGCCAGCCGCCGGCGCTGCCCACCGAGTGGGCGCTGAACCCGCGGCCGGTGTTCAACACCGACGAGCGGCGCGTCTACCGCCAGCTGCGCGAGGCGCTGCCGCACCATATCGTGCTGTCCAAGCTGCCGCTGGTGCGCTTCTGCCAGCCCAACGACCCGGCCGAGACGCGCTACTGGTACCAGTTGCTGGGCTCGATCAACGTCACCTTCGCCATCTGCAGCGCCAACGGGCGCGTGCTGGCGGCGATCGACCTCGACGTCGACCGCAACCCGTCGCGCCGCGCCGTCCAGACCAAGCAGGCCGTGCTCGGCGCCTGCCGCATCCGCTACCTGCGCTGCCCGGTCGACCATCTGCCGTCGATCCCTGAACTGCAACTGCTGGTGCCGCAAAGCAGCAGCCAGCCGCGCGGCCCGCACGCCGCGCCGACGATGGTGCAGGCGCGCGACTCGCTGACCAGCGCCGTGGCCGGCCGCCGCCGCGAACGCCACGCGCTGTGGCAGGACTCGAGCTTCTTCCACGATTCGTTCTTCGGCAGCGACACCCGCGGCGACCCGTCCGGCAGCGACTTCGGCGCGCTGCGCACCACGCCGCCGCCGCCGGCGCGCGTGCGCGAGCGGCCGCCGGGCGAATCCACGCCGCGGCCCTTCGAGCCGCCCGCGCCGCCGGTACGCCATTGAACCAGCGCCCGGGCTATCAGGCGCTGACGCCGGCGCTGGTGCTGGACGCATTGGACGCCGCCGGCCTGCGGCCCGACGGGCGGCTTTTGCAGCTCAACTCCTACGAAAACCGCGTCTACCAGGCCTTCCTGGAGGACGGCCAGGCGGTGGTGGCCAAGTTCTACCGCCCGGGGCGCTGGAGCGACGAGCAGATCCTGGAAGAGCACGCCTTCGCGCTGGAACTGGCCGCCGCCGAGGTGCCGGTGATCGCGCCGCTGCAGCTGCCCGCGGCCGACGGCAGCGCCACGACGCTGGCCCGCTGGCAGCCGGCGCCCGGGCAGCCGGCGTACCGCTACAGCGTGTCGCCGCGCTGCGCCGGCCGCGAGCCCGAGCTGGAGCAGCCCGAGACGCTGCACCGCCTGGGCCGCTTCATCGGCCGCCTGCACGCGGTGGGCCGGCGCCAACCCTTCCAGCACCGCGTGACGCTGGACCCGGCGCGCGACGGCCCCGCGGCGCTGCAGCGCGTGCTGGCGCTCGACGTGCTGAGCCCGCACGAGCAGCCGGCCTGGCTGGACGCCGCGCGCCGCGCGCTGGATGCGCTGCTGGCCGCCTTCGACCGCCACGGCCCGCTGCAGCGGCTGCGCCTGCACGGCGACTGCCACCTCGGCAACGTGCTGTGGCGCGACGCCGGCCCGCACGTGGTCGACCTCGACGACGCCTGCATGGGCCCGGCCGTGCAAGACCTGTGGATGCTGGTCTCCGGCGACGCCGCGACCATGGCCGCGCAACTCAACCGCCTGCTCGCCGGCTACGAGGAATGGTGCGACTTCGACCCGCGCGAGCGCCGGCTGATCGAGCCCTTGCGCACGCTGCGCATGCTGCGCCACAGCGCCTGGCTGGCCGAACGCTGGATCGACCCGGCCTTCCCGGCCGCCTTCGTCGAGTTCGGCACGCCGGCCTACTGGTCGCAGCAGACCGCCCAGTTGCGCGAGCAGGTCGAGGCGATGGCCGCCGCCGCGGAAGACGGGTCAGGCCCGGTGGTTCTGGACTGAAGCCGACGGCACCCAGTGCAGCAGCCCGAGGAAGAGCCCGGCCTGCAGGAAGCCGCGCAGCTCGGTCACGTTGACGCGGCAGCGGCGGCGCAGGTCGGCCGGCGACACGGGGCCCTGGCCGAGATGGCGCGCCAGCTCCAGGTGCTGCGGCAGCAGCGTGTAGCGCGAGACGTTGAGCTGCGGCTGCGCCAGCAGCGGCGTGTGCCACCAGTTGACCGGCGAGTTCAGCAGCCGGAAGCCGCCGGCGGCCAGCGCGATGTCCCACACCACCAGGTCCAGCTCGCGCGCCTTGGCCAGCGGCCCCGGCGTGGCGCCGCGCGCCAGGTAAGGCACGTCGCGCGTCACGCGCAGCCGCTGGTCGGCCAGCTCGTCGACCAGCGCGACGCCGGTGGCGAAATCGATCAGCAGCGTCGCCTGGCGGCCGTAGCCGGCGCTCAACGAGGGCTGGCTGGGGTCGACCAGGCCGCGGCGCAGCAGGTTCAGCAATTGCGCGCGGTCGGGGTCGAGGTCGGCCTGCGACAGTTGATCGGCGTGCTGGCCGGTGTCGAACTGCGAATCGAAGCCCGAGACCGGCACGGTGCTGGGCGCTTCGGCCGTGGCGCGCCGCGTCTCGTGCAAGCCCTCCAGGCCTTGCACGCTTTGCAACTGGCGCACCAGCTCGGCATGCGGGCGCTGCGCCTTGCGGCGGGCCTGCGGCAGGCCGCCCTCTTCAGCGCCGCCAACCTCGCCGTTGAGCGCCGTGGCCGGCACGTCGGTGATGGTCAGCAAGGGGCGGTCTTCGAGAAAGGCGTTCAGCACCTGCGGCGCCACGCGCGAGACGAAGGCCTGCTTGGCCAGCACCACGTCGCCGCGGATGCCGTCCAGCCGCAGGTCGACGCCCAGTTCGCGGCCCACTTCGTCCAGCACGGCGGGCAGCGTGTCAAGGTCGGAGCACTCGAAGCCCAGGTGCTGGACGACGAGCGCGCGGCGCCGCGGCTCGCTACCCGGCAGCAGGGCACGCAGGACTCGGCGGAGAGGACGGGCGGCGATCATCGCGGTGTCTTAAAACGCCTGAAAGCGACAGCCTGCAGACTAGCGACCGAAAGCCGCGCGGCCCATCCCGAGTCCGCTGAATGGCCGCTCGGGGGCGGACCGCGACCGCGGATCAGGAATTCCCCGGGGCGTCGTCGCCCACGGGGCTGATCTCCAGCTCGATCACCACGCCGCGGCCGCCGTCGCCGGGCTGTGCGCGCAGCGCGCCGCGGTGGCGCACGGCCACCCGCTGCACGAACAGCAGCCCGAAGCCGACGCCGCGCCCATCCACCGGTACCAGGCCCTCGTGCGTCTGCATCAGCCGCTGCAGGTCGGCCGCCGCCAGGCCGCGCCCCTGGTCGGCGACGCGGAAGACCAGGCCGCCGGCCGCCGTGGCCGCCACCGACAAGGTCACCGTGGCGCCGGGCGGGCTGTTCTTGATGGCGTTGGACAGCAGGTTGCCCAAGGCGCGCAGCACCAGCGCGCGGTCCATCGACACCGGCGCCGGCGGCGGCGTGGTGGCCGCGCTCAGCGCCAGCGTCACGCCCGCGGTGTCGGCCTGCGGGCGGTGGTCGGCCAGCGCTTCGGCGAGGATCTGCGCCGGCGCCACCGGCTCGCACTGCAGCGGGCGCTGCGCCGCCTGCGCCACGCGCACGAAGTCGTCGGCCAGCGACTGCGTGCGCTGCGCCAGCCGGCGCATCTCGTGCATCAGCGCGTTGATGTCGGGCGTGCCGCGGCCGCTCAACTGCATCTCGGCGAGCAGCGCGATCGAGGTCGCCGGCGAGCGCAGGTCGTGCGAGACGAAGGCCAGCAGTTCCTCGCGCTCGCGCTCGGCGCGCTTGATCGGCGCGATGTCGGCGATGGCCACGATCAGCCGCGTGCCGCCGTGCATCGGCACCGCGTGGGCGTGGATCACGTGGTCGCCCTGGCCGGCCAGCCGCGCCTCCACCGCGAGCCCCTGCTGGCGGCGCCGCACCTCGGCCAGCGCGCGCGGCCAGTCCACCGGCGGCTGGCAATCGAACTCGGCCAGCAGGCGCGCCAGGTCGAGGCCCTGCATCTCGTCGGCCGACTCGATCTCGAACAGCCGCGCCGCCGGCGGGTTGGCCAGCAGCAGGTGGTCGCGGCCGTCGTCGACCAGCAGCGCCGTCGGCAGCCCGGCCAGCGCGTCGGCCAGGAAGCGGCGCGCCGAGCGCAGCGTCTCGGCCGCCGTGTGCAGCGCGGCCAGGCGCTGGCTGAGGCGGTCGCGCGCCGGCGTCGGGTCGATGGCGGCGGCCGGCGCCAGCAGCCCCGGCTCGATGGCCAGGCGGGCGATCTCGCGGTCGAGGTCGGCCACGCCGCGTTCCAGCCGGCGCCAGCTCCACAGCGGATAGGCCAGCACCGCGGCCAGCATGAACGACGCCGGGCTCCACCAGCGCCCGGCGGCCAGCAGGCCCAGGCTGAGCAGCAAGGCCAGCGGCAGCGAGGCCAGCGCCAGCACGATGGCCGCGCGCGTGCCCGCCCAGACGAAGCCGGCCACCAGGCTGGCGGCACCCAAGCCCGACAGCAGCCCGGCCAGCCACGGCGCCACGGCGCGCGGCGCCTGGCCGCTGCGCAGCGTGGTCAGCACGTGAGCAAGCACTTCCACCCCGGGCATGGCGTGCTGGCTGGCGTTGACCGGCGTGGCCAGCGTATCGCCCAGGCCTTGCGCCGTCATGCCCACCAGCACGTAGCGGCCGGCCAGTTCGCGGGCCGGCACGGCGCCCCGCAGCACGTCGACATAGGAGACGCGGCGCACGTGGCCGGGCGGGCCGTCGTAGCGGATCAGGAAGCGGCCCTGGCGCGACCAGTCGCCGCTGCCCACCGGCGTGCGGTCGACGGCCAGCGCCGGGTGCAGGTCCTGCCCGCCGGCGCGCAGCGCGGCCAGCGCCAGGTGCGGGTAACGCCGCTGCGACGGGCCGGCCTCCAGGAAGGCGTGGCGCAGCACGCCGTCGTCGTCCACCGCCGGCTCGGCGGCGCCCAGGCTGACGCCTTCGCGCAAGCCGGCGGCCGGCTCCAGCAGGCGCGGCGGCTCGCCGGGCACGAACTGCCAGCTCACCGGCATCACCACCGGCGCGGCGCGGCGCAACTCGGCGGCCAGCACCGCGTCCTGCTGCGGATCGGGGTCGGGTTCGGTGAGCAGCAGGTCGAGCACGATGGCGCGCGGCTTGGCCCCGGCCAGCCGCTGCAGCAACGTGGCGTGCACGCCGCGGCGCCAGGGCCAGCGGCCGATGGCCTCGATGCTGGCGTCGTCGATGGCGACGATCAGCACGTCGTCGGCCGGCGGCCGGCTCCACAGCGACAGGCCAGCGTCGTAGACCAGGCGGTCGGCGCGCCACAGCCAGCCGCCGGCGGCGCTGACGAAGGCCAGCAGCGCGAGCATCAGCGCCACCGCGACGTCGTCGCGACGCCAGGCCCGCGGCGCCGCGCCCAGCGCCATCACTGCAGCAGCAGCAAGCCGCCCTGCAACTGCACGCAGCCGCGCTGCGCGTCACGCACGCAGTTGGGCACGTCGAAATGCTGCGTCGACGACCAGGGGCCGACGTAGCCGTCGGCGTCCTTGGCGCGCAGCCGCACGTAGAAGCGCCCGGTCGCGCCTTTGAGCGGCAGGTCGATCTCGGTGGTGTCGAGCGCGAGCTGGGCGACGAAGCGGGTGAAGGCCTCGTCGGTGGCCACTTCGAAGTCGAAGCGCTGGCCCGCCAGGCCTTGCCAGAACAGGCGCACGCTGCCGTCGCTGACGGTCGGCGGCCCGGGCGGGGCCGGCTGCGGCGGCAGCGGCTTCATCTCGAACGTCAGCGGGTCGGTGTACGGGCCCTGGTCGCCATCGGCCTTGATGCTGGCCAGCCGCCAGACGTAGGCGCCGGGCGCCAGCCGTTCGAGGACATGGTCGAGCTGGGTCAGGTCGCGCAGGTCGTGCAGCGGCGCGTCGAAAGCGCGCGGCGCGGCATCGGCGCGCGCGATCTGCAGCCGGTAGGTCGCGGCCTGGCTGTTGGCGGCCCAGGCGAAGTCGGCCTTGTCGCCGCGGATTTCGGCGCGCGGCGCCGGCGCGCGCGGCAGCGGCGGCTCGGGCCGCGCCTTGAGCTGCAGCGTGCCGCGGGCGTCCAGGCCTTCGAGGCCGAGCTTGTCGACGGCGCGCACGCGCAGCGCGTAGCGGCCGTCTTCGAGCCCGGCGATGCGCAGTTCGGGCGAGGCCGATTGCACGTCGGCCAGCAGCACGTCGAAGCGCTCGTCGCGCGCCACCTGCGCACGGTAGGCCACGGCGCCGGGCAGCGGCGCCAGGGCCAGCCGCACCAGCGGCCGCTCGTGCAGCGCGGGCAGGCCCGCGAGATCGGGTGCCGCCAGCAGCGCCACCGGCGGCGTCACCTGGCCGGCGGCGTCGATCAGCGTGCCGCGGCCGGCACCGACGCGCTGCTCGGCCGCCGTCGGGCTGCCGCTGGCGGCCACCGTGCCTTCGAGCACCTCGCCGCGGGTGGTGGCGGCATCGGCGTTGACGCGGAACTCGGTGCCGCGCACCGCCAGCACGCCCTGCGGCGTGCCGATGCGAAAGCCCGGCTGGCCGCCGCCCGCCGGCTTGGCCTGCACTTCCACGCGCCCCTGCTCCAGCCGCACGCCGGAGCGCACGCCTTCGGTGCCCGGCACGCGGCGCGACTCCTCGATCTGCACGCGCCCGGCCGGGCGCAGCCGCAGCAGCGTGCCGTCCACCAGGCGCAGCGTGACCTGGCCGTCGGCGCCGGTGCTGACCGCCGCGCCTTCGGCCACCTGCTGGCCATTGACCAGCTCGGCGCCGCCGCTTTGCGCGGCGCCGCTGGCGCTGACCACGGTGGCCGGCGCCGGCTCGGTGCGCATCAACCGCAAGGGAATGCGCAGCGTGCGGCCGACGGCCATGCGGCGCGGGTCGCGCATCTGGTTGCTGCGCGCCAGCTCGCCCCAGGCCGCCGGGTCGATCAGGAAGCGCCGGCCCAGGCCGATCAACGTGTCGCCACGCTGCACCACGTACTCGTGCACCGCCTCGCCGCGATCGGGCGGCGGCGCCGAAGCGGCGGCCGCCGCGAAAGGCAGCGCGGCCAGCAGCCAGCAGGGGCTTCTCAGGCGCCGCGCGGTCATCAATGCCCTTCGCCGAGGAAGGCGATCGCCTTGCGCACCAGCATGGCCGGCGAGTCGGCGTCGAGCTTGAGCTTGAGCGATTGCTTGTGCGTCTCGATGGTCTTCACGCTGCGGTTGAGCTGGTCGGCGATCTCGCGCGTGCTGCGGCCGGCGGCCACCAGGCGCAGCACTTCCAGTTCGCGGGTCGAGAGTTCGGGGCGGTCGCCCAGCGTCGCGGCGCCGCGGCCGGTGGCGCGGCGCAGCAGCAGCTCGCGCCGCTCGGGGCTGACCCAGATCTGCCCGGCCAGCACGGACTGCACGGCGTCGAACAGCGTGCCCGACAGCGCCGCCTTGGCGACGAAGCCATCGGCCCCGGCGCGCAGGCAGCGCTCGGCGTACAAGTCCTCGGGCATCGAGGTCAGCACCAGGATGCGGGCGCGCGGCGCGGCGTCGCGCAGCCGCGGCAGCGCGGCCAGCGCCAGTTCGTCGCCGAGGCCCAGGTCGAGCAGCAGCAGGTCGGGCGGATCGTCGGCCAGCCCGGCGAGCGCCTCGCGCACGGAGGCGGCCTCGCGCACGCGGCAGGGCCGCGGCAGCCGTTCCAGGATTTGCCGAACGCCCAGCCTGACGATGTCGTGATCGTCGACGATCAGTACGTTCAGCGGCTGCCGAAGCTCCATCGGTGGTGGGCAGGTGGTGTCAGAAAAGCCGACATTCTAGGTGCCACCCCTCGCGGGGCCATCCCCTGCCGGTCAAGCCGGCGTGTCGACGGCGATGGCACGTCACCCCGCCGCGCCGCCGAGCATGCGGTTGACGCGCTGCACGTAGGCCGCCGGATCCTCCAACTGGCCGCCCTCGGCGAGCAGCGCCTGGTCGAACAGCACCTGCGCCAGGTCGTCGAAGCGGGCGTCGTCGCCGAGCTGCTTGACCAGCCCATGCTCGGGGTTGACCTCCAGGATCGGCAGCGCCTTGGGTGCGCTCTGCCCGGCCTGCTTGAGCATGCGCGCCAGGTGCGAGCTCATGTCGCCTTCGTCGACCACGATGCAGGCCGGCGAATCGACCAGCCGCGTCGTCGTGCGCACGTCCTTGGCGCGGTCCTTCAGCGCCGCCTTCAGCCGCTCCAGCACCGGCTTGAAGGCCTCGGCGGTGGCCTCGGCGGCCTTCTTCTCTTCTTCGTCCTGCAGCTTGCCGAGGTCGACGCCGCCCTTGGCCACGCTTTGCAGCGGCTTGCCCTCGAACTCGTACAGGTGCGACAGCATCCACTCGTCGACGCGGTCGACGAGCAGCAGCACCTCGATGCCCTTCTTGCGGAAGATTTCCAGCTGCGGGCTGCTGCGCGCCGCGGCCAGGCTGTCGGCGGTGACGTAGTAGATCGCCTCCTGGCCTTCCTTCATGCGCGCCACGTAGTCGGCCAGGCCGACGCCTTCGTCGGCGTGCGTCGACGCGAAGCGCAGCAGCTTGGCCAGCCGCTCCTGGTTGGCGAAGTCCTCGCCCACGCCTTCCTTGAGCACGGCACCGAACTGACGCCAGAACTCGGCGTACTTGTCCTTCTGGTTCTCGGCCACGTCCTCCAGCAGCGACAGCACGCGCTTGGTGCTGCCTTCGCGGATGGCCTTGACGTCGCGGCTTTCCTGCAGCAGCTCGCGGCTCACGTTGAGCGGCAGGTCGGCCGAGTCGATCACGCCCTTCACGAAGCGCAGGTACACCGGCATCAGCGCCTCGGCGTCGTCCATGATGAACACGCGCTTGACGTAGAGCTTGACGCCGCCGCGCTTGTCGCGGTTCCACAGGTCGAACGGCGCCTTGGCCGGCACGTACAGCAGCTGCGTGTACTCGGTGCGGCCCTCGACGCGGTTGTGCGTGTAGGCCAGCGGCGGCTCGGTGTCGTAGCTGATCTGCTTGTAGAAGTCGATGTACTCGGCGTCGGTGATCTCGCTCTTGGGCCGCGTCCACAGCGCGGCGGCCTTGTTGACGGTCTCCCACTCGCCGGTGGCCACCTGCTCCTTCTTCTCCTCGTCCCACTGCTCCTTGGGCATCAGGATGGGCAGCGAGATGTGGTCGGAATACTTGTTGATGATCGACTTCAGCCGCCAGGCGGAGAGGAAGTCTTCCTCGCCGTCGCGCAGGTGCAGCGTCACGTCGGTGCCGCGCTGCGCGCGCTCGATGGTCTCGACCTCGAACTCGCCGGTGCCCTCGCTGGTCCAGCGCACGCCTTGCGCGGCCGGCAGCCCGGCGCGGCGGCTTTCCACGGTGATGCGGTCGGCGACGATGAAGCCCGAGTAAAAGCCCACGCCGAACTGGCCGATCAGGTTGGCGTCCTTCTTCTTGTCGCCTTCCAGCGCGGCCAGGAAGTCGCGCGTGCCGCTCTTGGCGATGGTGCCCAGGTGCTGCACCGCCTCTTCGGCGCTCATGCCCACGCCGTTGTCGCTGATGGTCAGCGTCTTCTGGTCCTTGTCGAACCAGACGCGGATCTCCAGCTTCGGCGCGTCTTCGTACAGCGCCGGCTTGTCCAGCGCCTCGAAGCGCAGCTTGTCGCAGGCGTCCGAGGCGTTGGAGATCAGCTCGCGCAGGAAGATCTCCTTGTTGGAGTAGAGCGAGTGCGTGACGAGGTGCAGGATCTGCTTGACCTCGGCCTGGAATGAAAGGGTTTGCTTGTCCATGGGCCGCATTGTCGCAACGTCCGGCCCCCAAAAAGAAGACGCCGCCCCCGTCGGTACGGAAGGCGGCGTCGGCGGCCGGCAGGGCCGGCGGCGGCGGGACTGGCCGTTTACTGCAGCAGGCGCAGCACCTGCTGCGGCAGCTGGTTGGCCTGGGCGATCATCGCGTTGCCGGCCTGCTGCAAGATCTGCGCTCGTGACAGGTTGGCCGTCTCGACCGCGAAGTCGGCGTCGATGATGCGGCTGCGCGCCGAAGACTGGTTCTCCACCGCGACCTGCAGGTTGGCGATCACCGCCTCGAAGCGCGACTGCGTGGCACCGAAGGTGGCGCGCTTGTCGTTGATGGTGTCCAGCGCGGCGTCGATGCCGGAGATCACGTCGGCGATCGCGCTCATGTCGGCAGCGCTGCCGATCGACGCGGTGGACACCGTGACCGCCGACACCTCGGCATTGCTGACCATGTTCTCGAACGACACCGTGATCGTGTCTTCGGCATCGGTGTTGGCGCCGACCTGGAAGGTGAAGTTGGTGCCGTCGGCGCCCAGGATCTTCTTGCCGTTGAAGGCGGTGCCGCCGAGCACGCGGTTGATTTCCTTCTGCAGCTCCTGGAACTCCTTGTTCAGCGAGTTCTTGTCGCTGTCGCTGTTGGTGCCGTTGCGCGACTGCACCGCCAGTTCACGCATGCGTTGCAGCGAATCGGTCACCTTGGACAGCGCGCCTTCGGCCGTCTGCGACATCGAGATGCCGTCGTTGGCGTTGCGCATCGCAACGTTCATGCCCTTGATCTGCGCGTTCATGCGCTCGGAGATCGCCAGACCGGCGGCATCGTCCTTGGCAGAGTTGACGCGCAGGCCCGAGGACAGGCGCTGCATCGAGGTGGTGAGGGACAGTTGCGAAGCGCTCGTGTTGCGCTGCGCATTCAGGGAAGCGATGTTGGTGTTGATGGTGGCAGACATGATGCACTCCTAAGCGTTTCAAACAATCCCGGCCCAACGCCGGCATGACTCCGATGCGGTGGGCGGGTTTCATCAACCCACCGCACCTTCGTCTGCAGCCCCCGTCGGCGTTGCCGCCTTGGGAGGTCACAGCGCCCGACGCCGGCACCCACTTGTCGTGCAGCTTGCGCTGCTCGGCTTGCTGGTCGCCAACCGGACCGCGGAGACGTCTTCCGTGCCCCGTTGGGGAAGTTATCGACGCCGCGATTTGCAAACTTGAGACCTCGCCGATCGGAACTTGTCAAGGCCTGCAACCGCGTCCAAACCGATCTGGCGGGCACTTATCGGTCAGTTCCGGGCTTGCCTTGAGCGGCCAATGCCTAGACTGGCCCGGCCAGCGGCGGCGCGCGCATTTCCGCACGCGCCGGCTCGCCCGCCAGCCCGCCACCGGCATCACCGACACCGCCAAAGCCCATGCAGCACGCCGCCCGCGACGCGAAATCCGCCACGTTTGCCGCCACCGCCAAGCCGGTTCCGGGCGCCGCGCGCGCCGCCTGGCAGGCCGGCCAGGCCCATGCCCGGCGCGGCGACTGGGTCCAGGCCGTGCGCAGCTTCGAAGCCGCGGCGCGGCAGGCGCCGCAGGACGCCGTCTACGCGATGAACCTGGCGCGCGCGCTGCTGGCGCAAGGCCGCTTCGACGAAGCCGCCGCCGAGGCCGTGCGCGCCTTCAACCTGGAGCGCCACAACACCGTGGCCTGCGCGCTGGCCGCGCGCTGCCTGATGGACGGCAAGCGCTTCCGCGACGCCGCGCGCTGCCTGCAGCACCTCAGCCCCGAGGCGCCGCGCGGCCACGACTACCACTTCACGCTGGCGCGCGCGCTGCAGCTCGGCGGCCAGCCGCGCGAGGCGGCCAACGCCTACATGAATGCGCTGGCGCTCAAGCTCACCGATGCCAACACGCACTACCAGCTGGGCCTGTGCCTGAACGACTTGTCGATGAAGGAGGAAGCCGCGCAGTGCTTCCAGACCGCGCTGTCGATGGGCGTCGGCAGCAACGAGCTGGGCGTGCGCGCGCTGCTGTCGTACTTCGAGCGCGAGGCCTGCAACTGGGCCGGCGCCGAGCAGGGCCTGGCCGCGCTGCGGCACGCGCTGGACGCGCTGCCCGCCGACGCCGCGGTGGCCACCGCGCCTTTTGCCCACGTGACGCTGCTCGACGACCCCGCCGCCCAGCTGAAGGCCGCGCGCAGCCTGGCGCGCAACCTGGCGGCCAACGCGCGGCCCTATCCGCCGCGCACCAGCGACTGGCGGCCCGACGGCACGCGCCGCCTGCGCGTGGGCTACCTGTCGGCCGACTTCCATCAGCACGCCACCTGCATCCTGATGGCCGAGATGCTGGAGCAGCACGACCGCGCGCGCTTCGAGGTCACGCTGTATTCGCACGGCAAGAACGACGGCAGCGACATGCGCCGCCGCATCGAGCGCGCGTGCGAGCACTTCGTCGACCTGCGCGGCAGCAGCGACGGCGACATCGCCGCGCGCATCCGCGCCGACGGCTGCGACCTGCTGATCGACCTGAAGGGCTACACGCGCGGCCACAAGGTCGGCGTCTTCGCCTGGAAGCCGGCGCCGGTGACGGCCACCTTCCTGGGCTTTCCGGGCTCCACCGGGGCCGACTACATCGACTACTTCATCGGCGACCCGGTGGTCACGCCGCTCGACCACGCGGCCTTCTACAGCGAGCACATCGCGCAGATGCCGGTGTGCTACCAGCCCAACGACCGCCAGCGCGCGCTGCCGCAGCCGCCCACGCGCGCCGCCGCCGGTCTGCCCGAAGACTGCGTGGTGCTGGCCGGCTTCAACCAGCCGTACAAGATCTGGGCGCAGGTGTTCGACGTCTGGTGCGTGCTGCTCGACGCGCTGCCGCAGGCCGTGCTGTGGCTGCTGGAATGGAACGCGCAGTCGCGCGCCAACCTGGAGCGCGAGGCCGCGGCGCGCGGCATCGACCCGGCGCGCCTCGTGTGGGCGCCGCGCCTGAAGCCGGCCGACCACATGGCGCGCATGCAGCTGGCCGACGTCTTCCTCGACACCTGGCCCTGCAACGCCCACACCACCGCCAGCGACGCGCTGTGGGCCGGCGTGCCGGTGGTGACGTTCACCGGGCAGACCTTCGCCTCGCGCGTGGCCGCCAGCCTGGTGCACGCGGTGGGCCTGCCCGAGCTGGCCTGCCGCGACATCGAGCACTACGCGCGCACCGTGGTCGAGCTGGCGCACGACCCCGAGCGGCGGGCCGCCCTGCGCGCCCACCTGATCCAGGCGCGCACCGAGTCGCCGCTGTTCGACAGCCTGCGCTTCACGCGCGACTTCGAATCTCTATTGCTGCGGATGATGCAACAGCACATCGACGGCGCGCCGCCGGCGGCGCTGGCCGCCCACTGATCGAAGCTTCGATCAGGCCTTCAGGTAGTCGGACTTGCCGAGCTCCACGCCGGCCTGGCGCAGCAGCGCATAGGCGGTGGTGACGTGGAAGTAGAAGTTGGGCAGCGCCCAGTGCTCCAGGAAGCGCTGGCCGTTGAACTGCATCTCGCCGCTGCGCAGCGTGAGCGTGATGGCGCGCTCCTCGCTGCCGGCCAGGCGCTCGGCGCCGAAGCCTTGCACGTACTCCAGCGTGCGGCGGATGCGCGCGCGCAAGTCGTCCAGCGTGGCCTCGGTGTCGTCCCACTTGGGGATCTCGACGCCGGCCAGCCGCGCCACGCAGCCCTTGGCGGTGTCGCTGGCGATCTGGATCTGCTTGACGAAGGGCAGCATGTCCGGCGCCAGCCGCAGCCCCAGGTAGTTGGCGGGGTCGAACTTGCGCGCCTCGGCATGCGCCTGCGCCTTGTCCAGCCAGGCCAGCAGGTTGTTGAGGTTGCGCACGAACACCGGCACGCTGGCGCTGTACATCGAGATACTCATTGACGGGTCTCCTCGGATCGTCGGGGCTTGGGTCCGAGCCGCATGCTAGCCGGCGCCGGCGCGCCCTGCAGCGCGGGCAGAATCGGCGGCTGACGCCATGAACATCATCATCCTCGACGACTACCAGGATGCGGTGCGCAAGCTGCGCTGCGCCGCACGGCTGGAACCGTACAACGCCAAGGTCTTCACCAACACCGTGAAAGGCATCGGCCAGCTCTCGGTGCGCCTGCGCGACGCCGACGTGCTGGTGCTGATCCGCGAGCGCACGCATTTCCCGAAAGCGCTGCTGGAGAAGCTGCCGCGGCTGAAGCTGATCTCGCAGACCGGCAAGGCCGGCGCCCACATCGACGTCGAGGCCTGCACGCGGCTGGGCATCGCGGTGGCCGAAGGCGTGGGCTCGCCGGTGGCGCCGGCCGAGCTGACCTGGGCGCTGATCATGGCCGCGATGCGGCGGCTGCCGCAGTACATCGGCACGCTCAAGCACGGCGCCTGGCAGCAGTCGGGCTTGAAGTCGGCCTCGATGCCGCCGAACTTCGGCATCGGCCTGGTGCTGCGCGGGCGCACGCTGGGCGTCTGGGGCTACGGCCGCATCGGGCGCATCGTCGCCGGCTACGGCCGCGCCTTCGGCATGCAGGTGCAGGTGTGGGGCAGCGAGGCCTCGCGCGCCCAGGCGCTGGCCGACGGCTACCAGGCCTGCGACAGCCGCCAGGCCTTCTTCTCCACGAGCGACGTGCTGAGCGTGCACCTGCGCCTGAACGACGCCACGCGCGCCATCGTCGGCCCCGAGGACCTGGCGCTGATGAAGCCGACGGCGCTGTTCGTCAACACCTCGCGCGCCGAGCTGGTGGCCGAGAACGCGCTGGTCTCGGCGCTCAACCGCGGCCGCCCCGGCATGGCCGCGGTCGACGTCTTCGAGAGCGAGCCCATCCTGCAGGGCCACCCGCTGCTGCGGCTGGAGAACGCGGTGTGTACGCCGCACATCGGTTATGTCGAGCAGGACAGCTACGAGCTGGTGTTCGGCGCGGCGTTCGACAACGTCATCAACTTCATCCAGCAGAACCCCAGCAACATCGTCAACCCCGACGCGCTGCGGGTGCTGCGTTGAACGACCGCCAGGAGGACCTTGCGGACGAGGCCTTGCGCCGGCCGGCGTCGGCGGGGGAGCTGTTCCGCGTCTTCAACCGCCTGGCGCTGCAGGGCTTCGGCGGCGTGCTGCCGATCGCGCAGCGCGAACTGGTCGACCGCCAGCGCTGGCTGAGCCCGGCGCAGTTCGTCGAGACGCTGTCGCTGGGCCAGGTGCTGCCGGGGCCCAACATCGTCAACATGGCGTTGATCATCGGCGACCGCTTCTTCGGCCTGCGCGGCGCCGCCGCGGCGCTGGCCGGGCTGCTGGCCGCGCCGCTGCTCATCGTGCTGCTGCTGGCGGCGCTGTACGGCCGGCTGGCCGGCATTCCCGCCGTGGCCGGCGCGCTGCGCGGCATGGGCGCGGTGTCGGCCGGGCTGATCATCGGCATCGCCGTCAAGCTGCTGCCCACGCTGAAGAGCAACCCGCTGGGCCGGCCGCTGGCCGCCGCGCTGGTGGCGCTGAGCACGCTGCTGATCGGCTGGTGGCGCGTGCCGCTGGTCTGGGTGGTGCTGGGGCTGGGGTCGGCCACGACGGCGCTGGCCGCCTGGCGGCTGCGCCGATGAGCGCCGTGATCGACCACGTGCTCTGGGGGCCGGGCCTGCTCGGCGGCGCCGAGCTGTGGGCGATGTTCGTGCACTTCATGCTGCTGTCGCTGCTGGCCATCGGCGGCGCCATCACCACCACGCCGGAGATGCAGCGCTGGGTGGTGGGCGAGCGCGGCTGGCTGACCGACGCGCAGTTCACCACCTCGGTGGCGCTGGCGCAGTCGGCGCCGGGGCCCAATTTGCTGTTCGTCGCGGTGATCGGCTGGAACGTCGCCGGGCTGGCCGGCGTGGCCACCACGATGGTCGGCAGCCTGCTGCCGTCCACCACGCTGGCGCTGCTGGCCGCGCGCTTCAGCCGGCAGCGCCAGGACCAGTGGTTGCTGCGCGCCTTCAAGGGCGGCATGGCGCCGCTGACCATCGGCATGCTGCTGGCCACCGGCTGGGTGCTGACCGAGCCGCTGCGCGCCCACGCCGTGGCCACCGCCGCGCTGGTGCTGATGGCGGTGGCGGTGATGCGCTTCACGCGCTGGAGCCCGCTGTGGCCGATCGCCGTGGGCGCCGCGGCCGGCGCGCTGGGGATGCTGGGTTGAGCGTCATCGGCAAGGGCCTGCTGGTGGCCGCCGCGCTGGCCGGCGGCGTCTATCTCGCGCTGCTGGCGCTGCTGTGGTGGGGGCAGGAGCGGCTGCTGTTCCAGCCCGAGCCGCTGCCGCCGGCGCACCGCTTCGACTTCGGCGCCGACGTGCACGAGCGCTGGATCGACGTGCCCGGCGCGCGGCTGTCGGCGCTGCACCTGCAGCTGCCGGCGCCCAAGGGGCTGGTGTTCTACCTGCACGGCAACGCCGGCAACCTGCAGAGCTGGTTCGTCGACCCCGACTTCTGGCGCCGCGCCAACTTCGACCTGCTGATGATCGACTACCGCGGCTACGGCAAGAGCAGCGGCCGCGTCGGCAGCCAGGCCGAGCTGCTGGCCGACGCGCGCGCCGCGCTGGCCGCCGTCATGCCGCGTTATGCGGGGCGACGGCTGGTGATCTTCGGCCGCTCGCTGGGCAGCGGGGTGGCGGCCGAGCTGGCGGCCGAGCTGCAGCCCGACCTGACCGTGCTGGTCTCGCCCTACTTCAGCCTGCAGGCGCTGGCCAGCGAGATCTACCCCTGGGTGCCGGGCGCGCTGCTGCGCTACCCGCTGCGCAGCGACCAGTGGCTGCCGCGCATCAAAGGCCCGGTGCTGCTGATCCACGGCCGGCGCGACGAGCTGATCGCGCCGGCGCACGCCGAGCGGCTGGCCGCGCTGGCGCCGCAGGCCCGGCTGCTGCTGCTGCCCGACGCCGGCCACAACGACCTGCAGCAGTTCCAGGCTTACCTGGACGGGCTGCGCGGTGCGCTCGACCGGCTGTGACCGCCGCTTCGCGCGTCAGCCGCGCTGGCGCCGCGCCTCGTACAGGCAGATGCCGGCGGCCACCGAGACGTTGAGGCTTTCCACCGCGCCGGCCATCGGGATGCGCACCAGCTCGTCGCAGGTCTTGCGCGTCAACTGGCGCAGCCCCGGCCCTTCGGCGCCCAGCACCAGCGCCACCGGGCCGCCGAGGTCGACGTCGTAGAGCGTGCGCTCGGCATCGTCGCTGGTGCCAATGACGCGGATGTCGCGCTCCTTCATCTCGTTCAGGCTGCGCGCCAGGTTGGTCACCATCAGGTAGGGCACGGTCTCGGCGGCGCCGCTGGCCACCTTGGCGACGGTGGCGTTCAGGCCCACCGCATGGTCCTTGGGCGCCACCACGGCGTGCGCGCCGGCGCCGTCGGCCACGCGCAGGCAGGCGCCCAGGTTGTGCGGGTCGGTCACGCCGTCCAGCACCAGCACCAGCGGCGGGCCCTGCACCTCGTCCAGCACCTCGTCCAGCGAATGGCGCGGCGCCAGCGGCGTGACGCGCGCCACCACGCCCTGGTGGCGGGCGCTGCCGGCCAGTCGCGTCAGACGTTCGTCGTCGGACTCCACCAGGCGCGCGCCGGCGGCCTGCGCGCGTTCGATGAACTGGCGCATGCGGGCGTCGCGCCGCGTGGCGTCGACGTGGACCTCGGCGACGGACTCGGGCGCGGTCTTCAGCCGCACCGTCACCGCGTGGAAACCGAACAGGACCTTGGTGCTCATCGCAGCCATCGTAGCCGCTGCCAGAATCGCCGGCTCCATGTCACCGCTGGCCTTGCTGGGCTTCGTGCTCGGCTACTTCCTGCTGCTGCTCGCCGTGGCCTGGCGCACCTCGCGCCGGGCCGACAACGAGGCCTTCTTCAACGGCGGCCGGCGCAGCCACTGGGCGCTGGTGGCTTTCGGGATGGTGGGCACCTCGCTGTCGGGCGTGACCTTCGTCAGCGTGCCGGGCACGGTGGCCAGCGGCCAGTTCCACTACCTGCAGATCGTGCTCGGCCACGTGCTGGGCTACGGCATCGTCGCCTTCGTGCTGCTGCCGCTGTACTACCGGCTGGGGCTGACCTCGATCTACCGCTACCTGGCCGAGCGCTTCGGCGCCGCCTCGCACCGCACGGGGGCGGCGTTCTTCATCGTCTCGCGCACGCTGGGCGCCACGGCGCGGCTGTACCTGGTGGTGCGCGTGCTGCAGGACCTGGTGCTCGACGCCCTGGGCATCCCGTTCTGGCTGAGCGCGGCGGTGGTCATCCTGATGATCCTGCTCTACACGCTGGAAGGCGGCGTGCGCACCATCGTCTTCACCGACACGCTGCAGACCGCCGGCATGCTGGCCGGGCTGCTGGTCTGCGTGGTCTACCTGTTATGGCTGACCGGCCAGGGCCCGGCCGAAGCGCTGGCGCGCCTGCAGCAGCAAGGCCTGGCCACCGTGTTCGGCCACGATCCGCTGAGCCGCGAGTTCTGGCTCAAGCAGGTGCTGGCCGGCGTCTTCATCGCCGTGGCGATGACCGGGCTGGACCAGGAGATGATGCAGAAGAACATCTCGGTGAAGACGCTGGGCGGCGCGCAGAAGAACATGCTCGTGATGTCGCTGGTGCTGCTGGCGGTGGTGGCGCTGTTCCTCTACCTCGGCGGGCTGCTGGCGATGTTTGCGCCGACGGTCGGGCTGCAGGCCGGCGGCGACCGCCTGTTCCCCGCGGTGGTGCTGGGCCATCTGCCGGGCTGGGTGCAGGTGTTGTTCGTGATCGCGCTGGTCTCGGCGCTGTTCCCCAGCGCCGATGGCGCGCTGACGGCGCTGACCAGTTCCACCTGCCTCGACCTGCTGGGCCTGCAGCAGCGCGCCGGCTGGAGCGAGGCGCGCCGCACGCGCGTGCGCAAGCAGGTGCACCTGGCCTTCGCCGCGCTCTTCCTGCTGCTGGTGCTGGGCTTTCGCTGGCTGGACGACGCCAGCATGGTGCTGCTGATCCTCAAGCTGGCGGGCTACACCTACGGCCCGCTGCTGGGGCTGTTCGCGTTCGGGTTGCTGTCTCGCCGCCGGCCGCGCGACGGCTGGGTGCCCGTGGTCGCGCTGGCCGCGCCGGCGATCAGCGCGCTGATCGACAGCCAGCAAGCGCGCTGGTTCGGCGACTACCGCATCGGGCTGCAACTGCTGCTGGTCAACGCCGCGATCACGATGGGTGGGCTGTGGCTGGCGAGCTTGGGGCGCCTCAGGCCCCCAGCGCCCTTGCCACGTGATAGGTGATGTACGACGCCACCCAGGCCAGCGCGAACAGGTAGCCGAGCATGATCAGCGGGACGCGCCAGCCGACGGTCTCGCGCTTGACGGCGGCCAGCGTCGACAGGCATTGCGGCGCGAAGACGAACCAGGCCAGCAGCGACAGCCCGGTGGCCAGGCTCCACTGGCCGGCGATCAGCGGCGCCAGCGCCTGCTCGGTGTTGGCGCCGGTGGCCGACAGCGCGTACACCGTGCCCAGGGCGCTGACCACCACCTCGCGCGCCGCCAGCCCCGGCACCAGCGCGATGGCGATCTGCCAGTTGAAGCCCAGCGGTTCCAGCAGCGGCAGCAGCGCGCGGCCCAGCATGCCGGCAAAGCTGTTCTCGATGGGCTGCGCCGGGAACGAGGCCAGGAACCACATCAGCACCGTCAGCGTCAGGATCACCCCGCCGACGCGGCGCAGGAAGATCAGCGCGCGCTGCCACAAGCCCAGCGCGACGCTGCGCACCGTGGGCCAGTGGTAGGCCGGCAGTTCCATCATCAGGCTGCGCACCTGGCGGCCTTCGGCGGTGAAGCGCTTGAGCAGCCAGGCCACCGCCAGCGCGCCGGCAATGCCGGCCAGATACAGGCCGAACAGCACCAGCCCCTGCAGCTCGAACCAGCCGCCCACGGTGCGCGCCGGGATGAAGGCGCCGATCAGCAGCGCATACACCGGCAGCCGCGCCGAGCACGTCATCAGCGGCGCGATCAGGATCGTCACCAGCCGGTCGCGCGGGTTGGCGATGGTGCGCGCGGCCATGATGCCGGGGATGGCGCAGGCAAAGCTCGACAGCAGCGGGATGAACGAGCGCCCCGACAGGCCGACCGCGCCCATCAGCCGGTCCAGCAGGAAGGCCGCGCGCGGCAGGTAGCCCGACTCTTCGAGCACCAGGATGAAGAAGAACAGGATCAGGATCTGCGGCAGGAACACCAGCACGCCGCCGACGCCGGCGATCAGCCCGTCGACCAGCAGGCTGCGCAGCAGGCTCTCGGGCAGCAGGCCGTTGACGGCGTGGCCGAGCCAGGCCATGCCGTCCTCGATCCAGCCCTTGGGCAGCTCGGCCCAGGCGAATACGGCCTGGAACACCAGGAACAGCACCACCGCCAACAGCAGCGGGCCGACCACCGGGTGCAGCACCACGCGGTCGATGCGATCGCTGGCGGTCTGCGGCAGCGCCTGGTCCAGGCCCAGGTGCTGCAGGATGCGCGACACCGCCTCGTGGTCGGCGATGGTGGTGTCGCCGGCGGCCGGCGCGCCATCGGCTGCCGCCGCGGCCGCGGCTTGGTGGCTCAAGGCCTTCCAGGCCGCCGGGTCGTCCAGCAGGCGGCGCAGCGCCTGGTCGCCGTCGGCCTTGACGCCCACCGTCGCCACCACCGGCAGGCCCAGCTCGCGCGCCAGCGCGTCGGCGTCGACCACCAGCCCGCGCTGGCGCGCGAGGTCGGTCATGTTCAGCGCCACGACGCAGGGCAGGCCCAGGCGGCGCACGGCCAGCACCAGGCGCAGCTGGCGGCGCAAATTGGTGGCGTCGACGACGCAGACCGCCAGGTCGGGCCGCTTCTCGCCGCGGGCGCGGCCGAACAGCACGTCGGCGGTGACCTTCTCGTCGGGCGACCGCGGGTTCAGGCTGTAGGCGCCGGGCAGGTCCAGCACGCGCAGCGCCTTGCCGGCGGCGGTGAGCAAGCGGCCCTCTTTGCGCTCGACCGTCACGCCGGCGTAGTTGGCCACCTTCTGGCGGCTGCCGGTCAGCAGGTTGAACAGCGCCGTCTTGCCGCAGTTGGGATTGCCGACCAGCGCCACCAGCGGGCCGCCGCGGTGGACATGAACGACCGCGGTGCTCACGGACGAACCTTCGGGCGGCCGGGCGGGCTCATCAGGCAACCTCCGCGCTTGCGCGCTTCGGTATGAGCGCTTGGGAGCGGCCCTGCGCGCTCATGCGGCCGCTTGCGGCTCCGGCGCCAGGTGCACGCAGGCCGCCTCGGCGCGGCGCAGCGCGAAGGTGGAGTCGCCCACGCGCACGGCCAGCGGGTCGCCGCCGGGGAAGCCGCGGGCGGTGATCATCACGCGCTCGCCGGGGATGAAGCCCAGCTCGGCCAGGCGCAGCGCCCAGTCGGGCGCATGGGCCGGCGCCACCACGCGCTGCACGGTGGCGGCGCGGCCGGTGGGTTGTCGGTGCAGGGTCAGCGCGGCGGCGGCGCCAGCGGTGGCAAGCATGCGTGCTGGCCCTAGGCCCGCGCTGCCGCCTCGAACGTGCAGGCGTTCTGCTCGCGGGCGGCGCAGGCGTTGTCGAAAGTCTCGCGCGCGCAGTCGTGGCAGCAGCCGCAGGAGGAAGCCACCCGCAGGTCGTCCTGCAGCACTTCGAAGCAGTTCGTGCCCTGCTGCACCGCGACGTGGATGTCGCGGTCGGAGACGCGGTGGCAGAGGCAGACGATCATCGTGGAGGCCTTGCAGGCTGATGGGCGATGGCTGAACCGTTGGCGGTGACTATATCGCTAATACGAATCCTTCTCAATATCCATGTTTGACGCAAATCACGGTCGAAGCGGGGTTGACGCCGATTGCCGGCCGGCCGCCGCTGCCGCCACAGTCCGGCGCCGGCCCCGGCCCCTGCCCTGGCCTGACCCCTGCCTTGAAGGACCCCGATGAGCGAGCGCGAAGCACCCCGTTTCGAAACCCTGCGGCTGGAGCTGCGCGGCGCCGTGGCGCTGCTGACGCTGGACCGCCCGCAGCGGCTGAACGCCGCGCCGCCGCTGATGTTCCGCGAGCTGGGCGCCGCGCTGCAGGCCTTGCCGGGCCTGGGCGCCCGCGCGCTGCTGATCACCGGCGCCGGCCGCGCCTTCTGCAGCGGCGCCGACCTGGTGGGCGACGGCGGCGGCCAGCTGGCCGTCAGCCGCGGCGAGACCGCCTACCGCGCGCTCACCGAGACCTACTCGCCCACCATGCTGGCGCTGGCGCGGCTGCCGCTGCCGGTGGTCACCGCGGTCAATGGCGCGGCGGCCGGCATCGGCTGCTCGCTGGCGCTGGCGGCCGACTTCACCGTCGCCGCGCGCTCGGCCTACTTCCTGGAAGCCTTCGTCAACATCGGCCTGGTGCCCGACGGCGGCACCACCTGGATGCTGGCGCGCCAGATCGGCAAGGCGCGGGCCACCGAGATGATGATGCTGGGCGAGCGCATCGCCGCCGACAAGGCCGAGGCCTGGGGCCTGATCCACAAGGCCGTCGACGATGCCGAGCTGATGCCTTGCGCCTTGGCGCTGGCCGAGCGGCTGGCCGCCGGCCCGACGCGGGCGCTGGGCCTGATGCGCCAGGGCCTCGCCCGCGCGCTGGAGCAAAGCTACGCCGAGGCGCTGGCCACCGAGGCGGCGCACCAGATGATCGCCGTCGACAGCGCCGACGCGGCCGAAGGCGGCCAGGCCTTCCTGCAGCGGCGGCCGGCGGTGTTCCGCGGCGGCTGACCACCGCCCGGCGCACCGCCCATGGACTGGCTGATCGAATCCAAGCTCGCGCCGCCGGCCGCCTTCGCGGCCGCGGTGCCGCGCGGCTATGCGATGGCGCGCCTGCGCGAGGCGCTGGCCGGCCACGCCACGCTGCTGGTGGCGCCGGCCGGCTATGGCAAGACCGAGCTGCTGGCGCGCTGGCACCAGCAGTGCCGCGACGACGGCCTGCGCGTCGGCTGGCTGAGCCTGGAGCCCGAAGACGCGCAGATCGAGGTCTTCCTCGACTACGCGCTGGCCGCGCTCGGCCAGCCGCCGGCCAGCTCGGCCGCCGCTTCGCCCAGTACGCGGCGCGCCGCGGCGTCGCGGCTGCTGGCCGCCACGCTGGCCGACGAGCGCCGCAGCCTGCTGTTCCTGGACGACTACGAACGCCTGGGCGGCGCGCTCGACGAGCTGCTGCGGCTGCTGATCGAGCGCGCCTCGCCGCGCCTGCACCTGGTGATCGCGGCGCGGCTGCAGCCCGACATCGGCCTGGCCGAGTTGCGCGCGCGGCGCCTCGTCACCGAGCTGGGCCCGGCCGAGCTGCGCCTGAGCTTCCAGGAGGCGCACTCGCTGCTGGCCGCCGGCCCGCGCGCGGTGACCGAAGGCGACGTGGCGCTGCTGCTGCAGCGCACCGAGGGCTGGCCGATCGCGCTGCGCATGGCCGGCGACTTCGTGCAGTCGCACCCCGACGCGGCGGCGCCGCTCACCGGCTTCTCGGGCCGCGTCGACGAGCTGGCCACCTACCTCTACGACGCCATCCTGCGCACGCTGCCGGCCGACGAGCAGCAGGCGCTGCTGGCGCTGGCCTGCGTGCCGCGCGTCTGCGGCGAGCTGCTCAACGCGCTGGCCGGGCGCCGTGACGGCGGCGCGCTGCTGCAGCGCTTCGCGCGCCGCAACGTGCTGCTGTCGCGGCTGGAAGGCGAGGCCGACTGGTACCGCCTGCACCCGCTGCTGGCCGAGTTCCTGCGCGCCCGGCTGGCGCACACCGACGCCGGCGCGCCGCAGGACCTGCACCGCCGCGCCGCGCGCTGGTTCGCCGGCGCCGGGCTGCTGCCCGAGGCCTTGCGCGCGGCATCGGCGGCGCAGGACGCGGCGCTGGTCGCCGGGCTGCTGGACCGCGCCGGCGGCTGGCGGCTGGTGGTCGACGGCCGCATCGGCCTGCTGCGCGCGCACCTGGATGCCATCGACGACGCCACGCTGCTGCGCCACCCGCGGCTGGCGCTGGCGCGGCCGCTGCTGCTGGCCAAGTCGGCCGCGCGGCTGCAGGCCGGCGCCTGGCTGGAGCGCGTGCGCCAGGCCAGCGCCGGCTTCGCCCGCGCACTGGACAGCGCGGCGCCCGGCTTCGACGACGCGCAGCTAACGTTGGAAGCGAGAGCCATCCCGGTGGTCGTGGGCTGGTACCTCGACGAAGCGCCGCCGGGCGGTTACGCGGCCGACATTGAGGCGCTGCGCGCCGCCGTCGACCCGGCAACCGACCCGCTGCTGGCCGCCACCGTCGGCAACCTGTGGTGCTACGAGCTGCAAGGCCTGCGCCGCCATCGCGCCGCCTGGGACGCCGCGGCGCAGGCGCTGGCCACCATCCACGGCGGCGGCTTCGCCGACGAAGAGCTGTACCTGGGCTTCATCCAGGCCGGCATCCTGATCGAGCAGGCGCGGCTGCCCGAGGCGCTGGCGCTGCTGCGCGCGCTGCAGGCGCAGGCCGAGCGCGACGGCGGCCCCGGCAGCGACCTGGCCGCCATCTGCGAAGTGCTGCTGGCCCGCGTGCTCACGCTGCAGGGCGACGCCGCCGGCGCGCAGGAGCTGCTGGAACGCTCGCTGCCGCAGGTGCAGGAGCAGGACACCTGGTTCGAGATCGCCTGGGCCGGCTTCGCTGCCGCGCGCGGCGTGGCCGTGCTGGCCGGCGACGAGGCCGCGGCGCGCGCCGCCATCGAGCGCGGCCTGGCGCTGGCCGAGCGCCGCCGCCTGCGCCGCCTGGGCGCGCGGCTGCAGTTGCTGCGCATCGACGGCCTGCTCGCCGCCGGCGAGGCGGCGCACGCGCTCGACCTGGCCGAGGCGCTGGACCTCGCCGGCCTGCAAGCGCGCTTCGAGGCCGTGGACCGCCGCCTCAGCGACGCCGCCTGGCTGACCGCGCAACGCCTGCAGCCGGGCGACGGCAGCGTGCTGGCCGCCGCCATCGAGCGCTGGGCCGACGAAGGCTCCACGCTGCAGCAGGTGGAAGCGCTGCTGCTGCAGGCCGCGTTGGCGCTGGGCCGCCGGCAGGCGCAGACGGCCGCGCGCGCGCTCGACCGCGCGCTGTCGCTGGCCGTGCCGGGGCAGTTGCTGCTGCCCTTCGTCGAGCAGGGCGCGGGCTTGAGCGACGCCTTCGAGCAGGCCTTGACGCGCAGCGGCGGCCGCGGTGCGCCGAACCAGCGCGCGCGCTTCCTGGCCACGGTGCAGGACAACCTGCGCCGCCGCCGTGGCAGCGTGGCCGCCGGCCGCAAGCCGCAGGCCTTGAGCCCGCGCGAGGCCGAGATCGCGCGGCTGCTGGCCGAAGGCCTGAGCAACAAGCTGATCGGCCGCGAGCTGGCGCTGTCCGAAGGCACGGTGAAGTTCCACCTGCGCAACCTCTACGCCAAGCTGGGCGCGCACAACCGCGACCAGGCGGTGCAGCTGCTGCGCGCCTGAAGGCGCGCAGGCGCATCCGACGCCGCGCACCCTGTCCGCGGCCGGCGCCCTCCCCTGTCCGCCGGCCAGCTTGAGGCCGCCCGGGGGCGCTGCCTAGAGTCGTCGCATTCCCGGCGGAGCAGGCAGCGGACGATGTTGAGAGTGGGCGTGGACGTGGGCGGCACCAATACCGATGCCGCGGTGATGGAAGGCCCACGGCTGCTGGGCGCCTGCAAGTCGCCGACGACGCCCGACGTCACCGGCGGCATCGTCGCCTCGGTCTCGGCGGCGCTGGCCGCCGCCCAGCTGCCGGCCGCCGCGCTGCAGGCGGTGATGATCGGCACCACCCACTTCACCAACGCGCTGGTGGAACGCAAGCGGCTGGCGCCGGTGGCCGTGGTACGGCTGGCGCTGCCGGCCACCACCGGCGTGCTGCCCTATGCCGACTGGCCGGCCGACCTGCGCCCCGCCGTCGGCGACCACGTGTATCTCGTCGGCGGCGGCCACGAGTACGACGGCCGCGTGCTGACGCCGCTGGACGAAGCGGCGCTGGTCAAGGCCGCCCACGACATGAAGGCGCGCGGCCTGCGGCAAGCGGCGCTGGTCGGCGTGTTCGCGCCGGTCAACCCGGCGGCCGAGTTGCGCGCCGCCGAGGTGCTGTGCCAGGAGCACCCCGATCTGCAGCTCTCGCTGTCGCACCGGCTCGGCGGCATCGGGCTGCTGGAGCGCGAGAACGCCGCCATCCTCAACGCCGCGCTGATGCCCGAGGCCGTGCGCGTGACGGCGGCGCTGGAAGACGCGATGCATCGGCTGGGCCTGGCCGTGCCGCTGTACATCAGCCAGAACGACGGCACGCTGATGGCGCCGCGCGAGATCGGCCAGTACCCGGTGCTGACCTTCGCCAGCGGCCCGACCAACAGCATGCGCGGCGCGGCCTTCCTCACCGGCCTGCAGGACGCGCTGGTGGTCGACATCGGCGGCACCACCAGCGACGTGGGCGTGCTGGCCCGCGGCTTCCCGCGCCAGGCCGGCATGGCGGTGCGGCTGGCCGGCGTGCGCACCAATTTCCGCATGCCCGACCTGCTGGCCATCGGCCTGGGCGGCGGCAGCCTGGTGCGCGAAGGCGCCGACGGCACGGTGGCCATCGGCCCCGATTCGGTGGGCTACAAGCTGACCGAGGAAGCGCTGGTGTTCGGCGGCCGCACGCTCACCGCCACCGACCTGGCGGTGGCCGCCGGCCGCGCCGAGATCGGCGATCGCAGCCGCGTTGCGCACCTGAAGCCGGCGCTGGTCGACGCCGGGCTGCGGCGCATGCGCCAGATGCTGGAAGCCGCGATCGACCGCGTGAAGACCAGCGCCGAGCCGGTGCCCGTGGTGCTGGTGGGCGGCGGCGCGGTGCTGGTGGGCGACGAGCTGGCCGGCGCCTCGCAGGTGATCCGCCCCGAGCAGGCGGGCTGCGCCAATGCGATCGGCGCCTCGATCGCCCAGGTCAGCGGCAGCTTCGATTCGATCCTGACCTATTCCGAAGCGGGCCGCGCCAAGGCGCTGGACGAAGCGCGCGCCGCCGCCATCGAGCGCGCGGTGGCCGCCGGCGCCGCACCGGCCAGCGTGAGCATCTACGACATCGAGGAAATGCCGATGGCCTACCTGCCCGGCGGCGGCACGCGCGTCGTCGTCAAGGCCGTGGGCGAGCTGGCGCTGGAGGGCGCGAAATGAGCCGCCTCATCACCATCGACGACATCGCCGACATCGCCGCCGGCGCCGCGGTGCTGGGCTGCGGCGGCGGCGGCGACCCCTACGTGGGCGCGCTGATGACGCAGCAGACCATGCGCGGCGCGCCGCCGGTGCCGCTGGTGGCGGCGGCCGACGTGCCCGACGACGCGCTGGTCGTCGCCATCGCCGGCATCGGCGCGCCGCCGGTGCTGATCGAGAAGATCGCCAACGGCAGCGAAAGCGAGCTGGCGCTGCGCCACCTGGAAAAGCACCTCGGCCGCCGCGCCGACTACCTGATGTCGGCCGAGGTCGGCGGCCTGAACTCGCTGTACCCGCTGCAGGTGGCGGCCAAGGTCGGGCTGCCGGTGGTCGACGCCGACGGCATGGGCCGCGCCTTCCCCAAGCTGGAGATGACCAGCTTCCACATCTTCGGCGTGCCGGTGACGCCGATGGCGCTGGTCAACGAGCGCGGCGACCTGATGCTGATGCAGACCACCAGCGACCAGCAGGCCGAGCACTTCGTCAAGCACCTGGCGGTGGGCATGGGCGGCATCATGAGCTCGGCCGGCTTCGCGCAAAGCGGCGCCGACGTCAAGCGCGCCGCGGTGCCGGGCACGCTGTCGATCTGCCAGGACGTCGGCCGCGCCTTGCGCGAGGCGCGCGAGCGGCGGCGCGACCCCTTCGCCGCGCTGCTGGCCGCGATGCGCGCCACCGACTACTACCGCCACGCGCACCTGATCTTCGAGGGCAAGGTGGTCGACGTCGAGCGCCGCATCACCGGCCGCTGGAGCATGGGCCAGGCGCGCATCGAAGGCCCCGCCGGCGTGCTGGAGCTGGCGGTGCAGAACGAGCTGCTGGTGGCCCGCATCAACGGCCGCACCGCGGCCATCGTGCCCGACCTGCTGGCCGTGCTGGACGAAGACACGGCGCAGGCCATCACCGCCGAATCCCTGCGTTATGGCCAGCGCGTGCGCGTGCTGGCCGCCAGCGTGCCGCCCATCATGCGCAGCGAAGCCGCGCTCCGGGTCTGGGGGCCGCAGGCCTTCGGCATCGACGAGCCCTTCGTGCCGATCGAGACGCTGGTGCAGCGCCACGCCGCCTGACACCGCCGAAAACCCAAGCAAGAGGAGAACCCCCGCATGAATCGCTTCCACCCCACGCCGCTGGCCCTGGCCGTCATGTCGCTGCTGGCCGGCGCGGCCTTCACCCAGGCCCGGGCGCAGACCGCCGCGGTGCAGATCGAACGGGTGGAGGTCTCGGCGCAGCGCCGCGTCGAGCCGCTGCAGGAGGTGCCGGCCGCCGTCAGCGCGCTGACGGCCAGCCAGCTGGAATCGCGCGGCGTCACGGCGACGCAGGACTTCGTCGCCGCGATCCCCAACATGAGCTTCGACCAGTCGTTCACGCACCTCAACAGCTTCGTCGTGCTGCGCGGCGTCACCCAGATCAACAACGCCGATTCGCCGGTGGCCATCGTCGTCGACGGCGTGCCGCAGAACAACCAGAAGCAGTTCAGCATGAACCTGTTCGACATCCAGCGCATCGAGGTGCTGAAGGGTCCGCAGGGCGCGCTGTACGGCCGCAACGCGCTGGGCGGCGCGATCAACATCGTGACCAAGGCGCCCGGCGCCAAGCTGGAAGGCTTCGGCGGCGCGACGCTGGCCAGCGGCAACGACGTGACGCTCAACGCCGGCATCAGCGGGCCGCTGGGGGCAGCCGCCTCGTTCCGCCTGGTGGCGCAGGGCCGGCAGTCCGACGGGCTGATCGACAACGACTACCTGCACCGCAAGATCGACGGCATCGACCGCGACTCGCTGGTGCGCGGCAAGCTGACGTTCACGCCGGGCCGCGACTTCACGGTCGACGTGCAGGCCGGCTGGCGCGACTTCAAGGCCGGCGCCAACCACGACTCGGTGCTGGTCGACGGCCCGACGCGCGTGGTCAACCCCATCACCAACATGTTCGGCAAGTCGTTCGGCTCGATCGGCGACGCCAGCGTCAAGCTCGACTGGGTGAGCGGCCTCGGCACGCTGAGCGCTATCACCGCCTACACCGACCTGAAGGAAAGCTACCGCGGCGACCTCGACTTCAGCAACCCGCGCGACCTGCCGGGCGGCTTCCTCGGCTTCGGCTTCCAGGCCGGCCAGGGCCAGGACCTGCGCGTGCGCATGACCAGCCAGGAACTGCGCCTGACCTCGCCCGACGACCAGCCCATCCGCAGCATCGTCGGCATCTACGTGCTGCGCACCGACCGCCGCCTGGCCACGCATGCCTATGTCGACGTCGACGGCAGCCTGGACCAGTACGACAACGCGGCCTTGCGCATCGTCGACCTGTCGGAGAAGAACCGCAACACCGCCAGCGCGGTGTTCGGCCAGCTCGACTTCGACTTCAACGCCCGGCGGTCGACGCTGTCGCTGGCGCTGCGCCACGACCGCGACGAGCGCAAGCAGACCGACCTGGTCGGCGGCACGGTGCGCGAGCTGAGCTTCAGCAAGACGCAGCCCAAGCTGACGCTGACGCACAAGTGGAGCAAGGACAGCCTGATGTACGCCACCGCGAGCACGGGCTTCCGCTCCGGCGGCCTCAACGCGCCGGGCCTGCCCGACTTCCGCGCCGAGACGCTGACCAACTACGAGGTGGGCAGCAAGAACACCTTGCTGGGCGGCGCGATGGTGCTGAACCTGGCGCTATTCGAGGCGCGCTCCAAGGACTTCCAGTACTTCTACGTCGACGTGGCGCGCAGCTCGCAGATCATCGGCAACATCGACCGCGTGCGCATGCGCGGGCTCGACTTCGACGCCCGCTGGCGCGCCACCCGCGCGCTGGAGTTCGATGCCGGCCTCGGGCTGACCGACAGCATCATCAAGGCCAACGCCAGCCTGCCCGACACCGTGGGCAAGCACACGCCCAAGAACACGCCGCTGAAGGCCACGCTGGGCGCGCAGTACGAATGGCCGCTGGCCGGCGGCACGCTGATGGCGAGAGCCGACCTCGAACACCGCTCCAAGCGCTACTGGGAGGCCGACAACGTGGCCGTGCAGCCGGCGCTGGATCTGCTCAACTTGAGGCTTGGCTACGCCGCCGCCGGCGACCGCTGGAGCGTTGCCTTGTGGGGCAAGAACCTCAGCGACGAGGCCTACTACAGCGACATCAACTCGCCGCGCTTCTCGGGGCTGCCCTATGGCATCGGCTGGCGCGCGCAAGGGCGCACGGTCGGCGTCGACGCCAAGCTGCGCTTCTGAAGCTCGTACCGTGGTCGGGGACAAGCGCATCGGCTGGTTCGGGCTGGCGACCATCTGGTTTGGCGGCGTCATCAGCGTGCCGGCGCTGCTGGTCGGCGCGACGCTGATCGCCGGGCTCGGCTTCGGCCAGGTGTTGCTGTGGGGTGGGGTCGGCTTCCTGATCGTCGGCAGCTCGATGGCGCTGCTCGGCGCGCGCGCCGCCGAGCGCGGCGCCGACACCCAGGCGCTGGCCGCGGCCGCCTTCGGCCCGGCCGGCGCGCGCGTCGTGCTGGGGCTGGTGGTGGGGCTGCCGCTGATGGGCTGGTTCGGCGTGCAGACGGCCATTGCCGCCGGCTCGCTGGTGCGCATCGTCGAGCTGTCGTTCGGGCTGAAGTGGTCGCTGCCGCTGGTGGCGCTGCTGCTGGGCGCGACGATGACGCTCACCGCCGTGGCCGGCTTCGGCGCGCTGAAGTGGCTGAACTACCTGGCCGTGCCCGCCAAGATCGCGCTGGTGGCCTATGGCGTGGTGATGGCCTTGCGCGCCCAGGGCCTGGGCCCGGCCCTGGCCTGGCGGCCCGACCCGGCGCAGGCGCTGGACCCGCTCACCGCCATCGGCATGGCGGTGGGCTTCGTCGCGGTGGCCGCGGTGATCGCGCCCGACTACGCGCGCCAGGCGCGCAGCGCGCGCGACGCGGTGTGGGGCTGCCTGCTCGGCCTGGTGCCGGCGGCCACGCTGCTGGCGGCCTGCGGCGCGCTGCTGGCGATCGCCCAGCACACGCACGACATCGTCGAGATCTATGCGCGGCTGGGCCTGCCGCTGCTGGCGCTGTCGGTGCTGATCGTCGCCACCTGGACCACCAACGTGATGAACGTCTACTCGGCCGGCCTGGCGCTGGCCGGGCTGTTCGGCTGGGGCGCCGAGCGCCGCTGGCTGGCCACCGCGCTGGCCGGGCTCGCCGGCTCAGCGCTGGCCGCCGCCGGCATCCTGCAGCAGCTGACGGGCTTTCTCTCGCTGCTGACGCTGACCGTGATGCCGATCGCCGGCGTGATGATCGCCCACTGGTGGCTGACGCCGCAATTGCGCACACCGGCGCCCTGGCGCTGGCAGGGCCTGCTGGCCTGGGCCCTGGGCGTCGCCCTGGTGCTGTGGCTGCAGCACCCGCTGCGCAACGTGCTGGGGCCGGTGATCGCCTTCGCGGCCTACGGCGCGCTGGCGCGGCTGCCGGGGCAGGTCAAGCCCGGGCCCAGGCCCAGGCCGGGATAATGCGCGGCGAGGCCTCGCGCGCCTCGCCCCATTCTTCTAGCCCTGGAGCCTTTTGCGATGACCCGCGTCTTCAACTTCAGCGCCGGCCCGGCCGCGCTGCCGGAAACCGTGCTGCGCCGGGCAGCCGACGAGATGCTGGACTGGCACGGCTCGGGCATGTCGGTGATGGAGATGAGCCACCGCGGCAAGGAGTTCATCGCCATCCACGCCGAGGCCGAAAGCCTGCTGCGCGAATTGCTGGCCGTGCCCGCGAACTACAAGCTGCTGTTCATGCAAGGCGGGGCGATCGGCGAGAACGCTTTTCTGCCGATGAACATGATGCGCGGCCGCGCCGGCGCCGACTACATCGACACCGGCGAGTGGAGCAAGAAGTCGATCAAGGAGGCGAAGAAGTACGGCAAAGTGAACGTCGCCGCCAGCGCCGCCGACAGCGGCTACACGACGATTCCGCCGCGCGAAAGCTGGAAGCTCGACCCCGATGCCGCCTACGTGCACATCTGCAGCAACGAGACCATCGGCGGCGTCGAATACCACTTCACGCCCGAGGTCGGCAACGTGCCGCTGGTGGCCGACATGTCCAGCGACATCCTGTCGCGCCCGGTCGACGTCTCGAAGTACGGCCTGATCTACGGCGGCGCGCAGAAGAACATCGGCCCCGCCGGGCTGACCATCGTGATCGTGCGCGACGACCTGCTCGGCCAGGCCCACCCGCTGACGCCCGACGCCTTCAACTACAAGCTGCAGGCCGACAACGACAGCATGCTCAACACGCCGCCCACCTACGCGATCTACATCGCCGGGCTGGTGTTCAACTGGATCAAGGCGCAGGGCGGCCTGAGCGCGATGGCAGCGCACAACCGCGCCAAGGCCGCGCTGCTGTACGACTACCTCGACGCCACGGCCTTCTACCGCAGCCCGGTGGCGCGCGATTGCCGATCGCTGATGAACGTGCCCTTCAAGCTGAAGGACGAAGCGCTGGACGAAGCCTTCCTGAAAGGTGCGCAGGCCGCCGGCATGGTGCAGTTGAAAGGCCACCGCTCGGTGGGCGGCATGCGCGCGTCGATCTACAACGCGATGCCGATCGAGGGCGTGCGCGCGCTCGTCGCCTACATGCAAGACTTCGAGCGCCGCCATGGCTGAGCGGCTGCCGGTGCTGGTGCTCAACCAGATCGCGGCGGCCGGGCTGTCGCGGCTGCCGGCCGAACGCTACCGCGTCGGCAAGGACGTGGCCGACCCGGCGGCCATCCTGCTGCGCTCGGCCGACCTGCACGGCAAGACCATTCCGGCCAGCGTGCTGGCGATCGGCCGCGCCGGCGCCGGCACCAACAACATCCCGGTCGACGCGATGAGCGCGCGCGGCGTGCCGGTCTTCAACGCCCCCGGCGCCAACGCCAACGCGGTGAAGGAACTGGTGCTGGCCGGGCTGCTGCTGGCGGCGCGCAACATCGCGCCGGCGCTGCAATTCGTGGCCACGCAGAACCTGGCCGCGGCCGATGCCGAGAAGGCCATCGAAGACGGCAAGAAGGCCTTCGCCGGCTACGAGCTGCAGGGCCAGACGCTGGGCGTCATCGGCCTGGGCAAGGTGGGCTGCCTGGTGGCCGACGCGGCCATCAAGCTGGGCCTGCAGGTGCTGGGCTTCGACCCCCACATCACGGTGGACGCGGCCTGGAGCCTGCCCTCGCAGGTGCGGCGCGCGGCCAGCGTCAACGACGTGCTGCGCAACGCGCAGTTCGTGACGCTGCACGTGCCGCTGGTGGACAGCACGCGCCACCTCGTCAACGACGCCAACATCGGCCTGATGCGGCCCGGCGCGGTGCTGCTGAACTTCAGCCGCGAGGGCATCGTCAGCGACGCCGCGGTGGCCGACGCGCTGGCGGCGCAGCGGCTATCGCATTATGTGAGCGACTTCCCGTCGCCGCTGCTCGCCGGCCGCCCCGGCGTGCTGGCGCTGCCGCACCTGGGCGCCTCCACGCGCGAGGCCGAGGAGAACAGCGCCGTGATGGTGGTGGACCAGCTGCGCGACTACCTGGAGCACGGCAACATCGTCAACGCGGTGAACTTCCCCGCCGTCAGCATGGAGCGCGAGTCGCCGTTCCGCGTGGCGATCGCCAACGCCAACGTGCCCAACATGCTGGGCCAGATCTCCACCACCATGGCGCAGGCCGGGCTCAACATCCACAACATGGTCAACAAATCGCGCGGCGAGATGGCCTACACGCTGGTCGACGTCGACAGCGCGCCCTCGGCCGCCGTGCTGGCCGCGCTGGCCGCCATCGCCGGCGTGTCCAGCGTGCGCGGGCTGCCGCAGCCCGTGGCGGGCTGAAGACCGAGCAACCGGCACATCGCCGGCGGAAAAAAAGGGCGGCCCGCAGGCCGCCTTTGTTGGAGCGTCAGAGCGCCGACGCGATCAGCCGCGGCGACGGCGGGCCGCCGCCAGTCCGGCCAGCGCCAAGCCCGACAGCAACAGGCTGGCCGGCTCCGGCACGTTCGGGTTCGGGTCGATCGGCACGTCGTTGATCGCCACGCCGGCAATCGCGAACGCCGAGTCGTAGGCCTCGTCCAGTGCATTGGTGACGCCAAACTTCAGCGTATAGGTGCCGGCATCGACGAAGCTGTAGTTCATCTGGATCCAGCCGGTGCTGCCGCAGCCCTGGCCCAGACCCGCGAAGCAGGCGCCGGACGAGCCGGCCAGCGGCGAGAATTGGGTGGCGCCAGGGTTCATGACCGTCGTGCCCGGATTCAGCGTGACGCCTGATCCCAGGCCCGGAAGGCCATTGCCGGGCACGGTGTTGCCCGAGGTGGTGGTGCGTGCTGTAAAGAGATACGACACCAGCGTATCCGTGTCATCGAACAGGCCGGCCCAAGCGTACTCGGTGTACTGAGCGCCGTCAGAGCTGATGTAGTCGAAGTAGAAGTTCAGCTTGTCGCCGGCAGCCACCGTGAATGCCGACGACTGCACCGTCGTGCCGTTGGTCTCCTGGCCGGTCGCGCCGACCGGTAACTGACCACCGCCGATGGGCGTGTTTGCCGTCGACAGCCAGACGTAGGAGCCGAAGCCGGGCGCCAGCGTCACGTCGCCGTCAGCCGCGCTGAAAGTGCCGGCATTGCCGCCCAAGCTGACCGACCAGCCCACCGGCAACGGTGCCGCCTGCGCTTGCAGAGCCAGGCCGACGAGAGCGGCGGCTGCGGCGATCGAATGAAGCTTCATGTGCGAGTACTCCTTGGCAATGCGTCACGTCATGTCACGCTTGTATCCGACAAAGCAAACTGCGAGCCAGATTTATTTCAACAACAAAATCAAATAGTTAATGATGAATTCGGGAGATGCGGGCGGCGATCTGTCAGCGTCGCCGACACATTGAGGAGGTCTTTCTCGACGTGGCGCTCGCCTCGGCACAATGTCCATCGACCCCCTTCACCCAGGAGCTTCGGCCACCCATGACCCGCCTCTACGACGACAACAGCCTGTCCATCGGCCGCACGCCGCTCGTGCGCCTGAACCGCGTGACCGCGGGCGCGGCGGCCACCGTGCTGGCCAAGATCGAGGGCCGCAACCCGGCGTATTCGGTCAAGTGCCGCATCGGCGCGGCGATGATCTGGGACGCCGAGAAGCGCGGCCTGCTCGGGCCCGGCAAGGAGATCGTCGAGCCGACCAGCGGCAACACCGGCATCGCGCTGGCCTTCGTCGCGGCGGCGCGCGGCATCCCGATCACGCTGACCATGCCCGACACGATGAGCGTCGAGCGCCGCAAGCTGCTGTTGGCCTACGGCGCCAAGCTGGTGCTGACCGAAGGCGCCAAGGGCATGAACGGCGCGGTGGCCAAGGCCGAGGAGATCGCGGCTTCCGACCCCGGCCGCTACGTGCTGCTGCAGCAGTTCAAGAACCCGGCCAACCCGGCGATCCACGAGGCGACCACCGGGCCCGAGATCTTCGACGACACCGGCGGCAAGGTCGACATCTTCGTCGCCGGCGTGGGCACCGGCGGCACCATCACCGGCGTCTCGCGCTACCTGAAGAAGACCAAGGGCCTGCCGCTCATCACGGTGGCCGTGGAGCCCGCCGCCAGCCCGCTGATCACGCAAAAGCGCGCCGGCCAGCCGCTGCAGCCGGCCGGCCACAAGATCCAGGGCATCGGCGCCAACTTCATCCCCGAGGTGCTGGACCTGTCGCTGATCGACGCGGTGGAGACGGTCAGCAACGAAGAGGCGCTGGAGATGGCGCGCCGGCTGATCCGCGAGGAGGGCATCCTCGGCGGCATCTCCTGCGGCGCCGCCGCGGCCGCCGCGCTGCGCTGGGCCAGGAAGCCCGAGAGCGCGGGCAAGACCATCGTCGTGGTGCTGCCCGATTCCGGCGAGCGCTACCTCAGTTCGGTGCTGTTCGAGGGCCTGTTCGACGCGTCGGGCCAGCCCCTGGCTTGACGCTGTAAGGATGTAGCACAAGCGTGCGACATTGCGCCATGAGTACCACCACCGTCCGCCTGCCCGAGGAGCTGAAGTCGCGCATCGACCGCTTGGCCGCGGCGGACGGCAAGACGGCGCATGCCTTCATGGTCGACGCGCTGGCGCGCGCGGCCGAGCTGCGCAAGCGTCAGTTGGCGTTCGACGCCGAGGTGCAGCAGCGTTGATCGGATCACCGACGTCGATACCCACATCGACGAAGTCTTCGATGCGCTGGACCTGCTGCAGCGCCACCCGCTGATCGGCCGCCCGGCCGGCGGCGATCGGCGCGAACTGGTCATCGGCCGCGGCACGCGCGGCTACGTTGCCCGCTACCGCTTCGACGAAGCCGCCGACATCGTCCACGTGCTGGCGCTGCGCACGCAGCGGGAAGCCGGCTTCAGCGACGGCTGAAGCCTTCAGATCAGTTCATGCCGCCGCGGCAGATCGGCTCCGCGGCGCGCGCAGGTGATGGCCGAGGCGCGCGCCGCGAAGTGCAGCAGCGGCGCCAGCGCGGCGTGGTCCAGCGCGGCCACGCCTTCGCGGTGGAGGCGGCCGCCTTCGGCGAGCGCCGTCAGCAGCGCGGCCTGGAAGGTGTCGCCGGCGCCCACGGTGTCGACCAGCACGGTCGGCACCGGCGGCGCGTCGAGCCGGCCGCCGCGGTGCACCCAGGCGCTGGCGCCTTGCGCGCCGCGCGTCATCACCACCAGCGACACGCCTTGCCCCAGCCAGCGCGCGGCCTGCGCATCGGGGTCGCTGCCGGGGTACAGCCGCTCGTGGTCTTCGTCGCTGAGCTTCAGCAAGCTGCAGCGCGCGGCCATCCAGTCCACGCTGTCGCGCCAGACGTCGAGGTCGGGCTCGACGTTGGTGCGCACGTTCACGTCGTAGGCCAGCACGCTGCGGCCGTGCTCGCGCGCCACCAGCCGCCGCTGCGTGGCGCCGACCGGCTGCACCACCATCGCGAAGCTGCCGAAGTGGTAGGCGTCGGCGGCGGCGGGCACGGCGTCGAGGTCGGCCGGCTGCAGCAGCCGGTCGGCGCCGCCGTCGCCGTAGAACGCGTAGTCGGCCACGCCTTGCGCGTCCAGGCCCACCAGGCCCAGCGTGGTCGGCGCGTCGACGCGCTTCGCACACGACAGGTCCACGCCTTCGTCGGCCAGCGCACGCTTGAGCCGCTCGCCCAGGAAGCCGCGCCCCAGGCCGCCGAAGAAGGCCACCGGCTGCGCCAGCCGCGCCAGGCCGATGGCCACGTTGAGCGGGCTGCCGCCGATGCGCGCGTCCAGCGCCTGGCCGGTGGCGGTGGCGCCGGCATCGAACACGTCCATCAAGGCCTCACCGCTGACGACGATCATGACCGCTGCTCCTTCGGGTTATCCATTAAATCAGTCTACTTGATTTATTTATTCGACGACTCCAGAATTTCCCCAAGCGCGCTGCACCGCGCCAGCCCCGGCCCCGCACCCCCAAGGACCCCCAGGAGACCCCTCATGCGCTTCGCTCCCGCCGCCATCGCCCTCGCCGCCTGCAGCCTGCTGGCCGCCGCCGCCCACGCGCAGAACGCGCCGGTGATCGGCCTCATCACCAAGACCGACACCAACCCCTTCTTCGTGAAGATGAAGGAAGGCGCCGAGGCCGCCGCCAAGGCCAAGGGCGCCACGCTGATGAGCGCCGCCGGCAAGAAGGACGGCGACAACGCCGCGCAGGTGGCGGCCATCGAGAACATGGTCGCCAAGGGCGCCAAGACGATCCTCATCACGCCCAGCGACGCCAAGGCCATCATCCCGTCGATCAAGAAGGCGCAGGACAAGGGCGTGCAGGTGATCGCGCTCGACAGCCCGACCGACCCCGCCTCCGCCGTGGACGCCCTCTTCGCCACCAACAACTACAAGGCCGGCGAGCTGATCGGCCAGTACGCCAAGGCGGCGATGGGCGGCAAGCCGGCCAAGATCGCCACGCTGGACCTGTTCCCCGGCCACCCGGTGGGCGCGCAGCGCCACAACGGCTTCCTGGCCGGCTACGGCCTGGCCAGCAACGACGCCAAGAACAACGAGCTGGCCAAGCCGGCCGAGGTGGTGTGCATGGCCGACACCCACGGCAACCAGGCCGAAGGGCAGACGGCGATGGAGAACTGCCTGCAGAAGAACCCCGACATCAACCTCGTCTACACGATCAACGAGCCCGCCGCCGCCGGCGCCTACAACGCGCTGAAGAAGGCGGGCAAGGACAAGAACGTGGTCATCGTCTCGGTCGACGGTGGCTGCCAGGGCGTGCGCGACGTGGCCGCCGGCAAGATCGCGGCCACCAGCCAGCAGTACCCGCTGAAGATGGCGGCGATGGGCGTCGAGGCCGGCATCGAGTACGCCAAGACCGGCAAGAAGGCCTCGGGCTACGTCGACACTGGCGTCGAGCTGATCGCCGCCAAGCCGGTGGCCGGCGTCACCAGCAAGGACGCCGCCACCGGCACCCAGCTGTGCTGGGGCAAGTGAAGCCGGCGGCGCGCACATCGCCCACGACAGGACCGCCGTGCAACACTGGAAGCAGCACATCGCCCAGCTCGGGCCCTTCATCGCGCTGGTGATCGCCTGCGCGATCTTCGGCGCCACGGCGCCGCAGTTCTTCAGCGGCGAGAACTTCTCGCTCATCCTGCAGCAGGTGATGGTGGTCGGCGTGATCGCGATCGGCCAGACGCTGATCATCCTGACCGCCGGCATCGACCTGTCGTGCGGCATGGTGATGGCGCTGGGCAACATCGTGATGACCAAGTTCGCGGTCGACCTCGGGCTGCCGGTGCCGCTGGCCATCCTGTGCGGGCTGCTGGTCACCGCGGCCTTCGGCCTGCTCAACGGGCTGCTGGTCACGCGCATCAAGCTGCCGCCGTTCATCGTCACGCTCGGCACGACCAACATCGCCTTCGCGATCACCCAGCTCTACTCGAAGGCGCAGACGGTGACCGACGTGCCCGCCAGCATGACGTGGCTGGGCGGCACCTTCCAGCTGGGGGGCACCAACATCGCCTACGGCACGGTGCTGATGCTGCTCTTGTACCTGGGCATCTGGTGGTGGCTGCGCGACACCGGCGCCGGGCGCCACGTCTACGCCGTGGGCAACAACCCCGAGGCGACGCGGCTGGTGGGCATCCCCACCGACCGCGTGCTGCTGGGCGTGTACGTGATGGCCGGCGTGTTCTACGGCATCGCGTCGCTGCTGTCGGTGGCGCGCACCGGCGTCGGCGACCCCAACGCCGGGCAGACCGAGAACCTCGACGCCATCACCGCCGTGGTGCTGGGCGGCACCAGCCTGTTCGGCGGCCGCGGCGTCATCCTCGGCTCGTTGATCGGCGCCGTCGTCGTCGGCGTGCTGCGCAACGGGTTGACGCTGCTGGGCGTCGACTCGGTGTACCAGGTGCTGGTCACCGGCATCCTGGTGATCCTGGCGGTCACCGTCGACCAGCTTTCGCGCAAGGGAGGACGCTGACCATGGCTGCCACCGACGTCAAGCCGCTGGTGATGCAGGCCAAGGGCCTGGTCAAGCGCTACGGGCAGGTCACGGCGCTCGACGGCGCCGACTTCGAGTTGCGCGCCGGCGAGATCCTGGCGGTGATCGGCGACAACGGCGCCGGCAAGTCCAGCCTGATCAAGGCGCTGTCGGGCGCGACCATTCCCGACGAAGGCGAGATCCGGCTCGACGGCACGCCGGTGCGCTTCAAGAGCCCGATGGACGCGCGCCGCGCCGGCATCGAATGCTGCTACCAGGACCTGGCGGTGGCGCCGGCGATGACCATCGCCGAGAACCTGTTCCTCGGCCGCGAGCTGCGGCGCACCGGCTTCCTGGGCAAGGTGCTGAAGATGCTGGACAAGAAGCAGATGCTGGAGATCGCGGTGCAGCGCATGGCCGACCTGAAGGTCGGCATCCGCTCGATGACGCAGGCGGTGGAAACGCTCTCCGGCGGCCAGCGCCAATGCGTCGCGGTGGCGCGCGCGGCGGCCTTCGCCGAGCACGTGGTGATCCTCGACGAGCCGACCGCGGCGCTCGGCGTCAAGGAAGGCAACATGGTGCTGGAGCTGATCCGCCGCGTGCGCGACAAGGGCCTGCCGGTGATCCTGATCAGCCACAACATGCCGCACGTCTTCGAGATCGCCGACCGCATCCACGTCGCGCGGCTGGGCCGCCGCGCCGCGGTGCTGGACCCGAAGAAGATCAGCATGAGCGACACCGTCGCGGTGATGACCGGCGCGCTGGCGCCGGAGCGCATCCCCGCCGAATGCCTGGCCTGACGACGCGCGTGATCGCCGCCGACACCATCCGGCTCAAGCCGCGCGGCAGCAGCCAGGGCGGCCTGCGCCAGTACAACGAGCGCGTGGTGCTGCAGGCCATCCGGCTGCACGGCGCGCTGCCGGCGGCCGAGATCGCGCGGCTGACCCAGCTCACCGCGCAGACCGTGTCGCTGATCACCAAGCGGCTGCTCGACGACGGCCTGCTGCAAAAGGGCGCGCCGCTGCGCGGCAAGGTCGGCCAGCCTTCGGTGCCGCTGTCGCTGGACCCCGACGGCGCGTTCTCGGTCGGCATCAAGATCGGCCGCCGCAGCATGGACGTGCTGCTGGTCGATTTCGCCGGCGCTGTGCGCCAGCGCTGGACGCTGGACTACCGCTACCCCGACCCCGGCCCGCTGCTGGCCGAGATCGGGCAGCGCCTGGCCGGCTTGCGCGACGCGCTGCCGCGCGCGCAGCGCGAGCGCGTGCAGGGCGTGGGCATCGCCACGCCGTTCTCGCTGGGCGGCTGGCAGACGCTGCTGGACATGCCGCCCCGCGTCGCCGCGCGCTGGCCCGGCACCGACCTGCGGGCCGAGGTCGAGCGCCTCAGCGACTGGCCGGTGGCGCTGGTGAAGGACACCGCGGCGGCCTGCGTCGCCGAGCTGGTGGCCGGCCGCGGCCGCAGCGTGCAGAGTTTTCTGTACCTGTTCGTCGACACCTTCATCGGCGGCGGCCTGGTGCTCGACAGCCACCTGCGCGCGGGGCTGCACGGCAACGCCGGCGCCGTCGGCTCGCTGCCGCTGGCGCTGGCCGGCAGCCGCGGCAAGGCGCCGCCGCAACTGCTGAGCGTGGCCTCGCTGCTGAACCTGGAACAGCGCTGGCAGGCCGCCGGCCTGGACATCGGCGCGGTGGCCGACGAGCGCGCGCTGCAGCCGCCCTGGCGCGCGCACACCGAACGCTGGCTGGCCGAGGCCGCCACCGCGATGGCGCTGGCCGTCAACTCGGCGGCCTGCCTGCTCGACCTGGAATGCGCGATCGTCGACGGCTCGTTCAGCCGCGCGCTGCAGGCCGCGCTGCAAGCCGCGCTGGAGCGCGCGATGGACCGCTACGACTGGGAGGGCGTGACGCGGCCGACCGTGCTGCCCGGCACCATCGGCAGCGACGCACGCGCCCTGGGCGGCGCGCTGCTGCCGCTGTACGCCAACTTCGCGCCCGACCGCGAGCTGTTCCTGAAGGTGGCGAGCTGATCTCATTACCGCGGTAAAGCACGCTGGCCTATGATGCCGGCCATGGTGCACAAAACCCAATCGCGGCTCACGTCGCAAGGCCAGGTGTCGGTGCCGGCCGCGGTCCGCCGCCTGCTGCAGTTGACGCCCGGCTCGGTGCTGGTGTGGACGGCCGACGGCGAGCGCGTGACGGTCGAACGCGCGCGCCAGCACAGCACGGCCGAGGTGCACCAGGCCTTGTTCGAAGGCCAGGCGCCGGCCGCGCCCGCGGTGGCCACCGACGAAGGCATCCGCCGCTACATGCGGCGCCGCCATGCTGGCCGTTGACACCAATGTGCTGGTGCGCCTGCTGGTGCGCGACGATGCCCGCCAGGCGGCCGCGGCCGATCGCGTCGTCGCCCGCGGCGCCTGGGTGTCGCACCTGGTGCTGGCCGAAGCCGTGTGGGTGCTCGACGCCGTCTATGCGCGCACGCCGCGGCAGTTGCTGGCGGCGCTGGAACTGCTGCTCGGCCACGAGTCGCTGGCGATCCAGGACGCCGACGTGGTGAAAGCCGCCGTCCTGCAATTCAAGCTCAAGCCGGCACTGGGCTTCTCCGACTGCCTGGTGCTGGCCATCGCACGCAAGGCCGGCCACCTGCCGCTGGCGACCTTCGACAAGGGCCTGGCCAAGCTCGAAGGCACGCAAAAACTCTGAGGCTCGCGCAACAGCACGCGGGCGACGATCGCCGGCTGCGGCTTCGCGCGGGCGTGGGCAGCGGGTCCTGCGGCCACGCGCCGGTGGCCACGCCGCGCTTGTGCGACGATCCCGCCATGAACACCCTGCCCCTTGCCTTGCTGGCCGCGGCCTTGGCCGCCGCCGCGCCCGCCGGTGCCGAATCGGTCGGCGAAGTCGACACCGTGTTCAAGCTGATCGGCCCCGACCACAAGATCGTCGTCGACGCCTACGACGACCCCGGCGTGCAGGGCGTCACCTGCTACGTCTCGCGCGCCAAGACCGGCGGCATCAAGGGTGGGCTGGGGCTCGCCGAAGACAAGGCCGAGGCCTCGATCGCCTGCCGGCAGACCGGGCCGATCGCCTTCGTGAAGCCGCTGCGCAAGCAGGAAGAGATGTTCAGCGAGCGCATCTCGCTGGTCTTCAAGCGGCTGCGCGTGGTGCGCATGGTCGACGCCGGCCGCAACACGCTGGTCTACCTGACGTATTCCGACCGCGTGATCGAAGGCTCGCCGCAGAACAGCGTCACCGCGGTGCCGGTGGACCGCGGCACGCCGATTCCGCTGCGCTGACGGGCACACGCCCGCCTCACGACGCCAGGCTGGCCAGCCGGAAGCCAGGGTCCTCGGCAAACGCGCCGATCGTGAAGCCCAGGCGCCTCATCAGGCGCTTCAGCGCAGGCCGCTGTCAGCGTGCCGCAGCGATTCCTGCACGATGGGCAGCAGCGCCTTCAGGTCGTCCGCGCCGGCGGGGCGCGACTGGCGGTTCAACACCCACGTCACCTCCCACCGGCCGCGGGCGAGGTGGATCGACAAGGCCAGGTCGGCCGGCGCCTTGCAGTTGAAGGATGCGTGGGCTTCCTCACCCAGTTCCGGCAGGTCGACCACGGTGCAGAACTGGCGCGACTGCTCCCGCATGTTCGCCAGCGGCGCCGGCCCGTTCGACGGCGACGACGTGACCACGAGCGCCGCGCTCGTGGCGGGCACACTGGCCGTGCAACCGCGTGTGCCCATGCGGTGGATGCGCAGCGGCTTGGCGCCCAGCAGTTTCTCGGCGGCGGCGGTGGGCCACCATTCGCATGAGCCGAACGACTGTTCCGCGCGCGGCCGGCGCGACAGCACCCTCTCCATCAAGCCGGCCACCGCGTTGCCCAGGGCCGCGCTGTCGGCCGCGGGGCCGTACAAGGACAGCATCACGGCATCGGTCTGCTCCTGGGTGGCCAGCATCGTCGAAGCCATGCCCAGGTCGGCCGACGACACCAACAGCACCGAGCGCTGGCCCAGGCGCGGCGCGGCCGCCACACGCTGGCCGGGCGCCAGCGTCGTGTTGCGCATCGCGTCCACGAACCGGGCGGCCTCGCCTGCGGTCGGGAAGCGCGTGAGGTTGAGCGCGAGCATCAGGCCCGAGGCCGTGCTCCAGCCGCAGATGCCGGCCGGGTCGGCCGACGTCGATTGCGGCTCGGCTTCGAGCGCAGCGCGCACTTCGGCAGCGCTCAGCAGCACGCAGTCATCAGCGCCTGCGGCGCGGGCCGGCAGGCTGGCCAGGCCGACCAACGCCGCCAGCGGCAACAGTCGCAAGGCCTTCTTCAAGTTCTGCACGGTTGGGTTCCTTCGTCTTTCGAACTACAGCGCCAGGCTGGCCAGCCGGAAGTCGGGGTCCTCGGGGAAGGGGCCGACGGTGAAGCCGAGGCTGCGCATCAGGCGCAGCATGTTGGTGTTGTTGGCGAGGATCAGGCCGTCGATCTCGGCCAGGCCCTTGGCGCGCGCGGCGTCGATGATCGACAGCATCAGCCGCGAGCCCAGGCCCTGGCCCTTGAAGTCGTCGGCCACCACCAGGCTGAACTCGCAGCTCGTCTGGTCGGGGTTGGTGATGTAGCGGCTGACGCCGACGATGCGCTCGGTCTCGCTGAACGTGCCGTCGTCCTTGACGTGGCGCGCCTTGTGCACCGCCACCAGCGCCATCTCGCGGTCGTAGTCGATCAGCGTGTAGCGCGCCAGCATGCGCGCCGGCAGCTCGGGCATGGTGCTGGCAAAGCGGAAGTAGCGGCTCTCCTCCGACAGCCCGCGCACCAGCGCCTGCAGCATGTCGGCGTCGTCGGGGCGGATCGGGCGGATGGTGTAGATGCCGCCGCCCTTCATCGGCCACTCGCGCTCGTGCGCCGTCGGGTAGGGCAGGATGGCCAGGTGGTTGTAGGCCCCGGGGGCCTGGGGCGCATGCTCGATGACGATGCGCGCGTCCACCGCCAGCGCGCCGCTGTCGTCGACGATGATGGGGTTGATGTCCATCTCGCGCAGCTGCGGCAGCGCGCACACCATCTCCGAGACGCGCAGCAGCACGCGCTCCAGCGCCTCCACGTCGGCGGGCGGCGCGCCGCGCCACTCACCTAACGTGTCATGCACGCGGCTGCGCTCGATCAGCCGGCGCGCCAGGAACTGGTTGAGCGGCGGCAGCTCCATCGCGCGGTCGGCCACCAGCTCGATCATCGTGCCGCCGGCGCCGAAGGTGATCACCGGGCCGAAGGGGTCGTCGGTGGTCAGCCCGATGTAGACCTCGCGGCCGCGCTTCAAGCCGGCCATCGGCTGGATGGTCACGCCGTTGATGCGCGCCTGCGGCTGGGCGCGGTGCACGGCCTCCAGCATGTCGTTGTAGGCGTCGCGCACCTGGGCCGCCGAGCCGACGTTGAGCAGCACGCCCTGCACGTCGGACTTGTGGCTGATGTCGGGCGAGTCGATCTTCAGCGCGACGGGATAGCCCAGCTGGCTGGCGATCAGCATCGCCTCGTTGGCGCTGCGCGCCAGCATCGTTCGCGTCACCGGGATGTGGAAGGCCGCCAGCAGCGCCTTGCTCTCCATCTCGGTCAGCACCTTGCGGCGCTCGGCCAGCACGCCTTCGATCAGCAGCCGCGCGCCTTCGGTGTCGGGCGCGGCCAGGTCGGACAGCGGCGGCGGCGTCTGCTGCAGCAGCTGCTGGTTGCGGTAGAAGCTGGCCACGCTGTTGAAGGCGTCGACCGCGGCCTCCGGCGTGCGGAAGGTCGGCAGCAGCGCCTGCGCCAGGCCGGCGCGGCCTTCGCGCACGGTGGCGTCGCCCATCCAGCAGCCGAGCACCGGCTTGCCCGAGGGCGAGAACGCGCCCAGCACGGCCTGCGCGATCTCTGCCGGGTTGCCGTCGGCCTTGGGGCTGTAGATCAGCAGCACGCCGTCGGCGCCGCGGTCTTTCAGGCAGGCGTCCAGCGCGGCGCGGTACTGCGGGCCGCCGGCTTCCTCGCCGAGGTCGATCACGCCGTCCAGCGCCGCCGTGGGGGCGAGCTGCGGCGCCAGTTCGGCGCGCGTGGCGGGCGAGAGCTGGGCCACGTCGAGGCCGATCTCGCCGGCCCAGTCGGCGGCCAGCACGCCGGGGCCGCCGCCGTTGCTGACGATGGCCAGCCGCCGGCCGACCGGGCGGAAGCGGCTGGCCAGGCACTTGGCGGCCGAGAACAGCTGCGTGAAGGCGCGCACCCGCACCACGCCGGCGCGGCGCAGCGCGGCGTCGAAGACGTCGTCGCTGCCGACGATGCTGGCCGAATGCGTCAGCGCCGCCTGCGTGCCGGCGGGCCGGCGGCCGGCCTTCATCACCACCACCGGCTTGGCGTAGGCGGCGGCGCGCAAGGCGCTCATGAAGCGGCGCGCATTGCGGATGCCTTCCATGTAGACCAGGATGCTTTGCGTGCCGGCGTCGTTGGCCAGGAAGTCAAGCACCTGCGGCAGTTCCACCGCGGTGTTGGGCCCCAGGGAGACCACGGCCGAGAAGCCCACGCCATTGTGGCGCGCCCAGTCGAGGATGGACGCGGTGAGCGCGCCCGACTGCGAGATCAGCGCCAGTTGTCCCGGCGCCGCCAGCGGCCCCAGGGCGCTGGCGTTGAGCTTGAGCTGCGGGCGCTGGAAGCCCAGGCTGTTGGGGCCCAGCAGGCTGACGCCGTGGCGGCGCGCGATCTGGTGCAGCTCGTTGCACAGCGCCAGCGGCAGCCCGGCGGACAGCACCAGTGCGGCGCGGCAGCGGATGCGGCCGACGATCTCCAGCGCCGCGGCCACCTGGTCGGCGGGCAGCGCGATCAGCGCGAGATCGGCGCGCGAATGCGCCAGGTCGGCCAGGGTGCCGCTCATTTCGATGTCCAGCCAGGTCACCTGGCCGGCGTAGCCGCCTTCACGCAGTTCGCGGCGCAGCGTGGCGGCCAGCGGCGTGGGCGCCTCGGGCCGGTCGGGGTTGCCGGCGAAGACGACGATCGATTGCGGAGCGAACAGCGGGTTGAGGATGTGGCGGTCCATCACGAGGACCCTCTCGGCGTTGAAAAGACCGCGGCGAGCATAGGCGAGCCGCGGCGCCCTGGGGCGACTCCCGATTGCGTTGTCGCAAAAAATATGGTGCGGCGCACAAAAGTCGTGCGCTATGCCGCAGCGTGGGGCGTCAGGGCTGCACTTTGTCGATCACGATGGTCAGGCCCTGGGCGTCGTTGGCCACCGGCTCGCTCTGGCCGATCAGGTCGCCGCTGCGCGGCGTGGCGTCGCCGCTCTTGGACACGCGCGCGCCGACCACCACGCGCGGCATGCTCGACAGCGTGAGCTGCGGCGCCATCGCCATCGAATCGTCGAGCTTGAAGCGCAGCGGCCAGGCGAGCGTCGCCCCCGCCGTCTGGCGCACGATGGCCAGCGGCAGGCGCGGGCCTTCCACGGCGCGGGCGAAGACGTAGATCGTGTCGCCGGCGGCCACCCGCGCGGCCAGCGCCGGGCTGAGCTTGACCTCGCCGGTGATCACCGCGCCGCTGGCCGCCGCCGCCGAAGCGGCGCGCGCCGACGAAGCGGCCGCCACGGCCGTGGTTGCGGCCCCGGGTGCCGCGCCGGGTGCCGCACCGCCGCCGGCCATCTGCAGGGCTTCGGCGATGCTGGCGCGCAGCGAACGCGCGATGTCCGATTCGGCCGGCACCTGGGCCAGCAGCCGCTCCCAGAAGGCGCGCGCCGCCGCGTAGTCCTTGCGCTCGAAAGCGGCGCTGCCGGCCAGCGCCAGGCTCTTGCCGTGCTGCGGGTCGAGCGCCAGCGCGCGCTGCAGCACCTCGGTCGGCTCGCCGGCCAGCCGGCGGCCCTGGGTCATGCCCAGCACGTCGGCCAGGTCGGCCAGCACGTCGGCGTTGGCCGGCATCAGCTCGGCCGCCTTGCGGTAGGCGGCCGCGGCTTCGGCATAACGCTCCAGCACGGCGTAGCTGCGGCCCAGCATCTGCCAGCCCTCGGCGTTGTTGGGCTCGTTCTTCAGCCGCTCGGCCAGCGTCGAGACCATGCGCTCGATCTGCTCGGGCGTGACCTGCTGGCGCGACTGCGCCGCCTGCTGCTCGACGAAGCCGGGCGCCGCCGCCTCGGGCTGGCCCAGCGCCAGGTAGGTGGCGATGCTGGCCGCCGGAATCAGCAGCAGCAGCGCCCACACCGTGCGCCGCGCCGGCTGCGCCGCGGCGGCGGGCGCGCCGGCCGCGGCCTGGCGCGTGTCTTCCAGCACGCGGTGCTGGATCTCGGCCTTCAGCTGCTCGTGGCGCTCGGGCGTGATCAGGTCGGCCGCCAGGTCGCGTTCGGCCTCGCGCAATTGGTCGCGGTACACCGCCACGTTGGCACCGCCGGCCTGGCCTTGGGGAGCGGCCTTGGGGCGCCACAGCGCCGGCAACATCAGCAGCAGCGCGCCGGCCAGGAGCAGCGCCGCCAACATCCAGAAGATCCACATGGGCGGCGATTGTCGCTGCCCGCCGCTGCCCGCCGCTGCCGCGGGCCGGCGCGGCGCCCGGCGACAATCGGCGCCGATGCTGTCCACCCACGATCTGGCCTGCCTGCGCGGCGACCGCCGGCTGTTCCGCGACTTGTCGATCTCCCTGGCGCCGGGCCGGCTATTGCGCGTGGAAGGCGCCAACGGCAGCGGCAAGACCAGCCTGCTGCGGCTGCTGGCCGGGCTGGCGCTGCCGGCCGCCGGCGAGGTGCGCTGGCAGGGCCGGCCGATCCGCCGCCAGCGCGAGGCCTACGCCCAGGCGCTGGTCTACCTGGGCCACCTGGGCGGCCTGAAGGACGAGCTGACGCCGCTGGAGAACCTGCGCATCGAGGCCGACCTGTGCGGCCTGCCGGCGCCGGCGCCCGCGCTGCAGGCGGCGCTGGACCACTGGGGCCTGACGCGCCAGGCCGCGCTGCCGCTGCGCGTGCTGTCGGCCGGCCAGAAGCGGCGCGCCGCGCTGGCGCGGCTGAACCTGGCGACGGCGCCGCTGTGGATCCTGGACGAGCCCTTCAACGCGCTCGACGTCGATGCCGTGGCCGCCCTGGGCCGCCAGATCGAAGGGCATCTGGCGCGCGGCGGGCTGGCCGTGGTCACCAGCCACATGGCGCTGCCGATCGCGCCGGCGCAGATGCAGTCGGTGCGCCTGGCGTGATGCGACCACCCTTGTCAGTGGCCGCAGGCGGGCCGAGCGCCGGGCCGAGCGCCGGGCCGAGCCCAAGCCGGCCCGCCATCCCCCTGGGAGATCGGCCGACGTACCCGTCGGACGAGGGGCCGACATGACGCCGTCATTGCGCCGCGCGCTGGCGGCCACGCTGCGGCGCGACCTGCTGGTGACCGGCCGCCACCGCAGCGACGCGGTCACCGGGCTGGTGTTCTTCGTCGTCGTCGCCAGCCTATTTCCGCTGGGCGTGGGCAGCGAGACGCGGCTGCTGCGCGAGATCGGCCCCGGCGTGGTCTGGGTGGCGGCGCTGCTGGCCAGCCTGCTGAGCCTGCCGCGCCTGTTCGTCGCCGACCATGCCGACGGCACGCTGGAGCAACTGCTGCTGCGCCCGCATCCGCTGCCGCTGCTGGCGCTGGCCAAGGTGGCCGGGCACTGGCTGACCACCGGGCTGCCGCTGGTGCTGGTGTCGCCGCTGCTGGGGCTGCAGTACGGGCTGCCGGCCGATGCCATCGGCGTGCTGATGCTGTCGCTGCTGGTCGGCACGCCGATGCTCAGCCTGCTGGGCGCGGTGGCCGCGGCGCTGGCGCTGGGGCTGCGCGGCTCGGGCGTGCTGACGGCGCTGATCGTGCTGCCGCTGAACGCGCCGCTGTTGATCTTCGGCAGCGGCGCGGTGCAGGCGCAGATGGCCGGCCTGCCGACGGCGGCGCTGTTCTCGCTGCTGGGCGCGATGCTGGCCCTCGGGTTGGTAGGGATACCGTTCGCGCTGGCGCAGGCGATGCGCATCGCTTGTGAATAGAGCTTGTGCGTAGATCAAGGAATTGACGTTGATCAGGCGCTAGAGTCCTGCCCGTGTCACCCACCGCCGCCATCACCACGCCGGCGCGGATCCACTGGTTCCGCTTCGCCGCCCCGCAGCAGTTCTATCCGCTGGCGGGCCGGCTGCTGCCCTGGTTCTGGGCCGCGGCGGTGCTGCTGGGCGTGGCCGGGCTGGTGGTGGGGCTGCTCGTCGCGCCGACCGATTTCCAGCAGGGCGACTCCTACCGCATCATCTTCATCCACGTGCCCGCCGCCTGGATGTCGATGCTGATGTACGTGGCCATGGCCTTCTGGGCCGGGCTGGGGCTGGTGCTGAACACGCGCTTGAGCTCGATGATGGCCAGCGCGCTGGCGCCCACCGGGGCCTTGATGACCTTCATCGCGCTGTGGACCGGCGCGCTGTGGGGCAAGCCGACCTGGGGCACCTGGTGGGTGTGGGACGCGCGCCTCACCAGCGAGCTGCTGCTGCTCTTTCTGTACCTCGGCTTCCTGGCGCTGCAGGCGGCCGCCGAAGACCCGCGCCGCGCCGACCGCGCCGGCGCCATCGTGGCGCTGGTGGGCGTGGTCAACGTGCCCATCATCTACTTCTCGGTGCAGTGGTGGAACACGCTGCACCAGGGCTCGAGCATCAACCTGACGCGCGCGCCGAGCATGGCCGCGCCCATGCTGGCCGGGCTGCTGCTGATGGTGTTCGCCTTCTGGGCCTATGCCATCGCCGCCACGCTGCAGCGCGTGCGCGCGCTGATCCTCGAGCGCGAGAAAGACACCGAATGGGTGCAGGCGCTGCCCGAAGCCCGCGCCGCGCGCTGACCCAAGGCCTGCCATGCTGTACTGGAACTCGCTGTCCGATTTCCTCTCCATGGGAGGTTACGGGCTCTACGTCTGGGGCTCGTTCGTGCTGACGGCCGCGGTGCTGGGTGGGGAACTGCTGGCGCTGCGCCAGCGCCGCCGCCGCGCCTTGGACGACGTGCGCCGCTGGCGACTGTTGAACGGAGACGCTCCTCATGACCCCTCGCCATAAACGCCTGGTGCTGGCGGCCACCGTCCTGGGCGGCACCGCGGTGGCGGTGGCCCTCGTGGTCAACGCCTTCCGCAGCAACCTGGTGTTCTTCTACAGCCCGTCCGACGTGGTGGCGCAGCAGGCGCCGCGCGACCGCACCTTCCGCCTGGGCGGGCTGGTCGAGTCGGGCAGCGTCAAGCGCCAGGCCGACGGCGTGACGGTGCGCTTCGTCGTCACCGACACCGCCAAGACCATTCCGGTGGAGTACCGCGGCATCCTGCCCGACCTGTTCAAAGAGGGCAAAGGCGTGGTCGCCCAGGGCAAGCTCGACGGCGAGGTGTTCCGCGCGCAAGAGGTGCTGGCCAAGCACGACGAGAACTACATGCCGCCCGAGGCCGCCACCGCGGTGGAGCGCGCGCACAAGGCGGCGCAGGAATCGAAGACCACGTTGCAGGGGGTGCAGCCATGATCCCCGAGCTGGGCCACTTCGCGCTGGTGCTGGCGCTGTTCGTCTCGCTGGCGCTGGCGGTGCTGCCCATCGTCGGCGCGGCGCGCAACGACGCGGCCTGGATGGCGCTGGCGCGGCCGGCCACGCAGGCGCTGTTCGGCGCCATCGCGGTGGCCTTCTTCTGCCTGATGGCCAGCTTCGTCAACAACGACTTCTCGGTGGTCAACGTGGCCACCAACTCGAACAGCGAGCTGCCGCTGCCCTACCGCATCGCTGCCACCTGGGGCAGCCACGAAGGCTCGATGCTGCTGTGGGTCTTCATGCTCAGCGGCTGGGCCTGCGCGGTGAGCCTGCTGTCGAAGCGCCTGCCGCTGCCGATGGTGGCGCGCGTGCTGGGCGTGATGGGCTTCGTCAGCGTGGGCTTCCTGCTCTTCATCCTGCTGACCTCCAACCCCTTCCAGCGCCTGCTGCCGCCGGCGCCCGACGGCCGCGACCTGAACCCACTGCTGCAAGACCCCGGCATGGTGATCCACCCGCCGATGCTCTACATGGGCTACGTCGGCTTCGCGGTGGCGTTTGCGTTCGCCGTCGCGGCGCTGCTGTCGGGCCGCTTCGACGCCGCCTGGGCGCGCTGGTCGCGGCCCTGGACCACCGCGGCCTGGGTCTTCCTGACCATCGGCATCGCGCTCGGCAGCTGGTGGGCCTATTACGAGCTGGGCTGGGGCGGCTGGTGGTTCTGGGACCCGGTGGAAAACGCCTCGTTCATGCCCTGGCTGGCCGGCACGGCGTTGATCCACTCGCTGGCGGTGGCCGAGAAGCGCGGCGCCTTCAAGGCCTGGACCGTGCTGCTGGCGATTGCCGCGTTCTCGCTGTCGCTGCTGGGCACGTTCCTCGTGCGCTCGGGTGTGCTGACCAGCGTGCACGCCTTCGCCACCGACCCCACGCGCGGCAGCTTCATCCTGATCTTCCTGGCCATCGTCATCGGCGGCTCGCTGGCGCTGTTCGGCTGGCGCGCCTCGCAGGTGGGCTTTGCCGGGCGCTTCGACAAGCTCTCGCGCGAATCGCTGCTGCTGGCCAACAACGTGCTGCTGGTGGCCGCCTGCGGCGCGGTGATGCTGGGCACGCTGTACCCGCTGGCGCTGGACGCCTTCGGCCTGGGCAAGCTCTCGGTCGGCGCGCCCTACTTCGAAGCCGTGTTCGTGCCGCTGATGGCGCCGGTGGTGCTGTTGATGGGCGTGGGCCCGCTGGCGCGCTGGAAGCAGGCCACCGTGGCCGAGCTGGCCGGCCGCCTGAAGTGGCCGGCGCTGGCCAGCGTGGTCGCCGCGCTGGCGTTGCCGCTGGCGGCCGGGCGCTTCAGCCCGATGGTCGCCTTGGGCCTGCTGCTGGCGGCCTGGGTGTTCACCACCAGCCTGGTGCTGGTGCTGCAGCGCGCGCGGCCCTCCTTCGCCCAGTTGCGCCGCCAGCCGCGCAGCTTCTGGGGCATGGTGGTGGCGCACGTCGGCGTCGGCCTGTTCATCGTCGGCGTGACCATGGTGCGCGGCTACGAGACCGAGCGCGACGTCAAGATGGGCGTCGGCGACAGCGTGCCGGTGGGCGGCTACCGCTTCACCTTCCGCGGCGTGCAAGAGGTGCAGGGCCCCAACTACGTGGCCGGCCGCGGCACGCTGGACGTGCAGTCCGAAGGCGGCGGCGCCGTCTTCCAGATGTTCCCCGAAAAGCGCATGTACAAGGTGCAGGGCATGCCGATGACCGAGGCCGCCATCCGCAGCGGGCTGACGCGCGACCTCTACGTCTCGCTGGGCGAGATGCTGCCCGACGGCACCTGGACCGTGCGCGTCTACCACAAGCCCTTCGTCGACTGGATCTGGGGCGGCGCCTTCATCATGGCTTTCGGCGGGCTGCTGGCGCTGTCCGACCGCCGTTACCGCGTGGCTGTGAAGGCAGTGGAGCTGCCGCCGCCGTTGGCCGCCGAGCCGCCGACGGCCGGCAAGCGGCCGCAACAGCAGCCGGCCGCCACATGAAGGGCCGCGCGCGCTTCTTCGTCCCGCTGGCGGCCTTCGTCGCGCTGGCCGCGCTGCTGGCGGTGGGACTGACGCTCAAGCCGCGCGAAGTGCCCTCGCCCTTCATCGGCAAGCCGGCGCCGGCCTTCACGCGGCCACAGCTCAAGACGGGGCAGCCCGACTTCGACCCCGCGCAGATGAAAGGCCAGGTCTGGGTGCTCAACGTCTGGGCGAGCTGGTGCGCGCCCTGCCGCGAGGAGCACCCGATCCTGGTCGCCGCCGCGCGCCAGCCGGGCGCCGTGCCCATCGTCGGCCTCAACTACAAGGACGAAGGCCGCGCCGCCGAAGACTGGCTGCGCCGCCTGGGCGACCCCTACCAGGCCGTGGCGGTGGACCGCGACGGCCGCGTCGGCATCGACTACGGCGTCTACGGCGTGCCCGAGACCTTCGTGATCGACCGCGACGGCATCGTCCGCCTCAAGCACATCGGCCCGCTGACGGCCGAGGACTGGACGCGCGAAGTGGTGCCGCTGCTCAACAAGCTCAAGGGTTGACGATGACGAGGCTGCTGCGGCACTGGCTGTTGATCCTGCTGGCGGGCGTGGCCAGCACATGGCTCGTTACGCAGGCGGCCGCCGCCGACGCCCCCGACGTCGCCGCCGACCCCGCGCTGGAAGCGCGCGTCAACGCGCTGACGGCCGAACTGCGCTGCCTGGTGTGCCAGAACCAGAGCATCGCCGATTCGCACGCCGACCTCGCGGTCGACCTGAAGAACCAGGTGCGCGAGCAGCTCAAGTCGGGCCGCAGCGAGCGCGAGATCATCGACTACATGACCCAGCGCTACGGCGACTTCGTGCTCTACCGCCCGCCGTTCAAGGCCACCACGCTGCTGCTGTGGCTGGGCCCCGCGCTGCTGCTGCTGATCGGCGGCTGGCTGTACTGGCGCAGCCTGAAAGGCAGCCAGGCCGTGGCCAGCGCCGCGCCGGTGCAGGGCGCGGACGCGGCGCTGGCGGAGCGGCTGCTGGGCGAAGAAGGCGACGAGCCGGCGCGCAGGCGCTGAAAGCAGCCGGTTCGCCGTTCACGGGCCTATCGTGCCGGCGTGCTGCCGCCGGCGCCAGCCCTCCCGCCAGCCCTTACCGCCCCAGCAACTCGTCGCTGATGATGATCTTGCGCACCTCGGTCGTTCCGGCGCCGATCTCCAGCAGCTTGATCGCGCGGTACAGGCGGTTGATCTCGGATTCCCAGATGTAGCCGCTGCCGCCGTGGATCTGCACGGCTTCGTTCAACACCTTGTTCATCGTCTCGGCGGCGTACATCACCGACGCGGCCGTGATCATGTGGATGTCGCCGCGCCCGCCGCCGCCGATCTCCAGGTCGTTGGCGGCGCGCAGCGCCTGGTACGTCATGACGCGCATCGACTCGGTCCACACGTACATGTCGGCCAGCTTGGCGCGCACCATCTGGAAGTTGGCGATCGGCTGGCCGAACTGCTGGCGCGTGCGCGCATAGTCGATGCAAAGCTGCAGCGCCCGTTCGCAGATGCCCAGACAGATCGGCGAGACCATCGCGCGCTCCAGGTCCAGCCCGCTCATCACGACCTTCACGCCGCGGTCTTCTTCGCCCACGCGGTTGGCCACCGGCACGCGGCAGTCGTCGAACACCAGCTCGGCCGTCGGGCTGCCGCGGAAACCCATCTTGGTCAGCTTCTGCGCCACCTTGAAGCCGGCAAAGTCCTTCTCCACGATGAAGGCCGAGATGCCCTTGGCGCCGCGGTCCTTGTTGGTCTTGGCGTAGACCAGCAGCACGTCGGCCACCGGGCCGTTGGTGATGTAGAGCTTGCTGCCGTTGAGCCGGTAGTGCTCGCCGTCGCGCGTGGCCGTCGTGCGCATCGAACCCAAGGCGTCCGAGCCCGCGCCGGGTTCGGTCAGGCCCAGAGCGCCGATCGAACGGCCGCTGCACAGACCGGGCAGATAACGCCGGCGCTGCGCGTCATCGGCGTTGCGGTAGATGTTGTAGAGGCACAGGTTCTCGTGCGCCACCCAACTCAGCGCGAGCGCGTGGTTCCAGCGCGAGAAGGCCTGCACCACCAGGCCGCTGGCGAACAGGTCGAGCCCCGCGCCGCCATGCGCCTCCGGCACCGGAATGCCGAAGTAGCCGGTGGCGCCGATCAGCTTGAAGACCTCGGGCGGCCACCACTCCTCGCGGTCCATGCGTTCGGCCAGCGGGTACAGCTCGCGCTGCGCGAAGTGGTCGGCCTGGTCCAGGATCTGCTGCTCGTCGTTCGACAGGCCCGAGAAGCGCTGGCTGGCGGATGCGGTGGAAAGCGATGCGGTCATGGGGAGATGCGGTTTGCGGTGATGGGAAGCGTCAGGTCGCGGCGCCGCGCGCGGCGAAAGTCGAGGCGCCGCGCGCGGCGAACGTCGAGGCGCCGCGCGCGGCGAAGGCCGCGACGCGCGCTGCGAAGTCGGGCGTGGCGGCGCAGCGCAGGAAGGCCGCCTTCTCGCGCGCCAGTTGCTGCGCCAGCCCGTCGAGGCCGGGCGCGCGCAGCAGGCCCTTCAGTTCGCGCAGCGCCTGCGGCGGCAGTGCGGCCCAGGCCTGTACCTGCCGCCTGGCGTCGGACGGCAACAACTCGTCGTCGACGACGGCGTGCACCAGGTGCGCATCGGCCGCGGCCTGCGCCGTCAGCGCGCCCTGCAGCGTCAGCAGCGCCAGCGCGCGCGGTGCGCCCAGGCGTTGCTGGAGCTGCCAGCTCAGGCCGCCGTCGGTGGACGCGCCGAGCTGCGGGTAGGCGACGACGAAGCGCGCCGAACGCGCCGCGATCACCAGATCGGCCGCCATCGCCAGCGAAAAGCCGCCGCCCGCCGCCGCGCCCTGCACCGCGGCCAGCACCGGCACCGGCAGCCTGGCCAATGCGAGCACGGCGCCGTGGAAGGCGTCGATCACCTGGCCGATGAAGCCGGGCAGGTCGTGCGCGTGCGCCTGCATGGCCTTGACGTCGCCGCCGGCGCAGAACGACCGCCCGGCCCCGCGCAGCAACACCGCGCGCACGCCGCCATCGCCGGCGATGGCCGTCGCCGCGGCGAGCAGCGCGCGCGCCAGCTCGAGGTCGATGGCGTTGAACGACGACGGACGGTCGAGCGTGACGACCGCGATGCCGTCGTCGACGTGCAGCGTCAACGGTGGCCGCTCGGCCGTCGATTGACTATCACTCAAATTTGTCTCCGATCGAGCCGCGATGAGACACCCGAACGCCGCAACGGGGAAGGGCTGCAACGTCAGTGCTTTCCCTATATCTCGCTTGAACCGACGGCTCGATCAAGCGTGGTTCACCTATGAAACCGGGCGCCCGGATGGCGGCTGCAGCGTTTTTGAGTACGGGTCATTTTTTGATTGACACGAGCCTGAACCCGCACGACCATGCGAGCCCTCGCCGCCCGACACGCCCCACCCGCCGCCCACCATGCCCCGAGGCGCCGCATGCTGAACATCACCAACCTGCAGGTCTACTACGACCATGCGGTGGAGGCCGTGCGCGACGTGTCGCTGGAGGTCGGCGCCGGCCGCATCGTGGCGCTGCTGGGCAGCAACGGCGCCGGCAAGTCCACGGTGCTGAAGGCCATCTGCGGCGTGCTGTATCCCGAGGAAGGAGAGATCACCGGCGGCAGCATCCGCTACGACCAGCAGGCGCTGCAGCGCTGCGCCCCGCACGAGATCGTGCGCCGCGGCCTGGTGCAGGTGCCCGAGGGCCGGCGCCTGTTCGCCACGCTGACGGTGGAAGAGAACCTGCGCATGGGCGGCTATGTGCGCCCGGCGGCCGAGACCGCGGCGGCGATGGCGCGCGTGTTCGCGCTGTTCCCCGCGATCGAGGCGCACCGCCACCGCACCGCCGGCTACCTGTCGGGCGGGCAGCAGCAGATGGTGGCCATCGGCCGCGCGCTGATGGGCGAGCCGCGCCTGCTGCTGCTGGACGAGCCCTCGCTGGGACTGGCCCCGCTCGTCATCGACGAGATCTTCGCCGCCATCCGCCGCCTGCGCGACGAGCGCGGCCTGACGGTGCTGCTGGTCGAGCAGAACGCCAAGCTGGCGCTGTCGCTGGCCGACTACGGCTACATCATGGAAAGCGGCCGCATCGTGCTCGACGGCACGCCCGAACGCCTGCTGGCCAACGACGACGTGCAGGAGTTCTACCTCGGCGTGCACGCCGGCGGCGAGCGCCGCAGCATGCGCGACGTCAAGCACTACAAGCGCCGCAAGCGATGGCTGTCTTGACCAACGGTTCAGATCAGCCGCTGCTGCAGTTGCGCGGCGTGGGCAAGCGGTTCGGCGGCGTCGAGGCGCTGGCCGCCATCGACCTGGCGGTGCAGCGCGGCCACATCTTCAGCGTCATCGGGCCCAACGGCGCCGGCAAGACCACGCTGTTCAACATGGTGTCGTGCCTGCTGCCGCCGAGCAGCGGCCGCATCGTGCTGGACGGCGACGACATCACCGGCACGCCGGCGCATCGCCTGTCGCGCCGCGGCGTGGCGCGCACCTTCCAGAACCTGGCGGTGTTCAAGCACGAGACGGTGATGGACAACATCCTCACCGGCATGCACGCGCGGCTCGCCACCAACGTGTTCGAGGCCGCCGTCTTCTGGGGCCGCGCGCGCCGCGCCGAGATCCAGGCCCGCGAGGCGGCCGAAGAGATCGTCGAGTTCCTGGAGATCGAGACCATCCGCGACCTGCCCGTGGGCACGCTGTCGTACGGCCTGCAAAAGCGCGTGGAACTGGGCCGCGCGCTGGCGATGAAGCCGCGGCTGCTGCTGCTCGACGAGATGGTCTCGGGCATGAATCAGGAGGAGACCGAGGACATCGCGCGCTTCATCCTCGACATCCGCGACGAACGCGGCGTGACGGTAATGATGATCGAGCACGAGATGGGCATCGTGATGGACATCTCCGACCGCGTCTGCGTGCTCAACTTCGGCCGCCTGATCGCGCAAGGCACGCCCGACGCTGTGGCCGCCGACCCGGCGGTGATCGCGGCTTACCTCGGCCAGGCGGAAGCAGCATGAGCGTTGCCGACCATCGCTTGCGCGCGGACAGCACGCTGCCACCCGGCGTGGCCGAAGGCTGCGCCACGATGCCCGCCATCCTGCTGCACCGCGCCCGCACCACGCCCGAGCGCGTGGCGCTGCGCGAGAAGATCCGCGGCGTGTGGCAGGCCACCCCTTGGCGCGGCTACGCCGAGCGCGTGCGCGACTTCGCGCTGTACCTGCAGACGCGCGGCTTCGGGCCCGGCGACAAGCTGGCGATCGCGTCCGACGGCACGCCCGAATGGTTCATTGCCGACCTGGCCGCGCAGTCGCTGGGCGGCGTGACGGTGGGCATCTACCCCACCAATCCCTGGCCCGAGCTGCAGTACATCGTGCGCCACTGCCGCGCCAAGGTCGCCGTGTGCGGCGACCAGGAACAGACCGACAAGGTCTTGGACGCCGCGCGCGAAGGTGAAGGCCTGCCGGCGCTGCAACAGGTGCTGACGGTGGACACCAAGGGCATGCGCCGCTATGCCGACCCCGTGCTGGCGCCGTTTGCCCAAGCGCTGGCCGAAGGCGCGCGGCTGGCCGCCGACGCGGCGCGCGTGGCGGCCTGGGAGGCCGGCGTGCAGGCGCTGCGCGCCGAGCAGGACGCGTTGATCGTCTACACCTCGGGCACCACCGGCATGCCCAAGGGCGCGCGCATCTCGCACCGCGGCATCGTGTCCGACGCCGCGGCGCTGGGCGCCGTGCAAGGCCTTGCCGGCCGGCCGCTGACGGTGCTGTGCTACCTGCCGCTGTGCCACGTGGCCGAGCGGCTGATGTCGCCGGTGATGCAGCTCGTCTACGGCTCGGTCGTCCACTTCGCCGAGTCGATCGACGCGGTGACGCAGAACCTGCGCGAGATCGGCCCCAGCTTCTTCTTCGGCGTCCCGCGCATCTGGGAAAAGCTGCAGTACCAGGTGCTGATCCGCTCGCGCGACGCGCGACCGATCGCGCGCCGCGCCTTCGAGCGTGCGCTGGCGTGGGCCACGCCGGTGGCCGAGCGCGCCATCGCCAACGGCGGGCGCCATGCCACGCTGCGCGACGCGGCGCTGGCCTGGCTGCTGCGCGTCACCGTGTTCAGCAACCTGCTGGCCAGCGTGGGGCTGGACCGCGTGCGCGTGGCAATGACCGGCGGCGCGTCGATCTCGCCTTCGGTGATCCTGTTCTTCCGCGCGATGGGCGTGCCGATCTACCAGATCTACGGCATGACCGAGACCAGCGGCGCCACGCACGCGCAGACGCCGGAGCGCTCGCGCCTGGGCTGGTGCGGGCCGCTGCTGCCGGGGCTGGCCGAGCAGCGCGTCACCGACGACGGCGAGCTGCAGGTGCGCGGCACCGTGGTCTTCAACGGCTACCTGTTCGACGAGGCGGCCACGCGCGCCGCGTTCGACGACGGCTGGCTGCGCACCGGCGACGTGGTGGAACTGGACCAAGCCACCGGCGAGGTGCAGATCATCGACCGCAAGAAGGCCATCCTCATCACCAGCGGCGGCAAGAACATCACGCCCTCGCTGATCGAGAACGCGCTCAAGGAAAGCCTGTACATCAGCGAGGCGGTGCTGCTGGGCGACGGCCGCCACTTCGTCTCGGCGCTGATCCAGATCGACCTCGACACCGTGGGCAAGTGGGCGGCCGAACGCGGCCTGGCCTACACCACCTACGAAACGCTGGCGCAACTGCCGCAGGTGCAGGCGCTGATCGAAGCCGACGTGAAGCGCGTCAACGACCGCTTCTCGCGCGTGGAGAACATCCGCAAGTTCGTGGTGCTGCGCAAGCAGCTCGACCACGACGACGGCGAGCTCACCGCGACGATGAAGGTGCGCCGCGGCGTCATCGAGAAGAAGTTCGCCGCCGAGATCGCGCAGATCTACGGCCGCGCGAAGGAGGCGGCGTAGATGGACTACTTCGTCAATCTCGTCACCTCGGGCCTGGTGATCGGCGCCTTGTACGGCCTGGTCGCGATGGGCTTTGCCATCGTCTACCGCGCCACCGGCATGGTCAACTTCGCGCAGGGCGAGGTGATGATGCTGATCGCCTACGCCGCCTACAGCCTGAGCACGATTCCCGGGCTGCCGTTCTGGCTGCTGCTGCCGCTGGTGCTGGCGGCGTCGGTGGGGCTGGGGCTGGTGATCGAGCGGCTGTTCATCCGCCCGATGCTGGGCGAGCCGATGTTCAGCCGCGTGATGGTCACCATCGGGCTGGCGGTGGTCATCCGCTCCAGCGTGCTGCTGATCTGGGGCGTCGAGCCCACCGCCTTTCCCCGACCGTTGGGCAGCGAACCACTGCGCCTGGCCGGCATCGCGCTGTACCCGGGGCAGATCTTCGCGCTGGTGTCGCTGGCGCTGCTGTGCGTGCTGATGGCGCTGTTCTTCTCGCGTTCGCGCATCGGCATCGCGATGCGCGCCACGTCCGACAACGAGACCACGGCGCTGCTGATGGGCATCGACGTCAAGCGCATCAGCGGCATCGCGTGGGCGCTGTCGGCGGTGTTCGCGGCCTTTGCCGGGCTGTCGTTCTGCCTGATGTTCAGCCTGGAGCCCGAGATCTCGCAGATGGGGCTGCGCGGCTTTCCGGCCACCATCCTGGGCGGGCTGGATTCGGTGGTCGGCGGCGCCTTCGGCGGCCTGGTGATCGGCGTTGCCGAGAACCTGGCCGGCGGCTACCTGGGCCGCGGGCTGAAGGAGATCGCCGGCTTCGTGCTGATCGTGGTGGTGCTGATGGTCAAGCCCTACGGCCTGTTCGGCCAGCGCGAGATCGAAAGAGTCTGACATGTTGCCCCCAAGCTCACTTCGTTCGCGGCCCCCCGAGGGGGCGCTCAGTGTCTTCGGAACGGCCGGGCGACACTGATGAGAAGCCGCACCTACAAGACCGACGTCGCGCAGCTCGTCGCGCTGTCCGACCACCGCGCGCCCTGGCTGTGGGCGGCGGCCGCGCTGGCGCTGCTGGCGCTGGCGCCGCTGGTGCTGGGCGCGTTCGGGCTCAACCTGCTGATCACCATCTTCGTGCTGTCCATCGGCGTGCTCGGGCTGAACCTGCTGTCGGGCGTGGCGGGGCAGATCTCGCTGGGGCACGCCGGCTTCCTGCTGATCGGCGCCTATGCGCAGGCCATCCTGACCACCGACTACAAGCTGCCCGGGCTGCTGGCGCTGCTGCTGGCCGGCGCGGTGGCGGCGCTGGCCAGCCTGGTGGTGGGCGTGCCGTCGCTGCGCCTGAAGGGCTTGTACCTGGCGATCACGACGCTGGCCTTCACCTTCATCGTGCGCCACGTGGTGCTGTTTGCCGAAGGGCTGACGCGCGGCTCCAACGGCATGCCGGTGGAAGCGTTGTCCGTCGCCGGCTTCTCGTTCAAGGGCGACCAGCGCTTCTACTACGCCGCGCTGGTGATGCTGGTGCTGGCCGTGCTGGCGACACTGAACCTGATGCGCACGCGCATCGGCCGCGCCTGGCTGGCGGTGCGCGACCACGACATCGCCGCGCGCGCGATGGGCATCGACCTGATGCGCACCAAGCTGCTGGCCTTCATGGTCAGCGCCTTCTACACCGGCGTGGCCGGCGCGCTGGTGGCGGCGCAGACGCGCTTCATCAACGTCGACACCTTCAGCGTGCTGGTCAGCATCGAGGCGCTGGCGATGGTCATCGTCGGCGGCATGGGCCGCGTGCACGGCGCCATCCTGGGCACGGCGCTGATCGTGCTGCTGCCCGAGACGCTGAACCTGGCCTTCGGTGCCGCCGGCGACGGCGTGAAGACGCTGATGGCCGACCGCATCTACGAGGTCAAGGGCCTGATGTACGGCGTGGTGATCCTGCTCTTCCTGCGGCTGGAGCCCGAAGGCCTGGCCGGCATCTGGCGCAAGGTCAAGCGCTTCTGGGTGCAGTGGCCGCTGTCGCAGTGACGGCCGGCCGGTGACGTGAACGGTGCAACGACAAACATGGAGACCCGCATGAAACAGACTTTCCTCGCGGCGGCTGCCGCCGCCCTGCTCAGCTTCGGCGCCGCACAGGCGCAGGAGGTGGGCGTCACCGCCACCGAGATCCTGCTCGGCGAGGTGCAGCCGATGTCGGGCCCGGCATCGCTGATCGGCAAGGCCGGCGCCGCCGGGTCGAAGCTGGCGATTGCCGAGATCAACGCCGCCGGCGGCATCAACGGCCGCAAGCTGCGGGCCATCTACGAAGACGACGGCTACGTGCCGTCGCGCTCGGTCTCGGCGGTGAAGAAGCTGATCGACAGCGACAAGGTGTTCGCGCTGACCGGCACCACCGGCAGTTCGCACATGGTGGCGATGCTGCCGACGATCGAGGAAGCGAAGATCCCCACCATCGTGCACATGGCGCCCAATCCGGCCATCGTCAACCCGCGCCGGCCCACGGTGTTCATGATCGGCCCCGACTACGACCTGGCCGGCTACGTGCCGATGCGCTACATGGTCGACAAGCTCGCCATGAAGGGCGGCAAGTTCGGCATCCTTTACCAGGACGACGACTTCGGCAAGGCGCTGCTCGCCGGCTACCAGAAGGCGATGAAGGAGTTCGGCCTGGCGAGCGTGGCCGAGATCCCGTTCAAGCGCGGCGCCAAGGACTTCTCCGCCGAGGTGCTGACACTCAAGGACAAGGGCGTGACCGGCGTCTACCTGGGCACGCTGACCACCGAGTCGGCCGCCGTGATGTCGGAGTTCCGGCGCCTGGACATGAAGGTGACGATCGCCACGCTGTGGGCCGGGCAGTTGCCCGCCGCGGTGAAGCTGGCGGCGCCCGCCGGCTACCCGTACCTGATCCCCGACTACTACGCGTCGAACTACGACCCCGCGGGCCAGCAGTTGATGGAACTGGCCAAGAAGCACCTCAGCGCCGACGACTACGCCAACTTCAACCGTTATACCGTCAGCGGCTACGTCGGCACCAAGGTGCTGGCCGAAGGCATCAAGCGCTGCGGCGCCGCCGTCACCCGCGCTTGCGTGGTCGACCAGTTGAACAAGCTGCAGAACTTCGGCACCGCCGGCCTCACCGGCCCGATCTCGTTCAACAACCCCAAGGCGCAGGCGGTGCTGCCGATCAAGCTGTTCCAGACCGACCCGGCCAGCGCGACCGTGAAGTCGCTGACCGACTTCATCGCGTATTGAGATGTCGGCCAACCGCGACCCCAACCGCTACCGCTCGGCCTTCAGGCCGGGCCTGTTCGACGGCCGCACGGTGGTGGTCACCGGCGGCGGCAGCGGCATGGGCCGCTGCACCGCGCACGAGCTGGCCAGCCTGGGCGCGCGGCTGGCGCTGGTGGGGCGCAGGCTCGACCGGCTGCAGGCCGTGGCCGAGGAAATCACTGGCATCTACCCTGAACGCGCCGGCCAGGTCAGCACGCACGGCTGCGACATCCGCGACGAAGCGGCCGTCAAGGACACGGTGGCCGCCATCGTGGCCGCGCATGGCGGCATCCACGGCTTGTTCAACTGCGCCGGCGGCCAGTACCCGGCCGCGCTGCGCGACATCACGCTCAAGGGCTGGGACGCGGTGGTGCGCAACAACCTGCACGGCACCTTCCTGTTCAGCCGCGAGTGCTACGTGCAGTGGATGGAAGGCCACGGCGGCAGCATCGTCAACATGCTGGCCGACATCTGGGGCGGCTTGCCGGGCATGGGCCATTCGGGCGCCGCACGCGGCGGCGTGCTCACCTTCACCGAGACGGCGGCCTGCGAATGGGGCCATGCCGGCGTGCGCGTCAACGCGGTGGCGCCGGGCTGGGTGGCCTCGGCCGGCATCGACACCTACGACGAAGACTACCGCCAGCTGCTGCGCGGCCTGCGCCGCAAGGTGCCGCTGCAGCGCTTCGGCACCGAGGCCGAGCTGTCGTCGGCGGTGGTCTACCTGTTGTCCGACGCGGCCGGCTTCGTCAACGGCGCCGTCATCCGCGTCGACGGCGGCGTGCCCACGGCGCGCCACACCTGGACGCTGCAGCCCGCCGAGCGCCAGTTCCCGTTCGACGGCTTTCCGCAGTACCAGCCGCCGGTGACCTTTGCCGACCCTGCCGATCCGCCAGCGACATGAGCACCCCGCCCACCTTCACCCAGGTCAGCGTCGAGGCGCGCGGCGCCGCCTGCCGGGTGACCATCGACCGTGCCGCGCAGCACAACACCATGACCGACGTGGTGATGCAGGAGCTGGCCGCCGCGCTGCTGCACGCCGAAGGCCTGCCCGGCGTGCGCGCCATCGTGCTCACCGGTGCCGGCGACAAGACCTTCTGCGCCGGCGGCGCGCTCAAGGCCACGGCCGAGGGCTCGCCTTTCGCGCTGGAGCCCGGCCGCTGGGACCACCCCGTGGCCGAGCTCTTCCGCGCCATGGACCGCTGCAACCTGCCGATCGTGGCGCGCGTCAACGGCGGCGCCTTCGGCGGCGGGCTGGGCCTGGTGTGCGCCTGCGACTTCGCGGTGGCGGTCGACACCGCGATGCTCGGCACCACCGAAGCCCGCGTCGGCGTGTTCCCGATGATGATCCTGCCGCTGCTGATGCGCGTGGTTCCGCGCCGCCGGCTGCTGGAGCTGTGCTGCTATGCCCAGCGCTACACGGCGGCGCAGGCGCAGCAGATGGACATCGTCAACGAGGTCGTCGCCGCCGACCAGCTCGACGCCGCGGTCGACGCGCTGGTGCAGCGCCTGGCCGCCAACTCGCCGGTGGCGCTGCGCATCGGCCGCCGCGCCATCGGCGCGATGACCGACCTCTCGCTCGCCGACGCGCTGAACCTGGCGCAGGCCGTGCTGCCCGTGCTGGCGCAGAGCGAGGACGCGCGCGAAGGCATGAAGGCCTTCGCCGAGCGGCGCGCGCCGGTATGGCCGGGGCGATGATGGCGACGCGCACGCCGCGCACCGCGCCGCTGCGCACCACGCCGCTGCGCATTGGCTGCGCCGCCGGCTTCTGGGGCGACAGCGAAGCCGGCGCCGCGCAGCTGGTGCGCCATGGCGACATCGACGTGCTGGTGTTCGACTGCCTGGCCGAGATCACGATGGCGCTGCTGGCGCGCGCCCGCGCCAAGGACCCGGCCGCCGGCTACACGCCCGACTTCGTGCGCAGCATCGCCGCTTTGGGCCCCGAGATCCGCGAGCGCGGCATCAAGGTGCTGTCCAACGCCGGCGGCATGAACCCGCGCGCCTGCGCCAGCGCCTTGCGTCAAGCGTTGGCGGCGCAGGGCGTGGCGCTGAAGATCGCCGTCGTCGAAGGCGACGACCTGTCGGCGCAGGCCGACGAACTGCGCGCCGCCGGCACCGTCGAGATGGCCAGCGGCGCAGCCCTGCCGCCCAGGCTGCTCAGCATCAACGCCTACCTGGGGGCGCAGCCGCTGGCGGCGGCGCTGGCCGCGGGCGCCGACATCGTGATCACCGGCCGCGTGGTCGACAGCGCCGTCACGCTGGCGCCGCTGGTGCACGCCTTCGGCTGGGCCTGGGACGACTGGGACCGGCTGGCGCTGGGCAGCCTGGCCGGCCACGTCATCGAATGCGGCACGCAATGCACCGGCGGGCTGTTCACCGACTGGGAACAGGTGCCGGGCTGGGACGACATGGGCTTTCCCATCGTCGAATGCGCGGCCGACGGCCGCAGCTTCGTCGTCACCAAGCCGCCCGGCACCGGCGGGCTGGTGACGCCGGCCACGGTGGCCGAGCAGGTGCTGTACGAGATCGGCGACCCGCGCGACTACCGGCTGCCCGACGTTCGATGTGACTTTTCGCAGCTGAGCCTTCAGGCCGACGGCCCCGACCGCGTGCGCGTCGGCGGCGCCATCGGCCGGACGGCGCCGGGCACGCTGAAGGTCTGCGCCACGCATGCCGACGGCTGGCGGCTGCTGGGCACGCTGATGGTCGGCGGCGCCGACGCGGCACGCAAGGCGCAGCGCGTCGGCGAGGCCATCCTGGCGCGCAGCGTGCGCCTGCTGGGCGAGCGCGGCATCGCGCCGTTCAGCGAGACCAGCCTGGAAGTGCTGGGAGCGGAAGCGACGTACGGCCCGCACAGCCGCGCCCGCGCCGCGCGCGAGGTGGTGCTGAAGATCGCCGCGCGCCATGCCGACAAGGCAGCGCTGGAACTGCTGGCGCGCGAACTCGCGCCATCGGCCACCGCGATGGCGCAGGGCATCACCGGCTTCGCGACCGGCCGGCCATCGCCGTCGCCCGTGGTGCGGCTGTTCTCGTGCCTGGTTGACCGCCGCCGTGTGCGCGCGCAGGTCTCGCTGGACGACTTGGCGCTGCCGTTCGACGACGCATCTGAAGCGTTGGGCGACGTGGATCTGCCGCCGCTGCCCGTGGCCGCGGCGCCGGCCTTCGGCGGCGCCCGCACCCGCGTGCCGCTGCTGCGCGTCGCCCACGGCCGCAGCGGCGACAAGGGCGACACCGCCAACATCGGCATCGTGGCGCGCAGCGACGCGGCCTGGGCCTGGCTGCGGCAGGCGCTGACGGCCGACGTGGTGGCCGCCTATATGGCCCACGTGACGCGCGGCAAGGTCACGCGCCACGAGCTGCCGGGCCTGAGGGCGCTGAACTTCACGCTCGAACAGGCCCTGGGCGGCGGCGGCGTTGCCTCGCTGCGCTACGACCCGCAAGGCAAGGCCTTCGCGCAGATGCTGCTGGACCTGGAGCTGGATGTGCCGGACGATGTGTTGTCAAGTTGCCGCCGGGCCGCCCCAAGGCAACTTGACCCCCTCGGGGGGCGGACTGGGCAGGGCCCGGTCCTGGGGGCAAACGGGTCCGCGCCATGAACCAACCCGCCTCCGTCACCCCCATCACCGCCGGCAAGCAGACGCCGCGCCGCCTGCGCCGCGCCAGCGAAATCCTGGCCGCCGCGCGCGAAGTGTTCCTCGACAAGGGCTTCGAACGCTCGTCGGTGGCCGAGATCGCGGCCCGCGTGGGCGTGGTCGAAGGCCTGGTCTACACCTACTTCCCGACCAAGCGCGAGCTGCTCAACGAGGTGCTGCGCGGCATGTACGTGCCGCTGATCCACGACATCGAGACCGGCTTCTCGCGCATCCACGGCCTGCGCAGCCGGCTGCGCTTCCTGATCTGGCGCCACCTGCGCGTGTACGTCGAGGAGCCGGGGCTGTCGCGCATCGTGCTGCACGAGGTGCGCACCGGGCCCGAGTACTTCAAGTCGGTGCTGCACGACCTGCACGTGCAGTACACCGCCTTCCTGATGCGCACCGTGCGCGAGGCCGAGCGCGACGGCGAACTGGCGCCGGGCACCGATGCCGAGATGGTGCGCAGCATGGTCTACGGCGGCATCGAGCACCGCATGTGGGCCACGCTGTTCGGCCGTGGCGCGGTCGACGTCGAAGCGCTGGCCGACAGCTACACCGAACTGGTGCTGCGCGGCATCCAGCCCGCCAGCTCAGGTGAAGCGTTGGAACGCCGCATTGCGCGGCTCGAAGCCATGGCCGCCGCCCCTGCACCGAAGAAGGCGCCCGCCAAGACCGCCCGCCGCAAGAAGCCATGACCGACATCCGCAAGCTCTTCATCGCCAACCGCGCCGAGATCGCGCTGCGCATCGTGCGCAGCGCGCGGCGGCTGGGCATCGCCACCGTCGTGCCCTGGCACGCGCAAGACCGCCACGGTCCGGCGCTGGCCGAGGCCGACGAGACCGTCCAGGTCTTCGGCGAGCCGCCGGTCTCGGCCTGGCTGGACGCTGCCGCGATGATCCGCGCCGCGCTGGACAGCGGCTGCGACGCGCTGCACCCGGGCTACGGCTTCCTGTCGGAGAACGCCGGCTTCGCGCGCGCGGTGGCCGCAGCCGGGCTGGTCTTCGTCGGCCCCGATGCCGCGGCCATCGAGCTGATGGGCGACAAGATCAGCGCGCGCAAGTTCGCGCTGGCGCACGACGTGCCGGTCACGCCGTCGGCCGACGAAGCCGACGACCCGGCCACCTTCGCCGAACGCGCCCGCGCGGTGGGCTTTCCGCTGCTGATCAAGGGCGCGGCCGGCGGCGGCGGCAAGGGCATGCAGATCGTGCGCGACGGCGCGGCGCTGGCCGATGCCATCGCCGTGGCGCGCAGCGAGAGCCAGCGCTACTTCGGCGACGGGCGCCTCTTTGCCGAGCGCTACGTCGAAAGGCCGCGGCACATCGAGGTGCAGGTGTTCGGCGACCGGCAAGGCCACGTCATCCACCTCGGCGAACGCGAATGCTCGATCCAGCGCCGCTTCCAGAAGCTGATCGAGGAAACCCCGGCGCCCGGGCTGGCCGGCGGCTTGCGCGATCGCATCTGCAGCGCGGCGGTGCGGCTGGCGCAGGCCGCCGGCTACGTCAACGCCGGCACCGTGGAGTGCATCGTGTCGCCAGACGGTGAATTCTTCTTCCTGGAGATGAACACCCGGCTGCAGGTCGAGCACCCGGTGACCGAGATGGTGACCGGGCTCGACCTGGTGGAGCTGCAATTGCGCATCGCTCAGGGCGAACCGCTGCCGCTGGCCCAGGCCGACGTGCGCTGGCACGGCCATGCCATCGAATGCCGGCTGCTCGCCGAAGACGCCGACGCCGGCTTCGTGCCCGACACCGGCCGCGTGCGCCTGCTGCGCGTGCCGCAGGGCCCGGGCTTGCGCTTCGACGGCGGCGTGACCGAAGGCGCGCCGGTGACCGCGGCCTTCGACTCGATGCTGGCCAAGCTGGTGACGCATGGCGCCACGCGCGAGCTGGCCCTTTCGCGCGCCCGCCAGGCGCTGGCCGACACCGTGATGCTGGGCGTGACGCTGAACGCCGACTTCCTGTCGCGCGTGCTGCAACACCCCGCCTTCGCCGCCGGCGAGACCGACACCGGCTTCATCGAGCGCCACCGCGACGCCTTGAAGCCCGCCGCACTGAGCGACGCCGAGCGCCGCCTGCTGCTGGCGGTGGCCGCGCGTGCGCTGCACGAACCCGCGGCCAGGCCGCTGTCCCTGCCACACGCCGCGATGGGCGCGTGGCGCAACTGACGCCCCCATGAACGCCTTCCACTTCAGCGACACGCCGCAGCGGCGCCACCGCGTGCATCGCCAGCCAGGCAGCGACCAGGTCGTCGTCGACGGCAAGCACGTTGCCGTGCAGGCGCTGGGCGGCGGCCGCTTCCGCGCGCTGCTGGACGGCCGGCCCCAGCAGTTGCACGCCGTGCCCGACGGCGACGCGGTGCTGGTGCAATGGCGCGGCCGTGCCTGGCGCATCGAGCGCATCGATGCCACGCGCGCCAACGCCGCCGCCGCCGGCAGCGAGGCCGGCGTCTCGCACGCGCCGATGCCCGGCGTGGTCGTGTCGCTGCAGGCCGCGGCGGGCCAGCGCGTGAGCGAAGGCGAGGCGCTGCTCGTCATCGAAAGCATGAAGCTGCAGATGACCATCACGGCCGCCTGCAGCGGCACGGTGCAGGCGCTGCCGGTGGCCGCCGGCCAGACCTTCCAGCGCGGCGCCGTGCTGGCGCAGGTGAAGCCCGACGAGGAAGCAAGATGAGCCGCATCGTCAGCCATCTGGACACCACGTCCGACAGTTACCGCCACAACCACGCCGAGATGACGCGCCGCGTGCAGGCCTTGCGCGAGCTGACGCACAAGGTGCGCCACGAACGCCCGGCGCGCGACGTGGAACGCCTGCACCGGCAGAAGAAGCTGACCGTGCGCGAGCGGCTGGACCTGCTGCTCGACCCCGGCACGCCCTTCCTGGAGCTGTCGACGCTGGCCGCCAACCGTGCCTACGGCGGCGAGGTGCATGGGGCCGGCTGCGTCTCGGGCATCGGCATCGTCAGCGGCCGCGAGGTCGTCATCCACGCCGACGACCCCAGCATCAAGGGCGGCGCCTGGTACCCGCTGACCATCAAGAAGATCGTGCGCACGCTGGACATCGCGCTCGAGAACCGGCTGCCGGTGATCCACTTGTGCGACAGCGCCGGCGGCTTCCTGCCGCTGCAATCCGAGCTGTTCCCCGACCGCTACGCCGCCGGGCGCATCTTCCGCAACCAGTGCACCTTGTCGAAGCTGGGCGTGCCGCAGATCGCGGTGGTGCTGGGCCATTGCACCGCGGGCGGCGCCTACATCCCGGCGCTGTGCGACTACAGCGTCATCGTGCGCGGCAACGGCGGCGTCTTCCTGGGCGGGCCGCCGCTGGTCAAGGCGGCCACCGGCGAGGTGGTCACGGCCGAGGCGCTGGGCGGCGCCGACATGCACACCAGCGTCTCGGGCACCTGCGACTATCCGGCCGACGACGAGCCGCACGCCTTCGCGATCGCGCGCGACATCCTGGCGCAGACGACGCCGATCGAGAAGACGCGCATCGACCGCGTCGAGCCCGAAGACCCGCACCACGACCCGGCCGAGTTGTACGGCATCATCCCCGCGGACTGGAAGACCGGCTTCGACATGCGCGAGGTCATTGCCCGCATCGTCGACGGCAGCCGCTTCCACGAGTACCAGCCGCACTACGGCAGCACCCTGGTCTGCGGCTTCGCCCGCATCTGGGGCTGCAAGGTGGGCATCCTGGCCAACAACGGCGTGCTGTTCAACGACAGCTCGCTGAAGGCCGCGCACTTCATGCGCCTGTGTGATCGCGACCGCACGCCGCTGGTCTTCCTGCAGAACATCACCGGCTACATGGTGGGCCGCGAGTACGAGGAACGCGGCATCACCAAGGACGGCGCCAAGATGATCATGACGCAGGTCGGCTGCTCGGTGCCCAAGTTCACCGTCATCGTCGGCGGCAGCTTTGGCGCCGGCAACTACGGCATGTGCGGCCGCGCCTACGACGGCCGCTTCCTGTGGATGTGGCCGCAATCGCAGATCGCCGTGATGGGCGCCGAACAGGCCGCCAACACGCTGGCCGAGGTGAAGATCCGCCAGCTCGAACGCAAGGGCCACCGGCTGGACGAGGCCGAGATCGCCGCCATCCGCGAGCCGGTGCTGCAGCGCTTTCGCGCCGAGAGCGACGCCTACCACTCCACTTCGGAGCTGTGGGACGACGGCATCCTCGATCCGCTGGACACCCGCAACGCCTTGGGCATGGCCATCGTCGCGTCGCTGAACGCGCCCTTCGGCGAACCCGGCTACGGCGTGCTGCGACTGTAAGGAGGCACCGGCCATGTTCACGCCCGACGAACGAGCGACCATCGGCGAGAGCTTCGCCGCCTGCGCGCAGCGCTTCGGCGACCGGCCCTTCCTGGCCGTGCCGGCCCACGCGTCACGCGCCTACCACCCGGCCGGCTACGAGCTGAGCTACGCCGGCGCGGCCGCCGCCGTGCAGGCGCTGATGCGCCGTTATGCCGACGCCGGCTACGGCCTGGGCCACCGCGTGTCGCTGCTGCTGGAGAACCGCCCCGAGCACCTGCTGCACAAGCTGGCGATGAACGCGCTGGGCGTGTGCTGCGTGCCGCTGAACGCCGACCACCGCGCGCGCGAAATGGCCTACGTGCTGGACCACGCCGAAGTCGACCTGGTGATCGCCGTCCCTGCCCTCGTGCCGCTGCTGCGCGCGGCGCTGGACGTCGCCACGCAGCGGCCGGCGGTGGTGTTGCTGGACGACGCCGCGCCGTGGCCGCGCGCCGCGGTGCCGGCCCCGTCGACGGCGCCGGCACCCGACACGCCGGCCAGCGTGCTGTACACCTCGGGCACCACCGGCCGGCCCAAGGGCTGCGTGCTGTCGCACCGCTACGAACTGGAAGCCGGGCGCTGGTACGCCACCACCGGCGGCCTGGCCACCTTTCACGACGGCAGCGACCGCATCTACAACCCGCTGCCGCTGTTCCACGTCAACGCGTCGATCTTCTCGTTCTTCTGCGCCATGCTGCGCGGCAACTGCCAGGTGCAGACCGACCGCTTCAGCCCCGCGCGCTGGTGGACCGAGGTGGCCGAGTCGCGCGCCACCGTCGTGCACTACCTGGGCGTGGTGGTGCCGATGCTGCTGGGCCAGCCGCCGGGGCCGCTGGACCGCGGCCACGGCGTGCGCTTTGCCATCGGCGCCGGCGTCGACCCGCAGCGCCATGCCGAGTTCGAGGCCCGCTTCGGATTCCCGCTGATCGAGATCTGGGGCATGACCGAGATGGTGCGCGCCATCGTCGACAGCGAGCCGCCGCGCCCGGTGGGCACGCGCAGCTTCGGCCGCCCGCGCCCGGGGCTGGAGGTGCGCGTCGTCGACGACGCCGACCGCGAGCTGCCCGCCGGTACGCCCGGCGAGATGCTGGTGCGCAGCAGCGCCGCCGCGCCGCGCAGCGACTTCTTCAGCGGCTACCTGAACGACCCCGCGGCGACCGAGCAGGCCTGGCGCGGCGGCTGGTTCCACACCGGCGACATCGTCACGCGCGCGGCCGACGGGCGCCTGAGCTTCATCGACCGGCGCAAGAACATCATCCGCCGCTCGGGCGAGAACATCGCCGCGGCCGAGGTCGAGGCCGTGCTGCAGGCGCATCCGCTGGTCGAGCAGGCCGCCGTGCTGGCGGTGCCCGACGATGTGCGCGAAGAAGAGGTGCTGGCCTGCGTGGTGCTGCGCCCGCAAGGCCGCGCCGACCCGGCCGCCGCGGTGCAGGCCTTGTTCGAGCACTGCAACGCCGAGCTGTCGTACTACAAGGCGCCGGGCTGGATGTGGCTGGCCGACAGCATCCCGACCACGTCGACGCAGAAGATCCAGAAGCACCAGATCTTCGAGCCCGGCACCGACCCGCGCACGCTGCCGGGCATGGTCGACCTGCGCGCGCGCAAGCGCCGTGACGCCGCTTCTGCAAGCCCCCAGGGCCGGGCTGCGCCCAGCCCGCCCCCCGCGGGGATCCAGGCGCCCGGCGAAGCCGGCTCCCCTTGAAAGGCCGAGCGCGATGCCACTGCCCGCCCTCTTCCAGCAAGCGCTGCGCGTGCCGGTGATCGGCTCGCCGATGTTCCTGGTGTCGTTCCCGCCGCTGGTCAAGGCCTTGTGCAAGGCCGGCGTGGTGGGCACCTTCCCGCACGTCAACGCCAGGCCGTCCGAGCAGTTGGACGAATGGCTGGCCGACATCGCCGCCGAGCTGGCGGCATACCGCGCCGCGCATCCCGGCGCGGTGGTGGCGCCGCACGGCGTGAACCTGGTCGTGCACAAGAGCAACCCGCGCTACGAGTGCGACCTCGACATCGTGGCCCGGCACCGCGTGCCTTTCGTCATCACCTGCCTCGGTCACCCGGGCCGCGTGGTCGATGCCGTGCACGGCTACGGCGGCACGGTGTTCTGCGACGTCACCGGGGCCGAGCACGCGCGCAAGTGCATCGATGCCGGCGTCGACGGCCTCATCTGCGTGGGCGGCGGCGCCGGCGGGCATGCGTCGGCGCAGAGCAGCTTTTCGCTGGTGCGCGAGATCCGCCGCTTCTGGCCAGGCTGCCTGGTGCTGGGCGGCGCCATCAACGACGGCTGGCAGGTCCGCGCCGCCGAAGTGCTGGGCGCCGACCTGGCCTACGTCGGCACGCGCTTCCTGGCGACGCAGGAGTCGAACGCGCAGCCCGACTACAAGCAGATGGTGGTGGACGCGACGGTGGCCGACCTCGTCTACACCGACCGCCTGTCGGGCGTGTACGCCAACTTCCTGCGCCCTTCGTTGCAACGGCATGGCATCGACGTGTCGCAACTGCCGCCCAAGCGGCCCGACATGAGCACGCTGGCCGACCATGGCGCCAAGCTCTGGAAGGACTTGTGGAGCGCCGGCCACGGCGTGGCGACGATCGCCGACATCCCCCGCGTGGCCACGCTGGTGGACCGCATGGTGGACGAGTACGCCCAGGCCTGCACGCTGCCGCCGAGCGCGGCCATCGCGCCATGACGGGCCGAGCGCCGGGCCGCTCCCAAGCCGGCCCGCATCCCCTCGGGGGATCGTCGACCGTACCCGGTCGACGAGGGGCGAACATGACGCCGGTCGACTTCTGGTTCGACTTCGGGTCGCCCTACGGCTACCTGATGGCCGAGCGCATCGACGCACTGGCCGCCGCGCATGGGCGCACGGTGCGCTGGCGCCCGATCCTGCTGTTCGCGGTGCTGCGGCAACTGGGCCTGCCGGCGCCGCTGGCCCATGCCGCCAGGCGCGACTACCTGCTGCTGGACGTCGAGCGCTCGGCGCGGCACCTGGGCCTGGCTTATAGGCAGCCGAGCCGCTTCCCCGTCGTCACGCCCTTGCCGGCGCGGCTGTTCCACGTCCTGGCCGCACATAACGGGGCAGCAGCGGCGGCCTTTGCACGCGCCGCGCTGCGCGCCGCGTTCCGCGACGACCAGGCGCTCGACGATGCCGCTTTCGCCGGCGCACTGGCCGCGCGCTTCGACGGCCGCGAGGCGGCCCTGCTGCTGCAGCAAGCGCAGGCCGATGGCGCCCGCGCCGCGCTGGCGCAGGCCGTCGACGAGGCCGTTCGACGACAGGTCTTCGGCTCGCCCTTCGTGCACCTCGACGGCGAGCCCTTCTTCGGTGCCGACCGCCTGCCGCAGATCGAAGCGCGGCTGGCCGGACGGCTGGCTCCTGCTGACAAGGATCGACCATGAACGACGATGCCGTGCTGACCCGCCGCGAAGGCGCCGTGGGCGTGCTGACCTTCAACCGCCCCGAGCAATTGAACACGCTGGACATGCCGATGATGCTGGCGATGGAAGCCGCGCTGGGCGTGCTGGAAGCGGATGCGCAGGTGCGCGCGATCGTGATCACCGGCGCCGACGAGCGTGCCTTCATGGCCGGCGGCGACATCAAGGACCTGGCCACGCGCCGGCCGACGGGCTGGTACGACGAGTTCGGCAAGACCGTGCACCGCGTGTTCCGCCGCTTCGAGACCTGCGACAAGCCCACGCTGGCGGCCGTCAACGCCTGGGCGCTGGGCGGCGGCATGGAGCTGATGCTGTGCACCGACCTGCGCCTGCTGGCGGCCGAGGCGCGCATCGGCCTGCCCGAGATCCGGCTCGGCCTGTTCCCGGGCGGCGGCGGCTCGCAGCGGCTGATGCGGCAGATCCCGCTGTGCCAGGCCAAGCTGTTGATGTTCACCGGCCGGCAGCTCAGCGCCGACCAGGCACTGGCGCTCGGCCTGGTCAACGAAGTGCTGCCGCGCGCCGAGCTGATGCCGCGTGCCATGGCGCTGGCCGAGCAGGTGGCGCAGATGTCGGCGCAGACGCTGAAGCTGCTCAAGCACGCGATGCTGCATGGCGCCGAGATGCCGCTGGACGCGGCGCTGGCCTACGAGCGCGCCATGCTGTCGGTGGTGCTCGACCACCCCGACGCGAAGGAAGGCTGCCAGGCCTTCCTGGACAAGCGGACGGCGCGCTTTGCGGCGCCGTGACGCCATTCGATTCAACCGCAGCTCCTCTTTCGGAAGGTCTCATGAATTCCCCTTGCTTCGTACGCATCGCCGTCGCAACGGCGGCCGCCGCCTGCCTGATGACGGGCCCGGCCCACGCCCAGTTCAGCGGCGAGGTCATCCGCATCGGCCTGATCACCGACATGTCGGGGCCGTTCGCCGATCTCGACGGCCCCGCCGGCGTCGAAGCCATCCGCATGGCCGTTGCCGACATGAAGGGGCAGGTGGCCGGGCGCAAGATCGAAGTGCTCGCCGCCGACCACCAGAACAAGGCCGACATCGCCGTCGGCAAGGCGCGCGAGTGGATCGACACGCAGGGGCTCGACCTGCTGATCGGTGGCAGCAATTCGGCCGCCAGCCTGGCCATGGCCAAGGTCGCCGCCGAGAAGAAGAAGCCATTCATCTCGATCGGCGCGGCCTCGGCGCGCCTGACCAACGAGGAATGCTCGCCCTACACGGTGCACTATGCCTACGACACGGTCGCGCTGGCCAACGGCACCGGCTCGGCCATCGTCCAGCAAGGCGGCAAGTCGTGGTTCTTCCTGACCGCGGACTACGCTTTCGGCCACTCGCTGCAGGCCGACACGTCGGCCGTCGTCGAGAAGGCCGGCGGCAAGGTCGTCGGCAGCGTCAAGCACCCGATCGGCGCGTCCGACTTCAGCTCGTTCCTGCTGCAGGCGCAAAGCAGCAAGGCGCAGATCCTGGGCCTGGCCAACGGCGGCAACGACACGGTCAACTCGATCAAGAGCGCCCGCGAGTTCGGCGTCACGAAGACGATGAAGCTGGCCGGCATGCTGATGTTCATCAACGACATCCACGCCCTCGGCCTGCCGGCGACCCAGGGCATGTACCTGACCGACAGCTGGTACTGGGACCTGACGCCGGCCTCGCGCGAGTGGTCGCGCCGCTTCTTCGCGACCTTCAAGCGCATGCCGTCGTCGCTGCAGGCCGCCGACTACTCGGCGACGATGCACTACCTGAAGGCGGTCGCGGCCGCGAAGTCCGACGACGGCGACGCGGTGATGAAGAAGATGAAGGAGCTGCCGATCGACGACATGTACACCAAGGGCACGATCCGCGCGCAGGACGGCCGCGGCGTGCACGACATGTACCTGCTGCAGGTGAAGACCCCCGCCGAGTCGATGAGCCCGTGGGACTACTTCAAGGTGGTCAGCCGGATCCCCGGCGACCAGGCCTTCACGGCGCTGGCCGACAGCAAGTGCCCGTCGGTCAGGCGGTGAATCCGGCCCTGCGGCGACCCGGCCTTCACGGCCCCTTCACAAGGAGACGATGACGTGAATACCCGACGCGATCTCATCGTGGCATGCGGCCTGGCGGTCGCCCTGCCGCTGGCGCATGGGCAGCCGGCCGACTGGCCTGCGCGGCCGCTGCGCATCATCGTTCCCGCGCCGGCCGGCGGGCCCTACGACCGCTTGATCCGGCCGATCGCGCAGGACCTGGCGGCCAGCCTGAAGCAGCCCATCGTCATCGACAACCAGCCCAGCGCCGGCAACATCGTGGGCACGCGCGCCGGTGCCGCGGCCGCGCCCGACGGCTACACGCTCACCATGACCGGCATGGTCAACACCATCACCGCCGGCCTGCACGAGAAGCTGCCCTTCGACATCGTGGCCGACTTCGCCCACATCAGCGCGATCGGCGAAGGCGCGCAATGGCTGGTGACGCGCAGCGACTCGGGCATCGAGTCGGTGGCCGACCTGGTGGCCAAGGCCAGGCGCGAGCCCGGCAAGTACAACGTGGCCACGTCGGGCGCCGGCAGCGCGGGGCACCTGATGATGGAGCTGTTCCAGCGCGCGACGGCAACGCAGATGGTGCACGTGCCCTACAAGGGCGGCACCCCGGCGCTGAACGACACGCTGGCCGGCGTGGTGAACCTGCTGGCGATTCCGCAGAACGCGGCGCAGCAGCATGTGCAGTCGGGCAAGCTCAGGCTGCTGGCGGTGAGCAGCCGCGACCGCAGCCCGGCGGCGCCGAACGCGCCCACCTTCAAGGAGCTGGGCTACCCGCAGCTCACCGTGACCAGCTGGGTCGGCTTGTCGGCCCCGCGCGGCACGCCGCCCGAGGTGGTGCGCAAGCTGTACGCGGCCCTGCAGGCCACGCTGGCCAAGCCGAGCATCACCGACCCGCTGGTGGCCGAAGGCCTGGCGATGATGAAGACCAGCCCCGAGCAGTACGCCGCGTTGGTGAAGGCCGACACCGAGCGCTGGGGCCTGCTGGTGAAGAGCCTGGGCTTGAAGCCCGAGTGATCGGCCGGAGACCGGGCATGCCCTTCATCGATTGCGCCGGCCGCGCCATCTACGCCGAAGCCCACGGGCTCGACCGGCGCGCCGCGCTGCCGGTGCTGATGCTGCACGGCGCCGGCTCCAACGCCGCCACCTGGTGGCAGCAGCTGCCGGCCTTCAGTGCGCGCCATCCGGTGCTGACGATGGATCTGCGCTGCTTCGGCCGCTCGGCCGCGCCGATGGCCGAGTTCCGGCTCGAGCACTTCGTGGCCGACGTGCTGGCCGTGCTCGACCACTTCCAGTTGCCCAGCGTGGCCGTGCTGGGCCAGTCGCTCGGCGGCATGGTCGGCCTGCGGCTGGCGCTGCAGCAGCCTGCCCGCGTGGCCGCGTTCGTGGCCTGTGATTCACCGCTGGGCGTGGACCAGCCCGACATCCTGGCCGCGCTCGAAGCCCGTGCGCGGCGCGCCAGCTCACAGACCCTGGAGCAGCGCGCGCTGGGTGCCTGGTTCCTGCAGCGTTCGCCCGAGCGCGCGGCGCTGTACGCGCAGATCAACCACTTCAACCCGGGCTCGATCCAGGTCAGCCCGGCCGATTGGCGCGAGGCCATGGACCGGCTGATGGAGCCCGCCCGCCTGCTGCCGATGAGCGCGGTGGCCGGCCTGCGCTGCCCGGTCCTCTGGCTGGTCGGCCGCGAAGACCCGCTGGTGCCGCTGGCGGCCATGCAGCAGGCCCATGCGCTCACCCCGGGCAGCGAGCTGGCGGTGGTCGACGACTGCGGGCATTCCACGTACTTCGAGAAGCCCGAGGCGTTCAACCATCTCGTGCTGGATTTCCTCGTGCGGCGCGTGAACGCTTGAGCGTGCCGGCGCACCCGCCAACGCTGGGTGCCGTGCGCAGGCTCTCTCAGCGTCCCCATCCTCAAGCCGCCGCCACCTCGTCCAAGCCCCAGCTCGCCAGCACGTAGTTGCGGCCGCGGAATGCGCCGCCGCCGTTGGCGATGGTGGTCTTGCGGCCGCGCACGTCGGCGCGCCAGCGGGGGGCGGAGCGGTCGGCCACGCCGTCGGCCAGACGCTGGCGCATCTGCGCTTCGCTGATGTGGCCGGCCAGCGGCGCCAGTTCGGCCACCGTCTGCACGCGCGAAGTGCCGTTCTGCACGTGGCAGTCGAAGCACAGCGAGACGCCCAGTTCGGTGGTTAGCTTGAGCTTGCGCGCGGTGGCCGCGGCGGGCACGAAGTAGGCGTCGTAGGCGCGCTGCAGTTGCAACCGCTTGACGATGGGCTCGTCGCCCAGGCGCGCGAAGGCCTGCTTCCACGGCGCCGGCACTTCCGTCTTGGCCGCGCCGGTGCTCAGGCCGTCGGCCCAGGCGAGCTGCTGCGCGCGCGGCTTGGCCATCTGCTCGCGCCAGACGGCGGCCAGCGGGCCGAGCACGCGGTCCAGCGTGCCGGGCACGGCGGCCTCGGCCTCGGCCAGCAGCACCTGGATTTCGCCGCTGGCCAGCGTGAAGCCGATCAGTCCCCAGGTCAGCCCGGCACCGTCGAAGTTGCCCTGCAGCAGGCCGAAGCCATGGCCTTCGAATTCGGCGGTGATGCTCATGCAACGTTCGAAGAGCGTCGGCAGCGCTTCGTTGGTGAGCTGCTGCCAGGTGGCGGTGTCGACCGCGCCGCTGGCCGGCAGGCCGCGCGCGCCCTGCAGCCGCGCCAGCGCGTCGGCGGTGTCGCCGCCGAACACGCCGTCGGCAAATTTGTCGGCCGGCGCGACGAAGAAGCCCTGGCGCAGCAGGTCGAGCTGGATGCGGCGGGCGATCATGCCGCGCAGGCCGCGGGCGAACCAGATCCTGGACATTTCAATCCTCCATGCTGCCAAGCCATACCAACGCCGCCTGCAGCGGCGCCACCCAGCAGCCGCCGCGGATCCGGCTTTGCCGGTCCGCTGGCGGCGCCCCCTGGGGGGAGGCGCCGAAGGCGCTTCGGGGGGGGGTCATTTCAAATCGGCCACGCAGCGGAAGCCCAGGTTCTCGGTGCCGTCAGCTTCGCGGCTGGACGCCCAGCGAACGCTGGCGCGCGACTGCATCAGCGAGTTCAGGTACGAGCCGCCGCGCATCGCGTGGCCGCCCTGCGGCTCCTGCCAGGGGTCGGCCGTGTACTCCCACACGTTGCCGGCGAGGTCGGCCACGCCGTAGGGGCTGTTGCCGGCGGGGAAGCTGCCCACGTCCACCGGGCGGTCGGGCTTGGCGGCAAAGCCCTGGAAGCGGCTTTCGTCGGGCTGGTCGCCCCAGGGCCAGAAGCGGCCGTCGGTGCCACGCGCGGCCTTCTCCCATTCGGCGTCGGTCGGCAGCCGGCCGCCGGCCCAGCGGCAGTAGTCGCGCGCCTGCGCCCAGCTGACGAAGGTGGCGGGGCGGCGCGGGTCCTTCTGCGCGTCGACGAAGCGCGGGTTCCACGGCGGGCAGGCCGGCTGGCGGCCCTGGCACTCGCGCTGGTAGGCGGCGAAGGCGGTCATCGTGACTTCGGTGGCGCCGATGTAGAAGGCGCCCACCCAGGTGCGGCGCAGCGGCTTTTCGCTGGCGTAGTAGTCCTCGTTGCGCGCGCTCAGGCCGCGGCGCAGGGCGTCGCGCGTCTGCAGGTCGGAGCCGAGCAGCGCGCAGCCGCCGGCCACCAGGCGCGACGGGCCCCAGCGGTCGTCGCGCGCGGCCGGCGCGTCGCTCAGCGGCGGCAGCCAGACCTCGATGGTGCCGGCGCGGGCGGCGGCCGCGGCGCGGCTTTGGCTGCGGTCGTTCAGCGCCAGCCGGCGCAGGTCGCCGCCATCGGCCAGCGCGGCGTTCAGCAGTTCCTGCGCGCGCTGCGCGGCGGCGCGGTCGGCATCGGCGAAGTAGCGCACGTCGCCGCACACGCGCTGCACCACGGCCTCCGCCTCGCCGCCCAAGGTGAAGCCCGACGCCGCCAGCCGCTGCAGCAGCGTGGCCGCCAGGCGGGCGTCGGCCGCGCCGTCGCCGCTGCGGTGGGCGACGACGGTGACGCGCGCCGGCGCGGTTGGCGGCGGCGGCGGCGCCGCCGTCGTCGGCGCGGCCTGTGCCGCCGTCGGCGCGTAGGCGGCGGCCACTTCGGTCAGCGCGCGCGCGGCGGTGACGGCGGCGCTGCGCTGCGCCTGCTCGGCCTCCTTGGCCGCCTGCTCGGCCTGGCTGGCGATGCGTTGCTGCAGCAGGCTCATGGCGATCAGCACGGCGACGACGGCGAGCACGCCGATGCGCGCATAACGCTTGATGCGGTGATCACGCTGCGCCTGCGCCTGCCGCCAGGCGGCGAAGGCGGCTTCGCCGGCCGACAGGTAGGGCGCCAGCTCGGCCAGGTCTTGCGCTTCGATCAGCGTGTCGGCGTCGTCGTCGGCACCGCCGCCCACCCAGCCGGCGTAGGCGGCCGCCACCTGCAGCGACGGCGCCAGCCAGCGCGCGGCGGCCTGGCGCAGCGGGTCCAGCCCGGCCCAGTCGCGCGGGCGGTGGGCGATGGCGACCAGCACGTCGTCGCCCTGGCGCTGCACCTGCAGGATGCCGACCGCCGCCAGCCGCTGCACCAGCGCCGCGGCGCGGCCGGCGAACACCGGCATGGCGACCGAGCGCGCCCAGCTGAAGGGGTGCAGCACGATGGCGCCGTCCTCGGCGCGGCGCAGCAGGCGCAGCAGCAGCGCGTTGAGGCCATCGCGCTCGGCCGCCGGCACGCTGCCCAGGCGGCGCTCCAGCTCGGCGATGAAGTGGCCGTCGATGCCGCCCACGCGGTCGTAGGCGTCGTTGGTCAGCCAGCCGCGCTGCTGCTGGCGCCACAGCTGGCGCAGCAGCCGCTGCACGGCGGCGGCCGAAGGCTGCGGCCCGGCGTCGGTGAACAGCCGCTCCAGCAGCCCGGGCTCGGCGCGGCGGCCGCTGTAGGCCAGCGCGGCTTCCACCGCGGCGCGCAGGCTCTCCGCGTCCAGCGCCGCCAGTTCGACGCGCGGCGCCGTCGCCACGGCGGCCATCAGCGCCTCGGCGGCGTCGCCGAAGCGGCAGGCGTGGTGCAGCCGGTCGCCCGGCTGCGTGGCGGCGGCGCGGCCGGCCACGCGCCAGCCGTGCAGCGCCTGGCTCTCGGCCTGCGCCAGCGGCGCGGCGCGCCAGACCAGCAGCAGCCGCGGGCCGTCGGCGCGCTGCCAGGCCTGCAGCACGGCTTGCAGCACCTCGTCGTCGGCCTCGTCGGCATGGTCCAGCACCAGCAGCGCGTCGGCGCCGAGCTGCAGCGCGCGCTGCCAGGCGGCGCGCCAGCGCTCGTCGGCGGCCACGGCGCCGCGCAGGTTGAGGGCTTCCAGCACGGCCGGGTCGCGCCCGCCGCGCAGCGCCGGAAAGAGGCCGGCCATCACCAGCGAGGTCTTGCCGGCGCCTGACGGCCCCACCAGCAGCAGCCGCCGCTGGCTGACGGCCAAAGCGCGCAGACTCTCGATGGCCGCGCGGCGGCCGCCGAAGACCGCGGCGTCGCCTTCGCCATACGCGCCCGAGCCGGGGAACGGCGAGCCTTCCACCGTGCCCGGCGGCTGCAGCGGCGCCGACTTCGGCGAAGCCTGCGTCTGCTCGGCGCCGGCGGCGCCGCGCGCCAGCGCCTCGGCCAGCAGCAGCACGCCACTGCGCTCGGCCGGCCAGCGGCGCAGGTCGATCAGCGTGCAGTCGCGCAGCGTCTGGCCGAAGGCCAGCTCGAAGGCGTCGTCCACCGCGCCGGGCAGCAGCAAGCGCACGATGGCCGGCGGCCGCGGCAGGCCGCGCGCCAGCTTCAGCTCGGCGCGCTGCCAGGGGCTGATGCCCTGCGCGTCGGCGCACAGCACCAGCACCTCGGCGTGGCCCAGCTGCTCGGCGGTGGTGAGCGGCAGGTCGCGGTCGGCGCCGAAGGCCTCGGCCTCGCCGAACTCGGTGCGAAAGCGCGCGCCGGTGCGCTCCAGCGCGGCCAGCAGGTCGAGCAGCAGCGAGCGCGAGCCGCGCGGGCACGACAGGTACGCGTCGACGCCGGCCGAGCGGCGCGAAGGGTCGAAGGCCGGCGCGGCCTGCGCCTCGGGCCCGGGGCCGGCGGCCGTCTCGGGCCGCAGCGCGCGGCGCGCGGCTTCGCGCAGATCGGCGGGCACGCTGTCGCCGGCCAGCACCAGCAGCGCGTCGGCGAGGTGGCGGTAGCGCTCGGTCAGCGCCTGGCCGCCGTCCACCGGGCGGTTGGTGACCTGCTCCTCGAAAGCGAACTCGGGCACGTAGGGCAGCGCCAGGTCGTCGGCGCTGATGCCCAGCTCGGCGTGCAGCGGCGGGCGCAGCGCGGCGAAGGCCTCGTCGAAGCGGCGCTCGAAATCGGCGCGCGCCTCGGGCAGGCGCTGCTCGACGCGCGCCGGCACCACCACGATGGACAGCGGCGGCCGGTTGCGGCGCAGGCGCTGCACCTCGGGGCTGTTGAGGTCGGCGGCCAGCTCGCGCGTGCCGTCCAGGTTCTGGTGGTTGGGCGCGCTGAGCATCACCACCACGTCGGCCAGCTGGCAGGCGCAGACGCCGCCCATCTCGGTCACGCCGGTGCGGCTATCGGCCAGCACCACGTCGTACTGCTCGTCGCCGGGGCCCACCAGCGCGCGGCGCAGCCATTCGAAGAAGGCCTCGCCCTCCCAGTTGAAGTAGAAGTCCTGCCAGTCGAAGGTGCGCACGGCCAGCGCGTAGGCGCGGCGGTCGTCCTCGCTGGCGCGGCGGCCGGCGGGCATCAGGTCGAGCCGGCCGCGGCGGCCGAAGTCGGCCACGCCGCGGCGGATGAACTGCGGCAGCTGGCGGAACTCGGCATCGTCGGCCATGCTGCCGCTGCCCGACAGCGCGCGCTTGAAGGCGTCGATCAGGTCGACCACGCCCTTGCTGGCGTGCACGTCGGCCACCGGTACGGCGAAATAACGTTCCAGTCCAGGGGCTTCGAGGTCGAAGTCGATCGCCAGCACGCGCAGGCCGCGGCTGGCCAGCTCCCAGGCGATGTTGGCCATCGCCATCGAGCGGCCGACGCCGCCCTTGTAGGAGTAGAAGGTGTAGATCACGGCCGCAGGTTCCGGGCCTCGCGCTTCAGGCGATGCCGGTCTCGCTGCGGATCAGCGCGCGCCGGTCGTCCAGCGCGTTGCCGGCCTGGCCGGTCAGCGTCTCGGGGATGGACAGGCGCAGCCAGCGCATCAGCCGCATGCGCGAGGCCATGTTGATCTCGCAGGCCGGGTCCATCGCCACCAGGAAGCGGCGCCGCAGGCTGCCCATCTGCAGCACGCCGTTGCCGCGCAGCGAGGCTTCCACCGTCTGCGGCGGCGGGTCGAAGGGCGAGACGGTGGCCACCACGAGGTGCTCGTCGCCCAGCAGGTCGGCCGCCGCGGCGCGCACGCGCGGGTGGCACAGCGACAGCTCGTCGGCCAGCACCAGCACGCGGCGCGCCATCACCTGCGAGAGCAGCTTCAGCGCCTCGGTGTCGTCGCTCATCAGCGGCTCGAAGGAATAGGGCCGCAGCCGGATGCGGTGGCCGAGCAGCGCCTCCTGGTCGCGGCGCGGCATCACCGGCTGGCGGTTGATCTCCTGCGCCACCTCGGCCAGCACGGCCAGCGCGGGGCGCGCAGCGGCGTCGCCGCCGTCGGCGCCTTCCGGGCCAGGACCGAACGGCTGCCAGTCTTCGCGCGTGGCGCCATAACGCTGCAACCAGTCGTCACCGGCGGCCTGGAAGCGCTGCACCGCGCGCGCCAGGAAGCCGCGCTGTTCGTCGTTCAGCTCGTCCTGCAGCGCGGGGTCGTCGCGCAGCGCCTGGGCTTCGGCGCGCGTCATCGCCACCACCACGCATTGCAGGCCGACGAGCTTGGGGTCTTCGATGTCGCGGTGCATGGTGCGCATCTGGCGCACGGCGGCCGCCAGGTCGGGCGTGATGGCGCCGGCGCTGGCGGCGGCCCAGTCGTCCAGGCGGTGGCGCTGGCTGAGATTCAGGCCCGCCAGCCAGGGCCAGGCATCGTCGGCCACGCCCAGTTGCAGCCCGGCGACGAAGCCGCACTGCCGGCGCACGAAGGCCAGCACGCGCTGCAGCGCGCCGAGGTCGGCGCCGAAGCGCGCCGCCGAGGGGCTGATCAGCAAGGCCGCGCCGCGGCAGACGGTGAGGCGGCGATCGAGCTCGCGCCAGTCGATGCCGTCCTCGGGGTTCCAGCGGCAGGTCTCGACGCTCCAGCCCACCGCGGGGTCGGCCAGTGCGGTGGCCAGCCGCGCGGCCGGCGCTTCGTCGTCGCCGCCCAGGTGCAGCAGCATCAGCGAGCGCGACAGCAGCCGCGGATGCGGCCGGCTGACCCCCGGCGTGATGGCCGGCGCATGCTCGCGCCGCCGCGCGTCCAGCCGCTTGACGGCGTCGTTGACGCCGTTGAGCACGGCGCTGGCCAGCGTGGTGGCGTCGTCCCAGCGGCCGGGCACCACGGTCTTGCGCACCAGGTCCCAGAAGAGCTTGCGCGAACGCTCGTCGGCCTCGCGGCCCTGGTCGGCGTCGGACAGCTCGATCGGCGGGCGCGTCTGCTCCAGCACCACCAGTTCCTTGCCCGTCTCTTCGGCGGCGCGGAACTCCAGCTCGGTGATCGACAGCGCGCCGGGGTTGTCCTCGGGCGGGCGGTAGCCGTAGCGGCGGCCGGCCAGCAGCAGGTAGACCTCGCATTCGCGCACGTCGTCGAGGCAGGTCTTGACCAGCGGCTCGGGGCTGGCGCGGTAGCTGTGGCGCACCGTGTGGTTGGCATCCACCAGGAGCTGGATGACCTGCGCGCGTTCGGCGTCGAGGTCGACCTTGGTCGACGACAGGTACACGATGGCCATGTCGGGCGATTCTGCTGCGCGCCCGCGGCGCCGACAACGGCCTCTTTAGGGACGAACGGCGGGGCTCTCCAGCGCCAGCCCTGCCGCGCGTTGCATCAGATACAACTCCAGCGCCAGCAGCTCGGCGCTGCCGTAGGCCGGCGCTTCGGCGCGCACGCCGTTGAAGCAGCCGCGCAGCCGCCGCTGCAGCGAGCCCAGGCCCTGCCATTCCAGCCGGTACAGCGGGTAGCCGGTGGGGTGGCCCTGCGGGATCACGCTGCCGCCCAGGCGGCGGCCGGCCAGGCCTTCGTGGCATTGCGCGCACGCGAGATCCAGTTGGCCGATGCGCTGGCGGTACAGCCGCTCGCCCTGCGCGCGCCAGGGCGCCAGCCGCGGGTCGGCCGGCGGCGCGATCGGCAGCCCGCGCGAGGCCATGGCGACCCAGGCTTCCAGGCCCAGCACGGCCTCGCTCTCGGGCGCGAAGGCCGGCGCCTGCTGGTGGCGCACGCGGCAGGCGTCGATGCGGCCGGCCAGCGTCAGCGGCGCGCCGCTGGGCTCGTCGAACGCCGGGTAGCGCGGCGCGACGCCGCGCATCGATTGCCGTGCGTCGCCATGGCAATCGGCGCAGGACCGGTTCGCCGCGCCGGCGCGCTGGCCCCAAGTGGCCTCGCCGCCGCGCACCCACAGCATGGCCGGGTTCTGCGCGTCGCCGCGCTGCAAGGCCTGCACGGCCGGCGTCATGTCGGCGAAGCCGGAGCGGCGGTCGTCGGCGGCGACGAGGCCGCTCACCAGCACGGCCAGCAGCAGCGTCAGGCGCTTCATGCCAGCGCGATCGCGACGGTCTCCACATGCTGGAAGCCGCGGTCGCCGGTCCAGCGCAGTTCCAGCGTGCCGCCTTCGTCCAGCCGCAGCCAGAACGCCAGGTAGGGATTGGCGGCGATGGCGGGGAAGCAGTCGGCGGCGAAGACCAGCTCGGTGCCCAGCCGCGCCTCGAAGCGGCGCACGATGTCGCGCGGCAGCATGCGGCCGTCGCTGTCGCGGCGGTAGCCGGTCTCCATCGGGTGCTGCAGCGTGGCGCGCACCTCGAAGGCTTCGCCACGGCGCAGCACGGCGGGCAGATGGACCAGCGCGCGGGTCGCCACGGCTAACCCTCCACGCAAGCGGCCAGCGTGACCAGCACGTCGGCCTGCGCGCGCCACACGCTGCCGTCGGCCAGCGTGGCCAGCGCCAGCACGCGCTGCGAGGTGGCCAGCCGGATGCGCGTGTCCACCCGCGCGCGGCCGGCGAAGCGTGGCGAGAAGTGGAACACCGCCACCTCGGGCTGCGGGTTGTGCGAGGTGAAGACGGCCACGCGGCGCAACTGCCCGGCCGCCACGCCCGCCACCTGCACCGCCAGCGGCACCGCGTTGCCGTTCTCCACCAGCTCGGCGATCTCGATCGCGACGCGGCCGTCGCGGATCTCCGCGCCGCCGGCATAAGCCGTGATCGCGGCCTGCAGCGATTCCGGCGTGGCCTGGGCGCGCGGCGCCGCGGCCAGCGGCAGCAGCGTGACGGCCAGCACCTGGCGGCGGTCGAGCGTCACCTCAATCCTTCAGCGTCAGTAAAAAGGCCACCACGTCTTCCACCTGCTGCGCATCGAGCACCGGCTTGCCCTGCCAGGCGCGGCCGACGCGCTGCAGGTTGTCGCTGCGGTGGAACGGCGGCATCACGCTGTCGGGGTCGACACGCCGGCTGTCGACGATGCGCAAGCGCAGTTGCCCGGCGCTCCAACGGCTGCCGGCGCCGGCCAGGTCGGTGGCGATGTTTCCCTGGAAGCGCTCTTCCGGAAACGGCCCGCGGTGGCACAGCAGGCACAAGCCCTGCTGCCGGCTGGCGACGATGGCGCGGCCGCGCGCCGCGTCGCCGGGGGTGGCGGTCAGCGGCTGCTCGATGGCGTCGCCGGCCGCCGCCACGGCCGGCAGCGGCGCCAGCAACGGCACCACGAGCACCACGCAGGCGAGCCATTCACGCACGCTGCAACTGGTTCTTCAGCGGCAGCTCGCGGATGCGCTTGCCCGTCGCCGCGAAGATGGCGTTCAGCACCGCCGGCGCGGCCACCGCGATCGTCGGCTCGCCGACGCCGCCCCAGAAGCCGCCCGACGGCATCACGATGCTCTCGACCTTGGGCATGCGGTCCATGCGCATCACCGGATAGCCGTCGAAGTTCTTCTGCTCGATGGCGCCGTCCTTCACCGTGCATTCGCCGTACAACGCGGCCGACAGGCCGTAAACGAAGCTGCCTTCGATCTGCGCCTCGATCTGCTGCGGGTTGACGGCGTGGCCGCAGTCGGTGGCGGCGACGATGCGGTGCACCGTCAGCTCGCCGCGCGGCGACACCGAGACCTCGGCGCAGGCCGCGACATAACTGCCGAAGCCATGGGTCTGCGCGAGGCCGCGGAACACCTTCTGCCCGGCCACGTCGGGCGCCGGCCGGCCCCAGCCGGCGCGTTCGGCCACCGCGTCCAGCACCGCGCGGTGCTTGGGGAAGCCCGTCATCAGCTTGCGCCGCAGGAGCAGCGGGTCCTGCCGCGTGGCGTGCGCGATCTCGTCGATGAAGCATTCGAGGTAGATCGCGTTCTGGTTCAGGTTGACCCCGCGCCAGAAGCCCGGCGGCACGTGCGGGTTGCGCATCGCGTGGTCGATCAGCAGGTTGGGAATCGCGTAGCCGATCATCGCCTCGCCGCCGCCGTCGTTCAGGCCCTGGAAGACCACCGGGTCGCGGCCGTCGCGGATGTTCTGCGGGAAGATGCCGGCGACGATGGACTGCCCCGAGATGCGCATGTGCAGGCCTTGCACGTCGCCGTTGGCGTCCAGCGCGGCCTGCAGCTTGCACATCGTCACCGGGTGGTAGGCGCCCTGGGCCATGTCTTCCTCGCGGCTCCACAGCAGCTTGACCGGCGTGCCCGGCAACTCCTTGGCGATCAGCACCGCCTGGCGCACCCAGTCGTGCACCGCGCCGCGACGGCCGAAACCGCCGCCGAGGTGGATCTTGTACACCTCGCACTGCGACGGCGGCAGCCCGGCGGCCGCCGCGGTGGCGGCCAGCGCGGCCTCGCCGTTCTGCGTGGGGGTCCAGACTTCGCAGCGGGCGGCCGTCCCGGCAGTCGCCGCAGTCCACTTCGCCGTGGCGTTCATCGTCTCCATCGTCGCGTGGTTCTGGTGCGGGTAGCCGTACACCGCGCTGACCACGCGCGCCGCGCCGGCCAGCGCGGCCTTGGCGTCGCCATGCCGGTTGCCGGGCGCGGCGCCGTCGGCGTCGAGCCCGGCCTTCAGCACCTGGGCGAAGGCAGTCGACGAGGCCGTGGCGTGCTCGCCGAGGTCCCAATCGATGGCCAGCGCGTCGAGCGCGGTCTTGGCGCGCCACCAGGTGTCGGCCACCACGGCCACCGCGTTGCCGTCGACCGTCAACACCTTCTTCACGCCCGGGCGCTTGAGCACCGCGGCGGCGTCGTAGCCGCGCACCTTGCCGCCGAACACCGGGCACTTGCGGATGGCGGCGTTGAGCATGCCCGGCAGCTTGAGGTCGGCACCGTAGACCTGGGCGCCGGTGGTCTTGTCCACGGTGTCCAGCCGCGCCAGGCGCTTGCCGGCGAGCGTCCAGTCCTTGGGGTCCTTCAGCGGCACCTCGGCCGGCGGCGCCAGCTTGGCGGCGGCCGCGGCCACCTGGCCGTAGCCGGTGCGGCGGCCGCTGGCCGGGTGCGTGATCACGCCGGCCGCCACGCGGCATTCGGCGGCCGGCACCTTCCACGCGTCGGCCGCGGCCTGCACCAGCATCATGCGCGCCGCGGCGCCGCCCTTGCGCACGTAGTCGTGCGACTCGCGGATGCCGCGGCTGCCGCCGGTGGAGAAGTTGCCCCAGACGCGGTTGCGCGCCAGGTTCTGCCCCGGCGTGGGGTACTCGGTGCTGACGCGCGCCCAGTCGCAGCCCAGTTCCTCGGCGACGAGTTGCGCCAGCCCGGTGAGCGTGCCCTGCCCCATCTCGGAGCGTGCGATGCGGATGATCACCCGCTCGTCGGGCTGCACCACCACCCAGGCGTTGATCTCCGGCGCGGCGCCTTGCGCGGCGGCGCGGGTCGGAAAGCCGAGCATGAAGCCGCCCGACAGCGCGGCCGCCGAGCCGATGAAGCCGCGGCGCGAGAGTTCGAACGTGTCCATGGTGTTCAACTCCTGACCACGTGCACGATGTCCAGCGCCGCGCTGCGCGGCGCCTGGCCCGAGGCCTGGCGGATCGCCGCGCGCACGCGGTTGTAGGTGCCGCAGCGGCAGATGTTGGTGATGGCGGCGTCGATGTCGGCGTCGCTCGGCTTGGGCTTGTCGGCCAGCAGCGCCGCGGCCGCCATGATCATGCCGCTTTGACAGTAGCCGCACTGCGGCACGTCGAGCGCCACCCAGGCCTTCTGCAGCGGATGCGAGCCGTCGGCCGACAGGCCTTCGATGGTGGTGATCTTCTGCGTCGGCTGCACCGCGGCGGCCGGAAGCGCGCAGGCACGCACCGGCGCGCCGTCCACGTGCACGGTGCAGGCGCCGCACTGCGCGATGCCGCAGCCGTACTTGGTGCCGGTGAGGCCGAGCTGCTCGCGCAGCACCCACAGCAGCGGCGTGTCGGCATCGGCCTCGTAGTCCAGCGACTTGCCGTTGACGTTCAGACGCGGCATGGCGAAATCCTCCGGGGGGCAGCACGGCGAAGAGGTGATCATGCGCGCGCTGGCCTGCCTTGCGGGGAGCAGGGAAACACGGAGGGGCCGAGGGACCGAGGGTTCTGCGGCCGGGCGCGTGCGGGCTATTCCGGCTGAGCGACGCGAAGGGCGGCGGCGCTGCGGTCGCGCCGGTACTCGCCCGGCGTCTTCCCGGTCCAGCGCTTGAACGCGTGGCGGAAGGCGACCACGTCGCTGAAGCCGACGGTGGCGGCCACGTCCTCGATGCCGAGCAGCGTGGTGCTCAGGTAGTCGATGGCCAGCGCCTTGCGCACGCTGACCAGCAGGTCGCTGTACGACGTGCCCTCGGCTTCGAGCCGGCGCCGCAGCGTGCGCGAGGTCATGCACAGGCTCTCGGCGATGACCTCGATCTCCGGAAAGCGCCCCGGCGTGCGCGTCAGCTCCTGATAGACGCGCCGCGTCACGCCGGCCTGCCAGCGGAACTGCTCGACCAGCTTCGCGCACTGGCCCGACACCTGCGCGGCGGTGATCGGGTTGGCCATCTGCGGCGCGCGCGACAGCCAGGCCGCCGGATAACTCAAGGCGTTGCGCGGCTGGTCGAACTCGATCGGGCACTCCAGCGCCGCCGACAAGGCCGCCGCATGCGGCGGCTCGGCTTCGCGGAACTGCGCGCGTGCCGGCACGCACCACGTGCCCATCACGTCCTTGACGACGGTGGCGTGGATGCCGAACTGCAGGTCGATCAGGAAGCGATACAGCCGGTCGTCGACCGCGGGCAGCGGCAACTCGTCGCGGCCCGGGAACAGCCACGACGCCGTGCCGCCCTCCTGCACCCATTCGATGTCCATCATGCCGTTGGACAGCCGGTGGTAGCGCACCGCCGTGTCGAACGCGCGCTCCATCGATTCGGCGCACAGCATGGCGTAGCCGTACATGCCGTAGCACGACGCGTGAACGCGGCAGCCGACGAGCAGGCCGAGGTCGTTGCCGTCGTACAGCCGCACCGCCTCGCGCGCGGCGGCCAGGAACTGCAGCGACGAGGTCAGCGTCGCCGCATCGCCGAGCGCCTGCGCGTCGAGCCCGGCCTGAACGAGCACCGACGCCGTGGGCACGCCCATTTCGGACAGCACCTCGAGCAGCACCGCGATCTTCGTCGGCGGGTAGCGCTTCTCGCGCAGATCGATGGCGGCATCGGTGCCCGCGAGCCAGGACGCCGGCTGCCGCGCATGCGACGGTGCGGCGTCGACGTCAACGTGGCCGGACATGTTCCGAGGGGGCTTTGGCGAGGGAAGGCGACATTTTGGGTCGTCGCGAGACCGGGTTTCGCTCAGGGTTCTCCCTAGGCGCCGGCGCCTCGGGGCGGCATGTTGTCCGCAGCGATCATCAGTTGGTCCATCGTGAACATTTCCAGTCCGCGGTGCCGCCGCCATAGTTCGGCGCGCCCAACGAAGGACGGAGATGCCTGACCTGCTCGAATCGCTGCGCGCCCTGGTGGGCGAGGTCGGTGTGCTCGATGCACCGACCCTGGCGAAGCGCTCGGCCGGCGCGATGCGCGCCGACGCGCTGCAGGCGCTCGCGTTGGTGCGGCCGGCGAACACCGCCGAGGTGTCGGCGGTGCTGCGCCTGTGCCATGAACGGCATCTGGGCGTGGTGACGCAGGGCGGCCTGACCGGCCTGGTGCACGGCGCCGACGCCGGGCCCGAGCAGATCATCCTGTCGCTGGAGCGCATGCGCAGCATCGAGGCCATCGACGCGGTGCAGCGCACGGCCACCGTGCAGGCCGGCGTCACCGTGCAGGCGCTGCAGGAGGCGGTGCAGGCGCAGGACCTGGCATTCCCGCTCGACCTGGGCTCGCGCGGCAGCGCCACGCTCGGCGGCACCGCCGCCACCAACGCCGGCGGCAACCGCGTGCTGCGCTTCGGCATGACGCGCGACATGGTGCTCGGCCTCGAAGTCGTGCTGGCCGACGGCAGCGTGGTCTCGTCGCTGAACCACCTGATCAAGAACAACGCCGGCTACGACCTGAAGCACTGGTTCATCGGCTCGGAAGGCACGCTGGGCGTGATCACGCGGCTGGTGCTGCGCCTGCGCGAGCGGCCGCGCTCGCACGACGTGGCGCTGGTGGCGCTGCCGTCGTTCGACGCCGTGGCGCAATTGCTCAAGCACATGGACCGCTCGCTCGGCGGCCAGCTGTCGGCGTTCGAGGTGATGTGGCCGAGCTTCTACCAGCTGGTGACCACGCCGCCGGCCCAGGGCCGGCCGCCGCTGGCGCCAGGCCAGGCGTTCTATGCGCTGGTCGAAAGCCAGGGCGCCAGCATCGAGGCCGACGCCGAGCGCTTCGCCGCCGCGCTGCAGGTGGCGATGGACGAGGGCCTGGTGGTCGACGCCACCGTCGCGCAATCGGGCGGCGAACGCCAGGCGCTGTGGGCGCTGCGCGACGACGTGGCGCAGGTGATGGTGGGCGGCGTGCCGATGGGCTTCGACATCTCGCTGCCAATCGGCGAGATGGAACGCTACACGCGCGAGCTGGCCGAGGCGCTGCAGCGCGAGATCGGCGCGCACCAGCTGTGGATCTTCGGCCACTTGGGCGACGGCAACCTGCACATCGTCGTGCAGGTCGGCGCCGAACAGGCAACGCACTTGCGGCCGCGCATCGAAGCGCTGGTCTACGCGCCGCTGGCCGGCTTCGGCGGCTCGGTGTCGGCCGAGCACGGCATCGGCCTGGAGAAGAAGGCCTGGCTCGCCATCAGCCGCAGCGAACCGGAGATCGCGCTGATGCGGCGCATCAAGGCGGCGCTGGACCCGCAGCACCGACTCAACCCGGCCAAGGTCCTGCCTTGACGCCAACAGCCCCCACTGCACCCACTGCACTTGGAGACAGGAGAAAGACCATGACCGAAATGCATGACTACATCGTCGTCGGCGGCGGCCCCGGCGGCTGCCCGGTGGCCAACCGCCTGAGCGTCGACGGGCGCACCACGGTCTGCCTGCTCGAAGCCGGCGGCGACAACAAACACGCCACGGTGCGCGTGCCGCTGCTGCTGATCGCCAACGTGCCGAAGAAGAACGGCTTCAACTGGGCCTTCGACACGGTGCCGCAGAAGGGACTGAACGGCCGCATCGGCTACCAGCCGCGCGGCAAGGGCATGGGCGGTTCGAGCGCGATCAATGCGCTGGTGTACATGCGCGGCCACCCGGGCGACTACGACGAATGGGAGGCGATGGGCTGCCCGGGCTGGGGCTACCGCGACGTGCTGCCGCTGTTCCGCAAGTCGGAGCACAACGAGGTCTTCCGCGACGCGTTCCACGGCCAGGGCGGCGAGCTCAACGTGGCCGCGCTGCGCACCGACAACCGCTATCACAAGCTCCTCACCGACATGCTGCGCCAGGCGGGCCTGCGCGAGACCGATCCGAACGGCGCCGAGCAGGAAGGCTACAGCGTCGCGCAGGTGATGCAGAAGAACGGCGAGCGCTGCTCGAGCGCGAATGCCTTCATCGAACCGATCCAGGCGACGCGCAAGAACCTGACCGTTCACCTCAACACCCAGGCGACGCGCATCGTGTTCGAGGGCAAGCGCGCCGTCGGCGTCGAGGTCGTGCAGCAGGGCCAGGCGCGCACGATCCGCGCCCGCAAGGAAGTGATCCTGGCGGCCGGCGCGCTGCAGACGCCGCAGCTGTTGCAGCTGTCGGGCGTGGGGCGCGCGGCCGACCTGAAGCCGCTGGGCATCCCGATCGTCCACGACCTGCCGGAAGTGGGCTACCAGCTCTCGGACCACCCGGACTTCATCCTCGGCTACCAGATCCCCGACGCCGACGGCCTGCTCGGGCTGTCGCCCAAGGGCTTGTTCGGCCTGTGGGGGCAATGGGGGCGCTACAAGCGCGAGCAGCGCGGCATGTTCACGTCGAACTTCGCCGAGATCAACGGCTTCATGCGGCTGACGCCGCGCAGCCCGCGGCCCGAGGTGCAGTACGAGTTCGTCGTCGGGCTGGCGATCGACCATGCGCGCAAGCTCGAGCCGCGCCACGGCCTGTCGTGCCACATCCTGTGCCTGCGCCCGAAGAGCCGCGGCAGCGTCAAGCTGCAGAGCGCGCGCTGGCAGGATGCGCCGCTGATCGACCCGAACTTCCTCGACCACCCGGACGACGTGCGCGAGATGGTCGAAGGCGCCAAGCGCGTGGACCGCATCGTCAAGGGCTCGCGCGAGATCGGCCCGCGCATCAAGAAGGACTTGTTCACCGCCGATTGCCGCAGCGACGCCGACTGGGAAGCGGTGATCCGCGCGCGCGCCGACACCAACTACCACCCGGTGGGCACCTGCCGCATGGGCACCGACGACCGCGCGGTGGTCGACGCGCGCAGCCTGAAGGTCAACGGTTTGCAGGGCCTGCGCGTGTCCGACGCCTCGGTGATGCCGGCCATCACCGGCGGCAACACCACGGCGCCGACGGTGCTGATCTCGGAGAAGTGCGCCGAGTTCGTGCTGGCCGAGGCGCGCGCGTCGGCCAGCCCGGTGCACGCGGCGGCCATGGTCTCCTGAACCGGGTGCTGCCGCCGGCGCACGGCATCCGCCGCGATGCCGCGCCGGAGCACCGACCGAACCCTAGCTTGACGCAAAGGAAAGCCACGCCATGAACGCCCCGATCGCCCCCCAGCACCTGACGATGCCGGCCGAATTCCAGGCCGTCTTCGACCAGCAGCAGGCCGCGTATCGCCGCGACCGCAACCCGAGCTTCGAGCAGCGGCGCGAGGCGCTGCGCGGCATCCACCGCCTGATGGTCGAGAACCAGCAGGCACTGGTTGCTGCGGTCAACCAGGACTACGGTTGCCGCTCGACCTTCGAGACGCGGTTCACCGAACTGCTCGGCGTGCAGGATTCGGCACTCGACGCGATCAAGCACCTCAAGCGCTGGATGAAGCCGACCCAGCGCAGCCTGGACCCGACGCAGTACCCGCTGGCCAAGGCCTGGACCTTCCCGCAGCCGGTGGGCGTGGTCGGCATCGTGGTGCCGTGGAACTTTCCGATCGCGATGGCTTTCCAGCCGCTGATCTGCGCCTTCGCCGCCGGCAACCGGGCGATGATCAAGATGAGCGAGAACTCCAACGCGCTGGCCCGCCTGTTGAAGCAGCTCTCGCCCAAGTACTTCCCCGCGGACCAGCTCGCCTTCTTCGAGGACGGCGGCGGCCGCGGGCCGGCCTTCACGCAACTGCCCTTCGACCACCTGTTCTTCACCGGCTCGCCGGCCACCGGCCGCGCGGTGATGGCCAACGCGGCGCGCAACCTGACGCCGGTAACGCTGGAACTCGGCGGCAAGTCGCCCTGCGTCGTCGCGCCCGACTACCCGATGAAGAAGGCGGCCGAACGCATCGTCTGGGCAAAGATGCTCAACGCCGGACAGATCTGCACCAACGTCGACTACCTGTTCCTGCCCGAGGGCAAGGTCGACGATTTCGTGCGCGAGGCACAGGCCATCGCCGGCGCGCGCTACCCCGACATCGGCAACGGCGACTACACCGCGCTGATCGACCAGCGCCAGTACGACCGCGTGCAGGCCACGCTGGCCGACGCCGTCGCCCGCGGCGCGCGGGCGGTCAACCTGTGCGTCGGCCAGAGCGGCGACGCGGCGCGCCGCATCATGCCGCTGTACGCCGTGATCGGCGTCACCGAGGAGATGCAGATCATGCAGCGCGAGATCTTCGGGCCGCTGCTGCCGATCAAGACCTACCGCAGCAAGGAGGAGGTGGTCGACTACATCGGCGAGCGAGCGCGCCCGCTGGCGTTCTACGTGTACAGCGACGACAAGGCGCTGCAGCAGTACTACCTCAACCACACCATCTCGGGCGGCGTGGGCATCAACGAATCGCTGCTGCAAAGCGGCATCCACTCGCTGCCGTTCGGTGGCACCGGCAACAGCGGCATGGGGCACTACCACGGCCTCGAAGGCTTCCTCACGTTCTCCAAGCTGCGGCCGGTGTTCAAGCAAAGCCCGTGGCGATCGCTGAACCTGTTGATGCCGCCCTACGCCGGCCGCGCCGGCAAGATGCTGGACTTCATGCTGAAGCGCAAGTCCTGAGGCTGCCGAGAGCCGGCCCCGCAGGGCCGCAGCGTTCGAGTCCTTGACCGGTCGGCCCGGCCTCAGGCATCCAGGTGCTGCTTGAAGAACGGCACCAGGCGCTCCAGCGCCTTGCCCACCGGCCGAGGCTGGTCGTACAGCTCGTAGTGCGACGTCTCCTCCACCACGACCAGCTCCTTGTGCTTCGATGCCGCGCGACCGTAGATCTCCTGCCCGTCGCGGTAGGCGCCGAAGCCGCCAGGCTTGTCGCCGATGATCACGATCATCGGCGCGGTCAGCAGGGTCTCGGCCAGGTGGAAGGCGTCCCAGCCGACCGATGCGCTGCGGTGCGAAAACATCGCGCGCGTACCGGCGCTGTCGTTCACGCAGCGGTTGCGGTAGTAGTCGGTCGCGCCCAGCACGTCGATGTCGGTGACGCCGGCCTGCTTCGCTCCATCCATCGAAGGCGGCACGAACAGATCCACCTGCAGCGGCGCGCCGCGGGCTTCGGCGGTGCGTTGCCGGGCCATCGCGTCCAGCGCGCCGATCGGGTCGTAGCCGCTGAAGCCCTCGCGGCACAGGCGGCCGAAGTTGACGCCGGTGATGCTGGCCAGCGCCTTGATGCGCCGCTCGGTCATCGTGATGTTGATGGCGTAGCCGCCACCGCCGCAGATGCCCAGCACGCCGACGCGGTCGATGTCCACATAGGACAGCGTCGCCAGGTGGTCGATGACGTGGCGGAAGTCTTCGACGGCGAGCGTCGGGTCTTCGATGTAGCGCGGCTCACCGCCGCTGGAGCCCTGGGTGCTGCGATCGAAAGCGATGGCGATGAAGCCGGCTTCGGCCAGCGCCTTGCCGTAGACGTTGCCGGCGGTCTGCTCCTTGCAGCTGCCGATGGGGTGCGCGCAGACGATCGCTGCGTATTTCTTCTTGGGGTCGAAGCCGGGCGGAAACTGGATATCGGCGGCGATGTCCCAGTACATGTCCTTGTTGCGGATCTTGACGGTTTCCATGGCGGTTCCTGCTGAGCGCTGGCGGGAGCGGCATGATGGCACCGCAGTGGTTGAAGAAGGCCTTCGATTACCCCTTCGGCCTGCAGTGCCGCACGTTCGGACGGCGTCGAGCGGCCCGTGACGATCAGCAGGCCCGCAGGGCACCGGTACCCCGCGGTACCCGGCCCCGCCCCTCCTCACCCCTTCAACACCTTCTCCACCCTGGCCCCCCGCAGCCTGAAGGCATCGGGCATCCGCGAGCCCAGCAGCGGGCGCAGGTACAGGCGGAAGGCGTCGGTCACGTCGGTGCCGCTGGCGGTGATGAACTCGTCTTCCATCGTGCGCGTCTTGCCGGCCACGGCGTCCAGCGGCAGCAGTTCGTAGTCGGCCGAATAGAAGCCGGTGCGCTTGATGGCCACCGAGCCGTCGCCGTGTTTGCCGTTGACACCCCAGAAGGCGTATTGCACCGCCTTCTCGCCGACCTCGCGGGCCTCGCGCTGGTCGACGTCGGAGACGCAGCCGACGAAGCTGCGCTGCAGGTAGCCGAAGGTGTCGCCGCGCACGCGCTTGATCTTGAGCTTGGCCTTGAGTTGGTACTGCGGAAGACGCTTTCGGCCTCGGGAATCACAAGCGGGAGACGGCTCATACTCTCCACGCCACGCGCAATCACCAGTTGCCCTGTACCTGCCTTGATGACACGCGCAGCGATGCCCAACGCGTCCAGGCGCGGGCCGCACAGGCGATTGACCTGGCGCCAGGCACTTCGACAGGCAGGCCGGCCAGCAACGAGGCCATGCGCGCGACGTTTCGGCTGACCCCGTCTGCTTGATCAGTAGGACTTGGGCAACCCGAGTACCCGCTCGGCGACGAAGTTTAGGATCATCTGCGGGCTGACCGGCGCGATGCGAGGGATGTAGCACTCGCGCAGCAGCCGCTCGACGTGGTATTCCTTGGCGTAGCCCATGCCGCCAAGCGTGAGCACCGCGTTCTGGCAGGCTTCATGCGCCGCCTCTGCCGCCAGATACTTGGCGGCGTTTGCCTCGACCCCGCAGGGCTGGCCGGCGTCGTAGAGCGCGGCTGCCTTCATCACCATCAGGTCAGCCGCCTCCAGACTCATCCATGCGCGCGCCAGCGGGTGCGCCACGCCCTGGTTCTGGCCGATGGGTCGGCCGAAGACGACACGCTCGCCCGCGTACTGCGTCGCAATGCGCAGCGCCGCGCGGCCCAAGCCGACCGCCTCGGCGCCGATCAGGATGCGCTCGGGGTTCATGCCGTGGAGGATGTACTCGAAGCCCCGGCCGTCTTCGCCGATGCGGTCGTCCTCTGGCACCTCGAGGCCGTCGATGAAAAGCATATTGGAGTCCACCGCGGCGCGGCCGAGCTTATGGATCTCGCGCACCTCGACGCGGCTGCGGTCGAGCGCGGTGTAAAACAGCGTCAAACCCTGGGTGGGCTTCTTCACCTCCTCCAGCGGCGTGCTGCGCGTGAGGATGAGCATGCGGTCGGCCACCTGCGCGGTGGAGATCCAGATCTTGCGGCCTGAGAGCCGGTAGCCGCCCCCCGGCTGGCGCACGGCATGCGTCTTCAGGCGCGCGGTGTCCAGGCCAGCGTCGGGTTCGGTGACGGCGAAACAGGCTTTCTCCTTCCCCTCGATCAGCGGCGGCAGAAAGCGCGCTTTCTGCACCTCACTGCCGAACACCACCACCGGGTTGAGACCGAAGATGTTCATGTGGATGGCCGAGGCACCCGACATGCCGGCGCCGCTCGCGCTGATGGTACGCATCATCAGCGCAGCCTCGGTGATGCCCAGTCCGGCGCCGCCCTGCGCCTCGGGCATCGCGATGCCCAGAAACCCGCCAGCGGCCATGGCTTGGTGGAAGGCATGCGGGAACTCGGCCTTCTCGTCCTGCTCGCGCCAGTATTCGATCGGGAAGTCCTGGCACACGCGCTCGATGGCATCGACCAGCGCATGCCGGTCTTCGGTAGGCGTCAAGTTCACGGTCTGTCTCTTCAGTGGGTTGAAGGCAAATGGGGTGGAACGGGCCGGGGCGCGGCCCATTTGCAATCAGATCACGCGAAGCCGCCTCAGCTCATCGAGTTCGGTCGCATCGAGGCCGATGGCTCCGTAGACGTCGGCGTTGTCGGCGCCCAGCGGGCCTGCCGTGTGATGGATCGCGCAGGGGTCTCGCACGAACCTCGGCACCACGCCGGGTATGCGTACGGCGCCGTGGTCCGCATCCTGCACGGTCTGCAAGAAGCCGCGCGCCTGCATCTGCGCGTCTTGCGCGATCTGCCTGGCCGAATACACCGGCGCCAGCGTGCCGCCGCTGCGCTCGAAGCTGCATAGGATCTCATCCAGGCTGTGCTGCGCGAACCAGCGCTCGAAGACGCCATTCAGCGCTGCGGCTGACTCGCACCGGCCATAGTTGCTGCCGTAACGCGGATCGACCGCCAGATCCGCGCGGCCGATGGCAACGCAGTTCGCGGCGAAGATTGCATCGGTGCTGCCGGACAGCGATACCCACTGTCCGTCACGGCTTCGGTAGACGCCGCCAGGCGCCGTGTACTGGCTGCGATTGCCCGTCCGCTCGTGCGACTCTCCGAGCAGATCGTGCTTGAGCGTGAGGAAGTCCAACAGTTTCAGCACGCCCTCGGTCAGCGACAGGTCGATTTCCTCGCCAGGCAGGCCGGGGTCGCGCGCCCGCTTCCACAGCGCGACCATGACACCCAGCGCGGCGAACAGGCCGCCGATGGCGTCGCCGATCGGATAACCCGCGTGCATGGGTGCGCCATCCGCCTCGCCCGTGATGTAGACCAGGCCGCCCATGGCCTCGAACACGCGCGCGAAGCCCGGGCGGCCGGCGTAGGGGCCGTCTTGCCCAAATGCGGTGGCGCGCAGGATCACTAGTCGGGGTTGCACCTCCCACAGCGTCTCGCGCGGCCATCCCCAGGCGTCAAGCGTGCCCGGGCGGAAGCTCTCGATCAGCACGTCGGACCGGGCCAGCAAGGCGCGGAACAAGGGCCGCGCACGGGGGTGGCGCAGGTCCAGCGTCAGCAGCTTCTTGTCGCGGTTGGTCACCTTCCACCAGAGCGAGCGGCCGTCCTTCAGGGGCGGGAAGTGACGCAGCCCGTCACCGCTGCCGGGCAATTCGATCTTCGTCACCTCGGCGCCATAGTCCGCCAGCAGAGCTGCGGCGCTGGGCGCCGCGACGATGGTGGAGATATCGAGGACCTTCAATCCGTGCAGGGGTCCGCTTTTGCCGCCCGGGCCAACGGGATCGGTCATCACAATGCAGGCCTCGCCCCGATCATCGGCGCTGCAGCGCGACGCCCTGCGCGATCAGCGTCTCGATCTGCGATTCGCTCAGCCCCGCCTCTCGCAGCACCGCCAGCGTGTTGGCGCCGATCTCCTGAGGTGCCTCACGGTAGGTAGCCGGGGTCCGGCTAAGCCGAATCGGCGAGGCCACCGAGCGGAAATCGCCGATGCGGGCCACCATGCCCCGGTGCTCAGTGTGTGGGTGGTTCAATGCCTCGACCACGTCATAGATGACGCCGCAGGGCACACCCACCGCGACCAGGCGCTTGAACAACGCCTGCGCCTCGAAGCGGTGGAAGACGGCCTCCAAGTCCTGCTTGAGCTCGAAGCGATGCACCGCCCGCTGGGCATTGGTAGCGTAACGGGGATCGCTCGCCAGTTCGGTGCGCTCCACGGCCTCGCACATGCGCTGGAATTGGCCGTTGTTGCCCACCGCGATATAGATCGGATCCGTCGCGGTGGCATAGGTGTCGTAGGGTGCGATGTTCGGATGGCCGTTGCCGGACCGGATCGGCGGCTTGCCGGTAAAAAGCGAGTTGATCGAATGCGGGTACAGCGAGAACAGGGCGTTGTCGTACAGCGCCGACTCGATGGACTGCCCCTTACCGCTACGCGCCCGTTCGTGCAATGCCAGCAGCACGCCGATCACGGCGCTAAGCCCCGTCGTTACGTCCACAATCGGCACGCCGACGCGGGTGGTCGCGCCTGTCGGCTCGCCGTTGATGCTCATGATCCCGCTGAGCGCCTGCACCGCCGCGTCGTAGCCAGGCAAACCGCCCAGCGGCCCCGTCGCGCCGAAGCCCGTAACGCGGCAATGGATCAGCCGGGGAAAGCGCACAGAGAGCACCTCGTCATAGCCCATGCCCCAGCGTTCCAGCGTGCCGACCTTGAAGTTTTCGATGAGCACGTCCGCGTTGGACAACAACTGCATCAGCACCTCGCGGCCCTGCGGCAGCGCGAGGTCCAGGCAGACCGTGCGCTTGTTACGGTTGATGCCCGCGAAGTAGGAAGCCATGCCGTCCTCGTTGAAGGGCGGGCCCCAGGTGCGTGTCTCGTCGCCCATGGGTCCTTCGATCTTGACCACGTCCGCGCCGTGATCGCCCAGGATCTGCGCGCACAGCGGGCCGCCCAGCACACGGGAAAGGTCAACGACCTTCAAACCATCCAGGGATGCCATGGCTCCAATCTCCGAAGTCGTGATGTTGCGTATGGATGTTCAATCGTCGCCGAGTGGCGGCAGTTCGGCCCCGACGCTCCAGCGGGCCGGCCTGCGCTCGCGCGCGGCGGTCACGCCTTCGACGGCCTCGGAGCGCATCTGCTGGGCGAAGACGAGGGCAGCGGCGTCCAGGTACGAACTCAAGGCTTCGGCCGGCTGACCGGCGAGCGCACGCATCTGCGCCAGCAGGCGCTTCGTGGCGGCTCCGGCCGCGGGTGCCGTGGCGACGATTCGCTTCAGGACCTCCCGCGCCAGCGGCGGCAGCGCCTCCTGCGATTCAGCGAGATAGTCCAGCACACCGATGCGGTAGGCCTCGGCAGCGTCGATTCGTTCGCCGGTGAGCATGAGACGGCGCGCCGTCTGCGCGCCCAGGCGCGCGCTGACGAAGGGCAGGATCTGGCCAGGCACCAGCCCAATGCCAGCCTCGGGAAAGCCGAAACGGGCCACAGGCGATCCGATGCAGATGTCCACCGCGCAGGCGAGGCCTGCCCCGCCGCCCATGGCGGGGCCGTGGACGCAGGCCACGGTCACCTTCGACGATTGGACGAGTCGGGTCAGGAATTCACCATAGCGCCGGTTGCCCACCGCAATGGGGTCGTTGCCGTCCGCACCCGGCTTGACTGCCAAGCGATCCGCGATATTGCCCAGATCACCACCGGCACTGAAGGCCTGACCCGATGCGGTGAAGAGGATCGCCCTCACCGCAGCCATGCCTTCGGCCCGATCGAGCGCCTGCATCAGCGCTTGGATCATGTCCGGGCCCAACGGATTTCTCGCCTCAGGTCGGTTAAGCTCGACGCGGAAAACCGCGCCGCACACGGCGGTGCGTACGAACGGCGCCTGCACGGCGGGTGGAGAAGAGATTCCGGTGCTCATGTCGATCCATTGCGAATGTTGAGAATCACGGACTGTTGCGGGTGGCTGCCGCGCTTTTTCACATGAGTTTTCGCAACCTCGACATTGGCCTGCTGCGTACCTTTGTGGCCGTGGCGGAAAAGGAAAACTTCGCCGTGGCAGCGGAGCGGGTGTTCCGCACACAGGCTGCGGTATCTCAGCAGATGCAGAAGCTGGAAGCGGCGCTCGGCCGAACCCTGTTCGAACGCGTCGGGCGCAGCAAGCGCCTGACCCCCGAGGGCAACCGCTTCCTGGATCATGCTCGGCGCATCGTGGGCCTGAACGACGAAGCCTATCGCGCAATGACCCAAAGGGACTACGACGAGCCGGTGCGGGTTGGGGCCTGCGCGGACGCCGTCGATTCGCTGGTGCCCGGGTACCTGGAGATGTGCGCCGAGGCATTTCCGGGTCTGCGCGTCGACATCCAGGTGGGTCGCAGCCGCTGGCTCACCTCGGCCTTGCGGCGCGGCGATATCGACCTGCTGGTCATGCTGGACCCGCTGCCGAACCCGGAGTTCGAGCAGGTCGTGCTGCGCACCTCGCCGGTGACGTGGATCGCAGGCGCCCGCCACCACCACCAGTCCGGGGCGCCTGTCCCGCTGGTGCTCATCGAGCGGGCCTGCCCCTTTCAAAGCATGGCAATCAAGGCGCTGTCGGATGCTGACATTCCCTGGCACGTCGCGTTTCAGACCTCGACGCTGGCAGGCATCCGTGCCGCGTTGCGCGCGGGCATGGGCGTCACGCCGCGCACCGTGGAAATGCTGGCGCCCGATCTGAAGGTGCTGGACCCGAACGCCGGCATGCCCGTGCTGCCGAGCATCAGCTACCGGCTCTATGCGCGCCCCGGCAAGCTCAGCGAGAGCGCTCTCGGCGTCAGCCGCCTGATCTCGCCGCGCTGAATGCAGCGCCGACTTCATGGCTGGCGCATGCCCGCGTCGGTGATGATCTTGCCCCACAGCTTGGTGTCGCGTCGCTGCAGTTCCAGCAGGTACCCGGGTGCGACCGGCGTCGGAAGCAGGCCCTTTGCGATGAGGAAGCTGCGCCCCTCGGGCGCGCCGAGGATTTCGCCGATCCAGCGCGCCAGCAGCTTGGCAGTCGGCTGCGCCGTCGACGCATTGGCGCTCCAGATCGCGATCCACGAACTGACGTCAAAGTCGGGAAAGCCGCTTTCCGCAAGCGTCGGCACGTCAGGCAGGGAAGGCGCGCGCTCGGCGCCAGAAATCGCCAGCGCGCGCACCGACGCAGCCTGGATCTGCGGCAGTGCAGTGACCATGTCGCACAGGTAGTAGTCGAACTGCCCGCCAAGCAAGTCCGTCATGGCCTGGCCGCTGTTCTTGTACGGGATGTTGACCGCATTGAGGCCGGCTCTCTGCCTGAACAGTTCGCCGCTGATGCGTCCGCCAACGTTGGCGCTGGCGAAGGACAGCTTGTTCTCGTCCCGCCTGGCCCAGGACAGGAACTCCTTGAAGTTTGCGGCCTGCACGCGCTTGGGATTGACCAGCAGCACGAAGGGCGTGCTGGCCATCGTCGCCAGCGGCGTGAAGTCCACCTCCGGATCGTAGGGAAGCTTACGGTAGATGGTGCTGTTGGCCGCGTGCGTTGACGAGCCCGACACCAGCAGCGTGTGGCTGTCGGTCGGCGCCCGGACCGCGGCCTCGGCGGCAATGTTGCCGTCGGCGCCAGCCTTGTTCTCGACCACCACCGGCTTGCCGGAGCGTTTGGACAGCGCCTCGCCCACGAAGCGCGCGATGCTGTCGGAGGCACCTCCCGCGCCGTAGGCCACGATGATGCGGACTGGCTTGTCAAGCTGCTCGGCAGCTGTGCCCGAGGCCGGCTGTGCGAAGGCACGCGGGGCCCACAAGCCGACGGCCAATAGCGCCATCAGCGCAATGCGGCGCAACCCGTTCGAGCGGGTGGGCGGGTCGTGACGGATCGTGTCGCCAGATCGATGTTCGGTTCGCATGGGGCGTGTCTCCTGGGTTCGTCGCAAGTCAATGAATGGCCCGCCCGTTCAGGGCGCGCCGGCAGCGCCTTCGGGGCGCAAGTCCGCAGGGCAATCGATATCCATGTCGAGCAGCATTTGGGCGTAGCACTTGCCCAGCGGATCGGAGCGCAGGCTGCACGAGCCTCCGCCCCCGAGCGCCTGCTCCAGCACGAAGTTGAAGGCTCCGATGCCGGGCAACTCGTGGCGCGTGACCGGGCCTTCGATCAGGTGCGCGAAGTAGTCGCGCACCCGCTCAGCAGTGGCCTGCTCGCGCACCACCGGCAACCAGGCCGGATCGCGCACCATCAACCCGACGTTGGCGTCGTTGCCCTTGTCGCCGCTGCGTCCGACGACCAGCGCGCCCAGCGGTACGCGCACGGTCGGCTGCATACCGTCCCGCAGCACCTCCTCCGTCACGACGCGCCGCTCCGGCGCGTCCTCCGCGGCACCGCGCCGCTCCGGTGCAGCCGCTGCCGCGGGCTCGACAGACTCAGCGCCCAACGGCACGTCCACCGGCAGAGCTGGGCCGCCGGTCATCTGCCACTGCACCTGCACGTCAGCCTTGGGCAGCAAGAAGGAGGCTGCGCGAATCACACTCTGGATGTCCGAGCGCCCGCCGAAGTGGCTTCGCGTGCCCGGCCCCATCGAAGTGCCCGCCGAAGCGGCCTCCTTTTGGAGAAAGGCCAGCGCGCGCTTGTCGGCATGCTGGGCGGCGATGCGCAGCACCACCTCCCGGCTCTCGCGCACGCGGCGATGCGGCCCGTACATCGACTCGGCGCCCAGCAGCTCCACCAAAGTGTCGCTGTAGTCTGCGTGGCCAGCCTCGGCCATCAGGCGGCGGCTGCGCGCCAGCAGGGCCTGAGCGGTGCGTTGGGCCTTCTCCATCGCACGCTGGCCGCGAATGGCCATCATCAGCGCGATCTGGTAGCCCTGCTGGTAGGTCGCCGTCACCTTGTAGCAGTCGCCCGGCGCGTTGCCCATAGCGCCACTGACGCGCACGCGGCCACCGCCGGCCTCGAAGCCCGGCAACTCCTCGATCTGCACCTCGGAGAAATCGCAGACGACGTCGGGCAGCGCATAAGCCCGTGGGTCGCCGATCTCGTAGAGCAACTGCTCGCCCACGGTCTGGCGCGTCACCAGTCCGCCGGCCCCAGCGGGCTGGTGAAGCTCGAACACGCCGTCCGCCGTCATGCGCACCAGCGGATAGCCGATGTCGGTCCAGTCCGGCACGCGCTCCCAGTCCGTGAACAGCCCGCCCGTGGCCTGCGCGCCACACTCCACCAGATGGCCCGCCAGGCTGGCCTGTGCCAGCCGGTCGTAGTCCTGCATCGACCAGCCGAATTCATGAATCGCAACACCTAGCATCGCTGCGCTGTCCACGCTGCGGCCGGTGACGACAACGTCGGCGCCGCCCGCCAGCGCCTGGGCGATGGGCAAGGCGCCGAGGTAGGCACTGGCCGACATCAGTCCAGGCAGCGTGGCATCGGCCGGCTCGCCGGGCCAAGGCCTGAAGCGGCTCCGCAGCGAGAGCACGTCGTCGCCGGAAACAGTGGCCACCTTCAGGTCCAGCCCCTGCTCGTGCGCCAGCGCCAGGATGGCGTCGCGGCAGCCCTCCGGATTCAGGCCGCCCGCGTTGGACACCAGCCGTACGCCCCGCGCTTTCAGTGCGCGCAGGTTCGGCTTGAGCGCCGCGGTGACGAAGTCCGTCGCATAGCCCAGCTCGGGCGAGCGCAGGCGTGCCCGCTGCAGGATCGCCATGGTCGTCTCGGCCAAGTAGTCGAAAACCAGGTAGCCCAGGTCGGGCTCCTGCAGCAATTGCGGCACGGCGATCTGCGAGTCGCCCCAGAACCCCGAGGCACCGCCGATCACGATCGCACGGCCGGCCTGTACTCGCGGGTCCATCATGACTCTTCCTCCGGCTCGGTGGACGCAGCCTCGGCGCTCACCTCGACCAGCACCTGGCCAGCGTTGAGCTGCATGCCCGCCTGGCCCAGCACACGCGCGACGCGGCCCGCGCGCGGCGCCACCAACGGCATTTCCATCTTCATGGACTCCAGCACGGCCAGCGTCTGGCCGCGCTCGACTGCATCGCCCTCGGTGACCATCACAGCGATCACACGCCCGCTCATCGGCGCCCGCACGCTACCTTCGCGGGATTCGCCCCCATCGGCCCCGAACCGAGTCAACCGCCTGAACACGAAGGTATCTGCACCGTCCTGCAGCCACCATTCGTCGCGCTGTGGCGAGTAGCACGCCAGTTGGCGATACACGCCGTTCACGGCCAGCCCGAGGGTGCCGCCCCGGGTACCTGCAGCGGGCTCCCAGAACAGGTTACCGATGGAGTACGCCACCTCCTCGACCTTCGCCTCGGCGCGCCGATTGCCGTGCGCAGCCATTGGCGCGCCGCTATGCAGGCGCATGCACAACTCGCCTGCCACTGCTGATGGCCGCAGCTCGGCGGCGCATGGCTCACCCCCGTCAAGCGCCTGCGTCACATCCACGAGCCACACGACGCGCGTTTGCGTGGGACCGCTCGGTAGCCCCTCCCGATCCTGCGCCGCGGGGCCGGCCGCGCCTGACAGCAACACCGCCGCCGCCGTGCGCGAATGTGACGTGGGTTGTGCGCGCCACTCCGGCGACGCGGCGTCTTCCCGTCCCAGGAAGTCCGTTGTAACGGCACCGGCTGCGAAGCGTGGATGGCGCAGGCAGCGCGCCAGCAGGCCGAGGTTGGTGCGCACGCCCAGCAGCGCCGTGCGCTCGCAGGCCCGAGCCAGGCGGGACGTGCTCTCGTCGCGCGTCTCGCCCCAGGCCATGAGCTTGGCTACCATCGAATCGTATGCGGAGCCAATCTCCATGCCGGCCTCCAGCGCGCTGTCGACGCGGATATCGGGCGCGGGGCGCCACAGGCCGACGCGCCCCACCTGAGGCAGGAAGCCGGCGGCGGGATCTTCGGCGCACAGGCGCACCTCGATGGCATGGCCGCGCAGGCGCACGTCGTCCTGCGCCAGCGCGAGCCGCTCGCCCCTGGCGATGCGAAGTTGCTGCTCCACCAGGTCCAGACCCGTCACCAATTCGGTGACGCCATGCTCGACCTGCAGGCGCGTGTTCATCTCCATGAAATAGAAGCGCCCCCTGCTGTCGAGCAGGAATTCAAGCGTGCCCGCCCCGGTGTAGCCGATGGCCTCACAGGCACGCACCGCGACCTCGCCCATCACGCGGCGCAATTCGTCGGTCACCGCGGGCGAAGGTGCCTCTTCGATCACCTTCTGGAAGCGGCGCTGTGTCGAGCAGTCGCGTTCGCCCAGATGCAGGCAGCGGCCGTGCGTGTCGCACAGCACTTGGATCTCGATGTGCCGTCCACCCTCGATGGCGCGCTCGATGATGATCTCGTCGGAGCCGAACGCGCCCACCGCCTCGGAGCGCGCCTGGCGCAAGGCGCCGGGCAGATCCGCAGCATCGCGCACCACGCGCATGCCGCGCCCGCCACCGCCCGCCGCAGCCTTCAGGATGATCGGATAGCCGATGCGCTCGGCCGCCGCGAGCGCCTGTAGCTCCGTGGTGCAGCCCTGCTCGCCCGGCACGGTCGGCACCCCCGCCGCGATCATTGCCGCCTTGGCCTGGGCCTTGTTGCCCATCAGTGCGATGACCCGGGCCGACGGGCCGACGAAGGTCAAGCCCGCATCGGCGACCCCCTGCGCGAATGCCGCATTCTCGGACAGGAAGCCGTAGCCCGGATGGATGGCCTGGGCGCCACTGCGCAGGCAGGCCTCGATGAGCGCCGGCGCATCGCGGTAGCTGCGGACCGCCTCGGCCGGGCCGATCCGCACTGCCTCATCGGCCGCGCGTACGTGCGGGCTGCGGGCATCGGCATCAGAGTAGACCGCGACAGTCCGCAAGCCAAGCCGGTGCGCACTGCGCAGCACTCGCAACGCGATCTCGCCTCGGCTGGCGACGAGCAGTGTGTCGAAGCACATGTGACGCCTCCGCGCTCAGGCCGAGCGCTTCGGCAAGGTGCCCATGTGCTTGCAGATGATCGTCAGCATGATCTCGTCGGCGCCGCCGCCGATGGAGATCAGCCGCAGATCGCGCCAGGCGCGCGAAACTTTGTTTTCCCAGGTGAAGCCCATGCCGCCCCAGTACTGCAGGCACGAATCGGTCACCTCGCGGCACAGCCGGCCGGCCTTAAGCTTGGCCATCGAGGCCAGTTCGGTCATGTCGCCGCCCGCCATATGTACCTGCGCCGCGCGGTAGATGACCGAACGCAGCAGTTCCACCTCAGTCTTCAGCTCGGCCAATCGGAAATGCACCGACTGGTTGTCAAGGATCGAGCGCCCGAAGGCCTTGCGTTGACGCGTGTATTCGATGGTCTCGTTGATGACGTTGGACAGTGCGGTCACGCGGCGCGTGGCGCCGCTCAAACGCTCTTCCTGGAACTGGCGCATCTGATACGTGAAGCCCATGCCTTCTTCGCCGATGCGGTAGCGCTGCGGCACGCGGACCTCGTCGAAGAAGACCTGCGCCGTGTCGGACGACCACATGCCGACCTTCTTGATCTTGTTCATCGTGAGGCCGGAGTGCAGCTTGCCGTTCTCGCGCAGCGGCAGGCAGATCAGCGACTTGTTGCGGTGCGCGTTACCTTCGCTGGTGTTGGCCAGTAGGCACATCCAGTCGGCCTGCAGGCCGTTGGTAATCCACATCTTGGAGCCATTGATCACATAGTCGTCGCCGTCCTTGCGCGCCGTTGTCTTGAGCGAGGCCACGTCCGAGCCGGCGCCCGATTCGGACACCCCCAGACACACCACGAAGTCTCCCGCCACGGTGGGCTTGAGGAACGTCTTGCGCAGTTCGTCGGAGCCAAAGCGCGCCAGCGCCGGGGTAGCCATGTCGGTCTGCACGGCGATGGCCATGCCGACACCGCCCGCGCTGATGCCGCCGATGGCCTCGCAGAAGGCAATCTCGTAGGAGTAGTCCAGCCCCATGCCGCCGAACTCCACGGGCTTGTTCACGCCAAGGTAGCCGGCGCGGCCGAGCTTCTTGAATACCTCGTGCGCAGGGAAGATCTCATCGGCCTCCCACTGCTCGACGTGCGGCTCGATCTCTCGTTCGATCAGCTTGCGCACGCTGTCCTGCAGTGCGACGTGCTCAGGGGTCATCATGAAGCGTTGTCTCCTCAAAAAACTGAAATGGCGTGGGCCCGGCCGTGTGCCGCTGGCGACACGTGGCGCGGTGCCTCCGTGGCTATAGGCGAGCCACGCCGAACTGCATCGGTTGCACGCTCCGACAGGCGGCCTGATCCGCGGTCGTCAGCGCCATGCCCAGCCAAGCGCGGGTCTCCCTGGGGTCGATGACTCCGTCGTCCAGCAGCAGGCTGCTGGTGTGGATCGCGCTGGACTGTCGCTCGAAGGTGGCGACGATGCCGCGGCTCTCGGCCTCGATCGCCTGCTCGTCGGCTGGGCGCCCGCTGCGGCGAGCGGCGTTCTCGGCAACCAGACGCATGGTCATCGCCGCCTGCTCGCCGCCCATGACGGCGGTACGCGCGTTGGGCCATGAAAACAGAAAGTCTGGGCGGAAGGCGCGGCCGCACATGCCGTAGTTGCCGGCGCCGAAGGAAGAGCCGCACAACACCGTCAGGCGCGGCACCGGCGCATTCGACAGCGCCTGGATCAGCTTGGCGCCGTGCTTGATCATCCCGGCCTGCTCATGCTCGCGTCCGACCATGAAGCCGGTGATGTTCTGCAGGAAGACGAGGGGTCTGCCCAGTTGCACGCATGATTGGATGAACTGGGCGGCCTTGGTCGAACCGTCGCAGTCGAGCGGCCCGTTGTTGCTCAGGATGCCGACGGCATGACCCTGGACGCTGGCGTGGCCGCACAGGGTGTGTGGACCGTACGCGGCCTTGAACTCGCGAAAGCGCGAGCCGTCAACGATGCGCGCAATCACCTCGCGCATGTCGACCGGCGTACGCAGGTCGGCCGGCATCAGCTCCAGCAGGCCGTCTGCGGATGCGATGGGTTCGTCCCATCCGGCCATTGCGGCCTCGTCGCGCCAGCCAATGGTATCCACCACCTCTCGCAGGCGCGCGATGCCATCCAGGTCGTTGTCGGCCACATGGTCTGCCAGTCCGGAAATGCTGGCGTGCATGTCAGCACCGCCCAACTCCTCGTCGCTGGCCTCCTCGCCAGTAGCCGCGCGCAGCAACGAAGGTCCCGCAAGGTAGGCATGCGCCTGCCGGCGCACCATGATCACGTGGTCGGAAAGCCCCGGCAGATAGGCGCCGCCGGCTGCCGACGAGCCGTGGATGAGCGACACCACCGGAATCCCGGCAGCGGACAGCCGCGCCAGGTTGTAGAACATGCCGCCGCCGACAACGAAACGCTCCACCCGGTACTTGCGCAGGTTGCCGCCTGCGCTCTCCACCAACTGCACGAAGGGCAGCTTCTGCGCCAACGCGATCTCTTGCGCGCGGATCAGCTTCTGCCCGGTCAGCGCCTGCATGGCACCGGCGCTGATGCCCGAGTCGTTTACCGCCACCATGCAGCGCACGCCCTCGATGTGGCCAATGCCGACGATCAGCGCTGCCCCAGGGATGCTGGTGGCCGGGTCCGGATCCTCCAAGCCGCAGTAGCCGCACAGACTCATCAGCTCGAAGAATGGCCGGTTGGCGTCCAGCAGGTGCGCCAGGCGCTCCCGCGGCAGCAGCTTGCCTTTGGCGTGGAAGGCCTCGGCCGCACGCGCCGACTTGTCGACGGCCCGTTGCTCAAGGGCTCGCACTTCGCCAATCAGGGCGAGCATCCGTTCGCGGTTGCGTTCACTTGCGGAACGCGGGCGATCCGTGGATGTCGGCGGAGTGTCGTCGTGTTTCATCATGTCGATTCGAGCCAGCGATGACCTGCTTTTCGAAGCGAATGATGGGACGGTTCTCGCGCTGCATCCAATTAGAAGTGTGGCGCGACTAGATAAGCTTCTCTTATGTTTTGAATGCGCCTCCGACTGGCGCTGATGCGTAGACGCTTCCCTGCATTTGGCCAGCGGTCCCGGTTGACTCCCAATCGATCCGAGCCACACGGCGCACTGAGAACGACCTCGCTTCTCGTCTCTCGCCTTTGCCGCGCCAACCGTAACGTCGTTCCGAGCGAGCACCAGCCACCGCGCAGCTTGGCAGGGGCGAGCGATGGGCGGCCCGCGCAGACCCTCAGGCCCGCGGCGGCGCGATCATCGCCGCGTGTCAGCCTAGCGACTTCGGCATCCAGCGCACCCGCACGCCACCCTCCTCACCCCTTCAACACCTTGTCCACCCTCGCCCCCCGCAGCCTGAAGGCATCGGGCATCCGCGAGCCCAGCAGCGGGCGCAGGTACAGGCGGAAGGCGTCGGTCACGTCGGTGCCGCTGGCGGTGATGAACTCGTCTTCCATCGTGCGCGTCTTGCCGGCCACGGCGTCCAGCGGCAGCAGTTCGTAGTCGGCCGAATAGAAGCCGGTGCGCTTGATGGCCACCGAGCCGTCGCCGTGTTTGCCGTTGACACCCCAGAAGGCGTATTGCACCGCCTTCTCGCCGACCTCGCGGGCCTCGCGCTGGTCGACGTCGGAGACGCAGCCGACGAAGCTGCGCTGCAGGTAGCCGAAGGTGTCGCCGCGCACGCGCTTGATCTTGAGCTTGGACTTGATCTCGTCGCACAGCAGGTCGGCCAGCGCGCCGCTGCCCGAGAGCTGCACGTTGCCGTGGGCGTCGCGCTCCAGGTCCTTGGCCAATTGCTCGGCGATGCTCTTGCCCGCGGCGTCGTGGATGCCTTCGCTCACCGCGATCACGCAGCGCCCGTGGCGCTCGTACGTGGCCTTCACGTCGGCCAGGAACTTGTCCAGCTCGAACACGCGCTCGGGCAGGTAGATGAGGTGCGGGCCGTCGTCGGGAAACTTCTTGCCCAGGGCGCTGGCCGCCGTCAGAAAGCCCGCGTGGCGCCCCATCACCACGCCCACGTAGACGCCGGGCAGCGCCGCGTTGTCGAGGTTGGCGCCGGCGAAGGCCTGGGCCACGAAGCGCGCCGCGCTGGGAAAGCCCGGCGTGTGGTCGTTGTGCACCAGGTCGTTGTCGATGGTCTTGGGGATGTGGATGCAGCGCAGCGGGTAGCCGGCCTTGCGCGCCTCGTCGGCGATGATGCGCACGGTGTCGCTGCTGTCGTTGCCGCCGATGTTGAAGAAGTGCTCGATGCGGTGCGCCTGCAGCACCTTGAACATCTCCTGGCAGTAGGCCAGGTCGGGCTTGTCGCGCGTGCTGCCCAGTGCCGCGGCCGGCGTGTCGGCCACCAGCTCCAGGTTGTGGCTGGTTTCCTGCGTCAGGTCGATGAAGTCTTCGTTGACGACGCCGCGCACGCCGTGGCGGGCGCCGTAGACGCGCGTCACCTCGCGGAAGCGCCGCGCTTCGAGCACCACGCCCACCAGCGACTGGTTGATCACCGCGGTGGGGCCGCCGCCCTGGGCGACGAGGATCTTGCCGGACGACATTAGAGAGCACCTCCTGAAAGCATTGTGCGCCCGCGTGCCGCTGAAGCCGCAGACCTATGATGACCGCATCGTCCGCTTGTCTGCCGAGGCCTTCATGAGCGCCGTCCTGCAACTCCAGCCCAGTGCTTCCGACCAGCCCCTGCGCGCCGCCTTCGCGCGCTTGCTGGCCGGCTTCGAGGCCGAGCGCGACCCCAGCCTGGCCGTGCGGCTGGACCGGCTGCAGCGGCTGGACGCCATGCTCACGCGCATGGCGCCCGCGATGCTGCAGGCCGTGTCCGACGACTTCGGCCACCGCCCGCCCGAGGTGACGCGGCTGGCCGACATCCTCCCGGTGCAGATGACGCTGCGCCACACGCGCCGCCACCTGCGCCGCTGGATGAAGACGCGGCGCATGCCCACCGCGCTGGTGCAGCGCCCGGGCTGGAACCGGCTGATGCGCCAGCCGCTGGGCGTGGTGGGCATCGTCAGCCCCTGGAACTACCCCGGCATGCTGGCGCTGACGCCGGCCATCGCGGCGCTGGCCGCCGGCAACCGGGTGATGATCAAGCCCTCCGAGATCGGCCCGCGCTTCGCCGAGCTGCTGCGCGAGCAGGTGGCGCAATCGTTCTCGGCCGACGAGATGGTGGTGATCACCGGCGACGCCGAGCTCGGCCGCGCCTTCGTCGCGCTGCCCTTCCACCACCTGCTGTTCACCGGCTCCACCGCGGTGGGCCGCCAGGTGGCGCTGGCGGCGGCGGCCAACCTGACCCCCGTCACGCTGGAACTGGGCGGCAAGTCGCCGGCCATCCTGTCGGCCAGCTGCGCGCTGGAACGCAGCGTGCAGCGGCTGGTGGCCGGCAAGCTGCTCAACGCCGGGCAGACCTGCATCGCGCCCGACTACGTGCTGCTGCCGCGCGCGCGCGTCGACGACTTCGTGGCCGCGGTGCAGCGCGCGCACGCCGCGCTCTACCCGACGGTGGCCGCCAACCCCGACTACACCAGCATCGCCACCGAGCGCCACTACCGCCGGCTGCTGGCGCTGCTGGACGACGCCAAGGCGCAGGGCGCCACCGTGTTGCCGGCGCATGCCGAAGCGCCGTCAGACGCCACGCGCAAGCTGCCGCTGCAACTGGTGCTGCAGCCGCGCGCCGGCATGCGCGTGATGCAGGAGGAGATCTTCGGCCCCATCCTGCCGGTGCTGACCTACGAGCGCATCGACGAAGTGATCTCGTACGTCAACGGACACGACCGCCCGCTGGCGCTGTACTGGTTCGGCGACGACGGCGCCGAGCGCGAACAGGTGCTGCGCCAGACGCTGGCCGGCGGCGTGACGGTGAACGACACGCTGTGGCACATCGTGCAGGAAGACCTGCCCTTCGGCGGCGTGGGCGCCAGCGGCATGGGGGCGTACCACGGCGAATGGGGCTTCCGCGCCTTCAGCAAGGAAACCGGCGTCTACCACCAGAGCCCGTGGTCGGCCAGCAAGCTGCTGTTTCCGCCGTACGGCCGCACCTTCGAGCGGCTGACCGCGATGCTGCGCCGCATCGGCTGACGGCCCGGCGGCTCGGCGCCCCGGCGGCGGCCCGGTCGCAGCCGTAACCGGCCGACACGGGCGCTTACCAACGCCGACGCATTTCTTCACCTGCGGCGGCGCCGATCCGCTGCAATGCGCGGGCCTTCGAAGCTGCCCGCGCCGCCTTGCCGGCGCCCGCCTCATGAACCTCGCCGCATCGCGCGGCCGGGCGCGCCGCCCCGGCCTTGGCATCGCCTTGAGCGTCGCCCGACGCTTCACCTCGTGCATCCTGCTGGCCGCCGCGTGCGCGGTGCCGGCGCAGGCGCAGTCCACCACCGCCACGACCGCCACGCCCACCGCCGGCCGCCTCATCGTGCGCGCCTACGGCAGCGTGGCCGCCGGCGTGTGGCCGGAGATGGAGGTGCGCCTCAACGGCGTCTCGCTCGGCAAGACCACGGTCGGCTCGGCCGCACCTACCGACTATGTGTTCAGCGCCAGCGGCCTGGCGGCCGGCGCCAAGGTCGACGTGGTCTTCACCAACGACGCCGCCGTCGGCGGCCAGGACCGCAACCTGTACGTGATGACGCTCAGCGACGGCAGCACCACCGTGCTGCCCACGCTGCCCGGCGCGCTGATCGACCGCGGCAGCGGCGCCAAGGCCTTCGACGGGCTGGACACGGTGGCCGCCCAGTCGGGCATCTACTGGTCGGGCGCGCTGCGCCTGACCTGGCCGGCACCGTCGTCGAGCAGCGCCAACCTGGCGGCCCGCGCCGCGGCGGCGCGCTTCCTGCTGCAGGCCAGCTTCGGGCCGACGCCGGCCGGCATCGACCAGCTTGCCGCCAGCACGCCGGCGCAGTGGATCGCCAGCCAGATGGCGATCGCCTACAAGAGCGACTTCGTCAGCCACGTGCAGGCCAAGTGGAACCAGGGCGCCGACTACCGCCCCGGTGGCAGCAACTACACCGATAGCTGGGTGGGCGAACGCTTCTGGGCCACCGCCGCCACGGCGCCCGACCAGTTGCGCAAGCGCATGGCCTTCGCGCTGCACCACATCCTGATGGCGTCGCAGAACGACTCCAACCTCTACAACCACTCGCGCGCCTACGCGCGCTACCTCGACATCCTGAACCAGCACGCCTTCGGCAACTACCGCGCGCTGCTGGAAGAGATCGCGCTCAGCCCGGCGATGGGCATCTACCTCTCGCACCTGCGCAACCGCAAGGAAGACCCGGCCAGCGGCCGCGTGCCCGACGAGAACTTCGCGCGCGAGCTGATGCAGCTGTTCACCATCGGCCTGGCCGAGCTCAACGCCGACGGCACGCCGAAGACCGACGCCGCCGGCAAGGCGATCGAGACCTACGGCAACGCCGACGTGATGGCGCTGGCCAAGGTGTTCACCGGCTGGTCGTGGGCCTTCCCCGACAACCAGCTCACCGAGAACCGCTTCCGCTGGGGATGGCCCGACTACAAGCTGGGCAGCGACACGCAGATCGACCTGCAGCGCATGAAGTTCTACCCCGGCCAGGGCTCGACTGCGGAAGTCAAGCTGTTCGCCGGCAAGCGTTGGGGCGTGACGATTCCCGCCGGCACCGAGGCCAACGCCAAGCTGAAGATCGCGCTCGACACGCTGTTCAACCACCCCAACGTCGGGCCCTTCGTCGGCCGCCAGCTGATCCAGCAGTTCGTCACCAGCGCGCCCAGCACGGCCTACGTCGCGCGCGTGGCGGCGGCCTTCAACGACAACGGCGCCGGCGTTCGCGGCGACCTGGCCGCCGTGCTGCGCGCCGTGCTGCTGGACGCCGAGGCGCGCAACGCGCCGGCGGCCACCAGCGGCAAGCTGCGCGAGCCGGTGCTGCGCGTCACGCAGTGGCTGCGCGCCTTCAACGCCACGTCGGCCAGCGGCCAGTACATGCTGGCCTGGGAGCTGGACGCGCAAGGCCAGCGCATCTGGCGCGCGCCCTCGGTGTTCGGCTGGTTCCGCCCCGGCTACGTGCCGCCGGGCACGGCCTTCGCGGCGCGCCAGGCCACGGCGCCGGAGTTCCAGCTGGCCAACGAAAGCAGCAGCGCCGCCTGGGTCAACCAGGCCGAGGCGATGGTCGGCTGGGGCATGGGCTGGAACGGCAGCGGCGCCGACGCGGTGGCCTCGTACGCGGCGCAGCAGTCGCTGGCGGCGGCCGGCAACGTGGGCGCGCTGCTCGACAACCTGAACGTGCTGCTGCTCGCCGGCCGCATGTCGGGCGAGCTGCGGCGCGACGTGCTGGACGCCATCGGCAGCGTCGGCGGCAACGACGCCGCCAGCCACCTCAACCGGGCGCGCCTCGCGGTCTACCTGCTGATGGCCTCGCCCGAATTCCTGGTTCAACGCTAACTCACGACATCAGCGACACCATGAACGCTTCCCGACGCCAACTCCTGCGCGCCGCCAGCGGCCTGGCCGCCGCGCTGCCCGGCGCGCGCGCGCCGCTGTCGCTGGGCCTGGCCGGCCTGGCCGCGCTGGCGGCGCAGTCGTCACGCGCCGCCAACACCGGCGGCGGCTACCGTGCGCTGGTCTGCCTGTTCATGAACGGCGGCAGCGACAGCCACAACTGGGTGCTGCCGATCGATGCCACGGGCTACGCGCAATACGCCGCCGCGCGCGGCGACCTGGCCTGGCCCACGGCGCGGCTGCAGGCCATCGCCAGCACGCGGCAGGCCGCCGGCCGCGCCTTCGGCATGCCGGTGGAGCTGCAGCCGCTGCGCAACTGGTACGAAGCCGGCCGCGCCGCGGTGCTGGCCAACGTGGGGCCGCTGCTGCGCCCGGTGACCAAGGCCGAGTTCCAAGCCGGCAGCGGGCTGCCGCCCAAGCTGTTCTCGCACAACGACCAGCAGTCGACCTGGCAGTCGCTATACCCCGAAGGCGCGGCCAGCGGCTGGGGCGGGCGCATGGGCGACCTGCTGATGGCGGCCAACGCCTACCCGGTGTTCACCGCGCTGTCGGCCAGCGGCAATGCGATCTTCCTGTCGGGCAGCCAGGTCACGCAGTACCAGGTCAGCGGCGACGGGCCGGTGGCGGTGAAAGGGCTGTCGGCCAACTGGATGTTCGGCAGCAACACGCTCAAGCCCATCCTGCAGCGCGTGGTGACGCGCGGCGGCCAGAGCGACTTCGACAGCGAGTACGGCCGCGTGATGCAGCGCTCGATCGACACCGCGGCCACGCTGCAGACGGCGCTGTCGGCCGTCAGCGTGCCGGCGCTGGCCACCACTGCCGTCACGCTGGGCGCGGCGCCGGCCATCACGCCGGCCAACGAGAGCCTGGCCAAGCAGTTGCGGCTGGTGGCGCGGCTGATCGGCGCCGGCCAGCAGCTGGGCATGCAGCGCCAGGTGTTCATGGTCTCGCTCGGCGGCTTCGACACGCACAATAACCAGATGTCGCAGCAGCCGGCGCTGATGGCGCGGGTGGCGCTGTCGGTGGACTACTTCCTCGGCGCGCTGCAATCGCTGGGGCTGCTGAACAACGTGCTGCTGTTCACCGCGTCTGACTTCGGCCGCACGCTGGTGAGCAACGGCGACGGCAGCGACCACGGCTGGGGATCGCACCACTTCGTAGCCGGCGGCGCGGTGAAGGGGCGCGACATCTACGGCACGTTCCCGCTCACCGCCACCGGCACCGCCGACGACGTGGGCTCGGGCCGGCTGCTGCCCAGCACCTCGGTGACGCAACTCGCCGCGACGCTGGGCGGCTGGCTGGGCCTGAGCGCCAGCGAGCAGGCGACGGTGCTGCCGGGCCTGGGCAACTTCCCGTCGGCGGCGCTGGGGATGGTCTGATCCGCTCCGGGCTCGGGCACGGTCATCGCGCGGATTCGCCTGAAGCCTCGGGGTGCTTTGATCGGTGGTTCTTCGCGTGCCAACGCCCCCGGCGGGGTTTCGTGCCCGCGGCAGACTGTTCACCGCCCAAGCGAGACGGTACCGCGTCACGCTGGACCACCAGCCATCGGCATGCCACGCTCCTTGCGCCTGAAGAGCGGACGGTGGTCGAGCGTGACGCCGCTCGCGACGCGCCGCTGGTGAACAGTCGGCGCTGTCGAGCAAGGCTTTGCGAGAACTGTCACCACCACCGGCCGGAGCGCAGCGACCGATCACCGAAGAACGAGCCGGGGGTGTTGCATTGAAGGTGCTTTCTTTGCCTACTTTCTTTGCACCAGCAAAGAAAGTAGGTCGGCCGCGGGGACGAAACCCCGCCGGGGGCCTGCGCACGCGAAGAAAGCCCGCTCAACGCCCCGCGCGATCCGCAGGCTCAGCCACGTGCACTTCCAGCATCGCCCGGTGCTCCGTCACCGCCCGCAGCACCAGCGGCCGCAGCCCCTCGCCACCGGTCTCGACCACATGCGCCAGCAAGGCCGCACGCATGCGCGGCTCCCAGAACTTGCGCAGGTGCACGGCCGTCTCGCGGGCGCCTTCGTCGGCGTCGGGCATCGACTCGAAGAACTCGGCGATGCGGTTGGCCATGTGCAGCAGGTTGTCGATGTCCATGGTCTCAAAGGCCGAAGCGCTCGGGGAAGGTGTAGGCGACGAAATCGTTGCCGCGCACGAAGCCGGCCAGCGCCAGGCCGCCGTCGCGCGCCGTCTGCACGGCCAGCGCGGTAGGCGCGGAGACCGCGGCCAGCGCGCCGGCGCCGGCCACCGCGGCCTTCTGCACCATCTCGAAGCTGGCGCGGCTGGTAATGCAGATGAAGCCTTGCGCGGCGTCGACGCCCGCGCGCAGCATCGCGCCGACCAGCTTGTCCAGCGCGTTGTGGCGGCCCACGTCTTCGCGCACGATCAGCACCGCGCCGTCGACGGCGCACCAGGCGGCGGCGTGGCTGGCGCCGGTGAGCTGCTGCACGGCCTGCGCGCGGCGCAGTTCGCGCTGCGCGCGGCCCGGCGCCTGCGGCGGCAGGCGGACGACGGGCACTTTCGCCGCGCCGGGCAGCGCGCGCCGCACCTCGGCCAGGCTGTCGGTGCCGCACAGGCCGCAGCCGGTGCGGCCGGCCAGCGTGCGGCGGCGCTCCTTCAGCCGCCACTCGCAAGCCGACGCCACTTCGAGCTGCAGTTCCAGCCCGTCCGGCACTTCGTGCACGTCCACGCCGTACAGCTCGGCGGGGCTGGCCAGCAGGCCTTCGGTCAACGCGAAGCCGAGCGCGAAGTCTTCCAGGTCGGCGGGGCTGGCCATCATCACCGCGTGCGAAATGCCGTTGAACACCAACGCCACCGGCACCTCGTCGGCCACGGTGTCGCCCTGGCGTTGCGCGCGGCCGCCGCGCCAGGCGGTGACCTCGACGGGGCGCACGCCGGCAGGCATCAGCGCCGCGTCCGCCGGCTTCACTTGCCCACCACCGCGGCGCCGGCGCGCCGGCCCTGGTCCAGCAGGTCCAATTGCTGACGGTTGAAGTCAGCGTACTGGCGCTGCCACTCGGAAGGCTGCATCACCTTGTTGACCTGCACCGCCGTCACCTTGTACTCGGGGCAGTTGGTGGCCCAGTCGGAGCTGTCGGTGGTGATCACGTTGGCGCCCGACTCGGGGAAGTGGAAGGTGGTGTAGACCACGCCGGGCTGCATGCGGTCGCTGATGACGGCGCGCAGCACGGTCTGGCCGGCGCGGCTGGCCACGCCCACCCAGTCGCCATCGGCAATGCCGCGTTCTTCGGCGTCGTGGGCGTGGATCTCCAGGCGGTCTTCGTCGTGCCAGTGCACGTTGTGCGTACGCCGCGTCTGCGCGCCCACGTTGTACTGGCTGAGGATGCGGCCGGTGGTCAGCAGCAGCGGGTAGCGGGCGTTGACCTTCTCTTCGCTGGCCACGTACTGCGTGTTGAAGAAGCGGCCCTTGCCGCGCACGAAATGGCCGACGTGCATCAGCGAGGTGCCGGCTTCCGCGGTGTCGTCGTTGCAGGGCCATTGCACGCTGCCCAGCCGGTCGATCTTCTCGTAGGTGACGCCGGCGAAGCTGGGCGTCAGCGCCGCGATCTCGCGCATGATGTCCTCGGGGTGCGCGTAGTTCATCGGGTAGCCCAAGGCGTTGGACAGCAGCACCGTCGCTTCCCAGTCGCCCACGCCGGCCAGCGGCGGCATCACCTGGCGCACGCGGCTGATGCGGCGCTCGGCGTTGGTGAAGGTGCCGTCCTTCTCCAGGAAGCTGCTGCCCGGCAGCAGCACGTGGGCGTACTTGGCGGTCTCGTTGAGGAAGATGTCCTGCACCACCAGGCAGTCCAGCGCCGACAGCGCCGCCGCCACGTGCTGGGTGTTGGGGTCGGACTGCACGATGTCCTCGCCCACGCAGTACAGGCCCTTGAAGCTGCCGGAGAGCGCCGCCTCGAACATGTTGGGGATGCGCAGGCCCGGCTCGGGGTCGAGCGTCACGCCCCAGGCGGCCTCGAAGCTGCTGCGCACCGTCGTGTCGCTGATGTGGCGGTAGCCCGGCAGCTCGTGCGGGAAGCTGCCCATGTCGCAGCTGCCCTGCACGTTGTTCTGGCCGCGCAGCGGGTTCACGCCCACGCCTTCGCGCCCGACCATGCCGCAGGCCATGGCCAGGTTGCAGATGCCGATCACCATGGTCGAGCCCTGCGCATGCTCGGTGACGCCCAGGCCGTAGTAGATGGCCGAGTTGGGGCCGGCGGCGAACAGCCGCGCCGCGCCGCGCACCTCGGCCGCCGGCACGCCGGTCTCGGCCTCGAAGGCCTCGGGCGAGTTCTCGGGCCGGGCGACGAAGGCGCGCCATTCGTTGAAGCTCTTCAGGTCGCAACGCTCATTGACGTAGGCCTCGTTCACCAGGCCTTCGGTGACGACGACGTGCGCCATCGCGGTGATCACCGCGACGTTGGTGCCGGGCTTGAGCGCCAGGTGATGCTGCGCGCTGACGTGCGGCGCGCCGACCAGCTCGATGCGCCGCGGGTCGACGACGATCAGCTTCGCACCTTGGCGCAGGCGCTTCTTCATGCGCGAGGCGAACACCGGGTGCGCGTCGGTCGGGTTGGCGCCGATCACCATGATGACGTCGGCTTGCTCCACCGACTTGAAGGTCTGCGTGCCGGCCGAGGTGCCGAAGGTCTGCCCCATGCCGTAGCCGGTGGGCGAATGGCAGACGCGGGCGCAGGTGTCGACGTTGTTGGTGTTGAAGGCCGCGCGCACCAGCTTCTGCACGAGGTAGGCCTCTTCGTTGGTACAGCGCGACGAGGTGATGCCGCCCACCGAGTCCTTGCCGTGCTGGGCCTGGATCGCCTTGAAGCGCGTGGCCGCGAAGTCGATCGCCTCGGGCCAGCTCACCTGGCGCCAGGGGTCGGTGATCTTCTCGCGCACCATCGGCTGGGCGATGCGGTCCTTGTGCGTCGCGTAGCCCCAGGCGAAGCGGCCTTTCACGCAGGCGTGGCCTTCGTTGGCCTTGCCGTCCTTCCACGGCACCATGCGCACGACGGTATTTCCTTTCATCTCCGCTTTGAAGCCACAGCCCACGCCGCAATAGGCGCAGGTGGTGATCACGCTGTGCTCGGCCTGGCCGAGTTCGATGACGGTCTTTTCCTGCAGCGTGGCCGTCGGGCAGGCCTGCACGCAAGCGCCGCAGGACACGCATTCGCTGTCCATGAAGGGCTGGTCCTGGCCCGGCGAGACGCGGCTGTCGAAGCCGCGGCCGCTGATGGTGAGCGCAAAGGTCCCTTGCGTCTCTTCGCAGGCGCGCACGCAGCGGTTGCAGACGATGCACTTGGCCGGGTCGAACGTGAAGTAGGGGTTGGACTGGTCCTGCTTGGCGTCGCAGTGGTGGGCGCCCGCGATCCCGTCGACGGCTTGGGCGCCCACGCCGTAGCGCACCGCGCGCAGGCCGGTGACGCCGGCCATGTCCTGCAACTCGCAGTCGCCGTTGGCGGCGCAGGTCAGGCAGTCCAGCGGGTGGTCGCTGATGTAGAGCTCCATCACGCCCTTGCGCAGGTCCTGCAGCTTGGGCGTCTGCGTGCGCACCACCATGCCGGCCTCGGCCGGCGTCGTGCAACTGGCCGGGTAGCCGCGGCGCCCTTCGATCTCCACCAGGCACAACCGGCACGAGCCGAAGGGCTCCAGGCTGTCGGTGGCGCAGAGCTTGGGCACCTGGATGCCGGCGTCGACCGCGGCGCGCATCAGCGAGGTGCCCTTGGGCACGCTGAGCGTGCAGCCGTCGATCGTCAGCGACACGGTCTCGGCGGCGCCGCTGGCCGGCGTGCCGTAGTCGACTTCGGGTGCGTGGTGGGCAAGCATCGGAATTCCTTTCGTCACGCGGCGCGGGTCATGCCGCGCGTTGCTGCGGCGCGGCGATGCCGAAGTCTTCGGCGTAATGCTCCAGCGCCGACAGCACCGGGTACGGCGTCATGCCGCCCATCGCGCACAGGCTGCCGTGCAGCATGGTGTCGCACAGGTCGCGCAGCAGCATCACCTGCTGGGCGCGGTTGTCGCCGCGGATCACGCGGTCGATCACCTCCACGCCGCGCGTGCTGCCGATGCGGCAAGGCGTGCACTTGCCGCAGCTTTCCAGCGCGCAGAACTCCATCGCATAGCGCGCCAGCTGGGCCATGTCGGCCGTGTCGTCGTGGACCACGATGCCGCCGTGGCCGACGACGGCGCCGAAGGCGGCGTAGGCCTCGTAGTCGAGCGGCACGTCCCACTTCGCTTCGGGCACGTAGGTGCCCAGCGGGCCGCCGACCTGGATGGCTTTCACCGGCCGGCCGCTGCGCGTGCCGCCGCCGTAGTCGAACACCAGTTCGCGCAAGCTCACGCCGAAGGCCTTCTCGACCAGGCCGCCATGCAAGATGTTGCCGGCCAACTGGAACGGCAGCGTGCCGCGCGAGCGGCCCATGCCGTAGTCGCGATAGAACGCCGCGCCGCGCGCCAGGATGATGGGCACGCTGGCCAGGCTGATGACGTTGTTGATGACGGTGGGCTGGCCGAACAGCCCGGCCAGCGCCGGCAGCGGCGGCTTGGCGCGCACGATGCCGCGCTTGCCTTCGATGCTTTCCAGCATCGCCGTCTCTTCGCCGCAGACGTAGGCGCCGGCGGCCTTGCGCACCTCCAGGTGGAAGGCGCGGCCGCTGCCGCGCACGTGATCGCCCAGCACGCCGGCTTGCGTGGCGCGTTGGATCGCCTCGCGCATCGTCGCCACGGCGTGCGGGTACTCCGAGCGGATGTAGACATAACCCCGATCCGCACCGACCGCGAGCCCGGCGATCGCCATGCCTTCGATCAGCACGTAGGGGTCGCCTTCCATCGTCATGCGGTCGGAGAAGGTGCCCGAGTCGCCTTCGTCGGCGTTGCAGACCACGTACTTCTGTGCGGCGCTGGCGCCGGCCACGGTCTTCCACTTGATGCCGGCGGGAAACGCCGCGCCGCCGCGGCCGCGCAGGCCGGAATCGAGCACCGCCTGCACCACGGCCGCCTGTTCCATCGCCAGCGCACGGTCCAGCCCCTGCCAGCCTTCGTGCGCTTCGTAGTCGGCCAGCGAGAGCGGGTCGGTGACGCCCATGCGCGCGAAGGTCAGCCGTTCCTGCCGCGCGAGGTAGGGAATCGCTTCCGTCGCGCCCTGACACAGTGCATGCGGCCGGCCTTGCAGCATGCCGGCGGCCAGCAGTGCCGGCACGTCTTCGGGCGTCACCGGGCCGTAGGCGATGCGGCCGGCCGGCGTGACCACCTCGACCAACGGCTCCAGCCAGAACAGCCCGCGCGAGCCGTTGCGCACCAGCGTCAGCGGCAGGCCCAGCAGCGCGGCCTGCGCCTGCAGCGCGGCGGCCACCTCGTCGGCGCCGACGGCCAGCGCCGCCGAATCGCGCGGCACGTAGACGGTGGTCATCGCACGGCCTCCCGGTCGGCGGCGGCCGGCACCTCGGCCAGCAAGGCCTGCAGCCGCTGCGGCGTGACGCGCGCGTGCAGCCGGTCATCGATCTGCAGCGCCGGCGACGAGGCGCACAGCCCCAGGCAGTACACCGGCTCCAGCGTCACCGCGCCGTCGGCGCGCGTTTCGTGGCGGCCGCAGCCGAGCAACTGCTCGGCCTGCTGCAGCAAGGCTTCGGCGCCGCAGGCCTGGCACGACTCGGCGCGGCAGACCTGCACCACGGTGCGCCCGGCCGGCGCGCGGCGGAAGAAGTGGTAGTAGGTGACGACGCCATGCACCTCGGCACGCGACAGGTTCAGCGCGCGGGCGATCGGCGGCACCACATCGTCGGGCACGTGGCCCAGCGCGTCCTGCACGGCGTGCAGCAGCGGCAGCAGCGCGCCGGGCTGGCCGCGGTGCGCGGCGATCAGCTCGGCCACGCGCGCCTGGTCTTTGGCGGAAAGAGGGTTCGGCTTCATGCGAGGGCTGGCGTCGGCGGGCCGTTGCGGGTGTCAGTTGAAGAACTTGCCCGCGCTCAGCAGCGTGCGGTACACGCCCCAGGCCAGCGGGATGCCCACCGCCGCCCAGGCCGCGACGACCAGCGCGCTGGAGGTCTGGTGGAAGCTCATCGTCACCGGGCCGGCGGCCGTCTCGATCGCGCGTTCGTGCGCGAGGCGCTTTTCGGCGGCCAGTTCGGCATCCGACATGAAATGCTTGTCGGCCACCGGCCGCACCAGCAGGTTGCAGATGAGCCCGATCACCAGCATGCCGGCCAGGATGTACATGGTCTGGTTATAGACCTGTTCGCGCGGCAGGCCCAGGCCGAGCTGGTAGTCGCGCATGTAGTTGACGATCACGGGCCCGAGGATACCGGCCGTGGCCCAGGCGGTGAGCAGCCGGCCGTGGATCGCCCCTACCATCTGCGTGCCGAACAAATCGGCCAGGTAGGCCGGCGCGGTGGAGAAGCCGCCGCCGTACATGCTGAGGATGACGCAGAAGGCGGCCACGAACAGCAGCTTGGCGCCGGCCGCCGCGCTGCCCGGAATGCTGATGTACAGCGCCCCGCCCAGCACGAAGAAGACCACGTAGGTCAGCTTGCGGCCCAGCTTGTCCGACAGGCTCGCCCAGAAGAAGCGGCCGCCGATGTTGAACAGGCTCAGCAGCGCCGTGAAGCCGGCGGCAACGCCGGCGATGGCGGTGAGCTGCGTCTTGTCGAGCTCGCCGAACTTGCCGGCCACGCCGATCAGGCTGCCGCCGAACACCTCCTGCAGCATCGGGCTGGCCATGCCGATCACGCCGATGCCGGCCGAGACGTTCATGCACAGCACCATCCACACCAGCCAGAACTGCGGGATGCCCCACACCTTGTTCACGTGCACGTGGCCGTGGGTGATCATCGCGTTGGCGGTCTTGGCGGCCGGCGGCGTCCAGCCCTCGGGCTTCCAGCCGGCGGCCGGCACGCGGTAGCCCAGGGCGCCGCCCATCATGAAGACGAAGTAGACCAGCGCCATCACCACGAAGGTCTGCGTCACGCCGACGTCGGTGGCCGTCGCGAAGAGCTTCATCAGCTCGGCAGCCAGCGGCGAGCCGATCATCGCGCCGCCGCCGAAGCCCATGATGGCCATGCCGGTGGCCATGCCGCGGCGGTCGGGGAACCACTTGATCAGCGTGCTCACCGGCGAGATGTAGCCCAGCCCGAGGCCGATGCCGCCGATCACGCCGGAGCCGATCAGCATCATCCAGAACTGGTGCAGGTGCACGCCCAAAGCGGAGATCAGCATGCCGCCGCACCAGCACAGCGCGCTGACGACGCCGGCCTTGCGCGGGCCGGCGCGTTCCAGCCAGCCGCCCCAGACGGCGGCCGAGCTGCCCAGCAGCACGAAGAACATCGTGTACATCCAGCCCAGCGTGGAGATCTTCCAGTCGCAGTTCGTCACGAACAGCTCCTGCAGGAAGCCGATGTCGGCGGCGCACTTCACCGGGTCCTTGATGCCCAGCGCCTTCGACAGCGGCAGCCAGAACACCGAGAAGCCGTAGGCCATGCCGATGCACAGGTGGATGGCCAGCGCCGCCGGCGGCACCAGCCAGCGGTTGAAGCCGGGCGCGGCGACGATGCGTTCCTTGGACAGGAAGCCGGCATCGTGATGGTGGAGGGGCACACCCCCCGGCGTGAGGACCGATGACATCGTGTCTCCTGCTTTTCTGTTCGACCGCGGTTGCGGTGAGAATCCGCTCGATGGATCGCGGTCTGTCTATCGTCCCGGTGAACGCCGTGCCGCGCAATATGAAGGGAAGAGGCCGATGCATCGGCACTTGGCTTCCTAAGCGTCAACCCTCATGAAGCAGGTCTCGATCCGTCCGGTGTGGACCATCCAGGACGGCGACCAGCCGCCGCTGCCGGCGCGCCTGATCGAGCTGCTGGTGCAGGTCTCCGAATGCGGCAGCCTGCTGGTGGCGGCGCGCACGCTCAAGCTGTCGTACCGGCGCGCCTGGGACCTGGTGCGCGAGGGCGAGCAGTTCTTCGACGCGCCGCTGCTGGTGATGGCGCGCGGCCGCGGCTCCACGCTCACCGAGCTGGGCGCGCGCATCGTGTGGGCCGACAAGCGCATCCACGCGCGGCTGCGGCCGGCGCTGGAAACGCTCTCGTCGGAGCTGGCCGAGGAGCTGCGCGGCGCGCTCAGCGAGGCGCCGTCGGCGCTGCGCATCCACGCCAGCCACGGCTTCGCGATCGAGCGGCTGATCGAACGTTTGACGAAAGGCGGCCTGAAGCTCGCCTTCCACTACGCCAGCAGCTCGGCTGCCGCGGCGGCGCTGCGCGACGGCGACTGCGATGCCGCCGGCCTGCACATTCCCTTCGGCGCGATGGAGGCCGTGGCCGTGCGCCACTACCGCACCTGGCTGCGCGAGCTGGACCTCACGCTGGTCGACATCGCGACGCGCCGCCAGGGCCTGATGGTGCGGCCGGGCAACCCCAAGGAGCTGTTCGCGCTGGCCGACCTGGCGCGGCCCGGCGTGCGCTTCATCAACCGCCAGTCGGGCTCGGGCACGCGGCTGCTGCTGGAAGGCCTGCTGCAGGCGCAAGGCATCGCGCCGACGCGCATCGCCGGCTTCGAGCAGGGCGAGTACACGCACGCCGCGGTGGCCGCCTACGTGGCCAGCGGCATGGCCGACGCGGCCTTCGGGCTGGAGCCGCCGGCGCGCCACTTCAAGCTGGACTTCGTGCCGCTGGCCAGCGAGCGCTACTTCCTGCTGTGCCGCGACGACGTGATGGACGGCGCCGCGATGCAGGCCGTGCTGGCCGCGCTGCGCGACCCCGGCTTCAAGAGCCAGCTCGCCGCGCTGCCGGGCTACGACCCGGCGGCGGCCGGCCGCGCCACGCCGCTGGCCGAGGTGTACCCGGCGATCGACGAGGCGGCTTGATGGTGGCGGTGACGGCGCCGGTCACGGCGCCGGCCGCGCCCGGATCCGTTCCGTTCGGACGTTAGGCCGCGCCGTCCAGCAAGGCCGCCGCGCGCTCGAAGTCGTAGCGCGCCAGCGCCTCCACCAGGCGCTCGGCGGCGGCGCGCTGGCGAGCGTCGGCGGCCCATTGCCGCAGCTGGCGCGCGGCCTCCAGCGCGGCCGGGTCGAAGGCGGCGATGCATTCGCGCAAGCGCTGCTGCAAGGCCTCGATCGCCTGCGGGTCGACCGCCGGCGGCGGCGCCACGGCCGCGGCGGCGGCGGCATCGGCCTCGGCGCTGAAGCGCGCCAGGCCGGCCAGCACCGGCGCCAGCGCGGCGCAGGTGGTGGCCAGCGCGGCGTCGGTCGGACCCGGCGCCGCGGCCTGCAGGCACAGCGACTCCAGGTGGCCGGCGGCGGCCGCGGTGGCCACGGCGCCGATGGTGCCGGCGTTGCCCTTGAGCGTGTGCGCCAGGCGGATCATCAGCGGCCGGTCGCCGGCCTGCTGGGCGGCGCGGAACTGCGCCTCGAACGACAGCGCGCCCTTGCGGAACAGCATCAGGCTGCGCCGGTAGACCGCCGGCCGGCCGACGCAATGCTTGAGGCCGCGCTGCACGTCGATGCCGGGCAGCGCCGCCGGCACGCCGTCGCGGTCGTCGGCGGCGGCCGCCGCCGGCGGCGCCGGCGCCACCACGGCCGCCGCCTCGCGCACCGGCAGCCAGCGCACCAGCGTGGCGTACATCGCATCGACGCGGATCGGCTTGGCGATGTGGTCGTTCATGCCCGCGGCCAGCGCGCGCTGGCTGTCGCTGGGCATCGCGTTGGCGGTCATCGCGATCACCGGCAGGTGGCGCCACGCCGGGTGGGCGCGGATCGCCTCGGTGGCGCGGTAGCCGTCCATCACCGGCATCTGGCAGTCCATCAGCACGAGGTCGAAGGCGCCGTCGTGCGACAGGCGCTGCAGCGCCTCCTGGCCGTGTTCGGCGCAGACCACCTCGACGCCGGCGCTGGCCAGCAGGTCGACCGCCAGCTCGCGGTTCATCTCGTTGTCTTCCACCAGCAGCACGCGCGCGCCGTGCAGCCGCTCGGGCGCCGCCACCGCCGGCAGCGGCGGCAACGACGGCGCGGCGGCCGCGGCGGCGGCGGCGTCGATCACCGTGGCCGGCAGGCTCAGCGCGCGGCCCACCACTTCGAGGAAGCTCGACGCGGTGACCGGCTTTTGCAGCAGGCCCTGGAAGCGCGCGCCCTCCGACTCCAGGATCTCGCCGTGGCCGTAGGCGGTGACCAGCACCACCGGCGGCGCGCGCTCGCCCAGCCGCTGCTGCAGCCGGCGCGTGCACTCCTTGCCGTCGAGCAGCGGCATCTTCCAGTCCATCAGCACCAGGTCGAACGGCGCCTCGTCGGCGGCCGTGCCCTGCCCGGTGCCTTCAGCCGTTCCTTCGGCGGCCCGCACGATGCGCGCCAGCGCCGCCTGGCCGTCGCCCTCGGTCGCCGCCAGCAGCCCCAGGCGCAGGCACAGCTGCTGCAGGATCTCGCGCGCGATGGCGCTGTCGTCGACGATCAGCACGCGCTTGCCGGCCAGTTCGGCGGCCGACAGCATCGGCCGCAGCGCTTCGCCGCCCTGCGGCAGGCCGAAGCGCGCCAGGAAGTAGAAGGTGGTGCCGCGGCCGGGCTCGCTTTCCACCCAGATGCGGCCGTGCATCGCCTCCACCAGCCGCTGGCAGATGGTGAGCCCCAGGCCCGAGCCGCCGTAGCGCCGCGTGACCGAGTCGTCGGCCTGCGTGAATGATTCGAACAGGCGGCCGATCTGCTCGCGCGTCAGCCCGATGCCGGTGTCCTGCACCCAGAAGCGCAGCAGCTCGTAGGCCGGCTGCGGCTCGGCCGGCGCGCCGGGCTCGGGCTGGTGCGCCCACAGGCGAACGCCGACCACCACATGCCCGGTCTCGGTGAACTTGATGGCGTTGTTGCACAGGTTCAGCAGCACCTGGCCCAGGCGCAGCGGGTCGCCGATCAGCACCGCGGGCAGTTGCTCGTCGACGTCGAAGTGCAGCTTCAGCCCGCGGTCGGCGGCTTTGAAGCCGACCAGCGTGGCCAGGTGGTCGAGCACGCCGTCGAGCGGGAACGCCAGTTCTTCCAACTGCAGCTTGCCGGCCTCGATCTTCGAGATGTCGAGGATCTCGTTGATGATGCCCAGCAGGTTCTCGGCCGAGCGGTGCACCTTGACGATGTAATTGCGCGCCTTGTCGCTCAGCTCCAGCTGCAGCGCCAGGTGCGACATGCCGAGGATGGCGTTCATCGGCGTGCGGATCTCGTGGCTCATGTTGGCCAGGAACGCCGCCTTGCTGGCCGCCGCCTGCTCGGCCTCGGCCTTGGCCTGCGCCAGCTCGGCCTGCTGGCGGCGCAGCCGCTGGTTGGCCTCGGTCAGCGCGCTGGTGCGCTCGGCCACCTTGAGCTCGAGGTTGCCGTACAGCTCGGCGTTCTCGATCGAGATCGCCGCCTGCGCGGCCAGCCAGCCCAGCACCGTCAGCTTCGGTGCGCTGAACACGCGCGGCAGGCTGCCGTGCTCCAGGTACAGCACGCGGCGCACCGGCACCCGCCGGCCCAGCGCCAGGCACAGCGCGCTGGCCGGGCGCCGCGCGCTGAAGTAGGGGTCGTCGTCGAACTCGCCGACCACGCCCTCGGCGTGCGCCTGACCGGGCCTGTCCAGCACCTGCGTCTCGGCGCTGTTCATCACGTAGCGCAGCAGGCTGCGCGGCAGCGCGTCGTCGGCCGCCATGCCCAGCGGCAGCTCGACGACGGCGTGGTCGGCGTCGTCGGGGCGCAGCAGCACGGCGCCGCGCTCGGCGCCGGAGACGTCGATGATCAGCTTCATCAGCCGCCCGAGCAGGCGCTGCAGGTCGGTCTCGCTGCTGATGGCCTGCACCGCGCGCAGCACGGCCAGGGTGTCGATCTCGTCGAGCCGCGGCGTCGGCGCGCCGGCGTCGGCCCCCGGCGGCGCCAGCGCGCGCAGCATGGCCGCGACGCGGCGCGCCAGCACCGGCGCCTGCGCGCGCGCGTACAGCACGCCGGCGCCTTGCAGCGCGGCGCGCAAGGCCTCGGCCGCGGCGCCGCCTTCGCGCGCCAGCCAGTCGGCCAGCCGCTCCAGCGCATAGCCCTGTTCCAGCACATAACCCGCTTCTTCAGCGCGCCGCGCGGCGCTGCGGTACAGCGCGCTCACGGCGTCGGCCGGCGCCGGCCGGATGCGCGCCCATTCGGCGTCGAGCAGCGCCAGGCGGTGCGCCACGTTGTCGGGCGCGGCCCGCGTGCGGATGCGTTCGAGCCGGCCGCGCGCGGCCTGGAAGTCGGCCTGCAGCAGCGCGCGGCGCTCGGCCGGCGCGTGCGGCAGCAGGTTGACGCAGGCCAGCGCGCGCCAGAAGTCGATCACCACGTGCGGCAGGAACGGCGGCGACGCGGCGAGGTCGGGGTCGGCCGCGGCGTCGAGCACGGCCTCCCAGTCGCCGGCCAGGCCGAGCAGCGGCACGCGGGCGCCGAGCGCCAGGCCCATGACCATCGGCATGTCGTGGAAGCGCTCGCGAAAGCGCGCCTCGTCGACGTGGGCGCCGCCGATCGCGGTGAGCGCCGCCGTCTCGCCGCGCAGCGCCGCCGCGGCGCCGGCGTAGCACTGGGTGAAGCCGACGATCACGTCCATCGAGTACGGCTTGCAGTGCTCCACCACGCGCTGGTGCGCGGCCAGCACGTCGGCCGTGCTGCGGCCGAGGTGGTAGTGCGTGATCGCGATGATGTTCAGCAGGTAGGCCGCGTACAGCGGGTCGTGCGCGCGGCGCGTGACGGCCAGCGCCTCTTCCACCTGCGGCAGGCTGGCCTCGATGTGGCGCGACCAGTGCATGATGAACCAGAACTGGTGCACCCGGCTGCGGCCGAACGACCACAGGTCGAGCAGCTTCTCGTCGGACAGCCGCATCGCCACCTCGGCCAGGCGGCGGCCTTCGAGGTAGGCGCCTTCGTGGGCGATCATGCCCTGGCCGAGCAGCGTGTACAGCAGCGGCGACAGCAGCGTGTTGCCGAAGGCCAGGCTGCGGTTGGCGCCGACCACCGCCAGCAGGCTGAGCAGCGGCGTGTTGGTGATGGTGGCGGCGTCGGCCATCGCGCCGATCAGGCGCATGATCTTCTCGCTCAGCGCGTCGGCGGCCGGCGGCAGCGCGTACAGGTGCGGCGCCAGGTCGACCGCGCGCGTGCGCTCGCGGAAGTCGGCCAGCGCCTGCTCGAAGGCCTGCGTCAGCGCGGCGCGGTCGGCCGGCGCCGGCAGCGCGATGCCGACCTCGGCCAGCCCCTCGCAGCCGACGTCCAGCCCTTCGTGCATGCGGCTGGACAGGCACAGGTGCGCCGTCTGCACGATGCGCACCGCCAGCCGGTCGGCGGCGCTGCCGGCATGCGCCAGCAGCGCGCGCACGGTGGCCTGGAACGGCTGCTCGCGGTTCAGCACCGACTGCACCTCGGCCAGCAGCAGGTGCATGTCGTAGGCGGCGGCGTAGCTGGCGGTCCAGGCATCGGCCGGCAGCAGTTGCAGGCCGTTGTGCAGGTAGCTGGCGGCCGCCGCATAGGCCATGGCGCCCTTGGCGCGCTGCGCCGCGCGCTGGTTGAGCTGCGCCACCGCCAGCCGCTCGGCGGCGTCGGCCAGCCCGGCCAGCGCCTGGTTGAACTGGTCGACGATGCCGAACACCTCGGCGTCGAGCCGCTCGGCCGGCGTGCCCTGGCGCATGGCGCGGCCGATGCGCAGGTGCACGGCGGCCGCCTCGCCGCCGGCGGCGACGGCGTAGGCGGCCTGCTGCACGCGGTCGTGCGCGAACTGGAACTCGCGCTGCCCGGCGGCTTCGCTGACCGGCAGCAGCAGCTCGTCCTGCAGCGCCGGCGCCAGGTCGGCCAGCGCGCGCGCCGCGTCGCGGCCGGCCACCTGCGCCAGCAGCTCCAGGCCGAAGCGCTTGCCGATGCAGGCGCCGATCTTCAGCGCCGCCTGCGAATCGGCCGGCAGCAGCGCCAGGCGGCGCATCATCAGCTCGACGACGTTGTCGGCCGCGTCGTGCAGGCGCACCGCGTCGAGCTGCCAGCGCCAGCGGCCGGCCGCCTCGTCGTAGGCCAGGTCGCCCTGGCGCACCATGGTGGCCAGGAACTGGCGCGTGAAGAACGGGTTGCCTTCGGTCTTGTGCACCACCAGCGCGGCCAGGCCGGCGGGGTCGTCGATGGCGACGCAGCTGTCGGCCACCAGCGCCGCCACGTGCGGCACGGCCAGCGGGCCGACGGCCAGCTCGACGATCTGCGCGCCTTCGCGCCGCAGGTCTTCGAGCAGATGCATCATGGGGTGCGCCGCGTCGACCTCGTTGTCGCGGTAGGCGCCGACCATCAGCAGGTGCGCGCCGACGCCTTCGCGCACGAAGGTGCGGATCAGCGCCAGCGAGGCGAAGTCGGCCCACTGCAGGTCGTCGAGGAACATCACCAGCGGGTGGCGCTCGCTGGCGAACAGGCGCAGCAGCTGCGAGAACACGGCGTTGAAGCGCTGCTGCGCGGCGCTGCCGGTGAGCAGCGGCGCCGCCGGCTTGGGGCCGATCAGGCGCTGCAGCTCGGGCAGCACGTCGATCACCACGCTGGCGTTCTCGCCCAGCGTGCGCTCGACGGCGCCGCGCCACTGCGCCAGTTCGTCGCGCGGCTTGGCCAGCACCTGGCGCAGCAGGCTCTTGAAGGCCTCGATCAGCGCGGTGTACGGCGTCTCGCGGTGGTACTGGTCGAACTTGCCTTCGACCAGGCTGCCGCCGCTGGCCACCACGTGCGGCCGCATCGCGCGAACCAGCGTGCTCTTGCCGATGCCGGAGTAGCCGCCGACCATGCACAGCACGATCTCGCCGCGCACCGCGCGGTCGTAGATGCGGCCGAGCAGCGCGATCTCGGCGTCGCGGCCATACAGCCGGTCGGGCAGCCGGAACTGGCTGCCGCGGTCGACCTGGCCCAGCGCGAAGGGCTCGATCGCGCGCCGCGCCAGCCAGGCCTGCTGGCAGCCGCGCAGGTCGTGCAGCAGGCCCTTGGCGCTGGCGTAGCGCGCCGCCGGCAGCTTTTCCAGCAGCTTGTGCACCAGGTCGGCCAGCACCGGCGGCACTCCGGCGCGGCGCGTCTGCAGCCGCGGCGGCGCCACGGCCGCGTGGTCGTGGCACAGCGCCAGCGGGTCGGCGGCGTCGAACGGCGGCTGGCCGGCCAGCCGCTCGTACATCATCGCGCCCAGTGCGTAGAGGTCGCTGGCGGGCTCGGCGGCCTCGACGCGGCCCAGCTGCTCCGGCGCCTGGTAGCGCAGCCGCTCCAGGTCGATCTCGTCGCCCGGCGGCAGCAGGTGCAGGCCGCCGCCCGGCGCCACGGCGAACAGCGCCGGCCGCAGGCCGCCGTGCACGCCGCGCACGGCATGCCACTGGGCCAGCGCCTCGGCCCAGGCCACGCAGCCGGCCAGCGCCGCGTCCAGCGCAGCGGCCGCGGCCGGCTCAGGGCGCGGGCTCTGGCGGGTCGGCATAGCGCCGGGAGACCTTTTCGAACTCGTCGGTGAGGTTGAGGAAGGCGTCGATCACCAGCGGGTCGAACTGCGTGCCGCGGCCGGCGGCCACCAGCTCGACCACCTCGCGGTGCGGCATCGGCGCCTTGTAGCAGCGGCGGCTGATCAGCGCGTCGTAGACGTCGGCCGGCGCCATCAGCCGCGCCGACAGCGGAATCGCCTCGCCGGCCAGGCCGTCGGGGTAGCCGGCGCCGTCCCAGCGCTCGTGGTGGCTGCAGGCGATGTCCTTGGCCACGCGCAGGAACTCGGCCGTCACGCCGAGCTGGGCCTCGGCGCGCTCGATGGCCTCGCGGCCGTAGCGCGCGTGCTTCTTCATCTCCTCCCACTCCTCGGCGTTCAGCGGCCCGGGCTTGAGCAGCACGCGGTCGGGCACGCCGACCTTGCCGATGTCGTGCAGCGGCGCCGACTTGAAGAACAGCGCGATCTGCGCGTCGGTGAGCAGCGCCTGGTCGCGCGGGAAGCGGCGCAGCTCCAGCGCCAGCAGCCGCACGCAGTGCTTGGTGCGCAGGATGTGGTTGCCGGTCTCGTTGTCGCGCGTCTCGGCCAGCGAGGCCAGCGTCTGGATGGTGATGTCCTGGATCAGCTCGTTTTCCGCGGTGCGCCGCGCCACCTCTTCTTCCAGCCGCTCGTTGTGGTGGCGCAGGTAGTCGCGCGCGCGCTTGAGCTCGACGTGGTTGCGCACGCGGGCCATCAGCACCTCGCCGCTGATGGGCTTGCGGATGAAGTCCACCGCGCCGCGGCGCAAGGCGTCGGTCTCGTCGGAGGTGTCGGACAGCGCGGTCAGGAAGATCACCGGCAGCCCGGCCAGCGCCGGCGTGGCCTGCATCTCGCGCAGCACGGCAAAGCCGTCGGGCGAGCCCATCATCACGTCGAGCAGCACCAGGTCGACCGCGGCGCCGCTGCGCAGCAGCTTCAGCGCCGCCGTGCCGCTGGCCGCCGCGCGCACCTGGAAGTCGTTGCGCAGCACCTCGTGACAGAACGCGATCACGTCGGGGCTGTCGTCGACGACGAGCACCCGCCCCTTGCCTTCGAAGATCTCGCCCATGCGGCCTTTCTTCCGTGACGGTGATGAGACGCCGCCGCAGAGTGTGCCGCAAGCCGCGCCACCGGGCGAGCACAGGCCCGGTGGTCGCCGCGTCGGTGCCCCGTCAGCGCCGCGTCAGCGTCGCGGAGTCACCAGCACCGGCTCGCTGCGGAAGCGCTCGGGGAACAGGCGCCGCAACTCGTCGAGCTTGGGCGCGTCGTGCATCACGATGTAGGGATGGCGCGGGTGCTCGGTCATGAAGTCCTGGTGCTCGGCCTCGGCCGGGAAGAAGCCGGGGCCGGCCTCCAGCCGCGTGACGATGGGCCGGGCGAACCGCTTCGCCGCGTCGAGCTGGGCGATGTAGGCCTGGGCGACCTGCCGCTGCTCGGGCCCGATCGCGAACACCGCCGAGCGGTACTGCGGCCCGACGTCGGGCCCCTGGCGGTCGAGCTGCGTGGGATCGTGCGCGACCGAGAAGAAGATCTGCAGCAGCGCGCCATAGCTGACCTGCGCGGGGTCGAAGCTCAGCTCCACCGCCTCGGCATGCCCGGTGCGGCCGGTGCTGACCAGCGCGTAGGCCGCCGTCGGCGCGCTGCCGCCGGCATAGCCAGAGACGGCACGCTGCACGCCCTTGACGTGCTGGAACACGCCTTGCACGCCCCAGAAGCAGCCGCCGGCGAAGACCGCCTTCTGCAGCCCGGCGGCGGCCGGCGGCGGCAGGTCCTGCGCTGGCGGCGGCAGGCGCACGCCCGCCTCGGCGGCGCCGGCGCGGCCGGCGGCGGCGGCCAGCAGCGCCGGCGCGGCCAGCAGCAGGGCCAGGCGACGCAGGGCGCCGCGCCGCGGCGCGGGCCGTCCGGTATCCGTTTGCATAACGTCTTATCCTGTCGGCTTTTCGGCTGCGCTCAGCCGAAGGTGAAAGCATAGGCCGTGACGGCCGGGTCGAGGAACTCGATCGTGAAGCTGCGCTCGCGCACTTCGCCCGGCTGGCGCAGCAACTGGTACAGGCGCTGGCCGGTCACCGTGCCGCTGCCGTCGGCGGCCACGTCGATGCCGTGCGCCGGCCCCGGCGGCTGGCCGTCGATGCGCACCTGAAAGCGCACCGGCTTGCCGCCGGGCCCCGGCCCCATCACGAGGTGGAGGTCGCGCGCCTGGAAGCGAAAGGCGATGCGGCCGGCCGGCGCGTCGAGCGTGGCGCTCTCGGCGCCGACGGTCCAGCGGCCCTGCAGGCCCCAGGCGTTGAGCGCCAGCGCGGCGGCCGGCAGCGCGTAGTCGGCGGCGCGGTCGGGCGCGGCCGGCGGCGTCGACGCGAAGCGCTCGGCGCGCTGGTGGCCGAGGTAGGTCTCGGGCGAGTGCAGCGCGGCGTCGTCGGCGGCCTGCTGCACGCCGCCGGCCTGCACGTCGGCCAGCCCCGGCGCGACGCGCGCGGCGCCGGCTTCCTGCAGCAACTGCTGGATCACGCGCTCCGACTCGGCGTAGCCGCCCTCGCCGAAGTGGTGGTGGCGCACGCGGCCGCGGGCATCGATGAAGTAATGCGCCGGCCAGTAGCGGTTGGCGTAGGCGCGCCAGATCGCGAACTGGTTGTCCACCGCCACCGGGTAGCCGATGCCGAGCTCCTGCACCGCCCGCCGCACGTTGGCGAGGTCGCGCTCGAACGCGAACTCCGGCGCGTGCACGCCCACCACCACCAGGCCCTGGTCGCGATACTTCGCGGCCCAGGCCTTCACGTACGGCAGCGTGCGCAGGCAGTTGATGCAGGAATAGGTCCAGAAGTCGACCAGCACGACCTTGCCGCGCAGATCGGCGGCGGTCAGCGGCGCCGAGTTCAGCCATTGCGTCGCGCCGTCCAGCGGCGGCGCGACGCCTTCGACGGGCAGCGCGGCAGCGCCGGCGGAGGGTGCGGCAGAGGGGGCGGCGCCGGCTTGCATCATCATCGCCGGGCCGCCGCTCGTGGGCATGGCCATGGCCATGGCCGGCCCGGGATCGCGCTGGGGCTGCAGCCCGTCGACCAGCCGCTGTTCGAGGCCGGCGGTCGACGCCAGCGACCAGCGCGCCAGCACGCCGGTGTCCCAGCCGAAGCCGATGGCCACCACGCCGGCCAGCATCGCCGCGCCCAGGCCGCGGCGCAGCCACTGGCCGCCGCCGAGGCCGCGCTGCAGCAGCGCCAGCACGCGGCCACCGAGCAGCAGCGCGGCGGCCAGCGAGGTGGCGGCGCCGGCGGCGTAGGCCAGCAGCAGCAGCGTCGACGCGGCGCCGGCGCCCTGCAAGGCCGCGCCGGTGAGGATCAGCCCGAGGATGGGCCCGGCGCAAGGCGCCCACAGCAGCCCGGTGGCCACGCCCAGCAAGGCGCTGCTGGCGATGCCGCGCCAACCCGTGGCCGAGGCCGGCAAGGCCTGCGACAGCCGGCCGCCGGCGGCGACCAGCGGGCGCGCCAGCCGCTCGGCCAGCCCGGGCCAGCACAGCGCCAGCGCGAACAGCGCCAGCAAGGCCAGCGCCGCCGCGCGGCCACCCTGGTTGGCGGCGACAACCCAGCCGCCGCCCACCGCCGCCAGCGTGGCCACCGCGGCGAAGGCCAGCGCCATGCCGGCCAGCAGCGGCAGGCCGCTGCGCGCGAAAGGCTGGCCGCTGCGCGCGAAGACGAAAGGCAGCACCGGCAGGATGCAGGGGCTGACGATGGTCAGCACGCCGCCCAGGTAGGCCAGCAGGACGAGCAAGGCCGATTCCATCATGCGGCCTGCGGCACGAAGGCCAATGCCAGGCCGTTCATGCAATAGCGCAGCCCCGTCGGGCGCGGGCCGTCGTCGAAGACGTGGCCCAGGTGACCGCCGCAGCGGCGGCAATGCACCTCCGTGCGCAGCATGCCGTAGCGGCGGTCGCTGCGCGTGGCCACGGCGCGCTCCAGCGGCGCCCAGAAGCTGGGCCAGCCGGTGCCGCTGTCGAACTTGGTCTTCGACGAGAACAGCGGCAGCGCGCAGCCGGCGCAGTGGAAGCTGCCGGCGCGGTGCTCGTCGTTGAGCGCGCTGCTGCCGGCCGGCTCGGTGCCCTCCTGGCGCAGCACGGCGTACTGCGGCGGCGTGAGCCGCGCGCGCCACTGGGCGTCGGTGTACTGCACTTCGAAGCCTGGCGCCGCCTCGGCGGCGGCGGCGCTCGCGCGCAGCGGCGGCAGCGCGGGGACCAGGGCGGACAGGAGCAGGTGGCGTCGGGTGTTCATGGCGCCAAGCCTACGCGGCAGGCCTCCTGAAGTCTTCACGCAGAGTTCAACGATTCGTGAGAACTCGGCCGCGCCGCCATGCGCACAATCGCCGCAGCGCCGTGCCTTCCCGACCCGCTCCCGACTCCCTTCCGACACCCTGCCAAGCCCTGCCCGATGGCCGCCACCCGCCGCATCCTCCTGGTCGAGGACGACGCCCACATCGCCGAACTGCTGGCGCTGCACCTGCGCGACGAAGGCCTGGCGGTGGTGCACTGCGCGCGCGGCGACGACGGCCTGCGGCAGGCCGAGCGCGGCGGCTGGGACGCGCTGGTGCTCGACCTCATGCTGCCCGGCGTCGACGGCCTGGAGATCTGCCGCCGCGTGCGCGCGATGACGCGCTACACGCCGATCATCATCGTCAGCGCGCGCGGCAGCGAGGTGCACCGCATCCTCGGCCTGGAGGTCGGCGCCGACGACTACCTGGCCAAGCCCTTCTCGGTGCTGGAGCTGGTGGCCCGCGTCAAGGCGCTGCTGCGGCGCGCCGAGGCGCTGGCGCAAAACGCGCGGCTGGACGCCGGCTGCCTGGCGGTCGGCGGCGTGGCGATCGACCCGCTGGCGCGCGAGGCGCAGCTCGACGGCCGGCGCCTGGACCTGACGCCGCGCGAGTTCGAGCTGCTGCACTTCTTCGCGCGCCAGCCGGGCAAGGTGTTCTCGCGGCTGGACCTGCTGAACGCCGTGTGGGGCTACCGGCACGAGGGCTACGAGCACACCGTCAACACCCACATCAACCGGCTGCGCGCCAAGGTGGAGGCCGACCCGGCGAACCCGCGGCGCATCCTCACCGTCTGGGGCCGCGGCTACAAGTTCGCCGCCGACGCCGGCGGCCCCGCCGCATGACGCTGACGCTGACGCGCAAGCTGTCGCTGGTGTTTGCGCTGCTGCTGCTGGTGTGCAGCGGCAGCAGCGCCTGGCTGCAGCTGCGCTCCAGCCGCATGCACGAGCTGGAGGTGGCGCAGGCCCTCTCGCGCGAGCTGGCGGCCAGCATCGCGCGCGACACCCAGCTCACCGACGACCAGGGCCTGATGCCCGGCGCGGTGCGCCGCTTCTTCGGCCAGTTGATGACGGTGAACCCCGCCGTCGAGGTCTACCTCCTCGACCCCGAAGGCCGCATCGCCGGCCACGCCGCGCCGGCCGGCCGGCTGCGGCGCGAACGCGTCGACCTGGCGCCGCTGCGCCACCTGCTGGCCGGCGAGCGGCTGCCCATCCTCGGCGACGACCCGCGCAGCGCCGACGGCCGCAAGATCTTCAGCGCCGCGCCGCTGCAGGTGAACGGCCGCGACGTCGGCTTCATCTACGTGGTGCTGATGGGCGAGGCGCACGACGCGCTGGCCGCCAGCGGCTCGGCCGGCGCGGTGCTGAAGACGGCGCTGTGGTCGATCGCCCTCGTCGCGCTGCTGTGCCTGGTGGCCGGGCTGGTGGCCTTCACGCTGATCACGCGGCCGCTGCGCCGCCTGACCGAATCGGTGCGCAGCTTCGCGGTGGCAGGCGGCGGCAGCGGCGCCGGCACCGCGCCGGCGGCAGCGGCGGCAGCGGCCGCAGCGGCGGCCGCCGCACCGGCCCCCGGCGGCGCCGACGAAATCGCCGTGCTGGACAACGCCTACGGCCAGTTGACGGCGCGCGTGGCCGAGCAATGGCAGGCGCTGACGCGGCAGGACCAGGAGCGCCGCGAGCTGATCGCCACCGTCTCGCACGACCTGCGCACGCCGCTGGCCTCGCTGCACGGCTACCTGGAGACGCTGCTGCTGAAGGACGCCGTGCTCGATGACGCGCAACGCCGGCGTTATCTGCAGGTCGCGCTCGACCAGAGCCGGCGCCTGGGCGCGCTGACGCAAAGCCTGTTCGAATTGGCGCGGCTGGAATACGGCTTCGTGCAGCCGCAGGCCGAGGCCTTCTCGATGGTCGACCTGGTGCAGGACGTGTTCCAGAAGCACGAGCTGCGCGCCCAGGCGCGCGGCGTGGCGCTGCGCGCCGCGTTCCCGCCGGGGCTGCCGCCGGTGCGCGCCGACCTCGGGCTGATCGAGCGCGTGCTGGACAACCTGCTCGACAACGCGCTGCGCCACACGCCCGAAGGCGGCAGCGTCGAGGTGGCGCTCAGCTGCGGCGCGCCGGCGGCCGACACGCTGCAGGTGAGCATCAGCGACAGCGGCCCCGGCATTGCGCCGGCGCTGCGCGAGGGCCTGTTCCAGCGCCCCTTCACGGTGGGCGGCGCGCGCCGCGGCGGCGGGCTGGGGCTGCGCATCGTGCACCGCATCCTCGAACTGCACGGCCAGCCGGTCGCGCTGGTCGACCAGCCCGGCCGCGGCGCGTGCCTGCGCTTCGCGCTGCCGGTGGACGGCCGACTTGAAGCTGCGGCAACCACGCGACCCGGCGCTAGACTCGAAGCACCATGAGCACCAACTTTCCCGCCGACGTCTACACCGAGCCGTCGCCGCTCGACGTCAACACCCTGGCCAACCTGGGGCCGCTGCGCCGCATGGCCGGCATCTGGGAAGGCCAGCGCGGGCTGGACGTCAAGCCCAAGGCCGACGGCCCGCGCAAGCAGGCCTACGTGGAGCGCATCGAGCTGCAACCGATCGACCCGCAGACCAACGGCCCGCAGCTCTACTACGGGCTGCGCTACCACGCGCACATCACCAAGCCCGACCAGGTGAAGACCTACCACGAGCAGGTGGGCTACTGGCTGTGGGAGCCGGCCACCGGCACCGTCGTCCTCACGCTGACCATCCCGCGCGGCATGACGGCCATGGCCGGCGGCAAGACCACGGCCGACGCCAACGAGTTCGAGCTGGTCGCCACCGAAGGCCTGGCCGACTGGGGCATCTGCTCGGCGCCGTTCCTGCTGTACGCCTTCAAGACCACCGAGTTCCGCATCAAGGTGAGCTTCAACGACGACGGCACCTGGCGCTACGAGGAAGACACCGTGCTCGCGATCCACGGCCTCAGCGAGCCGTTCCACCACACCGACGTGAACCTGCTGCACAAGGTGGGCGAGCCGACGCCGAATCCGCTGGCGCGGTAAGGGGGCGAGCCCAAGCGACGACGGCGCCCGCTCAGGCGGAGATGCCGACGGTGAGCGTGGCAACGAAGCCGTCGGCGACGCTGCCGGTGACGGTCGCCAACTGCAGCGCCGCGCTGTCGTTGCCGAACACGTTGTCGCTGGCCAGTGAAACTCCCTTGAAGGCCGAGGCGCTGGACGCGTAGCCGCTGGCGCCGGCGTAGACGGTGCTGCAGGCGGCGGACGGCAAGGCGATCTGCGAGGTCTTGACGGCGTTGACCCCGGTCGAGGCCACGCCCAGGCTTGGATACACCTCGAAGTGGATGTGCGGCCAGCGGCCGCTGTAGCAGCCGGGAAAGATCGTCGTGAAGCTGACGGCGCCCAGGCTGTCGCTCACCTGGACGCCGCGCAGGTAGTTCTGCAGCGGCAGCGTGTACAGCGAGTACTTGCCGTCCTGGTCGCAATGCCACACGTAGACGGCGTAGCCATTCAACGTCGTGCACACCGCTGCCGTGTTGACGAGGTTGAGGGTGAGGGTCAGCGGCACGCCGGCCGCCGTGCCGGAGGCGCTGCCGAAGCTGCTGCGGATGTCGCGACGCACGATGCCGGACAGCGCCAGCGCGTTGACGACGTGCCCGTTGCTCGAGTTGGTGCCATCGGCGGGATAGGGGCCGCCGGTTTCGCTCGGGATGGTCGAACAGCCGCTCGGCGAGGGGCTGGGGGACGGCGCAGGAGATGGTGCAGGCGACGGCGAAGGCGAAGGGCTGGGCGCGCTCGGCGGGCCGGACATGCCGGGCCGCGGGGCTGCGGTGAGTGCACCGCTGACCACGGGAAGTCCGGTGGCCGCCGCGAAGCCGGCCAGGGTGCGAAGCGCGCGGCGGCGGCGTTCGAGGGCAGCGATCCGGTCGAGGTCGGCCTTCAAGCCTTCGTGGGGGTGCTCGTCGTGGTGCATGAGGGGTTCCTGTGGCGGGTCGTCCGCAGGAGCCATCGTCGGCACGCCGAATGTCAGCGGTGTATGGGCTTCGTCTCCAGGTCGACACAGTCTTCGTCACGGCCTTCGGCGCGCCGTTTGCCGTCGTCGCACCTTGAAACAATGACCCTCAAGGCAGGTTCTCCCGAAGAATCACCTGGCTGCGCGTGGCTTCGACGCCGGACAAGGCGTCGCGCCCATCGCGCAGGTTCGCAAAGATGCGCACGCAGTTCATCACCGCGGACTGCGGACTCTGGTTGATCACCGCGTCCATCGTGCCGTCGACCAGCAGCGCCCGGGTGTCCGGCGTCAGGCCGTGGCCGATGAAGACGACGCGCCGCTGCAGGTTGCTTTCTCGCAAGGCGCGTCCGATGCCTTCGGCGCCGCTGCCGATGTTGTAGATCGCCGCCAGGTCGGGGTGCTGCTCGAGCAGCGCGCGCGTCTGGCGGTAGTTGGTGCGCTCGTCGTCGTAGCCCTCGCGCAGGCCGACGATCTGCATCTGCGGGTACTGCTCGGCGAACAGCTGCAGGAAGCCGGCCTCGCGATCCATGTGCGCGTGGTAGCTGAGCGAGCCGGCGATCATCACCACCTTCGCGCGCTGGGTCGCGCCGACGAAGCGCGCGATCAGATAGGCCGCGGTGCGCCCGGCCGCGCGGTTGTCGAGCCCGACATAGCCGACGCAGCGCGAGTTCGGCAGGTCCGACACCAGTGCCACGGCCGGCACGCCATGCTCGGCCAAGGCGTGCACGGCCGCGCGCACTTCCGGGTGCTCGAGTGCCATGAAGGCCACGCCGCCGCAACCGCGTCCGCGGCGACGCAGCGCCTGCGCCAGCGAGCGCGGGTCGAAGCTGGGCACGAAGGCGACGCGACAGCGCACGTTCAACGGCGCCCAGTCGTCGTCCGAGTACTGCACGCGGTCGCCGAGCATGCGCAGGTAGCGGCTGCCGCCCGCCGGCAGCACGAACAACACCGGCAACGGCCGCTGGGACAGCAGCGCCCGCAACTCGGCGCGCGGCAGGTAGTGCAATTCATCGGCGGCGCGCAGCACGCGCTCGGCCGTGGCGGCGCGTACGCCGCTGCGGCGATGCAGCACGCGGTCGACCGTGGCCGTGGACACGCCGGCGCGCGACGCCACGTCGTTGACGTTCGGCAAGCTGCGTTTCATCGGCGCTCCCGCTGGGGCGGACGGCTCCATCAAAAGCCATCATCGAGCGCATTGTGTCGCGGCGTGCCGTCCGCCTATCGTCAACTTGCCGGGCGCTCGAACCCGCACCCTGACCGACAAGGAGACTGAAATGACGCAACCGACCTGCGTGACGCGCCGCAGCCTGCTGCGCGGCCTGTCCGCATTGCCTGCCGCCGGGATTGCCGGCATCGCCGGCAGCTGGCCGCGGCTGGCCCATGCGGCGCCCGAGTTCAGTTGGAAGTACGGCAACAACCTGCCCGTCACGCACCCGCTCAACGTGCGGGCGCAGGAGGTGGCCGCGCGCATCGCCGCGGAGAGCAAGGGCCGCATGGAGATCAAGGTGTTTCCGAACAACCAACTGGGCGGCGACACCGACATGGTGTCGCAGGTACGCTCGGGCGGCTTGGAGATCTTCAATCCGGGCACGATGGTCATTGCGACGCTGGCGCCGATCAGCGCCATCACCGCGGTCGGCTTCGCGTTCTCGAACTACGACCAGGTCTGGAAGGCCGTCGACGGCAAGCTGGGCGACCACGTTCGCGCCGCGTTCGCGAAGGTCGGCCTGCATACGTTCGAGAAGATGTGGGACAACGGCTTTCGCCAGATCACCTCCAGCACCAAGCCGGTGGCGAGCGCGGCGGAGATGGCCGGCATGAAGATCCGGGTGCCGGTCAGCCCGATGGGCATCTCGATGTTCAAGGCCTTGTTGGCCGCGCCGGCCAGCCTGCAGTTCAGCGAGGTCTATTCCGCACTGCAGACCAAGGTGGTCGATGCCCAGGAGAACCCGCTGGCGATCATTCAGACCGCCAAGCTCTACGAGGTGCAGAAGTTCTGCTCGATGACCAACCACAGTTGGGACGGCTATCACATCGTCGTCAACGGACGGGCATGGCGCGGGCTGCCGGACGACCTGAAGGCCATCGTCTCGCGCGCCTTCAACGACGGCGCGCTGCAGCAACGCGACGACCTGCGCAAGCTCAACGCATCGCTGCAAGCCGACCTGGCCTCGAAAGGCATGAGCTTCAACGCGCCGGCGTCCGACAGCTTCCGCGCGCAGTTGCAGAAGGCGGGCTACTACGCCGAGTGGAAGGAAAAGTTCGGCGCCGAGGCCTGGGCCCTGCTCGAAGCGACCGCCGGCAAGGTGTCGTGACATGAACGTGGGCCGCGCCGAGGCGAGCGATCTGCCCTTCCCTGGCGCGGCCGCCGGAAGCTGGCCAAGCGTGCTGGCCGGCATCGACCGCTGGGTGGGCATCGTGACCGAAGTTCCGGTCGCGATGCTCGTGCTGGCCGACATCGTCGTGCTGTTCGTCGGCGTGGTGGCGCGGTACCTGTTCCACGCGCCCATCGTCTGGTCCGACGAGCTGGCAAGCATCATCTTCCTGTGGATGTCGATGCTGGGCGCGGTGGTCGCGCTGCGCCGCGGCGAGCACATGCGCATGACGGCCTTCGTCGCCAAGGCGTCGCCCGAACGCCGCGCCTTCCTCGACGTGCTCGCCATCGCGGCGCCGTTGGCGTTCTTGCTGTTGATCGCGCACCCGGCCTTCGACTACGCGGTCGAGGAAGCGGTCATCGTGACGCCGGCGCTCGAGATCAGCAATGCCTGGCGTGCGTCGGCGCTGCCGGTCGGCGTCGGCTTGATGCTGCTGGTGAGCCTGCTTCGGCTGCTGCGAACGGGCTCGCCGGCGCGCGCGGCCAAGGCCGTTGCGCTCGTCGCGGCGCTTTGCGCGGCGTTCTGGCTGCTCGGTCCGCTGCTGCTGCCGCTGGGCAAGTGGAACCTGGTCATCTTCTTCGCCGGCGTGGTGGGCGCCTGCGTGCTCGCCGGCGTGCCGATCGCCTTCTCGTTCGCACTGGCGACCTTCGGCTTCCTGGCGCTGACGACGAAGACGCCGCTGCTGGTGCTGGTGGGGCGCATGGACGAGGGCATGTCGCACCTGATCCTGCTGGCGGTGCCGCTGTTCGTGTTCCTCGGCATGCTGATCGAGATGACCGGCATGGCGCGCGCGATGGTGCAGTTCCTCGCCAGCCTGCTCGGGCACGTGCGCGGCGGCCTCAACTACGTCCTCATCGGCGGCATGTATCTCGTGTCAGGGATCTCCGGCTCGAAGGCCGCCGACATGGCCGCCATTGCGCCCGTGCTGTTCCCCGAGATGAAGAAAAGAGGCGCGAAGCCCGGCGACCTGGTGGCGCTGCTGTCGACCACCGGCGCGCAGACCGAAACCATCCCGCCGTCGATCGTGCTGATCACGATCGGCTCGGTCACCGGCGTGTCGATCGCTGCGCTGTTCACGGGCGGAATGCTGCCGGGCGTCGTGCTGGGCATCGCGCTGTGCGCGGTGGTCTGGTGGCGCTACCGCGAAGAGGACCTGACCGGCGTGACGCGCGCCAGCGGCCGGGCCATCTGGCGAGCCTTGGTCTACGCCGCGCCCGCAGTCGCGCTGCCCTTCGTCATCCGCGCCGCGGTGGTGGAAGGGGTCGCCACGGCGACCGAAGTCTCGACGATCGGCATCGCCTACTCGGGCCTTGCCGGCTTGTTGATCTACCGGCAGTTCGACTGCAAGCGGCTGCTGCCGATGCTGATCGACACCGCCGTGCTGTCGGGCGCCATCATCTTCATCATCGGCGCCGCCACCGGGATGGCCTGGGCGCTGACGCAGTCGGGCTTCGCGCAGGACCTGGCAGCGGCGATGAAGGCCGTACCCGGCGGCGCCGCCGGCTTCATGGCCGTCTCGATCGTGGCGTTCGTCGTGCTGGGCAGCGTGCTCGAAGGCATTCCGGCGATCGTGCTGTTCGGTCCGCTGATGTTCCCGATCGCGCGCGCCGTCGGCATCTGTTCGATCAAGCTGTGGCGCGCGCTCGTAACTGGCGTTGAAGACTATCCCGTCTCCATCGCGACCCCTCCCTGGCACCCGCTTCGTGACATGGACCGCTGGCCACCATGTCGAAATCCACGCCGACCTGTCCGAGCACTCGTACATGTTGTGTCGATCGGCCCGGCGCAAGCTGCGGAGACACTGCGCACCGCACTGGCGATGGGCGCGGATAGGGCGATTCTGGTGGAGGTCGACGAGGCCGTCGAGCCGCTTCGATCAATCGGTCATTCTGCTGAGTGTCAGATCGTACCCTGGCCTACGCTCCGAGCCTGCGCGACCTGGAGGGGATGAAGTTCTGTTGCAACAGAACCTCGCCAACAGGTTTCCGCCCAAGTCCCCGCAGGACTGAAAATGCCACTCTCTTCACATCTGGAAGGTGTGCTTACCCACCTTGCCAGGCCGCCGGTAAAGCCGAGCCTGATCTCGCCCCTTCCAACGTCGCTCGTTTCTTTGCGAAGCGCGCGGGCCACGACGGATCATACAGCGCCAGGACTACGGGAGCATTCCATTTTTACCGCAGCAGGGGGCGCACTTCCTTCGCCAGTAGCGTCAGAGATCTCTTCAACGCGTCCAACGGCAGAAATCCGAAAAATGCCGCCAGCGCGTTGAGATAACCGATCCCGAATTCCTGCCGCAGTTCCAGTATCCGCTGCGCGCACGTCTTGGGGCTGCCGGCGATGACCATGCGATTGTAGAACGCCTCGGGCTCGAGGTCATCGTCGGAGATGATGTTGCCGCGCCTGGAGATGCCAATCGTCTTCAACCGATCCGTTAGTTTGAGTACGGTCTCCCAAAGCTCTTCGCGCGCTTGCTCGTCGCTTTCGCTGACATAGACGAAGCGGCCGAATGGGACTTCTGCAAGGTTTCCGCCCTCGGTCGCATATGCCTGAAGCACCGGGCGGATTGCCTCCAGATTGTTGATGCCGTGGCAGATGATGCGGTGCCCGTTCCGAGCGGCCCAGGCGGCGGTCCCGGACGTGTAGGTTCCGACGAACACCGGTGGATGGGGCTGCTGGATTGGCTTGGGCTCGATCGAAACGCTCTCGGATCCTACACGCAACGGCCCCCTCAGCCAGGCACGCTGCATGAGGCCCATGCCGGAAGCGAAGCTCTCCTGGGATCCGGCCCCATCGTCTATGCCGAAGACTGAAAGATAGCGTGGGTTGGCACCACGCGAGATGCCGAGGTCTACCCGCCCGTTCGAGAGCACGTCCAGGCTCGCTATTTCCTCGGCCAGGCGCAGCGGATGGTACATCGCCAGAAGCAAGACCGAGAAGCCCACCCGCAGGCGGCTGGTCCTGGCAAGGATCGCCGAGGCAAGAATGAGTGGCGACAGGCAACGGCGCCCATCCGCTCCACCGCCTTCGCCGCCCTGGAAATGCTCTTCGTTCAGCCAGAGGGCATCGTAGCCCAGCTCTTCGGTGAGTTCTGCGAGATCGAGCAAGGCCGCACTGGCGATGGATTCCAGTGCGCCGCTGCAACCGGACAGGCCAATCTTGAATTCTTGCATGGCTTGCCGGGTCAGTACCGATGCAGGACTTCGAGATCGTGGGCGGTGGCGAAAGCATCGATCTTTCGCCCCTGCTCGGGGAACTGGCTCTCGTCCCACTCGATCCGCCATTCCTGGTGCTCTTCGTTGAAGTGGGCACCAGGAAATTCCTTGAGGAACAGGCCGGTCAGTTCGCCTTCCCGCGGCAGGCTGAACGCGTGGCTTGGGGGCTTGTCGTATTTATGCGGGTATGTGGCGTGATGCATGGTGCTGCTCAGCTCCCTGCACGGCCATTGGACAGAATGGATTCCACCTGCGCGTCGCTGAGATCGGCCTTGAAGAAGGTGGCGTAGAAATTCTTGACCTCGGCGACCAGCTCGGCATGCGGAAACTGGTCCGGATGGAACTGGCTTGCAGCCCACAGGACCGTCAGGATCTGCTCGACGGTGCGGTTGCCCCAGGTGTGAGCACCCATTGGCGCGACAAGAATTCGATCGTTCTTGACTGCGTCCAACTGCGACAAGGTCGCGTCCTTCTTGAGCGCTTCGATATGTCCGGGATCGGAGAGCACGATGAAGTCCGGGTTTGCCCCGACAACCGTTTCCGTGGACAGGGTAAGCACTTCCTCTGAGCGGCCATCGTCGGTGACGCTGCGCGCCCCACCGGCGCGCAGCCACCATTCGGCGACGAGATGCGGCTGGGTCATGTTGGCGGGGTTCAGGTAGAGGGCCGTCGGACGTTTGTCTTGCGGGATTGCGTCGACCTTGGCAGCGATACGGGCCAGCGTCGCGTCGAAGTATTTTGCGTATTCGTCTCCGACCTGCGTATTGCCGAGAAGGTCGCCCACCAGCTTTACGCCAGCTTTGACATCCTCCGGGGTCTGGATACGCAAAAGGACGGTTGGAACGCCGCTGTTGCCAAGAACGTCGGCAG
>Ga0102832_1000107_pt1 | contig 235004 bp, 189 predicted proteins | sample EBPBio282013_DNA_FD_88942 | JGI IMG/M metagenome (GOLD analysis project Ga0102832, IMG submission 88942) | Wastewater treatment Type I Accumulibacter community from EBPR Bioreactor in Madison, WI, USA - Reactor 2_5/28/2013_ DNA (Illumina Assembly) | ecosystem: Engineered > Bioreactor > EBPR >...
AAGGTTATTGTACGTGATGGTGAACCTTGACAAACTATGGCATCTCCTGTGATGGTAGCGGTGGGAAGGGGAATGACATTTAACTGAAAACTTGTAGTGCCATAAAACCCATTGCTTAAAGCCTCAAGTCTAACATAAATAATTTGTCCACCAAAGCCAAGATAGGAATCAATTGGGTTGATAGGAGCTATATTTCCATTAGCATTGATTAATGATTCATAAAAAGTAACCACATATTGAGAACTGTTGTAGGAACCCAAAACAATTGGAATTTGAGAAGTAAAATCAAATTGACCAAGACCGGTTGAAGTCTCACAAACAGTTAAATTTGGTGGAGTAGATGGAGTTGGTGGTAAACATAAACTTGAATCAAGAATTAAGTTAAAAGATGTAATTGTCAAACATCCATAATTTTCATCTTCAACTGCTACAAAAATCTCTTCACCATTAGTTCCGTTATAATTTGTTAAATTAGTAATTGGATTATTGTAAATTAAAGCATCAGCTTCAGAGTGATAGTAATAAATTGTTGAGGAAACACCGTTTAAAATTAAACTTTGTTGTGTTGTTAAATCAAATGGTGCTGCACATTGAACCATATCACTAGGTGTCCCAATACTCAATGGAGGATAGTACTCTACGGTCATTGTGTCCGTTTGCTGACAACCGCCAGGATATGTAATTATCAAACCATAATCACCTGCTTCCGATACCGTATATGAATTTGAAGTTGCGCCTGGAATTGGATTGGTGTTAAAAAACCATTCATAAGTACCTCCAGGAATTGTAACGGAACCAGCTTCAATATTAATAGATGTATTACCACACAAGGCAGTTCCATCCGCTATTGTCAAATTATCAATCCCATCATAAATACCAGTTCCTGCCAAATCTGGACTTCCAATATTAAAACTTCCACCTCCTAAAAAAACAGCCGAGTCATATTGAGTATCATTTCTATCGGCAATAACCAATTTTATGTGATATGTATTTCCAGGAATAACTGCTGAACTAGCAGTCATTACAATAGTTTCTCCATTAAAATTTGTTGCTGCTGTAGCAGCATTTCCACCACCATTATAATTTCCAAAAAACTCAGGGTTTTCAGAAGTACATCCATTATTGTTTGCATCGTCTCTAATAGTTACAACCGATACTGGCGTAGTAGTACTAGGAATTAAAGCTAAATTTGTTGCTGGTGTTCCAGCAGTAACATTCGTTAAAAAAAAAGCAAATGCATCAGAATAAGAACATTGAAAAGTTCCATATTCTTCTGAAGCAAATAAAAAGTCAAAACTCATTTGATTTGTATAGGGCGTAAAATCAAATTCTAAAACAGTAGCATTATTATAACTCGTTAAGTTTGGATCAATGCCTAATGCTGTAATATAATTAAACAATTGTGCATCACCTGTCCATGCATTTGTACCATTACTTTGAGTATTGGTATTTGGACCTGGTGCTGCAGCAACATTACCTGTACTTAGAATAACCCCATTCGTAAGTGGAAAAGTAGGGTTTGTGTTTTGAAAATAACCAATCCCATTTGGATTTCCTCCGCTAAAATTTGTTCCAGTACTCCAAGTTATATTGTTTAAAGTACCAACACAAGATGAACCAGCTGCGCCATTACCAAACAAAACATCTTGCACCAATTGCGGCACAGTATAAGTTGTGGTATTAACAGTTATAGGCTGAGCTAACGCTTGGAATAATCCAAAAAAGAAAAGTAGGTATAGTAATTTTTGTTTCATATGTATTTAAAAAAGCAACAATTTTAAACTTAAATCAAATTGTTAATGTTTATTAAAATCTCCAAATATAACCAATCATTGAAAATAACTTTGTTAAATTTGCAGAAAAATACACTAGACTAATGAAAATCACAATAAAAGAAACCCAAAACCCAACTATACTTAAATTTGAATTCCCAGATTTTATCACTAAAAACGAAAACTTTGAATTCAAAAACATTGATGAAACCAAAAATTCACCTTTGGCACAACAACTATTTTATCTTCCTTTTGTTAAAACGGTTTATATTTCAGGGAATTTCATAGCCATTGAACGTTTTAGCATCGTTGAATGGAAAGATGTTCAAGAAGATGTTGCCCAACAAATAGAAAATTTCATTTCTACTGGTGGGAAAATTATTCTTGAAGACGAAAGCAAAACTAAAAAGCAACCTATTACAGTATATGGTGAAACGACTCCAAATCCAGCAGCGCTAAAATTTGTGATTAATAAAGGAATCACCAAATCAACTGTTGAATTTAAGAATATTGATGATGCCAAAGCATCTCCACTAGCGCAAGAATTATTCAAACTGCCTTATGTGAAAGAATTATTCATCACCGAAAATTATATTTCTGTTACTAAATACGAAAGTTATACTTGGGAAGAAATCACTTTAGAATTAAGAACTTTTATCAAACAATTTATTGAAAATGGTGGAACTGTTCTTGACGAAAGTTTAATTGAAAAGTCTTCAAAACAAGACAAACAAGAAATCAAAAATTTTGACAATCTTGATGTCACTTCACAAGAAATCATCAACATACTAGAAGAATATGTGAAACCCGCAGTAGCTGCTGATGGTGGAAATATTTTATTTGATTCTTATGATGAAACTACTAAGAAAGTGAAAGTAGTACTCCAAGGTTCGTGCAATGGTTGTCCGTCATCAACATTTACTTTAAAAAATGGAATTGAAAACATGTTAAAAAGCATGTTACACAATGAAGACATTGTTGTTGAAGCAATTAATGGATAATAAATTTTAATAAATCCGCATTTTTTTGTACATTTAGAGTTCACTTTAAATTTAAGATAAAATGGCAGTATTAAAAGTTATCGAAGTATTATCAAGTTCAACAGTAAGCTGGGAAGACGCCACACAAAAAGCAGTAGCTCAAGCTTCAAAAAGTTTAAAAAACATTCGTTCTGTATATGTTCAAGAGCAAAGTGCGACAGTGAAAGACGGCAAAGTTGGCGAATATAGAATGAATTTAAAAGTTACATTTGAATTAGAATAAACTTCAAAAAATCAAATTACAAACGTCCATTTTTGGGCGTTTTTTTTATATCAAATAAAATCGTTTTAAAAAAACTAACAAACACTATTGAGGAAATAATATTACAATTGAAAATTAACTGATTATTTTTCGTAAACTTGTCTTTACTAACCAATAAAAAACTACATCATGGGAATTGGAGGATTTTTTAAAAACTTGTTTGGCTCATCCAAAGAAAAAGTAAGCGAAATGGCAGTTAAAGCAGAAGATTTTGCTGAAGGAACTTTTGAAAAAGTAAAAGAAACTGCTGCACCAATTATGGAGAAAGTAGAAGATTTTGCTGAAACTGCCAAAGAAAAAGTGGAAGAATATATGCCACAAGCCAAAGAAACTGTAGAAAAAGCATATGATTCTGTTAAAGAAAAAACTAGTGAACTTGCAGACAAAGCCGAGAATTTTGTAGAAAATTCAGTAGAAACGGTTAAAGAAAAAGTAAATTCTTTTATGAATGATGCCTCAGAAGATGCCGAAGAAATTAGAACAAAAGCTGAAGATATAGTTAAACCTTCGGATGAAAATGCCGATTAAATTTAAGATTTGTATCTTTGTACTACTAAACTATCCCGATTTGTCGGGATTTTTTATAATTAAAAATCATGAACAAGAACAACACAATTACAGCTTTCGAGAATTACATTAATAAATTTTTCACGGTTTTAATCGATTATTCTCCAAAATTAATTTCGGCTATATTGATTTTATTTATTGGTCTTTATGCCATTCGATTAATCAACAGAATGGTTAGAAAAATTATGGTAAAACGTGATTTAGACCCAACATTATCAAAATTTTTAGCGGATATTTTGCTTTGGACGATGCGTATTTTATTGTTTGTAACCTTTATTTCAAAACTTGGCGTAGAAACCTCATCGTTTGTAGCAATTCTTGGAGCAGCTGGTTTGGCTGTTGGATTGTCGTTACAAGGTTCGCTATCTAATTTTGCTGGCGGTATTTTGATTATTTTATTTAAACCCTTTCGAGTTGGACATACTATTGAAGCACAAGGCGTAATTGGGACGGTTTGTGAAATTCAAATATTTGTGACCAAATTGGTAAATGCCAACAACCAAACTATTTTTATCCCAAATGGAATTTTATCTAACGATACGATCATCAATTATTCAATGGAAGGCAATCGCCGTGCAGATTTAACATTTTCGCTTTCGTATGACACCAATATTAAAACTGCAAAAGACATCGTAATGAATGTTTTGAAAAACAATCCTCAAGTTTTACAAACTCCAGCACCCGCAGTAATCACCAAAAATTTAACAGATTCATCCATTCAATTGGCAATTCGTCCTTGGGCAAAATTAGAAGATTTTTTCCAAATGTCATCGGATGTTTTAGAAGATTGTAAAGAAGCTTTTGAAAATGCTGGAATTGTGATTCAGCCTTATGTTCGTGAGTTATCGGTAAAGAAATAATTACGTTATTGTTTCTTCGTAATCATAAAATCTTTTAGATAAAACGGCTCAAAGTAAGCCACATCTTCCCATTCTTGGTTTACAAATTTTTGATGGCTCAAAGCACTCATTTCATTTGCTGATGGGAAAATAATATTCGATACAAAATGAAAATTAGGCTTGGTTAAAACGGTTTTACATTTCTCTTGACAATCACCAACAAAATAGGCATCTTCTTCAATTTCCATATAACTTTCAGCAGTTACTACTTCTGCTTGAACATCCATTATTTTATTGTAATTTTTATCAAAAACAGCACTATACACTTCCATTCTACGAGCATCAAGCATCGGGATGATGATTCCTTCATCAATTTTGGCTTGTTTGGCTAAAACCTGTAAAGTATCCACTGAAATTAATGGAATATTTAAAGCATAACAAATTCCTTTTGCTGCCGAAACTCCAATACGCAATCCGGTATAAGAACCTGGACCTTTACTTATGGCAACGGCTTTCAATTCTTGAAAATTTGTATTGGTTTCTTTTAAAATCTCTTCAATAAAAACATGCAATTTCTCTGCATGTGAATAGCCTTCCTCAGACATTTCTTTGCATAAAATTGTTTTTCCTTCTTTTGCTAAAGAAACCGAACAGTTTTTGGAGGCTGTTTCAATATTAAGTATCAAAGACATTATTTTTTTGCTTTTGTGGCTGATTCTGTTTTTGACTTTACTTTATCGCCAGAATTTAAGTCTTTGGTAACCGTGGTATAAGGTCCGGTGATGACTACATCTCCTTTTTGTAAGCCCGAAATCACTTCAATGTTAGTATCGTCTTGAATACCTGTTTTGATTACTTTTATTTTTGCCTTATCTCCTACTTTTACAAAAACACATTCAAATTTTTGATCGTTTTTTGATTTTATTTTATCATCACCAACGTCTTTTACTTCATATTTCTTAGTAGCCGAAGTATCTGATTTTACAACTACTGAACTAATAGGCACACCCAATACTTTTTCTTTTCTTTTGGTGATAATATCAACCGTTGCTGTCATTCCTGGTCTAAATGGAGAATATGTCGCTGGTTTTCCTTCAACTAGGTCTTGATAGGATTCTTTTAGAATTCTAATTTTTACTTTAAAATTGGTTACTTGGTCTGCCGTTGTTGCATTACTCGCCGAGTTTGAAATACTAGTAACGATTCCTTTAAAGTCTTTCTTCAAATAAGCATCTACTTGTATTTTGGTGCTGTCTCCAATAGAAACTTTTACAATATCATTTTCATTTACATCAACTTCAACTTCCATATTGTTTAAATCGGCTACTCGCAAAAGTTCAGTTCCTGTCATTTGTTGTGTTCCAAGAACTCGTTCTCCAAGCTCAACTCCTAGAGAAGAAATGGTTCCATCTGCTGGCGAATAAATCGTAGTTCTACCCAAGTTGTCTTTGGCTTCTTTAACCGTTGCATTGGCGCTTTGAACATTGTAATAAGCCGATTCTTTGGTAGCTTTTGCAACTTCAAATGCTGCAACTGCTTTATCCCAATCTGATCTTGAAATTATTCCTTTGTTGAATAACGTTTGGCTTCTGTCATAACTTGCTTTGGCTTCTTTGAATGAAGCGTCGGCTTGACTTAAACTTGCCTTTGTTCCTGATAGATTTGAAATCGTTCTATTATAACCCGAAGTATATAAATCGGGATTGATTTTTACTAACAAATCACCTTTTTTGACTACTTGACCTTCTTTTATTGGCAAAGCAATGATTTCTCCTGAAACTTCAGATGATATTTTTACTTCGGTTTCGGGTTGAATTTTCCCGGTTGCTGAAACGGTTTCAACTATAGTAATTTCATTTACTGCTGCCGATTCTACCTCTATTAATTCAGTATTGGAACCAAGCATTCCTTTTTTCTTCATTACTACTAAAGCAATGATGACAACTATTACAATTGCAAGTATCCAGTATATTTTTTTCTTTGACATGATTTATTGTTTAATGATTGGGATTCCGAAATAAAATTCTAATAATTTAATTTTAAAAATATAATCGTATTTTGTTCGTATTACTTCCGATTGTGCATTTTCATAAGTGATTAACGCTTGACTGTAATCAAACGAATTTAAAAGTCCAACATCGAAACGTTCTTTAGAGAAATTTTGTGCTAACTTTCTGGCTTCTGAAGTTTTCACTGCGGCTTCATAACTTTTTTGTGCATTCAACACATCATTGTATGCTTGAAAAACGGTTCGTTCTAAATCTAATTCGGCTTGGTCTAGTAGTAATTTTGAACGTTGTTCGTTGACTTTACTTCGTTGTACTCTTCCCCGAGTTGAAAAACCATTTAATATGGGAACATTGAGTTGAATACCAACATTAGTTCCATCAAAAAGAGATAACTGGTCAACAAAACCAATTGGAATAGTTTCTGACCAGCGTGTATTGTATCCCAAAAAGCCTGAAAGGGTTGGCATATAACCTGATTTTGCTATTGAAACATCTTTTTGTGCAACTTCATAATTTGAAGAAGCAATTTTGATATCATTAACTACTTCTCTGGCTTTTTGAGCAATAGCTTCGGGTGTTTGAAAAAGTATTTCGGTTACAGGAACGTCCATATCCTCTACTGCAATATCAAAATTGGCATAATCTTTTAGTAAAAGCGTTTGCGCCAAACCTAATTTTGAAATTAATAAAGTATTTTCAGCATTTACAATTTGTTGTTCTTGTGAAGCATCGGTAGCTTGTAATTCGTAAATATCACCTGCAGGAAGTGTTCCAGCATCAATCAATTGTTTTGTTCTTGTGATGTTTTCTTTGGTGATTTTATTTTGATTTGATAATACTTTTATTTGTTCTTTATTGAATAAAATTTGCAAATAGGCATTGGCAATACTAAGCATGATATCGTCTTTCATTTTGTCTAAACGATAGGTATTTGCTATTTTATTAAGCTTGGTTCTTTGAAGTGTTTTCCAGTTGGCCAATCCATTAAAAATAGCAATTCCAGTATTAATATTTGCTGAAGCCGAACGGAACGATTGATTTTCGAACTGATTGGTTGTAGGGTTAATATTTGCACCTGTATTGATACCATAATTTGCCGTTCCTGATATATTTGGAAGAAAATTTCCAATAGCTTCCAACTTTTCAATATCTGAAATCTTCAAATCTAATTCCGATTGTTGAATAGAAATATTGTTTTCTAAAGCGTAGGCAATACATTCTTCTAAGGTCCATTTCTTTTGTTGCGCATGTATCGAAATAGTAGCGAACAATAAAAAGAAAAATGTGATTTTGATGATGATTTTCATAGTTAATAATAATACTACCATTCTTTGCGCAACAAAGATAAAACTTTTGAATTACTTGAAATAGTAATGACTTACCCATTTAGACTTTAGTTTTTTGAAATTGTTACACTTTATTTCTGTTTTACGTCTATTTTTGCCAAAAAAATCAATACAATATGTCATTTCATCGTATAACTTCTTTATTTATTGTTGTTTCTTTTTTGATGTCAAGTTGTGGCACCACAAACAAAATTGAAGCTTTAAAGCCTTTGCCATCTGATGATTCGCCGATGGTTTACAAGTCGAATACTTCTTTTGTGAGCATGCCTTTGGAAATTTCTTTGAAAGAGATTGAAAAGCAGGTGAACAAAAAAATGACAGGTTTGATTTATGAAGATGCTGACATGAAGATTTGGAAAACAGCTGACATTAAATTGACTGAAAAAAGCGGAAAAATTGAATCTATTTTGCCACTGAAAATTTGGGTAAAATTCAAATATGGCACTAATTTTATGGGCTTGAATGATACGAGAGAAGTGAATTTGAATGGTACGATTACGCTTTTGAGTAATGCTAGAATGACCAATTTTAAGTTGACGACGAGTTCTAAAATTGATGACTATGTGTGGAGTGAAAGCCCATCGATAGTGGTCGCAGGAAGAAATGTTCCGATTACCTATATTATTAACCCTATGTTATCGATGTCGAAATCTAAAATTTCTAAAATGATTGATGATGCTATTAATGATTTGCCCGATTTTAAACCTGTTGTTTTGGATGTTTTAGAAAATATGAGCAAACCATTTATCACGAGTGATGTGTATCAAACATGGTTTCGACTGGAACCTATTGAAGTTTATGTGACGGATGCTGTTTTGGATAAATCTAAAATTGCTATGGATTTGGGTTTGAAATGCAACATGCTAACAATGGTTGGGCAAGAACCAAAGAATATTTTTGACCGAACTGCGGTTGCCTTTAAACCTGTAACGAAAGTTCCCGACAAGATTACTGCCAATGTTGCTGCTATTTCTACTTATGAGAGCGCTTCAAGAATTATTACTAAGAATTTTAGAGGACAAGAGTTTGCATCTGGCAGTAGAAAAATTGTGGTGAATGAAGTAAATCTTTGGCAAAAAGACGGGAAGATTATTATTCAATTATTGATGAGTGGCAGTTTGAACGGCACGATATATTTGGCGGGAATTCCTAAATATAATGCTGAAACTCATGAGATTTATTTTGACCAAATGGATTATGTTTTGCAAACAAAAGGCATGCTAACTCGAACGGCTAATTGGTTGTTGCAGGGAGTTATTTTGAGAAAAATACAAGAGAGTTGCCGTTATTCTATTAAGCCTAATCTTGATGAAGGCAAGAAAAGCATGTTGCCCTATTTGAATAATTTTTCACCAATGAAAGGTGTTTTTGTTAACGGCACGATGAATGATTTTGAATTTGATAGAGTAGAACTTACCAATAAAGCCATCATTGCTTTTTTGAAAACTACTGGAAAAATGAATGTGAAAATAGATGGGATGGAATAAATAGTTGCTGCTAAAACCTTGAAATGAATTGCTAAAAGCTATAAACTAATTGCTAAAAGCTACAAATGAACTGCTAAAGGCTACAAATAAGTTTCTAAAGGCTTTTTAAAAAAAGTGTTAAAGAAATTACTTTTTCTTAAAATACATTTTATAAATAAATATTCCGATGACACCCACTAATATATAAGGAATTGCCATTAGGTAAACGATTCCGTCGTTTACAGCTTCGGCTTGGGTATTGTTGCCATTGCTTTCTAGTGATGCGCGACACATGGCACATTGGGCGGTTGTGTTTAGAGTATAAAACATAGAACACAGAAGAAAGAAGCCACTCTTTATGGATAGCAATCTGTATTCTTTTTGCTTTGTTCTTTGTTCTTTATTTTGCATAATAGGGCGAAATCATTATGAATACTACAACGCCTGTAATGGCTACGTATAACCAAATTGGAAATGTGATTTTGGCTAATTTTTTATGTTTATCAAAACGTTCGGCTAATGCTCGTGCAAAGGTGAACAACACTAGCGGAATAATGACAATGGATAAAATGATGTGGCTGATTAGAATTAGAAAGTAAACTATGCGCCAAACACCAACTTTTGCAAGCTCTACTTCATCCACAATTCCATCGTGATTAACATCACCAAACTTGGTAGAATCGGCTGTTAGATGATAGGCTACATACATGATTAGAAAAACAACAGAACACATTATGGCTGTGGTCATTAAATTTTCGTGAAGTTTTCGTTTGCACTTTTTGATAGAAATTACAGCTGCAATTAATAGTAAAGCCGTTATTCCATTAATAGTAGCATAAATGGGTGGTAAAAAAGTTAACGGTTCAACATCTATCCCAAAATCTTTTAGTTTGACACTAAACAATACTGCAACTATTAGCGGAATTAATATCGAAACAACCATAATTAGGTTGTTGAATTTTGTATCAATGGAGTTGATTTCTTTCTTACTCATTTAACAATTTTTTTATGTCTTTTATAATCGCTTTTACATCTTCTTTTTCCAATCCGTTGTAATAAATAATTGGATTGCCATTCTTGTCTTTTCGGCTTCTGATGTTGCCTTCTTTATCCACCAAAGCAAAATAGCCTGAATGTTCAAAGCCACCACTCACATTACTATTTTGACCAGCATAGAGATTGAACCCTTTGTTCGCCAAATCATAGATATAATCTTGCTTACCGGTTAGGAAATTCCAGTTTGAGGAGGCAACTCCTAATGCTTCTGCATGTTTTTTTAAAATTTGTGGTGTATCAGTATCTGGATTGATGGTAATAGAGATTATTCCGAAGTTTGGATTACCCAAGAATTCTTTTTCGATAACCAACATATTTTGATTCATCTTTGGACAAATAGATGGACAAGTGGAAAAGAAAAACTCTACAACATGTACTTTTCCTGCATAATCTTTTTTGGTAATTGTTTTATTATCTTGATTGGTTAGTGAAAAAGCAGGTTCTGGACCAATTTTTACCAAACCGGTATTTGCACTTTTGCTTCTGTGATTGGATACGCCATCAATTCTGTCTCCTTGTATCACGGAACCGTCTTTTATACGTTCTATAATTTTTGGGATAAAAATAATTCCAAATACCAAAATGACTAATGAAACGCCTATGTATGATTTATTTTTCATGATTTATACACTTATATTTTTCGCTTAGCATTATTTTTCTTTAATGCTAAACGGTATTCTGCTAAAATAATTTTTACATCATCTGTCATTTCATTGTGCAATTCGGCCGAAGAATTGATGTTATATCCTTCTTTATATTCGGCTTCTCCTTGAACACTTTTGCCTTTTCTTCCTCTTAGGTTGCGTTCTTTATCAATAATATAAACGAATTTAGTTCCATGATGACTGTCTAGTTTTTCAACCAGCTTCAGTTGTTTATAATAAGCTTCTATTTCGGCTACTGGTGCAAAAACAAAATGATACCCAGAAACATTGGTAAGTTTGCTTAACCGTTCTAAAACTGACTTTACTTGGTCTTGTGTTCCTTCTGGAGCGATGAAGACAATTTGAAAATCTTTGAAGGCTTTATTTCTACTGTATATTTTATCGGTTAATAAAAAATAATTTCCCCGATTATCTAACATGTTTTCGCCAGAAAACCCTAGTATGGTGATTTTATTATTAAGTGTGACTTTTTCGCCATTGAGAGCTACCCAATTGGAATTGACGTCTTCAACTTTTGGAGTAACTATAGGTAACCTCATGAAACTATTAACGCCTGTTGCAAAAAAGAGGTAAACAACTAGTGGAAGCATAAAAAGTACAATCAGAACGGTTTTCTTTTTCATTTCAATATAAAATTGGTAGTGCAAAAATAAAAAAAGGTACGCAAAGCGTACCCTTTTTATTGAATTAATATTTTGTTAAAAATTCCATTTGATAGTAGAATCTCTAAAGACATCGTGAATGTAATCTGCCTCAACTAATAGAATGAATAATAAGTACAATACTAAGAAAATAACGGTTGATACAACAGCCCAACGTAAACTTGCGGTTTCTCCTTCCATGTGCATGAATACCCATGTAATTTTATAGGCTTTGTAAAGTGTTAAGATGATGAAAACCCAATTAAGCAAATTCATTGCTAAAAAATCATTCATTACTAAAGCATCAGGTCTAATAATTCCTAGATAAACCTCTACTATTGTAACTACAGAAAGAATTCCAAAAACTTGCCAAATTCTTTTGATGTTTGAACTGTGTTCGTGTGTGTGAGTATCGTGTGACATATTAATTTGTATTATTGTAAATGATTAAACTAAATAGAAGAATGTAAATACGAATACCCAAACCAAATCGACAAAGTGCCAATATAGTCCAACTTTTTCGACCATTTCATAGCTTCTTCTTTTCTCATAGGTTCCTAATAGAATATTAAAGAAAATAATAATATTGATGATTACTCCAGAAAACACGTGGAATCCGTGAAAACCAGTGATAAAGAAAAAGAAATCGGCAAATAACTTATTACCATACTCGTTGTGCTTAAGATTTGCGCCTTCTATAACTATATGGCTATTATCAACTAATTTCTGAGAAGCTTCTCTGGTCAAAATTTCTCTTTTCTTATTATGATTCAAACCAGGCTGTAAATCTTTGTTGGCCTGATCTTCTTTAGTATCTCTGTAAATTTTTTCTGTTTTTACCAATATTTCTGGATGTGCTTTGAAACCTGCTTGTATTTCAGCAACAGAATACGAAGGCAATGTAGCCTCGCTCATGAACCATTTTCCTTTGCTTCTAGTAAGTTCTTCTCTTTCTTCTGGTAAAACGACTGCAAAATCTTCTAATTTTATGCGTTTACCTTCTTTGTTTACAAACTGAATAACACTTCCGCCTTTGGTTTCAACAGCTCCAAATTCTCCTTTGATGAAGTTTTTCCATTCCCAAGCTTGTGACCCTACGAAGATTAAACCACCAACAATAGTCAAAAGCATGTAAAAAGCTACCTTTTTTTGTTTCATTTGATGTCCAGCATCAACGGCTAATACCATTGTTACCGAAGAGAAAATCAAGATAAAAGTCATCAATGCCACATAGTACATTGGCGCATCTACACCATGTAAAAACGGAAAGTGAGTAAACACTTCGTCGGCAATTGGCCAATTATCAATAAATTTAAATCTTGAAAAGCCATACGCAGCTAGGAATCCAGAGAATGTTAAAGCATCCGATACGATAAAAAACCACATCATCATTTTGCCATAACTTGCACCCATTGGTTGGTTTCCGCCACCCCAGGTGTTTTCATTTGTATTTGCAGTAGTAACTGTCGCTCCCATAAAAGTTGATTCGTTAAAAAGTTCCCAAATTTAGATTTTTTTTCTTATTTAAAGAAATATAAAAATAAAAACAAATAAACCCATAAGAAATCAAGAAAGTGCCAATACATCGCACCTAGTTCAATTCCAAGGGTTTGACTTGAATTGTATTTTTGTTTAAAATGATTATAAATTATGATTAAAAGTGAAATAATTCCACCAAACAAATGCGCCAAGTGAACAACAGTTACTACATAGAGAAAAGTTGTTGTAATATTACTTTCAGGTCCTGTGAAAAAATAGCCTTGTTTTACTATTTCACTAAACCCTTGAAATTGGAAAAACACAAACAGAAAACCCAATACTAAAGTTGCTAATAGATAATTTGTAGTGGCTTTTCGGTTGTCTTTTTTGATAGACAATTTTGCTAAATGAAACGTAACACTGCATAGTAATATCACGACTACGCTCACAAAAAACGCTTTAGGCATTTCGAAATTTTGCAACCAATCGCCACGTGATTTACTTACTACAAAAGCACTGGTCAAACCAGCGAACATCATGGTCATGCTTAGCATAGCAAACAACAGCAACAGTTTGTAGGAACGTGCTGATCGTGCTTTATGTTCTTCGGCAGTCATTGTCATATCTTCTATCTTAAAAATTTATCAAAAATATAAATCAATTGCAACAAGGTAATATAGGAAACGCTTACTAACATCAATTGTTTTGCGGCTTTAGATGTTCGTAGTTTATATAGTCGTGCTGCGTAATATATCATCCACAAACCTATGAAAGCTACAAAAACTGCTGCTATTGGTGTGAGAAATAATCTTCCTGTATAGCCTAATGCTGGCAAAAGCGATGCTATTAGCAACCAAACAGAATACAACACGGTTTGCAAAGCTGTAGAGGTGTCTTTTTTCCCGGTAGGCAACATAAAAAATCCTGCTTTCTCGTAGTCTTCGTAAAGAAACCAACCGATTGCCCAAAAATGTGGGAATTGCCAAAAAAACTGAATTAGGAACAATGTTCCTGCTTCGATACCAAAATCATTGGTGGCGGCAACCCAACCTAACATGAATGGAATAGCACCTGGAAATGCACCTACAAAAACGGATAGCGGTGTGTAGGTTTTTAAAGGTGTATAAATACTTGTATATAAAAATATGGAAATCGCGCCAAACATGGCGGATTTTGGATTGATTAAGTATAACAATACTAAACCAATAATTGTCAGAATGCTGGCAACAAATAACGCTCTATTTGGTGACATTCTTCCTGAGGCAACTGGACGATTTTTGGTTCTGTCCATCAAAGCGTCGAGGTCTTTTTCGATGACTTGGTTGTAGGCATTGGAGGCTCCAACCATACAATAACCACCAACTGCTAGCATTAATAAGGTTAACCAATTAAGGTTGCTGAAGCTGGTAACACCCAATAAATATCCTGCAATGGAAGAGAAAACGACACTAACTGCCAAACCTGCTTTGGTGATTTCTTTGAAATCCGTAGCAACTGACTTGAGTGTAAAAGGTTTTGAAGTGACGTTCAACGTTGAATTCATTTGTTTTAAAAAACTTTTGCAAAGGTACTTTATAGAAAGTGATTTGACAAACAAACATTTCATAAAAATAATGGTGGAATTTGGAAGTTAAATTGTAGTTGTTGTGCGGTTGATTGTTTTAGGTGTGCGTTTAACTATGTTAATCGTACGTTTGATTGTTTTGGTTATGCAGTTGCATTTTAGTTGTAGTTCGATGAATTTAGCGCAGTTACTTGCAAGTCTAGCAATTTTTAAAAAAAAATGCAAGATGTTAATTGGATTTTAATACATGAATGCTTAGAATTTATTGGATAATTTAAAAATTAGTTTTGATTATTATAAATTGCTTTATAGATGAGAAAATATTCTGTAATTCTTTAATACATTTGTTTTTTTAATTTTTTGCTTTTTGTTGTTAGCTTAGGCTTGATGACTATCGTTTTTTGTTTGTATCAAGTAAAATAGCTTATTTTTTTGTACATAATAGTTTTTAGTCGAGTTTTCCGCTTCAATTTACATAATGATTAAATTTATATATTTTTTAATACCGTTTACATGTTTTTCTTCTGTGTTTTCTCAGGAATTAAATGATTTTGAGGTAAAAAGAACCCGAACTATTCAAGAAGAACTTATTTCAAATCCTGATAAAGCCTATGCAGATGCTTTAGAAATTAGTAATTCTAAAAACGAGTTATTTGGCTTTTTTGGCAAGTATTATGTGGCCAATTACTTTTATAATAAATCAGAGTTTACTCATTCAAAACAACTCCTTGTAGCACTTATTGAGAACATTGAAAAAAGCAAGCATGCCAAATCAAGCAAAGTTTATCAAGATTTGATGGGAATGTGTGTCAACAAACTATTTTACATCCACAAGAATTTAGGAGAATATGATACGGCATTGTTTTATCTTGATACATACAAAAAGAGTGCAAATAATCAATTTAATGAACAATACGGTTTGATTAAAGTGGCTATGGGTAACTATGTTGACGGTATTGCAATGTTGAAGAAAGAATTAAAAACCACACCACATCTAAAATTAGGAGAAGGCGAAAAAAAGGTAATGAATAAAAAGTTATTTGCCGATAAACACAATATCATTGGCGAAGCCTATCAAAAGTTTTATGTACAATCGAGAAATACAGCATTACTGGATTCGGCTAATTATTACTTTAGAGAAGCTGCAACAATGCTGATACAAGAAAATTTTCAACCCGAGTACACAAAAGCATTGTTGTATATGCGTGAGGCAAAAAGCGCAGCTTTGGAAGGAAATTACAACAAAGCATTGTCACTTTATCGAATGAGAAATAAGTACCCTATTATAGATGAAAATATAAGAACAGTACAATTGTTTGATTTAGGAATGGCTGATTGTTTTCATCATTTAAAGCAAATTGATTCGGCACTTTTTTATAGTAAAAAATATATAATAAGCTATGAATCAACTAAGGTTTCTAAAGAGAATCTATTAATGGCATACACTATTCTGGCACAATCTTACAGTGAAAAAAAAGACACTAAGAGTGCTTATCTGTATGCGCAAAAGAGTTTAACCTTGATTCAATCAATAGATGGTATAAAAAATAAATCTGTAAATTTTCTTCATAATTACGATTTGGATAGCATTAGAGATGAATCGAATTCAATTATTGCCTCTAAGAATTATATTAAAGTTTCTCTTTTAAGTATTTTGGTAGTTTTAGTTTTAGTTCTCTCTAGTTTTTATTTTTACTATAAACGCCAAAAAGAAAAGCATCATCGTTTTTTAAAGATTATTCAGAACCTAAAAGAATTTAAAACTTCTAGTGCTAATCCTAAAACAAGTAGTGAAACAATAGAACCACCAAAACAACTCATGGACAATAACCTTATCGAGAAATTGTCATTAGGGTTAAAAAAATTAGAACAGAAAAAAACTTTTTTAGATCCGAATTTTAAGTTGGCTTTTGTTGCCAAAAAATTAAATACAAATACGGCTTATTTGTCACAATACTTCAATCAGGTTATGCAAAAAACCTTTTCGGAATACACACAAGAATTACGAATTCAATATGTACTTCAAAAGTTTAATGATGTACCTCAATTTCGAAAATATACTTTACAGGCTATTGCGGAAGAGGTAGGATATAAAGATGCTACTACGTTTGTTCGCGTTTTTAAAAAGCAAACAGGACTTTCTCCAAATTATTATATGGAAAAATTAAAAAACACTGAGTAATTATTTAAAAATAAAACAATTAAATCTTAATAGGTTACTGATTATTTATAAATAGTACAATACATAAATTGTAGTAGTTACTCTTATCTTTTAGTTTTGGTGAAAAATTAACTTCAAAATAAAATTTCCACAAAACAAAAAGTATGAAAAGAACAATTACTATTTTAGTATTATTTATAACATTACAAATCTCGGCACAATGCTGGCAAACCATTAGTGCCGGATACAGTCATTCATTAGCTGTTAAAGAAGATGGAACACTTTGGGCATGGGGTTCTAATGGCGTAGGTAATCTCGGAGACAACACTACAGTTGATAAAAATACGCCAATACAAATTGGAACAGATGCTAATTGGCTAAAAGTGTGTGCTAATTTTAGTTCATCCTATGCTATTAAAGCAGATGGTACTCTTTGGGCTTGGGGTGTAAATTCTCAAGGCCAATTGGGTTTGGGTACATCAACCTTTTCATACCACGTACCTACACAAGTAGGAACAGATACTAATTGGCAAAGTATAAGTTCCTCAGACGACTATTGTTTAGCAATAAAAACAGATGGTACATTATGGTCTTGGGGAAGAAACAATTTCGGGCAATTAGGAGATAATACAACCGTGAATAAAAACATACCTACTCAAATAGGAACTGATACCAACTGGCAATCTGTTTCAGCTGGTCATAGTTATGGTTTGGCAATAAAATCCAACGGAACACTTTGGGCATGGGGTAATAATGGTAATGGAAGATTAGGTGATGGAACAACCACCAATAGAACTGTTCCAACACAAATTGGAACAGATGCAAATTGGCAAAAAGTAGATGGGGGCTATTCTCATTCTTTGGGTATAAAAACTGATGGTACACTGTGGGCATGGGGTACAAACACAAGTGGTGAGTTTGGGATAATAACATCTCCTCTTATATCCTATGTTCCTATTCAAATTGGTACCGATACTAATTGGCAAGATGTATCAGCAAGTCAGTGGTTTTCTTATGCAATTAAAACCAACCATTCCCTTTGGAGTACTGGTAGAAACAATGAAGGACAGTTAGGTAATGGAACAAGTAGCACAACAAATACGCTTGTTTTTACTCAAGTTGGAACTTTTTCAGATTCTTATGAAATTGCTACTGGATTTTATCATGTAATAGAAAAAAACGGTGATGGCTTTATAAGAGTAACTGGAAAAAATAACAGAGGTCAACTAGGTAACGAAACTAATGTAAATATAAATACACTTAACTACATTTCATGTTATCCTTCAACACTTTCTTCTGAAAATTTTGAAATAAACGAATTAAAAGCATATCCAAACCCAGTTAGTGATGTATTACATTTTTCAATGGATAAAGAAATTGAAAGGATTTCAATTTGTAATTTAATGGGACAAGAAATCTTTAAAAAAGAAACAAATGCAACGAATGTAACAATAGACGTTTCCAATTTAACATCTGGAACATATTTGGCAAAAATTACTTCGAATGATGCAAACAAAACAACGAAAACAATCAAAATTGTAAAAAAATAATTTTATAAATTCCTACAATTTTTATAGTATTGCAACTTAAACCAATCAAAAAACATGAAAAAAATTTACTCATTAATTCTTCTTCTTCTTTCGATTTGCTCTTTCGGACAAGCATATGATTACACTATTTATAACACTTCCAATTCAGGTATTGCCAGTGACTACATTGGTGATATTAAAGTAGATGCCAACGGATTATTATGGATAGCATCTTACAGTGGTGTTTCCACATTCAACGGAACTACTTTTTCCAACTACAATACCAGTAATTCAGGCATTGCTAGTAATTCAATTGTAAAAATTGAAATTGATGGTTCAGGCAAAAAATGGATGGCAACACAATCAAACGGAATTAGCAGCTTGAATGGAACAACTTGGACCAATTATACAACAGCAAACTCAGGACTTCCTAATAATGCGATTGACGATATTGCCATAGACGGATTAAATAACGTTTGGATTGCTACGAGTGCTGGACTTACAAAGTTTAATGGAACTACTTGGACAACCTACAATAGTTTAAACAACATTGGATCAGTTGCAACCGATAGTAATAATGGTGTTTGGGTAACTACTGGAAACATTTTGTACAAATTCAACGGAACTAATTTCAATAGTATTACGGATGGCGTAAATAAAATATTGAAAATCAAAAATAACATCATTTATCTTGATGCTTTTGACGCATTAATGACTTATTCTACTGGCGGAACTTTTATTGACATTTATTTTCAAAGCAACTCTTGCCTAGGCGGCTATCAGTTGAATGCGCTTGACGTGAATAGCAACAACAAAGTTTGGATTGCATTCAACGGTAGTGGATTACAAAACTTTACCGACTGTATCTCTTATACCTCTTCCAATTCGGGATTGCCTGACAATTATTTTAGTGCGCTTAGAACACAAGCCTCAGGCATTATTTGGGCAGGAACGTTACAACTTGGTTTGGTTAAAATGACACCAACTACTTCAACATGTAGTGCGCCAACACAAACTTGGTCTGATAATATTACAGCAACAACCGCAACTCTAGGTTGGATACCAGCTGTTCCAACGCCTGATAGTTATGTGATTCGTTACAACACTACAAACGTAATAGGAGGAATACAAGATGCTACTGTTTCTACCTCTTTATCGTTGGAGAATTTAACTCCAAACACTGATTATCATTGGTGGGTTGCTTCTGTCTGCGGCGAACAACAAACCAATTGGGTCTATGGAGGTTTCTTTTATACACCACCAGTAACATCAAATTGTAATGTTCCAACCAATATGATGGTTTATAATCTAACTTCAAATTCGTGCGTGCTTGGTTGGACAGCACCAACACCAGCACCTAGCTCTGGCTATGAAGTGTATTTATCTACATCAAATGTTGCTCCAGTAACCAATACAACACCAATCTATATAACTAATTCTACCAGCATAACCATTTCGAATACCTTAACACCTGCAACGTCTTATTACTACTGGGTTCGTTCTAATTGTGGTGGCACAAAAAGCAATTGGAGTCCGGTACTAAACTTTGTTACAAATGGTTTATCGGGTTGTACTACTGCTACCTATGGACAATGGCCAGCAACTAACTTTACTCCAGCGTGTTTGGGTACAACCGAACAAATTGTTAACAATGCTTATGCTAGTGAATATACCAATGTAAATATAGTAGCCAATAGACAATATACGTTTTCAAGTTCTGTTTTAACGGATTTTATCACGATAACGAACGATTCAAATGTTATTCTAGCAAGCGGAACAACACCTTTAAATTGGTCTTCTCAATCAACATCTGGAGTGATACGCTACTATTTACACACTGATTCTAATTGTGGTGCACAAAACACAAACAGAATAAAATATATTCAATGTGTGGCTCCAGCAAGCTGTGGATTGCCAACTAATTTGACAGTTTCAAACATCACTTCTAATTCATGTAGATTATTTTGGAATGCACCAACACCTGTTGCCAATTCTTATGATTTATATTTAAACACTACAAATACTGCTCCTGTAACTTCAACTAATGCCACGCAAACAAGTAATGGTAATTTAATAGCAACTTTAAATGGTTTATCAGCTTCAACAACTTACTATTATTGGGTACGTTCTAATTGTAATGGAACAAAAAGCGACTGGGTTTCTGGAGGAAGTTTTACGACTGTTGCATTCTTAAGCTGTAATGGTGCAGTTTATGGTCTTTATCCAGATGCGCCTTTTACACCTGCATGTACAGGAAACACGGAACAAATTATTACGAATGCTTGGGCAGGAGAATATACGAATGTAAATGTACTGTCAAATAAGCAATATACTTTTACTAGTTCTATTACTTCTGATTATATTACCATTACAAATGCAACTGGAACAACGGTTTTAGCTAGTGGTTTAACTCCATTAGTTTGGAATTCTAGTAACACATCAGGAGTTATTAGATACCATTTTCATGCCAATGCAAATTGTGGCGTTCAAAATACATCTAGAATTCGTTCGATAACGTGTGCAAATGCTTCCTCTTGTAATCCGCCAACACAATTTTGGAGTGAAAATATAACATCATCCTCAGCAACGCTAAACTGGATACCAGCAGTTCCAGCTCCAGATGGTTATATCTATGTTTATAATACCACAAACGAAATTGGAGGTATAGATGGAAGCACAACTTCAACATCTGCTTCTATTAATGATTTACAACCAAACACTGATTATCATTGGTGGGTTGCTTCTCTTTGTGGAAACAACCAATCTGAATGGGTATATGGTGGTTCATTTACAACACCACAATCAACTACCGATTGTTTTGAGAAAGTAGCTGCTGGACGTACTTTTACCTTAGCCATAAAAACAGATGGTACGCTTTGGTCTTGGGGAAATAATGATTATGGTCAGTTGGGAGATGGAACAACAACTAGTAGAAACACACCATCGCAAGTAGGAACAGCAAATGATTGGGCTAGTATTTCTTGTGGAGTCAATCATGCTGTTGCGATAAAAAACAATGGAACTCTATGGACTTGGGGATTTAACATACAAGGACAATTGGGTGATGGAACAACGGTAAACAAATCTGTTCCTACACAAATAGGAACTGCTACCAATTGGGAAATGGTAGAAGCTAAAAATCAACACAACATTGCCAAAAAGACGAATGGCACCTTATGGGGTTGGGGAAGCAACTTTTATGGACAGTTAGGTGACGGAACTACAGTTAATAAATACACCCCAACACAAATTGGCACTGCTACCAACTGGCAAAGTGTAGGCACTGGCGGAGCGCATTCCATGGGTGTAAAAACCGATGGAACTTTGTGGTGCTGGGGATTAAATACTAATGGACAAGTAGGTGATGGCACTACCACAAATCGTTATATACCAACACAAATTGGCACGGCAACTAACTGGAGAAGTGTTACTGGAGGATCATACTTTAGTATTGCTACAAGAACCAACAACACGCTTTGGACATGGGGTAGAAACAATAATGGTCAATTAGGATTAAACAATACTACAGATAGAACAACCCCTACACAAGTTGGAACAGCAACTACTTGGGATAAAATTTCAGCTGGCGAAGATCATGTTTTAGCTTCTAGAACCTATGGTGCTATGTTTGCGTGGGGATATGATTTAGAAGGTCAAATTGGAAATGATGAAGCAACTAATAGCGTATTAACTCCTACTCTATTACTAAATGTTACTTCTTGGAGAGATGTACAAGCGGGAGCTTCTTATTCTACTGCTATTGATAATGATGGTAAATTATATACTTGGGGTTCTAATTTTTATGGTCAATTAGGCAACGGAACTTTTAGTAATGATTTTTACATCTATGGAACACTTCCTTGTCCAACGGGTAGTTTATCAAATCATGATATAAATCTTGTCTCAAATGTTAAGTTATATCCAAATCCTGTGGAAACTACATTGCATGTTTCTTTTGATGAAACTATAGCAAGTGTTACTATTCACAACCTATTAGGACAAGAAATACTTACTAAAGTTATCAATGCTAACGAAGGTACTATTGATGTTTCAGCACTTACATCAGGAACTTATTTGGTAAAAATTCAAGTGGGTATTGAGACTAAAACACTAAAGGTTATCAAAAAATAATATTACCGTAAAAATACTATTCTTCCCAAACGCATTTCCGCTATAAATGTGTTTGGGATTTTTTAATTATTTTGATGTGCACCTGTCTGGTTTTGCCGTGCACTTTGTTGTTTTAGGTGTGACGAAGGTTGTTGTAGCTTTGACATTGTTTGTTTTAGCTGTGACAAAGGTTGTAGTAAGTGTGCCAAGTATTATTTTATCCTTGCCATTGATAGTTTTACTTGTGCCAAAGGTTTTTTTGGGTTTGACATTGATTATTTTATCTGTGCCATTGACTGTTTTAGCTTTGACTATCGTTATTTTTGTTTTGCCATTGATAGTTTTAGTTGTGCCAAGGGGTTTTTTGGGTTTGACATTGATTATTTTATCTGTGCCATTGACTGTTTTAGTCGTGCCAACGATGAATTTAAACTTAATTCTTACAGGAATGGGTGATTTTATGGTTTTCGGTAAAAATGATTTGTTTGAATATATCTGTTTTTTTGATGTAAAATTTGTTCAAAAAGAGGAATTTCACTAAATCTTATGGTATTAAAAAAAGCAGTAACTATTTTTTAATAATTACTGCTTTTAAAATTTATACTGAATATTTTTCTTGTATGCTTTATTTTAGAATATCATTATATTGGCTATTTGAAGACAAAATCATGCTTTTTATTTTAAAATGATTAGTGTTTAATGATTAATTTAATGGTTTTTGAGGCTTCTTCTGCATTTATTTTTAGCAAATAAAAGCCATTTGAAAATTGAGAGACATCAAAAGTGCCATCAACTATTGCAATAGGAATAATTTGTCCCGAAATAGTGATTAATTGAGCGGTAGTAGTTCTGTTTTCTAGCGATGGAATATGAACACTGGTTGACACTGGGTTAGGATAAACTATTAAATTTGGAATTTCGTTTGAAACTTGACCTAAAAAAGGACCTTCTTTGAAAAAATAAATGCCTTCAATTTCAAAATCGCGATTGGTTAAACTGGTCATCGCTACGGGGGTATTGTTATTGCTAAAAGAAAGATTTTTGAACGCAAGAGTTTGTCCGTTTACTATCTCAAAAGGTGTTTGAGTGAAAGTGGTGCCATCTTCGTTTAAAACATACATTCCTTCTTCGTTAAAAGGTGTAGTTGTGCTTCTGATTAAGACATACATCTTGTTATTATAATCAAACTTTACCTCAATTACTTTATTGGAAGCTGTTGCGCCTAAATTAATATTTAAAGCGGTCCATTGTTGAGACGTTGTATTTAAAAGTGTTTGTTACCGCATAGAGTTGATCAAAACGGTCGATAAACATATCTCTCACCAAAGAAGGTGGATTGGGTAATGTGGACCACGTTGCTCCTTGATTTGATGAAAAAGCAATACTGTTTTGACCATTTTGCATGGATGTACCTAGGATGTAATGGTTTTGTAAACCTGAACATACTTTATCAAAATTGAGAAAAGCAGGAAATTGTCCGGAAACATTTTGAAACAAAATGCTCCATGTGGCTCCCATATCTGGACTATAATCTATATAATCTTGCACGGTATGTTGCACCATGGAAATGGAACCGTTGTTTCCGAGAAACATTTTTTGAGGAAATAATATATCATAGACGGGTGCTAATGGTGCTGTAAAATCGTCTGCAAGGGTTGTAATGGTAGCACCTTGATTGGCTGTTTTAGCAATAAAATGCATACCACCAATAACGCATTGACCATCATTAGCAACACCTATTGATATATTTCTGGTAAAATCGAGGTCTTCTCTCATGGTTTGGGAAGTCCAGGTGAGATTATTTAAATTTAATTTTGACAAAAATGAGGTGTTAGAAGATGCCGTGTACATTTGATTATCGGCAGAAACCGCCATCAAATCGGAGTTGATTATTAACCCATTGTTTATAGGTTCTACCGCAAGTGTAGTGGCATCAACTTTCAGAATTCCATTAACCCGAACTCCACAAAAAAGAGCTGTTTGATTTCCTGTCAAAATCAGTTCATGCGCACTATTTATGGGGCTAATATTAGTCCAAACATTGCTTTGATATACAAATACACCCGAAGTTGTTATGGCAATAAGGCGTTGATTTATGGCATCAAAAGCAATTTTAGGAACATTGGTGTTTGCTGGCAATCCCGTCAGTTCCATCCAATCTTGTCCTGAATTGCTGCTTTTATAAACCTTTCCTGTGTTGTTGTCTTTAACCGAAGCATAAATGGTTGTTCCGTCTATTTTTAAATCGGTTACTTCCATTCCTGCCAATCCTATTTGTGTCCAAGAACCCGAAACGTTTATGTTGGTTGATTTAAAAACGCCATTGGCAGTATTGGATAAAACTTGATTGTTATCGAGAAAATGAAAACCTGTTGGGTAAAAATTTAGAGCAGGCAAGGATGAAAAAGTAGTTCCATTGTTGTTAGAAACGAAAAGGTTGTTTTGAATAGTACCAGAAATAGCTCCAATAGTCGAAATAAGAACGGTTGTACCATTTAAACCGCAGGCAAGGATTGTTGCTCCGAAGCCAGAAGTTCCGCCGCCACTATTTAGATTATTATTTTGCCAGGAAGCCCCAAAATTATCGGTATAGGCAATTCCGCTAGAGGATGTTAGGCAAAAAACGCGGTTGGAGACTTGTGAGGCTTTGATACTCCCTACGTTGTAAAAACTAGGCACCGTAACAAAAGGAATCCATTCGTTACTAGTATTGTTATTGTGATATATCCATCGGTCAGAAGTAATCACGTAATTTAAATTTGGACTAGAACTCATCCATACTCCAGCATTGGCATCGTTGAAGTTGGCTAATTTTTGCCAGGTGCTTTGTGCGTTGATGACATTAGGGTTACTTAATAAAGAGACGATAAAAATTTGAATTGCAATACTTATATTTTTCATACCATATTTTTTTTAATACTTATCAAAGTAAATCAATTTGATTCAAATATACGGTTTTTTTAAGGTGTTGAAAAGGTGTCAATAAAAACAAGCAACTTATTTTCAGCGCTTTATAGTTTGTTCAAATAATCCGAAAGACTTTCCTCTTGGCTCAAATTTAATTTCTTTTTGATTCTGTACCTTCCTGATTTTACTGCGTCAACAGAAAGATTTAGGATGTTTGCCGTTTCTTTTAAACTCAATCGCAACTTAGTTAACGAACACAAACGAAGGTCGTTGTTGGTCAAATCGGGTGCAATATTTTTCAACGAAAGATAAAACCCTTTGTGTTGGTCGTCGAAATAGTAGTTAAACAATTCGCCATCACCATGGATGTCTAGGGTATCAATAATATCGGTTTTGAGCTGCTCTTGTCCTTTGTACTCTTCAAACTTCGATTCTATTTCGAGTATAACCGTGTTCCGTTGTTCAATTTTTTGATGGAATTCTTTAATCTTTTGGTTTTTTTGTTCCAATAGGAGTTGATTGAGCTTTTGTTTTTGACGCTCTTTTCTCAAATAAATAAACCCGAGCAAAAGAAGTAAAATTAACGCTATAACTAAGAAAACAATGATGATACGTACTCTTACTTTATCCGATTGCAGTAATTCTTTTTCTAATTTTAATTCTTTAATTTCAGATTCTTTTTTGATGAAATTAAGATTCTCTTCTGCCTTTGTCAGTGCTTTTTCGATGGCTGCTTTATTATCTATATCGTTTTGAGTGAGCAATTCTTCGTAATAGGCTTTGGCTTTATCATATTGCTTTAGCGCAAAATAGGCGTTTGCCAAATCGTGATTGAGTAGTTTGGATTGATTATAGTTTGGGAAATCGTCCTTTACCCTATTGAAATAACTGATTGCTTTTGTATTGTCTCCTTTTTTGGCAGCAATACTTCCCAAACTGTGAAGAATTTCAGGACTACTGGTTTTACTAATTTTCTGAAACAACGAATCCGATTTTAAGAAATAACGTTCCGCATGGGTTGGGTCATTGTTTCTAAAGTAAAAACTCCCCAAATTCAAATAGACCGTAGCCTTTACATTATCATTTGATTTAATCTCGGGATTATTTAGCAGTTTGAGCAACATTGCCTCAGGATTCTTTTTGCCACTGATGGCATATAAACTTGCTAAATTATTAATGATACTGGGCAAATTTTCTTGGTCGTTGTGTTCCAACATACAAGCATAGGCTTGCTCAAAATAGGCAATGCTTTTATTGGCATTTCCCATGGAGTAAACTGTAAGTCCTAGATTGTTTAGAATAGCACAGAGCGTTACATCTTCTTTTGATTCTTTGAAAATTGAAAATGCTTTATTTAAATAAAAAAACGAAGAATCAAATTGTTGCTTTTGTTGAAATGCCAAGCCAAGTTTATTATACACTTTTGCTTTTTTATCTTTTGACGCTTTGATGCTTTTAAATTGAAGTTCTTTGTGAAAATAGATTAAAGCCGAATCGGATTTGTTTGTATAATAAAACCACATTCCTTTAAGTTGGTGTGCTTCTTCGAGGCCTTTTGGATACTTTAACTTCTTGCTTAATGCGGTCATTTCTTGAAGCGTAGTATAGGCTCTATCGTAATCAAAATCAATATAAATTTTGTGCAGTTTTTTATACAGACCTACTTTTAGAGTATCGTCTTTTTGAGCACTGATTTGCTGAAGCAACACTTCCCTACTCTGTGCAAAAGCGATAGTTGACATCAATATAGTAATAAAGAAAACTATTTTTTTAAAAATCATCATGCTTGTGTATCTCTTTTTTGAACCTTTGAAAAACTAACAAATATACATTTTAATAGATACTTTTCATGGATTTTAAAAGACAACGGTGCTGATTACTTTTTCAATTTACACTTATAAATCTGGTTGTATTAGTATGGTACACTTTGTTGTTTTAGCCTTACACACACTAATAATATAAGGGTTCTCCAGTTTTGGAAGGGAAATAAATATATAATGTATATATCCTAATTTGATACACCAAGCCATGAAAACCACTTATTTCAGTAGCTTGAATGAATTATAATTATTTTTACATCCTGCATACTACAACAAAAACAGCAACTATTTTTTATATAATTGCTGTTTTTCAATTTGTTAACATTGTTTTTTACTCTATGTCCTAATTTGATACATTACCCACTCTACCCATATTTCAAGATATGAGAGAGATTTAACCCAACCTACTTTGGAAGTTATTAAAAAGATTGCCGAAGCTTTGAGCGTTTCAACTGATGCGTTGATTTATGGAAGTTCTGACCAACAAGCCAAAAACAAAATTAAAGATACCGAACTACTGACAATGTTTAACAAAGTTCAATCGTTAGAAGATAAAGATATTAGCGCTATTAAAAGCCTTATAAGTGCTTATATTCTTAAAACTGACCTACAAAAAAATCTAAACGGATAACGATTTCAATAAAAAAACCACTTCAATTTGAAGTGGCTTTTTGGCGTGGTTTTAAAATCTCCACCAAGGTTTTGATTTCTCCTTGACTTCGATTTCTTTCCCTATTTCCCAAAATGTTTGATCAAATATATTTAAAACATACGGTTTTGTTAATTCGTAAGCATAAGGATATATTGCATCCTCTAAACCATTTTTAAATCTTTTCATAACTCTTTGAGCAGGAAAAAAATATACTCCATTTGGTAGTTTAACAGTAAAATTAATTTCTCCATCTGGATCATCATCATTTGTTATTAATTTTGATTTAGGTACGTTTTGTATAATTGTTTCAGCTATATAACTTGATATTGAAAAAATTATACCTCCTAAATCTTTGATTAGCCGACCTCCTTTTTTTGGTTTTCCATTAACTACATTCTTTTGAAAAAAACGATCTATTTCAATTAGACTATGAATACTATAATCCAATTTATATCCATCTACTTCAAAAGCTTTTACAGTCCACTCTGACTGTTTTTTTATATCTTCTAATAATGATGCCATTAATTAATTTCTTTTAAATGTAAACTGGAAGAATGTTATTTACACCTTGAGAGTGTTAACTCTAAAGCTTTTAATAGTTCTTCTTTTTGAGAGTTAAAAGGTAATTTAATTGTTAAATCTTCTGTAAAACCACTAAAACCTTTTTTTGCTCCTTCATTTTTCCAAGGAACAAATGCAATAATACCATCTTTAACATAGATGCTTAAGTTTATTGTATTATCGTGTAAAGCTTTCATCGTTTTTACTCCCATAGCTTTTAAATATTCTTGATGTCTAGTTTTTGGGTCTTCAATAGGTCGATTTCCTTCTTTACTAAATTCTAAAACATATAAAATCTTTTCTAATAATTCTTCTGTATTTAAATTATATTCAGTTACATAAGGAGCTATGGCAAAAGAACCGCTATCCTTTACAATTAAATTCGGATGTATAATATATTTATTATCTTTTAAAAATTTCTTTAGAACTATTGATCTTGTCATTTTTTCATTATTTAATAAATCTGATTGTGACATTTATATCTTTTTCCAAAGCATAATTAATAGCTTGGCTAATTTGGTTCCATTGGCTTTCTGAACCTTTCCCTGTTTGTACAGCTAATTCTAATGCTTTACTTGTATAACTTTCTCCTTGTGTCACAGTTGTGCCCCCGCTCCCGCACGAATCCTTTCGTGTGGTTGTAATTATCATAATTTAAAATACTGAAAAACACAAACACCATCAAGGAGACCTTTTGAACCTGCATAATCTGTCGCACTACTATACTTATAATCTTCTGGTCTAAACACAAAACCTTCTTCAACTGGATTGTTATGAATATATTCAATTTTTTGTTGAATAACCTCATTGCTCCATAATTCAATAGGTTTATTATCGTGTCTCCAAAATTGAAAATTAGTTGTATTTGAAGTTTTTTGAGCTTCTTTTTTGAAATAATCTAATAAAAATTCTTTTCTACTTTCTCTTGGGTTTTCTTGAATGGCTTTTATGATACTTCTACTTGTAAATCGCTTATAATCTCCTAACAAAAGTTCTGGATTTTGTTTTTCTATACTTCTAAAAATTAAATGAACATGGCTTGTCATAATACACCATGCATGAATTTCCATGCCTTTATTCTTCTGACAAAATTCTAAACTATCAAGTAGCAAATCTTTGTATTCATTTCTAGTAAACACGTCTAACCAACCCACAACAGCAAAACTAACAAAATAAAGACCTGTTGGATTGTGGAATTTATAGTTCCTACTCATTTTTGTTTTTTATCAAAAATAGTATTTTTGTTTTATAATCACTTGAATTTAATTAGAACCACACGAAAGGATTCGTGCGGGAGCGGGGAGAAATAAATAATGTATATATCCTAATTTGATACACCAAGCCAAGAAAACCACTTGTTTCAGTAGCTTGATTGAGTAATAATTATTTTTACATCCTGCATACTACAAAAAAAACAGCAACTATTTTATATATAATTGCTGTTTTTCAATTTGTTAACATTGTTTTTTACTCTATGTCCTAATTTAATACATTACCCTAATTTACTATTAGTTGATTTATAAATTGTTAAATCAAAAATTTTGCTTCATCACTAATTTTGGAACATTACCTTTTTTTTTATCTCTCAAGATTTAAATAATACAATCTGGCTGATTGCTCTATTTCATCATCAAGATTAGCGTCAATTTTTAATGAATACAAATTCCACTCTTTATCTGGTTTGTAAAATTCAAATATAAATCTTAAAGGAAGTCTTTCATATTTCAACATATATGAATATAAAATAAAACTTTCAGAAAATTGTTTTTTAACAATTAGTTCGTTTCCATAATATTTTCCTACATACTCTAAATTATAACTTTCAACTTCTTTCTTCATATTTTCTATTCCATCCTTTATCCTCGAATTCCAAGGATTTGTAGAATAAATTTGGTCAATTGCATTACTCGGATTTTTAGAATATTCCAGAAAAAATTTTTTAATTATATCTTCTGGATTTGATTGACAATAAGAAAAAGATATTATTAAATGTAAACTAATAAATAGTATTCCTCTTTTCATTTTATTTGTTTTTATAGTTATTTTTTTAAATATCAAAATTTGTGTCTAAAATTTGAAAAGCAATTACCAATGTTATGAAGCTAAAAATTAATATAAAAAAATTTTTATTGTCAAATTTATCATCAATTATTGAGTCTTTATAATTATTTCTATTAAAATAAACGACTATTCTATCACCCACGAAATATGTTTGATTATTGTTTTTTGCCATCTCTTTTTCTGGATATAAAAATTTAAGATTTTTAGTCAGCTTATTATTTTTGTAAATAGTATCACCTATTTTATACTCGTAAATTATATGAGGTTTCCATCCTCTTGTATCATTATCTGATTCAGAACAAAAATATTCGTAGTCTGACTCAATAATTAAACCTTCAACTTCAATCCATTTTTTTATTAAAACTTTATAAAAATAATATAAGTATGCCAATTTAAGAATCATACATAAACTAACTATTAGTAATATCACAAATATTACGAAATTAAGACTATTCATATTTCATACTTTTTAATATCCTCTCCCCCGCTCCCGCACGAATCCTTTCGTGTGGTTGTAATTATCATAATTTAAAATACTGAAAAACACAAACACCATCAAGGAGACCTTTTGAACCTGCATAATCTGTCGCACTACTATACTTATAATCTTCTGGTCTAAACACAAAACCTTCTTCAACTGGATTGTTATGAATATATTCAATTTTTTGTTGAATAACCTCATTGCTCCATAATTCAATAGGTTTATTATCGTGTCTCCAAAATTGAAAATTAGTTGTATTTGAAGTTTTTTGAGCTTCTTTTTTGAAATAATCTAATAAAAATTCTTTTCTACTTTCTCTTGGGTTTTCTTGAATGGCTTTTATGATACTTCTACTTGTAAATCGCTTATAATCTCCTAACAAAAGTTCTGGATTTTGTTTTTCTATACTTCTAAAAATTAAATGAACATGGCTTGTCATAATACACCATGCATGAATTTCCATGCCTTTATTCTTCTGACAAAATTCTAAACTATCAAGTAGCAAATCTTTGTATTCATTTCTAGTAAACACGTCTAACCAACCCACAACAGCAAAACTAACAAAATAAAGACCTGTTGGATTGTGGAATTTATAGTTCCTACTCATTTTTGTTTTTTATCAAAAATAGTATTTTTGTTTTATAATCACTTGAATTTAATTAGAACCACACGAAAGGATTCGTGCGGGAGCGGGGCTATTGAAGAGTTTTGCTCCTACACAGGACTTCAATTAGAGCATGTACTGCCTTTGATACAGGGGTAAAATAAACTTGGTTACATAAATGTATAATCTAAGTCCTTTTTTTATAAATCTACAAAACCTGATTAATAACCTATTTAATTTTTAGCGTCCTTCAATAAGAAAACAGTAGTGAACTAACACATACCTTCTTTATATCTTCTCCCTATGTAATGCATGATAAGTGTATGAAATCAATAAGTGATTTAGGGTTTTGAAAATACATAAACTTCTAAAGAGCGTATTAGAAAAATAAAAAAGTGGTCTATCAACTTAGAAATTAATAATCAAAATACCAATTAAAAATATCGCAACGCAAACCAAGAGAAAACCAAGTGGTGTTTTCTTTGAAGGTGGTTAATGTTTCAGCTGCTGGGCTAAAGTTTCTAAAGATAAGACTACCAAAAAGTTTCATGTTTGTAGATGGGTTAATCAAATAACCTGCTTGTAAATCAGCAATCAAAATAGTGGTTTTATTTCCTTGTCCTACGTTTACTCCAGTATCAAATGGTCGGTCAATATCATAATCTAAATAGATGTTTCCACCATAATTGAAGTTGTTGTCGGGTGTATTAAAATCCAATCCACGTTCACCGAAAGTAATTTTGGCATCGGCAAAGTATCTGCCTTTAAAGTAACGTGCGATAGCCACAACTTCCTTGAAGTTTCCACCCCAATTGTGACCAAGACTTTGGTTGTTGTGTCCGTAATTGGTGATGGGATCACTGTGTGCATAGACATAAGGACGAACATGGTTGTATTCTAACTGTAGCATCAAGTTTTTTACATTGAACGCATTGTAGTACTTAGCACCAAGTTGGTATCCGAATTTATTTTTCCAGCTTTTTTTACCTGCTTTAATATCATTTAGCGAAAACTCATCCAGCAAGAATTGCCCATAGAAGTTAATTTGATTGTTGAATTTATATTTTGTGGTTAACCCCAGTAAGGCATTTCCGCTTCGAGAAGACGAAGCAAACTCAACAGCACGGTAGAAAATGATTGGGTTTACAAAGCTCATGTCAAATCCGCGATTGTTTTGATTGGTCCACACTACGGATTCAAAAAACCCTATATTCAATCGTTTGGAAACGTTCATGCTCAAGTAGTGACTGGCAACATATTTGGTAGCATAGGTTTTATCTACTGTAACTTCTGGTCGAACATCTTTTAACCAAGTATAAATGTTGGTATATTTTATTTTCCAAAAAGTGGTATTAACTTTAATGTAAGGATATAGACTTGCGCCATCGCTCAACAAAAGAGAACGATAACCATCACCTATGAAATTGCGCCCATAACCAAGATTTAGGTTAAAGAAATTACTTGGTGTAAAGGCTAAATTGGCTTCTGCCAAAGGAAAATCATAGGCATCGGTTTTGAAGGCCTTTGCAATTCCTATTCCGGGTATAATGGCAGGATTGCCACCATCAGGTTTTATTGATTCAGCATATCGGTTAAAATAAGCCGCAAAACGTCCTTGACTTTCATATAATGTTGTGGTAAAATTTACGGTTTTGCCCAATCCACCATTAAATTGAATACCACGAGTATTGATAAAGGTAGATTTTGAATTGTCGGTTACATTGGATTGACTTTTCCCCAATTGAATATCCACAATTGGATTTAGGGTAAACCAATAGTCGTCACCTTTAAGTTCGACTAGATTTTCATTCCAGAATTTTTTGCCAAGCCAAGTGGTTTTTGGTTTTTCGATGGCTTTATAGGCTTCTTTAAAGTTGTAATATTTATTGACCTCAGCATAGGCAAAAGGTTTTGAACTGGTATGATTATTGGCACCAACTTGGTTTAATTCATCATCAAATTGTGCATAATAACTGTGTGATAACGGTATGTTGTTGTGACTTTCAAATTGGGGTTGGTCAAATTCTTGGTATTTTACAGCTTCAAACTCATTGAGTTCTTTTGTGTTTTTAACATAGGTAGTTGATTTTTTGGCAGCTTCGGCAGCAGCTTCTTTTTCTGCCTGAATTTGGGCTATGCTTTGTAAAGGAATAGTAATTCGTAAAGTATATTTTGCATACGTTGGTTTCCCGTTATAAGTTGCCGGACTAATTTTTGGCATCTTTTCGAATACGTTTTTACTTTCTTCAACTAGTGCTTTTTCATTGGCATCAACATATTGTACAATGAATTTTCCTTCATCTGTTACTTCAAACAAAACGATAATAGTTCCTTTGTAATTCTTAGTAGTCAATTCTTCTGGAACCTTGAAAGTAGTATATACAAAATCATGCACTTGATTATTAAAACAAGTTTCTAATGCTGCATCTTGTTGCCCTTCACATTCAGGAAAAACAGGAAATCTTTCAGACACTTTAATGTTGTTTTGTGCTTGAACCAATAGTCCAATAAACAGAAATAAGAAGGAGAAATAGTTTCTCATAGGAGGCAGCAATAAATTAGAATTCACTTTTCAAGCTATAAAAATAAAAAAATCCCATCGAAATGGGACTTTTTATTATGTTTTTAATTTTTTAATTCGTTTTAGAATAAAATAAATCAATATCCCGGCCGATATTGCACCAATAGTATTCGCTAAAACATCCATTACATCTGCTTGACGTGTAGTAGTAAAGCATCCTTGAAAAATTTCAATCAACACACCAAAAAGAAAAGAAGCTATGAGTACTTTTAGAATTTTTTTTCTATTGATGTTCTTGGTTAATGAATAAACATACATACTCCAAAGCAACGTGAATATAAAATGAAAAGTAAAATGAACACCTTTATCCGTTCCTTCCATTTTAATACTCAAAGAAGGTAGTTCGCTACTATCTATCAAACATAAAAAAAGTATTGTGCTTGTCCAAAAAACAGCCGTTACAAGCCAAAATGTTTTAAGCGCCAATAAGTTTTTTATAATCATCGCTAGATAAAAGTTCGGCTACTTCACTTGGATTAGAAAATTTTACTTTTATCATCCAACCATCGCCATAAGGATCAGTATTTACTGTTTCTGGGCTAGATTCTAAACTATCATTAAATTCAATAATCTCGCCCGAAAGTGGTAAAAATAAATCGGAAACGGTTTTTACGGCTTCCACAGTTCCAAATACTTCGTCTCTATCCATGGTTTGATCAAGTGTTTCTACTTCAACATATACAATGTCTCCCAATTCTTTTTGAGCAAAATCGGTAATGCCTACAGTAGCAATATCGCCATCAATAGCAATCCATTCGTGGTCTTTAGTGTATTTTAAATTAGCGGGTATGTTCATTTGGTTTTGTGTTTATTAATTTATCCAAAAGTATTATTTCTTGAGCGATTATTAAAATGAAAACTTTAAAATTTTTTTAGTTTCCAAAATTATAACGCAATGTAAATCCTGCTCTAATATTCGTTAATGGGAAAGAGGTAGAAATTACAGGTTTTGAGAATGAATGGTCGTAATAGAAAATAGCGGTTAGGTTTTTACTAAACGAATAATCCGCAGTTAATTTTGCAGACCAAATGTTTTGACCATTTCCAATTTGGTTGTTTTCATAATCTAAATAACGTACTATCGTTTTACTATTTCTATAAGAGAAATCAATTTTCATATTGATATCACTTTTAATAATTCCCGTTGGATTATCGGCCAACTTAGAAGAGAAAATGACATCTTTAAATCGATAACCAAAACCAACAATGTATTCAAAGCCTTGTACTTCGGTTAGTAAATTATTATCAAAACTTAGCGAAAGACTTCTATCTTTCTTCATTTCAGTCAAGATTTTCAGGGAGTTTTTCATTTCAAAATCCACACGAATCAATGGATTAAATTGTTCTACCAAGTTGGCATTCCCAATAATAGTTTGCAATTGAATATTACCACCAGCATCTACTTTATTTGGATTGTTTCTATCATAATCAAGATTAGAACGGAATGAGTTTAGAGTATAAGAAGCTCTATAAGCATGCTGGATAGAAAACCGTTTAAAAGTATCTTTAAAGAATTTATAACGCATCAATCCAGTATATTTAATCGTCCAGTTTGGAATAGGAATATTTCTAAAAGCATCTAATGAAATATCTTTTGCAGAATCATTAGCCCCAGTGGTATATAAACCAGTATAGGCAGCTAAAAAAGAAGGTAAAAGCACGGCTTGACTATTTTTTCCAAAACCAACTGGATATCCATCGGCATCACGAGCAAAAGTTGTATTGCCATAAAATGATGTAGCTAATCTATCGGCAATGATGATTCTATTTCCTCTAAAGTCATTAAACGATGAAGAGAAATTTTCGTCACTTCCTTTGAAAGCAGATTTAAGCATTACGGTTGACATAGCAAAATTTCCAGTAGTATATGGCGACTGAGAGTTATAGAAACCTGTTACTGGATCAACATTATATTGTTCCGAATAATTATCCGCATAAGTTCTATTGGCAACCAAATCAATTTTGAAATCTGGAAACAAATCAACATTAGCGGTCATATCTAAAGTAGTAGTTTTTACACGTGTAAAGTTTTGATTAAAATCAGGATAAGAAGTCAACCAACCGTTTCGTGCAGCTTCATAACGAACATCGGCTTGATCACCAAAAATGAATCCTAAACCAGGTTTTGATGAGCCAAAGAAACCAATACTTGGCAAAAACCCGGGCAACATGGTTCCTTGATTTCGAGTATAATTAATTTGCACATTTTTCACACTTGTTAATACACCTTTCAATCCATCAAGAAATACGTTGGTTGATTGTGAGGGTTGTGTAGTGCTGGTAATTTTTTCGCCAGGCTTTGGCAATGTTTTTGGTCGTGTTGGTGCTTGTGCTTTTTTGCCTAAACCTATATATTTATAAAAGGTTTCCATATTAAATGCCGTATTGAAACGGTGAGAACCAGCATTCTGAACAGTATTTCCAAGATTATAACCTTCAATCGACTCTAATGCCAAAGAAGCACGTTGCCAATTGTAATCACCCGTATAAGAATAGGTAGATTTTACAAATGCTAAAAACGGTAATTTATTAACTGGTAAATCATAATTTACAACAATTTGTTGGTTATGCTGATTTGGTGTTCCAATATTCCAAAAATCAGTCCAAACAGTATAACTGTTGTCAACATCATAGTTTTCGTCGATGTAGTTTCGAACTAAGTTTCTGGTGGAAGCGGTATAGTTTAACTTCAATGATTTGGTCAAATTAAAGTTAAAGCCATATTGATAATTGAACATATAATTTCTTCTATATAAATCATCCAATGGAATACCATTTACATCAACTTGTCTAAATCGTTGTTTATTAAATTGTCGAATAATGCTTGTGCTATAAGAAATACTGGTTGGCAAATAATTAAAATTAAACTCTCTCAGTAGTTTCCAATAATCACTTTTCTTTAAAAATTTAGTGTTTTTTAATGGCTCAACAGGTTTTGGTTGAAAAGCAAAAGTATAGTCAACTGTTGCATTTACTTGTTGGTCAATAAAGTTTTCAATTTCATAATTTTGTTTTTTAATCTCATTGTAGGAATACGAAAGCGTCAAGTTTTCAGGATCATAGAAATGTGGTTTTTGCTCTTGAGAACGTTCCTTTTTAACACCAATAAAATTGATGCTTTTTCTTCTGGTATAATCTAAAGCTCTATTTTCAATATTGGCTCTTTCAGCAGCATCAGGTGTATTGTCTAACAATTGCTGCAAACGAAGATCTTGATTGTATGGATCGTATTCTGGCGTAATCGTTTCTTCGCCAATGGCATAATTAAAAGGTAAATTGATTCCCCATTTTTTTGGTAATAATTTGCCTAAACCAAAATTGGTAACCAAATTATACTGCAACACTTCTTCTCTACTTCTTTCATTTGGTCCTTGCTCTAACGTTCCAAATCCAATAGTACTTCTTCTACCTGTAGCAGAAATAGTAGCAAAGTCAGCAAAGTTAGTATCAACATTTAATATGGCAGCCATTCCGCCTTTGTTACTCATGTCCGCCAAACGAAGTTCATTAAACCAAACTTCTCCTCTAACTTTTTGATCATGTCGGTTGCGAACACCAACCATTAATGTTCGTACTAATCCAAAATTTGGATTCCCTTTAATTCCAATTCGCAATGGTCCTCGATTGGCAATTCCTGCTAATGAAGGATCAAGTTCTACATCATTTTTATACAGAACACCGTCCACAAAATCGCCTGGATCAGCACTTAAAGCTATAACTTTTAATTTTGTTAATAGTTCCGTTCTTAAATCCATATCGTTAATTGCTGGCCAAATTTCAACATCGGTTTTCGATGTGGGAGCCGATACTTTTAGTGGAATTTCTACCTCATAATAGTTGTTGGTAAAGTCATTTCCAAAACGAATGAATGCTGACATCTGGTCATCTAACAAAGGTGTTCCATCTGTAGGCAAAGCTTCAGCATGTAAAAACATTTTCAATTTGTTAAATTGACGCATGTCGATACTCACATTTTTAAATACAGCTCTAGAATCTCCTGTTTCCAATCCATCACCCGAAACACGCAATGATAGCGATTGTTCGTTTTGATTTACAATACTGTTTCCGTTTGCAATCTGTTCTCTTACAACACCAGGTGGTGTTACATAAGGTATTGGACTTCTGCTAGCATTTTCTTGAATATTAACCGAAAGAACATCAAAGTTTGTTCCGTCATCATCTGGATTTGCATCGGTTATTTGGAATGAGTTGTCGTATCTTCTCCATTCGCCACGAACCAAATCTAAAGCTCCAAAGCGAACCGTAATTGGCTGAGAAAATCCAGTCATAAACATTCTCATAAAACGAATGGAACGGAAATCAGAAATGCTTCCTACTTTATTTTGATAATCTTTCACGGGAATCTTAAACTGCAACCACCTAACTGGAATCGAATTTCCATTTGGAAGATTTTCTGCTACTGTTTCTCTAACATCAGTAATGAAGTTTGATCCAACATTCATATTAGGTTGAATGTCTATTTTATACTCATAATAAGCATTAATTGTATTCATCGTATTGTCACGATTAATATCTTCAACATCTGGCAAAGTGGTAGAACCACGATTAGTATCTGAAACATCAACTGGCGAATTTCCTTGAACACCATTGTAGTTTTTATATCTTTCAAAAATTGAACTTCCAGTTGCCGCTAAAAAGTATTGGTAATTATCCGCAGCTGGATCGGGCAATGAAGCATAAGCACCGATTCCTGGTAAATTTCTTTCACCATCGTCATCCAAACCATCAAAACCAACGTCTTGAGAAGCTCTATTTCCTCCATCAACATCAAAAGCATAAATTAAAGATTGTGCCGAAGGTACTTTACCCCAAACCGTCGAACTGGTTAGTGCTTGTGAAGTAGTGTTTGCGGGTAAACCGTTTTCATATTGCTTTCGTTCATCCTTCAAAATATCTTCTGAAATCTCACCTAAGTTAAAATAAACTCGTCCTGTGTTAGCTGCTGGTTCAGCATTTGGGTCGGTATTTGGATAATAAGGATCCATTACCCAAAATTGAATGTATTCTACATTACTTTGTTCAAAATTGGTTGAATTTATGGCTCTAGTAATTCCACCAAAATTATCAGCAGGATTAGGCAAAACGCCTGTAGTTGCAGCAGCAGGTTCATAATTATAGGGTCCACGTTCTGCTGGATAGTAAGTTAAATCTAAAGTATTGACCACTTGCGACTGTCCAATAGCCAACTCTTGATTTGGGAATAATTCACTGTTAAATATTCTTCTTGTACTGTTTAATGAAATGCCATCAGGTCCTATATCTCCTGGTGTTTGAACATATAATGTTGGGTCTATACTATACCAGTTTAATTTAGCTCTTTTGTAGCCATAACTCAAGTCGAGTGCACTAGCATTAAAGTCATAGGTATCAGTTCCAGCCTCAGGCATTTCTGGGAATTTTGGCACACTTGACAATGACCATGCTAAAGGTGAACGCATATCAATGGTAGTCTGCGAACCTTCAAAATCATCTACATAAATGGTAGATTCACCACCAAACTGGTCATTTTTAGAAGCATCTGGTTGCAAAAAAGCAATCTCCCCTCGGACTGATAAATTAGAAGGAACATCAGTATCCATATTAGGAAGTTTATTTACTAATCTGGTAAAGAAAGGAACTTCGGTAGAGTAATTTCCATTAAATCCAAAAATAGTATTGTTGACAGATTCTTGACCATAATTTGATTTTTGAGTAAATGGTCTTTCCGTCATTTTTAACAATGTTGCGCCTAGCAAAAATTTATTGGAAAATTTATGTTCCACATTTAAACCCATAAATCTTCGAGTTTGTTGACCAAAAACAGAATTGTTTTCTACAGAAACCTCAATTGGTGTATTTGATGCTTGCAGCGATGGATCTAAAATCTGAACTCTTCCAGCTTGATAATTGACACTATAGTCAACTCCTTCTACCAACAATCTTCCGCCAGCTGTAACTACTACTGAACCTCGAGGAACATTAAATGCACCAATTGGAATACCTTCGCCACCAGACGATTTGTACCTGATTTTTAATTGAAATTTATTTCTAGCGGCATCTTGCAAGGCAGCAGCTTGAGTGGTACGATACATTTCACGAAACACATATTTTTTTTGGTTGTCGTTAAAAGTATTAGTTGTTGGCAATTGAGAGGAGGCATTGTAATTTTCAAAATAATCTTCTCCTGGACTTGTTCTTAATTTTTCAAACAACAGTTTACCAAATGGCTCAACAGTTGTAAAAATAACTCTACCATTTTGTTGGTCAACAGTTAAACCCGGGATAAAGTCAAAGAAACCATCACCCCCATTTTGCGGGTCATTGTTATAATTTAACTTATCTACATTTAACACCTTAATCAATGCGGTTTCTGCAACATTGGCTGGTAATGGTGAAGTTGCATTTGCGGGTGAAATATAATTTATAGGCGATGGATCGGTATATAAAATATTAAATCTAAAATCTTCTTGTTGTAATTGATAAGCACCCGGAATTTGATAAATGTTTTTCATCATCAAGTTCCAAATTGGTTTTTGAACATTGGTTAAATTACTTTTAAGCATTTTCAAAATCAAACTCTGCGTTGAAATATTTGGATCATCTACTGAACCACTTACAACAGTTGACTCTACACCGTCTGTACCAAATTCTCCAACTTGATATACTTGATCACCAATGGTATATTGATAGGCAACTGCCAACACTTCATCGTTGGCTAAACGTTGTTGCAAAGAAACATAACCCAATTGCGGATGAAAAGTAAATTCGTTTGCGTTTAACTTTCGGGCATTTTCCAGTTTTGAATAATCGTTTCCTTCGCTAATTGGAACGGTATTATTAAAACCTTGACTTGATGTAGTAACATCTCTAATGTTATTGTTTAACAGATATCCAGCAGTTCCAATTTCTCTAGGGTTGTATTTATTGTTAGTATTGCTTGGTGGCGCATCAGTTGCATTCACAAAAAATCCTGGCAAATCTCCAGCTGCAATTGCTACTACTTTATCAACATCTACTCCCGACAAATCTCCTTCACCTAAATCTTGAAGTGCAATGATGTTTCTTAAGTTATTATTGGTATTGTTTACTCTATTTTGTTTGTTGGTTATCCAAACTTCAATTCGAGTAATCTGCACTCTACTCTGTATGTTTGGATAGTTGACTAAAGCTTCATCATACTTATTTCTGAAATATTGTGAAAGAAAAAAGTGTCTGTCCGCATCATAATCCAAAGCAAAAATTTCAGCATCTTGAATAGTTCCTCCGCCTTGTGCAGTTACTGACTTGGTTTGTGATTTTTGTTCAGAGAAAACTCCTGTTATTGTTGTTTTTCCAAACTGTAATTGGGCTTTTACACCAAATAAACTTTGTGCACCACGAATTAAGGAATTTGTCAAAGGCATGCTCACATTACCCACTTCAATTTTTTGAATAATATCATCTTCCGTTGGAGCATACTCTAGTTTAATTAAGTTTTGAAAAGCAAAGGTTGATTGTGTATCGTAATTGGCATTAACATTCAATCGTGTTCCTACTTTACCCATCAAACTCATGCTGATTCTTTGGTTAAAATCAAAAGAAGTTTGCGCTCTATTTTGTGGAGAAAATGCTGGGTTATCTTGTTTGGTATATCGAACTCCTAAATCCATTTCTACAGAACCTGTAGGTTTTACGTCAATGGTATTGGAACCAAAAATAGTTTCGAAGAAACCAGAGTTTACATAATATCGTGGTAATAAATCTTTTTTATCCGCTTCACTTCCTTCTTTCTTCCCATCAATTGCATCTGATTTCTTTTTGAAATAGTCTCGCATCGACTCTCGCAACACCAGTTCATCATATTCTTGTGGTGTTAAAATAATTGGATAATTAATATTAAAACCTTCAAAGGTGCTAGAATAAATATAACGATTGGTTGCTGGGTCATATTTATAAGCATTAATAACACTATTTGGATTAGCAATGTCAATTCTTCCAGTATTGTATCCTAATGAATCGGCTGGAGTTTCGGTGACTTGAGCAAAAGAATTCGTAAACGTTACTACAAAAAGTAACATTAGCAAACCGCTTAAATTGGAAAAAGTAATATTGTTAGTTTTCAAGTACTATATGTTTTTTAACGCTTGTTTGATTATTGTTTCTACAGTTGCTTCTGGATTTTCTCTGACAATTTTATCCACAACTTTTTCTGCTGATTTTCTTGGATAACCAAGAACCTCTAAAGCAGATAACGATTCTTCTTTGTTAATATTGTGTGAAATTGTAGAAATTTCATTTAAATCATACACTTTTAACACTTTTTCTTTTAACTCAATGATAGCTCTTTGGGCTGTTTTTAGTCCAATTCCTTTTATAGATTGCACGGTAGCAACGTCGCCAACGGCTATTGCTTGTATAATTTGCTTAGGTTCTAAAGAAGAAAGCATCGTTCGGGCAATACTAGCACCAATACCTGAAACTGAAAGCAACAACTTAAATAATTCTCTTTCAGATTTTTCTACAAATCCAAAAAGGGAATGCGAATCTTCTTTAATTTGAAGAAACGTAAATAGTTTTACAAAATCAGTAGCAGGAAGCAATGAGAACGTATGGAGTGAAATGTTAATATGATAACCTACTCCGTTACAATCTATTATTACTTCTGTTGGTGTTTTTTCTACTACTTTACCTTGAATATGGGCTATCATTATTACAAAAAAATGTATTTCCAAATATAACAAAATTCTTTAATTCATAGTGTTACTTTGGAATAATGTTAAATAAATCAAAAATTAACTTTGATTAGTTTGTTTCTTTTTTCTTTCTCTTGAGCATCAACTACGGCTACACAAACCATGTTTACCATTTCTTCTACACTGGCTCCCAATTGAAAAATATGTACTGGTTTGTCCATTCCAAGCATTATTGGTCCAACAGAGTCGATATGATTTAACTCTTTTAAGAGTTTGTATGTAATGTTTGCTGCTTCTAAATTTGGAAATATCAAGGTGTTCACTTTTTTTCCAGCAATTTTAGAAAAAGGAAATTTATCTTTAATCATCTCTGGATTCAAAGCAAAATCAGCTTGAATTTCGCCATCAACAATTAAATCAGGATAATATTTGTGAAGATAAGCCACCGCTTCTCGAACAGTATTAGCCGTTTGGTTTGTAGAAGAACCAAAGTTAGAATAGGAAATCATTGCAATCACTGGTTCCATTCCAAACATGCGTACTGTCTTTTCAGTCATTAAAGCAATTTTTGCCAAGTCATCAGAAGTTGGATTAGGATTAATTGCCGTATCTGACAAAAACATTGGTCCACGAGCAGTCATCATCATATTGGTAGTAGCAATCAACGAGATTCCTGGTGCTTTTCCAATCAGTTGCATCATTGGTTTTACTACAGATGGATAACTTCTCGAATATCCCGAAACCAAAGCATCTGCTTCACCATTATTAACCATCATCGCCGCAAAATAATTGCGTTCGCGCATCCATTTCTGAGCTTCATACAATGAAATCCCTTTTCGTTGTCTTGCTTTCCAAAAGATATCGGCATAATGCATTCTTCTTTCGTCTTCTTCTTTTGTTTTTGGGTCTATAATCAATACATCTGCATCAAATCCTAATTCTTCTTTTAGCTCCAAAATAACCTCTTTATTTCCTAAAAGAATCGGTTTAGCGATGCCTTCTTCATGCACAATTTGAGCCGCTTTTAAAACATCCAAATGATCCGCTTCGGCAAATACAACACGTTTCGGACTCGATTTTGCTCTATTGGTTAACAATCGAACCATCTTATTGTCAGAACCTAAACGGTCTAACAATTCCTCTTCATATTTCTGCCAATCGGTTATTGGATTCAAAGCTACTCCAGAATCCATTGCCGCTTTTGCAACAGCTGGCGCCACTATCGAAATCAATCTTGGATCAAATGGTTTCGGAATAATATAATCCCTACCAAAGTTTAATTTAGTTTCGCCATAAGCTATGTTCACTTGTTCTGGTACCGATTCTCTAGCCAATGCGGCCAAAGCTCTAACCGCAGCCATTTTCATCGCTTCGTTTATTTTTGTCGCTCGAACATCTAGCGCACCACGAAAAATATAAGGAAACCCTAGTACGTTATTCACTTGGTTAGGGTGGTCAGAACGACCCGTAGCCATGATAATATCTTTTCGAGTAGCAATTGCTAAATCATAATCTATTTCTGGAATCGGATTCGCCATCGCAAAAACAATCGGATTCTTCGCCATGCCTTTTAGCATTTCTGGTGTCAAAATATTTCCTGCCGAAAGTCCTAAAAACACATCAGCATCCTTAAGTGCTTTTTTCAAATCAGTGCCTGGTTTTGCACTAGTATATCTTTTTTGTAAATCAGACAAATCATTTCTATCCGAAGATAACACACCATCTTTATCAAACATGATTATATTCTTAATCCGAACACCCAACAGTACATACAAGTTAGCGCAAGCTAAAGCCGCTGAACCAGCACCAGAAACCACTACTTTTACTTTATCAATCTTCTTTTTTGCCAAAAACAATGCGTTCAACAAAGCTGCCGACGAAATAATTGCCGTGCCATGTTGATCATCATGCATCACAGGAATATTTAACTCCTCCACCAATCGTCTTTCAATTTCAAACGACTCTGGTGCCTTAATATCCTCAAGGTTTATTCCTCCAAAAGTAGGTGCAATATTTTTTACTGTTTCTACAAAAGCATCAATATCTTTCGTATCTACTTCAATATCAAAAACATCAATGTCAGCAAAAATCTTAAACAACAATGCCTTTCCTTCCATCACAGGTTTAGACGCTTCGGGACCAATATCGCCCAATCCAAGCACAGCCGTTCCATTAGAAATCACAGCCACTAGGTTTCCTTTTGATGTATATTTATAAACGTTATTAACGTCTTTAGCAATCTCTAAACAAGGCTCAGCAACCCCTGGCGAATACGCCAAAGACAAATCTCTTTGCGTAGCATATTTTTTAGTAGGAACCACTTTTATCTTCCCTGGTGTTGGTTTGGCATGATATAAAAGTGCCTCTCTTCGCTTCGTATCTTTATGATGCATAGTTTCTTTTTTATTCGAACTTACAAAGGTAGAAGACTAACTTTAAAAAGGAAATTTTTTAAGCGGTTTGTTTTTGAAATATTTATTGAAAAAGACTCGTTCTAATGTATCGATACAGATTATAAAGGATTAGACATTGTAATCATTTTGTTAATGCCCTATGTTTTTAAATTAGTTCAAAAAAACCCAAAAACCATTTATATATATATATATAAATATATATATATATATATATATATTTATATATATATATATTTAACCCAAGTATCGGATTTGTACCTATAAACACAATCCAAGAATCTTAATCATCTCAATGTATTTTAATGGTTTATAAACTAACCTAACTTATTCTTTTAGAAAAGCAATATTCTTCTTTAAACCTTCGAGTTTAGCTCGTTTTAATGGCGAATTAGTAAACACCTTAGCAAAAGTTTCCTCTGAAATCTCTTCCCAATCTTTCTTAGAAAAAGAAAGTAACTCAGGATAAGGAGAAAACAAAGGCTCATTATGCGCTTTAGAAAACTTATTCCACGGACAAACATCCTGGCACACATCACACCCAAACATCCAATCATCCAGCTTACCCTTGGCCTCAATAGGAATATTATTCTGCAACTCAATAGTATAATACGAAATACACTTACTGCCATCAACCACATACGGTGCCACTATCGCCTCAGTAGGACAAGCATCAATACACGCTGTGCACGAACCACAATGATCCGTAGTGGGATTATCGTAATCCAATTCCAAATCCAAAATAAGTTCTGCAATAAAATAAAACGAACCCACTTTTTGAGTAATCAAATTACTGTGTTTACCCATCCAGCCCAAGCCACTTTTAGCCGCCCAAACCTTGTCCATCACTGGTGCAATATCCATAAAAGCACGACCATTCACCTCGCCAATCTCTGCCTTAATACTTCGAAGCAACTTCTTCAATTTCTTATTAATAACCGAATGATAATCCTTGCCATAAGCATATTTAGAAATCTTATAACTTTCTCCATTTTGAAGTTCAGGAGGATAATAATTCAACAACAAAGACACCACACTCTTAGCACCATCAACCAGCAAGGTTGGGTTCAACCGCTTATCAAAATGATTTTCTAAATAACCCATTTCGCCCTGGTGATTATTGGTCAACCATCGTTCCAATCGAGGTGCTTCCTCCTCCAAAAAACCAGCCTTAGAAACACCACAAGACAAAAAACCGAGGCGAGTAGCTTCGGCTTTAATAAAGGATGTGTATTTTTCTTTATTATTTATCAAAACAATTCGCCTTGATTCAATCCTTTTATTTTTCCTAAATGCTTATAAGCCTTCTCAGTCACTTCTCTTCCACGAGGAGTTCTCATGATAAATCCTTCTTGAATTAAGAAAGGTTCGTAAACTTCCTCAATAGTTTCACCACTTTCAGAAACCGCAGTAGCCAAAGTTGACAAACCAACTGGTCCGCCTTTAAACTTCTCAATGATAGTAGTTAGAATTTTATTATCCATTTCGTCCAAACCATGAGCATCAACATGCAAAGCTTTGAGTGAAAAACGAGCAATTTCAATATCAATGCTTCCGTTTCCTTTTATTTGAGCAAAATCACGAACACGTCTCAATAATGCATTAGCAATACGAGGTGTTCCTCTGCTTCTACCCGCGATTTCAATGGCAGCTTCCATAGTAATTGGCATTTTTAGAATGCTACTACTCCGTTGAACAATGGTAGTTAACAATTCCGTGTTATAATATTGAAGTCGGCTTTGTATCCCAAAACGAGCACGCATCGGTGCCGTCAACAATCCAGAACGAGTAGTAGCACCAACCAATGTAAATGGATTCAAGTTAATTTGAACCGTTCTAGCATTTGGCCCCGATTCTATCATGATGTCAATCTTAAAATCCTCCATAGCAGAATACAAATACTCTTCCACAATAGGACTCAAGCGATGAATTTCATCAATAAACAATACGTCTCTTTCTTCAAGATTGGTTAACAAACCCGCCAAATCACCCGGTTTATCCAATACTGGTCCCGAAGTAATTTTGATGCCAACACCAAGTTCATTAGCAAGTATATTAGCTAAAGTAGTTTTCCCTAAACCAGGAGGACCATGAAACAAGGTATGGTCTAAAGCCTCATCTCTAAGATTAGCTGCTTCAACAAACACTTTTAAGTTATCCAAAACTTGTTCTTGTCCGGTGAAATCAACAAATGAAAGAGGTCTTAACTTTTTCTCAAGATCAAGTTCTTCTGGATTGAAGTTTTCATTAGTTGGGTTTAGATTTTCATTCATAATACAAATATAGAATAAAGATAGATGTAAATAAAAAAGCCTTTCAACAATGAAAGGCATTTTTTAAATCTAAGTTGAATTAATGATGTAACACTTCTTCACCAGGTTTCATCGGAACATTTTGAGGAACAAAGTCTTCATCATGACCTGGTTTACTATAATCATATGGCCATCTGTGCACTTCAGGAATTTCTCCAGGCCAGTTACCATGAATATGTTCAATTGGTGCTGTCCATTCCAAAGTGTTCGATTTCCAAGGATTTTGAACAGTTCTCTTACCATAGAAGATACTACTAAAGAAATTGTATAAAAACACTAATTGGAAAATACCACCTACTAATGCAAAAGTAGTAATGATGACATTTACATTTGCTAAATCGTCAAATAAAGGAAAGTTTGTATTGGTATAATATCTTCTTGGTAATCCGGCCATTCCGATAAAATGCATTGGGAAGAAAACGCCATAAGCACAAACAGCAGTTACCCAAAAGTGAACATAACCTAAGTTTTTATTTAACATTCTACCAAACATCTTTGGGAACCAATGGTAAATACCTGCAAACATACCATAAAGAGCAGAAATACCCATTACTAAATGGAAGTGAGCAATTACAAAATATGTATCATGAACATTTATATCTAAAGTACTATCTCCAAGAATAATCCCTGTTAAACCACCCGTAATAAAGGTAGATACCATTCCAATTGAAAACAACATGGCTGGATTTAACTGTAAATTTCCTTTCCATAAGGTTGTAATCCAGTTAAATGCTTTTACAGCAGATGGAATAGCAATTAACAACGTTGTAAAGGTAAACACAGAACCTAGGAATGGATTCATTCCAGAAATAAACATGTGGTGACCCCAAACGATGGTAGATAAGAATGCAATAGCAATTACCGACATAATCATTGCTCTGTATCCAAAGATTGGTTTACGAGAATTTGTTGCCAAAATTTCAGAAACTAGTCCCATTGCTGGTAATATTACAATATATACTTCGGGATGTCCTAAGAACCAAAACAAGTGTTCAAATAAAACGGGTGAACCTCCTTGATAATTCAATACTTCTCCAGCCAAATAAATATCTGATAAAAAGAATGAAGTTCCAAAACTTCTATCCATTATTAACATTAGAGCCGCTGACAAAAGAACTGGGAACGATATAACACCAATAATTGCTGTTACGAAGAATGTCCATACTGTTAATGGAAGTCTGGTCATTGACATTCCTTTTGTTCTTAGGTTGATGACTGTAACTATATAATTTAGAGAACCAAGTAATGATGCAGCAATAAATATTGCCATGGAAACTAGCCACAAAGTCATACCTGTTCCTGAACCAGCAATTGCCTGTGGTAATGCGCTTAATGGAGGATATATAGTCCAACCTGCTGAAGCTGGTCCAGACTCTACAAATAAAGAGCTAAGCATAATCACACAAGAAACAAAAAACAACCAATAAGAAACCATGTTCAAAAATCCAGAAGCCATGTCTCTTGCGCCAATTTGAAGAGGAATTAATAAGTTACTAAACGTTCCACTCAAACCAGCTGTTAAAACGAAGAACACCATGATAGTACCATGAATAGTAATTAAAGACAGATAGATTTCATTAGTCATCACACCATTTGGAGCAAATTTATCACCTAATAAAAAATTAAATAATTTAAATGACTCTTCTGGCCAAGCGATTTGCATTCTAAAAAGCATCGACATACCTACACCAATAATACCCATAAATATACCAGTAATCAAATACTGTTTGGCAATCATTTTATGGTCGATACTGAAAATATATTTAGTTATAAAAGTATCTTTATGGTGGTGTTCGTGGTCATGACCATGATCATTATCGTGTGTGTGATTGTGAGCTGCTGCTGACATATATTTAATCTTTAAATTATATTTACTATTTTGTTGTTATTGCTACTACAGCATCAGTATTAGTTGTTTTAGTTGAATCAACAGATATAGGTGCTATGATTTCTTTAGGCTCGTCAGCAGCTTTAGAGGCTGCATAAGCACTTACTATTGTCTGTTTGTCTGCTAACCATTTTTTATATTCTTCGGGTGTATCAACAACAATTTTCATTTGCATATTATAGTGTGATGTTCCACATATTTTATTACATAATAAAAGGTAATCAAAAGTATATGGGTCCAATGCTGCTTCTCCTTTTGCGGTTAAAGCTTTACTTTTCTCTGCTCTTATTGCATTAATATTAGCCACTTTTTCAACCATTGCAGGTCTTTCTCTCATCTCTGCAGTAGTCATTGTTGGTGTAAAAGAAAAACTAGTAACCATTCCTGGCACACAATTCATTTGTGCTCTAAAGTGTGGCATATAAGCAGAGTGCAAAACATCTTGAGAACGCATTTTGAAAACAATACGCTTACCTTTTGGAATGTGCAATTCTTGAGAAGTGAAATCATCTTGAGCATTTGGATCAGCCAAATCAACTCCAAGATTGTTTACACCTTCAATATATCTGACGTTGGCTTTTCCTAGTACATTATCTTTTCCTGAATATCTTGCTTCCCATTTAAATTGTTGAGCATAAAGTTCAATAACGATTGAGTCTTGTTCCTGTTGTTTATCCACAAACATTATGTCATTCCATGCATACAAACCATATAAAATTAATCCAGCTAAAACAACTGCAGGAATAGAGCTCCATATTACTTCTAATTTATTATTATCGGCAAAATATAAAGCTTTTTGACCTTTTTTACCGTGGTATTTATAAGCAAAATAATGCAATAAAGCTTGAGTTATTGTTTGTACAAAAAATATTAATACTAACGAAATAATCATTAAGTTATCAACTAATGGCCCATGTTCTGAAGCTGAATCACTTAGTAAAGGAAAATGACCATAATATATAACACACCATATTGTAGTGATATAGATAAATATTAAAAAAGCAAACATTAAGTAACCATTCACTTTATTATCGTTGTCGTTAGCTACTTGTGTATCATTAACATTTGCACCAATTTGAGTTAAGTCAAATATCTTTGTTAATTGCCAAACTGCAATGGCTAATAAAACTACAACTATAAATACTAAAAGAGTTGTCATTTGTTTTTTACTTTAAAATATTAATAATGAAAATGTTTACTTTCTTCTATAAAAGGGCTTCTCTTTGGAGTTAATGGTGCTTTTGTTAAAGCTGTAAACACCACATAGATGAACAATCCACCAAAGAAACATATTGATGCAATCTCTGACACGCCGATAAACCACTGGTCTCCAACGGTAGCTGGCATTATCATGTTAAAGAAATCAATATAATGACCAAATAGGATAATCAAACTAGCCATAATAACTATCCAAGAAATACGTTTGAAATCTGTATTAACTAATATCAGTATTGGTAACACAAAATTTAAAACTAATGCACCGAAGAATGGTAAATTATACAAATCAATTCTTGTTTTGAAATAGGTAACTTCCTCAGGAATATTTGCATACCATATCAACATAAATTGAGAAAACCATAAGTAAGTCCAAAAAATACTAAATCCAAACATATACTTAACTAAATCATGGATATGACTAGAATTAACTTGTTCTAAATATCCTTTTGATTTTAAATAAATTGTTACAACAGCAATCATGGTAACTGCACTTACTATAAAACTAGCAAAAACGTACCATCCGTATAAAGTACTAAACCAATGTGGGTCAAATGACATTAACCAATCCCAAGACATTATTGATTCAGATACAATAAAGAATACTAAGAAAGCAGCTGACAATTTAAAATTCTTTTTATAATTTAAATCATCAGTAGCATTATCTTGGGCTAAACAGTTTTTTCTAGAATAATAACGATATAAATTCCAAACTGTTAAGAATATTGCGGCTCTAATAATCCAAAAAGGAAAATTGAGATAACCTGATTTACCAGCTATCAAATGATCATAATTAGGGCTATTTGGATCGGTTACACCTTCTGCCATCCAAACAAATAAGTGATTAAAATGAAAGCCTGTTAAGAGTAGAATGACAAAGAAAATAATAGAACCTGGTAATAAATAGGCGCCAATTGCTTGCATTACTCTAAACAAAATTGGTGACCAACCTGCTTGAGCTACAATGTTGATTGCTTTAAAAGCTGTAGCTCCAAGTGCAATTAGCATAAAGAATATACAAGCAACATATAAAGCTGACCATGGTTTGTTTTGTAATTGATGCAAAACATGTTTCAAGTGTTCTTGATGTTCAGCAGTTGCTTTTGCATCGTGGTGTTCTACAGCATGGGCATCGTGAGCTGCTACATGGTGACCATGATTTTCAGCATTTAATATAGTTTCAACATCTTGAATAGTTTTTGGAGCGGTAAAAAATCCATAACCGATTCCTAAGGCACCAACAATCATCAAGATGAAAGAAAAAGTTTTTAATTTACTAGAAAAAGTATACATATCTATAACTATCTGTTTATTCTACAATTATAATTCGCTTTTCAGTTTTTGAACATAAGCAACCACTTGCCATCTTTCTTGAGTATCCAACTGATTAGCGTGAGAACCCATTGAGTTTAATCCATAAGTGATTACGTGGAAGATACTTCCTTCTGTAATTTGTCTGTCCTTATAACTAGGTACTCCAAGGAATTTTTCTTGTGTCACCAATTTACCTTTTCCATCTCCAGCTTTTCCATGACAAATAGCACAATATATTTCGAACAATTCTTGTCCTTTTTTAAGGTCTAAACCCAAAGAATCTAAAGGTGACTTTAAATTTGCTTTTGCCATTTCATATCCTTCTGTTGTATTAGGATATTCATAAGGTTGAAAACCTCTTTTAACAGCTCCTTGTGGAACCAATTGACCTTCTTTTCCTTTTAAACCAGTTGGTGAATTGAAAGCATCTGATTCAGAGTATGTTTCATAAGCTACCGATTCATACATGTTAGGCATGTATTGGTAATTTGGTTTCAAATCATTTTTACATGATGTAATTGAAACTGTTATTCCAAAAATTACTATTATTTTAAGCAAGTTCTTCATACTTTTTTATTAATGCTTATCTACAACTTTTACTTCTACTGCTCCTGTTTCGTTGAAAAATTTCAGTAATTCTTCTTCGTTATTATTGACAGCTATTTCCATTAAAAAATGATCATCAGTAGTTCTTACATCTGGATTTTCAGCTTCTTTAAATGGCCATAATCGGCTTCTCATATAAAAAGTTATAACCATTAAATGCGCTGCAAAAAAAACAGTTAATTCAAACATTACAGGAATGAAAGCTGGCATATTTTGATAATATGCAAAACTTGGTTTTCCACCTATATCTTGCGGCCAGTCTTGAATCATAATATAGTTCATCATAACTGTAGCTACTGTTAATCCTAAACATCCATATATAAAAGAGCATATAGCTAATCTTGTTGGTGGAATTCCCATAGCCTTATCCAAACCATGAACTGGGAATGGAGTAAAAACTTCTTCAATATGATGATGTGCGGCTCTTGTTTTGTGAACTGCATCCATCAAAACATCATCATCATTGTATAGTGCGTGTATAACTTTTGTACTACTCATAGCTAATATTAATGTTTGTCAGAATGATCGTGACCTTTTAATTCTCTTTCTCTCTTATAATTTTCTCCTGAAGATTTCAAGATTGTTTTTACCTCTGCTTGTGCAATCACTGGGAAAGTTCGAGCATATAACAAGAACAATACAAAGAAGAAACCAATAGTCCCAATATATATTCCAATATCAACAAATGTTGGTTGGAACATCGTCCAAGAAGATGGAAGATAATCTCTATGAAGTGACGTAACGATAATAACAAAACGCTCAAACCACATTCCAATATTTACAACTATAGAGATAATAAAGGAGAACATAATACTCGTTCTTAATTTTTTAAACCACATGAACTGAGGTGAAAATACATTACATGTCATCATTGACCAATATGCCCACCAATAAGGTCCAGTTGCTCTGTTCAAGAATGCGTATTGTTCAAATTCAACTCCTGAGTACCAAGCTACGAATAACTCAGTGATATAAGCTACTCCAACAATAGAACCTGTAATCATAATTACGATATTCATTAACTCTATATGTTGAATGGTGATGTAAGCTTCAAGATTTGACACTTTTCTCATAATGATTAAAAGTGTGTTTACCATAGCAAATCCTGAGAATACTGCACCTGCAACGAAATAAGGAGGGAAAATTGTTGTGTGCCAACCTGGTATTACAGATGTTGCGAAGTCAAAGGATACAATGGTATGTACAGAAAGTACAAGTGGAGTAGCTAATCCAGCTAATACTAAAGAAACTTCTTCAAAACGTTGCCAATCTTTGGCTCTTCCACTCCATCCAAATGATAATATTGAATAAATTCTTTTTGTAAATGGTGTTACAGCTCTATCTCTTAACATCGCAAAGTCAGGAAGTAAACCAGTCCACCAGAAAACTAATGAAACCGATAAATAAGTAGAAATTGCAAATACATCCCAAAGTAATGGTGAGTTAAAGTTAACCCATAATGAACCAAATTGATTAGGAATTGGAACAACCCAATACGCTAACCAAGGTCTTCCCATGTGTATAATTGGAAATAAACCCGCTTGAACAACTGAGAAAATGGTCATTGCTTCTGCAGAACGGTTAATAGCCATTCTCCAACGTTGACGGAATAATAATAGTACTGCAGAAATAAGAGTTCCTGCGTGACCAATACCAACCCACCAAACGAAGTTAGTAATATCCCAAGCCCATCCAACTGTTTTGTTTAATCCCCAAGTTCCGATTCCTGTAGATATTGTATATATGATACATCCAATTCCCCAAAGGAAAGCTATTAAAGCAATAGTGAAAACGGTCCACCATTGTTTATTGGCTCTTCCTTCAACTGGAGCTGCTACATCAACAGTTACATCATGATAAGTTTTATCACCTATAACTAAAGGTTTTCTAATGGGTGCTTCGTAGTGAGACGACATAATCCTTTATATTGTTTCTTAATTAATAACTTTTTATATTATGTATTTCTAACTTTTACGTGATAGAATACATTTGGTTTTGTACCAACACTTTCTAATAAGTGGTACATTCTTTTATCCTCTGCTAGTTTTGCTACTTGACTTTCTTTATCGTTAACGTCTCCAAAAATCATAGCTCCAGTGGAACAGGCTGCCGAACAGGCTGTTTCAAACTCGTCTGTTGCTACTTCTCTTCCTTCGCGTTTAGCTGTTAAAATAGTCAATTGAGTTTTTTGAATACACATAGAACATTTCTCCATTACTCCACGTGAACGAACATTAACATCAGGATTAATTACCATTCTTCCTAAGTCATTATTCATATGGAAATCAAACTCATCATTATTGTTATACAAGAACCAGTTAAAACGACGTACTTTATAAGGACAGTTGTTTGCACAATATCTAGTACCAACACATCTGTTATATGCCATATGATTTTGACCTTGACGACTGTGAGAGGTTGCAGCAACCGGACAAACTGTTTCACATGGTGCGTGATTACAGTGTTGACACATTACAGGTTGAAATGCTACCTGTGGATTATCTGCTGGATGTTCCATTTCGCCAAATCCTCCTAAAGAACCTTTTTCTCCGAACAATCCATTGAAATTTTCTTTCTTTTCATTGTCTTGCTCAAAAGTATCTTCTGAGGAATAGTATCTATCAATACGCAACCAATGCATATCACGACTTCTTCTAACTTCTGATTTACCAACAACAGGCACATTGTTTTCGGCGTGACATGCAATAACACATGCACCACAACCTGTACAGGCATTCAAATCAATAGAAAGATTAAAATGATGACCCGTAGAACGATCAAAAGATTCCCATAAATCAACTGATGTTGCAGCCACTTCTTTATGATCTAATGAAACCTTAGGTTGCGGATTCCATATTTCAGGCTCATTATATTTTGCACTAAATATTGTTAAGGTAGTTTCTCTTACAATGTCCCCTCTACCCATTAATGTTTTTTGTCCTTGTACACATGCAAATTCATGTTCTCCCGTTGCAGCTTCAATTTTTGCATCTTGTACAGTATTGAAATTCAAATAAAATGGATAAGCATTAACCCCAACTTGCATTTCTTCTTTTAAAGCTGCTTTTCTACCATAACCAAGCGCTAAACCGATAGTTCCTTTTGCTTGACCGGGTTGAACGATGACTGGAATAGTTAATTCATTTTTACCAACAGTAACTTTAGCATAACTTCCGTTTAATCCACCATTGGCTACGATTCTATTTTCCAAACCTAATTTTTCAGCATCAACTTTTGAAACTGTTACATAATTATCCCATGAAGTTCTTGTTATTGGGTCAGGCAATTCTTGTAACCAAGGATTGTTTGCTTGTTGACCATCACCTAGTCCTGTTTTAGTATATAAAAACAATTCCATTGCTTGCGCTGGTTTTGAATTTGCTAAAGCATTTGCAGCACCAGAAAAATCTGCTGAACCAAAACTCGAACCCACAGCTACACCAACCGAAACACCGTCATGAACCATTTTACTCCAAGTAAGTCCATTTGTATGATTAGCCGAATTGGCTTTAATATAATCGTAATAGGTTCCAGCAATCCCATTCCAACTTAACAAAGCTTCTTGAAATTGTTTTGAACTAAATAATGGATTAATAGTTGGTTGTGTTAAAGAATAAGTTCCTTTAGTCAACATCAAGTCATTCCATGATTCTAAATAATGAGGTGCCGGTATAGCAATATTCGTAATACTAGCAGTTTCATCTTCTTTTAAAGAGAATGCTACCGATAATTTTACTTTTTTCAAACTAGTTGCAAAACCATTACCGTCTGCTAAAGTATAAACTGGATTTACGCCACTCATAATTAGGGTGTGTACATTTCCAGCATTCATTTCATTTATTAATTGAGCAACTTTCTCATTAGATCCTTTTCTAATTTGACGAGAACCAACAGTTGAAGCAGCTTCACTAGCTAATGCTTGATTGATTGCTAGAACTAAAAGTTGTGCATTCTTATCTTGAATGCCTGAGACTAATAATCCCTTTGTTCCAGCAGCTTTCAACTGCTGAGCTGCTTTCATAATTACATCTTCAGCATCAATTTTCTTTGTAGAAACAGCTGAATTAGTAATTGCATTGTATATTTTTACTAAGGCTTGCTTTTGATTTGCTTCAGTCATTGGCACTCTTTTATCAGCAGCAGCACCGGACAAAGTCATGTTTGCTTCAAACTGAAAATGTTTTGACATTTTGCCTGCTTGTGGAATTCTACCTTTAGCATATCCCGTGTCAAAACCTCCACCTTGCCAGTCTCCTAAAAAGTCAGCACCTATAGAAACTATAGTATTTGCTTTTGAAAAATCGTAATCAATTAGAGCTCTTTCTCCGTAAACAGTCTCAAAAGCGTCAAGTGCAGCTGATTCAGAAACTGCATCATATACTACATGTTTTGCTGTTGGGTTTTTAGCAATAAAATCAGCAATAAGCATTTCCGTAGAAGGACTTGCTAAAGTAGATGTTAACAAAACAACTTGTTTTCCACTAGCTTTTGCATCTGCTAAACTTGCTTTTATTTTTAAGTCAGCTTCTTGCCAAGTTGCATCTTTACCACCAACTTTTGTTTGCTTTAATCTCATATTATCATATAAGGACAATACTGAAGCATGAACTCTAGCATTTGCGGCAAACTTTGCACCCGCTAATTTATTGTTTTCAATTTTAATTGGACGACCTTCACGAGTCTTTACTAATATATTTGCAAAATCAAAACCATCAAACATAGAGGTAGCATAATAATCGGCTACACCAGGGATGATTTGTTCTGGTTGAAGAACGTATGGAATTGATTTATGCACTGGACCTTCACAAGCTGCAAGCGTTGCTGCAGCTGTACTGAACCCAACATATTTTAAGAAATCACGACGAGTTGTTGATGACGACGATAATGAATCTTTGTCTGCTAAGAATTCATCTGTTGGAATTTCTTCTACAAATTCATTATTTCTAAGCGTCTCAACAATAGAACTATTTTCGTTTAGTTCCTCAACACTTTTCCAGTATTTTTTGTTAGATGACATCGTATATATAGTATTAGCTTCTAAATTATTTTTTTAATAGTGACATTTTCCACATTCTAAACCTCCCATTTGTGCAGCGGTCAATTTGTCCACTCCGTATTTTTTGGAAAGCTCCTCGTGAATTTTTGTGTAATATCCATTTCCTTCCATTTTAACATCGGTTTCGCGGTGACAATTAATACACCATCCCATGGTTAAAGGAGCAAATTGTTTTTGCACTTCGTACGTTTCAACGGGTCCGTGACATTTTTGACATTCAATTCCAGCTACTGTTACGTGTTGAGAATGATTGAAATAAGCAAAATCTGGAAGATTATGAATCCTAACCCATTTCACTGGACTAGTTTTTCCTGTATAGGACTGAGTCGCTTTATCCCAACCTACAGCATCATATAATTTTTGAATTTGAGCATCATAAAAAGCCTTAGAATGATCTGGAGTAGCTGTAGTATCCGATACTTCAGAGATGTTTTTATGACAATTCATACACACATTCAAAGATGGAATACCTGCATTTTTACTTACTCTCGCTGCAGAGTGACAATATTTACAATCAATCCCATTGCTTCCAGCATGTATTCTATGAGAATAATGGATTGGTTGTATTGGTGCATAATCCTTATCAACTCCTACCTGCATCATCCATCCATACACAAAGTAACCACTCGCCAAAAGCAAGAAAATTGAAGAAACTAATACCAAAAATTGATTTTTAGCAAAGGCTTTCCAAATTGGTAATGTCGCTTCTTTTTGAGCTATTTCTATTCCATTTACTTTGGCTACTTTAGTCAATACATTGTTAACAAAAAACAACATGACAACTAACATAAACATCACTAATGCCAATGCTCCAAGAATTACGTTATTAGAAATGCCGCTATCCGCATTTTGACCACCTGGTAAAGCTTGCGCTACTGCTGCCGTTGGCTCTGGTTTTGGCTCTGAAGTATATGCAATAATGTTGTCAATATCAGCATTTGATAGTTGTGGAAATGCTGTCATCACAGACTTGTTGTTTTCTTCAAACAATTTAACCGCTGCTGCATCACCAGACTTAATCATGGCAGAGCTATTGGCTACCCATTTGTAAATCCATTCCATTTTATGCTTGTTAGCAACACCTCGTAATGCAGGACCAGTTGACTTAGCGTCTAACTTGTGACATGCAGCACAATTAGTATTAAACAAAGCTTTACCCGCAGCTGCGTCACCACCAGTTGAAGCTGGAGCTGCTGCTTCAGTTGCAATTGTTGTTTCGGTTTGTGAAAATGAATTAAAGGTGAACGTTAGCATTAATGCTAAACAAAAGAATATATTCTTTGAAATCGAATGATGGTTACCCACTTTTTTCATATTTTATTAATGATTATCGACTAATTTGGCATGATTTTTAATGTATAAAATACTTGTAAAATACCAATGCTAAATTAAAAACTTGCACAAAAATACGACTTATGAACTATTCTCAAAACCTTAAATATAGGTTAAATATCAATTTATATTAATTCTAAATAATATTTACTGTTTTGTTTAATTTAAATAGTTTTACATTTGCATTAAAATCAAACCATTATGAAATTTTTAACATTCTTTAAACCCTTTTTAGTCTTAGCATTACTTGCTAAAATTAGTTTAAAATCCTACTCTCAAGAAGGAATTGTCAGCATTTCGCAAGACCCAAAATTTGAACAATTGCTAAATGAAAAAAGAAAAATCAACAGTTCGATTACTATAACCGACCGTTATAAAATCCAAATTTACAATGGTGATAACGAAAGTTCAAAAAAACAATTGATGGCTTTCAAAAAAGAATTTGGAACATTAGATTGTACCATTGTATTTAGCACACCTTTATATAAGGTATGGGTTGGAAATTTTAAAACAAGAATTGAAGCGGAACGAAATCTTATTGAAATTAAAAAGAAATTTCCAAAATCATTTTTAGTGAAACCTAATAAATAACACCCTAAATCTTTAGGCCAAAATCAATAACCCTTTCAGAGTTTAGAACTCTGAAAGGGTTATTTTTACTAAGACAAGGAAGCTTCAAATTAAAGTTGAGAAAAAAAATAAAAAAACCTCAATTTTGAATATTGAGGTTAATATTTATGTTTCGTGTAAAATTGATGTTATTTCAATTTTTTCTTCACTTCAACTTCTTGATAGGCTTCAATAATATCTAATTGTTCAATATTATTGTAGTTTTTGATTTGCATACCACAATCATAACCTTTAGAAACTTCTTTCACATCGTCTTTGAAACGTTTTAAAGCTGTTAATTCACCTGTATGAATTACAACACCATCACGGATAATTCTAATGCGTGAACTTCTAAATATTTTTCCATCGGTTACCATACAACCTGCAATGGTACCTACTTTAGACACTTTGAACAATTCTCTGATTTCTGCTGTTCCTGTAATTTCTTCTTTCAACTCTGGCGAAAGCATTCCTTCCATGGCGTCTTTCAAATCATCAATAGCATCATAAATAATAGAATAGTTACGGATATCGATTTCTTCTTTTTCAGCAATCTGTTTTGCATTACCTGCTGGTCGAACATTAAATCCAATAATAATTGCATCGGATGCAGAAGCTAACATTACGTCAGACTCGGTAATTGCTCCAACTCCTTTATGAATGATTTTGATTTCAATTTCTTCGGTAGATAATTTTGAGAATGAATCTGCCAATGCTTCAACTGAACCATCCACATCTCCTTTAATAATTATATTTAATTCTTTAAATTGCCCTAAAGCAATTCTACGACCAAGCTCAGCAAGTGTAGTATGTTTGGTTGTTCTAGCTGATTGCTCACGCATTAATTGGGTACGTTTTGCAGCAATTTGTTTTGCTTCTTTTTCGTCTTCGAAAACAGTAAATTTATCTCCTGCTGTTGCTGCACCGTCTAACCCTAATACAGAAACCGGTGTTGATGGACTAGCTATTGAAATAGAATGACCACGTTCATCATACATTGCTTTTACTTTACCGTGATGTTTTCCTGCCAAAACATAATCGCCGACTTTTAAAGTTCCTGCCTGTACTAAAATTGTTGTAACATATCCACGACCTTTATCAAGTTGTGCTTCTATTACGGTTCCAATTGCTGGTTTTTTTGGATTTGCTTTTAAATCTAAAATTTCAGCTTCAAGCAATACTTTTTCTAATAAATCTTTAACACCTGTTCCGATTTTTGCAGAAATATCATGTGATTGGTATTTTCCGCCCCAATCTTCTACAAGTAAGTTCATACCTGCCAATTGTTCTTTAATCTTTTCTGGATTAGCGGCAGGTTTATCTACTTTATTGATAGCAAAAATCATTGGTACATTTGCTGCTTGAGCGTGACTGATAGCTTCTTTGGTTTGAGGCATAATATCATCATCGGCAGCAGCAACAATAATTGCAATATCGGTAACTTGAGCACCACGAGCACGCATTGCAGTAAACGCTTCGTGACCAGGAGTATCAAGGAATGTTATTTTTTGACCGTTATCTAAAGTTACGGCATAAGCTCCAATATGCTGTGTAATTCCCCCCGACTCACCAGCAATCACATTTTCTTTACGAATGTAATCTAACAATGATGTTTTACCATGATCCACGTGTCCCATTACGGTAACAATTGGCGCGCGAGAAACTAAATCTTCTGGTTTGTCTTCAACTTGAATAATAGATTCCTCTATATCGGTAGTGATAAATTCAACTTCATATCCAAATTCATCTGCAACTATTGAAAGTGTTTCTGCATCAAGACGTTGATTCATGGTAACCATTATTCCTAAAGTCATACAAGTTCCTATAACTTTAGTAATTGGCACATCCATCATGGTTGCAATTTCACCGACTGTAACAAACTCGGTCACTTTTAAAGTTTTGCTTCCTTCTTCTTGCGCTTGCAATTCATCTTCCGTTCTTTGACGGTGTGTATCACGCTTATCTCTTCTATATTTTGCTGCTTTAGATTTTCCTCCTTTTTTACCTTGAAGTCGCTCTAAAGTTTCTTTAATTTGATTTTTAACTTCTTCTTCTGTAGGTTCCACTTTTTGAACAATAGCAGGTCGTGTACCTTTTTGAAATCCTCCGCCTGGTTTACCTCCAAATTTTGAATTAGTATTACCTGGCGTTATTGCTCTTCCTTCACCTGGTTTGGTTGGTATTCTTTTTCTCTTATTCTTATTGGCGTTATTGCCCGAATTGGTTCCAGGAACATTTGGCTTGCCATCTTTTTTAGGTTCTTCTTTTTTCTTTTTTGGCTTATTAAACTGTGATAAGTCTATAACCTGACCCGTAAGCTTGGTGCCAGATAATTTTTGATACTTAGTTTCGATAGCTTCTTCTGCAGGAGTTTCAACGTTTTCTTCAGCAGTCTCGTTTTTAGCTACTTTACTTTTTGGTTTTTCGAGTTCTACTTCAGTTGATTTTTTAACTGGTGTTGCTTTTTCAAACTTAGGAGTTTCTTCTTTTTTGTCTGCAGAAATTTTAGGCACTGAAGTTGAAGCAGGTTTTTTTTCTAAATCAATTTTACCTACCTGTTTTGGAGCACTAACAACTGCTTTCGCTTTGATTAATTCTTGTTGTTGACGTTCTTCATCAAGTTTTCTTTTGTCTTCAATTTCTTTTTCTCTTTCAAGGCGAATAGCTTCTTTTTCTTTACGAATTTCTTCACTGATACCCATGGAAGCTTCTTTCTTCCCTTTGTCTCCAGCAAATTCTCCGCAAAGAACATTGTAAACATCATCGGAAATCTTTGTGTTTGGACTTGCTTCAATGACAACTCCTTTATCTTTTAGATAATCCACAGCTCTTTCCAAAGAAATGTTTAATTCCCTTAAAACTTTATTAATCCTAATATTTCCTTCAGACATATATACTTATTAATGTTATCTGTTTTCTTTTTCTGAAAGTTTAGTCTTCAAACTCTTCTTTCAATATTTTTATTACTTCTAAAATAGTTTCTTCTTCTAAATCCGTTCTGCGAACCAAGTCATCTACATTTTGACTAAGAATACTTTTGGCAGTATCTAAACCAATTTTTGCAAACTCGTCTATTATCCATCCATCAATTTCATCGCTGAATTCTGATAACTCAACATCATCATTCTCCATTTCGCTTCCTTCTCGGATAACGTCAAGTTCATAACCAGTTAGCTGTCCAGCCAAACGAATATTATGACCACCTCTACCAATTGCTTTAGAAACTTCATCTAACTTTAAGAACACTTCTGCTCTTTTAGTTTCTTCATTAATTTTCACAGAAGATACTTTTGCTGGACTTAATGCTCTAGTAATATACAATTGAATATTTGCTGTATAATTAATTACGTCGATATTTTCGTTTCCTAATTCACGAACTATTCCATGAATACGAGAACCTTTCATCCCAACACAAGCACCAACTGGATCGATTCTGTCATCATACGAATCTACAGCAACTTTTGCTTTTTCTCCAGGAATTCTTACTACATTTTTAATGTTTATCAAACCATCAAACACTTCTGGAATTTCTTGTTCAAATAATTTTTCCAAAAATTTATCTGCCGTTCTTGACATGATGATTTGAGGCTTATTGCCTTTTAGTTCAACATTTTCAATAATTCCCCTAACGTTGTCACCTTTGCGGAAAAAATCAGACGGAATTTGTTTTTCTTTTGGCAAAACAATTTCATTTCCTTCGTCATCTACCAAAATTACAACTCTTGGACGAACATGGTGCACTTCGGCAGTATATATTTCTCCTATTAAATCTTTAAATTGTTTGTAAAGATTAGTGCTATCATGCTCGTGGATTTTGGAAATTAAATTTTGACGCAATGCCAAAATAGATCTTCTTCCTAAATCAATAAGTTTTACTTCTTCTGATACTTCTTCACCAATTTCAAAATCGGGTTCGATTTTTCTTGCTTCAGTCAATGTAATTTCTTCATTTTCTAAATCCAAATCATCATCCGCCACAACGATTCTTCTTCTCCAAATTTCCATATCACCTTTATCTGGATTGATAATGATGTCAAAATTATCATCTGAACCGTATTTCTTTTTTAAAGCGTTTCTAAAAACATCTTCCAAAATCGCCATCAGCGTCACTCTATCAATCAGTTTGTCGTCTTTAAACTCTGAAAACGAATCGATTAATGCAATATTCTCCATGCCTAATTTTTAATTAAAATATTATTGTAACAATTGCTTCTTTTATATCTGAATAAGAAATTTTCCTGTTGTTTTGAACAGTTTCTTTTCCTTTACCTATTTTTTTTGGTTCTCTTGAAAACCAAGACAACGTTATGAAATCATCATTTACATCTTCTAATTTTGCTTCCAACGTTTCATTAGCTAGTGTTTTAACCTTTAATGTTCTACCAATATTTTTTTTGTATTGTCTAAAACTTTTTAAAGGAGTTGAAACACCTGCTGAGGCAACTTCTAGTGAAAAATCTTGCTCTTCCCTATCTAAGTTGTTTTCAATAAAACGACTAACATCAATGCAATCTTGAAGATTTACACCATTATCACCATCTATTGCTATAGAAATTTTAAATGCCTCTGAAATCTTCAAATCAACCAAAAACAATGAAGGATTTACCTTTAGAGCATTTTCAATCTGTTCGCTAACTTTTTCTTTAAATGTCATCATTTTTATAAAAAGAGGGAAGCATTGCTTCCCTCATCATTTAAAATCAAAATTGTAAATAACGGTGCAAATATAGTTATTTTTTTATAAATGAAAAAACATTGTTGATTCAAAAAATATTATTACCTTTAAAGTGTTAATTTTAAAAACCAAAATTTCAATTTTTATGAAAAAAATATTAGTCCCAACTGACTTTTCTGATCATGCACATTATGCCTTAAAAGTTGCTGCTGAAATTGCAAAAAAAAATAATGGAGAAGTTATTCTGTTACACATGTTAGAATTGCCGAGTCAAGCTGGCGATGCTATCGGTAGCGGTCATGAACTTCCAGAAATAATGTTGTTTAAAAACGCAGCAATAAATAAACTTGAAGAACTGATGGACGATCCTTGTTTAGATGGGGTAAATGTTTCAGAAGTAATTCAGTTTGAATTGGCATTTGACGGAATCATGAATATTAGCAAAAAGAACAACGTTGATCTAGTTGTTATGGGTTCTCATGGTGCAAGTGGATTTAAAGAAATGTTCATCGGGTCAAACGCAGAAAAAGTTGTTAGAAATTCTGAAATTCCTGTTTTAATCATTAAGAAAGATAGCGCAAACTTTAATATTGATAAGTTTGTTTTTGCATCCGATTTTACAGAAGAAATTAGAAAACCTTTTGAAAAAGTAGTTCAATTTGCCAATGAATTTGATGCAGAATTGCATTTAGTTATGATTAATACACCCAGCAATTTTAAACCAACACATGTTTCACATCAAATAATGGATGAATTCATTGCTAAATTTAGCATCCGTAAATTTTCTAAACATATTTATAATGACACTAATGTTGAAAACGGGATTTTAAACTTTGCAAATCACATCAATGCGGATTTAATAGGGATGAGTACTCATGGAAGAAAAGGTTTAGCCCATTTCTTTAATGGAAGTATTAGTGAAGATTTAGTAAATCATGCTGTTAGACCAGTAGTAACTTTTAAAATATAGATAGTAAGTAATATTTAAAACAAAAAAATCCTGCGAATTGCAGGATTTTTTGTTGGTCTACCAGGACTCGAACCTGGAAAGACTGCACCAAAAACAGTTGTGTTACCATTACACCATAGACCAATTTGCTTAATGCGAGTGCAAATTTATAACAAATTTTGTTTTATACAAGTAAATTTAATAAAAAAACAGGTTATTATAAAATTATTGAAGACATTTGAATGCAATAATCTGTCAATTAATCCGTTGTAATAATATAGAAAAATTTGTTAATACTTTAAGTTTTAACGTAAAAAATAGTTTCTTTGTACCACCTTTTAAAAGCAACACATATAAATTGATTTATGCAACATTTTAACTTTAATAAATGGAATACCATTTTAGGATGGTCAACATTTGCAATTGCACTTATTACTTTCACGCTTACTGTTGAACCAACCATGAGTTTTTGGGATTGTGGCGAATACATTTCTACTTCTGCCAAATTAGAAGTTGGGCATCCGCCTGGAGCACCACTTTTTCAAATTCTAGGCGCATTCTTTGCAATGTTTGCTACGAGTAAGGAAACTATTGCCTTAATGGTAAACATGCTTTCTGTATTTTCAAGTGCTTTTACCATATTATTTATGTTTTGGTCATCTTCCATAATATTAAGGAAATTGGTTTCTCAATTTAGCGAAGTAGATAAATCAAAATCAATCGTAATTCTTGGAAGTTCATTTGTTGGCGCATTGGCTTATACTTTTTCAGATAGTTTTTGGTATAATGCCGTAGAAGCAGAGGTATATGCCATGGCATCTTTATTTATAGCTTTGCTGTTCTGGTTAGGATTGCGCTGGGAAGAAGACATGAATACCCCAAAAGGTAATCGTTGGTTGTTATTGATTTCATTAGTAATAGGACTTTCATTTGGCGTTCACTTTATGGCATTATTAACGATTCCATCTATTGGTTTTTTATATTTTTTCAAAAATTACAAAAAGGTCACGGTCAAAAACTTTGTACTTGCAAATATTATTATCGTAGCTATTTTGCTATTTATTTTCAAATTGCTCTTACCTTATACATTAGCATTTTTTGGAAAAACTGAGATTTTTATGGTCAATAATTTCGGACTGCCTTTCAACTCTGGAACTATTTTCGCTGTTTTATTAATCTTAGGATTCTTTTATTTTGGATTAAAATATACACGCGAAAAAGGACATCCGTTTTATAATACCATAATTCTTTGTATTCTCTTTGTCTTGTTGGGCTTTTCAACTTGGATGATGTTGCCTATTCGCGCAAATGCCGATACTCCAATTAACGAAAACAAACCATCGGATGCAGCTGAAGTTTTAGCGTATTATAACCGTGAACAATATGGAGTTAATCCTTTATTTTATGGACCTCAATACACTGATACTTTTGCAGGATTAGATCCAGATGAGCCATATCTAGACAAAGCACCAAATTACGAAAGAGATTACAAAACCGGAAAATATGTAATTGTAAATAATTGGAAAAATGCTGATCAAAATACAAACAATCAACACAAAGCCATTTTACCAAGACTTTGGAGCACAGATCATATTGAAAACTACATGATATTCACAAGTCCTCCAAAATTTGATTTAAATTATGATTATCCGTTTGAAGAAGATTTAGCTCAATATGGTGTGAATTTAGACAGTTTAAGTAGCGATCAAATATCACAAGCTACGGAGCAATTAAAGGATGAATTGCGAAGTTCAATCAGAGAATTTAAAGAGGCGTATGCTCACAAAAAAGTTGACAATGAAGACTATGTAAACTTCTTAAAAAAATATGGCGATTACTTAATCGTTGAAAAACCTTCCACCTTTGACAACCTTTGGTTCATGTTTGAATATCAGTTTGGTTACATGTATGGAAGGTATTTACTTTGGAATTTTGTGGGAAGACAAAATGATATTCAAGGAAAATATGACAATTTAGATGGTAACTGGATGAGTGGCATTAAAGTTATTGACGAACTTCATCTTGGAAAAGGTATTGATTCCAATTTAACCGATGACATTAAAAACAACAAAGGACGAAACTTTTATTATTTCCTTCCGTTTTTACTAGGGATTATTGGATTACTCTACCATGCAAATAAAGATTTGAAAAGTTTCTATGTACTGCTCGCTTTATTCCTATTTACAGGTTTAGCATTAAAAATATACCTAAACGAACGACCATTTGAACCAAGAGAAAGAGATTATGCACTTGTTGGATCATTCTATGTTTTTGCAATTTGGATTGGCTTTGGTGTCTATGCTATATACGAAAAGACATCACAATATTTGAAATCTAAGTTAATTGGACCAGTAATTGTGGGTATATGTTTACTTGCTGCTCCAATATTAATGGCTTCACAAAACTGGGATGATCATGATAGAAGCGGCAAATATACAGCTATCGCAATGGCAAAAAACTATCTTGAATCTTGTGACCAAAATGCTATTTTATTTACTATTGGCGATAATGACACTTTTCCTCTTTGGTATGCACAAGAAATTGAAAACGTGCGTCCTGATATAAAAATTGTAAACACACAATTATTCATGACCGATTGGTACATTGATCAAATGAAACGCAAAACTTATACTTCTGACGGTTTGCCAATTTCATTCACACACGATGAATATGTTGGTGATAAATTAGATTATGCAGTTCGAATTGTAAAAACAGAGGCTCGTTGGGAATTGAAAGATATGTTGAACTTTATAAAACTTCCCGAATCAACAATTGATTTGCCTAACGGACAAAAAGTTCATTTCTACCCAACCAATAAGTTTAGAATCACTATCGACAAAGAAAACATTATTAAAAACAAAGTCGTTAATCCTAAAGACTATGATTCCATAGTGCCTTATATCGATTTGGACATTAAAGACAGAGCCTTATATAAAAACAGAATCATGATGCTTGATGTTATTGCCAACAACAATTGGAAAAGACCTGTTTATTTTACAGGTGGAAGTTTTGGCGATGATGATTATTTGTGGATGAAAGATTATCTTCAACTGGATGGATTGGTATATAAATTAGTACCAATTAAAACTAAAATTGATAGAGAATATTCTATCGAAATGGGGAAAATTGACAGTGATAAAATGTATGACTTGGTTACTAAGTGGGAATGGGGCAATGGTGACAAGACAACTATTTATCATGATACTGAAACCAGAAAAAACAGTATTTCATACCGAACCAATATGTCAAGATTAGTAGAGCAGCTTATCAAAGAAGGAAAAAATGAAAAAGCCAAAAAAATAATTGATGAAGCTATCACCAAAATGCCTATTGATTATTATGGTTATTACACCATGGTAGAACCTTTTGCTGGCGAATATTACAAATTAGGAGAAAAAGAAAAAGCTCGTGAATTACTAGAAAAATTAATGACTAAGTACAAACAAAGTTTAACCTATTTTTCAGGGATTCAACCTTCCATTCAAAACGGAATTGCTACTGACATCATTACTGACATTGAACGTTATAGAAGTCTTCTGATTACTATGAAAGAAAACGGCGATGATGCATTCTACAACAAAAACAAAGAAACATTTAATGCTTTCAACAAACGATTTACTCGTTTTGGAAGAGAAATGGAATAATACTGATTATTAATTCAATAAATGTGCAAATTTGAAACCTCATTTTTGCACATTTTTTTTATTCTTATCTTTACCACATGAGTTATTGGGCAAAATCAAGAATATGGATGAAATGGTTGTTTCCTAACCATATTTGGAAAATAAAAACAACTGAAAAAAAAGTATTTCTAACTTTTGATGATGGACCAACGCCAGAAATTACGAATTGGGTTTTGGCTCAATTAAAATCCTTCAATGCTAAAGCAAGTTTCTTTTGTATTGGAGATAATATTCAGAAATTTCCCGAAATAGTCTCTCAAATCCTAAAACACAATCACAGCGTTGGAAACCATACTTTTAATCATCTCAATGGTTGGAAAACGGAAACTGAGAAGTATGTAGAAAATACTGAATTATGCCAAAAAGAGTTGGAAGATGGAAGATGGAAAAAGGAAGATTTACAGACTAAAACCTACAGACTATTTCGTCCGCCGTATGGAAAAATAAAACCATCACAATCTAAAAAATTGCGAAAAATGGGATACAAAATAGTTATGTGGGATATAATCTCTTATGATTTTGACCAAACTATTACAAAAGAAAAATGTTTAGAAAATGTGCTTAAAAATATTGAAAACGGTAGCATTATCGTTTTTCATGACAGTCAAAAATCTTGGAAAAACTTAGAATACGTTTTGCCAAAGACCTTGGAGTTTCTAAAAGAAAAAGGTTTTTCTTCTGAAAAAATAATTTAAAGTTGGTCTTGAACAATATTTATCAAAGTATTGGCATCCAATTCACCTGATTGACGCCAAACCATTTGACCTTCTTTATAAATCATCAAAGTAGGAAGTCCTTTTATACGAAGTGCTTCGGCTAATTCTTGATTTTTATCAACGTCAATTTTAATCACTTTTGCTTTGTCGCCAAGTGCAGCTGCTACATCTCTAATTACAGGATGCATAGAAACCGATGAATCATTCCATTCGGTATAAAAGTCGATTAACACCGGTACTTGAGCGTTAATTAATTCTCCAAATTTTGACATAAAACCAAAATATTAAATTTCTTTTTACAAAGAAATGAATTTTTATAACACAAATGTAGCATTTTTAACTAATTATGCTACATTTTTGTCTTTTTTTAGTTCAATTATGGTAATTTCTGGCCAAATACCCACTCTTCCTGGATAGGCATGAAATCCAAAACCTCTATTTACATATATATATCTTCCTAAATTTTCGTATAATCCAGCCCATTGTTTGTAAACATACTGTACTGGACTCCATTTTAACCAACCAGGAATTTCTATCCCAAATTGAAAACCATGTGTATGTCCTGCAAGTGTTAATTGAAAATGTTTTTCGTGATTTTTAACCACATATTCCCAATGAGTAGGATCATGACTCATCAAAATTTTAAAATCTTCTTTGGTTAAATTTTCAGATGCTTTGTTGATGTCGCCTTTTTCTCCAAAGTTTTTTCCCCAATTTTCAACTCCAACAAGTGCAATTTCTTGATTGTCTTTCTTTATTTTCACGTGTTCATCCAACATTAATCTGAAATCTATTTGACGATGCAAATCTTTTACTGCCTCAAAATTATCTTCCAATGCTTTATCAGATGGCCAATTTTTATAAGTTCCATAATCATGGTTGCCCAAAATGGAATATTTTCCATAAGTTGGATTTTTCAACCCTTTGAACATTTCTACCCAAGGATGCATTTCTGTTGCATCAGTATTGACAATATCTCCCGTAAAAAGTAATACATCAAATTCTTGTTTATTGATTAAATTTATAGCGTATTGTATTTTTTCAGGGTTATCAAAACTTCCGCTATGTATGTCTGAAATTTGAGCTAAAACAAATCCATCAAAATTATCAGGCAAATCTGGGAATGTGAGCGTCTGTTTGATGATTTTAAAGTTATATTTTCCAATGGTCATTCCGTATAAAAAGGAAACAAACGGTATGGCAGCTAATCCAACAGCTATTTGGCTAACGAATTTTCTTCTTTCGGGCAAAAAACTTCCATAATCGTTATCTCCAAGAAATCTTGTAATTGTTCCCGAAAAAACCCTATATATATCTTCTACAATCATTACAAAAGTGATGAGCAATTTTGGCACTAACGTCAATAATAGTAAACCAATTGTAAATAATGATTGCTTGGTTTGTCCGACACTTCTATCAAAATGAAAAAATCCATTTACAATATAGATGATGACAACAAGGTTTAGGATAATATAAACAAACTGATACGATCGAACTTTTGTTAGTGTTCTAAATGCCTGAAAAGCATAAATTTCAACAATGGCGACCAATAAGAATACAAAAAGCCAACGAAACATGTTTTTATAATTTTTAACAAAGTAACAAAGAAATAGCAACTATTAAAGTAACCTTTAGTTATTTTTTAACGTATGCTGGCATAAAAAAAGCTGACAAATCCCTTTGTCAGCTTCACCAAAAATCAATGTAATCAAAAAATAATCGATTATTTTTTTTCTTTAGCTTCCATTGTTGGCTTTGCCATTTCAGTTTTAGCTTCTGTTTTAACAGCTACTTTTTTGGCTTCAACTGCTTTTTTTGCATGTTTTACTTCTTTTTTGGCTTCTTGTTTTACTTCTTGTTTTTTTGGAGTAGTGGCATTTACCATTACTGATGTTCCAAAAAGAATTGCTACTAACATTACTACTTTTTTCATGATTTCTAATTTTTAAAATTATTTGTTTTTGTTTTTGTATTATTTACAGGTCAAAGATATGACGCTTAAATGAAGACAAAATGAAGATTTATTTTTTTAGATAAAAAAAGTAGAAATAAAAAACTGATGCGTTTACACCAGTTTTTCTTGATTTTCCCAAATCTAACAAAACCATTATACTATTTATCACGGAATTATATCCAAAAGTAAATTGTTCAAATGATGATTAAATGAAGATTTGTAAATTACTATTTTTTATTGCTTTGGGAAAAGTAGCGTAAATGTAGTTTTATCATCAATTGACGAAGCTACTTGTATTTCAATAGCATGAAGTTTAGCAATGCTTTTAGCCATTGCTAAACCAATACCCTGACCTTCTTGGTCGTTTGAGTTTCTAGAAAAACGATTAAAAATGGTATCCAACTGATCTTTCGCAATACCAAGTCCAGTATTTGAAATAGAAAGATAAAATTGATTGTTTTCTTCATAGGATACAATTTCAATTTTACCATTTACAAAATTGTATTTTAGTGCATTTAAAATCAAATTAAATAATAAAATATGTAATAGTATTTTATTTCCTTTAATTACAATGTCTTCATTATAATTGGTAAATATTTCAATATTTTTTTCTTCTATACGGTCTTCAAAGTCTTTGATGATTTCATTAATTAATTGTTTTATAGAAACATAATCTTCAAGTTGGTATTGATTATTTTCGATTCTTGAAATCAATAATAAGTTATGAATTATTTTTTTCATCATGTCTAAATTCCGCAATGAGCTGACAATTTTATCTTCAACTTCTTCATTTATTGTGTCGTTTTGAAGTAAGTTTTCAAATCTATTTTTTAAAACTGAAATGGGTGTTAATAATTCATGGGAAACATTGCTAATAAATTGTCTTTCTTTTTGAAACAATTCGTTAATACGTATCATCATTTGGTTTAAACCCGTATCCAAAATATCAAAATCGGAAGAGTGAGATTTGATTTTTTCGAAATTGAAATTATCTGGTTCGTTGGCAAATTTTATTTTGGTTTGAATAATTTTATTAAAAGGCTTAAACAAGTATTCCACCAATAAAATATCGGCAAAAAAAGTAACGCTAACTACAATTAAAAGCAACATTAAAACCGAAAACCGAAGTGCTCTAATGATGTCTTCTAATTCGCTTAAATTATTCCCAATTTCTAAAATATAATTGGCATTGGCATAATTGAAATGATAGTATAAAACCCGGTAATTACTTTCTTCGCTTTCTATTATTCTAGCCTCATTTATGATGTAATTTTGTTGATTATCTAATTTTTTATTCGATTGATAAAGCTGAATAAACTCACTATGCAAAGTCGAAAAGCTAGCGTAAGTTTCGGAAGCGTCATTTCGTCTAATAAAGTCATTTATCTCTTGTTTGTTTAGTCTATTTATAAATGTTTTTTCTTTTTCAAATAAAGATTTATCAATGTGATTATAGACTACTTTTTCGATTATTTTGGGCAAAAAAAACCACAAAACAAATATGAGAATTAATCGAATTAAAACATTGAAAACAGCTAATTGATGTTTTATTTTCATTTATTCGTTTATTCTATAACCTACGTTTCTAACAGTTTCAAACCAAGAAAGTGTTTTGTACTTTTCTAATTTTTTTCTAAGATTTCGAACATGAACATCAATAAAATTGGAGTCAGAATTAACTTCTAAAACATCGCCCCAAACATGTTCTGTTAGTTGTAAACGAGTGATGACTCTATTTTTATTGAGCACCAAATATTGAAAGATATTGAACTCTTTTTTGGTTAAGGCGATTGTATTTTCATTAAACGAAACTTTATAATCGCTTAATGCTATTTTAAATCCATGAATTTCTAATTCATTTTTTGCAAAGCCATGAATTCTTCTAATTACCGCAAACAACCTTGCTCCGAGTTCGGTCAAAGCAAAAGGTTTTGTTAAATAATCATCGGCACCAAGATCTAATCCTTCAATTTTATCGTTTAGTTCACCACGTGCTGTGATGATAATTACTGCCATTTTTAATTTTAATATTCTAACTGTTTTTAAAATCTCAAACCCTGTTCCATCTGGCAAACCCAAATCTAAAAGCATGGCATCGTATTCGTTAACCTCAACTTCTTCGGATGCAGCAGCGCAAGTAGAAACTATTTTACATAAATAACCATTTTTACATAAAAACTCCGCTAATTCGTCTGCCAGTTCCTTGAAATCTTCAACAATTAAAACATTCATTTTTTATTTTCTTTTTGCAATGATTCTAAAATCTTTAATTGTTTGGCTTGTGTTTCAAACAATATTTTTATTTGTTCTTCGAGTAACAAATCCATTTTTTCGTGCAATGCTTTGATTTCTAATTCTGCTTTAAGATTGACCAAATAATCATTTTCATTTCTTTTTCTATCTTTTTCTTCTTGTCTGTTTTGACTCATCATGATTATTGGAGCTTGTAATGCAGCAATACATGACAAAATCAAATTCATTAATATAAATGGATAAGGATCAAAATTTTCTTTCACAGGCATCATAGTATTGTATAATATCCAAACTACTAAAATTATAAAAAAAGAAATAATAAATGCCCAGCTGCCTCCAAAACTGGCAACTTTATCAGATATTTTTTGTCCTTTAGTTAAAATTTCCTCAGGTGGATGAAGTAAATTTTCAGTGATTAATTTTTCTTGTTCCACTGTTTTAGAAACAATTTCTCGGAGTTTTATTACTTTGCTTTTTTCTGAATTTGCAATCTTTTTAGAATCATTATTCATATTGAACGATATTAAATTTTGAATAAAATTAAGGAATTGTTTATTTGAATAAATTGTTTTTAATACTTATTAATCGAATATTAATAGAAAAAACCAAATTATAATACTTCACATAAGTTTCTTATTTTTACAAAACTAAAATTTAAATTACTGATGTCACAAAAACGCCTTTACCTTCTCGATGCTTATGCTTTAATTTTCCGTGGTTATTTTGCTTTTATAAAAAATCCTCGTATCAACTCAAAAGGAATGGATACTTCTGCCATTATGGGCTTTATGAACGCCTTAATGGATGTTATTAAACGTGAAAAACCTGATCATCTTGCTGTTGCTTTTGACAAAGGCGGAAGCGATATTAGAAATGAAATGTTTCCCGAATACAAAGCCAATCGTGATGCTACTCCTGAAGCAATAAAAATTGCTGTTCCTTATATACAGGCATTATTAAAAGCAATGCACATACCGATAGTTGAAGTAGCAGGTTTTGAAGCTGATGATTTAATAGGAACTTTAGCAAAACAAGCCGAAAAAGAAAATTTTAAAGTGTATATGGTTACGCCAGATAAAGATTTTGCACAGTTAGTTTCTGAAAATATTTTTATGTACAAACCAGCACGAATGGGTAATGATATTGAAATTTGGGGAATTCCTGAAGTGTTAGAAAAATTTGAAATAACAAATCCATTACAAGTAATTGATTTTCTAGGAATGATGGGCGATGCTGCAGATAATATTCCTGGTTTACCTGGAGTTGGAGAAAAAACAGCAAAAAAATTCTTGGCAGAATATGGTTCTATGGAAAATCTTTTGGCAAATACACACCAACTTAAAGGTGCCATTAAAGAAAAAATTGAAGCCAATGCCGCAAAAGGAATTCTTTCAAAAAAACTGGCTACTATTCTACTTGATTGTCCTGTAGAATTTAATGCTGAAGACTTTGAACTTTCAAAACCAGATGTTGAAAAAACGGATGAACTATTTCAAGAATTGGAATTCCGTCAAATGAAAGCGCAGTTTGATAAATACTTTGGGACTGGAAACGATTATGATGAAATTGACACCAATGGAAATTCTAGTGAAACACAAGCTGTAAAAAAAGTTCTATCCAAAAAATCCAATGAAGATCAAATGGATTTGTTTGGGTTTTCTGATGAAGACAACAACGAAACTACTTCTCATTCTGGTTATGCAGATTTATCAACTACGGAACATTTTTACCAAAGTATTCAAGGTGATTTGCCTGTGAAATTGCTGTTGCAAAATTTAATGAATCAAAATTCAGTATGTTTTGATACCGAAACAACAGGCATTGATGCATTAAACGCAGAATTAGTTGGCATGTCATTTTCGTATGAAATTGGAAAAGCATTTTATGTTCCGTTTCCTGAAAATCGAGAAGATGCACAAGTTTTAATAGATAAATTTAAACCCTTTTTTGAAAATGAATCCATTGAAAAAATTGGTCAAAATGTAAAATATGATTTAAAAATTCTATCGAATTATGGTATTCAAATCAAAGGAAACTTGTTTGACACCATGATTGCACATTATTTGATTAATCCGGACATGCGTCACAATATGGACGTTTTGAGTGAAACCTATTTAAAATATTCGCCAAAATCTATTGAAGATTTAATTGGAAAAAAAGGTAAAAACCAAAAATCGATGCGCGATGTTGCTTTAGAAGACATCAAAGAATATGCAGCTGAAGATGCTGATATTACGTTAAAATTGAAACAACATTTCCAACCTATTTTAGAAAAAGTAGGAACAAAAAAATTATTTGATGATATTGAAATTCCGTTAATTCCAGTTTTAGCTGCTATGGAATTAGAAGGCATCAATCTTGATGTTCCATTTTTAAAAGAAATGTCGGTTGAAATGGCAAAAGAAAGCAATGCATTGGAACAAAAAATATATAAAACCGCTGGTGAAAAATTCAATTTGGCTTCTCCAAAACAATTGGGTGATATTTTATTTGACAAGCTGAAAATTGGCGGAGCAAAACAAAAGAAAACCAAAACAGGTCAATATGCAACGGGCGAAGAAGTGTTGAGCTATCTAGCAAAAGACAACGAAATTGTTCGTGATATTCTCGAATGGCGACAAATGGTGAAATTGCAAAGTACATATATTGATGCTTTACCCAATCAAGTCGATACAAAAACAGGAAGAGTTCACACCGATTATATGCAAACGGTTGCCGCTACTGGTCGTTTGAGTTCAAATAATCCAAATTTACAAAATATACCAATTCGCACAGAACGAGGTCGATTGATTAGAAAAGCATTTGTTGCTCGTGATGAAAATTACACCTTACTTTCTGCCGATTATTCACAAATAGAATTACGCATTATTGCTGCGCTTTCGGGCGAAGAAAACATGATTGCTGCATTTAAAAACAACGAAGACATTCATAAATCTACCGCTGCAAAAGTATTCAATATTCCGTTGGAAGAAGTAACCAAAGAACAACGTAGCAATGCAAAAACTGTAAATTTCGGAATTATTTATGGTGTTTCCGCTTTTGGACTTTCAAACCAAACTGATTTGTCACGAAAAGAAGCAGCAGAATTGATTGAAGCATATTATCAAACCTATCCAAAACTGAAATCCTACATGAGCAATCAAGTTGATTTTGCTCGTGAAAACGGATTTGTAGAAACCATTTTAGGAAGACGACGTTATTTAAAAGACATCAATTCGGCAAATATGATGGTAAAAAGTGGTGCTGAACGAAATGCTGTAAATGCTCCAATTCAAGGTTCTGCAGCGGATATCATCAAGATTGCTATGATTAACATTCATAAAAAATTGGAAAAAGAAAACTGGAAATCAAAAATGCTTTTGCAAGTGCATGACGAGTTGGTTTTTGATGTTCACAATTCGGAATTAGAAAAAATAAAACCAATGATAAAACACGAAATGGAAAACGCAATTACACTTGATGTTCCGTTAGAAGTGGAAATGGGTAGCGGAAAAAACTGGTTGGAAGCGCATTAAGAAAATGAATTTTAGCTGTTAGAGTTCCGATATTAGTTTTTTAGACAATAATTTAAGACATTTTAAATCCTTAATATCATTACAAATAAAAAAAGGATAGCTTATAAATAGCTATCCTTTTATTTTAATTAGTACTGAATTAATTGATAATCATATTTTTAGTAGCATTACCATACTCTGTTCTTAATACAAACAAATAACTACCTGATTTTAAATTGGAAGTATTAATTAAACTGGCATCAGTACTAACTTCTTGTTTCATCACCAATCTGCCTAATGTGTCATATATTTTAACTATTCCGTTGTTAATATTTTGAGGTAATTCAATTGAAGTGTAATTATTGGTTGCAGGATTCGGATAAAGTTTGAATGAATCTAGATCGAACTCCTTGCTACCTAATGTAAAAGAAGACATAACTGTCCCACAACTTCCACCACCATGATAACCTATTGAAAAATCCGAAATTTTTCTAGCATACACTAAGTTTAAAGACTGAGCGGTTGCACTAAAAACATAATCATCTGCATCGCCAGTATCTCTTACTCTTCTACCAACAACGGTTCTTATTCCAGCATCTACTGTATTTGAAGTAACTGTCCAATCTTGTTGTCCATCCAAAAGAGGTTCGGTACCAAAACCTACAAAATTTCTATCAGTAAGATTAGTGCCGTCAAAAATAACTACATCGCCAGAGTCGGCCATTGAAGTATTATTAAAACCAATTCCAAGCCAACCTGTTGACGGTCCGATTAAAGTTAGAGTTACCATATCTGAGGTCACGTCAATTTGAGCCGACATTCCTAAGTTGCCACCTCCAATTGCGTTTAATGTCACCATGCCTGTTGAATAAGTTTGAGCAAACAAACCCATTGACAACATGTAAATAAAGAAAGTTAAAGTAATTTTTTTCATAGTTATTTGGTTTTTAATATTTCGATTAATGTATCATCATCTGCTAAGATTGCATAATCTAAAGCTGAGTTTCCTCTGTTGTCTTTTGCTTGAATATCTGCTTTATTTTTTACCAACAAACGGGTGATTTCATAATTTTTAAACATCGTAGCATATAATATGGCAGTCATTCCATTTGCATCTGTGATATTTACATTTGCGCCTTTACTAATTAAAATCTTAGCTATTTCATTATTGTTTTTTACAACACAAGCCATTAAAGGAGAACCCAATGCGCTTTTATAATTTATATCTGCGCCGTTTTCAATTAACATTTTTGCTACTTCATTATTTCCACGATAGCATGCTAAAATCAAAGGAGAATACCCATCACTATTGATGTTGTTTATTTCTTTTGGATTGCTCTTTACAATTGAAAGTAGCTGTTCTGTCGTTCCGTTCCGTGCTACATTAAAAACATCTAGTTTTTCTTGAGAAAAAACAGCACTTGAAATGACCCAAAGAAAAACAACAAACAATCTATTAGTAGAATTCATGTTATATTTTTTTAAAAGATACAAAAAAACAAAAACAGTTGCGTTACAATTTAATATAAATTTTTAAACTTTCTTAGTCGAATCTCTTTTTCGAAGCTCTGTTTTAATAACTCTTGTAATTATTGGAGTTTTTTCTTCTTTATTTTCTAATCTATCAATAAGTAAACTTGCTGCAACTTCGCCTATCTCTGGTGCGTGCTGACTAACGGTTGACATACTTGGAGTCATTCTTCGCGACCAAAGACCATCGGCAAAACCAATAATTTGCAAATCATTTGGGACTTTATATCCGTTTTGAATACCAAGTTTCATTGCGGTAACCGAAGCATGTTCATCTAACGCAAAGACTCCATCAGGTTTGTTTTTGATAAAAAACCCGCCAATTTTATCATTAAATTCTTCATTAGTATTGGTCAAAATAACTAAATTTTCATCCACTTGATGACCATGATTTTTTATGGCTTTATAAAAACCTTCGGCTCTAAGTTTTCCAACACTCAAATTATCAATAGCCGATAGCAAAGCAATTTTTCTACAACCTCTTTCTATTAAATGATTCGTCGCATTAATGGCAGACTCAAAATCATCAACAATTACTTTATCACAATTTATTTCATCAGAAATTCTATCAAACATAACTATTGGAATACCTTCATTTAAAATTTCTTTAAAATGATTAAACTGGTGAAGCTTTTGTGTTTCGTCAGCAATGGCAAGAATAAAACCATCAATAGTTCCATTACTTAACATTTCTAACGCATTAATTTCCTTTTGATAGGATTCATTAGAAATGCAAGTAATCAATTTGTATCCACGGTCATCAGCAACTTTTTCTATACCTGTAAATACTTTTGCAAAGAAAGAATTTAAAATATCAGGAATAATAACACCAATAGTTTTAGTACTTCTGTTTTTAAGGTTTAAACCAATAACATTCGGTTTATAATTCTTAAGTTTAGCATACTCTTGAACACGTTGTTTTGTAGGCTCACTGATTTCGAGACTGCCATTTAGTGCTTTAGACACAGTAGAAACGGAAACTCCTAGCTCTTTTGCAATTTGTTTTAACGTGGCTTTTGATTTCATTATATATAGTTATTGTGTAAAAATAGGAAAATATTTTTTCACAAATTGTAATAATATATAAATAGCTGAAATGCAAACAAAAAAGATTTTTTAGGAGTGTTTGTATAATTAATAAATAATTGTACTTTTGCACTCCCGTAATTGGGAATGGAATGTTTAATTAAAATAAATTATTGTGAACACATTAAGCTACAAGACAGTTTCAGCAAACAAAGCCACAGTTGATAAACAGTGGATTGTTGTAGATGCTGAAGGTCATAACTTAGGTAGATTTGCTTCAAAAGTTGCAATGCTTTTAAGAGGCAAGTACAAGCCAAGTTATACACCGCACGTTGATTGTGGAGATAACGTAATTGTTATCAACGCAGAAAAAATCAACCTGACTGGTAACAAGTTAGATGACAAAACGTACATCAGACACACAGGTTATCCAGGAGGACAAAGAAGCTTGACTGCTAAAGTAATGCAACAAAAAAACCCTGCATTATTAGTAGAAAAGGCTGTAAAAGGAATGTTGCCTAAAAACAAATTAGGTGCAGAATTATTCCGCAATTTGAATGTAAATGTTGGTTCTGAGCACAAACACGCTGCTCAACAACCAAAAACCGTAAACCTTAACGACTTAAAGTAATGGGAGTTATTCACAAAATCGGTAGAAGAAAATGTGCTGTGGCACGTGTTTATGTTTCGGAAGGAACAGGAAAAATTACCGTAAACAAAAGAGAATTTGAAACTTACTTCCCAACAGCTACTTTACAGTACAAAGTAATGCAACCAATGTCATTGACAGAAAACGCATCAAACTTTGACGTAAAAGTAAATGTTTATGGTGGTGGTTCAACAGGACAAGCAGAAGCCGTGAGAATGGCTATTGCAAGAGCAATGTGTGAAGTGGAAGCTGAAAACAGAGCTATCTTAAAACCAGAAGGATTATTAACAAGAGATCCAAGAATGGTAGAGCGTAAAAAATTCGGTCAGAAAAAAGCAAGAAAGAAATTCCAATTCTCGAAACGTTAATATTTCGAATTGGTTTGGATTTTTTTTCAGACACATTTTTACAATTAAAATTGAATTTAAAACAAAGTTGTCGATATTCCTTGTAAAAAGGGAATTAGTTTAGCATCTAAATTTTCAAGACAAACGCAAGTGACTACTTGATAATTGCTATAACACGGAACGTAAACTATTACACAATGGCAAACAAAATTGAAGTTAAAGACTTATTAGAAGCAGGTGTTCATTTTGGACACATGACTCGCAAGTGGGATCCAAACATGGCTCCATACATCTATATGGAAAGAAATGGTATTCATATCATTAATCTATATAAAACTGCTGCAAAAATTGAAGAAGCTAATGAAGCCTTGAAAAAAATTGCTGCATCTGGTAGAAAAGTACTTTTCGTTGCTACCAAAAAACAAGCAAAAGACATCGTGGCCGAAAAGGCTGCAGCTGCAAACATGCCTTACATCACTGAAAGATGGCCAGGCGGAATGCTTACCAATTTCGTTACTATCAGAAAAGCTGTTAAAAAAATGGCAATGATTGATAAAATGAAAAAAGATGGTACATTCATGACTCTTTCTAAAAAAGAAAGATTGCAAGTAGATCGTCTTCGTGCAAAATTAGAAAAGAACTTAGGTTCTATCGCTGATATGTCAAGATTACCCGCTGCATTATTTGTAGTAGATATTAAAGCTGAACACATCGCAGTAAAAGAAGCACAAAAATTAAACATTCCAGTTTTCGCAATGGTTGATACTAACTCTGATCCTCGTGAAGTAGATTACGTTATACCTTCCAATGATGATGCTTCAAAATCAATTGATAAAATTTTATCTTTAGTAACAACTGCAATTATAGATGGTTTGGCTAATAGAACATCTGACAAAGATGCTGAAGTAGAAACTACTGAAGTTGAAGCTACTACTGAAGTTGAAACTCCAGTTGCTACTACAGAAACTAGTACTGAGGAATAAATCCAATAAAATTTCAATACTGAAATCCCAAATTCCAAACAATCATTTAACTAATGATTTCATAAAGTTGGGGTTTGGGATTTTTGAATTGAAATTTCTTTTTTGAAAACATTTTTAATCTTAAAAAATAAAACAAAATGGCAACAATTACTGCTGCAGACGTAAATAAATTAAGAACAATCACAGGTGCAGGAATGATGGACTGCAAAAAAGCATTAGTAGAAGCTGATGGCGATTTTGATTTAGCAATCGAAAACCTTAGAAAAAAAGGTCAAAAAGTTGCAGCTAATCGTTCAGATAGAGAATCTACTGAAGGTGCTGCTATTGCTGTAGTTAATGCGGACAAAACATCTGGAGTTGCAATAACATTAAACTGTGAAACTGATTTCGTTGGAAAAAACGAAGGTTTCGTAAAATTGGCTACAGAATTGGCTAATCAAGCATTAAACTATGATACTAAAGAAGCATTTTTAGCTTCTGACTTTAATGGTATCACGGTTGCTGAAAAATTAATCGAACAAACTGGTGTTATCGGAGAAAAAATTGAAATCGCTTCTTTCGAAAGATTAAACGGAACTTTTGTAGGTTCTTATATCCATGCTGGAAACAAGATTGCTACTTTGGTTTCTCTTTCTGCTAACGTTGCTGGTGCCGAAGAAGCTTCAAGAAACGTAGCAATGCAAGCAGCTGCAATGTCTCCAATTGCGCTTAACGAGGATGGTGTTGATGCTGCGATTATTGAAAAAGAAATCGAAATTGCAAAAGACCAATTGCGTGCTGAAGGAAAGCCAGAGACTATGTTAGACAATATTGCTAAAGGAAAATTAAACCGTTTCTTTAAAGACAATACTTTGGTAAACCAAGATTATATTAAAGACAGTTCAATGAGCGTTGCTGCTTATGTAAAAACTATTGACAGCGGTTTAACCGTTACTGGTTTTTCTAGAGTTGCTCTTGGATAATTTTTAATTCCAAATTAAAAAATACTTAAACCTCATTTCTCTATTGAAATGGGGTTTTTTACATTTTATACTATTGTAGCGTTGCAAAAATACATTCCTTTATCAAAGTAAAATTTTCTTTAACCCTTCAGCCACACTTATCCAAAGGAAATTATAAAAGGATTTCTCTGGATTTCTATCAACTTCGATGGTTGTTTCTGTAATCTTATCTTTGGTGTCATCTTTCACAAAAATATTAGCAATAAAACTCAATACTTTATTTTTCTTTTTGCGCGCATCTTTTTGATAGACTGTAAATTTTAAATCATCATATTGCACGGCAAATTGACCTGAACTTTTCAAATCATTACCCGAAAAATTAAATCGAACTTCATCCAAAATACCTTTTGTGGTTACATTCATATAGGGTTTGGTAAAGGCATTAATTTGCTGGGCTTCAAAATTGCCTAATTTTCCTTGTATCTTAAAACCATCTCTTTTGTCGAGGACATTAAAACTCCAATTGACCGTAAACGGAGAGTTTTTCATAAATTTGCAATGAATGGCAATCTTTACATCGGAGAGTTTTTCTTTTTTAAAACCACTGTTTAAAGAGGTAGCCGTTAAATTAAAGTCATTAAACCGCAAGACGCCAGCTCCTATTTCAGAATTTTTTTCTTCTTCATAAACCAATTTAGAATTTTGAACTTTTAGGGTGTCAACTTGTAAATCAAATTTCAAATCTCGGAGCAATTTGTTATACAAGTGCTTTTTGCTCAAGTCATCGGTGGGTTCTTTGGAGCGATATATGTTGGCGTTGACATTATCTAACGTTATCAAATTACAATGAAAGAAGAAATCGTCTCCTCTAAATCCCCAGTTACTGTTTTTTAATGAAATTGATTTGCAAAGCAGTGTATAAATATCCTTTTCATTAGTCAATTTAGACACAAACTCTCTTCTTGAAAAAGCAGGAATCATTTCAAAATTATTTATCTGTGTGGTGTTTTTTGTAATGTTAACTTTATTGGTTTTTAGATTGTAAAAGGAATTGGGATGATAAAATAAACTATCGCAGGAAATTGTATAATTTTCATATTCTAAAGGAATTTTTTTATTTAAAATTTCTTCAGTTATTTTAATTCCTTCAAGGTTGAAATTAATATTATTGACACTTAAAATGGGCACTGCTTCATTTTTAGAAAGCACCTTTAGATTGCCATTGCTTAGCAAAATATTAGAAACTTTAATAATCTTTTCAAAAGGTGCTACTACTGAATTACGAACTGAATAATGGTTATTATTATCATAAACAATAATATTAGGCGATTTTATTCCAATAGTAGATGCTTTTATTTTATTGCTAAAAATCAAATTCCAAACATTTATATCTTTAATCTCTATGGTTTGTATATTGGCGTAAATTCCTTTCTTTGAAATGTTATCTTTTAAACTAGATTTGGGAACTACAACAATATTTTGAGCAAAAATGCATCTTCTTAACAATGAAACTTCTAGTTTTTTATAGGTAATAAAATAAGAAGTATCATTTTTTTCATTGATAATAGTGGGCAATTGATGTTTTATCCATCCATTCAATAAAATATTGAGTACAAACACAACAAGCAATATTGTTAGAACACCTAGCAACATCTTTTTATATACTTTGACAGTCATATTTTTTGAGTTTGTTGTTTATAAATTTAAGTAATTTAATAAAGTTAGCTTCATTCTTTATATTTATTTTAATACTAAATATTTTTTAGTTTAAAAAAGTATGCATAAAAGTTACTTTTGTAGCAGTATTTCAAGAAATAGTTTAGAGAATTTACGGTTTAATGATTTCTTTTTCTATTTTTGTTTTTCAGTATATCTCTTAATTGATTGTACTTACAAATCGCATAAAATAATTTTGCATTACTATGAAATATTTTAAACTAACGATGTTACTGTTATCTGTTCTAACTTTAACAAATTGTAGCTCAGATCCAGAAAGTTATAGCAACCCGCAAGGAAATCCACCACCTGGAGCTACTTTACCAACACTTGCTACTGCCGATGTAACAAACATCAGTTTTACTACAGCCGTTTCGGGTGGCATTATAACTTCAGATGGTGGTTCACCAATTATAGCCAAAGGAATTGTTTGGAGTTTGGCTCACAACCCAACAACACTTCTAGGCACTAAAACCAATGAAGGTGAAGGAAGTGATGTTTATACTAGTAACATGACAGGCTTGGAGTCGAATAAAACATACTATGTTAGAGCTTATGCTCGAAATGGAAAAGGCGTTTCTTATGGTCAAGAAATTGAGTTTAACACACTTGTTGATGTAAATTCTTTACCTGCAGTAACAACAGCACAAGCAACTAACGTAACGACAAACTCTGTTACTATAGGCGGAAACGTAACTAATAGTGGTATTTCTCCAGTTACTGCCCGTGGAGTAGTTTGGACATTATCGCCCACCGTTCCACCAACAGTTTTAGTAAATTTAGGAAAAACAATCAATGGTGTTGGTTTAGGAACTTTTGTTGATAATTTAAGCAATTTAACACCAAACATTACCTATTATGTTAGAGCTTATGCTACAAGTTTATATGGAACAAACTATGGCGAAGTAGTTTCTTTTACTACTAGTCCTTTATTGTACACGATTGGAACCAGTGTTACAGACATAAACGGTAATGTATATGGTTCGGTAAAACTGAACAACCAACAATGGGCAACTAAAAACTTGAGCGTTACAAAATATAGAAATGGAGATGTTATTCCGCAAGTGCAAGATGCTACACAATGGGCAGCATTGACTACTGGTGCTTGGTGTTATTATTCATATCAATCAGCCAACGGTACAGTTTATGGAAAATTATATAATTGGTATGCCGTTAACGACGCAAGAGGATTAGCTCCAACAGGATGGCACATTCCAACTAATGAAGAGCTGATATCGCTTATTGATTTTCTTGGTGGCACAGAAGCAGCAGGCGGATTGTTGAAGGAAACTGGCACATCACATTGGGAAGCTCCAAACACTGGAGCAATAAACTCTAGTGGTATTAAAGCACTACCTGGTGGATATTGTTTGGCAGATGGTACATTTAGTAATTTAGGAACAAAAGGCTATTGGTGGATTGCTGACAGTTACAATCCTTCGAGTGCATGGTGTGCTGGTTTATATAATGATACTAAAACAATTACTCGCGCTCCAATTGACAAAAGACAAGGATTTTCAGTAAGAATTGTAAAAAATTAATATTTTTTAATAAATCATTCCAAAAACCTCATTTCTTAATTGAAATGGGGTTTTTCTATATATTTGTGAAGAACCTAATACAAAATCACTTGAGAAATTATATACTTTCGTTACTACTTGTTTGTCTAACTACTTCAGCACAAGAAAAAACTTTATTCTGGGAAATATCTGGAAACGGATTAACTAAGAAATCATATTTGTATGGCACAATGCATGTTAGCGATAAGGTTTCCTATCATTTATCGGATGCTTTTTTTAAGAATCTACTAAATGCAGACATGGTTGCCAATGAAAGCGATCCAGAAACTTGGAATGATTTAACCGATGTTGTTAAAGAACCAAACTTTGATGCCAAAGCTAATTTTTATACTGAGTTCTATAAAAGTGTTGTAAATAAAAATGATGTTAAAGCAGTATTTAACATCACAAATAATTTTTTTAACAACCTTTTATCTTCCATTGGTGGAGAAACCTCGGACTATCAAGAAAACACGGTTTTGGATATGTTTATATATCAAACCGGAAGGAAATATAACAAGAAGAATGTAGGACTAGAAGATGCCAAAGGTTCATTGATTCCTATATTAAAAATAAAAGAAGAAGATGCTAAACCCAAAGATGAAAACCTTCAATTGTTGGTTAAGTTGATGAAAAACCGTCCGTTTAACGAAGTGCTAAAACAATATTATAGAGAAAAAGACATCGTTATGCTTGATTCTATTTACAAGCTAATGATGTCTAAAAAAGCCCACGATGTTTTGATTACTATTCGAAACGAGAACATGACTAAAAGCATTGACTCCTTGGTCAAAAAAGGGAGTTTGTTTTCGGCAGTTGGTGCGGCACATTTGGCTGGTAACGAAGGAATAATTGCTTTGCTTCAAAAAAGAGGCTATACCGTGAAACCAATTGTAGATGTTTTTTCGGAAAGCGGAAACAAACAAAAGAAAAACATTGAAGACTATTTTCCCAATCCAGGCTTTGTAACGACAAGCACCAGTGACGGAATGCTTACGATGCCTTTGACCAAAAATGTTTTTGAAGAATTTGCAACTATTGGCGCGCCCGATTTTACAAATGGCGGTGTTATCAACATCAGGAGAGTTCCTTTAAATTATTATTTAAACAAAAAAGAAAATCTATACAATATAAAAGCGTTAGACAGTTTGTTTTTTGAAAACATCCCAGGAACTATTTTGGACAAAAAAATGTTTGAAGTCGATAACATTTCGGGGTATGATGTGAAAAACATAACCAAAACCGGTAGCAACCAACGTTACAAATTTTATGTAACACCATTAGAAATTATAGGAGTTTCTATGACTGGTGTTGGAAATTATGTGCGCCAATTTGAAAATGAAATCTTTGACAACATAAAACTTAAATCGAGCAAAGAAACATGGGAAACTATGATGCCAAACAAAGGCGGCTTTTCAGTTGAATTACCTTCTTTCTATAGTGCTTATGGAAATAACAAAAGTTATGAAGACCTAGAAATTCAGGCTTATGACCCAGCAACTAAAAGTTATTACTTCTTGACTGAAAAAACGAATAATGACACGGATTTTTTAGAAAACTCTGAGTTTGAACAACATCAAATTCAGTATGAATTCTATTTGCAACACGATGCAGCCATAGAAAACTCCAAATATGATAAAGTATCAAAGTCATTAGAAACATCATCAAAGATTGGGGATAAAAATATCCGATTGAAAACTATCATCAATGGGGATAAATACTATTTATTGGGCACAATAAACGCTTCTGAAAGTGACGCCAACCGTTTCTTTTCTTCATTTAAAACAACATCGTTTATTTATAAAAATGAAACTTCAGTTTTTACCGATTCCATAAACAAATATCGCATTGAAATTCCAAAAAAACTGAACGATAAATTATTTTTAAATCTAGGTTTCAAAGAAAAAGATACCAAAAATCAATTTGAAGAGAAAACGAAATATGCTTCTTATCGCTCGGAAACAAGAAAGAACGTAACGCTTCTTTATAATAAATTCTCAAAATACGAAAGCATTGCTACTATTGATTCGTTGCGTATTAATTTTAGAGAATACTTTTTAAAAGAAGATAGCAATTTTAAAAAAGATACTTATGACGATTATGATTACGACCATGTTTCTTCACTTTTAAGTGTAACAAATAAACACAAAGGCATTACACCTTCAAAATGGGATGATTATATCCAAAAGGAAGAAGAGAAATATGAAATGCTTTCGGAAACTTTTGATTATGATAAAGAAAAAAACATCTATGTACTAAACAACATAGTTTCTAGACAAAACACATTGCAAGCCATTAAATACAAAACGGTTTTTATCAATGATTCTTATTATATGTTGAGCACACTAATCAACAGAAACTATAAAAATGATGATGCGTTTATTGAAAAAACATTCAATTCCATTGAACCTTATGGCGAAAACTTGAACCACAACTACTCTATTTTTGACGATAAAATAAATTTGTTCATCAATGATGCCAATAGTGAAAGTGATACTATCCGCTATTCTGCTATGAATTCGGTCTATGATTTAGATATAACCAAAAAAGATTTGCCTGCAATTAAAACATTCATCGAAACGTTTACTTTTAAAGACAGTGAAACTTCGGCAATTCAATCTCTGATGAAAAAAATTGGTTTAATTCAAGAAGAAAGTGTCATTCCTTTTTTAGACAATTTATACCGAAAAGAAGACGTTAAAACAACCATTCAACTTGGCGTTATTCAAGCTTTGATTAATCAAAAAACTAAAAAAAGTTACCAAAAAATCATCGAACTTTTAGAATATGATTTACCCATTTCAGATAATGAATATGATATAACCAATCTTTTTGAAAATTTTGAAGACGATTTAGAACATAGCAAAGAATTGTTTCCAAAGATATTCCAATTTTATAGTGTAAAAGAATATAATGAACCCATAATTTCTTTCTGCAACTTATTGTTAGATCAAAATTTAGTGGAAGGAAACAAAATTAAATCGTTTAAGAAAATGATTTTAACCAACGCCAAATTAGAATACAAACGTGTTGCCAGTTGGAAAGAAAAAAATAAACCCGATGAAGAAACTATTGCTAGTGACGATGTTGTTGAAGATTATGACTATAATGCTAACAGTGCCAATGTAAATTCGTTGAAAAATTATATTGGTTTGTTGTATGAGTTCAAAAATGACACAGCTATAAATGACTATTTTAAGAAGGTAAAAAAATTAAACTTGCCCGAAATTGACTTAGAGTTTACACGTTTAGGAATTGTAAACAATCGCATTAGTAATGAAGAAATTCAAGCGGCATTAAACAATGAGGAAAATCGTTTTGTAGTTATCAATCTGTTATTAAGTAAGAACAAAGATGTTGCTATAAAACTATCGGATGATGAAATTGCAAAATCAGCTTTATTGAATTTGAAAGGATTGACAGTAAAAGACACTATTAATTATATTGACAAAAAAATAGTCGAACAAGCAGGCAAACAAACAGTATATTATTTCTATAAAGCCGAAAAAAAATCATATAGCTACGATATTGCTAAAAAAATAATCTATACGATGGCTTTTGTTTTAGACAATAACAAAATCAATCCGTTAGCTTTTAAAATGTTTCCAGATGAATTTTTAGAAGATGATGATGAAATGAATAAAACATTAGATTTAATCATCAAAAAATCAATGAATGAAGACCACAAACGAGCAAGTTTTGAGAAAGTAGATCCTAATAAAAACAGATACTTCTACAATGATTATTGATTATAAATTTGTCTAAACTTTTGGGTGCAGTCTATCGTCTGAATTTGGCTTTTTTATTATTTCAATTTAATTTATTTTTTTTCAATTGGAAAATTTCTAGCACGCATCAAAGCATCTGATGTAGCTGCTTTTCCTCTGAATTTTTTATAGGCAATCTCAGAATCAATTGTATTTCCAATACTGAAAATATCATCCAAAAGTCGTTTTGCAACAACTTTGTTATACAATCCATCTTTGGTTTCGGTAAATGCTTCAGTAGCGTCAGCACTAATAACATCTGCCCAAAGGTATCCATAATAACCAGCTGCATATTCATCACCAGAAAAAATATGCCCAAACTGTGGAATTCTATGACGCATCACAATTTCCGATGGCATATCTAATGATTTTAAAACTTCTTTTTCATATTTAGAAGGATCAATGTCTGGATTTTCCAACAAGTGTAATTTCATATCCACCAGAGCACTCGAAATGGTTTCTACTGTTGAAAAGCCTTCGTTAAAAGTAGAAGCTTTTTCAATTCGTTCTACTAAAGCCATTGGCATTGGTTTTCCCGTTTTATAGTGCAAAGCAAATTGATTTAAAACTTGTGGTGTTGCCAACCAACGTTCTAAAACCTGCGATGGAAATTCAACATAATCTCTAGGTGTATTGGTTCCAGATAGCGATGGATAGGTTACATTAGAACACAATCCGTGAAGAGCATGTCCAAATTCATGAAATAAAGTGCTGGCATCTTCCCAAGAAATTAGGATAGGTTCGTTTTCTTTTCCTTTAATAAAATTACAGTTGTTTGTCACTATCGTAATCACATCGCCGTTAACTCTACTTTGCTCTCTTAATGCATTCATCCATGCGCCAGATCGTTTTCCTGTTCGTGCATAAGGATCAAAATACCATAATCCAACCACTTTGCCCGAAGTTTTATTGGTTACTTCAAAAACTCTTACATCTGGATGATAAACCGGTAAATTAAAGATTTGTTTGAAATTTAATTTGAAAATTTCTCCTGCAACCCAAAACATTCCTTCTCTCAATTTTTCTAGTTGCAAATAAGGTTTAACATCATTTTCATCTAAATCATATTTTTCTTTACGCACTTTTTCAGCATAATAACGATAATCCCAAGGTTCTATTTTAAAATTTCCGCCTTCAGCTTCTACTATCTTTTGCATTTCAGCAACATCTTTATGCACTTTTTCAACAGCTGGTTTCCAAACAGATTCCATCAATGCAATTGTTTTTTCAGGTTTTTGAGCCATGGTATTTGACAAACTCCAATCGGCAAAAGTTTTAAATCCTAATAATTTTGCCTTTTCAGCTCTTAATTTTAGAATTTGAACCAATGTTGTTTTGTTGTCGTTTTGATTATCTCCGTCACCACGATTTACAAATAATTCCCAAACCATTTTTCGTAACGGACGAAAACTTGAATACGTCAAGAACGGTTCCACACTCGAACGAGTATTAGCAACTGTTCCTAAATCATTTCTTCCTAATTCTTTTGATTTTGTTAGATACCCATTTATCAAATCGGCTGGCAAACCTGCTAACTCATTTTTTTCAGTAAAACTAATGCTGTTTTCATTTTCATCATTCAATAAATTTTGACTAAACTTAGTAAACAATCCTGCTAATTCTTGATTAATTTGAGCTATACGTTCTTTGCTTTTTTTGGTTGCTTTTGCTCCTTCACGAACAAAATTGGAATAATACAACCAAACCAATCGTTGTTGTTCTGGGGTTAACTTATTTTTTTCAGGTGAATTATAAACAGTTTCAATACGCTGAAAAAGTTTTTCGTTTTGATAAATTTTATTTGAAATTTCTGAAAACTTGGGCGACATTTCAGTTTCTATCGGAGTAAATTCGGGTGTATTCATGTTGGAACTATAAATTCCAAATACTGCATAAATCTGACTTAATTTTTTACCCGCTTTTTCCATTGCTACAATGGTATTTTCAAAAGTAGGTGGTTTTTTATTGTTGGCAATTGTTGTAATCTCGCTCCATTTTTCATTGATAGCATTTTCAATCGCAGGTTTTAAATCCTTCAATTTGTATTGGTCAAACGCAGGAATTCCACCATAAGGTCCTGACCAAAAGTTTAAAAACGGATTGTCATTTTTTTGAGCATTCATTGAAATCATAGGGAAAATCAATATGAGATTGAACATTATTTTTTTCATAATTATTTTGAATTTATTCAAATATAAAAAAATTGATTGAGATTCATTCTAAAAAGTTGGTGCTTTTATTTACATTTGATAAAATCATTGATTTTAAAAAAAACTCATTATTTATGCAAAATAATAATCCACTTCATGGTATTACTTTACAAAAAATAGTAACCGATTTAGTAGCTTTTTATGGATTTGACACTTTATCTGAACTCATAAAAATCAATTGTTTTAAAAGCAATCCGAGTGTAAAATCGAGTTTGACTTTTTTACGAAAAACTGATTGGGCAAGAAAACAAGTAGAAGATTTATACATCAAAACATTACCTAAAATCAATAAAAATGGAAACTAAAAACCGTTGTGCTTGGTGTGAGAAAGACGACTTATACCGAGAATACCATGATAATGAATGGGGAAAACCTGTTTATGATGATGATAAACTTTTCGAGTTTTTAGTATTAGAAACGTTTCAAGCTGGTTTGAGTTGGCACATGATTTTAAAAAAAAGAGAAAATTTCAGAAAAGCGTTTGCTAATTTTGATTACAACCTCATCGCAGCTTTTGATGAATATGAAGTACAAGAATTACTTAAAGACGTAGGGATTATTAGAAATAAATTGAAAATAAAAGCTACTATTACTAATGCCATTGCTTTCAAAAAAGTTCAAACAGAATTTGGTAGTTTTTCTAGCTACATTTGGAGTTTTGTTAGCGGAAAACCAATAGATAATAATCCGAAAACCTTAAAAGATGTTCCTGCTTCTACTTCATTATCAGATATAATTAGCAAAGATTTAAAGAAAAAAGGCTTCAAATTTGTGGGAACAACAGTAGTGTATGCGCACATGCAAGCAACCGGAATGGTAAACGACCACGTGGAAGATTGTTGGACGAGAAGTTAATTTTACCGTTTTAAAAAATAATTTTTGATACACATTAAAATTGTACCTTTAGTTTAAAATTACACCATCATGTTTCGTCATAAAGGAAGCAGAAGAACTTTCTCTCACAACATTCGATTAGCCTCAACGCTTTCTTTTGTAGCAGGAATTGTAAACATTGCAGGCGTTTTATCCGTTGCGACATTAACGACCAATGTAACGGGACATTTTGCTTTTTTTGCCGAAGAAATTTCCCTGAAAAATTACACCAAAGCACTAAATATTATTGTGTACATTTTCTTTTTTCTTTTGGGTGCTTTTACTTGCAATTTATTGGTGGAAATCGTTTCTAGAAAAAAACCACGAATGGCTCATGCATTACCAATGTTCACTGAAATCGTAATTTTAACATCAGTCGGTTTTTCAACAGATTTTAATCCGAATTATATTGCCTATGCCTTACTTTTTGCCATGGGATTACAAAATGCTTTGGTAACCAATATTTCACAATCGGTTGTAAGAACTACCCATTTAACTGGGCTTTTCACCGATTTAGGTATCGAATTGTCGCAGTTGTTTTTCTATAAAAAAGAAACCGAAATGAAACGCTTAACACGAAGCATCTTCTTACGAATTTCAATTATATTATTTTTCTTTATCGGTGGAGTTTTGGGCGGATTGCTCTTTAAATCATTTCAATTAAAAATCTTACTCTTTGCAGTTGTCATACTTGTTGTTGCTCTATTTCTAGACAACGCTATAATTTACTACAACTTAACCAAAAGAAAAATAAAAATCATGACTTCAAAATCTTCATAAACGTTTCTCTAGAAATTTCAAATGCGCCAAGTTTTTCCAAATGGTCGTTGTGTACTTGGCAATCTAGCAACTTATAATTTTTTTCTTTTAAGTGATTAATCAAGGTTACAAAAGCTATTTTACTCGCATTAGAAACTTTGGAAAACATGCTTTCGCCACAAAATACATGACCCAAATCAACTCCATACAAACCACCAACCAACTCATCATTTTGCCAAACCTCAACCGATTGTGCAAAACCCATTTCGTGAAGTTTCACATAAGCTTCAATTAAATCATTCGTAATCCAAGTACCATCTTGGTCTTTGCGTTCTATTTGTTGGCAATTGGTAATCACTGCTCTAAAATCATGATTAAATGTAACTTTAAATTTTTTTTGATTCAATAAATTTCGAGTGCTTTTGCAAATTTTATACAATTGTGGCGCAACAACCATTCTTTCGGATGGCGACCACCAAAGGATTGGCTCTTCTGCATTAAACCAAGGAAAAATCCCATTGCGATATGCCAAAAGCAATCGCTCAGTAGATAAATCGCCACCAATAGCCAAAATACCTTCGTATGAAGCTTCTTCAACTGGTGGAAAATAAAGTTTTTTGGTTACGTAATACATTTTCAAAAATTCCAAAAAATAAATTCCAAATTCCAAAACTGATACAATTTGGAATTTGGAATTTTAAACTATTGGGATTTACTTTTTAATTTTTTATTAAAAAGGTAAATCGTCGTGTTCTTCTTCGTTAAAGTTTGTTGCTGGAGCAAAAGCTTCTGCCGGTGGCATTGGTGGCATTCCTGCTACTGGTGCTTCTGCTTGAAGTTTCTCAACTCTCCAACCTTGAATATCGTTGAAATATTTTGTTTCGCCTTGTGGGTTAACCCATTCTCTTCCTCTAAGGTTGATTGAAACTTTCACGGCATCACCAACGGCATAATTGTTTAATAAATCACATTTATCTTGCACAAAATTGATGCTGATGTATTGTGGATATTGTTCCTCAGTGGTAACAACCAATTCTCTTTTTTTAAAGGTAGCTGTAACTTGTTGTTCTGCTCCTACTACTCTAATTTTTCCTGTAACTTCCATAATTATAATTTTGCTAAAAGTACTTTCCATGCCGAAAGCACATCATTATTATTCAAATATTCTTTAGCTTTCAAGTGAATTTTATCGGTGTCATCCGAACTCAAAACACCTTTTACAGCGGTATTATTTTGTACAAAGATAGTAATTTCTTCTTCGCTAGGCAATGCTTCTACATTTCCTAATTTACCCAAATCATTTCCATCAAAAACAGTGCTTTCTCTGATAAATTCAGGAATACTATCTACTCCTATTCCTAGTGTTGACAACGGTTTTTCGACTTCAAACAATCCTTGATTGGAACGCGAATACCAATTGCCGCCAAGACGTGCTACCAGGTCGATTTTGCTTTGATCAATCATACCTTTATCGTCTAAAATAGCTTCATTAATGTGAATCTTTACTACTTCACAAATAATCAGATTCCCAGCGCCTCCTTGATCTCCGAGTGCTATGATTTCATTGACTTTACACTCCAATTGCACCGGACTTTCGGCTACGCGATAGGGCTTTATCATATCCGAAGGCAACATGGTAAGTCCTGATTTTAAAAATTCGTTCACACCATCTAAATATTCTGTGCTTGATAATGATGCTTGTTGTACAATATCATAATTTACCACGTTAATCACCACTTGTTTCGTAGCGATACAGTTCTCTAACGTATGTTTTGTGGTATTATTTCTAACCCTACGTGCAGGCGAAAACACCAAAATTGGCGGATTAGAGCTAAACACGTTGAAAAAACTAAACGGTGATAAATTAGGTCTTCCTTTTTCGTCGATAGTACTTGCAAATGCAATTGGTCGTGGTGCAACGGCACTCTGAAGATAGCCTTGCAGCTGCGCAGGCGAAAGAGTATGTGGCTCAAAACTTAACATAGAAATGTATTTTGAACAAAAATAACTATTTAAAATAGAATTTGAAGTTAAGAATTAAAGTTTCATTGGTATATGTATAAAATTCTCCTGCGGTAAAGAAAGATTTCAATATTTAAAAGGCTTTGTAGCCTTCAAAAGGTCTTCCGTGTCCTTCAAAAGGACTTCCGTGTCTTTCAATGATGCTTCCAATTGCTTCAAAAATATAGCCGTTGCTTTCAAAAATGCTTCCGTGGTTGACAAATTGTTTTCCGTTGCTTTCTTCTTGTCTTTTCATGCCTTCAAAATATCTTTCTAAGGCAAAAAAAGGTTTTCCGTTGGGTTCAATAATGCTTTCAGAGCTTTTTTTGATTATTTGTTATTTTTCCTAATTGATTTTATCATCAAATCAGCGATTTTTATAGGATAATCATTTTTTTAGTACATTTAAACCAAATTATTTCAGATGCAATTTTCGGAAAGAAGAAACAGTACTCGTTGGATTATCATCATCACGTCGTTTGTGATTGTTACACTTATACTTTGGAACACGTATTCTTTCTTTCAAATATTTAAAAACGAAGAACGCATCAAAATGGAACTTTGGGGCGAAAGCATGAAAACGTTATTAAACGCTGATCCTGAAACTACTGAAGTAGAATTACCAAGACAAATAATGAGCAACAACACTACCATTCCAATCGTTTTGGTTGAAAATGGAGTAATCATCAATCAAACCAATATTGATGAAGAAATTACGAAGAACAAAACTAAATTAAATGCTTTTTTAGAAAAATTAAAGAAAGAAAACGAGCCAATCAAAATTGAATACGACAAAAATAAATACCAATATTTATACTACGGCAACTCTTCTTTGTTGAACAAATTAAAATATTATCCTGTGGCTCTGTTGTTGATTATTTTCTTGTTTGGAGCAGTAGTTTACAACTTCTACCGAAGCACAAAAATGGCAACCCAAAACAAACTTTGGGCTGGAATGGCAAAGGAAACAGCACATCAAATTGGCACACCTTTGTCTTCTTTAATTGGTTGGCTCGAAATCATGAAAGCCGACAATGTGGATGAAACCATTGTATCCGAAATTGAAAAAGACATCAACCGATTACAAACCATTACCGATAGGTTTTCTAAAATTGGCTCCGAACCTGTTTTAGAAATCAAAGACATTGTGCAAGAAACTAAAGAAACTTTTGATTACCTACAGTCTCGTTTTTCAAAACAGATTGAATTTTCGTTTAAAGCACCAAAAAATCCGCTTCTCGTTTCTTTCAATCCTGCTTTGCACAGTTGGACAATTGAAAATTTGGTAAAAAATGCTATTGATGCTATGAAAGGCAGAGGAAAACTAGCTTTAGTCATTAAAGAAGATGGCAACTTTGTAAAAATAAAAGTCTCCGATACTGGAAAAGGAATTCCCAAAAAGGAATTTAAGAAAGTTTTTGAACCTGGTTTTACCACCAAAAAACGTGGTTGGGGTTTAGGATTATCTTTAACCAAAAGAATTGTAGAAGATTATCACAAAGGAAAGATTAAAGTTTCCGAATCGGAAGTTGGCAAAGGAACATCGATGCAGATTTCATTTAAAAAAGTCGAAAAAAAATCCTGATTGCTCAGGATTTTTATATTATAGATTATAACTTATCGTCTTTGCCAGACTTTCAAACTCTTCTTTCTCTAAACTCACTTTTCGTTGAAAACGCATATCATCCATTTCTTGTAACGGAATTAAATGCACATGTACGTGTGGCACTTCAAGACCAACAACAGCAACACCAACACGCTTACATTCGACTGATTTTTCTAATGCTTTTGCAACTTTTCTCGAAAACTTCATCAACTCAAGATAGTCGTCTTCGTTCATGTCAAAAATCTTATTGATTTCTTCTTTCGGAATACACAAGGTATGTCCTTTTGCATTCGGATTTACATCCAAAAAGGCCAAAAACTTATCGTCTTCTGCTATTTTGTAACAAGGAATTTCTCCGTTTACTATTTTGGTAAAGATACTTGCCATGCTTTAGTCCCTTGATATTTCTAAAACTTCAAATTTTAAAGTCCCGTTTGGCACTGTTATTTCGGCGATTTCTCCAACCGATTTCCCTAATAAACCTTTTCCAATTGGTGAGGTAACCGAAATTTTACCAGTTTTTAAATCGGCTTCACTTTCGGCAACAAGCGTATATTTCATTTCCATGCCGTTGGTTTGGTTTTTAATTTTAACCGTAGATAACACTAACGCTTTTGAAGTGTCGAGAGTTGACTCATCAATTATTCTAGCATTAGAATATACTTCTTCCAATTTAGAAATACGCATTTCCAAAAGTCCTTGAGCTTCTTTGGCAGCATCATATTCTGCATTTTCAGACAAATCGCCTTTATCTCTTGCTTCGGCAATGGCCTGTGAGGCTTTTGGTCGCTCAATGCTTTTTAATTGTTCTAACTCTTCTTTTAGTTTTTTTAATCCTTCTGCGGTATAATACGATACTGTACTCATAATTTCACTCTTTTATATAAATAGAAAAAATCCCATCGCAACGGGATTTCTTTTTGCAAAGATACTCTTTTTAATTTATTTCAATTTTTTTATCGCCGAATAGCGTTTGCCAAAGTTAAATAATTTATTTTTGTTTAAACAATATTTAGAATTAAAAAACACTATGAAAAAAATAATCGTCTTATTGGCAATTATGACCGCTTTTTTAAGCTGTGATTCGGGAGCAACTATAGTAAACAATCCTAATCTTCCAAATTATGCAGTAAATGAAGCCTTGACTTTAAGTTTACCACAATATTCGCAATTACAATTTGTAAGCAACCCTATAATTATCAGTGCCGGAATATCGGGAATAGTAGTCATGAACACCGGAACGAGCTATACCGCTTTTGATTTAGCCTGCCCTAATATGCAATTTGGCACGTGCCCGTCTGCCATGACATTGGTGGGTTTAAACGCCTATTGTAGTTGTGATGAATCTACTTATAGCTTGTTTACAGGCTTAAGTCAAGGACAACAATATCCAATGAAACAATATAGAGCCGAGCTTAGCGGCGGTGTTTTATACATTACCAATTAAAAAAAGTCCCCGCCAAGGCGGGGACTTTTTAATTTAAAACTTCAATGCAACTCCTGCCAAGAAATTGATTCCCGCTTGCGGATACAAACCTTTTCCTTCCACAGTACTTATACTTCCTGGCGTGCTCCAATCATCATCATAAGTATAAAAATAGCCGTTTGACTCGTATTCTAAATCAAAGATATTGTTTACTAATGCCGAAAACGTTACCGATTTCAATCCTTTGTTAATCTTCCAATTATACGAAACATTCAAATCGTTTACAAAATAAGCGTCCAACTTTGAATAGTTAGAATCGATATTTCCCATAAATTGCTCACCAACATATTTAGACAGCAACGATATTTGAAAATCTTTCACAGGCAAAAACGTAATGCGGTTGCCCACAATTACATCGGGTGAAAAAGCAATACTGGTGTTGCCTAAGTTTGCCAAAACACCATCGCGCTCAAAATAGAAGTCTTGGTTTTTGTTTTGGCTCAACGTAATATTTGGATTCAAAATTAATTTATCTGTAATCGCAATCACCGACTCGACCTCAAGACCAACACGGTAACTTTTTCCGCTATTGGTGAATATTGGTGAACCAACATCGTTCAACGCGCCTGTTAAAACCAATTGGTCGTTGTAACTCATATAAAAAGCATTCGCCGAAACCTTCACCTTCTTCGAGTTGAACTTCCAACCCAATTCATAATCTATCAAACGCTCTGGTTTCACACTTCCGTTTTCATAATCATCGCGGCGTGGCTCTTTGTTGGCAATTCCAACATAGCCATAAAACGAGTTTTTAGCATTCAAATCAAAATTTAAACCCGCTTTTGGATTAAAAAATCGGAAGGTATCATCAACGGCATCAAACTTAGTACTCGTGGCGTTATAAAAAACCATTCGGTATTGCATGTCGGCAAATACGTTGACTTTCCCAATTTGATGCGACGCTTTGGCATACACATTTACATCGTCTTTATTACCAATGTCGTCATAATAACGGTTGTTATTGGGCACATAATATTGTGTCCAAACTACTTCTCCAAAATGTTTTCCTAAATAACGGTTGGCTGCTCCGCCAAAAAGCACATCGGTGTCTTTGGTTTTATAATTTAAAGAGAAGGTTGCCCCAAAGAAATCATTGTCTAACCAACGTTTTCGAACCAAATCCGAAACATCGTTTCCTTGAAAACTAGCAAGATTATAGTCAGACAAGTTTTCGTCTTCTTTGTATTGCTCAAAATAACCTTTACCCAAAGTGTAATGCAACGCCGCATTGGACACCCATTTCTCCGACCATTTTTCGGTCCAAAGCAACTGAAAATGATTTTGCCAATAGTTATCGGTTTCGTTGTCGTAGAATTTCTCGTTCCCAAACTCGTCTGTGTACATTCCCGCAGAATTATAGGTTCTATCGTCTTTCAATTTTTCTGGGTCTTCAATTCCGTTCCATGCCTGATAGGTTTTCTCTTTTCCGCCAAAGGCAATTAGTTTTATCAACGACGTTTCGGTAACATAATTGGCATTAAAAAAATAGCCAAACAAGTTAGACGATGCTCTGTCTATATAGCCATCGGAAGCAATGTTTGAAAGTCGCGCATTGATTTCAAAATTGTTGTGCAACCCAGTGCCAAATGCCAATGTGTGTTTGCGTGTGCCAAAACTTCCTACCGAGTTGGCTACTTCGGCAAATGCTTTTTCTTGATACGATTTGGTTTGCATGTTTAAACTTGCGCCAAATGCACCCGCACCGTTAGTCGATGTTCCCACGCCGCGTTGCAACTGAATGCTTTCTAAGGAAGAAGCAAAATCGGGCAGGTTGACAAAAAACGTACCTTGACTTTCGCTATCGTTAAACGGAATGCCGTTTAGCGTCACGTTAATCCTTGACCCATCGGCACCACGAACTCTCATATACGTATAACCCACTCCGTTTCCGGCATCGGTAGTAGTAACAACCGACGGCAAATAATTGAGTAAAACAGGAATATCTTGCCCCAAGTTGCGAGGCGCAATTTCTTCTTTTGAAAGATTAGAGAACGTAATTGGGTCTTTTCCTTTGGCTCTTACCGCAGCAATAGTTACTTCTTCTAGTTGGTTGACTTTGGTGCTGTCTTGCACTTTTTCTTGGGCAAAAGAAGTTAGAGTAAAGAAAATAGAGAATAGAGAATAGATAATAGATTTTGAAGGAAAGAAAATAGAGAATAGATAATAGATAATAGACTTTCTTCCCACTTCCATCTTCTCGCTTCCCGCTTTCTGCTTCGCGCTTTTTTTGAATAAAATTTCCATCCGTAATAATTGTTACGAATAAAAAGAGGTAATTATTCTTTGTTAAAAATAAATTAATGTTTGTTTCCTGTGACAAAGTTCAGCGTGCACGCTAGTTTTGTCACTTTTCCCTAAACAGCATTACCTGTTCTAGGTTCATTGGGTATAATCTCAGCTCGTTATTTAGAGCACCCCTTTTTGAGACGGGACAAAGATAAAGTTATAAATTTCAAATTTCAAAAAAAATAAAAATAAAAAACCATCAAAAGTGTCGAGAGGCTTCTCAAGCAATTGGAAAGGTTCTCAACAATTCATTTGGAGCTTTCCAAGCAGTTGGAAAGGTTCTTTTTGTTTCATGAGGAGCTTCTCAAGCAGTTGGAAACCTTCCCAACACTATTTTGGAGCTTCCCAAGCAGTTGGAAACCTTCTCAACATTTACAAACCTTCTTCTCAAGCACTTGAGAAGCTTCTCGACACTTTTGATGGTTTTCTATTTTTGTCAGTAAAATTATTCTTAAAATTTTCTTAAAGAAAGCACAACGTATTCTGAACTTTAATAATTTTATTTTAAATAACCAATAAAAAATTATAAATATGAGTCAAGTTAAATCTATTAGTATTTCGCAATTAAACAACGGCGATTTTTATCAATTTATAGAAAATATTGTAACCATTGTTTCTCAAGAACCGCTTGCTTCTGGTGTTATCGCTACGCTTGTTGCCGACCAACCCATTTTGTTAAACTCTTTTAAAAAAGAAGCCCTTACTATAGAAACGCAGCAAATTGTGGCTCTTGATAGGAAAAGAGACCGCGCCTATCTAAAATTTAAAACCCTAGTAGATGGGTATGCCTGGGATGATGAAACTCCCGCCAACATCATGGCTTCTCAAAAACTACAAACCTTTATCAAACAACATGGCGGTGGAAAACTAATAAGTTTTGATTATAATAAAGAAACGGCAAGCATCAGCAGCCTTGTATTGGATGTAACCACGCATGCCGGTGATGCATTAACTACTTTATCTCTTGGCGGCACCATATCCTTTTTAAAAACGTGCAATGATGAGTTTAAAGATTTTTATGCTGCACGCGGTGATGCTGCAAGTGTTTTGACCAATGTGCCACCGTTTTACAAATTAAGAAAAGAGGTTGCTGTGCATTATAGAACTTTTGCAAGCGATTTGGAAAGTTTGCAGCGTTTTTTGCCGGCAGATGCTGCCACGATTGCCAATTTGATTACACGTGTGAATGTAGAAATTGATAAATTCAGGTTGCTAGTGCCAAATACTCCCGACGAGGAACAACAACCGGAGCCAATGCCAGAGGTTTAAAATAAAAGCAAAAACCGTTTCTAGAGTGAAGCGGTTTTTTTTATGATTTTAAAAATCGGGTTTCTTTCGGTTTTGTTTTATTTCTGCCGTGGATTTTTTCTGTTTCATTCTTTTTTCGTTTACGGCTTTTGGCACTTGGGTTGCCACTCTTTTTTTGGGCACAACTAGTGCTTTTTCGATGAGTTCCAAAAAACGTTTGGTTACAATTTGTTTGTTTTTGCGCTGGCTTCGGTCTTCGTCGCAGGTTAAAATCAACAGGTTTTCGGACGAAATTTTCTTGGCGAGTTTGGTTTGTATTCGGGCTAGCTCTTCTTCGGAAAATGCTTGCGTGGTTGCTGTATCAAAGATTAGCACTACTTTAGACGCTACTTTGTTTACGTTTTGTCCGCCAGCACCCGAGCTTCGGATGGCTTTATAGCTTAATTCTGAAAGTAAAATATCAGTTTTCATATTGTGGTTGGTGAGCTGGTTTTAGCAAATCGTTAACCGTTTTTACAGGGTTGAACGTAATTAGAGGCACTTCTACAAAAACGGTAATCCATTTTGCCATAGCACCGTTCCACAGTCCTGGTAGTTCGTATGATTTGACGTCGTTGCCATTACGGTTTTTGGTCACAATAAAGCCTGTATTAGCATCTATAAACTGGGTCAAGTCAAATTTAGCACCTTGATAATTTTTTATACTACACACCAAATCTACGGGGTTAAAATGAGTAGCAGATTGTAAAATAGCTGCTTGAAGTTTGTTTTCAATATCTATTTGCGAAGTTTCCACAATTTGCAACGAAAGATTTCCTTTCGGACTTCGCACCCAAAATGGTCCGCCGCCAGGTTCTCCTTCATTTTTTACCATTCCGCAAACTCGTATTGGACGGTTTAGTTTGTTTTTTATTGATTGGATTTTGTTTTCAATGGTATATTTATCAAATCCTTCGTAGAGTTTTATACTGAGTTTATGCTTCATAAAAGCAACTATTTCAGGAATTTGATTTTCTGTTATTTCATTCGCATCAATAGCTTTTAGATAGTTGTGGGTTTGCTTTTGAATTTCCAATAATTTTCCGGCTAACCCTTTTTTATACAAAGCAATTTCAGCAATATGGTTTTGAATAACATTATCAATGTTTTTGATGAAAAGTATATCGGCATCAAGTTGATTTAGATTATTTATCAAAGCACCATGACCGCCAGGACGCAAAAGCAACTGATTATTTTCGGTGCGAAAAGGATTGTTTTCTATACCAACAGCTATAGTATCCGTGCTTTTATCTTGATAGGAAAAGCTGATGTTGGTTGTTGTATTGGTTAATTTCTCTATTTTTGGTTTCACTTCATCGATTATTGTTTCAAACAATTGCTGATGGTGTTCTGAAATCGTAAAATGAAGATTGGAGGCATTGTTGGAACTGGCATAGCAAGCACATTCGTTTAAATGTTCTTCAATAGGTTTTGCTACATAGGTTTGATAATTATGAAAATCTAATGCTGCTTTTGGTTTATTAGCAAAATTAAACAGCTGGTCTTCAAGCATGGTTTTGATAAACAAATAGCTTTTTTGATGACTGTCTAACGAATAATAATTAGGATGCAGTTCTTTTAATCTGCTTTTTACTTCATCGTAGAAAGGAAATTTTTCGATTCCGGCTAAGAATGTTGGTAAATTTTTATCTTTTTTTCTATTAATATAGGCATTAATGGATTCGTTTTGATGGTCAAATTCTTTTAAAAATTCAATTAAAAACTTAAACATTCGAGTAGCAGCACCCGAAGCAGGAACAAATTTTTTGAGTTTTAAATTTGGTTTTTGGTCATCAAAATACTTGGCAAATTTTTGAAATTCTTCTTTAGATAATTTTAAAATTCCATCATCAATTTTGGCTGGTCTGTCTAGAATTATTTTAGGAATTCCGTCTTCAAATATCCTTAGTTGTTCAACAATTTTATCCAAAGCAATGCCGTGACTTTTGATTTGTTCAAAGTCATTGTCTGTAAATCCGTAATTATCTTTTAATTGTTTTTTTGCTGTAAAATTCTCTTCCATTCTAAATATCCATAAATGGCAATAATAGTAAAAATAATGTATTGAATGCTAGTAAATGTGTATCCTTTGTAAAAATACAAAGGAATTGAGATGATATCGCCAATAATCCATAAAATCCAGTTTTCGATTTTCCTTTTTGCCATTAACCACATCGCTGCGAAGAAAATTCCAGTGGTTAGCGTGTCAATATAGGCCGTCCAAGATGTAAATTTATCAAAATAGTTATAGACAAAAATCACGAAAAACATTGCGGCAACAAAAAGTATCCAGGACCATACTTGTTCTTTTTTTGTTGTTATGGAAATAGGAAATTCAACCACATCTTCTTTCTTGCGTGTCCAATGATACCAACCATAAATACTCATAATGGCATAGTATCCGTTTATAATCATGTCTCCAAGCAACGACCACTTCCACAACAAGTAAACGTAAATCATGGTGCTGATTAAACCAGTTGGAAAGACTAAAACATTATTCTTTTTGGCATACCAAACACTTAATAATCCAAAAAGCACGGCTGTGATTTCTAAGATAATCTCATGCGTTGGATAATTGGCATATTGGGCAAATAAATAGTCAAACATTAATCGAAAAAGGTTAAATCGTTTTCAAAAGCTGTTCCGATAACAACCATATCGGCTCCATTTTCAAAGGCCTCCTCGATTTGTTTTTTGGAGCGAATTCCTCCTCCAACAAGCAATGGAATGGAGATAGTATTGGAAGTTTTTTTAATCATTTCTAGCGGAACTGGGTTTTTTGCTCCGCTACCCGCTTCGAGATAGATTAGTTTGTTACCAATATATTCGCCAGCTTTGGCGGTTTGGGCAACATATTCGAGGTTTGTTCTTGACAAAGGTTTTGTTTTGCTCACACGTTCGACAGCAGTTTGATGACCGCTTTCAATTAAAATATAACCAGTAGAGATGATTTCTAGATTGGTTTTTGCTAAAATTGGCACCGCGTTTACCTGATGCTCGATTAAATACTCGGGGTTTCTTCCTGAAAGTAACATTAAGAATAAAATGGCATCAGCTTCTGCCGAAATTTGAGCAGGATTACCAGGAAATAATACAATTGGTAGTTTAATTTGGGCTTTAAGTTCGGCGATTAATAGGTCTAAATGCTTTCCTTCAAACGAACTTCCACCAATAAAAACTAGGGTTGCTGGTGTTTTGTTGATTTTATCACAGATACTTGACAGTTTATTTACTTCAATCTTATCTGGATCAAGAAGAATAGCAATTTGCTTTTTATTTTGATTTTTGGCCACTAAAATTTGAGGATACAACATTGTTTTTCTTCTATATTTAATAGAATTGTAAATGTAGTTCTTTTTTAAAATTCCTAAAATTATAATTGTAATTTTGTTGAAACTGTTGAATTTAAAACAATGATAGCAAATGAGCTTTTAGAACTATATGATGCGAAAAGAAAAAAGTTTCAAAAAGGCGAACTTATTTTTGCAGAAGGAAATGAGCCGCATTATTACTTTCAAATTATTACAGGTGAAGTAAAAATGTGTAATTTTAATGATGTTGGGAGAGAGTTTATTCAAGGATTTTTTCAAGATGGACAAAGTTTTGGCGAGCCACCATTGTTTTTAAATAGAGCCTATCCTGCCAACGCAATGGCTGTTACCGATTGTGAAATAATAATAGTTCCAAAAAATAGTTTTTTAGAGTTACTTAAAAACAACAATCAAGTTTCGTTAACCATTATTGAATATTTAGCACAACGATTGCATTACAAATCGGTAATGGCCGCCGAAATTTCTTCACAAGAACCCGAACATCGATTGTTGAAACTAATAGATTATTCAATAAAATTCTTAAAAGTTCAAAAAGGAAATGATGGTTTTCCTATCGATTTAACAAGACAGCAAATGGCAGATTTAACCGGATTAAGAGTGGAAACTGTTATTAGAGCAATCAAATCATTGGAGAAAAAAAAGGAATTAAAAATCATCAAAAGGAAAGTTTTCCGTTAACCCATTTGTGATTTAAGTCATAAAGATTTGTAAATACCCCAAAGTAACTTTGTAAACTAAAATTACACAGTTATGATACTTTACAACAAATCACTTCAATCTTTTCAGAAAAATTATATTGGATATTCTGCTTTGGTCGTTATTGGGCAGAGTTGTCTTGGCTCAGCTGCAGCGATGTATGTTCTAAAAAATGGCGTAAGTCTTATACAAATTATTCAACTTGGATTGGTTGTTACTACCTGCATGTTAGTCAATGTTTCGATACTTTCGCAAATGACGCCCAAGTTTGTTTTTAATTTTACTATATTTAGTGTGCTTTTGAGCATTTTACTAATTGCTTTAAACACTTTGGTGATTTAATTATGAAAAGAGAAATTCAAAATCGAACGGATGTATCATTGTTGGTTCATACTTTTTATGATAAAATAAGAGCTAATGAAGAAATTGGATTTTTTTTTAATGAAACCATCCACGATTGGGATAGTCATCTAGAAAAGTTAACCGATTTTTGGGAAAACAACTTGTTTGCTGTTCGAAAATATTTTGGAAATCCTATAGAAGCACATAATAAAGTTGATGAAAAATTTAACCAAAGTATTAATCCAAACATTTTTGGTTTGTGGTTAAATCTTTGGTTTGAGACTTTAGACGAGCTATTTGTGGGAGAAAATGTGGATATTCTAAAAAGACGTGCTCGCAAAATGGGAACATTTCTTATGGTCAATATTTATGAAAACAGAAAGAAAACCTAGTTTGCTCTAAACGCTATAACTAAAATATAACTATCAACTTTTTGATGTTGAATATTAAATTGTTCAACTTGATTTTCAAATCTTAGTTCAGCACTACATTTTCCTACTGAAAGTTCGAATTTCTTTTCAAAAATATGGTTTTTGAAGCTAATTCCTTCTATATTTTTAATTTTGAAAATAGATTCCTTTATACCCCAAATAACCGTTGCTTTCTCTAAAGCCTCTTCTTTTGAAAGATTTTCAAGATGCGAAACATCCATATATCGTGGTGCTAATTTCAAGGTTTTATCTTTTAAAATTTCTATATCAATTCCTAAATTACAGTCACTCACGGCTATCACCGAAAAATCATTAGAATGTGAAATTGAAATGTGTTTTCCATCCTTCAAATTTGGCTTTCCAAAATCATCATAATACAAATCAAAGTCATCATAACCAGCAACTTCTAGTAATTTTCGAACTGCTAAAAACCCTTTTTGATGACTTTCGGCTTTCATATTTTCAACTCTTGCCAACGAAACATCTTTTAAAACCACCGACCGAAAAAGTTCATTAAATGACTCGGAGATTTTCCAAACAAATATTTTGGTGTTATATTTTAAAGAAATAATTTGTTGAAGCGGCATAAGTTCAAAATTACTTAATTGTTAATCAGAAAATTATACTATTAAACAATTCACAAAAGTTATAGAAATCTTTGTTTGCTGAAAGGTTATTGTGTAAATTTGCAGAAATTTTTAGCTAATATAAATAAATTATAGATGAGTACACAAACTTTACCATTCGTAGCTTACAAAGTTAAGGACATTAACCTTGCGGCTTGGGGAAGAAAAGAAATTGAACTAGCAGAAGCTGAAATGCCAGGATTAATGGCACTTCGTGCTGAATATGGCGCAACACAACCATTAAAAGGAGCAAGAATTGCAGGTTGTCTTCACATGACCATTCAAACTGCCGTATTAATCGAAACGTTGATTGCTCTTGGAGCAGAAGTTACTTGGTCCTCATGTAACATTTTTTCTACTCAAGACCAGGCAGCTGCTGCTATTGCTGCTGCCGGAATTCAAGTTTATGCTTGGAAAGGATTGAATGAAGAAGAATTTGATTGGTGTATCGAGCAAACATTATTCTTTGGCGAAGAGAGAAAGCCTTTAAATATGATTTTGGATGATGGTGGCGATTTAACTAATATGGTTTTTGACCGCTACCCAGAGTTAATACCAGGAATTAATGGATTGTCAGAAGAAACTACTACTGGTGTTCACCGTTTGTATGAAAGAATGAAAAATGGTACGTTGCATATGCCGGCTATTAACGTAAACGATTCGGTTACTAAATCAAAATTTGATAACAAATACGGTTGTAAGGAGTCGGCTGTTGATGCCGTTCGTCGTGCTACAGATATTATGTTGGCAGGAAAAAGAGTTGTAGTGTGCGGATATGGCGATGTTGGAAAAGGAACAGCAGCATCATTTCGTGGTGCTGGTTCAATTGTAACCGTTACTGAAATTGATCCAATTTGTGCATTACAGGCTGCCATGGACGGTTTTGAAGTTAAAAAATTAAATACTGTTGTTGGAAATGCTGATATTATCATTACAACAACGGGAAATAAAGATATTGTTCAAGGTTCGCACTTTGAGCAAATGAAAGACAAAACAATTGTTTGTAACATTGGACACTTTGATAACGAAATTGATATGGCATGGTTGAACAAAAACCACGGTGCATCAAAAATCGAAATCAAACCACAAGTTGATAAATATACTATTAAAGGTAAAGATATTATTATTTTGGCTGAAGGTCGTTTGGTTAACTTAGGTTGCGCAACGGGTCATCCAAGTTTTGTAATGAGTAATTCGTTTACAAACCAAACTTTGGCACAAATTGAATTATGGACAAACATAGAAAACTATAAAAATGAAGTTTATATGTTGCCAAAACATTTAGATGAAAAAGTAGCTGCGTTACATCTTGCGAAACTTGGTGTTGAATTAGAAGAACTTAGACCGGAACAAGCTGAATATATTGGCGTAGATGTTAAAGGTCCATTCAAACCAGAATATTACAGGTATTAGTATTAAGATTTTAGTATTAAGTATTAAGACTAAAACCCTTGCTGAAAAGTGAGGGTTTTATTTTTGGGCTAATGCCAAGGTAGAGCGTTATCCGTTATAGTTTTCAAATCCATATTTCAAAGTTTCGCAAAAGCCACCACAGTTATCACTATTGCAAAGTCAAAGACATAAAAAAACCCAAACTCTTTTTGGAATTTGGGTTTTTAAATTTGAATTTTTAAATTCTTATGCTTCAAAAGGAATTACAGAAACAAATGATTTATCATCACCTTTTTTCTGAAACTTAACAACTCCATCAACTCTTGCATGCAAAGTATGATCTTTACCCATGTAAACGTTTTCTCCTGGATTGTGTTTTGAACCTCTTTGTCTTACGATGATATTTCCAGCAATTGCAGCTTGTCCACCATAAATCTTAACGCCTAAACGTTTTGATTCTGATTCTCTACCATTCTTCGAACTACCGACACCTTTTTTGTGAGCCATGATGTTTTGGTTTTTATAAGTTAATACTAAAATTAAACAGCTCTACCGCCGTTTAATTCATCTTGTAATTTTTTTAATTCATCCATTTTTCCATCAGCAGCAAGTTGTGCTTGTTGTGCCCATGTTGTTGGATCTAAATGTTGTACTTTAGATTCAGATGCATCTAAAATTGCTTTAACGTCTTCAGCAGATGTTTTAGCTAATTTAGCGAAAGTATCAACTCCCGCAGCCACTAATGCTTCTGCTGCTTTTGGACCAACACCTTCCACTAATGTTAAATCATCACCTTTTTTTGATGCTTTTGGAGCTTTCTCAGCTTTTGGAGCTTCAACTTTTTCTGCTTTTGGAGCTGCTTTCTTAGCACCAGTTGCAGATATACCTTCCACAAGAATTTGTGTTAAGTATTGTCTGTGACCATTTCTTTTCTTGTAACCTTTTCTTCTTTTCTTTTTGAAAACGATTACTTTATCACCTTTTAAGTGTTGTAACACTTTGGCTTCTACTGAAGCACCTTCTATAGCTGGGGCGCCTAAAGTTACGTTACCATTATCGTCTAATAAAAGGACTTTGTCAAAAGAAACTTTTGAACCTTCATCAGATGCTAAACGGTGAACATAAACCTTTTGGTCTTTGCTTACTTTGAATTGTTGCCCTGCTATCTCTACGATTGCGTACATAACAAATTGTTTAATTAATTTTTTTAAGAGTGCAAATATACAACTAATTCCTTTTTGTACAACATCTTGAGAAAAATTATTACCAATAATACTAAATTAATGATTTAAACACTCATTTATATTCAAAAAAAGAAAAAAAAAGGTATTTTTGATGTAACAAACATAAAAGTTGTGTTACTAATATAACTATCAACGAAAAAATTACATTTCTTTATGAAAAAATCATTAATTGCTTTAAGTACAATGCTTATGCTAAGTGGAATTACTTCTGCACAAAAGGTTGCTTTTGAAGAGTACGACTTGGACAATGGAATGCACGTTATTTTACATAACGACCCATCGGCTCCAGTTGTTATTACTTCTGTTATGTATCACGTAGGTTCGAAAGACGAAAATCCAGAGAGAACAGGTTTTGCGCACTTTTTTGAACATTTATTATTTGAAGGTACAAAAAATATAGGTCGTGGTGAATGGTTTAAAATTGTTACTGCTAATGGTGGAACAAATAATGCCAACACCTCTGACGACAGAACCTATTATTTTGAAGTTTTCCCTTCAAACAGTCTTGAGGTTGGTTTATGGATGGAATCAGAACGTTTAATGCATCCGGTTATTAACCAAATTGGGGTGGACACACAAAACGAAGTTGTTAAAGAAGAAAAAAGATTACGTGTTGACAATCAACCTTATGGGAACTTGATTGCGCAGGTTAAGAAAAACATGTTTGTAAATCATCCTTACCGATGGGCTACTATTGGTTCTATGGAACATCTTGATGCAGCAACTTTGGAAGAATTTCAAGCATTTAACAAAAAATTCTACTCTCCGAATAACGCAGTTCTTGTAGTAGCTGGTCAAATTGACATTGCGCAAACAAAAGCTTGGATTCAAAAATATTTTGGTCCAATTCCAAGAGGTGAAAAAATAACTAAAAAAACGTTTGTTGAAGAACCAATCACAAAAACGATAAGAGCTACTTATGAAGACCCTAACATCCAAAAACCAATGGTTGTTGCTGCATACAGAACTCCATCGATGAAAACTCGTGATGCAAGAGTTTTAGACATGATTTCAACTATTTTAAGTGATGGTAAAAGCTCTCGTTTGTACAAAAAAATTGTTGACGACAAAAAAATGGCTTTACAAATTGGGGCATTTAATTACAGTCAAGAAGATTATGGTCAATACATTCTTTACGGAATGCCTCAAGGTGAATTTACTTCTGAAGATCTAATCAAAGAAATTGATGAAGAAATTGTAAAACTTCAAACTGATTTGATTTCTGAAAATGATTATCAAAAACTACAAAACATCTATGAAAATAATTATGTAAACAGTAATTCAAGCGTGGAAGGTATTGCCGAAAATCTTGCCTCTTATTACCTATTATATGGTGATGTAAATTTAATCAATACAGAAAATGCAATGTATCGTTCCATCACTAGAGAAGAAATTAGAGATGTAGCTAGAAAATATTTAAACCCAAATCAAAGATTGATTTTGGATTACGTACCTGCTAAAGACAAAGCTCAAAACTAAGACCAAAAATTATTATGAAAAAAATAGCAATTATATTATCAAGCTTGTTTTTAACAATTACTATGCAAGCACAAGACAGAACTCAACCAAAACCTGGACCTTCTCCTAAAATTAATATTAAGAAACCAGAAACTTTTTCATTGCCAAACGGACTAAAAGTGCTAGTAGTTGAAGACCACAAACTACCAAGAGTGTCTTATAGTTTAACAATTGACAATGCACCCTATGCAGAAGGTAACAAAAAAGGAGTTTCAGAGTTAACAAGCAGTCTTTTAGGAAATGGATCAACAAAAACACCAAAAGACAAGTTCAATGAAGAGATAGATTTTTTGGGCGCAAACATCAATTTCTATGCCTCTGGTGCTTCTGCTAATGGTTTATCAAAATATTCGAAAAGAATATTAGAATTAATGGCGGAAGGTGCTTTAATGCCAAATTTTACTCAAGAAGAATTTGATAAAGATAGAGACAAATTAATCGAAGGATTAAAAACACAAGAAAAAAGTGTTTCGGCAGCAGCAAATAGAGTTCAAGATGTTTTAGCCTATGGGAAAAATCATCCTTCTGGAGAATATTTATCCGAAGAAACCATTAATAATGTTTCTTTAGCTGATGTTAAAAACAACTATAGAACCTATTTTGTTCCAGAGAATGCTTATCTAGTAGTTGTTGGTGATGTTAAACCAAAGGAAATTAAAAAAATGGTTGAAAGCCTTTTTGGGTCATGGGTAAAAGCAACTGCTCCAAGATTAACCTATTCAAATCCTAAAAACGTTCAATATACTCAAATCAATTTTGTGGATATGCCAAATGCGGTACAATCAGAAATTGCCTTAGTAAATACTGTAAGTTTGAAATATTCAGATCCTGATTATTTTCCTGTAATTGTTGCCAATCAAGTATATGGTGGTGACTTTAACAGTTACTTAAACATGAACTTGAGAGAAGCACATGGTTGGACGTATGGCGCTAGATCATATGTAGGAAATGACAAATATGGCGATAGTAAATTTGCTGCCAGCACACAAGTTAGAAATACAGTTACCGATAGTGCAGTAGTTGAAGCTTTGAAAGAATTGAAAAAAATCAGAACTGAAAAAGTTGACGAAACTGTTCTAAAAAATGTAAAGGCGGGTTACATTGGACGCTTTGTTATGCAAGTTGAAAAACCAGCTACAGTGGCTCGTTATGCACTAAACATTCAGACCGAAGGTTTGCCAGCAGATTTTTATGAAAACTATATCAAAAACATTAATGCTGTAACTCCAGAAGACATCATGAGAGTTGCCAATAAATACATGTTAGCTGATAATCTTAGAATTATTGTAGTTGGAAAAGCTACTGATGTATTACCAGGTTTAGAAAAATTAAAAATTCCAATTTTCTATTTTGATAAATATGGTGCTCCGACAGAAAAACCTGCTATGAAAAAAGCTGCACCAGCTGGCGTAACTGCAAAATCGGTTATAGAAAACTATATCAAAGCAATTGGTGGTGAAAAAGCTGTTATGGCAGTAAAAACAGTATCTATAACAGGTTCTGCAACAATTCCTCAAGCTCCAGCACCAATCAAAATGATGATAAAAAAAGACAACAAAGGAAGATCTTTATTGGTTATTTCAATGGATGGAATGGGCGAATTGAACAGACAAGTTGTAACTGAAAAAGGCGGTTATTCCTCAGCTCAAGGTCAACGAAAAGAAATGACTGCTGAAGAATTTGCTGAAGAAAAAGAAACCGCAGCAACTTTTGACGAATTAGTTTTAATTAATAACCCAAATTTAGTTCTTGATGGCATTGAACCAATGAATGGAACTGATGCTTATGTAATTAAAAACGGAAAAACAACTTTATATTACGATGTAAAATCAGGATTAAAGCTTTCAGAATCTAAACTTGAAGAGCAAGGCGACAAAAAAATGACTGTAACTACTGCTTACAGTGATTATAAAGACGTTAAAGGAGTTAAAATTCCTCATGCAATAACAATCAATCAAGGATTTGAATTAAACTTTATCATGAGCGATGTGAAAGTTAACGAAGGTGTAACTGACGCTGATTTCAAATAAGAAATACTTTTTTATTTATAGAAGAAACCGTTTCAATTAATTTTGAAACGGTTTTTTATTTTTTACTCGACATGTAAACTCCAACCAAAATAATAAAAGCTCCAATTACTTGCACTGGCGTTAAAAATTCACCATCTAACAAACCCCAAAAAAAGGCAACAATTGGAATTAAATAAGTTACCGAAGTAGCAAAAACTGGCGACGAAATTTGAATCAACTTAAAGAAAATAATATTCGCAATACCAGTTCCTAGAATTCCTAAAATTAGGATATATACTGTAGCATTTTGAACTTCCACTTCACTTATAATTGAACAAAAATTGGTAAAATACAAAACAATACTTGCTGGAATTAATAACACAAAAAAGTTTCCTGTAGTTATTGCCAATGGCTTAATATCGGATAAATGCTTTTTAATCAAATTTACATTCGTGGCATAACAAATAGAAGCGATAATAACCAAAATAGTATAAAAGTAATTTTGATTTGGATGATGAACTGCACCATTTAAAATCAACAACAGTGTGCCACACAAACCAATAAACACACCTATTATTTGCGTTCTTTTAAAAGCAACCCCAAAAAATAAACCACCTAGTAGTAGTGTGTTTAAAGGTGTTAATGAATTCAAGATAGAACTCACAGAACTACTAATTTGTGTTTGAGCAAAAGCAAACAAAAAAGCAGGAAAAAATGTTCCCAAAAAAGCAGTTAATGCAATAAATTTCCATTTATGAAGTGGTATGGTTGGCAAGGATTTAAATCCAAGAATTAACAAAAAAATTGAAGAAAAGATGATTCGTAATGAACCCAATTGAAATGGTGACAAAGCAACTAATCCTTTTTTAATCAGAATAAATGAACTTCCCCAAATGAGTGCTAAAACGATTAAATAAACCCATTTTATTTGAAGTGATTTCATGAATGTTTTTTTTAGGATTCAAATTTTGTAATTATTTTAAGAATAATAACTTTAATTTTTAATTATTTTTGTACTGTCCTAAAATTTACAAATACTAATACTAAAAATATATTTTATGAAATTTACAAGTTCCATCTTTACATTAGCATTATGTACATTATTTTTAACTGGTTGTAAAGAAACAAACTCAAAAGCTGAATCACAAACTAACGCTTCAGACTCTGTAACCATAGAAAGCAAAAAAACAATTGCTACTAAACCCGAAACGGCATCATTTACTATTGATGGCATGAGTTGTGCAATAGGTTGTGCAAAAACAATTGAGAAAAAGCTATCTTCAACAGAAGGTGTTCAAGATGCAAAAGTTGATTTTGACAAAAAGGAAGCAACCGTTAATTTTGATGCTGCTATAATTTCACCAGAGAAAATCCAAGAAATTGTTGAAAAAACAGCTGACGGAAAAACATATAAAGTTTCTGATGTTAAGATAAAAGTATAATTCAAAAACAAATGACTCATAAAAAAATCCAGCAATTGCTGGATTTTTTGCTTAAATCAATTCTTCCATTGCAACGATTCCATTAAATGTTGCATATCATCGCGAACATAGCTTGTCGCTGGCATAATCGAGTCAAAATTAGGTTTGGCATAGAAATAAACCGAACCAGTTACAAAATGCTTCACACTATCGGTAACATAAAACTGAGCATTTGTTGCCGCATTTCCGTTAACTCTATAAAACATACCATATACTTTACTATCAGCGTTGATAAACGGCTGTTCTTGAATTGCATCAGCCTTAATCACGTGTTCAAAAGTCAATTTTTGTGCATCTCGAAGTAATTTGTCTATATTGTTAGAAACTGGTTTGTATGTCAAATAAATAGTAGCTTTCATTTTTGGATAATGAATGCTAAAACCGCAATTTTTATCTTCTTTCACATCAACTTCATCGTTTACATCAAAAGTAAAAGGACAAGCATCAGAGTAAAAAACATATTCCGCCAAAGGATAATCCAATCGGAGTTGACTGGCTGGTTTTGGCAAAACATCGTCTTTACAGCTAAAAAACAAAACCATAATTACTAAAACTAAAATATGTTTGAAATTGATTTTCATTATTCAAGAGTTACTTTAATTTGTTTAATTCTCCTTTTATCAACAGTTTCTATGGTAAAAAACAAATTTGAAAAATGTATTTTTTGTCCTTTTTTTGGAAAATTTCCAAGATTTTCGAGAATAAAACCTGCCAAAGTTTCTGCTTCGCCTTTTTTACTTTCGAATAAATCTTCATCAACATCGATAATTCTGTAGAAATCTTTGAGTGTTATCTTTCCTTCAAAAAGGTAATTTCTATCATCAATTTGAGAAAAATTAATGTTTTCATCATCAAATTCATCAGATATATCACCAACAATTTCTTCAATAATATCTTCTAAAGAAACCAATCCTGATGTTCCACCATATTCATCAACCACTATTGCCATGTGACTTTTCATCGATTGAAAATCTTTTAACAAATCATCTAATTTTTTGTTTTCAGGCACAAAAAATGGTTCTCGAATAATTTTTTTCCAATCAAACTCTTTTTTATGAATGTGTGGAATTAAATCTTTTACGAAAAGCACACCTTTTATATCGTCAATATTTTCTTGATAAACCGGAATTCTAGAATATCCTTTTTCTATAATTTTTGGATAAATATCCGCAAAAGACTCATCAATATCCAAGCCAAAAACATCAATTCTTGGACTCATTACCTGTTTTGTATCTGTATTTCCAAAAGACACAATTCCTTCCAAAATTTTTTGTTCTTCTTGGGTAGTATCTTCATCAGAAGTTAATTCTAACGCCTGCGATAATTGATCTACAGACAAACTGCTTTTTTGATTCCCAAATTTAGCATGCAAAAAAACTGTAATGTTTCGCATTGGCAAACTTATTGGCGACAATAAATTGTCTAATATAAATATAGGAGTACTAAGTGCTACCGAAAATTTTACATTGTTTCTACTGGCATAAACCTTTGGTAAAACTTCACCAAAAAGCAAAATCAGAAAGGTAACTAGAATGACTTCAACTACAAACTTTAGAATCGGTGAAGAAATTCCGGAAAATAGCGTATCGCCAACCATTGAGAACAAAATTACAACACCTATATTTAAAAAATTATTGGCTAAAAGTAAAGTAGCTAAAAGTTTTTTGGGTTTTTGAATTAACTTTGAAAGCAAATCACCTTTTTTAGGGTTTTCTTCATTCAGTTTATTCAAATCATTTGGTGTTAGCGAAAACAATGCTACTTCTGCTGCAGAAACCATTGCAGAAAAGAACAATAAAATAAAAACGCCGATACTACCTAAAATAATATTAGTATCAACGGTTTCTATAAAATTAAGACTGGGTTCTGTGTCCAAAAAGCGAAATATTAGTTAAACAAGTTTTTAAGTTGGCATATCAGCATCCAAATTTGGCAAATCATTCTCTGGTTTTGGAAGCTCAAAAGTAGTGTTTTTTGAATCAGTATTCTGAATATTTTTTGTTCCGTCAATATCTTTTTTGGTATTCAAAAAAATAAATTCTGTAACTTGAATTTCGGTAGTATATTTAAATGTGCCATCTTCTGCCTGCCATTGACGCGATTTTATTCTTCCTTCTACATATATTTTATCGCCTTTGGATAAGTATTTTTCGCATATTTCGGCAGCTTTATTTCTAACAACAAGATTGTGCCATTCTGTAGATGTAATTTTTTCGTTGGTTTGTTTGTTAATATAAACCTCATTTGTAGCCAAAGGAAATCTACCAATGCAATTTCCACCTTCAAAATAGTGCATTTTTATTTCGTCTCCAAGATGACCAATCAACATCACTTTATTTAAAGTACCACTACTCATTTTTGAAATTTTTATACTCTCAAATTTACTGCTTTTTTGAAACTTATTCCCAAATTTTTGAAATAAAATTATAAATCACAATGGGAAAAGGAAATTTTAACACCGAATCACAATCAATTCCGTCTTTAATTTTTCCTGCCACAGAAACTTCCCAAAAAGAAACTGACAAATGCTGATGTGAAAGTTTATGGGTTATTTTAACTGGATTTATCAATCTAATATTTTGAATTTCATTAACAATAAAAGATTGATTTTGAATCAATTCAAGCGTTTCAAAATCATTTATGTCTTCAAAAGTTTCTATCAATGGAAATTCGTATAAATTGTGCCAAATTCCTTTTTGTGTTCTTTTTTGCAACAAAGTGTTTTTATCTTCATCTCTAAAAATCAAATAATTAAACACTCTTTTTTGAATCTTTGTTTTTTTAAGTTTAACAGGCAATTGAGTTACTTTTTTATTTTTTAAAGCAAGACAACTATTGTTCAAAACACAAATTTCACAATTAGGATTTTTAGGAACACATTGCAAAGCTCCAAATTCCATAATGGCTTGATTGAATTGGTTAGCTTTTCCATTGGGCAAAAGTTTACTTGCCAATGCTCTAAATTCTTTTTTAGCATTAGAAGATGCAATATCAGTTTCAATATCAAAATATCGGGCTAATACTCTAAATACATTTCCATCAACAACTGGAACATTTTCATTGTAAGCAAAAGAAGCAATAGCAGCAGCAGTATATTCGCCAACTCCTTTTAGTTTTAATAACTCATTGTAATTTTTAGGAAATTTACCATTTAAATCGAAAACAATAATTTTTGCTGTTTTATGCAGATTTCTTGCTCTAGAATAATAGCCTAAACCTTGCCAAAGCTTCAAGACTTCTTCTTCATCAGCATTTGCTAAATCGAAAACAGTTGGAAAACGTTCTGCAAAACATAAAAAATAGGGCAATCCTTGAGCAACTCGCGTTTGTTGTAGTATTATTTCCGATAGCCAAATTAGGTATGGGTTGAGCGTGTTTCGCCAAGGTAAATCGCGTTTGTTTTGTAAGTACCAAACTATTAAAGCATTAGAAAAATTCATATATAAAAAGTAGTCTGCAAAAATAATTCTTTATCTGATTAAATTTTAATAGATTATGCTTGAAATATTGTTTTTTTAATTCATATATTTGCAACCTCAAAAAATTACTTATAATATTTAAATACGAAAGAAAATGACGAAAGCAGATATCGTAGCAAAGATTTCAGAAAGAAAAGGTCTTGAAAAACAAGACGTTCAAGCAGTTATTGAAGCATTTATGGAAGAAGTAAAAACTTCTTTAGAAACTGGTGACAATGTTTACTTAAGAGGTTTTGGTAGCTTTATTATTAAAACAAGAGCTGAAAAAACTGGAAGAAACATTTCTAAGAACACTACAATCAAAATTCCTGCACATAATATTCCAGCATTTAAACCTGCTAAAATATTCGTAGAGTCTGTAAAAACTAATACTGAAATTCCAGTATAAACTTATTTATTAATCACCTAAAGAATATTCTATGCCAAGTGGTAAAAAAAGAAAAAGACATAAGGTAGCTACTCACAAGCGTAAAAAACGTGCGAGAGCTAACCGACACAAAAAGAAAAAGTAGTTCTAAACTACTTTTTTCTTTTTAACGTTCATTGAAATTTGGAAAATTTCAAAAAAACCAAATCAAAAAATTCTAAAATTCCTAACAGCATTTATATTGGATTTTGAAATTTGGAATTTAATTTTCCTCTCGGGTAATAATACCTGTTAAAAATGTTTAATCCATCTGTGAAAAAGCTGGAAGCTGGAAGTTGGAAGCTGGAAGTTGGAAGTTGGAAGAATTATTTTTCCTTCTAAAACTATTCCACTATCATCAACCTTCTGACAACAAAGTTGCAGATTAAAATTTACAACGTGAATAAAGAACTAATCATTAGATCTAGTGAAGATGCTGTAGATTTTGCCTTATTAAAAGATGGAAAACTAATTGAATTACATAAACAAGAAGACACTAGCAACTTCTTAGTAGGCGATATATTTATTGCCAAAATAAGAAAACCCGTTGCTGGATTGAATGCTGCTTTTGTAAATGTTGGCTACGAAAAGGATGCCTTTTTACATTATCATGATTTAGGTCCAAGTTTCAACTCGTATATGAAGTTCATAAAACTTGTAAGCGCAGGTAAACTAAAAGATTTCTCCCTAAAAAATTTCCAATTTGAAAAAGAGATTGATAAAAATGGCGCAATAACTGATTTAATCAGTGCCAATCAATCGGTTTTAGTTCAAGTGGTTAAGGAACCTATTTCTACAAAAGGCCCAAGGATAAGTGCAGAACTTTCCTTTGCTGGTCGCTATGTAGTGTTGGTACCTTTTTCGGATAGAGTTTCTGTTTCTCAAAAAATAGAATCTAAAGAAGAAAAAGACCGTTTAAAAAAACTAGTACAATCTATAAAACAAAAAGGATTTGGGGTTATTGTGAGAACAGTAGCCGAAGGCAAAAGTATAGCCGAATTAGAAAAAGATTTGCAGTCATTAATGAATAGATGGACTGCAATGTGTAAAAAATTACCAACTGCTCATCATCCATCAAAAGTTTTAGGCGAACTTAACAAAGCTTCTGCCATTCTTAGAGATGTATTTAATGATACTTTTACAAGTATCTTAACCGATGACAAGGAGTTGTACCAAGAAACCAAGGACTATTTAGCCGAAATAGCTCCTGAGAAACAAAAAATAGTTAAACTTTATCAATCCAATGATGTTCCATTATTTGAAAAATATCATATTGAGAGACAAATAAAAACATCATTTGGAAGAACCGTTTCCATGAGCAAAGGTGCATATCTAATTATAGAGCACACCGAAGCACTACACGTTATTGACGTGAACAGTGGTAATCGTTCCAACAAAGCTTCTAACCAAGAAGATACAGCATTGGAAGTCAACATGATTGCAGCAGCAGAAATAGCTCGCCAATTAAGACTTCGAGATATGGGTGGAATTATTGTTGTCGATTTTATTGATATGCAAAATCCAGACAATCGAAAAGTGTTGTATGATTTCTTGAAATTAGAAATGGATGACGATAAAGCCAAACATAAAATCTTACCGCCAAGTAAATTTGGATTAGTCCAAATTACAAGACAACGTGTAAGACCAGAAGTAAATATTGAAACAAGAGAAGAAAATCCAAATAATCTATCGAGCGATGTAGAAGCACCGATTTCGATTATTGACAACATCACTTCTGACCTTGAAAAAATTATTAAAGACCATAAAAAGATTAAACTTAATGTTCATCCTTTTGTGGCTGCATACCTTAAAAAAGGTTTTCCATCATTGCGTTCAAAATGGCTTTTTGAACACAAAAAATGGGTAAAAATCATACCACGTGACGCTTACACGTATCTAGAATATCATTTCTTCAACGAAGAAGGAAAGAAACTATAGAAAAATAAAAACCGCTTTTCGAAAGATTGGCGGTTTTTTTGTGCCTGTATTTTTAATAAAAAGGAAACTAATTCTCCAAAGTACTGAACTAGTTCTCTAAACAACAGAACTTAACAAAAATTACTCGTTTATTATTTCGATTTTTCGTTTGATTTCATTGCCAAATTCATCCGTAACGGTGATGTAATGTATTCCTGTTTCTGGTTTTATTGGCATTTCATGAAACGTTTGTGTTTCGCCTAAAAATTGATTGTCTAACGACCAAAATAATTTCGATTCTCTATTAGAATGTGCAATTTTGAGTACAACTGGTTGAATTTTTCCATAAAAATCTTTGGCCAAATAAATTTTACTATTGGGTTTCGGATAAATAAAATCCATCGATGCTTGCTGGTATTGTTGACAATCTGAACGATATGGTGGCAAAGTTTTATAATCTATATGTTGTGATTTATAATACCATTCCATTACTGGCGGAAGAATAAACCATTTTTTATTGACTATATTTTCTACTGATTCACAATCACTATTTACTCTAAATTGTTCTGATTTGTCCAAATGTACCCATTTATGATACGGACAAATGGCTGTTTTTTTTCCAATTTTTGTTATCAGTTGTTTAACTTTTGGGCAATCTTCTTGAGCTAAATAACCACTTTGTTTGCATACTTCAACCGTTTCTAAATCGTTTAGCGGTGGTTGAAACCAATTTTTTCGTGGTAATACATTAAAAATGTCAAACAAAATTGGTGCAGCATTCGTAACTCCAGTTAATTCTGGTCTTCCTTCACCATTGGCATTGCCTACCCAAACGCCAACAACATATCTTGAATTGGTTCCGATTGCCCATGCATCACGATTTCCAAAACTAGTTCCTGTTTTCCAAGCAATTTGCAACGCCGAATCATAAAATTTCCATGCTTCATCGCCTTCAGGTCTGTTTACTTCTTTCATGGCGTTATACGTTAAATAAATTGAACCTGCACTAAGAATATTTTTTTGAAAGCCTGATGTGCCAAAATCTTGCTTGAAACCATTTCGATAATTCAATTCTACAAATTCATTACTTCTATATTTTCCATTCGATTGATTGAAATAATTCAACGTTCCTGTTAGATTAGAATAAGTTCGACATAAATCCCAAAGATTGCTTTCGGCACCACCAAGAATTAATGACAAGCCATAATGATCGGGCAATTTATTAATATTTCGAAGCGTGAATTGCTGCAGTAATTCATAGAATTTACTAACGCCATGTTCTTGCAACATTAAAACCGCTGGAATATTTAGTGATCGCGCCAATGCACGTTGCGCTGGAACTGCACCGTCAAAAGAATTATTAAAATTCTGCGGTGTATAACCCGAAATTTGTGTTGGAATATCTGCAACCAAAGTATTTGGCAACAATTCGCCATCGTCAATCATAGAAGCAAACAACAAAGGTTTCAAAATACTTCCGGTACTTCTTGGCGCACTGATAATATCAACATCTTTGTTATGTTCTTTATCCGTTGGCGAATTCCCAACATAACTTATAATATTTCTGTTTTGAATATCAATAACTAAAATTGCTAAATTATGAACCTCGTTTTGTTTGTATTGATTGTAATAATATTGTGCTATTTGATTTGCTCGGTTTTGAATTGGATAGGAAATTGTGGTTTTAATCCGTTTTCCTTCATCAGTTTTGGCTACTTTTTGCAATAAATGTTGGGCAATCTGCGGAACATCATATGGTTTTTGCGGCAATGGTTCTTGAATGGAAAGCTCATACGTCAGTTTATCGATTACTTTTTCATCAAATAATTTCTTTAAAAGCGCATTTCTTTTTTTCTGCAATTTTATTTGATTTTTACCCGGATAAATTAAACTTGGTGCATTAGGCAAAACCGCTAAAGTGACGGTTTCTGCCCAAGATAACTGATGCGATTGTACCCCAAAATAGCGCCATGATGCCATTTCTAAACCAACTACATTTCCTCCAAATGGTGCATGAGCAGCGTATAAATTCAAAATTTCTTCCTTTGAAGAACGAAATTCTAAACGTGTTGCTAAAATGATTTCAATAGCTTTTTCAAAATAAGTTCGTTTCTTATTTTTTCTAGCCAAACGAATAACTTGTTGTGTCAATGTACTTCCGCCACGAACCACTTTTCCTGCTTTTCTGTTTTGCTGAATAGCTTTGGTCATTGCAACAGGATTAAATCCTGGATGATGATAAAAATGTTCGTCTTCAAAATAAACAATACACTTTATAAACTTATCTGGAATGCTATCTTTTGCAGGAAATCGCCATTGACCGTCACGAGCAATTTTAGCCGCTAATAATTCGCCTTCGCTACTTTCGATTACAGTTGAATAGGGTTCTTCAAAAAGTATTTTTGGCAATGAAAAATAGTAAACCGACAACAAAACAATAAGTATGATGCTTTTTTTTAGATTGTTTTTGAAGAAACTAGTTATCCTAACAAGTTTTTGAAACCTATTAGGTATTGACTTTAAATAATTATTTAATGTGTGTTCGATATAAAATGGGTTAAAAACTTATAAGAAAAACAAAAGTTAACATGTTTAAATCATTGAAAAACATATACTTAACTAAAACTAAGCTTATTCTTTCGCAATATAAAATTACACATATTTTTTGTTCTATTGATTATTTTTGTAATGATTTTGTTCTAAGCGAGGAAAATCAATTAATTTCTAACGGTAAAAAACGTATTAAAAAGTCCAATTTATCACTATCAGAAATAATTACTTTGCAAGTACTTTTCTTATTTCTGGTTACAAAAGATTTTGCTCATTATTTAAGTGTTCGTTTTATTGATTCTACACCACTTCGTATTTATAAAAGTAGAAGGATTTACCAATTCAAGACATTCATTGAAATTGTTCAAAGAGGTCTTTGTTTCTCAGGTTTGTTCTTTGTTTTCAATTTATATCTTAATAATGATTGTAGCAGAATTATTAACTTTATGCATACTCTAGCAAACATTCAGGACACAAATCCTTTATAAATTAAAAAGATTATCAACAAACTTTTCGGCAAATTATTTATGGATAAAGGTTATTACTCAAAAGAACTTTATTTATCACTTTTTTCAATAAACTTATCTCGGACTCCTAGTCCTTAAGCAATTTGGTGTTTAATTAAAAAAGTTTAGAAAAGAAAAAGGTATTTCTCAAGCGCAATTGGCTTTTGATGTAGGAATTGAAAGAGGAATGATACATACAAATATTGCAAATGTAAAATTTATACCTAAAGTTTTAGATGTTTCTGTGGCTAAATTGTTTAAAGTTGATAAAAGAGAGTAGTTTTATTTACTTTAAAACCGCTTTTATCATCGGGTCTTCTTTCAATAAAATTTGAAACGATTGTTCATCACCAAAGAGCTGACGGACAAACTCGGCAACGATATTTTTTTTAACAATATCTTTATTAGAGCTTAAATCAACTTCAAAACCTGATTTGGAAAGGTATTTTTCAAATTTGATAACCAATGTTGTATCTTCATTAACAGAAGCTATAAATTGAGTATAAGTCATCAATTTGTATTTTTTTCTACTGATGTCTAATTGTTCAAAAACAAAATGACCAACAACTCCAGTATTTAGAAGATAAGCAACACCTTCTTCTCCTTTTTTAACTTCCAAAGGCACAAAAATATCGGGAACAATTCCGCCGCCGCCATAAACAATTCTTCCTTTTTTGGTTTTAAACTTTAAGGAATCGGCAATTTTGATTTTGTCTTTTGCATACAGTTCGCCGCTTTCAAAACGAGTGTCAAATTCGTGACTGTATTTTTCGCCTTCTCCTTTAGTATAAGCTTTCTGAATAGAGCGACCGCTTGGTGTATAATAGCGCGCAGTGGTTAATCTAACGGCAGAACCGTCTTCAAAATCCATTTCTCGTTGCACCAATCCTTTTCCAAAAGAACGGCGACCAACAATGATTCCGCGGTCATTATCTTGAATAGCTCCGGCAAGAATTTCACTGGCAGAAGCTGAGTTTTCATCGATTAAAATAAATACTTTTCCGTTTTCAAAAATACCTTTTTCGGTAGCAAATGTCTTGTTGACAGTGCCTTTTTTATTTTTGGTAAAAACGATTAATTCGTTGTCTTTTAGCAAATCATCTGCAATATCAACGGTTCGTTCTAAGTAGCCACCGCCGTTGTTTCTTAAATCGATGATTAATGTCGAAATACCTTTGTTTTTCAAACCAGTCAATCCTTTGTGGAATTCGTCATAAGTAGTTTCGGCAAAACGACTGATTTTGATATATCCAGTAGTTGGGTTGATAAGAGTAGCAATGTCCACACTTTTTATGGGAATTGTTCTGCGAATTACGTTGAATTTTAATTTTTCATTGGTGCTTTTTCTAAAAATAGTCAACAAAACGTCAGAACCATCATCGCCTTTTAATTTATTGTATAAGGTATCGGAAGGAAGATTTCTGCCAAAAAGTTTGGTTCTATCTGCAAATAAAATTCTATCACCAGCTTTTATACCAGCTATTTCGGCAGGACCATTTGGCAATGGACTAACTACCGCAACGGTATCGTTGTGCATGTAAAAATTAACGCCAATCCCCACAAAATCACCTTTCATAATTTCTGCTTCACTAGTTTGGATGCTCGGCGGAATATAAATAGAATGTGGATCGAGCTTTTCTAAAATGCTGTTAACGGTTAAATCTACTATCGAATCGGTGTTTACTTCATCCACATAATCATTGTCAATAAAGTTTATCAAACGGTTTAGTTTGACTTGACTGGCGTTTTTGGAAGAAAGTTTTTGAGTTGGAAAATTGAGCATACCACCGATCATTATCCCAAATCCGATGCAGGAAAAAAGTAAAATTGGTAAATATTTTTCTTTCGATTTCATTTTGCTAAACTTCTAAGCTTTCAATTTGTTCTACGATAACGCCTGCTTTTCTTAAAAATTCTAAACCCGAATCATCGCGATAGCCATTTTGAAAAACAACTCTTTTAATTCCTGATTGATGGATGAGTTTGCTACATTCTTTACATGGCGAAAGAGTAATATATAAGGTAGCATCTTCACTCGATTGTGAACTTTGTGCTAATTTTGAAATAGCATTGGCTTCGGCGTGAAGCACATACCATTTGGTTAACCCTTCATCATCTTCGCAGCAATTTTCAAAACCACTTGGTGTTCCGTTATAACCGTCAGAAATAATCATTCTATTTTTTACGATGATGGCACCTACTTGTTTGCGTTTGCAATAGGATAATTTGCTCCATTCGGAAGCGATTCTTAGATAGGCAACGTCGTATTTGTGCTGTTTTTTTTCTTTCATGTGTTGAAAATAATACAGATAGTGATGATTATAGGACAAAGATACCGAAAGGATTGGCTCTTAAAAAAGTTTTAAGTTAATTTAAGGAAATTTTAGTTGCTCAAAATTTTATTGTGTACAATCATTGGAACAACAACACCAAGAATAAAAGCCGAAACGATTAAAATCCAATCGCGTTTAGAGAATTTTAAAAGTGTTTGAACGACATAGGCTAAAAGTAATGCCAAAATAATTACTATGATTTGGGCGGCTTCGATACCCAAAGCAAATTCTAAAAGCGGTGCTAATTTGTCGCTAGGTTTTCCAGAAACAAAAGTATTAAAGTAACTTGAAAACCCTAAACCATGAATGATTCCGAAAAAAGCTGTAACTAACGCTATAAAAGTAATCGTGTTTTTTTTGAATGATTTTCCAGCAGCAACGATATTATAAACTGCGACAATCAATATCGTTATCGGAATTAAAAAAACAACCCATTCCGATTTAACCGTTATTATATTGAAAACAGAAAGGAATAATGCTAAAGTATGACCAAGTGTAAAAGTGGTGACTAAAATCAGTAATCGTTTCCAGTCTTTAAACTCATAGGAAGCCACAAGTGCTAGTAAAAATAACACATGATCGTAGGCTGAAAACGATAAAATATGTTTCAAGCCATGGTTGAAGTATATCCAAAAATCAGACATAAGTAGATAACAAGTAGTTTAGGTAAGGTAAACTTACGATTTATTTTAAAAAGTATTAAAAAATGTAGTTAAAATTATTGGAAACAATTGTATTTCGTTTCCATCAAATAGTAAATTGGATTATATTTGCAGAAATAAAACCAAAACAATTATGTCATTTTCAGATTTATTTGATAGCGAATTTAAAAATAGAAATAAAGGTCATTTTTCTGCCATTGTTAGAGTTGCCATTGCCGATGGAGATTTGAGCAAAGAAGAAAAAGAGTTTTTGGATAAATTAGCTATTCGTTTAGAAATTTCTCCAGCAGAATATGAGGAAATTTTAGAGAATCCTTTAAAATACCCTATCAATCCGCCTTATTTACATTCACAACGTTTGGAGCGTTTGTATGATTTAACTAGAATGGTCTATGCTGATCATATACTTGGTCCAAGACAAAAAGAAATTTTGACTAAGTTTGCATTGGCACTAGGCTTTACACCAGGAAATGTTCCTTATATTGTTGATAAAGCGTTGTCATTACTAGTAATGAATGTAGATTTGGATACTTTTGTTTACGAAATGACAAATATGAATAAATAACAAAAAAATTCCCGAGAACATCGGGAATTTTTTTTACTTATATTTTGCCATAAATTCTTCTGCCTTTTCTACCATATTATAACTTCCACAAAAAAACGGAACGCGTTGGTGTAATTCTTTAGGTTCGATTTCCATAATTCTTCCAAAACCATCCGATGCTTTTCCGCCAGCTTGTTCGGCAATAAATGCCATTGGGTTACATTCATATAATAGGCGTAATTTTCCATTTGGTGCTTTGGAACTTGTTGGATAGATATAAATTCCGCCTTTTATCATATTCCTGTGAATATCCGAGACCAAACTTCCGATATATCTTGACGTATATGGTCTGTCGTCTTCTTCAAATTGACAATATTTCAAATAGTCTTTGACGCCTTGTGGAAAATGAACGTAGTTTCCTTCGTTTATAGAATATATTTTGCCATCTTTAGAAAATTGCATGTTAGGATGCGAAAGATAAAATGTTCCAATTGCTGGATTTAGAGTAAATCCATTAACACCATGACCAGTAGTATAAACAATCATCGTTGAAGTGCCGTAAATTACATAACCTGCTGCAACTTGCTGTGTTCCGGGTTGTAAAAAATCCTTACTTGAAACTGGAGTTCCTACAGGGGTAACACGTCTGTAAACCGAAAAAATTGTACCAACCGAAACGTTCACATCAATATTTGACGAACCATCTAAAGGATCCATTAAAACTACATATTTGTTGCTATGGCTTTTATCTGAACCTGCAACGGTAATGAAATCATCATTCTCTTCTGATGCAATTCCGCATACAATCTCTCTATTTATAAGTGTTTGAATAAAGACTTCATTGGCATAAACATCTAATTTTTGTTGGTCTTCACCTTGAATATTTTGATCACCAGCTGCACCAACAATATCTACTAAACCTGCTTTGTTTACTTTGTAATTTACGACTTTCGCCGCCAATCGGATTGAATTGATAATTCGAGATAATTCTCCCGAAGAATATTGAAAAGCGTTTTGGTTTTCGATGATAAACTCACCTAAGGTTCTATTGCGTTCTTCCATTGCGAAATCGTTGTAGTTGTTCTTGCAAATATCGAAAAATTAATCTAAGAAAAAATCTATTTCCAAAAGAAATTATAAATTGTATTTTTGTTTCAAATAGTACCCTATGATAATACGTAAAGCCCATAAAGAAGACATGAAAGCTGTTTTAGAACTTATTCAAGAGTTAGCCACTTTTGAAAAAGAACCACAAGCAGTCGAAATAACTGTTAACGATTTAGTGTGTGATGGATTTTGTGAGAACCCTTTATTTCATTGTTTTGTAGCCGAATTAGAAAACGAAATTGTGGGCATGGCATTATATTATTATCGATATTCCACTTGGAAAGGAAAAACCATTCATCTAGAAGATTTAATTGTAAAAGAAAAAATGCGCGGTTCAGGTCTAGGATTTGCCTTATATTCAAAAATTATTGAACAAGGAAAAACAGACAATGTCCGAAGAATAGAATGGGCAGTTTTAGACTGGAACACGCCAGCAATCGAGTTTTATAAAAAATCAGGTGCCAAAGTTTTTGACGATTGGCGAATTGCTCAAATGGACGAACAAGGAATTTTTAATTTTCTTACAAATAAATCTAAAGTCTAAAATCTTATATCTACAATTAACATGAGAATTTTCAAATTTGGTGGAGCGTCAGTTAAAGATGCTGATGGAATAAAAAATGTTTACAGTGTTTTAGAAAAAGTAGGTCATGAAGACACACTTTTAGTAATTTCTGCAATGGGAAAAACAACTAATGCTTTGGAAGTTGTTATCAAAAATTATTTTGATAAGTCTCCAGAATTACATTCTTCTTTGCAAGAAGTTAAAAAGTACCATAACCAAATTTTAATGGATTTGTTTGACGATGAAGACCACGACGTTTTCTATACAGTAAACAGTCATTTTGCAGATCTAGAATATTTTATCAGAAGTAATAAATCACCAAATTATAATTTTGTTTACGACCAAGTAGTGAGTTATGGAGAAATCATTTCTACTACCATTGTCAGTCATTATTTCAATCATGTTGGATTAAAAAATAACTGGATTGATGTTAGAAACTTCATAAAAACAGACAATAATTATCGTGATGCAACTGTTGATTGGGATAAAACACAAGGTCACATTTCAAAAGGCGTAAAAAAGAAAGCACTTAATATTACCCAAGGTTTTTTAGGTTCCGATGAAAATAATTTCACCACCACTTTAGGTCGCGAAGGTTCCGATTATACGGCGGCAATTTTCGCCTATTGCCTAAATGCTGAAAGTGTAACTATTTGGAAAGATGTTCCGGGAGTGATGAATGCCGATCCACGATTTTTTGAAAATGCTACTTTGCTTAATCAAATTTCGTATCGCGAAGCTATCGAATTGGCGTTTTATGGTGCTACAGTAATTCACCCAAAAACCTTGCAACCATTACAAAGAAAAGAAATTCCGTTATATGTGAAGTCATTCATAAATCCACTATTACCAGGAACAAGTGTTTCTAAAGGTGCCGATTTAGTGCCACAAACATCTTGCTTTATTTTAAAGAAAAATCAATTATTAATTTCGTTATCATCTATCGATTTCTCGTTTATAATGGAAGAAAACATCAGCGAGATTTTCAAATTATTACACGAATATAAAATCAAAGTAAGTTTAATTCAAAATTCGGCCATTAGTTTTTCGGTATGTGTAGAGGATAAATTTGGAAATTTTAACGAATTAAAATCCATTTTATCCAAAAAATTTAAAGTGTCATACAATGAAAATGTATCGCTATACACCATCAGACATTTTGATGAAAAAGCAGCAAAAATGGTTGAAAAAGACAAAACGGTTTTACTAAAACAAATCTCTAGAGGAACTTTGCAATTGGTTACAAAGGAATAAATTATACTTAACTTGAGTTTTTTTCGTTTATATATGTATGCACAAAATAATTTTCCATTGTTTTTTACTAATTAGTTGCTTCCAGCTCTCAGCACAGGAAATCAATTCGTTGTACAAAACCAAGAAAATCGCCATTTCAAAAGACACCATCGAAATTGAAAAAGTCAGCATCAACCCAAGTTTTTTCAAACTAGAAACCAAAAACGGAAAGCCAATAGACAGCACGTTTTATAAAATAGATTTTCCGTCGGGCAAATTAATTTTCAATAAAAACGCTCCAATTTCAGACACTTTAGTTGTTCAATACCTTCAATATCCTGATTTTTTAACCAAAACCTACAGCATCTACAGCGATGAAGTAATCGTCCCAAACGAAGATGGAAACTTATACAAAGTAAATCGAGAAGTCAAAAAATTCATCCCATTTGACGGATTGAACACTTCTGGAAGTATTACCCGTGGTGTTACCGTTGGAAATAATCAAAACACTACCGTTTCCTCCAACCTCGATTTGCAAATCACAGGAAAAATATCCGATAAAGTCTCGCTTCGTGCTTCTATTCAAGACAGCAATATCCCGTTGCAAAGTGGTGGCTATTCTCAAAAATTAGATGAATTTGACCAAATCTTCATCGAACTTTTCACCGATAATTGGAACATTCGCGCCGGCGATTTATTTCTTGAAAATCGACAATCACGTTTTCTAAATTTCAATAAAAAAGTACAAGGACTTTCTACACATTTCACATTCGGTGGCGAAGAAAACAAAACCGATATTTTTGCTTCTGCTGCATTAGTTCGCGGGCAATATGCCAAAAGCTCCTTAACCGGTCAAGAAGGAAATCAAGGACCATATAAATTACGAGGTAACAATGGAGAATTGTATGTTTTAGTCATTTCGGGTTCAGAGCGAGTTTATGTGAATGGAATTTTGAAACAACGTGGCGAAAACAATGATTATGTTATCGATTATAATGCAGGTGAAGTTACATTTACATCATTGTTTCCCATAACTTCCGAAATGCGTATTGTGATTGAATACCAATATTCCGATAGAAGTTATACTCGTTTTGTGACCTACGCAGGTGCCAATCACGAAGCTAAAAAATGGAGTTTAGGCGGTTATTTGTATTCTGAAAATGATGTAAAAAACCAACCGTTACAACAAAATCTTTCTGCTGAGCAAGTGCAAGTATTACAAAATGCTGGTGATGATGTAAACTTGATGAATGCACCATCGGCTTATTTGGACACTTATTCCGAAAATAAAATTTTATATAAAAAAGTTACTGTTAACGGTGTTGAGGTTTTTGAATATTCCAACAATCCTGATGACGAATTGTATAATGTTAAGTTTTTATTGATTGGAAATAATCTCGGTAATTATATACTTTCAAATTCGGTATCTATCGGTAAAATTTTTCAATATGTTGAACCAGTTAATGGCGTTCCACAAGGAAATTATGAACCCGTAGTTCGATTAGTAGCGCCAACAAAAATTCAAATTGCGACGGTTTTGGGTAAATTTAATCCAAACGAAAAAACTTTAATCGATTTTGAAGTTGGTGTTAGTAATAATGATTTGAATCTATTTTCCAATCTAGATGACGATAACAATAAAGGATTGGCGGGAAAATTAAACTTCAAACAACGACTTCTTTCAAAAAAATGGAACATCGATGTCTTTGGAAAGTATCAATTCATTCAAAAAGATTTCCGAACCATCGAGCGATTATTCAACATTGAGTTTAATCGTGATTGGAATTTGACTACATTTTCGGGAAATCAAAGTTTACTAGTCAATGGTTTGGATTTTGTTCTTCCAGAAAAAGGAAAATTGACGTATCAGTATGAAAACCTATCCTTTACCGAAAGTTTTTCGGGAAACAGACATAGTATTAACGGATTCTTCAAACTAAAAAATTGGAACATCACTCAAAACGGCAGCTATTTAAAAAGCAACGGAAGTATAGCCAGTTCTACTTTTGCTCGAAATCAATCGCAAGCCAGATACAATTTTAAAAAGAATTGGATAGGCGGAGTTTTTAATTTGGAAGACAATCAGGAAAAGAATAAAATTACCAACCAACTTTCGGCTTTAAGCCAACGCTTTTCCGAGTACGGAGCTTTCGTAGGTCGTGGCGATAGCACCAAGGTTTTTGTCGAATTAGGCTATTTGCATCGGGTAAATGACAGTTTACAAAACGGATATTTACAAAAAGTAAACCGCTCAAATTCCTATTATATAAAGTCAAAATTAATACAAACAGATAAAAGTGATTTGTCTGTCTTTGTAAATTATAGAGATTTAAAATATACTGATAATACAAGGCAAAATGAACCGTCATTAAATTCAAGAATTTTGTATAACGACCGATTTTTTAATCAATTTCTACAAACAACCACCGCTTACGAAACCACTTCTGGAACCATTCCACAACAAGAATTCACCTATTTAGAAGTCGAACCAGGACAAGGAGTTTACACTTGGAACGATTATAACAACAACGGTATTCAAGAATTAGAAGAATTTGAAGTTGCGCCATTCCCCGATCAAGCTAAATATGTTCGAGTGTTTTTACCCAACCAAATATTTTTAAAAACACATCAAAATAAATTTTCTCAATCCTTAACCATTAATCCAAATAATTGGCAAAATGAAACCGGTCTCAAAAAAGTCGCTTCTTATTTTTACAACCAAACCTCTTTTTTAATCGAAAGAAAAATTCAACGAAACGAAAACAATTTTGATTTAAATCCATTTTCAACATCAGACACTAACCTATTAGGATTGAACACCAGTTTCAGAAACAGTTTATTCTACAATCGAGGAAAACAAAGACATTCTACAACTTATACTTTTATTTCCAATAGAATAAAAAGTTTGCTTTCGGCCGGTTCACAAGAAAGTAAAAACAGTTCGCATCAATTACAATACAATCATTTAGTCCGAAAAACATGGTTGTTTACTTTTGCAACTAAAACAATTGAAACATCCTTAACTTCCGAAAATTATGCCAGTAGAAATTTCGAAGTTTTAGGCTATCAAATCAATCCAAAAGTTTCTTATTTGTTCAATAAAAACGCCAGTTGGGATGTTTTTTATGAATATCAAAACAAAGAAAATCAGATAGGAACGTTAGACAAATTGCTTCAAAGTCGATTTGGAACTTCTTTTTCGTATGCAAGTGATAAACGATTTACTATTAATGGAGAAATTTCTTTTTACCAAAATCAATTTACGGGTGATGCCAATTCTCCAGTAGCTTTCCAAATGCTGGAAGGTTTACAGCCTGGAAAAAATTCAACTTGGCGATTGTTACTACAAAAAAATCTAACCGAGTTTTTGGATATTAATCTTAATTATCAAGGCAGAAAATCTGAAACTAGCCAAACCATTCACACCGGAAATGTACAATTGCGTGCTTATTTTTAAATAATTGTTTTTTGTATTCAAAAATTATTTAATTTTAATTTTAATTTAAAATTTAAAAGAAACAATCATGAAAAAAGTAATGTTAATGTGTATGATGTTTGTGTTTTCAAATATCATTTTTGCTCAAACAACTAAAGAAAAAGTAGCAAAAACTAAAGCGAAAACCGAGAAAAAAGCTGAAAAAGCAAAAGAAGACCTTGATAAGAAGGTTGCTAAAGCTAAGAAGGAACAAGATAAAAAAGTAACCGAGGCTAAAAAGGAAATTTCAAAGACAAAGAAAGAAACTAATGAAAAAGTAGCGAGTGCAAAAAAAGAAATAAAAGCGGAAGAGAGTAAGTCAAAAACTAAAATTAATACTGCTAAAGCTAAAAAAACCGAAGTTGAAGAAAAAGAAGACATGAAAGAAACGGCTGCCTCAAAAACAGCTGAGAAAAAAGTAAAAGATAAAATTACTGGAACTTACAAAGGAAAAAAAGTTTATACAGGTCCAAAAGGCGGTAAATATTATATCAATAAAAACGGTAATAAAACCTATATCGATAGAGATTAAATAAACTTTTATTTTTTAAAAAATAACTAAGAGTCGGAATTGTTTTTTTGACTCTTTTTTTATTCTCAAAAAACAAATTTAAAGTCATGAAAAGTGTTAAAATTTAGCGTAAAGAATTTTCTTATTTCCCTTTGTTTTCAAGGTTTAACAACTATTTTTTATTATTAAACATTTGAAAATCAATACTTTAATTTTTGTTTAAAAACATCAAAATTAAAACCTATTTGTTAAAAACTAAGCCGTTTTGTGGATAAGTTTGACTTTCATTTTACATTTCAAATACCAATCTTTGTAACATACAGAATTTAACAAATTACCCAAAAAAAATATAAAAAATGGCATCAATTGAACCAATTTTACAAGAAAACAAAAATCGTTTCGTTATATTTCCAATAAAACACCACGATATTTGGGATTGGTACAAAAAAATGGAAGCAAGCTTTTGGACAGCAGAAGAAATCGATTTACATCAAGATTTAACCGATTGGAATAATAAACTAAGTCATGACGAAAAGTATTTCATCAAACATATTTTAGCATTTTTTGCAGCATCTGATGGGATTGTAAACGAAAATTTAGCCGAGAATTTCGTAAATGAAGTACAATATCCAGAGGCAAAATTCTTCTATGGTTTTCAAATCATGATGGAGAATATCCATAGTGAAACCTATTCGTTATTGATTGATACTTATGTAAAAGACGAAGCCGAAAAAGCCGAATTGTTTAATGCTTTAGAAGTTTTTCCAGCCATTAAGAAAAAAGCAGATTGGGCATTAAAATGGATTGAATCAGACTCTTTTGCCGAACGATTAATCGCTTTTGCAGCAGTGGAGGGAATATTTTTCTCAGGTGCCTTTTGTTCCATTTTTTGGTTGAAAAAGCGTGGTTTAATGCCAGGTTTAACCTTTTCTAACGAATTAATTTCTCGTGACGAAGGTGTTCACTGTGATTTTGCTGTGCATTTACACAACCATCATTTAGTGAATAAAGTGCCAAAAGAACGTATTAGAGAAATCATCGTGAATGCTTTAAACATCGAAAGAGAATTTATTACAGAATCGCTTCCAGTAAGTTTGATTGGAATGAATGCCATATTGATGACGCAATATTTAGAGTTTGTAGCCGATAGATTGTTAGTAGAATTAGGATGCGAAAGAGAATATAATTCCTCTAATCCATTTGATTTTATGGACATGATTTCATTACAAGGAAAAACAAATTTCTTTGAAAAACGTGTTGCCGAATACCAAAAAGCAGGCGTTATGTCAAAAGATAACGATGACCAAAAAATTAGTTTCGACGCTGATTTTTAATTGTTTCAATTTTTAGATTACCTTATGGAACGCAAGTTCCATAAACGTTAAGGGATTAACAAACAAAACACTAACTCGAAAATAGTAAAGGGATTTCTATTTTCAAAAACTAAAATTTATGTACGTAGTAAAAAGAGATGGGCACAAAGAACCCGTAATGTTCGACAAAATCACAGATAGAATTAAAAAACTATGCTATGGTTTGAATGAATTAGTTGATGCAGTAAAAGTTGCCATGAAAGTAATCGAAGGATTATATGATGGTGTAACCACTTCTGAATTAGATAATCTTGCAGCAGAAACAGCAGCGTCTATGACGGTTTCTCATCCAGATTATGCACAACTTGCGGCTCGAATCGCTATTTCTAACTTACATAAAAACACCAACAAATCGTTCTCTGAAACGATGAACGAAATGTTTCATTATGTTAATCCAAGAACCAATCTGAAAGCACCGCTACTTTCTGAAGAAGTTCATAAAGTCATCCAAGAAAATGCCGAATTTTTAGATTCGCATATTATATACACTCGAGATTTTAACTATGATTACTTTGGATTTAAAACCTTAGAGCGTTCGTATTTGTTAAAAATCAACGGAAAAATTGTAGAACGTCCTCAGCACATGTTAATGCGTGTTTCAGTTGGAATTCATTTAAATGATTTAGAATCTGTTATCGAAACGTATGATTTGATGTCTAAAAAATTCTTTACGCACGCTACACCAACATTATTTAATGCTGGAACACCAAAGCCTCAAATGTCTTCTTGCTTTCTATTAACCATGCAAGATGATAGTATTGATGGAATTTATGATACGTTAAAACAAACGGCCAAAATTTCACAATCTGCAGGAGGAATAGGCTTAGCAATTCACAATGTTCGTGCAACAGGTTCGTATATTCGTGGTACAAACGGAACTTCAAATGGAATTGTTCCAATGTTGAGAGTTTTCAATGACACAGCACGTTACGTAGATCAAGGTGGCGGAAAACGCAAAGGAAGTTTCGCAATTTATTTAGAAACATGGCATGCTGATATTTTTGAATTTTTAGATTTGAAAAAAAACACAGGAAAAGAAGAAATGCGTGCTAGAGATTTATTCTTTGCTATGTGGACTTCTGATTTGTTCATGAAACGCGTTGAAGCCGATACTACCTGGACGTTGATGTGCCCTAATGAATGTCCTGGATTGGATAACGTATATGGTGATGAATTTGAAGCACTTTATACTTCGTATGAAGCACAAGGAAAAGGAAGAAAAACTATTCGTGCTCGTGAACTTTGGGAAAAAATTCTTGAATCGCAAATAGAAACCGGTACGCCATACATGTTGTATAAAGATGCAGCAAATAGAAAATCGAACCAAAAGAATTTAGGAACCATTCGTTCTTCAAATTTGTGTACCGAAATTATGGAATACACATCGCCAGATGAAATTGCTGTGTGTAATCTAGCTTCCATTTCGTTACCAATGTTTGTTGAAAACGGAAAATTTGATCATGAATTACTCTATAATGTTACCAAAAGAGTAACGCGTAACTTGAATAAAGTTATCGATAGAAATTATTATCCTGTAAAAGAAGCCGAAAACTCCAATTTGCGTCATCGCCCAGTTGGATTAGGCGTTCAAGGTTTGGCGGATGCATTTATCATGATGAGAATGCCATTTACAAGCGATGAAGCAAAACAATTGAACCAAGAAATTTTTGAAACAATCTATTTTGCAGCGGTAACTGCTTCTATGGAATTGGCAAAAGAAGAAGGACCATATTCTACCTTTGAAGGTTCTCCAATTTCACAAGGTGAATTCCAATACAATCTTTGGGGATTAAAAGACGAAGATTTATCTGGTCGTTGGGATTGGGCAAGTTTACGTAAAGAAGTAATGAAAAATGGTGTTAGAAACTCGTTATTATTAGCGCCAATGCCAACTGCTTCAACATCTCAAATTCTTGGAAATAACGAAGCTTTTGAACCATATACTTCAAATATTTACACACGTCGTGTATTGTCGGGAGAATTTATTGTAGTTAACAAGCATTTATTATACGATTTAGTAGAAAGAGGTTTGTGGAACGAAACGTTGAAGCAAGAAATCATGCGTCATAACGGTTCGGTTCAAAATATTGACCAAATTCCTGATGATTTGAAAGAATTGTACAAAACAGTTTGGGAAATGTCAATGAAAGACATTATAGATATGTCGCGTCACAGAGGATATTTTATTGACCAATCGCAATCATTAAACTTGTTTATGCAAGATGCTAACTATTCTAAATTAACATCAATGCATTTCTATGCTTGGAAATCAGGTTTAAAAACAGGTATGTATTACTTGAGAACAAAAGCTGCGGTTGATGCTATTAAATTTACATTAAACAATGATAAAAAAGCAGAACCAATTGCTGAAAAACCTGAAGCAGTTGCTGTAGAAGTTGTTGCACCAGTTGAAAACGGAGAAATGACTGCTGAGGATTTTGCCGCTATGATTGAAAGAGCAAGAAACGCAGCCGGAACTGGTGGCGATGATTGTGAAATGTGTGGTTCTTGATTTATTAAACAAAAGTGTTAATAACTTTATTATTTAGAATCATTCTAAATAATAAAGTTATTGTATATTTGAAATATAAAAGAAAAAGCACTCAATCGAGTGCTAAGTTTTAAAGCTGGGCGGGATTAAAGTCGGTTTCATTTGCCGAAACTAAATTGAGGAAAAGAATAACTTAACCGCTCTTTTAAAAACAAAGTTTAAGACTAGCCAAATAAATAGCTGTTGAAATCTTAGACACCGAATTCATTACTCGGTTTGCATCACAAGACAAAACTTTGTTTATTAACCCTCAATGTTGCAGCATTGGGGGTTATTTTTTTCAAAAATACATTTTATTTGATAGATAAAAAAAAATGAAATCAAAACTTATTAACTTTAACAAATATATTTTTTAATAACATAAAAAGATAACTATTTGTTGACTGTTTTCATTTTAACTACTTTTGGGAAAAAGTATTCAAATGGCAAAAGAAAAAAAAGGAGTTTATACCGGAATTATTGAAAAAGACGAACATGGCAATTATTTTTGCGGAGAATATTTGTTGGATTATCAATATACTGTGAAAAACTTTAAACTTGGCGATGAGGTAAATATCAAATCGGTGATTGAAAACCCAAGTGATAAAAGCTATAATTTATATCCTAAGAAATCCAAAAACTTCTTTTTGTCAAACGATAAGGAATAAAAATGTTTTCGCTAAAAAGAACCACTTCTGATAATTCGGATTTTAATACATTAGTTGCACAATTAGATGATTATTTAGCCATTCTTGATGGTGAAGACCATGCTTTTTATGCACAATTTAATAAGTCTAATTTATTGAAAAATGCTTTGGTATGTTATGAAAATACTATTCCAGTTGGAATTGGTGCTTACAAAGAATACGATGAAAAGACAGCTGAAATGAAACGAATGTTTGTGCTTCCCAAGCACAGAAATAAAGGAATAGCAACCTTAATTCTTAATGAATTAGAAAATTGGGCAACTGAAGAAAATTATTCCATTTCATTATTGGAAACGGGTTGTTTACAACATGAAGCCATTGCATTATATAAAAAATTAGGTTACACAATTATTGAAAATTTTGGGCAATATGCTGGCGTTGAAAACAGTATTTGCATGAAAAAGAATTTAATCTCAAAAAAATAATTTCCATGATGAACTGGGAACAACTTTTATCTTTAAAACGTCAAGGCGACAAAGGAAAACGTTTACGAATAGAGCAAGACGATACACGTTTAGGGTTTGAAGTAGATTACGACCGAATTATTTTTTCGTCACCATTCAGAAGTTTACAAGATAAAACACAAGTCATTCCGTTATCAAAAACCGATTTTGTGCATACACGTTTAACGCACAGTTTGGAAGTTTCGGTAGTTGGTCGTTCGATTGGAAGATTAGTTGGGAAAAAAATCATTGAGAAATATCCACATTTACATGATGTTCACGGTTTTCAAGCGAATGATTTTGGCGCAATTGTTGCCGCAGCATGTTTAGCACATGATATAGGAAATCCGCCTTTTGGACATTCTGGAGAAAAAGCCATTGGCGAATATTTTTCAATTGGAAAAGGACAACAGTTTAAAAGTCAATTGACTGATAAACAATGGCAAGATTTGATTGATTTTGAAGGAAATGCTAATGGTTTTTCGGTTTTAACAAGTTCACGACCAGGAATTGATGGTAGTTTGCGTTTAACCTATGCTGTACTTGGCGCTTTTATGAAATATCCGAAGGAAAGTTTACCAAAAAAACCAACCAAAAACATCTCGGACAAAAAATATGGTTTCTTCCAATCGGATGCCGCTTTTTTCAAAGAAGTTGCTAAAGAATTAGGTTTAATTCGTAATAAGACAGGAAACGATATTGGTTTTGAACGTCATCCGTTGGCTTTTTTAGTAGAAGCTGCTGATGATATTTGTTACACCATTATCGATTTTGAGGACGGAATTAATCTTGGCTTAGTTTCCGAAGATTATGCTTTAGAATATTTAATAAAATTGGTAAAAGACACCATAGATACTAAGAAATATCAAACTTTAACAACCAAAGAAGACCGAATTAGTTATTTACGTGCTTTGGCAATTGGTAATTTAATTAACGATGCTGTTCGAGTTTTTCTAGAAAATGAGGAAGCAATTTTACAAGGTAAATTTCACTTTGCATTGACAGATAAAAGCAAGTACAAAGCACAAATGGATGATATTATTAAATTGAGCGTAAAAAACATTTATCAAAGCAGAGAAGTGATTGAAAAAGAGCTTTCGGGCTATCAAATCATCAATAATTTATTGGATAAATTCATTACCGCTTACAATAATAATCACGAAGGAAAAGCAACCAATTACGACAAATTATTGTTAAAAATTCTTCCTGAAAAGCATCATCTCGAGAAAGATAATCTTTATGAGCGATTGCTTCATATTTGTCATTATATTTCGTTGTTAACGGATGGAAAAGCTTTAGAATTGAACAGAATTATTACGGCTTAAAAATTATAAACCAATCCTACACCAAGCATTTGTTTTAATTGAATTTTTGGACCAACAGTAACTTGTTCGCCATTTACTTCTTCTTTAGCTTTAATGTCATCGTCATAAATGATATGAGCACCGATATTGGCTTTAATGTATTCATTCACAACTAAATCAAATTTAAATTGCCAATCTACATCAACGTTTCCAAACTTATTAATGTAGTCAGAATATAAACTTAATCGATTTTCAAAAATCACATTTTTATAGAGTTCCTTTTTAAATTGACTTGTAACCAAAAAACCCAATTCAAAGCGATACAGTTCGCCTTCGGTAAGTAAATTTCCATCAACATCATAGGTTGCTTTTGTAACTCCAAACGCACCTTGATTGGCTAATCTTTGGTCTAAAACTAAGGTAGATTTCATTGTTAATGGAGAAACATAAACCGTCAAGTTATTCTTTTTATCATTGTATTCAGAACCAACACCTAGAAAAATATAAGCTGGTGCAAAAGGTTTTGAAATGGCATTTGTAGTATTCGGATAGGAATATCCATTTGTAAATTGGGTGCTAAACTCAAATTTTGCAGTAGAATACCAAAGAGACAAACTGTCTTTTCTATGACCAATTGTAGAGTTGAATTTTATTGCATCATCTGTTTTTCTTAGTTCAATGCCATCTTGTTTGTTTACACCATAACGAACGATTAATTCATTTACCCATTTTAGATTTTTACGTTTGTATTTTCGACTAAAATCACCTTTAAGTAGTCCAGAAATAGAACTAACTCCACCAGCATTCCAGTTTACAAAAGCAATTTGAGAAATATCCAATCCTACAGTGTTTTTTCGTTCCCAAAGAGAATCTTTTTTGGTTACATTTTGGTTTTGAGAAAAAGAAGTAGTTGCAATGAATAAAAGAAAAAGAACTAAACGTAAATTGAAAAATTTCATTACTGAATGACTTTAAATTTTGAGCAAAAATCGGTTTTTCAATATTTAGAAAAAAGTATTTCCAAACTTTTAACGTCAATTTTACAAATTTGCTGCAGTTCATCAATAGTTCCATGTTCAATAAAAGCATCTGGAATTCCAAGTACTTTGACGGAATTTGTATAGTTATTTGCAACTGCAAATTCACAAACAGCAGAACCAAAACCACCTTTGATAACGCCATCTTCAATAGTAATAATCGAGGTGTGTTTTCCAAAAATTTCATGTAAAAGCATTTCGTCTAAAGGTTTTACAAAACTAAAATCATAATGGGCAAAATCGTTTTTGTTTTGAATACTCTCTAGTGCTTTAGAAACATTATTACCAATAAAACCCGTTGATAATACGGCAACTTTTGTTCCTTTTTTCAACAAATGAGCTTTGCCAATTTCAATCATTTGGAATTTGGAATTTGAGATTTTAAAGTTTGAAATTTTCCCTCTACCACGTGGATAACGAATGGCTATTGGATGATTTAATCCTAATGAAGCTGTGTAAAGTATATTTTGTAAATCTAATTCGTCTTTTGGTGCATAAATAATCATATTCGGAATGCATCTCAAATACGCCAAATCAAAAACACCATGATGTGTTGCGCCATCTTCGCCAACAATTCCAGCTCTATCTAAACAGAATATTACAGGAAGATTTTGTAATGCTACATCGTGAATAATTTGGTCATAAGCACGTTGTAAAAAAGTGGAATAGATATTACAAAAAACAATCATACCTTGCGTTGCCATTCCTGCCGAAAGAGTCACGGCGTGTTGTTCGGCAATGCCAACATCAAAAGCTCTATCTGGAAAAGCATCCATCATAAACTTCATCGAACTTCCGCTTGGCATCGCTGGAGTTATTCCGATGATGTTTTTATTTTTTTTGGCTAATTCAACTAGTGTTAACCCAAAAACATCTTGAAATTTCATCGGCAGATTTTCTTCCGATTTTGGAATAATTTCACCTGTTATGGCATCAAATTTTCCTGGCGCGTGATATTTCACTTGGTCTTTTTCGGCTTGTTGCAATCCTTTTCCTTTAGTGGTAATGATATGTAAAAATTTTGGACCTTTTACTTTTTTCAACCGTTCCAAATCTGAAATTAAAGCAGTAATATCATGACCATCAATTGGACCAGAATAATCAAAATTCAATGATTTAATCATGTTATTCTGTTTCGGATTTTTGCCTTCTTTTACCGAAGTTAAATAATTTTTCAAAGCGCCAACACTTGGATCAATTCCGATAGCATTGTCGTTTAAAATCACCAATAAATTAGCATCTGTAACACCAGCATGATTCAAACCTTCAAAAGCCATTCCGCTGGCAATAGAAGCATCACCGATAACGGCAATATGATGTTTGTTTTCGCCTTTTAATTGTGATGCAATCGCCATTCCTAAAGCAGCAGAAATAGATGTTGAAGAATGTCCGACGCCAAATGTGTCATAAACACTTTCACCACGCTTTGGAAAACCCGAAATTCCTCCTAATTGTCGATTGGTATGAAATTTATTTTTTCTTTCGGTTAAAATTTTATGACCGTATGCTTGATGACCAACATCCCAAACCAATAAATCATTTGGAGTATTAAAAACATAATGCAAAGCAATGGTCAGTTCTACAACTCCTAAACTCGCACCAAGATGACCTTCTTTTACCGAAACAATATCAATTATAAAATCGCGCAATTCCTTTGCTAATTGAGGCAATTGAGCAGTTTCCAATTTTCGTAAATCGGATGGTTTGTTGATGGAATCAAGTAATTTTTTAGACATGAAGCAAATGTACGAATTGAAATTGTATTTTTGTTTTATGGAAAATCCTTTTACAGACGAATATTTTATGAAAAAAGCGTTGCAAGAAGCAGAAATCGCTTTTGACAAAGGTGAAATTCCTGTTGGTGCTGTGATTGTAATCGATAATAAAATTATTGCACGAACGCATAATTTAACCGAATTACTAAATGATGTTACGGCACATGCCGAAATGCAAGCCATAACTTCGGCTGCAAATTTCATTGGCGGAAAATATTTGAAAGGTTGCACACTTTATGTCACACTCGAACCTTGCCAAATGTGTGCTGGTGCTTTATATTGGAGTCAGATTTCTAAAATTGTTTTTGGTGCTCGAGATGAACAACGTGGTTTCCTCACTTTAGGAACTAAATTGCACCCAAAAACAGAAGTAAAACAAGGAGTTTTGGCAGAACAAGCTTCTGAATTAATGATAAAATTTTTTGCATCCAGGAGGAAATAATTTTAGACAGATTTTTTTCTAAAAATATTATCTTTTCCCTATACTTTTTTGCTATTTTTAACGTTATATATTTAATTGAGCAATCGTTCTCAAAAAATAAGTTCTAACCAATAATTCTCTTTTTTAACCATGAAAAATTGCAAAGTGTTCTGCTTGTTGATTGCACTAGTTTTGTCGCAATCTTGTTCCAAAAAATCAGCTGCTGATTTTGATTCCGATTTCGCTCTTTTCAAAGAATACATTACAGGTTTTTCATCGGGTTATGTCTCGGTTCATTCCGATTTTAGAGTACAATTGGCGTTCAATAAATCCGATTGGAAACCCAATCAAGAATTAGATGATGATTTATTCGAAATATCTCCAAGTGTTAGCGGAAAAGTAGTTGCACTTTCGAGCAATACTATTGCTTTTATTCCTAAAGAAAAATTAGAGCAAAATACGCTGTATCAAATTACTCTAAAGCTTTCAAAACTCACAAATAAAGTTCCTAAGGAATTATCCAATTTTAATTTCTCGGTAAAAACCATCAAGCAAGATTTTATAGTAAACACTTTGGATTTACAATCGTATAATAAAGATACTTACTACCTAAATGGTGTTATAAAAACGGCAGATAAATTATCTTTTGAAGACGCACAAAAATTAGTAAATGTTACTCAAAATAACGAAAAACTTAAAGTTACTTTTGATAAAGGCATGAATTCTGGATTGGAATTCAAATTTACCATCGAAAACATCAAACGATTTGATGATGATACCACAATAAATATTGCTTGGGATGGCGATGATGTTGATATCGATCAAAAAGGTTCTGTCGATTTCCAAATTCCGGGCAAAAATCAATTCAAAGTATTAAAGATTGATATTGGTGACACCAACAATCAATCCATTTTAATCAATTTTTCAGATCCATTAAAAAAGGACCAAGATTTCAAAGGTTTGGTAGCAATAGAAAACACAGACAATTTGAAATTTACCACCATGGGAAATGTTTTGAAAGTGTTTTTTAATAATGAAGGAGAAAAATCAAAAGTGGACAACACATCGGTTTCCAATACTATTTCTGATAATGTTGCAGTTGATTCTACATCAGTTGTTGAACCGTATTACGAAGAAGAAGAAACGGCTGAAAAATCGTTTTATGGAAGCCGATTGGTAGAAGTTTTTCAAGGTATAGAAAATAGTGATGGCTATAAAATGAAAGCCAATTATTCCGAGAAAATCCTTTTCGAACAAATTAAACCAGGTGTAAAGTTTTTAAATAGTGGAACTATTTTGCCGAGTTCAAACAACTTAAAAATTAATTTTGAAGCAGCAAATTTGAATGCAATTGATGTAAAAGTATATAAAATATACAAAAACAACATTCTGCAGTTTCTTCAAGACAACGAATTAAACGGTTCACGAAATTTGAAACAAGTAAGCCAAGCCGTTGCCAAGAAAACCATTCCGCTGAAGCAAAATAATCTTTTAGATTACAGCAAATGGAATACCTATGCTTTAGATATTTCAAAAATCATCAAACCTGAACCTGGCGCAATTTACCGTGTGGAATTTTCATTTAAAAAGAGCTATTCCATGTATAAATGCTCAAATGATTCAAGCGAATCTGGTAATGAACGCGAAAGCGATTATGAGGAAGAAAATGAAAATGATGTCAATTACAGTTATAACAATTATGATTATTATTATGAAGATGATTATGAATGGCGTGAAAGTCTAGATCCATGCACCGATTATTATTATTTCAGAAATACAAATGTTGCCTTAAATATTTTAGCCTCCGATATTGGTGTGATTGCAAAACGTGGAACGGATAAATCAATTGCAATCGCTGTTAGTAATATTGTAACTACTGAACCAATTTCGGAAGCAACAGTAGATTTATATAATTACCAACAACAAAAAATTGCTAGTAGTAAAACGGATGGTGATGGTTTTGCTTCCTTTCAATTAGAAAAATATGCTTATTTTGCGGTAGTTACCAAAGGTGATAACAGTACTTATCTGAAATTAGACGATGAATTGTCTTTGTCGGTAAGTAATTTTGATGTGGCTGGCGAAACGCTTCAAAAAGGATTAAAAGGCTACATTTATGGAGAACGCGGCGTTTGGCGACCAGGCGACACCTTGCATTTGGCGTTCATTTTGAATGATAATGCCAATAAAATTCCATCAAAACATCCAATAAAATTAAAATTAAACGACCCAAGAGGAAAGACCACTTTTCAAAAAGTCGTTACGATGAATACCTTAAATCATTATAAATTCACTGTGCCAACCGATGCTGATGCGCCAACAGGAAGTTGGGAAGCTGTCGTTAGTGTTGGTGGCGCACGATTTTACAAAAACATCAAAATTGAGACCATCAAGCCTAATCGTTTGAAAATCAAAAACAGTTTCAACGAGCCGATACTTTCTGCATCCAAAGAAAACTTCAATACCATTCAGGTTTTGTGGCTTCACGGTGCGGTTGCTAAAGATTTAAAAACCGAAGTGCAAGCCAAGTTTTCGCAACAAGTAACCACATTTAAAGGTTTTTCAAACTATGTATTTGATGATCCAACGAGACAATTTTCGACAGAAGAAATTAATATTTTTTCAGGGAAAGTGAATGATAAAGGTCTAGCAACTATTCCTATTAAACCAACTATTCAAGAACAAGCTCCGGGAATGTTAAAAGCAGCGTTTATTACAAAAGTTTACGAAAATGGTGGTGATGTGAGTACAGATGTGGCTTCAACAAATTATTCTCCATACGTTACCTATGTTGGAATAAAATCTCCCGAACCAAATCGATATGGAATGTTAGAAACTGACAAAAACAATCGTTTTGATATCGTTACGGTTGATGAAAAAGGAAAACCTAAGGCAGTTTCTAATTTAGATATTCGAGTATATCGCCTGCAATCACGTTGGTGGTGGGATGCATCCAATGATAACTTATCCAATTACAGCACTTCAAGTTCAACGTTAGCCTATAAAAATTTTAAAATTAACACCGATAGCAATGGAAAAGGCAGTGTTGCTTTTTCTATTCCAGAAAACGACTGGGGAAGTTATTTGGTTCGTGTTATTGATGCTAATGGCGGACATGCCACAGGAACAAAAGTATATGTAGATTCGCCCTATTGGAGTGCGAAATCGAGAAATTCAGATGGAGAATCGGCCACTATGTTGCGGTTCTCAACGGATAAAACAAATTACAATGTAGGCGAAAAAGCCAAAATATTTTTCCCGTCAAGTGAAGGTGGAAGAGCATTGATTTCGATAGAAAACGGAACAAAAGTGCTCAAAACACTTTGGGCAAAAACAAAGAAAGGAGAAACTACGGTAGAGTTACCCATAACAGGCGACATGGCACCAAATGTTTACATCAATATTTCGCTTTTACAACCTCATGCTACCACTAAAAACGACTCGCCAATAAGAATGTATGGCATCGTTCCAATTGAAGTAGTCGATAAAAATACGGTATTAGAACCCCAAATTTCAATGCCAGAAGTCTTGCGTCCTGAGCAAACCATTGCTGTAAAAGTTTCGGAGAAAAATAAAAAAGCAATGACATATACTATTGCAGTGGTTGATGATGGCTTGTTGGATTTAACCCGTTTTAAAACGCCAAATGCTTGGGATAATTTTTACACACGTGAAGCTTTAGGGGTACGCACTTGGGATATTTTTGATGATGTGATTGGCGCTTATGGCGGAAAAGTAAATCAAGTATTCAGCATTGGTGGTGATGCTGATTTAGGTGGCGGAAAAGCTAAAAAAGCCAATCGTTTTCAACCGGTTGTACTCTATTTTGGACCATTTGAATTAGCTAAAGGAGAAACTAAAACTACTAAGATTAAAATTCCAAAATATATTGGTTCGGTGCGAACTATGGTTGTTGCTGCAGATGCAAAAACTAGTGCTTACGGAAAAGCGGAAAAAACAACAGCCGTTCGAAGTCCGTTAATGGTATTAGCATCGTTGCCTAGAAAAATTTCACCATCCGAAAAAGTAACTATTCCAGTAACGCTATTTGCAACAGAAAAACAAATTAAAACAGTTTCATTGCAAATTAAAACCAACAATGCGGTAAAAGTTGTTGGAAAAACAAGTCAAATTGTTACCTTCTCAGAACCTGATGAAAAAATGGCCTATTTCAATTTGGAAGTTGGAAATACTACAGGTATTGGTAAAATTCAAATCATTGCTACTTCTGGAAAAGAAAAAGCAAGTTATGATGTAGAAATTGACGTAACCAATCCAAATCCGGTTACAACTGATTTTAAAGACGTTATTGTAGAAGCTAATAGTAGCAAAACGATTACTTGGGAAAGTTTTGGTGTTGCAGGAAGCAATCAAGCAAAACTGGAAATTTCTTCAATGCCAACTATTGATTTTGGGCGAAGAATGCAATATTTAATTCAATATCCACATGGTTGTGTAGAGCAAACAACATCATCTGTATTTCCACAATTGTATTTGAATGATGTTTTGGATTTAGACAGTTCACGAAAATTTGCAATTCAAAAAAACATCACAGCAGGAATTCAACGTTTGAGTAATTTCCAATTGCCAAATGGCGGCTTCTCTTATTGGCCAGGAAATTCAGATGCCGATGATTGGGGAAGTTCGTATGCCGGACATTTCTTGATAGAAGCAGAGAAAAAAGGCTATGTGATGCCAATTAATTTTAAAAATAAATGGATTTCCTACCAACAACGAATCGCAAAACAATGGCGTTTTGACAAGCAATATGGTAATGATTTAGCGCAAGCCTATCGATTATATACTTTGGCTGTTGCGGGTTCACCCGATTTAGCATCGATGAATAGATTGCGAGAAACAGTTGGAATTTCTAACGAAAGTAAATTACGTTTGGCAGCAACTTATGCTTTGATCAAACAAAACTCAGCAGGTTTGGCGTTGTTAAGTAAATCATTCATTGATGACCAAATTGACGAATATTATTATTCCTATTATGGTTCAAGAGAACGAAATAGAGCGATGGCATTGGAAACTTTAATTTTATTAGGTCAAAAACAAAAAGCCTTTGAAATGGCAACTAAATTGGCAAAAAGTCTTTCGAGCAATCAATGGATGAGCACGCAAACTACGGCGTATGGACTATTTGCTATGTCAAAATTTGCTCTGAATAATGGTACAAAAGGAATTATTGCGCAATATACCAATGGAGGAAAAACAGTAGAAATTAATACCCAAAAAACGATTTCTCAACGTGATTTAGTAATTACATCATCCAAAAATTCGGTAACTATTAAAAACAAAAAGAATAATACGTTGTTCGTTAGAGTTTTGAATAGTGGAATTCTGCCTGTTGGCAAAGAGCAAGTGATGCAAAATAATGTGAAAGCTAGTGTTGCTTTTGTAGATAGAAAAGGGAATTCAGTTTCTGTTTCTAAAATAAAACAAGGCACAGAATTTATAGCTGAGGTTACGATTTATAATCAAAAAAATGAACGAGTTGACAACATTGCATTAACGCAAATTTTACCTTCTGGTTTTGAAATTGTAAATACACGATACACGGAATTTGGTGAAGCAACTACCAATAATGCCGATTACATTGACATTCGTGATGATAGAGCCAACTATTATTTTGGTTTAAAAGCTTATGAAACGCGTAAGTTTAAAATACTATTGAATGCATCCTATTTAGGAAACTATTATTTGCCAGGTTTACAATGCGAAGCCATGTATGATAATACGTTTTTAGCAAGAACAAAAGGTCAATGGATTGAAGTAGTAAAATAGAATTTCAGTAAATCCTAACAGGTTTTCAGAACCTTGTTGGGACAGGAAAGTGGATAGTTAGAACCGTGGATGTTAATAAGAAATTAAATCTATCATAAAACGGAAATTGAACTATAAATTGTGGTGGCTTTTATCATGCGTAAACAAAGGAAAAAACAATGAAAATGTTTCTACAGAAGAAAAAACTATACTTTTTTTAAATAAAATTACTAAATATCTAGTTTCAGTTGCAGATGTTTATGCCTAATCTTTATTTAAAATCATTTTCATATTTTACTTACCAACACTGTCATGCACTTGGACATGAATACCGTCATTCCAAAGTGATAAAATATCTGTAGCCACTGCTGCACCACTTCCTGCAGCGATAGTTAATTGACTTCTGTGTCCGGCTAAAGTGCCACAAGCGTATATACCAGTAGTTACTAAATGGTCATCGTTTTGCAATTGAATTTTATTTTTCTCTGGATTTGCTTTTTTATGAGGAATAATATACTGCGCTAAACCTTCTATTGTAAATGGATTGGAAGCACCAATTCCGAGAACAATTATTTTAGCAGCATAATTTTGTTTGTTAGTAGTTACGATAAAATCTCCAGGAATACCTTCTATTTTTAAAACTTTTTCATCCTTAATTTGAAGTACATGCGGATAATTTTCTTGTAAATGTTGAATGCTTTCGATTAATAATTCGGCACCTAATTTCCCTGAAGGAATTCCGTAGGCATTATTAAAAATAGCGTTTTGAAGTGACGATGTTTTTTGATGCGCAATAATTCCAATTTTTTTATCCGAAGCAAATGGTTTTTGAAAACCAGAACCCAAAATATAAGCACAAGACATGCTCGAAACACCGCCACCAATAATTAGAACATCAAACATAGAGTATATATAAATTCCAAAAAAATTAGTTTTTCATTTTTTCTTCAATTTTTTTAGACATTCTAAAAATTAGAAGAATTAAAACCGCACAAAAAGCAGCTGCAATTCCAATTAAAGCCACAGCACTATCGCCTTTAAAAGGATTTTGGAAGTCCAACAAAGTAATGTTGAAAATTATTAATCCCAATGCAAGAACAATTAATATGTTTGTAAATAATTTCATTTAATCAATATTATGGAACAAAAGTAAAAAAATTAGTATTAGATAAACAGACCTTTAACATTAGTCGCAAATAATTTAACAGCAATTGCCAAAAGTACTACACCAAAAACTTTTCTAATGATGCTTAAACCGTTTTTACTGAGCATTCTTTCGATTTTTGATGATGACTTTAAAATTACATAGACTAATATAATGTTTAAAAGAATGGCAACAATAATATTTATTGGCTGAAATTCGGCACGAAGTGAAAGCAAAGTAGTCATTGTTCCGGCACCAGCAATTAAAGGAAAAGCAATAGGAACAATGGATGCCGAACTGGCTTGTTCATCGCGATACAATCGAATGCCGAGAATCATTTCTAAGGCTAAAAAAAACAGCACAAACGAACCAGCAACGGCAAAAGAATTGACATCAATACCAATTAATTTTAAAATTTCTTCCCCAACAAATAGAAACGCTATCATGATTCCTGCAGAAACCAATGATGCTTTTTCCGATTGAATATGACCAAATTTGGACCTCAAATCAATAATTATAGGAATGCTCCCAACGATGTCTATTACAGCAAAAAGCACCATAGTTGCGGTTATTATTTCTCTAAAATCAAAATTCATTTCTATTTTTTTTGCAAAAGTAATCATTTCAAAAAGGAAATTAGAGATGCCATTGGTAATTTGGTTATTTTTGTCCAAGCAAAAATGTATCTAACATGTTCCAACTAGGCAAAACCATCGTTTCCGAAGATATTTTAGAAAAAGATTTTGTGTGTAATCTTTCGGCTTGTCACGGCGCATGTTGTGTTGACGGCGATGCTGGTGCACCATTAACGGAAGAAGAAACAACGATTTTGGAAAAAATTTATCCAAAAGTAAAACCATTTCTAAGAAAAGAAGGTATAGAAGCCATTGAGCTATTGGGCAAGTGGGTAAAAGGAACCGAACAAGATTTAGAAACGCCATTGATTGACAATAAAGATTGCGCTTATGTTATTTTTGATGGAAAAACAGCACTTTGTGGTATCGAACAAGCGTATAACCAAGGAATAATTGAATGGAAAAAGCCAGTTTCGTGCCATTTATATCCTATTCGTGTAAAAGATTTCTCAGAATTTGCAGCTGTGAATTATGACCGTTGGGATATTTGCAATCCAGCTTGTAGTTTAGGAAAAGAATTGGAGGTACCTATTTATAAATTTGTTAGGGAAGCATTAATAAGACGCTTTGGAGAAAATTGGTATGCCGAACTTGAAAAAGTAGCAAAAGATTTAAAAAATGAAAAATAATTACAATCAGATAGTTAAAAAAAAAGCTACTTTATTATTATTTTAAAGAACAAAACTTGTTAAAAACAATCACTTTCTGGATTTTTGTATAAAAAAAAATTTTTAAACCTTTAATGACTTATTTTTTACTTATTTATATTAAATTTTATATTATTTTTACGAAATAAATTATTAACAACTAATTAATAACAAATGAAAAAAATTACTTTACTTTTTCTATTATCCGCTTTTTGTGGGTTTTCACAAACTTATTATTCTAATGATTTCGAATCTGGTTTAGCTGGCTGGACGGCTAACGACCTAAACAACGATGGTCAAGGATGGTCAATATTAAATGCATCTAGTCTTAATTCTGCGCTTGGAAGCGGTTCTTTAATGTCCTTTTCATACGTAAATCAGGTAGGAATTACTCCTAACAATTTAATTACATCACCATCAATTGATTTAACATCAGTAACGGGTTCAAATTTATTTTTATTTTATGACCAGTTGACTAACACAAACTATCCTGATGAACATTATGCAGTTTATGTAACGACTTCTAACGATCCTGCTACTATTGTTGCTTCAACTCCTGTATTTGAAACAACTGTATCAAATGGAAGTTTAGTAACTAAATCGATAAATCTTACCTCTTTTATTGGTCAAACAGTATATGTAAGTTTTAGACATTTTAATTGTTTTGACCAATACTATTTAGTAATTGATAATGTGAAAATCAAAACGCTTTTAGAAAATGATGTACAATTGGTTTCTGCAAAATTAAACCGTTTTGGATTATTAAATTCTTCAAATACAATAACCTATACTGTAAAAAACACAGGAAGCAATCCTGTTACCAATTTAACTATAAACTGGAACGATGGTACCAACGACCATATTCTTACTGTTAACAAAAACATTGCGGTGGGTGCAACAGGTACAGTTAATCATCCAACTCCCGTTCAGTATAGTACAGTAGTAGAGAAAGATTTAGCGTTAAGCATTACACAAGTTAATGGAAGTGCAGATGCAGATCCGTCAAACAATACTGGAACAAAAAACTTTAATACTGTTAGTCAAGCTTCTCCTAAAAAAGTATTATTTGAAGAAGGTACTGGAACATGGTGTGGATGGTGTCCAAGAGGAGCAATCGCTATGAATTATATGGATACAACTTATCCTAATGAGTTTATTGGTATTGCTGTTCACAATGAAGATCCAATGATGTTACCAGAATATGATGGTGGTGCTGGTTTTTCAGGTTTTCCTGGAATGAATGTTGATCGTATTGTCTTAGGTGCTGATGTTAGTCAATCTACTATGGTTACAAATTTAAATTCAAGAAAAACACTAACCACTCCTGTTAGTTTAGTAGCCACAGGAAGTGTAAATGGATCAAATATAACAATAAACGCAAACGCAACTTTTAGAACTAATTTTTCTAATGCAAACTATAAATTAGGGGTTATCATCACTGAAAGTAATGTAACTGGTACTGCTAATGGTTATAAGCAAACAAATTATTATGCTGGTGGCGCAAATGGTGTTATGGGAGGTTATGAAACTTTACCTAACCCTGTTCCTGCAAATCAAATGGTTTACAATCATGTTGGAAGAGCTTTGTTAGGAGGATATTCAGGTCAAGATGGCTCGGTTCCAACTACAATTACAGATGGTCAAACAATTACTTATACTTTCAATTATACAGTACCTGCTACAAGTAATATAAACAATATGCATGCAATTGTAATATTGATTGATCAAAATAATGGTGAAATCATTAATGCAAAATCAGCAGAACTTGCTACTCTGGCAGTTTCACAAAACAATATTGCACCTTCATTTGATATTTATCCAAATCCAACAAGTGATTTCTTCAATATTAGTAATTTAAAAAGTGGTGACTATACTATCAATATTTATGATATGTCAGGAAGATTAATCCAAACCAACAAAAAAGAAGCAATTGAAAATCAAGAATTAACTATAGCTGTTAAAGGTATTTCAAGAGGTGAATATATTGTAAACATTGCATCAGGAAATAGCTCATTCAGCAAACAGTTATTAATTAAATAACAAGAAATTATGAAAAAAATTATTGTATCACTTGTCTGTTTAATTTCTGCCATGTCATTTGCACAGATGACTATGAAAAAATTAGATGGAACTCCTTTAAACGATGGCGATGTTATTGCTTACTCTGTTTTGGGTGACCCAAATGACATTTCATCTTCAGACCCAGCTTATTTAGGCTTTAAAATTTACAATAGCTCAAATAGCAGTATTTCTGTAAAAATGAAATGCATAAGTATAACTGGCGGTGCTACAGGAACCAATCTTCAGTTTTGTATTGACCCGATTTGTGTGGGCACAATAAGTGTGGGGAATTCATATCCTTCAAATGGAGTTTCAACTGTACCTGCCAATGGACAAAATGGTAATTTTGACCACTTTGTTAATTTTGACGCAGGAACTGGTAATAGCATTGTTGAATATGTTTTGAAATTTTACATGGTAAATCAATTTGGAGGGGAAACTGGTTCTTCAATAACCCTTACTTACAGATATAATCCTAATTTAAACACCTCAGGTTTTAGCAGCTTAAACAATGCTGGAATCAATATTTCATCTACATTAGTGAAATCTCAAATTGAATTTGATGCTACATCAATTGGAACAGCACAACTTTATGACTTAAACGGGAAACTTGTAAACAACATAAACTTTGTTTCTGGTTACAACACAATAAATGTTTCTAATCTAAATAAAGCTGTATATGTTTTGAACTTTACAACTCAAGATGGCAAAAATGCAAGTGTAAAAGTTATTAAACAGTAGTGTAGATATCCTCTTCACAAAAAAACAAGCCTCATTAAAAATAATTCATGAGGCTTTTTTAAATTATAAAAAGTGAAGGAAACGCGATTTATTTCACTTTATCTTTAATGGATCAAATGGGTTAACCAAATCCTTATATCATAAAAATTGGGCTAAGAAAAATCATTCCTTAGCCCAATTTATTAATAGTATTAACAATAACCCTTTTGCTTTTAAAAACTTGTATTCAACGACAATGAAACCCCTGTGCTTTCTGGAACATACCTACAAACTCCTCCAACACAAACAAGCCCTCCTCTTTGTCTTCCATAAGAAAGCGAAACTCTTGTAGATTTGTATCGATATGAATTTCCAATAGTATAATAATTTATTCTAAGTTTTGGATCATCATTTCCATAATTATACATATCTGAGGCAAAAATGGTGTATTTAGTTCCTAAGTTAACTTCTGCTGTTAATGCAGCCCAATTTTTCTTGTCGCTATCTGCCCACATATGCTCTCCTTGTAAACGTAAAGATTTCGTGTCATTAAATCTATAAGTTGCTTCTGCACCTATAATATTAGTTTTCACTTCACCATAAGTCTCTTCAACTAATTTTTTGTTATAGTATTGATTTATATAACTAAGTACGGTTTGAAGTTTATTATTCCATTTTTTAGTTATTTCAACATTTACATCCGAAAAATATTTTTTTCCAAACCCAAAAAAATCTGTTTGGTAATCTTGAGGTGTATAAATGTAAAACTTACCCCCTAAAGCGTTATATTGAGAGTAATTTACAGCTACTTTAGTACCATATTTTCCACCCAGTTTAGAACCTTTTTTAAAGTTATAAAACAAATCTATTTGACCGCCAATTTCTCCTGCCTTTACTATAGAAACGTCATTAAGAATAACATTGGGTTGTGCTTGATACACATAAATATTTGCTAAATTATAATGATGTTGTTTTGTTAAACTAGGAATATAATTCATAATTAAGTCATTAAAAGAGTTTCCTTTGGCAATTCTTTCCGAAAAGAAACTCATGTTTTCTAATCTTCTAAAAGTTCCATCAATACCCAATCCTCTTTTAGAATACCCCATATTGAATAACAAAGCACTTCCAGGCTTAATAAGATTGTTGTCAATTTGATTTCTTACCTGAACTACAGCGTCCTCCGACTTATAATCATATTCCGAGGAAAGATAAAACGATCCATGAGAATAATTAATTCTACCTGCAAAACCATTTGTTACATCATTAAACTTGGGGTTAACAATATCTGTTTTTTCATCTCTACCTACATAAGAAAAACCAATTCCTAAATCAGAATTTTCAAATTTAAAAAGGTCGGAAAGTGAAATATCTGCATCCACACCATAGATTTTCCCATTGGAAACATCAAACCCGGTTCTTTGCTGACCATAAACTGCTTTTAATGTAAAGGAGGAAACTGGCTTAAAAATAATTCTTCCTCCACGCAAGGCATTGTTGATCCCTAATGCTCTATCTTCCCATGTTCTTAGCAACAAACCGCTTCCAAATTGTTCGTAAAAATACCCTGCTGTAACATCAATTTTCTCCATTTTAAATCGAGCGTAATAAGTCGCTAAATTTACTCCTTTGTATTTTGGATTATAGTTTAACAAAGCATCTTGTTCATATGCTTCTCCTTGCACTCCAAAAGACCAATTTTTAATTTTATAATTTACAAACAAATAACTATTTGAACGAACAGGATTTTCAGGTTGACTAACAGAATTATAAAATTCATCATAAAGTGTTTTATCATTCAAATACCACTGTGCATTTGTTTCAAAACCTCCAAAAACAGTTCCTTTATCTTGACCATTTACAAAAAATGTTGTGCCAAAAAAAAGTAAAAAAATAATTTTCTTCATCTTTTAGAGCGTCTTCAATTTTGTATATAATTCATCCTCGCTTCCAGGAACATATCCGTTTTGGATGTGAACAATTTCTCCGTTTTTAACCACAACTGTATAAGGAATGTTTACAATTGAAAGTGCTCTTTTTAAATCTTGATTACTATCTAATAGAATTTTATAATCCCAACCTTTACCATTTACTAATGGTTTAATTCTTTTCTGTGTTCTGGAATCATCCGTAGCAACAGCGATAATCTCTATATTCAAATTTTTTGTCCATTCGCCTTTAACGTCATTCATTTCATCCAATTCGTTGATGCAAGGAGTACACCAAGTAGCCCAAAAAGAAAACACATAAATTTTGTCTTTTTCATTAAAATCATTTTTTATGGAAACTTTTTTTCCATCTATGTCCGACAAACTAACATCAGGCATTTTTGTCTGTGAATAAGCTAATATCCCAGCAAAAATTAAAAACAGTGTAACTAAATTTTTCATTATAAAAGTTTATGTAATAGCTACAAATAAAGAAATAATAAGTTTAAAATTAAAATTTTTTTGCTTAATTTGCATTAATATATTTTTTTAAATTATGAAAAAGATTAAAACCTTATTTTATTTACTTACATTTTTTGCTATTTTTTCTTGTAGTGATACAAAAGTGATAGAAAATCTTCCAGCAGATACGGAAGATGCCGAACCAGTTCCAGGATATTTTCAAAAAAATGTTTTGATTGAAGATTACACAGGCACATGGTGTGGAAATTGTACCAGAGTTGCTTATGCTATTGATCAAGTTCATCTTCAAACAGATAAAGTAGTAACTGTTGCCATACACAATGGAAATGATCCCTACCATTTTGAAAATTTTATGCCATTAAAAGATTTGATAATGCCGGACTCACCTGCTTTAGAATTGCCACAATCAAGATTAAACAGAACCATCACATGGTTATCGCCCGAACCTTCCAATATTCAGCAAGCAAAAGGTTTAACGGGAAATAATTCAGGGTTAGGGTTAGCTATATCTTCATCTATTTCTAACGGAATGGTTAATGTTGAAGTAAACATGAAGTTTGTTCAAAATTATTCAGGCTTAAAATTAGTAGTTTACCTACTCGAAGACCACTTGATTCGAAATCAAGTTAATTATACCTCCTATTATGGCAATGTAAACCCAGTTCCTAATTATGAACACAATCATGTATTAAGACTTAATTTAACTGATTTATTAGGAGACCCAATAACTGAAAACACAACTGCTGGACAACAAATAACAAAATCTTTTTCTATTCCTGTTCCATCAAATATCTCTAATCCTGACAACATTAGTTTTGCGGCATTTATTGTTCAAGCGGATAATTTATCGCTTAATGCACGTCATGCCGATTTAAACGAAAATCAAACATACCAACAAAATCAATAATTTATAATTGATATTTCATAAGAATGGTCGCCTTTTTGAGCGACCATTTTCTTTTTTAATTATTCTAATTGAGAAAAAAATAAAAATTATAGAAACTAGAAAAAAAAAGTCGAAGCAACTTTAACTTCGACTTTTGTGGAGAAGATGGGGCTCGAACCCACGACCTCTTGACTGCCAGTCAAGCACTCTAGCCAACTGAGCTACATCCCCAAAACTGCGAGAACAAATATACTCTTTTTTCTAATTTAATAAAGAGAAAAAATAAATTCTCCATTACTTCTTTCAATTTACTAAATTTGCAATTCAAAATTAGTCTATGAACAAAATCAGAATTACTAAACAATTTTCATTTGAAACAGGTCATGCACTATATGGTTATGACGGAAAATGTAAAAATGTTCATGGACATAGTTATAAATTATCCGTAACAGTTATTGGTACACCAATTACTGATTCCAATAACGTTAAATATGGGATGGTGATTGATTTTTCCGATTTAAAGAAAATCGTGCGTGAAGAAATTGTTGATTTATTTGATCACGCAACCGTTTTTAACCAAAACACACCACATGTAGAATTGGCAAATGAATTAAAAAATCGTGGTCATCATGTCATTTTAGTAAATTATCAACCAACGAGTGAGAACATGGTAATCGATTTTGCTGAAAAAATCAAAAGTCGTTTACCGAAAGAGATACTGTTGCATTCGTTGAAATTACAAGAAACCGAAAGCTCTTTTGCCGAGTGGTATGCTTCAGATAACGTTTAAATCCAAAATTTAAATTCCAATAAAGAAAACAATAAGGAAATAAATTGCAATCTATTTTCTATTTTTGTGACTATGCAATTATCCCACAACAAAAAAATCTATTTTGCTTCCGACCAACATTTTGGAGCACCTACTCCAGAAGCGAGTTTTCCTCGCGAACAAAAGTTTGTCTCTTGGCTTGATGAAGTGAAGAAAGATGCTGAATGCATTTTTTTATTGGGTGATTTATTTGATTTTTGGTTTGAATACAAAACCGTTGTCCCTAAAGGTTTCGTTCGTGTTTTAGGCAAGTTAGCAGAAATTCGCGATAGTGGCATTCCGATTTATTTCTTCGTGGGCAATCATGATTTGTGGATGCATGATTACTTTGAAAAAGAGTTGAATATTCCTGTTTATCACGATAATCAAGAGTATGTCTTTAACGGCAAATCATTCCTAATCGGTCATGGAGACGGAAAAGGACCAGGGGATAAAGGCTATAAACGCATGAAGAAAGTATTCACAAATCCTTTCTCTAAGTGGTTGTTTCGTTGGTTGCACCCCGATATTGGCGTAAAATTAGCACAACATCTTTCGGTAAAAAACAAGTTAATTTCTGGCGATGCGGATGTGAAATTTCTTGGCGAAGAAAACGAATGGTTGGTGCAATATTCTAAACGAAAATTAGAAACCAAACATTACAATTACTTAATTTTTGGTCACCGTCATTTGCCAATGGTTATAAAGGTAGGCGAAAACTCCGAATACATTAACCTTGGCGATTGGATAGGCTATTTCACTTACGGTGTTTTTGAAGGAGAGAAATTTGAGTTGAAGGTGTTTGAAAACTAACTATTCCTGTTTTTCTAATGCTTCTACATCTTTTTGTAAATCGAGCTTCCTAAACGAAGGCAGTGCAATTCCTGTAAAAACTACTGTAATTAAAGTCATCGTACCACCAAAAACTACAGCGGTAACAGTTCCCATTAATTTGGCTGTTACACCACTTTCGAAAGCACCTAACTCATTGGAAGAACCTACGAAAATAGAATTTACTGAAGCAACTCTTCCACGCATGTTGTCTGGAGTATGCAACTGCAATATTGTATTTCTTATGACAACTGAAACGCCATCAAAGATACCACTGAAAAACATCGCCAAAACCGAAACCCAAAAAATTGTTGACAATCCGAAAATGATGATGCAAACGCCAAACATAAATATAGCGGTCAACAATTTCATCCCGGCTTTTCTATTTAAGGTAATATAAGCCGAAAGCACCATAGTAATGACAGAACCAACCGCAGGCGCGGCTCTCAGAATTCCGAAACCTTCTGAGCCTACTTTTAGAATATCCTGTGCAAATATGGGTAATAACGCCATTGCTCCTCCAAACAGTACTGCAATCATGTCTAACGAAATGGCACCCAAAATAGTTTTGTTTTTGAAGACAAATTTTACGCCTTCTGCCAAACTTTGAAATATAGGTTCGCCAATCTTTGGGTTTAGAATAGGTTTCTTTTCTATTTTTGACAAAAATAACAACGCAAATAGTGAACATGCAAAAACCAAGCACATCGACCAATGCACACCAAACAAGCTAATGGAAAATCCTGCTATGGCTGGTCCAAACATCGAACCCATTTGCCAAGTCGAACTGCTCCAGGTAGCTGCATTGGGATAGGTTTTTTTAGGAACAATTAATGAAAGTAAAGAGAAAATAGTTGGGCCAATAAATGAACGAACTAATCCTCCAAAAAACACTAAGCCATATATTACATATAAAGTGGTTTGCAAGGATAAATCTTTGGTAATACTCGGAACCGTAATTAAAAACAAACCAAAACTAATGACTGAAAACCCAAGAATACATTTAACCAATAGATTTTTTTTCTCGTTTTGATCCACAATATGTCCTGCGAATAATGCCATTCCAATAGCTGGAATAATCTCCATTAAGCCAATAATTCCTAGCGAAAGTGGGTCTTTAGTTAATTTGTAAACTTCCCACTCGATGATAACAAATTGCATCGACCAAGCAAAAACCATTGCAAAACGCATGGCAAGAAAAAATTTAAATTCAGTAAATCGTAAAGCTTCGTAAGGATCGTTTTTTATCATAACTTTTTTTGCCAATGCTGAAATCTATTTGTTCAATTATACTGCTTAATATCTTTCAATCGCAATTGCAAAGATACGTTTCCATTAAATTCATTTTCATCAATGCAGTAACAAATTTCTATTGGTTTTCGATTTTTGGTCAATTCCAATTGGTTTCCAAATCCAAATCCAATCACCCCTATACCTTCCGAATTGTCTTGTTTTACAAATAATTTCAAATGTTCGTCTTCCAAACCTAATGTTTTACCATAACCCGTATCTACTACATTTTTAGTCATAAAAACAGGTGTCATATTTTGCGGTCCAAAAGGTTCAAATTGATTTAAAATGCGAATTAATTTTGGGTTAATTTCTGAAAAATTGATTTGAGCATCTATAGAAATCTCAGGAATAAGCAACTCAGGCGGAATGGTTTTTTGTACTTCTGCTTCAAAAGCTGCTTTGAATGCTTTATAATTTTCTTTTTTCAACGTCATTCCTGCAGCATAGGCATGACCACCAAATTGTTCCAAATGTTCAGCACACGCTTCCAACGCATTATAAATATCAAAATCTTTCACAGAACGCGCCGAAGCTGCCAATTTATCTCCACTTTTTGTAAACACAACCGTTGGGCGATAATAGGTTTCTGTCAATCGAGAGGCCACAATCCCAATTACACCTTTGTGCCAATTTTCTTGAAAAACCACACTAGTGAATTTTTCTTGTTCGTTATTTTCCTCAATTTGACATAAGGCGTCTGTCGTAATATGCTTGTCCAATTCCTTTCTTTCATTGTTGTGTTGTTCAATTTCAGCTGCAAATTGTTCCGCTTGTTCTAAATTGTATTCCGTTAATAATGCGACTGCTTCGTTTCCATGTTTTATTCTTCCTGCTGCATTTATTCGAGGAGCAACAATGAAAACAACATCCGTAATCGTCAATTCTTTTTTCTTTACATTCTGAATTAGTGCCTTAATTCCAGGTCGTGGTTTTGTATTAATAACTTCCAATCCAAATTTTGCTAAAATCCGATTTTCACCTGTCATTGGAACTATATCTGCTGCAATGGCCGTAGCCACTAAATCCAAATAAACCATTAAATCGTTTATCGTTTGATTTCGATTTTGTCCCAAAGCTTGCACTAATTTAAACCCAACACCACATCCGCATAATTCATCATAGGGATAATTGCAATCCTCACGTTTTGGGTCAAGTACCGCAACCGCTTTTGGCAATTCATTTCCTGGCCTATGATGGTCACAAATAATAAAATCAATATTTTTTTCACGTGCATATTCCACATGATCAATCGATTTTATACCACAATCCAAAGCAATGATTAACGAAAAACCATTGTCTTCAGCGAAATCAATTCCTTTAAAAGATATTCCATAACCTTCGTCATACCGGTCGGGAATATAAGTTGCCACGTTTGGATAAAGGCTACGCAAATAAGAAGATACTAATGAAACTGCCGTAGTACCATCGACATCATAATCGCCAAAAACCAAAATGTTTTCCAGATTTTCAATGCCTTTTTCGATGCGTTCTACCGCTTTGTCCATGTCTTTCATCAGATAAGGATCATACAAATCATCTAAACTCGGACGAAAAAAGGCTTTCGCTTCTTCAAATGTTTCTATCCCACGTTGTATCAAAAGTGTTGCTACCAATTCTTCTACTTTTAATTCCTTGGCTAATTGAGTTACTTTTTCTGAAGATGGTTTTGGTTTTAAATTCCAGCGCATGTAATCTAATTTAATTTTTTACAGTAAAAATAAACGAATTTATTTCATTAATAAATAGCCATAGAACATCATTTTTTTAAAAATTCTAAAAATTAGTGACACTAACCAACAAACATCCTTAAAAAAAAGTGCGTTTTGATTCCAAAAAACCTATTAATAAAGGAAATAGCTCAACTTAATCAAGCTTCAATCAAAATGTTTTATAGCAAATAATTTCTTTCAAACCAAAATGACTTTCAATTTTAACTGTATGGGTATGCAAAGAAAAACTAGAGTTTGACAATATAATTCCATTATCAAAAGGAGGTGCAAATAGATACCGTAATTGTCAATTACTTTATGAACCTTTTAACAGAAATAGATATGCAAACTTATAATTTCATTCTCACTTAAAAGCACTAAATTAAAATCTATATTTAGTACCCATAAAAAAAGCAACTTGAGTTCAAGTTGCTTTTTTTGTATGTAGTTTGAGAACGTGTCTTCTAAAAACGCTTATAACGTTCCTCTCAAAGCTTGTTCTCTTTCTATCGATTCGAATAGCGCTTTGAAATTTCCGGCACCAAAACCGCGAGCACCCATTCGTTGAATGACTTCAAAAAACAATGTTGGGCGGTCTTCTATTGGTTTGGTGAAAATTTGTAGCAAATAACCTTCTTCATCGGCATCAATCATAATTCCTAACTTCATTAGCTTGTTAATATCTTCTTTCAATTCATGGTGGTGCGCTTCTAGACGTAACGGCACGGCATCGTAATAGGCTTGTGGTGGCGTACTCAAGAACTCAATACCTCTGGAGCGCATGTCGGCTACGGTGGTTAAAATATCATCGGTTGCCACTGCAATATGTTGCACACCCGAGCCTTCATAGAAGTCTAAGTATTCCTCAATTTGCGACTTTTTCTTTCCTTCGGCAGGTTCGTTTATCGGGAATTTAATTCTTCCGTTACCATTACTCATTACCTTGCTCATCAGTGCAGAATATTCGGTGGTAATTTGCTTATCGTCAAACGAAAGGAAATTCACGAAGCCCATCACGTCTTCATACCATTTTACCCAAGTATTCATTTCGTTCCAACCCACATTGCCCACCATGTGGTCGATATATTTTAAACCAACAGGAGCTGGATTGTAATCGGATTTCCATTCCTTATACCCTGGTAAGAAGCTTCCTGTATAGTTCTTTCTTTCCACAAATAGATGCACAGTCTCTCCATAGGTGAAAATTCCAGCTCGTACCACTTCCCCATGCTCATCTGTTTCTACAGTTGGTTCCATATACGACTTGGCTCCGCGTTTCATAGTCTCTTCGTATGCCGAACGCGCGTCTTCTACCCATAGTGCTACGATTTTTACACCATCGCCGTGTTTCTTAACGTGTTCGCCAATTGGAGAGTCGCTTTTTAGCGCAGTAGTAAGTACTAGACGTATCTTATCTTGTTTCAACACATAGGAAGCACGGTCTTTCATACCTGTTTCCAACCCAGCATAGGCATGCGATTGAAATCCAAACGCTGTTTTGTAAAAATGCGCGGCTTGCTTGGCATTACCGACATAAAACTCTACATAATCGGTTCCTAAGAGTGGCAAAAAGTCTTGCGCACCTTCAAATATTTTCTCTAAACCGTATTCTACATTATTAATTTCTTTTGACATATTAGTTGTATTATGATGAAAGTATTAAGTGTTAAAATTTTTATTGAATACTTTCAAAGTGTTGTATTTCATTTTAATAGATGAATTTCTTTTTCTATTTTCTTTCTTCTTTTCTTTCTAATGATCCAACCACGACTGATAGTAGGTATCGTCGGCAATCTTCATAGCCTCATCGGTTACCATCAGGGGTTTAAAAGTATCTACCATAACGGCAAGTTCTTGGGTTTCGGTTTTGCCAATACTTCTTTCGGCTGCACCTGGGTGTGGTCCATGAGGAATTCCAGCCGGGTGAAGTGAAATGTGACCTTGTTCAATATCGTTTCTACTCATAAAATCGCCATCAACATAGTACAACACCTCGTCCGAATCGATGTTACTATGATTATAAGGCGCAGGAATAGCCAACGGATGATAATCATACATACGTGGCACGAAAGAGCATACCACAAACGCAGACGTTTCAAAGGTTTGATGTACTGGTGGTGGTTGATGAATTCTTCCAGTTATAGGCTCAAAGTCGTGAATGGAGAAAGCATAAGGATAATTGAAACCGTCATATCCCACAACATCAAAAGGATGTGAGGCATATACCATTTCAAATATCTCGTCTTTCTTTTTTACTTTGATAACAAACTCGCCCGATTCATTGTTAGTTTCCAACTCTTGCGGACGGCGAATGTCTCTTTCACAAAAAGGAGAATGTTCCAGGAGCTGCCCGAACCAATTTCGATACTGTTTTGGAGTATAGATTGGAACGTTAGACTCTACTATAAACAATCTGTTTTCGATGGTATCAAAGTCTATCTTATAGATAATCCCTCGAGGAATGATTAGGTAATCGCCATACTTAAAGTCTAGATTACCATACATCGTTCTGAGTTTCCCAGAGCCTTTGTGCACGAAAATCATTTCGTCAGAGTCAGAATTTTTATAAAAGTAGTCATTCGTTGATTTTCTAGGAGCAGCTAAAACGATATGACAATCGGAATTGGTTAAAACGATTTTTCTGCTTTCTAAATAATCGTCTTGAGGAGTTACCTCAAAGCCTTTCAGCTTATACGATTGAATATTATTTGATTTAGAAACGGAAGGCTTAACGCTATATTGAGCGCGAATCTCTTTCACTTTTGTAGGGCGTTGCTCATGATAGGAGTTGGTGTACATCCCGTCAAAACCCACGGTTCCAAACAGTTGTTCATAGTACAAATCGCCGTTAGGTTTGCGAAACTGTATATGTCGTTTGGGTGGAATGTTCCCTAATTTATGATAAAATGGCATGGTTTGTTATTTGTTAATGAGACAATTAGTTAAATAGGTAATGCGATAATTAATCCGTTAGATAATGAGATTGAAGTTCATTTACTCATTGTCTAACTGACGCTTTATCTAATTGAAATTCACTCTGGATTTCTCTTGATGAGGAATTTTAAATGGATAAGAAGATTGTCCCAATGTTTCATAGTTACAAATATCGTAAAAATTTGAATTTCCTGCTTCAAAAGAAGTCATAAACTTTGACAATAAGGTATTAAAAGTGTAATTATAGTAAAGAATAATAGCGTTAATGCGATTTTGAGGGTTTGCCTAATGGGTGTAAAAACTGTTAATATGCTAGGGTTTGTTTATACAATTTAAGCTTTTTATTGATTTTATATCTTTTTACGATTGTTTTTTTATCTTTGGATTTCATTAACTATACCAAAATCAAATTATGGCAGCAAGTTCACAAGCGTGGGGATCAAGAGTGGGATTAATTTTGGCAATGGCGGGAAACGCCGTAGGATTAGGTAACTTTCTTCGATTTCCGGTGCAAGCCGTGCAAAACGGTGGTGGTGCGTTTATCATTCCCTATTTGATTTGTTTCTTGTTAATGGGAATTCCTTTGCTGTATATTGAGTGGTCTTCAGGTCGATTTGGAGGAAAATTTGGAAACCATAGCACGCCTTATATACTAGACTCGATGGTAAAAGGACGCATCTTGAAATATATAGGAGTCTTTGGAATTTTTACTAATGTAGCCGTTGCTGCTTATTATTGTTATATTGAATCTTGGACAATGTCTTATGTCTATCATTCGCTACGGGGAACATTTAATGGCATGAGTCAACATGGTGTAGCCGATTTTTTTAACAACTATGTAGATATATCAAAGTCTAGTACTGGAATTCCTTACGAAGCGGTAGTGTTTTATATTTTGTGTTTGCTATTGAATACGTTTATCCTTTCCAAAGGATTAAAAGGTATCGAAAAGGTTGCCAAAATTGGAATGCCATTGTTGATTTTGTTTGGAGCTATTTTAGCTATTAGAGGTTTGACTTTAGGTACAAGTGGAGCGTCAGAACTTTTCCCAAATGCAAATGCTTGGGATGGTCTAAACTTTTTGTGGACGCCACAATATGATTCTATTTTAGATTTAAAAGTTTGGATGGCAGCAGCTGGACAAATATTTTTCACGTTATCGGTTGGTATGGGAACAATACATTGCTATGCCGCTTATATGAACTCCAAAGATGATATAGCCCTAAACGCTGTTTCTGCTGGTTTTATGAATGAGTTTGTTGAGGTAGTGCTAGGTAGTTTAATCGTTATTCCAATTGCGGCGGGCTATTTAGGATTGGATTGGGTACTGGAAAATGCCGGCTTCGGAATGGCGTTCCAAACCATGCCTTATTTATTCCAACAATGGGGACCAATGTTAGCTGCCATTGCAGGGTTATTATGGTTTGGACTCTTGTTCTTTGCTGGTATCACATCGTCTTTGGCTATGGGAACACCATGGATAGGTTTCATGCGAGATGAATTTAATTGGGGACAAAACAAAGGTGCTTGGTCGTTTGGGTTATTAATTTTAATAATGGGATTGCCAACCGTAATCTTTTTCCAAGAAGGTGTCTTTGACGAATACGATTATTGGGCAGGAACGGTAAGTCTTGTGGTATTCGCAATGTTAGAAACCATCCTATTCTCTTGGATATTTGGAATGAAGAAAGGCTGGGCAGAGATAACTAGTGGTGCCGACATTCAAGTGCCATTGATTTACAAGTTTATCATTAAATTTGTGACACCTGTGATGCTTATCATTATCTTCTTGGGTTCATTGTTTAAACCACTAAACAACGATTGGTCAGGAAATGTTTCCAGTTTGTTATCAGGCAATGGATGGAGTTTGGATAATGGTTCTATTATTAAAACGATAACCCATGCTGGTATTAAAGAGAAAATTATGGCTGCAACCGATCCAGCAATTATCGGTCAATTGGAAAGTCAGATACTTTACTTGAACTTTGCTAGGATACTACTATTAGGGCTGTTTGTTTTCATCAGTGCTTTGGTATATGTTGCGTTTTTGAAAAGAAGAAGAGAAGGAAGAGCCACTTTGTAATTTAAACAAAAAGAAGATTATGAACACAGAAGCATTAATAACAATGATTACAACTCAAGGAATTGTAATCGGTTTTACGGGTTATTTTTTTTACAGAGTATTAACCACAAAACCAAAACCCGAACCTGATTCTTATACTGAAAACGATGACGTAGTAGAACGTCAACCTGAAAACTAAAACCAGAATCCAGCACTTACCCAAACATATCCTTTGGGTAATTCGGGTGACCAAGAATACTTTACTTCAATTGGCCCAACAATAGATTCAATTCCATAACCAAAGGCATAACCTGAAAGCTTTGGTTTTGAAAACCAATTGCCTGAAGCAAACAATCCGTCTTCTAAGTTGGCATAATTTGCAGAAAAATTAAGATGATTCTTTTTAAAAATTTCATAATCCAACGTAAAATTGGATTTGATAAAGCTATTTGCCGATACACTTAGGTAGTCATAGCCATAAAAATGTTTGAAATTATTTATGGTATTATAGCCATATCCACCGAGAACAAAATTAAAAAAATCAACACTATCATTCCCTATTTTAAATCCTGCTTCGGATTGTACTTTTATAGTGAATTTTTTTAATATAGTTTGTGCAAAACTTATTTCACCTTTGGCAACAGAAAACTGATTGAACTCATTAGTATAGTTTGACGAATACAAATAGGTTTTGAAATCACCATAAAACAACCAACCTGATTTTGGGAAATATTTGTTGTCAAAGGAATCATATTTTAAATGACCAAAAAGATTAAAATAATTACTGTCTTCAAAAACAGAATCGCCATTTTCTATTGTGGAAGTCTGAATTTTTAAATGTTTATATTCTATTCCTGCACCTATTAGATATTTTTGAATAAATACAGTTTGCATATAAGCTTGATTGGTAAAATCTGAAAAATCGATGTTCAGTTTGTCAACGCCCAATTGACTTAAGACTTCACCATTTCTAAAATCAGTTGCAACATTTCTATTGAAAGTGCTGTACCAAGACTTGATTCCAAAACTCCAATAAAAACCATTGTCAATGTAATAATCAAAATTATATCTGATATTGTCACCCAACGCCATATCTAAGGATAAAACATCGTTTTTGAATAGTATTTTTTTCTGTGTCACATTGACTAATAATGCGCTTTTATACAAATCGTCATAATGTAAACCAAACTTTAAAAAAGTTTTGGTGTCATTTTCTACTAAGTTTAAATGAAGTGCATCTCCATCTTGATATGAATCGATACTATAACTAATTCTGCTAAAATTTTGAGTTGCATTTAATGTATTTATACCGCTTTTTAGTTCATCATACGTTGTTTTTTTACCCGCTTTTATTCTAAGTTTTCCCAAAACATAGGCTCTTGTATAATTTTTTAATTCGGTAATGTCAATTTTCTTTAGGTCAATTTTATAAACCTCATCTTTAACTGCTTGTCTTTGTACTGCTGTTTGTAAATTACAAAATTTTTGAATTTCTCCAATTTTTAAAAGTGCGGCTTCCTCTCCTTTTTTAATAATTTCTTTTCCGTCATTAAAAGAAATGACACCATATTCAGAAACATCAGGTTTTATGTAAACATCAGTTAGTTTAACTTTTCCTTGCATTTTATTAATCATGTCTAAATTGGTAATTTGAACCAATATTCGAGTGGCATCATTTAATGCTTTTCGATCTTTTAAATCATCTTGAACATCAACACCAATAATGATTTCAGCACCCATCTTTCGCAATTCTTCTACTGGATAATTATTGGTAACACCGCCATCAATTAGTATTTTATCATCTATTTCAACGGGTGAAAATAAAGAAGGAAATGCCGAACTTGCCATCATAGCTTGTGCCAAGTACCCTTTGTTTAAAATCACTTGTTTTCCTTTTTCAATATCTGTTGCAATGCAAACAAATGGAATTGGTAGTTTATTAAAATCGCGAACGTTTCTAACATTATGAGTAAGTTTTGCCAATAAATTGTAATTGTACATTCCTTTAGATAATGCAATAGGGATTCCTATTTTTAGTTTACTAAAAGGCAACGAAATGGCATACATTTCATCATTCCTTTTTTCATAAAAGCTTTTAGACGTTCTTGGAATATAATCTTGAAGCAGTTCGTTAAAATTTGTATATTCAAAGATGGAGTCAATTTGTGTTGCATTGTAACCCGAAGCATACAATCCGCCAACAACTGCACCCATACTGGTTCCACCAATATAATCTATTTTTACACCAGCATTTTCTAAAACTTTTAATACTCCTATGTGAGCAAATCCCTTGGCACCACCACCCGAAAGCACTAAACCTATTTTTTTTCTATGTATAGTGTCCTGTGAAAAGGAGTTTTGAGAAACAAGTACACCAACAAAAACCAATAGACTCAAAAGACGAAACCTACTTTGCCCTGATGGAAACGACATCCTTTTTTTGTTTAAAAAAGAGAGAATAGACCGCAGGAAAATGGTTTGTAAAAATGCTAAAGACATTCGCTTCAAATTGGTTTAATTGATTTTATGGTAAAAGTCGGAAATTTTTTTGGCTTTTGAAGCACCAATCACTTCCGAAATTTCTTTTTCAGTAGCATCCTTCAATCTTTTAACACTTTTAAAATGTTTTAGTAACGTTTGCATCGTCTTTTCACCAATCCCAGGAATGGTTTCTATGCTCGTCACTAACGCTGATTTGCTACGTTTATTGCGGTGATGGGTGATGCCAAATCGGTGGGCTTCGTTTCTAAGTTGTTGGATGATTTTTAATGTCTCCGATTTTTTATCTAAATACAACGGTACCGAATCGCCGGGATAAAAAAGTTCTTCTAGTCGTTTTGCAATGCCAATGACAGCAATTTTTCCGCGCAATTCTAATTCGTCCAAACTTTTTAAAGCCGACGAAAGTTGTCCTTTTCCGCCATCAATGATGATGAGTTGTGGCAAGGGTTGGTTTTCGTCTAATAATCGTTTGTAGCGACGGTACACCACTTCTTCCATTGAAGCAAAATCATTTGGTCCTTCAACGGTTTTGATGTTAAAATGACGGTAGTCTTTTTTGCTCGGTTTTCCATCTTTAAAAACTACGCAAGCCGATACAGGATTGGTGCCTTGAATATTGGAATTGTCAAAACATTCAATATGTCGCGGCTCTACCGATAGGCGTAAATCTTTCTTCATCTGCGCCATAATTCGGTTGGTGTGTCGCTCTGGGTCAACAATTTGCATTTGTTTTAGTTGCTCCAGTCTTTGGTATTTGGCATTGCGCTCGGATAAATCGAGGATTTGTTTTTTGTCGCCCAGTTGTGGCACGGATATTTTGATGTTTTCGCCCAAATCGAGTGGAAAAGGAAGAATTATTTCTTTGGAAGTTAATTTAAATCGTTCTCGGAGTTCAATTACGGCAAGTTCAAGCAATTCTTCGTTGGTTTCGTCTAATTTTTTCTTGATTTCCATGGTATGCGAACGAATTATTGCGCCAAATGAAACTTGCAGGAAATTAACATACGCCGTGGTTTCGTCCGAAATGATGGAAAACACATCTACCGAAGCCATTTTTGGGTTAAAAACCGTAGAACGTGCCTGATAATTTTCGAGCGATTCAATTTTTTCTTTAATTTTTTGCGCTTCTTCAAATTGCATGTTGCTCGAAAAAGTGTGCATTTTTGACTTAAAATCGCGCAAACTTTCTTTAAAATTACCTTTCAATATTTCACGAATAGCATGCACTTGTTCTTGATAGTTTTCTAGTGTTTCCAATCCTTCACACGGTCCTTTGCAGTTGCCAATGTGGTATTCTAAACACACTTTGTACTTTCCTTTTTCGATGTTGGAAGCGCTTAAATCATAATTACAAGTTCGCAATGGGTACAACTCCTTAATCAAATCGAGTAGTGTATTGACGATTTTAAAATTGGTATAGGGACCAAAATATTCCGAGCCGTCTTTAACCATTCTTCGCGTTGGAAATATCCTCGAAAAAGGTTCTTTTTTGATGCAAATCCACGGATAGGTTTTGTCGTCTTTTAGGTTGATATTGTAGCGTGGTTGTAGTTTTTTGATGAGGTTATTTTCAAGCAAAAAAGCATCCGATTCGTTGGCTACTATGATGTGTTTTATGGTCACAATTTTTTTGACCAGCACGCGCGTCTTACCGTTGTCGTGGGTTTTTGTAAAATAGGAAGCCACTCTTTTTTTGAGGTTTTTGGCTTTGCCTACATACAATATTTTGCCGTCCTTATCATAATATTGATAAACACCAGGACCTTCGGGCAAGGTTTGCAATTGAAGTTCGAGTGACGGTTGTTCCATAAACGAGTACACATTTGTGTTACAAAAATAAGATAAAATTATGGACTAGCAGAATGCCTCTTCAATGGGGTTATGAACCACTTAAATTAATAAATTTCATTAATTAATTATTAAATTTTATCAATTAATAATTATATAGTATTTAATTATTAATAATATTTATTTAGAATTAAATATTTTTCATAAATATTTTAATAAAGTTTATTTAATATTTAATAAAAAACATTAATTTTATATTTAAATTAATCTGTTATTAGTATGCCCATAGAAAATTTAGGAAAAAATCATTTTACAGCTGCCGAAAAAACGCAGTTAAATGATGCAGTCGATACCATTATGAGTCTTATTGGTGCTAAAACCTATAATTTGAGCCCAAAAGAACGTAGCAAATATGGCAAAATTGGCGACAAGAAGAAGCTGCTGATTACCAAAACCAAAGAGTATCACGAAAACACACCAGCGCTGCAATCGCCCGATGTGAATTGGGAAGAATTTGAAGCCGACTATGAAACCAGGCATTTTGCGTCGCAAAAATTGTTGCAACTTCGAGCGGCAGTAGAAATGATGTTGAACATCAAAATTTTGCACGATCACGATAATTTTCAAGATGCTTTGCGCGATTATCAGTATGCTATTTATAAAAATAAATTTGGCAATCAATTGGGTTTTGCGCCCAAAATAGATTCCCTAAAAGATTTTTTTCCAAAGACCGGAAAGAAACACAAAAAAGAATAATTGATTTATTTTTCATCCAAAACATACCACTTCATGCCCAACAATAACGAACTAATTATACTCAAAGAAACCATTTTGCCAGGCGAAAGCAAAACCATCAACATGGAAATTGCGAAGTTGCAAACGATGACCAAACTGAAAATTCCAATCATTGTAGAACGTTCTAAAAAACCTGGTCCAACGGTGCTTTTTTCGGCGGGTTTGCATGGCGATGAAATTAATGGTGTTGAAATTGTGCGCCAACTCATCACCCAAAAAATCAATAAACCAAGTTGTGGCACAATAATTTGCATTCCGGTTTTGAATGTTTTTGGGTTTGTCAATCAATCACGTCAGTTTCCGGATGGAAGAGATTTGAACCGTGTTTTTCCGGGCAGCAAAGGCGGTTCCTTGGCAAGCAGGTTTGCCTATTATATTTTAAAAGAAGTGATTCCACATGTAGATTATATTGTCGATTTTCATGCTGGCGGCGCTAGTCGATTTAATGCACCACAAATTAGAATTGTGCCCAATGATGCGGAATTAAAAGCACTTTCAGAAGTTTTTAATGCGCCATTTGGGTTGTATTCTAAAAACATTTCGGGTAGTTTTAGAAACGCTTGTACCAAATTGGGTAAAAAAATATTGCTTTTTGAAGGCGGAAAATCGGCACACATCGATTTGCATATTACTAGAGAAGGCATTGAAGGTTCGAAACGCTTTTTAGAACATTTGGACATGTTATCGTCCAAACAAAAAACCATTCTGCCCAAAAAAAATACGATTTACATCAAAAAATCAAGCTGGATTAGAGCCAACTCGTCGGGAATGTTTCATGTGGAAGTAAAAATTAATGCTTTTGTGAATAAAGGACAATTGTTGGCTACTATTTCTGATCCTTATGGAAAAGTTGAACACAAAGTAAAAGCACCCAATTCGGGTTATATAATCAATGTAAACGACGCTTCAATTGTATATCAAGGCGATGCAATATTTCATATTACAAATACTTTAGAAAATGACTAAAAAAGAATTACGAACAAAACACAAAGCACTACGGGCTAAACTTTCGGCGGAAGAAATTGAGGAAAAAAGTTTGCAGATAGCTAATCAATTATTGAAATTAGACATTTGGAAGAATACTTTTTTTCATATTTATTTGCCAATCAGGGAAAAAAACGAAGTCGATACTGAGTTTATACTGCAAATTCTTCATGGGAAAGACAAGGAAATTGTGGTTTCAAAAAGCAATTTTGAAACGCTGAAAATGAATCATTTTTTATTAACAGAAAACACAAAACTTAAGAAAAACGAATATAATATTGATGAACCCGTTTATGGTTTGAGTGTTCCTGATGATATGATTGATGTGATTTTTGTACCGCTATTGGCGTATGATAAAAATGGCTATAGAGTAGGATATGGCAAAGGATTTTATGATCGCTTTTTGTTAGATTGCCGATTCGATTCTATTAAAATAGGGCTTTCGTTTTTTGAACCTGAAGAAGAATTTATCGATGATGTTTCGGTTACTGATATTCCGCTAGATTATTGTGTAACTACTCAAAACGTTCATTCGTTCCGATAGAAACTCTTTTAGTAAATGCTTTTTTGTTGAAGACAATCAATATTCCAACACCAGTAGAAATTGCCACATCGGCCACGTTAAAAATAGCATTGAAAAAAGTAAATGGTTTTCCACCAATAAACGGAACCCATTCGGGCATTGGATAATCTTGTATAATTGGGAAATAAAACATGTCAACTACTTTTCCGTGAAACCATGTACCATAAGGGTTTTCAGAGAACATCACTGCCAAATGATTGTAGCTGTCGTCAAAAACAACGCCGTAAAAAATAGAATCAATAATATTTCCAACAGCACCAGCAAAAATTAATGAAATGGCGACCATCAAAAAATTAGAGCTGTGTTTTTTGCTAGAATCATACAACCAATAAGCAATGCCGCCAACTGCAAAAATTCTAAAAATGGTTAAAATTAATTTTCCATAATCACCCGGGATTTTTGCACCCCAAGCCATTCCTTCGTTTTCAATCAACAATAGTTTGAACCAATTGGCAACTTCTATTTGTCCGGCTTCACCATATATGAAATTAGTTTTGACATAAATTTTAGAGAATTGATCAATCACTAATACTAGGAAAATGATTAAAACAGAATTGCGTAAAGACATTTTTTGAAAATTAATGGTGCAAAAATAGTGTTTTTTTATAAAAAATAACGCTCCTATGAGGAGCGTTAAATGATTGGTTTTTTTATTATTTATCGCTGTAAATTCTTTGCCTCAATGCTCATGGTAGCATGAGGAACAACTTTTAAGCGTTCTTTGCTTATAAGTTTTCCGGTTACTTTGCAAATGCCATAAGTTTTGTTTTCTACACGGAAAAGTGCATTTTTCAAATCACGAATGAATTTTTCTTGACGAATAGCTAATTGTGAATTTGCTTCTTTAGACATTGTTTCACTACCTTCTTCAAATGCTTTAAAAGTAGGCGATGTATCATCAGTACCGTTATTTAAATCATTCATATAAGCACTTTTTATCAATTCTAAATCGGATTGTGCTTTTTCTATTTTTTTTACAATAATTTCTTTGAACTCAGCTAAATCAGCATCTGAGTATCTCATTTTTTCTTCTACCATCTTTTTTCTATTTTGAGATTACTATTTTGGTTTTTATATCATCAAATTCAATTTCTAAACCCTCTAAATGGTCTTCAAAAATCAATTCATTTGTTAATGTTTCCGATTTAATATAATTTTCATTAGAAAGGACTGCTTTCTCTAAATCGCCAAATCGTTGAATTTTCACTTTTATTTTATCAGTAACTTCAAATCCTGAGTCTTTTCTAAGATTTTGAATTCTGTTTACCAATTCTCTTGCAATACCTTCTTCTTTTAATTCTTCGTTGATGGTAATATCTAATGCAACAGTTATACCATTGGCATTGGCGACCAACCAACCTGGAATATCTTGAGAAGTAATCTCAACGTCTTCGGATGTTAAAATTATACTTTTTCCTGAAATAACAAGTACTACCAAGTTATTGGTTTCAATTTCTTTAATTTGCTCAGTGCTGAAGCTTTGTATTTCTTTGGCAATCAAACCCATATCTTTGCCAAATCGTGGGCCAAGTGTCTTGAAATTGGGTTTAATTTGCTTTACTAATACACCTGATGCATCGTCTAAAAGCTCGACTTCTTTAACATTTACTTCTGCTTTTATCAAGTCGGAAACTGCTTCAATTTCAGCTCTAAAATTATCGTCAAGCACTGGAATCATTACCTTTTGCAACGGTTGACGCACCTTAATCATTTCCTTTTTTCGAAGTGATAAAACGAGTGACGAAACTGTTTGTGCTTTCATCATTTTGCTTTCCAACGATTTATCAACAAAGTTTTCAACCGAAACTGGAAAATTTGCTAAGTGAACGCTGGTAAAATCTTCTTTTCCAGTTGTGTTAATCAAATCAGTATATAATTTGTCCATAAAAAATGGCGCTATTGGAGCTGCTAATTTGGCAACGGTCAACAAACAAGTATATAACGTTTGATATGCTGCAATTTTATCCGTTCCATATTCGCCTTTCCAGAATCTTCTTCTACAAAGTCGAACATACCAGTTGCTTAAATTTTCTTGAACAAATTCTGAAATTGCTCTTGCTGCTTTTGTTGGTTCATAATCAGCATACGATTCATCTGCTAATTTTATCAAAGTATGTAATTCTGATAAAATCCATCGGTCAATTTCTGGGCGTTCATTCAACGGAATTTCAGCTTCAGAATAATTGAAATTATCAATATTGGCATACAAACTAAAGAACGAATACGTGTTGTATAATGTTCCAAAGAATTTACGACGAACCTCTGCAACACCTTCAATATCAAATTTTAAATTGTCCCAAGGATTTGCATTGGCAATCATGTACCAACGTGTAGCATCTGGACCATATTCTGCCAATGTTGTAAATGGATCAACAGCATTTCCTAAACGTTTAGACATTTTTTGTCCGTTTTTGTCTAGAACTAATCCGTTTGAAACTACATTTTTATACGCAATTTTATCAAAAACTAATGTTCCAATAGCGTGTAACGTATAAAACCAACCACGTGTTTGGTCAACACCTTCTGCAATAAAATCAGCTGGGAAATCTAAATTTCCATCAATTTTTTCTTTGTTTTCAAACGGATAATGCCATTGTGCATAAGGCATTGCACCCGAATCAAACCAAACATCAATTAAATCGGCTTCACGTTTCATTGGTTTACCTGACGGCGAAACCAATACAATTTCATCGACTACATTTTTATGTAAATCAACTAAATCGTAATTTTCTTCAGTCATATTTCCAATTTCGAATCCTTTAAATGGATTTTCTTTTTGGAAACCAGCAACGATAGATTTTTCGATTTCGTTGTATAATTCTTCAACAGAACCAATTAAAATTTCTTCTGTTCCTTCTTCGTTTCTCCATATTGGTAAAGGAATACCCCAATACCTTGAACGCGATAAATTCCAATCGTTTGCATTTTTTAGCCAATTTCCAAAACGTCCTTCACCAGTAGCTTTTGGCTTCCAGTTAATCGTTTCATTTAAATCAAACATTCTATCCTTAACTTCAGTAATTTTTATGAACCAAGAATCTAATGGATAATATAAAATAGGTTTGTCTGTTCGCCAACAATGTGGATAACTGTGTACATATTTTTCAACTTTAAAAGCCTTATTTTCTTCTTTTAATTGGATGGCAATTTCAACATCGGCAGAACGCTCTGGAGCTTCACCATCGTTGTAATATTCGTTTTTAACATATTTCCCAGAATAATCGCCAAGACCTTGAATAAATTTGCCTTGTAAATCTACTAATGGAACTAAATTATCATTGGCATCTTTAACCAATAATGGTGGAACTTCTGGCGTTGCTTCTTTAGCTACTTTTGCATCATCAGCACCAAATGTTGGCGCAGTGTGAACAATTCCTGTTCCATCTTCGGTAGTAACGAAATCTCCTGAAATTACTCTAAAAGCATTTTCTGGATTTTGATATGGTAATGCTAATGGTAATAATTGTTCGTAACGAATTCCGACTAAATCAGTGCCTTTAAATTCTTTTAGAACTTGAAAAGGAATTTTTTTATCACCTTCTTTAAAGTTTTCAAAATCACCTGGCTCTGTACTTTCAAAAAAACCTTTAGTAAATTGTTTTCCAACTAAATTTTTAGCTAAAATCACTTTTGTAGGTCGAAAAGTATATTGATTAAATGTTTCCACTAAAACATAATCGATTTTTGGTCCAACAGTCAACGCAGTATTTGAAGGTAATGTCCAAGGCGTTGTGGTCCAAGCTAAAATATGAACATCGCCAAAACCTTGTAAAAAACTTGGTAAAGATTCTGGTTTTGTTTTAAATTGAGCTACAACTGTTGTATCGGTAACATCGCGATAACTTCCTGGTTGGTTTACTTCGTGAGAAGATAATCCTGTTCCAGCTTTTGGAGAATACGGTTGAATGGTGTAACCTTTGTACATCAAATCTTTGTTATAGATTTGTTTTAAAAGCCACCAAACCGTTTCCATGTATTTTGATTTATAAGTAATGTATGGATTTTCCATATCTACCCAATACCCCATTTTTTCGGTCAAATCGTTCCAAACATCTGTGTAACGCATGACGGTTTTTTTACACGCTTCGTTGTATTCTTCTACCGAAATGGTTTTGCCAATATCTTCTTTAGTAATTCCTAATTCTTTTTCAGTGCCTAATTCTACGGGCAATCCGTGTGTATCCCAACCTGCTTTTCGCTTTACTTGGAAACCTTTTTGAGTTTTATAGCGACAAAAAATATCTTTAATTGCTCTTGCCATCACATGGTGAATTCCAGGCAAACCATTTGCAGATGGTGGCCCTTCAAAAAACACATAAGGCGTTGCACCTTCACGTGAAGTTACACTTTGTTCGAAGACATTATTTTTTTTCCAGAAATCAAGAACTTCTGAAGCCACAGTAGGCAAGTCAAGTCCTTTGTATTCAGTAAACTTAGTACTCATTTTTGTCGTTTTCTTTAATCAGTTTGCGAAAGTAAGGAATTTTAAGAAAAGAGAATAGAAAATAGATGAAAGACAACAGACTTTTAAGAAAATTTTAAAATTTAAATAACTTTTCAACTAATTATGCAAAAACTTCTTTTAAAACTTCCAAGGATTTAGGTTTTTTGAAACCATCGAGATGAATTGAATAGTAATCGATTATGAATTTTAGTAATTGTTGACGTTCTGAAGCTAAAAAAAGTTTTTTTGAGCTGTCGAATTTGAGTTCTAAAAGCTTTTTTAATAGTACGGTTTCTTGAAAATTAAGACAACTTGTTCCTTGATATTCTGAAAAAACACCATCAATCATTTCAAAATAATTTCCATTGGCTTTATTTGGGAAGAAACCAAAAAACTTGGTCATTTGAAGAAGAAAAATTAAATGAAAATTAGTAATTTCTTCATGATTATCGAGCCAAAGCAGTGCCGTTTCTAGAAACGTAAAGAGGTTTTCGTTTTCTTCCTCTTCTTTGATGCTGTGATGCAACATTTCCGAAAGAAATAAAATTATTGAACTTTTCACAACGTCAGTTGCAATGGTTTGATAAGAATAGGCTAACTTTATTTCTTTAAAATGTTCTAAGGTGCCTTTATTCTTGTGATTGGCTTCGATTTCTAGAATAGAAAAAGGTTGAAAATAGGCTATTTTTTGATTTGATTTTTTAGCCGAAAATGCATTTGGAACAAAATAGCTTTTTAGTCCATCGCTTTGAGTAAAACATTTAACTATCAATGATTTTTCTTGATATTTTAGAGAAGAAATAACAATAGCTTTGGTTTTTACCAACATTGGGATTTGGAATTTTTCCGTTTGGAATTTATCGAATTATCATCACTTTTTTTACGGTTGTATCAGAACCATCCTCTGAGGAAATAAAAATCATATAAACACCAGAAGCTACTTTGTAACTGCCAAAAGCAGTACCATCCCACTCCACTGTTCCACCAGTTGATGTGGTCTCATAAACTAAATTTCCTTCTATATCGGTGATTTTAATGACTGCTTTTTCAACCAATTGAGCAATTTTGATGGTGCCAATATATTCTGGTCGAACTGGATTAGGATAAACATATACGTTTTGTAAATCATCCGCAGGTTTTGTAGCGATTCCTTTTAAGGAAATCATCCCTTTATCGGTTGCAAAGTAAATTTCACCGGTAGTTTCGTTAATTTCTATGTCGTTTATGGTATTACTTGGCAAAGGAGAATTGTCTTTAGTAAAATGATAAATGGTTTCTTGACCATTTGAAGAAAAAAGAAATGCTCCAGAATCGGCAGTTCCAATCCATTTTCTATTAGAGCCATCGACTACAATATCGGTAATGAATTGTTCATAAAGAAGTTCTTGCGCTAATCCATCTTCAAGAATGATTATTGGATTGGCTTTCATTTGATTTTCACTAGTAAAACTGCTAGTGCTCGAAAGAACACGAAGCCCTTTTCTGGTTCCAATCCAAACTTGACTTCTATTGTCAATTGCCAAAGCTCTAACATCATTTATTGGCAAGTTTCCTAAATCTGTGCCTTCTGTAATTTTTTTATAAATATTAGAATTCTCATTAAAAGCGATAACACCATCTTGGTAGGTAGCCAACCATTTTGTACCGCTATTGTCAATTTCTATTTGAGCAAAATCACTGTTGACAACATTGTCTATTATGGTTGACATATTGTAAGCTTGCCATTGTCCGTTTGTTTTTAATACGTTTAGACCAGTACTAACACGGCTATTCGTTACCCACAGATTTCCGTTTCTATCAAATGTTGAAGGTCCAATTCGGATGTTACTTGTAGAACTTGCATCTAGGGATTTTAAAGAACTATTGCTTTCATTAAAAAGTGTAGTGGGAATATCACTTTCAATTTTCAATAACCCTTTATCATAAGAACTTACGTAAACTTCATTTTCATTGTTAGGGTTTGAAGAAATTCGTGTTAGTGATTTTGCTCCTAAAACATCTTCGTACGGAATATTCAACCATTGATTATCGGTATATTTACTAACTCCGAACGAGGTCAAGCCAAGATTTAAAAAAGTATATGGATTATAGGTAACACTATATCCACCATAAACAGCCCAAAGATTTGAATTGGAAGAATGAATAGAAAATAGATAATTTCTTTTTGGCCCATCGGGCATGATGACTTCAAATTCACCTAAATTGCTTAGTGGTGCCGAAATAACACCGTTTTCATTGGTGCCAATATATACTTTATCATTAATAACGGTTGCGCAACTAAATGTTAAAGGAATGGCAGAAACTTGCGAACTTGGTATGTATGCTGCTTGGGTTAAGTTAGAATTGTAAACAAAAACCTGATTGTTTGTTGTTACAATTAAATGATTTTCAAAAACCCTAGTGTCTAACCCTGTTTGATTTAAATTAAATACTTCTTGAAAGGCAGTTCCAGTATGTTTGTAAACTTTATTATTAGTGTTGGTAGCAATTAACTGATTGTTAAAAGTTACAATTCCGTTCCAGTATCCATTATCAAAAATTTGCCATTGCGCAAAATCATTCAAATTTGGATTAGAAATAGCTGCCTTTTTTATACCATAATATTCCGTTACGGCATAAATTTCATTATTAAAAATAGTAGTTTGATAGACTCTAATTTCTAAACCGTTTGGTCCAATGAAATAAGTATCTCCAAATTGTAAGGTGTTCAAATTGTATTGAACAATTCCGAAGTCACATGAAACATATAGTATTCCGTTATATTCCATAAAATGATTGACTTTTTTAATGTTTTCGGGAATAGACTTATTGATGATGTCAACTACATTTAAAATGCTTCCGTCTTGGTTGTTTAAAACAATCATCAAACCGTTTTTATACCCAATAATTGTTTTGTTAGTTGTCGCACTAAAATAGATTGCGGAAATAGTTTCTCCAGATAATCCATCTATAGTATTAGTAGAAATTAATTCATTTGTTGCTAGATTTTTGGAAAATATAGCATTTTCGGTTGCGGCAAAAAATTTTGAGGAAGATTCTGTTATATCACTAATTTTATTGTATGAAAAATAACCTTTCCATTGCAGGTTTTGTTGTGAAAAACCAAATTGAAATAAAAATATATAAACCAAGTAAAATGAATTTTTCATAGCGTCAATTAGAATTACAAATATAGTATAAACGAAAAACTTTTACTTTTAATATAAAAAGAATAAAAAAAAATGCTTCCATTTCTGAAAGCATTTTTGATTTTTGTTATTTTATAACTATATTATATTTATACAATTCCTTGTGCTAGCATAGCATCTGCCACTTTAACAAACCCAGCAATGTTGGCTCCTTTAACATAATCAACAAAACCACTTCCATCAGCACCATATTTTACACATGATGCATGAATATTTTCCATGATTCCATGTAATTTTTGATCCACTTCTTCTGACGACCAGCTTAAACGAAGTGAGTTTTGAGACATTTCAAGCCCAGAAGTTGCAACACCACCAGCATTTGAAGCTTTTCCTGGCGCAAATAATATTTTAGCTTTTAAAAATACTTCTACGGCTTCTGGAGTAGAAGGCATATTGGCTCCTTCAGCTACACAAATACATCCGTTTTTAACCAACATTTTAGCTTCTTCTTCGTTCAATTCGTTTTGAGTAGCACATGGCAATGCGATATCACACTTAACTTCCCACGGACGTTTTCCTGCCACAAATTTTGCGTTTGGATATTTTTTTACATAATCACCAATTCTACCATAGTTTACATTTTTGATTTCCATGATATGAGCTAATTTGTCTGCATCTATTCCATCTGCATCATGAATATATCCTGATGAATCGGAAGCGGTAACTACTTTTCCTCCTAATTGGGTTGCTTTTTGAATTGCATATTGCGCTACATTTCCTGATCCAGAAACCACTACAGTTTTTCCTTTAAAAGAATCTCCTTTGGTAGCCAACATATTTTGAGCAAAATAAACATCACCATAACCCGTGGCTTCTGGACGAATTAACGAACCTCCAAAAGAGATGCCTTTTCCAGTTAAAACACCTGTAAATTCATTTCTCAATCTTTTATATTGACCAAACATATAACCAACCTCTCTTCCTCCAACACCTATATCTCCTGCTGGAATGTCGGTATTTGCACCAATATGTCTTGAAAGTTCCGTCATAAAACTTTGACAGAACTTCATAATTTCATTGTCTGATTTCCCTTTTGGATCAAAATCGGAGCCTCCTTTTCCACCACCCATTGGAAGTGTTGTTAAACTGTTTTTAAACGTTTGCTCAAAAGCTAAAAATTTTAAAATACTAAGATTTACTGAAGGATGAAAACGAATTCCTCCTTTGTAGGGTCCAATTGCAGAATTCATTTGGATTCTGTAACCACGGTTTACTTGAGTTTTACCAGCATCGTCTAACCAAGTAACTCTAAACATGATTACTCTTTCTGGTTCAACCATTCGTTCCAAAAGCATTTTGTTTTGGTATTTTTTATTTTCTTCAATAAAAGGAATAACTGTTTCGGCTACTTCTTTAACCGCCTGCATGAACTCAGGTTCATTAGGGTTTTTTTTAGCCACTGCTTCAATAAAAGCATTAATACTTTGCGACATAATTATTTTTTTTTAAATTTTAAGAAATCGATTTCGTAATGATGCGCAAATATACATTTTATTAAAATAGTGCTCTATTTTTTTTTAAAATATTCTTTTTTCAAGTAAAAAAAATAACTCTGAAAACCAATAATGTCTTGATACAATCTTTTTTTTACCCTTTTTTAAAGTTAAAAATCAACTATTTTGTATTTTTTTTTATAACTGAATGATGTTTTTATATATTTGTCGGGAATAGAATTATAAAGTATGCAAAAGTTCATCAAAATTATTTTCACATTTATCTTATTGATAGGTATGTGTAAAAGTACTCAAGCTCAATTTGGCTTCTCTCACGAATTAGGTGTAATTGCTGGACCAGTAGCATTTCAATCAGATTATGGTGAAAGACATGATTTTAGCACAAATTCTGGAAATACTGGTTATGGTATTGGAATAATTCATTACTTGAATTTTTCTTATAAAGCAGAATGTAATTGTTATACTCCTGAAACTTATTTCAACGACCATTTTAAATTAAGAAGTGAGTTATCTTATAATAAAACCAATTTAAAACACTATGGGCAATGGGTTGACCCTAGCAAAACTTCATTAATTGCCAATCAATTGAGAGGTATGCGTGGAAGTACAGCGGTTACTAATATTGGTATGCAATTAGAATTTTACCCTTTAAGTATTAGAGATTTTACCGCAACATTAGGCTCATTTGCTCCTTTTGTGAGTTTAGGAGGGCAATTTAGTTTTTATGATCCCGAAGCTTATTCTACTCTTGGACCAATTACTTCTCCACTCGCTATTCCTGATAAATATTTAGGTGGTGCTATAACCAATCAAGGTGGAACGGTTTGGTCAATTGTTTCTTCTATTGGTTCAAGATACAAGTTAACAGAACTATCTGACTTAATGATTGATTTACGTGTTCAATATTATTTTTCAAATTGGGTAGATGGTTTAAATCCAGATCCTAAAAGATACCCAGAAAACAAAGCAAATGATTGGAATGTTTGGTTGAATTTTGGATACATCTATTATTTAAATTAATCTTCAACGGCATCTTTATAATCAGGGTATAGGAATTTATTATAAGGAAACCTTGTGATATGAATTTCTCTAACGGCTTCATAAATTTTTTCTCTCAATTCTTCAAAGTTTTCTTTGTGAGTTGCCGAAATGAATAAGGTGTTTTTTTCGCCCACATTATTCATCCAAGTTTTTTTCCATTCTTCTAAGGTGTAATGTTTTGTGGTTTTTTCAGTAATTAAATCATCACTGTCAATAGAAAGGTTTTTAAAAGCATCTATTTTGTTAAAAACCATTATAGTAGGCTTGTTATTACTTTTAATATCCATCAATATTTGATTTACAGATTGAATATGGTCTTCAAAATCTTGATGCGAAATATCAACCACATGCAAAAGCAAATCGGCTTCTCGAACTTCATCCAGAGTACTTTTGAAAGATTCAATTAATTGAGTTGGTAATTTTCTAATAAAACCAACCGTGTCTGACAATAAAAAAGGTAGGTTTTTAATAACCACTTTTCTAACAGTAGTATCAAGGGTTGCAAATAATTTATTTTCTACAAAGACATCGCTTTTCCCAATAGCATTCATCAAGGTTGATTTTCCAACGTTGGTATATCCAACCAAGGCAACTCTAACCATGGCACCACGGTTACTTCTTTGAACCGCCATTTGTTTGTCAATAGTTTTAATTTTTTCCTTTAACAATGCAATTCTATCACGAACAATCCTTCTGTCCGTTTCAATTTCTGTTTCTCCAGGTCCACGAAGTCCAATTCCACCTTTCTGCCGCTCAAGATGTGTCCAAAGACCCGATAATCTTGGAAGTAAATATTGACATTGGGCTAATTCGACTTGTGTTCTTGCGTACGACGTTTCAGCTCTTTGAGCAAAAATATCAAGAATCAAATTTGTTCTATCTAGAATTTTACAATCAATTATTTTGGAAAGATTTTTTTGTTGAGATGGTGATAATTCATCATCAAAAATAACTGTTGAAACAGCATTATTTTTGACAAAAAGATTGATTTCTTCAATTTTTCCTGTTCCCAAAAAAGTCTTTGGATTGGGTTTTTCTAACTTTTGATGAAATCTTTTAATCACTTCTCCTCCTGCCGTAAAAGTTAAGAACTCTAATTCGTCCAAATATTCTTGTAATTTTTCTTCAGATTGATTTTGAGTGACGATTCCAACGACAATTGTTTTTTCGAAATTTGAACTGTTTTTTTCTAACATTATTGATTTTTAGTACTGCAAAATTAGAAATAATAATATTTAACACTCATTTTATAGTTGTTTTTTAATTTAAATTTTTAAAAAAGTTATTTTTTTCATAAAATTTTCTAAATTTGGAACTCTTAACCCAATATTAATTATTACAACCATTTTCATTTATGAAAAAAATTACTTTATTATTGTTGACTTTACTGTTTTCTTTCTCGGGCTTTTCTCAATTTGGAGGAACGGGTGTCGTTGAAGGATTTGAGTCAACTACAGGACCAAGTGCGCTACCGTCTAATAACTGGGCTTTGAGCACAGGGAATTGGTTGGTGTTTGATAATGGCACACCAGGAAATTTCCGTTGGGGAATTTCTACCGTTACTACAACGCCAACACAAGTGTATCAAGGAGCTAATGCAGCTTATATGAATCGGGAGACCAACTTTTCAACGGGTCAAACTTATGAGGATTATTTGGCGTCACCAGCTTTTACAGTTCCAGCAAATGGCCAACTTCGTTTTTGGACAAGAGGTTTTTTAATTGGAAACCAGGGAACCGTTTATCAAATAAAAGTCGCACCAGCTGCCGCTAATCCAACGGATCCAAACTCTTATCTTTTGGTTCAACAATGGACTGATGCCGATTTGGTAGCAAGCGTTAGTCAATATGAAGAAAAAGTAGTTAATTTGACTGATTATGTTGATCTTAATGTTCGTATTGCTTTTGTGATGCAACAAGCTCCAATCACTGCTCCATTTGGAGATAGATGGTTTGTTGATAATGTACAAGTAGTGGCGCAGTGTTTTGATCCTACTGCATTAACAGCAACACCAGCCATTACTTCGGCTCAATTGAGTTGGACGAATCCAGGAACAACCTCATGGGAAGTAGAACTTGTTCCTGCGGCAGGAACTCCAACTGGAATAGGAACTCCATTTAACGGAGCAGTACCTTCTTTTAATGTTACAACAACTTTACCTGCAGGTGTGCCACTAACGGCAACAACAGCATATAAATATTATGTGAGAGCTGTTTGTTCAGTCGGTGTCACCAGTCAATGGATTGGTCCTTTTAATTTTTCAACGCTATCACCCGGATTAAGTTGTGAAGCATCAATAGTAATTAATAATTTACCATATAGCACAACTGACAGTACGGCAAACTATGGGGATAACCCCAATATAGAAGGAAGTCCTGGAACAGGTTGTAATATTACAGGCAATTATTTGAATGGTAATGATGTTGTGTATTCTTATACTGCACCAGCAAATGGCACCATAAATGTAACCATGACACCAACTGGAACAAATTCAGGTGTTTTTGCTTATGATAGTTGTGCTAATGTAGGTGTAACTTGTATTGGCGGTGCTGCAGGAACAACAACAACTGTTAGAACATTTGACTTGTCTGTAACTGCTGGTCAAACCTATTATTTTGTTATATCAAGTATAAATACAACACAAACCGTTGGATATACCTTACTGATACAAAATGTAAATTGTGCGCCACCAACTGCTTTAGCGGCAAATGCTTTGCAAACAACAGCAAATTTAAGCTGGGCTCAAGGAGGCTCTTCTTCATGGGAAGTAGTTGTTCAACCTGCAGGAGCTGGAGTTCCAGCAGGAGCAGGTACACAAACAAATATTAACACAAATTATCCAGTGCCAACAGTTTTAACTCCTAATACCAATTATGAGTTTTATGTAAGAGCCGATTGTAATGATGGTACTGGCAACTTCAGTGCTTGGGCAGGACCATTTGCATTCAGAACGTTATGTGATGCTTTTACTGTTCCTTTTCAAGAAGGATTCAACAGTACTTCTACCTCAGAAGCTTGTTGGACTGTTTTAAATGTTAATGGAGATACAGATGCATGGGATATGAACTATGCTACCAATCCTTTTGAAGGAGATCAAGTAGCAATGATGTACACAGATTTTAATGCAGGAGTAAATGATGATTGGTTAATTTCACCACAAATAATCCTTACAGGAAATCAAAGATTGAGATACCGTTATAGAGTTCAATCTGCAGGTGAACCGAATGACTTTAGAGTAATGCTCTCTACAAATGGTACAAGTCCAGCGAATTTCACGACTACTTTGGTGCCATTAGCTTCTTATAACAATATTACCTATATGGAAGCCATTGTCAATCTTTCTGCTTATTCAGGACCTGTAAATATTGCATGGCATGTACCACCAGGAGGTTTAGATGGATGGAGATTGTATATTGATAATGTCATCATAGAAGATTTACCAACTTGTCCAGAGCCAAGTATGTTAACTGCAACGGCAGTATTATCAACTTCGGCAACACTGACATGGACCAATGGAAACGCAGAAACAGAGTGGCAAGTATTAGCATTACCATGTGGCTCGCCAGCACCAGCTGCAGGAGCAACAGGTTTTGTAACAGTTCCTCCTACTGGTTCTCCATATACTTTAATGGGATTATCACCAACAACCTGTTATGATGTGTATATCAGAGCGGTTTGTCCAGGGAATGATCTAAGTCCATGGACTGGACCAGCAACGTTTACTACACAAGTTGCGCCACCAGTTTGTGGTGGTCAATATATAGATGCAGGAGGAATAGCTGGAAACTATCCAAACAACTCCAACTCAACAGTAACGATTTGTCCTCCAGCAGGAGAATTGGTTACTGTAACGTTTACTTCGTTCAATACAGAAGCGAATTGGGATGCTTTATATGTCTTTGACGGTAATTCAATTACATCACCTCAAATATCTAGTACAAATGGTCCTGGAAATGGTGGTATTCCAGCAGGAGGATTTTGGGGAACAACAATTCCTGGTCCTTTTGTTTCTTCTGTTCCTGGACCTGATGGTTGTTTGACTTTTAATTTTAGAAGTGATGGTTCAGTAAATAATCCAGGATGGGTAGCCAATGTAACTTGTGCTCCTGCACCAACATGTACAAAACCGAATAATTTAACAGCCACTTTAGTGACTGCTGATTCAGCACAAATAAACTGGACGCAAATTGCAAATCCAGATAATAGTGTTGCAACAAACTGGGAAGTATTAGTATTACCTTGTACTGCACCAGCACCAACTGCTACAACAACTGGTGGCATTACTACTGATCAAAATCCTTATACGTTAACTGGATTAACGGCAAATACTTGTTACAAAGTATATGTTAGAGCGGTATGCTCTACGACAGATTCGAGTGCTTGGTCAAGTCCAGCAACATTCACTACCCAGTGTGTTGCCTTTACAATTCCATTCCAAGAAGGGTTTAATACGGGTTCCGCTAGCGAAGCTTGTTGGACCGTGTTGAATTTGAATGGCGATACCGATGCATGGGATATGAACTATGCCTTCAATCCTTATGAAGGAGACCAATCAGCAGCTTTGACTACAGATTTTAATGCTGGAAATAATAATGATTGGTTGATTTCACCTCAAGTTACAGGTTTAAATGGAAATCAAAGATTAAGATATAGATACAGAGTTCAATCTGCGGGTGAACCAAATGATTTTAGAGTAATGCTTTCTACAACAGGAATAGATCCTGCAAGTTTTACACAAACATTAGTACCTTTAGCCAGTTATAATAACACTACTTACCTTGAAAATGTTGTTTTATTAACAGGCGTTACAGGAACTATAAACATTGGTTTCCATGTGCCTCAAGGAGGCCTTGATGGTTGGAGATTGTATATTGACAAAGTTATTATTGAAAACAACCCTACTTGTATTGAACCAACTGCTTTAACAGTATTAAATACTACAGCTACTTCAGCTCAATTGAGTTGGACAGATAATAATAATCCATCAGCTACACAATGGGAAGTTTTAATTTTACCTGCAGGTTCTGCTGAACCACTTCCTAATTTACCAGTAGGTACAGGGATTCTTGTTAATGCAAATCCAGCTTTAATAACAGGTTTACAATCAAGTAAAAATTTCGTGTTCTTTGTTAGAGCTATTTGTTCCGATACAGACCATAGTAATTGGTCAATTGGCGCTAATTTTAGCACTAAGCCAGCAAATGATGAATGTGCAGATGCTACCTTTGTACCCGTAAATTCATCATCAGTTTGTAATCAAATTGCTTCTGGAGTAGTTTCGGGTGCAAGTCCTTCAATGAATGTACCGCCTTTAGCAGCACCATGTGTTGGAACGCCAGATGATGATGTTTGGTTCCAATTTATTGCAACAAACTCCTATTTGAATGTTGCTCTTACTATTGCACCAGGTGCTTCAACACAGAATTTGAATTTTGCAGTATATTCTGGAACTTGTGGTGCATTAACGCAATTTACTTGTAGTGATCCTGGGCAACTATCTGATGTCTTAAATGGCTTAACTGTTGGAGAAATATATTACATAAGAGTATATTCTAATGAAGCTACTGCACAAACAGTAAGTTTTGACATCTGTATTTCTACACCATCAACTTGTGATAACTCTGCAACTATTTGTGAAATTGAATACGGAAATACAACAGGAGTAGATAGTTTAGGAACAATTGGATGTTTATTTACCTCTCCAAATCCAACTTTCTTTACCATTCAAGTAACGCAATCAGGTCCATTAAATTATTTATTGACTCAATCAACAACTCCAGGAGGTGCGCCAGATTTAGATGTTGATTATGCAGCATGGGGTCCGTTTACGTCTCAAGCAGCTGCTTGTACAGCAATTAATTTGCCTGGTGGTGGCTTTTTAGCTCCTGGTATTGGAGTACCAGTAACACAACAAACGGGTTGTAGTTATTCAGCAGCAGCAACGGAAAATTTAAATATTGTAAATGCACAAGCTGGACAATTTTATATAATTTTAATTACTAATTATTCTGACGATCCAGGTTTTATTTCTTTAACACAAACAAATATAAACGCACCTGGAGCAGGTCAAACAACTTGTTGTTCTGATGCTAACTTTGCCTATGACCAACAAGAATATTGTAAAGAAGATATGGCTTCAAATCCTGTTGTTACTATTGCACCTAATTCACTTGCTGGTGTTTTCACATCATATCCTGCTGGGTTAGTTTTTGTTGATACTGCTACAGGTGAAGTTGATCTTCAAGCAAGTGCTCCTGGATATTATCAAATTACAAATACTTTAGCTCCTACATCAACTTGTATTCAAAAAGTATATTATTATTTCATTAGAATTACTGAACCACAGACAGCAACAATTACTTATCCTGTTACTGAAGTTTGTAAAAACGAAACGACTGTAATTAATGTTACGATTGCTGGTAATACAAATGGAACGTTTGCAGTTTCTCCTCAAGGAGGGTTGTATATTAATGCCGATAATGGTGCTATAACACCAAACTTGAGTACACCAGGTATTTATACCATATCTTACAATTTACCAGATAATGGACCATGTCCTAATCCATCTGGAAGTACTACTATTGAAATTAAAGCAGTTCCAAATGTTGTTTCTCCAGGAAACCAAACTGTTTGTGGTAGTTATGAATTATTACCTTTAACAGTTGGTAATTACTACACTGCTACTAATGGTGGAGGCACCATGTTAAACGCTGGTGATTTTATCACTTCAACACAAGATGTTTATATATATGCCAACAATAATGGTTGTACAGACGAAAAAGTATTTACTGTAACTGTTAATCCAGAGGTTGTTGTAGATGTGATTGATGATTTTGGTACATGTGCAGGATATAATCTGCCTGTTTTAACTTCTGGTAATTATTATACTGGTCCAAACGGAACAGGAACAATGCTAAATGCTGGTGATCCAATTTTAGTAACAACTACATTATACATTTATGCTTCAAACGGTTTATGTTCTGATGAAGATGTGTTTACCATTACAATAGGTGGTTTAGCGGTTACAGCACCAGAAAGTGGTTCTTATTGCAATAGTTATGAATTGCCAACACCAACATTGGGTAATTATTACACAGAAGCAGGTGGTAATGGAACAATGTTTACGCTACCAACTACTATAACAACTACGCAAACAATATATTTATATGCTAACGTTGATGGTTGCGTTGGAGAAGATAGTTTCACAGTTACAATTAACACAATTGATACCCCAACTGTTGATATTACGCAACCAACATGTGCAGTACAAACTGGAACAATTGAAGTAACTAGCCCTGTTGGTTCATCTTCGGGAACTCCACCATCTGATTTATTTATTTCAGAGGTAACTGATGCTGAAACTGGTTCGTTAACTTATGTTGAGATATATAATGGAACTGGTTCAGCCAAATCCTTAGATGATTATAAATTGAAATTTTATACTTTTGGTACAAATCCTAATAACCCAGTTACTGAAAACTGTAATCTAGGTTTAACAGGAACTTTAGCTAACGATGCTACCTATGTTATTAAAGTAAGTTCTAATTCAAATATTAGTGGCGTTACTCCTGATGCAACATTCACAAATTGCTCAGGTGTTAACAATAATGATTACATAAAATTAACCACTTCTTTAGATGTTGATATCGATTTATGGGGAAGAACAGATGGAACTATTTATACTCCAAATAACCAAGTAGGTTATACTTATAGAAGAATTTCAACAGCAACTGTTCCAAAAACAACTTGGGATGCAGCAGATTGGACAGCATTAGATCCAGAAGATTATTCTAATGTTGGTATGTACACATTTGTTCCAGTTGGAGGTTCTAATTACGATTACAGTCTTGATAGCGGAGCTTACCAAACAGAAACAACATTTAGTGGAGTTGCACCAGGTACACATACGGTTACAGTTAGAGATGTAACAACAGGATGTGTTTCCGAGCCATTAGAAGTTATTATTGATGATGTGCCAACTCAGACAACTCCCGTAGTTGAGTTTAGCTATGTAACTCCAGTTTGTCAATCAAGTACAACTACGTTAACGCCAACTTTGGCAACTGACTTTTATGTTGTTGCTAATGGATTTACGGCAACACCTGCTGGTTTAATTATAGATGCTAATACAGGTGAAATTGATGTTACAAATTCAACAGCTGGAATCTATACTGTTAAGTATGAAGTCCTAGAAGATGTTGCAAATTGTTTGTCTGGTGATTCATATACATTCGTTGTAGAAATAACCAACTCAATAACTCCAGTGGTTGACTTTACTTATACAACTCCAGTTTGTCAGTTAGATACAACTACAGCTTCTCCAATTTTAGCTCCTGGATTTTATACAGGAACAAATAGCAATGGATTTAGTGCTACACCAGTAGGTCTTATCATAGATCCTATAACAGGTGTTATTGATGTTACAAACTCAGCTCCGAATACGTATATGATTACATATTCTGTTAATGCTGATGCGTCTCAATGCTTAGTAGCAAATGCCTCTATACCATTTGAATTTATAATTACACCTACAATCAATCCAGTGACAACTATTGATTATCCAACATCAGTTTGTCAAAATGGTACAAATCCATTGCCTGATACTTCTGCTACTGGGTTTGTAACAGGCGGAACATATTCTGAAGACACTACGGTATCATCAGGTTTAGTTATTAATCCAACTACAGGAGAAATTGATTTAGCAAATTCTAGTACAGGACCACATACAGTATTGTATACAATCCCACAAGATTTAGCAAATTGTCAAGCTTTCTCTCAAAGTTCTGATGTTATTACTATTATCCCAGTAGTAACCGCAGTAACCAATTTTAGTTATACTACGCCAGTTTGTGCTAACGGTACAAATCCAATGCCAATTCCTAGCACAGGATTTACTACTGGTGGAACTTATTCTTATGTTGGAACTGGTTTAGACTTGAATACAACAACTGGTGAAATTAATTTGGCAAATACAACTCCAGCAACATATACAGTTACCTATACTGTAACTAGTGATGCTGGAAATTGTATAGTTGGAAATTCTTCTTCTGCTTCTATCACAATCAACCCTGTTATAACTCCAGTTACTGGATTTAGTTATACTTCTCCAGTTTGTGCAGATGATGTTAATCAATTACCATCATTAGCAGCAGGATTTACAACAGGTGCTTCATTTACAGTAACTGTTGGTTCTGGTTTAATTATCAATCCAACGACAGGCGAAATAGATGTTCAAGCTTCAAATCCAGGTGTATATACAATTTCTTATTCTATTTTAGCAGATGCTTCTATCTGTCAAAGCGGTAGCACAAGCACTGCTCAATTTGTAATTAATTCTCCTTTTGACGTAGTAGCTTATGGAGAATGTCAAGGTTCAAGTTTTGTTTTAACCGCAAATCCTGTAAATGGTTCGTTTGATCCTTCAAATGTTGCATATGAATGGCAAAATGGAAATGGAATTAGTATAGGTACTACAAGAACAATCGTGGCAACGTCAACTGGAAATTATACAGTAATAGTTACCTCTAATGGTTGTTCAAGCACTTCTGCCCCATTTACTGTTGACACCATAGCATGTGTGATTCAAAAAGGTATCTCTGCTGATGGTGATGGATTAAACGACAATTTCGAGTTAACTGGTTTTGATGTGAAAAATTTACAAATCTATAATAGATATGGAATGAAGGTATATTCAAAATCTAATTATACAAACCAATGGTTTGGACAATCAGATGGTGGTGACGATTTACCAGATGCGACGTATTATTATGTTATTGAACGTAATAATGGCGAAAACATCACCGGATGGATATACTTAAATAGAGCTCAATAATCAGATATAAAATTTGAATAAAAATTAAAATAAAACTTAAAATGAAGAAAATTTATTTCATTGCGATTGTAACAGTGTTGTTCTTTACAGATGCAAAAGCGCAACAAGATCCAAATTATACGCAGTATATGTATAATTTAAGCGTCATAAATCCTGCCTATGCTGGATCTAAGGAAAATATTTCTGGCGGTTTGCTATATAGAAAACAATGGGTACAAATTGAAGGCGCTCCAAGTACTGGAACTTTCTTCATTCATAGTCCTGTAGGAAGAAATGTAGGCTTAGGTTTGTCAGCAGTAAATGATAAAATTGGACCAGTAGAAGAAACAAATATATATGGAGACTTCTCTTATACGCTTGGTTTAGGAGGAGAACACAAGTTAGCTTTCGGTTTAAAAGCTGGTGTTACCATGCATAAAATAGATTTCAATACTATTTATCCAACACTTCCTAATCCAGATCCTGCAGATCCTTTTAGCGCAGCCAATCCTAGTAACTCATTTTTAAATATTGGTTCGGGTGTGTTTTATTATACAGATAAATATTATGTGTCTTTCTCCGTTCCTAACATGCTAAAATCTAAATATTTAGATTTTAGCGGAAGAAAATATGGAACTGAAGTGCTGCACTATTTCTTAACTGGTGGTTATGTGTTTGACATTAATCCAAACTTAAAGTTCAAACCTTTTGCAATGGTTAAATCATCATTAAATGCGCCAACCTCTTTTGATATTTCAACAAATTTCTTGATTTATGATAAATTAGAATTAGGAGCAACCTACAGGCTTGAAGACTCATTTGGAGCAATGGTAAATTTTGCTGTCACTCCTTCGCTTAGAATTGGATATGCCTATGACCATGTGATGTCTGATTTAAATGTTGTGACTCCTGCTTCTCACGAGGTAATGTTGTTATTCGATTTAAACTTAACGAAAAAAGTATCACGTTCACCTAGATTCTTCTAACCAATAAATTAGCAGTAAAAAAATGAAAAATTTATATATAGCACTAAGTTTTGCGATAACATCTTTATCCTTAACGGCACAAAATAAAGACACAAAGTCGGCTGATAAGTTATTTAACCAGTTTGAATATGTTGACGCAGCAAAGGAATACATGAACCTGGTTGAAAAAGGAAAGGCTGATGGATACGTTTATAAACAGTTGGGTGATACCTATTATAATATGTTTAATGCCGCCGATGCCTCTAAATGGTATGCTAAAGCAATTGAAACTTCTCAAGATTCAGAAACATACTATCGGTATGCTCAAATGCTAAAAGCAGATGGAAAATATGAAGAGTCAAACAAGCAGATGCAAAAATTTGCTTCTATGTCTCCAAGTGATTCTAGAGCAAAAGCTTTTAAAGAAAATCCAAATTATGTTCCAAAGTTATTGAACAAAACAAAACAGTACAACGTAAACTCTTCGGATATTAGTAGTGATAAATCTGATTTTGGACCACTTTTAGTAGAAAACACATTATACTTTACAAGTGCAAGAAACGGTGCAAGAAAAAACTATGGCTGGAATGATGAGCCTTACCTAGATGTTTATCAAGCAGATTATAATGCAGATGGCACTATTACAAATGCTTTTCCAGTATCAAGTATCAATTCTAAATGGCATGAAGGCCCAGTTACTTTAAGTGCTGATGGAAATACAATGTACTTTTCTAGCGAAAGTTTCTTGGAAAACGAATCCGAAAAAGTAAAAGAATTAAAATCAAAATTTAGTCAAATTTATTTATATCGAGCTACTAAAGATGGTGATTCTTGGTCAAATAAAAAACCGCTTCCTTTCAATTCTAAAGAGTACTCTTGTTCAAACCCAAGTTTAAGCAAAGACGGTAAAACACTATATTTCTCTTCTAATATGCCAAACGGTATGGGTGGAACAGATATTTGGAAAGTAACTGTAAACGCTGATGATACATACGGAACACCTGAAAATTTAGGCAAAAATGTAAACACCGAAGGAAACGAAAGCTTCCCATTCATCTCTGATGACAACAAAATGTTATATTTCGCTTCAAGCGGAAGACAAGGTCTTGGTGGATATGATGTGTTCGAATACGAATTAGCATCTAGCAAAGAAGCTGTAAACATGGGTACACCAATCAATACTGACAAAGATGATTTCTCATTCACGTTCAATAGCAAAAAAGACGTAGGGTTCTTTGCTAGTAATAGAAACGGAAATGACGACATCTTCAAAGCTATTCCTGTTTGTGGTGTAGAAGTACTGGTAGTAGTAACCGATGCAAAAACAGGAGCAATCCTTGCAGATACAAAAGTTTCTATTCTTGACGAAAAGAAAAACGTAATTGCTACCGAAATGTCTAACAGCAAAGGAGAAGTAAAATACAGAGTTGAATGTGAAAAACCATACGTGATCCAAGCTACTAAAGATGGCTACGAAGGAAACACTTTTGCCGTAGCGAAAACCAAAGAAAAAATGGTTAAAGTAGAAGCGGCTCTTGAACCTATCGATGTTATTGTTACTCCTGATGAAATTGTGTTAAAACCAATCTTCTTTGAGTTCAACAAAAGTAACATTACTCAAGATGGTGCTTTCGAGTTAGACAAACTAGTTCAAGTAATGAAAAACAACGACCAAATTGTTATTCTTGCCAAATCACATACAGATAATAGAGGTAGCGACAGATACAACTTAAAATTATCAGACAGAAGAGCTAAATCAACGGTTCAATATATCATTTCAAAAGGAATTCCTGCTAGTCGTATTTCTGGAAAAGGTATGGGAGAACTTGAGCCAAAAGTAGATTGCGGAAAAGATTGTACAGAAGAACAACACGCTCAAAACCGTCGTTCTGAATTCTTGATAGTAAAATAATATTCAAACCACTTTAAACCAAAACCCGAACAAATTTGTTCGGGTTTTTTTTTAATCAAGAATGAGTAATTAAATGAACTTAGAATAAAATAATTAAAATGATTAAAAATAGTTACGCTAAAAAAATATTTCATGTTCTACATGTATAAAGTACTTAGTTGTACTAGTAAAATTTCAATGCTAATTGAATTTCAAAATGATATAAAAAAATAGTAGTTAGAATAGAACATAGAAAAACAAAATCTCATTTGAAAGAAAAGTAAAAGTTATTGAAATCTATTTATAAGATAAAAGCTCAATACACATCAAAATATAAAGCAAAATAAAAATCTTTTAACAACAGAAAGAAAGCAAAAAATCACATTTATTTGAATAAACCGCAAAAAAAAACTTCCAAAATTAGAATTCATTATTAATGTTGTGTTAAAAATTGATTTTTGATTGGAATTATGCAATAACAAGCCTTACTTTTGCAACATCAAAAACAACTGGGGTGGTTCCCAGGAAGTTTTTATATAAATTTTTTCAATTTATAGTTTTTTGGTTGGTTAATAGCATAAAAACTCAGTCATTAATTTGACTGGGTTTTTTTGTTTTTATACATTTGGAACAGAATTTGTACTTACAGCAGAAAAATAGAATCATGAAAAAGTTAATAATCGTATTTTTAGTTTTAATTTCTGTGAGTTTTGATTCCCAAAAACCCGAAGCCTACGACACTGGCGAATGGTTTAAATTTAGAATCCATTATGGAATTGTAACAGCTGGCTATGCTACTTTGGAAGTAAAAGAAGCCATAAGAGACAATAAAAAAGTATATCACGCCATTGGTAAAGGTTACACAACCGGAATGTCAAGATGGTTTTTTAGTGTAGATGACACTTATGAAAGCTATTTCGACAAGGTAACGAACAAACCCTATCAGTTTGTGCGCAAAATAGACGAAGGTGGATATACCAAAAACCAAGAAGGTTTTTTCAATCAGGATAAAAACCAAGTTCTTTTAAAGGATTATAAAGAAAAAACAGAAAAGACATATAATGTTACAGAAGATGTACAAGATATTCTTTCTACCTTTTATTTTCTTCGCAATCATCCTAAAATTAACTCCCTAAAAATAAACGAATTTATAGAAGTGGACATGTTTTTTGACAATGAAATCACTAAGTTTAAGTTAAAATATATTGGAAAAGAAGATTTAAAAACTAAATTTGGGACGATTCCATCAATGGTATTTAAGCCATTGGTGCAATCAGGACGTGTATTTAAAGAAGAAGAAAGTTTAACCGTTTGGATTTCAAATGATGACAACAAACTTCCAATTCGAATCAAAGCCAGTTTAGCCGTTGGTTCTTTAAAAGCCGACTTAGAAGGATTTAAAGGATTAAAAAACCCTTTTGTTATAAAAGTACAAAACTAATGAGCAACTCAACAACTAATCTCATTGATGCACTAGACCAAAAGTTTGCTGCAATTGACCAAAAAACAGATACTCATCTTGAAGGATTATTGTGGTCTAAACCCATCACTTATTGGGATTATATTCAAACTGATGCCTTGTTAAATCTGCAAACCCAACGAACGGTTTTACCAGATGAAAAGGTATTTATCATGTACCATCAAGTAAACGAATTGTTGTTTAAGATGATTCTTTGGGAGATAGACCAATTGTGTCATACCAATAAGCCAGAAACAGCCTATTTTACTGAAAAGCTAGGAAGAATTAGTCGCTACTTTGATATGCTAACAACATCATTCGACATCATGGGTGATGGCATGGAAGTAGCTCAATACATGAAGTTCAGAAACACCTTAACGCCTGCTAGTGGTTTTCAGAGTGCGCAATACCGAATGATAGAGTTTGCATCTACCGATTTGATTAATTTGATAGACTACCGATTTAGAGCTACAATAGATAGAGACACACCCTACACGCATGCGTTTGAGCATTTGTATTGGCAAGCAGCAGGGAAAGATCATGCAACAGGTAAAAAGTCCTACCTCCTCTTGGCTTTTGAAGAAAAATATAAAGACGAGTTTCTTCGCTTTATGGAAGAATATAATACAATAAATGTTTGGCAGAAATTCAAACAATTGCCAGAAGATGACCAAAAAAATGCCGAACTGATAAGTGCCATGCGCCATTATGATTACACGGTTAACATCACCTGGGTAATGGGACATTTGAACGCAGCTAGGAAGTACATCGACAGTGGACAAGGAACAGGAGAAGCAACTGGAGGAAGCGATTGGAAGAAGTATATGCACCCAAAATACCAAAGGCGGATATTCTTTCCGGCTTTGTGGAGTGAAGAAGAATTAAAAAATTGGGGCGAAGGCTTATAAAAATTAAGGATGTTAAAAACCGTTCAAAGACTACTTTTACTATTATTTACTACTGTATTATTATTTTCTTGTAAAAAAGATAACGAAATCCAAATTGTAACGTTACCTGTTAAGGAAAAAACCATCGATTTTGGATTTAACTTAGATGCCTTTAACGTGGTACACGATACAATTAAAAGAGGCGACACATTTGGCACCATTTTAGACCATCAAAATTTGGGTGGAAATCAAGTGTATGACATTGTTGCTAAAGTAAAAGACACTTTTAACGTAAGAAGCATCCGCGTTGGTAAACCCTTTACCTTTCTTAGAACCAAAGACAAAAAACACCGCCTTCAATACTTTATCTACCAACCTGACAAACTCACCTACTATGTAATTGACTTGAGGGATTCGGTGATGGCCTATAAAAAAACCCGTCCATTAACGTTTAAATCAAGAACCATTGCTGGTGCTTTAAACGGCTCGCTATCCGAAACCTTACAGAACCTAAAAGTAGATCCATCATTGGCTTCAAGAATTGCAAAGATTTATGCATGGTCTATTGATTTCTTTAAACTACAAAAAGGTGATGAGTTTGCGCTCTCGTTTACCGAAAGATTTATCAATGACACTGTTTATGACGGTGTAGATAGTTTGAAGGCAGCTTTCTTTGAATACAAAGGGAAGAAAATATATGCGTTCCCATTTTCAACCGATGGTAGTAAAGGCAAGTTGCAATACTTTGACGAAGAAGGGAAAACACTGAAGAACTTTTTCCTTAAAGCACCGTTAAAGTTTGTAAACATCACCTCAAGATATACCAAAAGAAGGTTTCACCCAGTTCAGAAACGCTGGAAAGCACACAACGGAACAGACTATGCCGCACCTACCGGAACGCCAATTATGACTACTGCCGCAGGAGTTGTTATCCAGGCGGGTTATACCACTGGAAACGGAAACTATGTAAAAGTGCAACACGACAAAACCTATACAACCCAATACCTACACATGTCTAAAATCTTAGTAAAACGTGGACAACGCGTTACACAAGGACAAGTTATTGGGAAAGTAGGTAGTACTGGTTTAGCAACTGGTCCTCATGTTTGTTATCGCTTTTGGAAAAATGGTGTTCAGGTAGATGCCTTGCGCTTAAACCTGCCAACCTCTACTCCTATGGACGCTAAATACAAACAAGCGTTTATGCAACAAATGACACCTCTCAAAAAAGAGTTGGATAGTATTGCAAAGACGATTGAAAAAAAATAAAATTTTCAGCACTACAACGTTAGCGTAATATTTCTTTTATGAGTTCCGCTTCTTTATTTGTAAATTTGATTTTTCAAATACTAGAAACATGTCTTTATCCTCAATAAACCCTACAAAAACTGAAGCCTGGAAGAAACTTTTGGCACACTTTGCCATTACCAAAAACAACACCATGCAGGAGTTGTTTAAAAATGATGCTACAAGGGCAGACAAATTTCATATCCAATGGAAAGACTTTTTAGTTGATTTTTCCAAAAACAGAATAGATAGCACTACCGTAAAACTTTTACTTGAACTAGCCGAAGAATGTAACCTAAAAGGAGCCATTGACAGCTATTTTAAAGGCGATGCGATTAATAAAACCGAAAACCGAGCAGTACTTCACACGGCTTTGCGAGCACCAAAAAACGCAACCGTACTAGTTGATGGCATCAATGTTATCCCTGAAATTTATGCCGTAAAAGAAGCCATCAAAACGTTTACAAACGAGATTGTTTTGGGAAACAAGAAAGGTTATACAGATAAAGTGTTTACTGATGTTGTAAACATCGGCATCGGCGGCTCTGACCTTGGACCGGCAATGGTTGTAGAATCGTTACAATACTACAAAAACCATTTAAACGTTCACTTTGTTTCCAACGTAGATGGCGACCATGTGAATGAGATTATCAAAAAAATAAACCCAGAAACAACGTTGTTTGTCATTGTTTCAAAAACCTTCACCACGCAAGAAACCTTGTCGAATGCAGAGACCATTCGTGAGTGGTTTTTACAATCGGCCACACAAGCAGACGTTGCCAAACACTTTGTGGCAGTTTCAACCAACCTTCAAAAAGTAACCGAATTTGGCATCAACCCCACCAATGTTTTCCCTATGTGGGATTGGGTTGGCGGAAGATTTTCGCTTTGGAGTGCAGTTGGTTTAACGATTAGCTTGGCTGTTGGTTATGAAAATTTTGAGGCATTACTTGAAGGCGCACATGAAATGGATGTGCATTTCCAGGAAACAAAATTCGAAGAAAACATTCCGGTTGTTTCGGCGTTGATAAGCATTTGGTACAATAATTTTTATGGTGCAGAAAGCGAGGCAATGATTCCTTATACGCAATATCTACAAAAATTAGCACCTTATCTTCAACAAGGCATCATGGAAAGTAACGGAAAAAGCATTAATCGTGATGGCAAATCCGTTACCTATCAAACTGGCACAATCATTTGGGGTGAACCCGGGACCAACTCGCAGCACGCTTTTTTTCAACTAATTCACCAAGGAACAAAGCTCATCCCAACCGACTTTATAGGTTATTTGAAGCCTTTGTATGGTAATAAAAATCATCATGATAAGCTAATGTCTAATTTCTTTGCACAAACAGAAGCATTATTAAACGGTAAAACCGCAGCACAAGTACAAGCAGAATTTGATAAAGCAAACATGCCATCGGCACAAGCAGCGTTTCTTCTTCCTTTCAAGGTTTTTGAAGGAAACAAACCAACCAACACTCTTTTAATAGATCAATTAACACCACGATCGTTAGGTGCGTTAATTGCCTTATATGAACACAAAATATTTGTTCAAGGTGTTATTTGGAACATATACAGTTACGACCAATGGGGTGTTGAGCTTGGAAAGCAGTTGGCCAACTCGATACTGGCAGAGATTGAAACAAAAACAATCAAAACCCATGATTCGTCCACTATGTTTTTATTGAAACACTTTTTAAAGAATACTTAAAATTGACTAAACAACACTTTAAAGTGTCGTTTTTTTATGCCTTTTAGTTATATTTGTGTTTAAAACAATTTAACTATGTATCAGTTTGTACAAAAATTCCATTCGGGTTGGGCTTATCTAGCCGTGTTATTATTACTTTTTGCAGCACTTAATGCTGTTATTGGACTTACTTCCAAAAAAGAATTTACTCCAAAAGACAGAAAGATTTCCTTGTTTGGATTGCTTGCTACTCATATTCAATTACTGGTTGGGTTAATCCTTTATTTTGTATCTCCGTTGGGTTTTAATTCTTTGGGAAACATGAAAGATGCGGCTATTAGACTAACTTCTTTAGAGCATCCACTTATCAATATAATTGCCATTGCATTAATCACTATTGGTTGGTCTAGACATAAAAAAGCAACTACAAGCGAAGCCAAGTTTAAAGCCATCACATTGTTCTACGGAATAGGTTTGTTGCTTATTTTAAGTAGAATTCCTTGGTATCTATGGTTATAAAAATAAAGTCCTGAAAAGGATTTTTTATCGAGGTACAGTTTTTGTACTTCTCCCTAAAAAAAATTATACACATGCGTACTAAACTGTTCTTCTTTATTTTTTTGCTAGTAATTGCTACGTCGCTATCGGCATTTACTTTGGGAACCCCACAACAAAAAGAAAAGAATAAAGGCAAAACTACCATTGCTACCGTTAAGAAAACAGATAAGTTTATTAAGGAAACCAAAGTAGATAGTACGATTACTCCATTGAAAACAGCTGCCATTCAACTACTGGATTCGATTAAGAAAAAACAAGAGTTCAATATCCTCAAATTGCACAAGAAAAATGCACACGCTTCGTATTATCACACTAAATTTAATGGAAGAAGAACTGCAAGTGGTGAAATCTTTGATAACGAAAAATATACGGCAGCGCACAAAACATTGCCTTTCGGAACAATGCTTAAAGTGACGAGTGAAACAACGGGCCGCTTTGTAATTGTTAAAGTAAACGACCGTGGGCCATTTGTAAAAGCCCGAGACATCGATTTATCTCGCAAAGCATTTATGGATTTAGTAGATAATAAAGGTCGTGGAACGGTTCCTGTAACGATTGAGATTATTGAAGAATAACTACCAGTCTTTAAAAGGTTTTTGAGACAAATAGACATTGTAATAACGTTCATCATTGGTTACTTCTTTGCCTAACCAAGAAGGTTTTTCAAACAATTCGTTTTCGTCTTCCAATTCAATTTCAGCTATAATTAATCCTTCGTTTTCGCCCGAGAAAACATCTACTTCTACTGTGTGTTTTCCGCTTTTAACTTCATAACGAATTTTATCTATCATGCCTTTTTCGCAAATAGAAAGTAGTTTTTCGGCTTCTTGAACATCAATTTCTTTTTCCCATTCGAGCCGTGACGTTCCGGTTTCGTTACTTTTTCCTTTTATGGTTAAAAACCCTTTGTCGTCTTTTATTCTGATGCGCACTGTTCTTTCGGGAACCGATGACAGGTAGGCTTGCACGATTCTTTTCTTAGAGAAGGCTTCGTTTATAAAATTTTTGGAAGTGACTAAAAACTTTCGTTCTATTTCTATCATTTGAAATTTTTGAGAAGCTAAATATAGTATAAATTTGTGAAATGGAAGAGCCAGTTTCATATCGCAAAATTATTCACATTGACATGGATGCTTTTTATGCTTCTGTGGAGCAGATGGACAATCCTGAATTAAGAGGAAAGCCGTTGGCTGTTGGTGGAAGCGAGATTCGAGGTGTTGTTTCTGCTGCTAGTTATGAAGCGCGAAAGTTTGGCGTTCGCAGTGCTATGAGTGGCGTTCAGGCGAAGCGAAATTGTCCTGAGTTGATTTTTGTTCGTCCTCGTTTTGACCGTTATAAGGAAATTTCGAAGAAGATTAGAAAGATCTTTCACGACTATACTGACTTGGTAGAACCGCTATCACTAGATGAAGCTTATCTTGACGTTACTCAGAATAAAAAAGGCAACCCAAGTGCTTCGTTATTGGCACAAGAAATTAGGCAACGCATTTTTGATGAAGTGGGTTTGACGGCTTCGGCAGGAATATCTGTCAATAAGTTTGTGGCAAAGATTGCTAGTGATTATAACAAACCTAACGGACAGAAAACCGTTACTCCTGAAGAGGTGGAAGTTTTTTTGGAAGGTTTAGACATTAAGAAATTCTATGGTATTGGCAAGGTTACGGCTGAGAAAATGTATCAGTTGGGCATTTTTACTGGAAAAGACATGAAGGCTAAAACGGCTGCTTTTTTAGAGCACCATTTTAACAAAAGCGGTTTGCATTACTACAATATTGTTCGTGGGATACACAACAGCCCAGTAAAACCCAATCGAATAACCAAATCTGTAGCAGCCGAGCATACTTTTAATGAAAACTTGACTTCGGAAATTTTTATGCTGGAAAAGCTAGAGCGCATTGCTGGGGAACTTGAAAAACGCCTTCGAAAACATAAAATATCGGGGAAAACTGTAACGTTAAAGATAAAATATAGCGATTTTACGCAGCAAACTCGAAGCAAAACCTTGCCTTACTTTATTTCGGATAAAGGGATTTTATTGGAAACCGCCAAAGAACTATTGTATCAAGAGCGGATGAAAGAAAGTGTTCGATTATTGGGCATTTCGTTGAATAATTTGAATACCGAGATTAAAAAAACTGTAGTGGTGCAGTTGAAGTTTGAGTTTTAAATTGGTTTTTGGTTTCTTTTTCTTCTTTTATTTTTATTGACTATTCCATTTAGCTTATTGGAAGTTCTATTTAGCCATCTGGATATTCTATTTAGCTGTCTGGGTATTCTATTTAGCTTATTGGAAACTCTATTTAGCCGTCTGGATATTCTATTTAGCTTACTGGAAACTCTATTTAGCCGTCTGGATATTCTATTTAGCTTACTGGATGTTTTATTTAGCTTATTGGATATTTTGTTTGGCTCTTTTATCACAACTAAAATCTTTTTTGAAATTTGATTTGTGTTGTTTTTTTAACCACAAAGGCACAAAGAAGGCACGAAGTTCACAACGTGCATTTTACTAAGGCGACTGTTTGAAAAACTATGTAAATTGTTTTGGTTAAATATTTGTTAAAGCATTGTTTTTCATTTGTTTTTGGCATTGGATTTGTGTTTTGATTTTTGTGCTTAACTGCTTGTAAGCGCTTCACTCAAAGTTTAATTTAATATTATTTAATCATGAACAGTTATGTTAGAATTGAAGAGGTTGCTCCGCTTGGAGATTTTGTAAAAACGAGTTATACTCGTGATTTTGATGCTATAAAAAGCAAATTTCCAAAAATGGATGATGCTTTTAAAACCAATTTTTTTGATAAGTTGGAATTTGTAAAGGAACTGGAAAGCTCTTTGGAGTTGACAGAGAGCCAAAAAGGAGTTACGACAAGTTTGTATGCCGAGGCGGATGCTTTGAATGAGGAGTTGAATTTTTTGAGTGCTTATTTTGATGATGCTGGGTTGAATAAAGGCATTATTACGGACTTGAAAACGGATTTGTTTAATGGTAATATTGAAGGTGCTATTTTGAAAATTGAAGGTCTAAAACAGTTTGTTACTATTCATCAAGTTGATTTGATAGCAGAAGGAATGGAAGCAAATTATGTTACACGATTGGGAGATTACAAGACAAGTATGACGGCGAAAAATGTTTTGCAAAACGAAATTATGAACAACCGCAAAGAGCTGACGGAGCGTAATGTTGGTCATTATGACGAATTGAAAAAAATGATTCGGAAAATATTGCGCAATGGTAAGTTGGTTTTTGCTAACTCGGTTATCAAAGATGAATATACTAGTTCAAAAGTGCTACAAAGGATGCGTGCTGCTAGAGCGAAAGGTTAATGTGTGGATTTGGTTTTTTGGTTATTTGAACCCAGTGACGATGTTGCTGGGTTTTTTTGTGGTATGCAATTGTTTTTTCTTTAGATTTGTTTTGAAGTTGGATGAAAGCATGAGTAAGGTTTTTGAGTCCATAAAAACTCTCAAACTGCTTTTTTTAAAATTATATGCGTTATGAAATATTCCTTGTATTTTATTGTAATTCTATTTTCAATAGGTTCCTTTTCACAAGCTCCAGAAATTTCGTGGATGAAACGTTATGGAGGAACATCTTCTAACCTTTTTAGGTCATTATTACCAACCAATGATGGAGGATTTTTATTAGGAGGTTTGTCGAATTCAGGAATTTCTGGAATAAAAACAGAGGAAAGAATTGGCTGGACACCTGATTATTGGATTATAAAAACGGATAGTAACGGAACAATTGAGTGGCAAAGAACCATTGGCGGAGGAATGCCTACGCCCTTTGGCGATTTAGAAGCGGAAGTATTAAGAACAGTAAAACAGGCATCGGATGGTGGTTATTTCTTGGGCGGCAACTCAGACTCGCCTATATTTGGTTCTAAAACAGTTCCTAATTATGGATTTCAGGATTATTGGATTGTAAAAACAGATAATCTTGGTACTATTGTTTGGCAAAATGATATAGGAGGTTCAGAATATGACGAATTGTTTGCTTTAGAACCTACTGCTGATGGTGGCTGTATATTGGGTGGTTATTCAAGTTCTGGAATTTCGGGCAATAAAACAGAAAGCAATAGAGGTCTAAAAGATTATTGGGTTGTAAAACTAACTAATGTAGGAGCAATTGAATGGCAGAAAACCTACGGAGGTAACAGCACTGATATACTTTATTCTATATTAGTATTAGAAGATGGTAATTATATCCTTTCTGGAACTTCTGCCTCAAATATATCGGGGGAAAAAACAGAAAATTCAAAAGGCGGAGGCGACTTTTGGATATTAAAAATAGATAGTATGGGTAACATTATCTGGCAAAAAACAATTGGAGGAAATAGTTCCGACCAACCCTATACTGCCATTAAACTTAATGATGGTTTTGTGTTTGCTGGTGTTTCTTACTCGAATATTTCTTTTGATAAAACTGAAAATTCAAGAGGAGGAGCTGATTATTGGATAGTAAAGACCGATTTACAAGGAAATATACTGTGGGACAAAACCTATGGTGGGAATATGGATGATGATGCAAGTAGTTTTGTAAATTTTTCTGACGAAACTGGATTTGTATTAGCGGGAAGTTCCTATTCAGGAATTTCTGGCGATAAAACTGTTCCAAGTTTTGGAGAAATTAATGGTTGGGTTTTACGATTGGATGAAAATGGACTATTGCTTTGGCAAAAAGGAATTGGAGGTTCTAATCAAGATGGTTTCAACCAAGTGGTAACCCTTCCTGACAAAACTATTGTGCTAGGCGGCGGTTCTTTCTCTCCAATTTCAGGGAACTTAACTGCTCCTGGTTATGGTATCGATTATTGGTTGGTAAAATTAGAACCCGAAGTATTGGCAACTACTGATTTTTCAAATTCAACTTTTAGTGTTTATCCCAACCCTACTTCAAGTCAATTGTTTCTAAACTTTAGAGAACCACAAGAAAAACTAGAGGTTTTGGTTTATAATTCTTTAGCACAATTAGTAGATACTATGCAATTTCAAAATCAATCATTAATTGATTTTTCATTAAAAGGTGCAAACGGTTTGTATTTTTTGAAAATAGTTAACCAAAAAGGAGAAGTATTTCAACACAAGGTCATTAAAAAATAAACTTGAAGTAATAAAAAAGACTAAATAAATTTTAAGTATTAAAACAAAAATCGCCTAAAGCAATAGTTTTAGGCGATTTTATTATTTGTATATAATAAATTTAATCTCTACTCGAAATTTTAGATAATAATCTCAGGAATTCGATATACAACCAAACTAATGTAATCATTAAGCCCATTGCGCCATACCATTCCATGTATTTTGGCATTTTTTGTTGTACGCCTTTTTCTATTTGATCAAAGTCTAAGAATAAGTTTAAGGCTGCAATTACAATTACAAAAGCACTGATTCCGATGCTTACCCAAGAGTTTCCGTAATGAACGGGTTGAAAGCTTGTAAACATCGATAGCAACCAAGTAATTATGTAATAAGTAGCAATGGCTAAAGTAGCGGCAATAACTACAGAGCGGAATTTTTCGGTTACTTTTACAATTTCGTATTTGTATAGTCCAAAGCACACCATAAAGGTTACAAAGGTGCAACTTACGGCTTGTATCACAATTCCTGGATACATCGATTCAAAAATAGCGGATATTCCACCAATAAACAATCCTTCGAATACGGCATAACCTGGCGCTAAGTAAGGTGAAAGATGCGGTTTGAAGGCTGAAATTATTACTAAGATTAATCCAACGATGGCACCACCGATGGTAAATACCATTGGGTTATATCCATTGAAAAACATCATCCAAGTAATGGCAGCACTGGCTACTAATAGCAACAACATTAAGAAACTTTTGTTTATTGTTCCTGATACGGTCATTGATTCGTTATAATCTATGACAGTTGCTTGATGGGTTACTTCGCGAGAAGTATTGTTGAAGGTTTTGTTCTTAAAAAACGGATTTTTAGATTCCATTGTCTTTTATATTAAATAGTTTTATCAAAAATAGTTTTTTTTATTCAATTTCAGAAATACGCAACGTATTTACCATTCCTTTATTGGCTACTGGCATCGCAGCAAGATTGACTAACATGTCGCCATTTTTTACAAAGCCTTTGTCTTTTGCAATAAGGTTAATATCATCAACTGTATCATCGGTGCTCACAAACTTATCGTAGAAAAAAGCATTAACTCCCCAAAGCAAATTTAATTGTGTCAAAATTCTTTTATTGGAAGTATATACCAAAATATGAGCTTGTGGTCGCCAAGCTGAAATTTGGAAGGCAGTATAACCACTATTCGTAAGCGTAGAAATGGCTTTTGCCTTGATTTCATTTGCCATAATGGCTGCGTGATAACAAATTGATTTGGTAATAAATCGTTTCGTTCTAACATGAGGCGGATTTTGTGGCACAACAATAAGTGGTGAATCTTCAACAGCTTCTATGATTTGAGTCATTTTTTCGATTACTTGAACCGGATAGTTACCCACCGATGTTTCACCAGATAGCATTACCGCATCAGCACCATCCATAACCGAATTGGCTACGTCGTTTACCTCAGCACGTGTTGGTGTTAGGCTAGTAATCATGGTTTCCATCATTTGTGTTGCCACAATAACAGGAATACGTGCCGTTTTGGCTCTGTGAATTAATTTCTTTTGAATTAATGGTACTTCGTGCGCCGGAATTTCAACGCCCAAATCGCCACGAGCTACCATCAAACCGTCACAAAACGCAACTATTTTATCAATATTCTCTACGGCTTCTGGCTTTTCAATTTTAGCAATAATTGGAATTTTATACGAAGAATGTTTTGCAATTAAATCTTGTAATTCTTCTAAATCTTTTGGTGTTCTAACGAAAGAAAGTGCAATCCAATCTACTTCTTGTTTGATAGCAAACAAAGCATCTTTAATATCTTTTTTGGTTAAAGCTGGAAGAGAAACTTTGGTATTTGGAAGATTTACTCCTTTTTTAGATTTTAATGGTCCGCCTTGAATTACTTTACAAACTACTTCTGTAGTTCCGTTGGTTTCCAATGCTTCAAACATTAATTTTCCATCGTCTAAAAGAATTTTTTCTCCTGGATTTACATCTTTAGGAAACTCTTTGTAGTTCATATAGACACGTTTGGCAGTTCCCGGAACATCTTCAGCAGTTTGAAAGGTAATCATATCACCTGGATTTACTACTACATCTTCTTTCATTACACCTACTCTAAGTTTTGGGCCTTGTAAGTCAGCAAGGATAGCAGTTGTGTATCCGAACTCGTCATTCAGACCTCTGATAATACCTATTCGCTCTTTTACATCTTCATAATCGGCATGAGAAAAATTGATACGAAATACGTTTACCCCAGCATCGATCATTTCCTTAATAACTTCTTTGGAACTACATGCAGGACCTAATGTGGCTACAATTTTTGTTTTTTTTCTGGTTGACATTATTAAAAAATTAAATTGTTTTTTGATTTTATTTTTTCAGCATCAATAGTATATACCGTGCTTACTTTTTGTATTTTTTTTATTTTAGAAATCGTTTCTTGAATTTGAGCATCGGTAAAAGATTTATCTACTTTTAGAAAATAATCTACTCTTTTATACTCAGGGATTAAATGTGTTTTTGTGGAAACTCTCGAAATACTATCGGCAAACAAGCCTGTACTTAACGTTGCCATGTTTTGATCGTCTTCGCTTTTGTTTTGAATCAAATTCCAGGAAATGGAATTGTTATCGTCCTCAAAGTAGAATCTAGAAAAATATATCTCTCTATTTTTATCTTGAATACTAAGATCTTCAGGGTGTTTTGATAAACTGATGGATAGATTTTTATTGATAAAGTAGGCTAATCTAAAATCTTCAATGGTGGTATGAATAGCAATTAGTTGGTAATCTACTTCTTCTATTTCTTCGCTAAACAATTTGTATGTAACCATCATATCAACGCAAATGATTGGTAAATATACTATATCTACCGCATATTTTAGGGAGTAATTTTTATGATTAACGTAATTTTATGAACTAAATCGATATAGTCTTGTGGATTGTGATTATTTATTGTTAATTTTTTCTTGAAAAACAAAATATGCCCGTTGCGAAGCTTTCTCTTCTGCTTTTTTCTTAGAAGTAGCTCTTGCTTTTGCAATTATTTTACCATCAATGGATAATTTTACGCCAAAGAATTTCTGACCATCATTTCCATTATCATCATAGACTTCAAAATTGAAGGTTCGCTTTTCTTTTTGACACCACTCAATCAGCAAACTTTTGTAACTAATCACTTTGCCTTCTAGTTTTGGAATATCAACATATGGTTTAATCACTTTTTTCATGATAAAATTTTCGCAGGCTACATAACCTTTGTCTAAAAAAATTGCACCGATTAATGCTTCAAAAATATTACCATGGATGTTTTCACCAAAATGACTTACTGGAACTTTACTTTCTACGAATTGAATCAAATTTAAATCTCTACCGAGTTCATTCAAGTGCTCTCTACTCACAATTTTGGAGCGCATTTTGGTCAAATAGCCTTCATCGCCTGTTGGCACTTGGTTGTATAAATGTGCAGCAATTACAGAGCCTAGCATGGCATCACCCAGAAATTCCAGACGCTCATAATTCATTGGATTGCCGCTACCATCTATTTTATTAGAAGAACGATGTGTAAATGCCTTTTGAAAATATTCTATGTTAACAGGTTTGTAACCCAATATTTTCTCCATTTTGGAAAAAAAAATCCCGTCCTCTGGCGAACGGGAATTTGAAAATATTTTTTTGAGAATACCCATCCTAGTTAGTCAACTATTTTTTTGAAAAGTACACAAGCATTGTGTCCTCCAAAACCAAAAGTGTTACTCATAGCGACGTTTACTTCTCTCTTTTGCGCTTTGTTCAAGGTTAAATTCAAAGTCGGATCAATTCGTTCATCTACTACTTCGTGATTGATTGTTGGAGGAACGATTCCGTGCTTCATCGCTAATATAGAGGCAATCGCTTCAATAGCACCTGCTGCTCCAAGCAAATGACCTGTCATGGACTTAGTTGAATTAATATTAATATCTTTAGCATGATCGCCAAAAACAGCACTTATTGCTTTCAATTCGGCAACATCTCCAAGAGGTGTTGAAGTTCCATGTGTATTAATGTGGTCAACTTGGTCTGGTGTCATTCCGGCATCGCGCAAGGTATTTTGCATTACTGCTATTACGCCAATTCCCTCAGGATGTGGTGCCGTTAAATGATAAGCATCCGATGACATTCCGCCGCCGCCAATTTCGCAATATATTTTTGCGCCACGTGCTTTGGCATGTTCATATTCTTCCAAAACCAAAGCACCAGCACCTTCGCCAAGAACAAATCCATCGCGCGTGGCGTCAAATGGTCTTGAAGCTGTTTCCGGACTTTCATTTCTTGTGGATAAAGCTTGCATAGAATTAAACCCTCCCATTCCAGCTATAGTAACTGCAGCTTCCGAACCACCAGATATAATAACGTCACACATTCCTAAACGGATGTAATTGAATGCATCTATCAAGGCATTAGCAGACGAAGCACAAGCAGAAACTGTTGTGTAATTTGGTCCCATAAATCCGTTTCGCATTGAAATATGCGCTGGAGCAATATCAGCAATCATTTTTGGAATAAAAAATGGATTAAACCTAGGTGTTCCATCACCAGCAGCATAACTCAATACTTCTTCTTGAAAAGTTTCTAATCCTCCAATTCCTGCTCCCCAAATTACGCCAACTCTGTGTTTATTCACATTGTCATCAGTAATACCTGCATCTTTAATAGCTTCTTCACTAGCTGCCACGGCATACTGAGCGAATTTATCCATTCTACGAGCTTCTTTGCGATCAATAAAATCTTCAATATTGAAGTTTTTTACTTCACAAGCAAATTTGGTTTTATGTTTTTCAGTATCATAATAGGTTATTGGTGCGGCACCGCTTTTACCATTTATCAATGCATTCCAATATTCTTCAACAGAATTACCTATTGGTGTTAATGCTCCTAAACCTGTAACTACAACTCGTTTTAATGTCATATATTCTATTTTTGAACTCCTTTTTTATAAAAACATACCCATGTATTCTTCAAATATAAGCATTAAAGAGACATGGGTATAATATTTTTTAGATTGAAAACAATCTGAGTAGATGTTTTTAAAAATAATAAATACCCGTAACAAAAATGCTACGGGTATTTTTAATTATTATTTTTTAGCTTCTTCAATGTAAGAAATAGCTTGACCAACAGTAGCAATATTTTCTGCTTGATCATCTGGAATTTGAATATCAAATTCTTTTTCGAACTCCATAATAAGCTCAACAGTGTCTAATGAATCTGCTCCTAGATCGTTTGTGAAGCTTGCTTCTGTTACCACTTCGTTTTCGTCAACGCCTAATTTGTCTACGATAATCGCTTTAACTCTTGATGCAATGTCTGACATAATTTTTAATTTTTAATTTTAATTGTTGGCAAAAATAAAAAACTTTATTTTAACACAACCTTTTTTGTTTTTAAATATAACTACGAAAGTAAAAAAATAATTTCAAATTCTTAGGCTAAAATGATTTAAAATCTATGAAATATTCTTTTTTTTGCAGGAACAAACCTTTTAACCATGAAAAAAATAGTGTTGTTTGCTTCTGGAAATGGTTCCAATGTTGAGAATATCATTCATTATTTCAAAAACAATTCTAACGTTTCTGTAGTTGGTGTATTCTCTAACAATCAGCATGCCAAAGTGCTTGAGAGAGCAAAAAATCACAACATTTATTCGGAAAGCTTCACCAATATAGAACTTAATGATGGTACTGTTTTTCAAAAAATAGCAGAACTCAATCCTGATTTAATTGTGTTGGCTGGTTTTTTACTAAAATTCCCCGACACTATAATCAACGCTTTTCCCAATAAAGTTATCAATATTCATCCTGCTTTATTGCCAAAATATGGCGGAAAAGGAATGTATGGCAATCATGTTCATCAAGCTATTTTAGATAATAAGGAGAAAGAAACTGGCATCACTATTCATTTTGTAAATGAACATTATGACGAAGGTGAATTTATTTTTCAAAAAGAACTAAACATAGAGAATTGTAGAACTTCAGAAGAAATTGCAACAAAAGTTCAAGAGTTAGAACACAAACATTTCCCTGAAATTATAGAAGTTCTTTTGACACAAAACCAGTAATTCACAATCATGCAACATCAAGTTCACATCTATACCGACGGCGCTGCCAAAGGAAATCCTGGCAAAGGTGGTTACGGTGTGGTGATGGAATTGGTAGGTACTAGTTATAAAAAAGAATTTTACGAAGGTTTTCGATTAACAACCAACAACCGAATGGAATTGTTAGCCGTAATTGTTGGTTTGGAAAAAATTACTAAACCCAACATGAGCGTTCTAGTTATTTCGGATTCTAAATATGTTGTCGATTCTGTTGAGAAAAAATGGGTTTTTGGATGGGAAAAGAAAAATTTTTCGGGTAAAAAAAATCCAGATTTGTGGATACGTTTTCTAAAAATATATCGCAAACATCAAGTAGATTTCAAATGGATAAAAGGTCATAATAACCATCCTCAAAACGAACGTTGTGATGAACTTGCTGTTTATGCTTCGGGTTTACCTAATCTTTCTGTAGATGCTTATTATGAAAAGGAAAATGACACGTTATTTTAAAATTAGAAAAAACAAAGCCAAAAATAACTTCTTGGCTTTGCTTACTTTTTTAAATCTTGATGCGATTATCATCCGATTGGGTATCAATCAATTTATTATATGGATCAACGCCAACTTCAAGCGGTTTTTCTTTTACAATTACCGTAACTGAATTATTGATTTTATCAATTTTTACTTTTTTCAAATACAATTCTTTGTCTTTTTTCTTTCCTTTTACGGTTTGTTCTGAGAAAACACCAATTTCTACATAGTCATTTAGCGGATACGATTCGATGGCATACTTGCTGTCTTTCTTTTTATAGGTCACTGTTTTTCCTGTTTTGTCTTTGAATAAGCGCTTTCCATCATCATTTGCTTTGTATTTAGAAACCGTGAAATCTATTTTTACTTCATACGTTCCGTTTGGCAATTTCTTTGCGGTCGCTTTTTCTACTCGATTTTCATACAAGGTTATGGTCTCAAACATGTCATGAATGAGATATTTTAAACTGTCTGGTGTTGCAGCATCAAGTTCTTGTACTAATTCTATCGAGTTGGTATAAGGTGCTTCTTGAAAAGCTACTTTTTGAATATATCGTTTCAAGGCATTATTCATGTTTTTTTCACCTATATAATCGCTCAAAGCATACAATACCAGCGAACCTTTGTTGTAATGAATATACTGCTGATTTTCATTATACATCAGCGGTTGTTCTTTTTTGTTTTCAAATGTTCTGCCTTGTAAATAGCTATCAAGCGCATCTTTTAAGAATTTTCGCATTTGTGTTTTGCCATAAGTATGTTCTAACACTTTGAGCGAACTGTATTCGGATAAACTCTCAGAGAGCAAGGTTGCTCCTTGCACATTGGCACCAATGACTTGATGTGCCCACCATTGATGCGCCACTTCATGCGAAGTTATCGAAAAAGGATAATCTACGCCATTTTGGTCTTCGTCATCTACCTTGGCAATAAATCCGATGGCTTCCGAAAAAGGAATGGTATTGGCAAACGATTGTGCAAATCCACCGCCAGTTCTTGGAAATTCTATAATTCTAACTTGTTTATGCTGATATGGGCTAAAATTTTTAGTATAATAATCTAACGATTTTTTTACACCCGAAATCATTCGGTCAATATTATATTCATGACCTTTATTATAATATATTTCGATGTTTACATCGTGCCATTTGTCTTTTTTGACTTCATATCGTGCCGAATTGAACGCATAGAAATTCAACATTTTTCTATCCATTTTGTAATGAAAATAATTTCTACCGTCTTTTGTCCATTTTTTGATTAAATAACCTGGAGCAATGGCTGTTTGATCGTTAGAGGTGCTAACGGTTGTTTCAAAAGTTACCCAATCAGCATCATTACTGATATATGTGTTTTGCCTAGCAATAGAATCTGTGGGTTTTGGCATTCTGTCTCTTGGCTTTAAACCATATTTTTTACGCACTTCATCATCAGTCAATTCACTTTGGTCGGAATAGCCAATGCTAGGAAACATCGAGTTATTGATGAATGTTCCGTTGTATTCCACTGGCGAATTATCTCTAAAAAAAGTATTTGGCTTGTTTTTTACAACGAATTTCATTTGAATAGAATCGCCAACAATTAAAGATTTTTCCAAACGATAAATATCGAAATTGAACACAGTATCTTTCGAAATCAACTTGTTTTTTACATTGAATGAAACTTCTGTGTTTTTTCCGTGATTGATGTAAATAGTGTCTATAGCAACTTTGGTTTTGTTTTTTAAGATATACGTTCCATTGGCAACAAAATTGCGCTCTTTAGGATACAAATCCATGTCCATTTTTATGTCTGTAATTCGAGGTTGCGGTTTGTGCTCGTATTTTTTATATTTTTTTTCCCACTGTACCATTTCTTTTTCAGATTCTTTACCCGATTTGGTTTTGTTGATTACATTATTTTGGTAATAAATGGTGCTCCCAATGGCAAGAAACCCAACAAAAGAAAGTGTTAGCGATATGGCTATTTTAGAATGCAATCGTCTTCCAGCTTCTTTAAAACGTTCTTTTGCCGATTGACCGATGCCTCGTGTCCAAAACAATAATGCCAAGCAGAAAAAAGTAATACCCAGCAAAAACCAATAGATTTTATAAATTAAATACAAATTCAACCCATGACCATACCCATTCATATCGGAATATTGAAAACCAGAATCGCTGTTGTAAATAAAAATATCTTGCTCAACACCAATAGCTGGAAGGAAATTCAATCCTATGGATAAGATAAGCAACACAAAAAATCCAAGTAGGTAGTTCTTAAATAAAGTTTGAATAATGATGGCCAAAAACGCCCAAATGACAAAATGAATTAGCTTCAGTCCTAATAATTCTTTTAGATAATGACCAATTTCGTAATCATAAAACCCAGAATACGTTTGGTATAAAACACCAGCAAGAAGAATTACAAACAATAAAATCAATTGCATTTTTATCAGCGCAATAAATTTAGAAGTTAACAAAACCCAATTCGGCACTGGTGTAGAATCAATTAAATGGTTCATTCTGGTAGTCGTCCCACGATGAATTAGTAAACCCGCAAAAAGGAAAGTCACCAAATTGATAAATAGCCCAAAAGTTCCGCCTGGAATTAGAAGCATTTGCCAAGTTACAGGATAAGTATTGGTTCCAAAAACTTCTCCAATAACCGAAGCAGTTATCAATATAAATAATAAACCAACAATTAAAATACTGATGAAAACCCAATTTTTTACAATGAATTTAAAATCTAAATTAGACAAACTCCATGTGGTTTTTAAGTTTTGTTTTAGAGAATAATCAAAAGAAACTTGGGGTAAATTGATTTTAGTGATGCCACCAAAATTATTTTTGACAACTCGTTCTTTGTTTTTACTTCTTCCCAAGGTTAACGCCGTTTGTGTAAACGAAAAATAACGATAAATTAATCCAAAAATCAATACTGAAACACCAAACCATAACAATCTGTTGTAAATAATCACGCCTTCAAAAGGCAACAGATTGTTGTTTTTTTCATACATCGTCCAATATTTGGTATAATAATCCAATGCATCGGAACCAAACGGTTCAAAAAGCGCTACCAAATAACGATTATCAGCATCTTTAGTAAAGCTACTGACAATGGATTGGATGAATAATAGTAAAATCACGGTAATAAAACCAACCGAAATGTTTCGAGTAATGGTTACCACCGAAAAAATAATTACACCATAAAAAAGTAAATTTGGAATGATAAAAATCAAATAAGTTTGCAAGTAGGCCATTATTCTTTGCGGCCCAAGCATTTCTTGGTTAACACCAGGTAAAAAAGAAGCCAAATAGGCAGCTAAACCAAGAAATAGTGTTATGAAAATAACCACCAATAGCGAACTAAGAAATTTTCCAAACAAATATTCCCATTTTGTAAATGGATAGGAAAAGAGAATAGAGTGCATATTGTATTTAAAATCGCGATACACAGAAGCACCAATAATGGAAGGCAACAAGAAGTAGATGAAAACCGTTAATCCATTGATAATTCCGTTTAAAGCTATCGGTGAATTTGAAATTGCTCTAGAAGAAGTTGTCGTTTTGAAGGAATCAAAAACGCCCAAACTACTTGCCATTATAAAAAAAGCTAGAAAAAAGAAAATCGCAACATAAATATATAAGGTTGGATTTCTAAACCATCTTTTTAATTCGAAGGTAAATATTGTTCCAAACATATTATTGGTCGTTTTTTAATGCTACAAAATAAACATCTTCTAGTTGGGGCGATGCTTTTTTGAAGGTTTCATCAGGTTGTGTTTCGCTAAAAACTCTAATATTTAGCGTATTGTCTTGGTTGTAATTGGACGAAATCACATTGAATTCTTTTTCAGATGGTTCTAGTTCATCACGAGAAACAACTTTAGTCCAAATTTTATTTTCAAGTGCTTCAACTGCTGCTGCTGGTGTGTTTTGATTTAAAATTTTTCCACCATTTAAAATGGCTACTTCAGTACATAGTTCTTTTACATCATCTACTATGTGTGTTGAAAAAATCACGGTATGATTAGTGCCAATTTCTCTTAAAACATTCAAAAAACGATGTCTTTCGGCTGGGTCAAGTCCTGCTGTTGGTTCATCAACGATAATTAATTTTGGATTGTTTAATAATAATTGTGCAATTCCGAAACGTTGCTTCATTCCACCTGAATAACCACTAACGTTTTTCATACGAACATCATATAGATTGGTCACTTCCAGCACTTCTTTGATGATTATTTTTCTATCTTTTGACGAAGAGATGCCTTTTAATCTAGCAAAATAATCCAATAATTTTTCGGCAGACATACTGGGATAAACACCAAATTCTTGTGGCAAATAACCCAAAATTTTTCGCAACTCCATTTGATTTTCCAATATATTGATACCCTCAAAAGTAATCGAACCCGAATCTGGTTTTTGGAGCGTAGCAATAGTTCGCATTAAAGAAGATTTTCCAGCTCCATTTGGACCGAGCAATCCAAACATTCCTGTGCCGATTTCTAAATTCAAGTTGTCCAAAGCTTTGACACCATTTGGATAAGTTTTGTTTAAATTGCTTATTTGTAGTTTCATAAAAAGGGAAAAATTATCGTTTATATATAGGTATTGGTTTTTAACATTGTGTTACATTAGATTATCAAAAATTTTAACACTTTTACGTTATTTGAAAACGAAAGTTGTATTCATGTGGAAAATATAAGAAATTCAGTTGTAGAAGAATTTAATTTTTCGTGTAGCATAACTTTAATTTAAAAGAATTTTGGAATTTACATTTTGTATATTTGTGGCATTATCCTAAATTATGAGTTTAAAAAAAAACTACATTGTTGAATTTGAGAAATCTTTAAATGTTTTTGTCAAAGAATTAAAAAATTGTGTTTCAACAGAAACAGGAGAATGGACAATTAAAGGTTTTATAGATGTTTATAAAAATGTTTATACTATTTCATCCGACACGAAAATTGTTTCTAAAATATTAGAAATTCACATTTTCCCAGAAATAGTAAGATTTGCAGAAAATACAGGTTATAAAATTATATTAGCCGAACATCAGAATTGGTATCCTGATTTAACATTAGTAAACATAGAAAATCCATTAATTAAGTTTGCATTAGACATAAAAACCACCTTTCGTAGAAACGAAAAATCTGCAGGTTTTACATTAGGCAGTCATGGTGGCTATTTTAAAGAAAGAGATAAAGCAAAGAATATTCAATTTCCTTATAATCAATATACGGGACATTATTGTTTAGGTATAATTTATACACGAACAGACTTTGATGATGATTTAACAGAAACAAAGGTTTATGGAGTAAGTGATATAATTGATATTCAAGATAAAACTGTTGATTTAAATAACACAGTTTGTGAACGAAAAAACACAAACATTAAAAGTTTAAAATCAATTACTTCGGTAATAAAAGATTTTGATTTTTTTGCATCCCCAAAATGGAAAATCTCAAGTGACAGCCAAGGATCTGGAAATACTGCAAATATTGGTTCGATAAAAGATATTGAAGATTTGAAAAAGGGCAACGGTGTCTTCTCCAATCTTGGCGAAGAATGGTTTGACGAATATTGGGTAAATTATGGAACCGCTACTATGATCAAAGACGGGAAGACAGTTAGAATTTCAAGCATTTGGGAGTTTCTTGAATTTAAAGGAAGACTAGATTTGTTTGAGAAAGTAGTTTCAAAAGGAGCAAAAAAACCAAAGAAATGAAAATATTTGTTCCGCCAATAAAATCTCAAGGTATAAAAACCAAACTTACCGAATGGATTTCAGCTAATGTTGAAAATATTTCATATGAAAGATGGGTTGAACCTTTTATGGGAACGGGTGTTGTTGCTTTTAATGTTAGACCAAAAAAAGCACTTTTATGTGACAGTAATCCACATATAATTCGATTTTATAACGCCATCAAAAAAAAAGAAATTACAAGTGGCATCGTAAAAAGACATCTTACTGAGGAAGGGTTAAAATTATTAGAAAGTGATGGCAAATATTATTATGAAGTTAGAACACGATTTAATCTGGATGGAAATCCACTCGATTTTTTATTTTTAAGTCGAGCTTGTTTTAATGGAATGATGCGCTTTAATAAAAAAGGTGGGTTTAACGTGCCTTTTTGCAAAAAACCAAATCGATTTGCACAAGCATTAGTTACCAAAATAACAAATCAAGTAGAAAACATCTCTCAAATTATTGAGAATGGTGATTATACTTTTAAACATCAAGACTTTAAAGAAACATTAAAAGAAATCAAACCTAATGATTTTGTTTATTCCGATCCTCCTTATATTGGCAGACATGTTGATTATTTTGACTCTTGGACGGAAGAAGAAGAAATAATTTTAAATAATGGTCTTAATAAATCTGATGTTTATTTTATTCTATCTACTTGGTTGAGTAATAAATACCGAACGAATGAGTACGTGTTTTCGATTTGGAAAAGTTGTTTTGTTACAACAAAAGAACATTTTTATCACGTTGGCGGAAAAGAAACAAATAGAAATGCTGTTTACGAAGCTTTATTATCAAATATAAAATTAAAGAATAGTATTTCAAATTCCGAAATGGCTAATAGAATTCTATCAAACCAATCACAATTAACAAGCGAACCTAAAGAATACAATTTACCAAAACAACTCACATTTGTTTTGAACGAACCTAAATAATTTTATTAAATTTCATGCTAGAAGATAAAAACCCACAAAAAACGTCCTTATCTCAATTGGGTGAATTTGGACTAATTGACCATTTGACCAAAGATTTTGATGTAAAACAACCTTCAACCATAAAAAGTATTGGCGATGATGCCGCGGTTTTAGATTTTGCCGCCAAAAAAGTGGTTGTTTCTACCGATTTATTGATTGAAGGTGTCCATTTTGATTTAGCCTATATGCCATTACGCCATCTGGGTTATAAAGCGGTTGTGGTTAATCTTTCGGATATTGCTGCGATGAATGCCAAACCAACGCAAATAACGGTTTCTGTTGCCGTTTCCAATCGTTTTCCTTTAGAAGCGCTGGAAGAATTATTTGACGGCATTACGTTGGCTTCAAAAGCTTATAATGTTGATGTTATTGGTGGCGACACCACTTCTTCTCAAAAAGGATTGATTATCTCCATTACTGCCATTGGCGAAGCAGATGAAAATGAGATTGTCTATAGAAATGGTGCTAAACAAGGCGATTTGTTAGTAGTTACTGGCGATTTAGGTTCGGCTTATATGGGTTTGCAAGTTTTGGAACGTGAAAAACAAGTTTTTCAAGTCAATCCGAACAACCAGCCCGATTTGGATAATTACACCTATTTGATTGAACGTCAGCTAAAACCTGAAGCACGAACGGATATTAGAGAATTATTAGAGAAACTAGCTGTAAAACCAACAGCGATGATTGATATTTCGGATGGTTTGTCTTCCGAAATCATTCATATTTGCAAAAAAAGTAACGTTGGATGCAATTTATACGAAGAAAAACTGCCGGTTGATCCACAATTAATTAATGTTTGCGAAGAGTTTAATATTGATAGCACTACTGTTGCCATAAACGGTGGAGAAGATTATGAATTATTATTTGCAATTGCCATTGAAGATTATGATAAAATAAAAGCAAATCCAAATATGACAGTAATTGGTCATCTAACACAAGAAAGCGAAGGGATTCATCTCATTACTAGAGCAAACACTAAAATTCCATTGAAAGCACGCGGTTGGAATGCTTTAGAAGCTGAATAAAAATAAAAAACGTCCAAATGGACGTTTTTTTATTCAATGATTTGTTTTGCTCTAGCTTGTTCAACAATTTCTGCATCGGTAGCATCAGGAAGATTAAACACTTCTCTAATTCTTTTCTTTCGAACTTCTATAACAACTGGTGTTAGCGGTAAATGTCTTGCCATTAAGATGGTTTCGTATTCTTTGGCCATCAACTCTAAAATTCTTTTGTCCATAGCATCGAATTCTACTTTAATAAATTCACCTTGACCTAGTAATTTAATGATGGTTTCGCTATAATATTTGTCGCCTTTTAACGTTTTATCTAGCGCAAAAATTAATTCATCAAAATTGATGTCGTTTTTAATCAATAAACTATTTGGATTTATTTCTTTGATAATAGCATTTATTCGGTCTAATTCTACGTGCATAGTTAGTAGCATGACTTTGCAGCTTGGGTTTTCGTTTTGCATTAATTTTGCCAAATCCATTCCGGAGCGAATGTTTTTCTCAACATATTCGGGCATACTAACATCAAACATGGCTAGATTATAATTATTATCATCCGAAACAATTAATTCATAACCCGATTTGCAGTCGGCTGCTTGTGTAACGTTAAATTCATAGCCTTGAAGACTGTATTTATTCAAGGCGTTTTTATAAGCTTCAATGATAAATGGATGATCATCTACTATTAATACGTTAATTGGGTTTTCCATTCAGTCAGGTAAATTATTTTGTTATTTGTTTTCTGTTGGAATTGTAATCGTAATGGTTGTTCCTTCTCCTATTTCAGATTGAATATCAATTGTACCTTTGCATTCTTTTGTTCGAGCTACCATATTTTGAGTTCCAATTCCTTTTGTTTTTTTGTTGGCGTCAAAACCAATTCCGTCATCACTAATTTTAAAAATAATGGTATCTTCATTTTTGACAAAACCAATATTAATGTTTTTTGCGTTGGCATATTTGTTGATATTTTGCAAACTTTCTTGTAAAATCCTGTATAAATTAATTTTTACAGCACTTGCTATTTTGTCCCAATGAATGGAAGTGTCTAAAAAGAACGAAACTTTAGCATTGTGTTTTTCTTTTTGTTCTTCAATCAAATTGTTTACAATGGACACAAAGTTATTAATTAAAACTTGTTTTTCTCGATTTAGGTCATGAGAAATTTCGCGAATATCTTGTTCTATGGTTTTTAGCTCATCAATAATTTGAAGTCGTTTTAACAAGGAAGCTTCATCATTTTTTCTGTTTACACTGTCTAAACTCAAGCGAAGTCCAAACATTCTACCCAAAACACCATCGTGAAGATCGCGTGCTAATTTTTGTTTTTCTTGCGTTCGGCTTTCGTCAATAATGGCTTGTTGCGACATCATGAGATTAAAGATTTCTTCATTGGCTCTTTGTTGTGCCTGTTTATAAATCAACTCTCGGTTTTTAGCACGTTGGGTTCTGAGGTAATATAAAAACCCAAACAACCCAACCGAACCAAAAAAGAAATAAAGTAAGTTTCTGTTTTTATCTTCAAGCTGGTCTTTTTCTTGGATGATTTCGTCGGTTTCGAAAGCAATCTTAGCTAATCTATCCTTTGATTTTCTTTCTAAAATATTTATACTGTCACTTAATTTTACATATTCTTCAGAATAATTGTAAAAATTTGTTTTATCTACAAAACTTGCTTGTTTTAAAGCAACTAAAATATTTGCAGGAATTTTACTTTCCTTAGCCTTGTTTAAAGCAAATTTTGAGTACTTTAATGCCTCATCTAAATTCCCAATGGAGGTGTAATATTCCGATAAATGAACATAACTCCCAATTATTGCATTTGTGTTGTTGAAATTAAGACGAATAGATAGAGCTTCAAAAAAAAGTTCTTTTGTGTTTTTGAAATTTTTAGTTCTTAGTTTACAAACTGCTAAATTATCTACTAAGTTAGCATACAAAAGAGGCTCATCTTTTTTTATTGATTTATTTTTTAATGCCAAATTAAAATACGACTCAGCTTCAGTGTACTTTTCTTGTTTTAAATACAAAAAACCAATGTTGTTATAAGACATTCCTTTTTCATAAAACAATTGTTGTTCATCAATGTTCTTGAGATTTTCTAATGCTAATTTATGATAAAAAATAGCTTTATCATATTCTTTTAATTCATTAGACACTAGTCCTAATTGATTAAGAGTTAAATAAAGTTTGTTGTAATCTTTTATGTCTTTAAAATATTTTAAAGCTTTATTTAAAGATAATTCAGAACCTAAAAAATCACTAAGTGAATATTGAAGAATGCCTTTATTAAGCTGAACAGTAGCAAGGTTTTTCTTGTCTTTTATTTTGAAATATAATTTCTCAGCTTTAATGAAATAGTAATATGAACTATCAAGTACTTGGGCATTATCAAAATAAATACCTCTACACCTGTATGCTTTTCCAAGATTAATTGAGTCTTTTTGTAATAGAGATTTTTTTAAAAGTAATTTGGAGTATAAATTAAAATCTTGAATTCTATTTAAATTATATAATTCAAATGTTAATTCTGCAATTTTAGAAGCATCAGTATTAATATTTATTCCTGAAAGAGACTTATTCAAAAATATTTTCCTCTCATTGTTGTCTTTAGAGTCTTTATATTTTTTAAAATAAAAACTAATACTGTCATTATTATTTATATCGCTTGAGTCTGTTTTAGTTTTAGAGCAAGAAATAAAAAATAAAAAAAAAATCGAAAAAATAAATATTAAATAAAGCTTCACAAGAAAAAAGAATAATAAACAAAACTAATAAAAAAATACCACTAATTTTTATTAGTGGTATTATGATTTATAGAGATAATTGTTTCTTATTAAAATTTTTAGAATAAAACTGGTTTTGACCTTTCACCACCAACTTCTAAAACTGGTTTTGACCTTTCACCACCAACTTCTAAAACTGGTTTTGATCTTTCTCCACCAACTTCTAAAACTGGTTTTGATCTTTCTCCACCAACTTCTAAAACTGGTTTTGATCTTTCACCACCAACTTCTAAAACTGGCCTTGATCTTTCACCACCAACTTCATTTGGAGTAGTAAAAGATGTAACTATTAACATTAATGTAAATAGTCCGATTGTTGTTGCTAATTTTTTCATAATTTGAGACTTTTTATTTTTAGTTAGATAACATTCTGCTTCTGTGAGTGCCGATAATGATTTGAGGCAATTACACACATTTACGAGGCAATATTACAACAGCTCTCATTCTGAAGCCTTATGAAATCAGGTGTTTATGGTAGATGTATATATTCTGATAGTGAATGATACTCAAATCTTGGTGGATGAAATTTAATTTTTTTGCGATTTTGAGTTTTTTTTAGGCTTTAAAGTAATAAAAGAATCGTTTTAAGACATGATTTCTTATTCAACACGATGGAAGGTGTTTGAAAAATATCTTCATTTAAATGAGTTTTAATGAAGTTGTTGAAAAAATAGGTTGAAATTATCACCTATTTAATGTGTAAATTATTACGTTATTGTTATTTCATTTCCGAAACTTCTGTATAGAAATTGCATTAAATTTGAATTCGTTTATGTTAGAAAAATGAAATAGATTAGTGTAAATATGTTGCTATGTCTGTCAAGCATATTTATCGATTCTCCTTTGTCGAAATGACATATGCGTGCAAAATATTATTTTGACCAACGGAATAAAACGCATTAAATTTGGTATAGTAAAAAACAAAAATAGTTTATACAGGAACCGAAATATTAATGGAGGTTTGATGGTTTTGAAAAGAATTGATTGTTATTTTTCCACCCAGAGCATGCACTCTGGTTTTCATGTTTTGAATACCTATACCGTTTGATGATTTTTGAGTGTCAAACCCAACACCGTTATCGTTTATGGATAAGCAAAGATTATTTTCATCAAGGATGAAAGCTATAATTATTTTGTTGGCATTGGCGTGTTTATTACTATTATGACATGCTTCTTGGATAATACGAAACAAATTCATTTTAATTTCACTTGAAATTGCATTCCACACAATGGCTTCGTCAAGTTCTAACAAAAAATGTGTATCAGTAGTTTCGTTTTGGACAGCCACAAAATCTTGGAGCAACGACACAAAACTGTTTTCTTGTTGAAAAACTTCATTGTTAAGATTGTGTGCAATAACCCTAATTTCTTGCTCTATGGCGTAAATGTCTGAAATATGCGTCAAACATTTAGTAATCGTTGTCTCATCTGATTTTTCGGCAAGTATTGAAAGGTTTAATCGAGTGCTTGCCAGCTTGTTCATGATACCGTCATGTAGGTCTAGCGCAATTCGTTTTTTTTCTGCTTCTTTGGCAGCTTCATTGCTGTTTTTTTGCGAAAGCATCAATTGATAAATTTCTTCATTGGCTTTTTGTTGACGTTGTTCCAATTCCATTTTTAGTCGATTGCTGCGTTGTTTGATAATAATAAAAAACAATATCCCAACCAAAAATAGTGCTACCGATAACCCAGCCATGATGAATTGATTTTTTTCGGCTATTACTTTTTGTTGTGTGATTTCGTCGGTTTCAAAAATAATTTGAGCATATTTATCTCTAAAATTGCGTTCAGCTATTTGTAAACTATCATTAATTCGGATGTACTCTTGTGCATGTGCCGAGGCATTTTTTTTATCGACTTTAATGAGTTGGTCTAAACTCAATAAAATATCATTTGGGTTTTTATATCTTTTAGAAATTAATAAAGCATTTTTGGCTGCGTTAATGGATTTTATTGTGTCGTTTATTTTTTCAAAGTATTGTGAAAGATAAATTTGATTGTAGTTTCTATAAGAAAAATTAGGGTTTTTTTGAAATATCTCTTCTGCTTTATTAAATAATTCAGGTAAATTCTTTAATTTATTAATTTTTAAGAAAGTTAAACCTAGATTTGAATAAGCAACGGCAATATGTCCAGGCATTAATTTATTTTTATCTTTTTGTAATAATACCTTTTCACAATATTTAGTAGAACTATCAATTTCATTTAAAGTTAAATATTCTAAAGCTATATTGTTATAAACTACACATTTGTTTTCAATACTATAATTGTTAAGATTGATTTTATTATAATATTTTATTGATTCTTTATTTTTTTTTAATGCACTTAGATTATTTGCAATATTTAAGTAGCTATCATTTATTCTTTTTATATTATTTGTTTTTTTAGACAATTTAATTGTTTTTAAAGATGTGTTTATACCACCTAAGTAGTCATTAGCATAATATTGAGTTGTAGAAATATTTCTTAGACAATTTATTTCTTCAGTAATTTTATTAAACTTCGAAAATATTTTTTTTGCTTTAAAAAGTAGGTAAATTGCTTTTTCATTTTCCGAATTAATCATAAAATAACAACCTAAAGTATAATAACCATTAGCAAGATCAATTGTATCATTTGCTTTTAATGAATAATCAATCAATTTTTCAGCAGCTGCCTTAATTTTATTATATTGATTAAGTTTACTAAAATTTACATTAGTCTTATACAAATTATTTCTCGTCACACTATCATTTACATTCAAATCAATAAGCGAGTATGCCAAATCATTATACTTCACTCTTTCCTTATAATCAATTGTTTCATTGGCTGCTAAGTCAATATATTTTTGAATAGAATCTTGTTTAGAATCTGAAGAGGTATTCGTTTTCTGTTCGCAAGTAATACAAACCAAAGCCAAAAAAAGGAGTAGTATTTTTTTCATAATTAACCGTTATAAACAAATTGAGCTCCAGCCGAAGCCGGAACCCAATTTAGTAAATTTCTATTATTTTAAATCATCTACCACGATTATTCATCGCGTACCGTGATGATTACCTCTTCTTCAAACTTGTATTCGCCTTTTTTTAGAATCTCTTTGTTGGCGAGTACAATTTCGTAAGTATAAATGCCTTTTGGTAATTCAAAAACACATTCTTTTCCGTCTTTAGGAACAACGAGTTCTTTTTTAACCTCGTCTCCTTCCTCGTTTTTGCCTACAATCCTAAACGTAATCCTATCGGTGCGTTTGTTTTTTATACAAACGCTTTCTATAAGTTTACTGTCTTTTTTCCCGTCGCTTTTGGCAACTTTAAAAATACTAATACCACCAAGCAACAACTCGCCACCTTTAAGTACTTTATCAAGATCAGATTGGGCGAAGGAATATTGGACAAATGATAATAAAATAATTAATAATTTTATTTTTTTCATACGTTGGAAGACATAATTAATTAATATAAATTGTAAATTTGCAAAAACAATAAAGACTATAGCAAAATTAATTTTTCCATAAAGATTTATATATTCTTTAAATTAATTTCATCCACTTTTCATTTTATTATAAACACCATAACTTATTAAAAATATTAATTGGTGTCTAGATATGATACTATAAAGAGAATGAAATTACTCTTGCCTATTTAACAATTATTTTTGCTCATATCTTTTAATGAATTCTTTTTTCATTCTTTCATAAACATTATAAATAGCATCGTCTTTTAGTAGTTCAATTAAGCAATATTTGTATGAATCCTTGCCTTCAAGAATAATGTCTCCTTTAAATTCTGTAGTAGGGCAATTTGTTGCAGTTTCAATTGACATTCTATTTTGAGGGCATCCACTACCAACATTTACATTCTGATTAGCCATTAAAACTTTACCATCCTCAGTATTAAAATAAACTCTAACATTAACAGTCCAACAACCTGAGCCAATTGATTCAACAAAATCTGACTCAACTGTAATATAAAAGCTAAACATTCTTGAACTTGTTTCAAACGGTTCAGATTTAAAAGAATTGTTTTCCACAAAAATTTTTGGTTCCCCAATAGATTCAGGTTTCATACTGTTTTGACTAAAACACACATTGCTAAACACTAACAAAGTAATAAGACTTAAAATTAATTTTTTCATATATTTGTAAATAAATAAGAATTATTGCTGTCCAACTTTATGTTCTCGAAAACATATAAAAGGTTGGGCAGCTTTTTTTGGTTGGTTTAGTCGTATTCCTTGTTTAATAACAAACCTCTAAAATAAACAAGGAATTTCTATTTTATTCTTCCAACAAAAAATTAGAAAAGCATTTTTTGTTTCGTGTCACTTAGTTGGTGGTCAGCCATTTTTTTACCGCTTCTTATTGATTAATTACTGTTGGTTTATTTTGTTATTGTAAAATTACAGAAGTGATTTCAAACTCAGGTACAGTTTTTCTGTACATTTTCAGAAAAGTGAAAAAAAGTTGTTTTTACATTAAAAACAATATCCTTTGAGTTTTGAAGTTTTTATTGTAATAATTATACTGTAACCCTGAGCACAATCGAAGGATATAAATAACTTCGACTGCACTCAGTCTGACAATTAAAACCTAAATTCTAACGTTTACTAATATAACTAGTCTAGTTTAGATCGTTTTCAAAACAGCCATCAACATTTATGTTTTTTACATAAATAATTATAAAATGAATGACATTATTTTAAGTTATAACAGCAACATTTATTATGTTTCAATCAATAGTGCTAAAACTATCATCAGTAATAGTAAATGAAACGCCAAAGTTTATAACTCTTGTAGTTGTAATTTTAAGGTTACTGTCATTATATTAATAATACCTTAAATCAATCCTTTTTTTCTTGCAGCTTTTAGGATGTCTTCGTCATTGCCTTTATCTATGCCAAGTATTGTTTTAATTACAGCTTTTCTTTTGTCAACCGCACTTTGAGAAAGATGTAATAAATCGGGTAAACTTTTGGTTTTTACGCCTTGATTAAGAAGTGCTAGGATTTGTTGATTGTAAGTGTCAAATTCTAAATTAGACTTTTCATTCCAAGTTTTTTGAAATGATACTATTGTTTGAGTAAAATATGTTTTCCCTTTTACAATGGCATCAAAACCACTAATCAATTCTTTGGCTTGAAAATCACTTTTCACGAAAATACCTTCAGGATGATATTCTTTCGTAATTCTTTGTAAAATAATGGATTCCGAATGAGAAGTAAGGATAATTATTTTGCAAGAAGGATGGTGTTTTTTAATCAATGGAATTAAATCTTCACCCGAAGCAATATTTTTTTCTAAATAAGAAGGTATTGTTAGATCGATTAAAGCAACATCAAATCTTTTTTGTGTAGTAGTAATAATTTCAAAAGCAGCTTGTCCAGTAAAAGCTTCTGCAACTTCCAATTGATAATCTTTGATTCCAAAAACGAGTATAGCTTTATATCCTTCAATAATTGTTGGATGATCATCAATCATTAAAACCTCTACAATCATAAAGTAATTTTTTGTGAAGCTATCAAATATTCACTAAATCTCCAAATAATTACCAGAAGCAATACGATGAATAATCAATTCTACATTCTCTTTATACGATTTTGAGAATGGAAGTTTGATGGTAGAGTTTTTAATGTAGCAAACATTATTGCCTGTATGGATTCGGGCAACTTGACTTACGTTTAAGATATAACTATTATGAATGCGTAAAAACTGTGTTGGTGGTAATACTGATTCAAAAGCTTTTAATGTTTTGAAAGCTGTTACCATTTCACCGTCTTTTAAATGAATATCTACAGAATTATTATCGGCTTCAAAATAAATAATATCTCTTGAATCGATATAACGATAATCGCCATACGATTTGACACATATTATTAACGGATCTTCTTGGGCAACGATAACTTTTTGACCTGGAAGTGTTGTTATAGCCTCATCATCGTTGTTTTCGTCATCTGAAACAGCGTCTTCTATGGTTTTAGCTTCAAGCGGTTTTGTGTTTTCTACAACTTCTTCTTGAGAAATAGGCTCTTCTGGAGTTTCGGTTTCTATAGTTTCCGATTCTTCAATGGTTTCTTTTGTTGAGTTTTCTTCTTGGGTTAAAACTTCGTTTGCAATTTCTGTTTCTTCTTCTGAAGTTGCTATTTCTAAAGCTTCATCGTTGCTTTCTTCAGAAGCTTCATTTTCGATGGAATCTTTGGTTTCCTCTAAAGTTTCTTCTTCCTTTTCTGGAGTGTTTGTCTCTTCGTCTGTAACTTTATCCTCAATAACATCTTCAACTACACTTTCATTTGCACCGTTTGCTTCACTTTCAATAATTCCAGTTTCAAAAACTGCTGCATCAACTATAATTTCAGCAGCATCAATAGGTTCTTCTTTTTTGACTTCTACTTCTTCAACAATTGGTTTTTCAACGGGTTTTTGAATGGGTTCTTGTCGTAAAAAATCGGAAAAAGTTAGTGCTTGTTGCGGTACGGTTTGTTGCTCTACAACAGAATTGGAAACGGTATTTTGTGAAACCAATTTGTCGAATTTAAAAATAGCTTTTCTAAATGCGTTTAATTCTAATGGTTTCATCAAATAATCCGCTACACCATATTCCATTGCTCTAAAAACCAAACTTTGGTCTTTGGAAGTCACAATAATTTTTGGGACAATGGTCAAATAGCGATACAATTCATTGATTAAGTTCAACGAAAGATTGCTTTCTTTTTTTAGAGGATTAATTTCTAAGAAGATTAAACTTGGCTGATGTTCTAAAATTAAATTTAATGCTGCTTCATAATTGGTAGCATAACCCATATAAGCCAAATTTTGAAAACGCATAGCTGTAGCTTGCGTATTCAAGATGCTTTCGTGATTATCATCAACAATTATGTAACTGTGCTTCATTAACGTTTTTCCAAATTATTTTAGAAAACATTAATCGGTTTTGTTGGGTAGATTTTGGGGAAATCTGCTTTGATTTTTTCAAATCAGTCGTAAAGATGCTTTATTGATACAATTCTAGAAAATAAAAACGATGATTAACCCAAATAAACGTTGAAGTTATTTAATAATTTATTAACAATTAAATTTTGGTTATTTTTTGGTTATTATAACAAAAAAACTTCCTTAAAAAAGGAAGTTTTGAATATGTTATTTTTCAAATATTTACATTTTCATCAACCAGTTTCGTATATCGACTTCGCTGGCAATAATGTTTCTCAATTCGCTAATTTTTACTCGGTCTTGTTGCATCGAATCTCTATGACGAATCGTTACCGTTTCATCTTCCAAAGTTTGATGGTCAACAGTAATACAAAATGGTGTTCCTAACGCATCTTGACGGCGGTATCTTCTTCCAACGGCGTCTTTTTCGTCGTAGGTTACATTGAAGTCCCATTTTAAGTCTTCGATGATATTTTTTGCAACTTCTGGTAAGCCGTCTTTTTTCACTAATGGTAAAACGGCTGCTTTTGTTGGTGCTAAAACCGATGGTAAACGCAAAACTGTTCTTGTGCTTCCATCTTCTAATGTTTCTTCTTGTAAAGCTGTTGCAAAAACTGCCAAAAACATTCTGTCTAAGCCAACTGAAGTTTCTACGACATAAGGAACATAGTTAGAATTGGTTTCGTTGTCAAAGTATTGTAGTTTTTTACCCGAGAATTGTTCGTGTGCTTTTAAATCGAAATCAGTTCTCGAATGGATTCCTTCTAGTTCTTTGAAACCGAATGGGAAGTTGAATTCGATATCTGCAGCTGCGTTAGCGTAATGTGCTAGTTTTTCGTGGTCGTGGAAACGGTAGTTTTCTTTTCCTAAACCTAATGATAGGTGCCAGTTTAGTCTAGTTTCTTTCCAGTATTCGTACCATTTCATTTCTTCGCCTGGTTTTACAAAGAATTGCATTTCCATTTGTTCGAATTCGCGCATGCGGAAAATGAATTGGCGTGCTACGATTTCGTTACGGAATGCTTTTCCGGTTTGTGCAATTCCGAAAGGAATTTTCATTCTTCCGGTTTTTTGTACATTTAGAAAATTGACAAAAATACCTTGTGCGGTTTCTGGGCGTAAATATAAATCCATTGCCGATTCGGCAGATGCGCCTAGTTTTGTTCCGAACATTAGGTTGAATTGCTTCACGTCTGTCCAATTTCGTGAACCTGAATCTGGGCAAGCGATTTCTAGTTCTTCGATTAGTGCTTTTACGTCTTCTAGATTTCCGTCGCCTAGTGATTTACCCATACGTTCTAGAATTTGTCTTTCTTTTGCCAAATATTCTACAACTCTTGGGTTGGTTGTGATGAATTCTTGTTCGTTGAAAGCCTCTCCAAAACGGACTTTTGCTTTTTCGATTTCTTTTTTGGCTTTTAGGTTTAATTTTTCGGCATAATCCTCAATTAAAACGTCGGCTCTATATCTTTTTTTGGAATCTTTGTTGTCGATTAATGGATCGTTGAAAGCATCTACGTGCCCAGATGCTTTCCAAGTGGTTGGGTGCATTAGGATTGCTGCGTCTAGTCCAACGATGTTTTCGTGCATTTGCACCATTGCTTTCCACCAGTATTCGCGGATGTTTTTCTTTAGTTCTACACCGTTTTGTGCATAATCATAGACTGCACTTAAACCATCGTATATTTCGCTTGACGGAAAAATAAATCCGTATTCTTTTGCGTGCGAAACTACGTTTTTAAATATATCTTCTTGTTTTGCCATAGTGGTGCAAAAATATAAAAAGCAATAGTAAAAAAAGGAATTATTATTGTTTTTTGATAATGATTTTATAAAAATGGTTTTTGGGTGAAATTAAACTGCTAAAGGCTACAAATGAGTTGCTAAAGGTTACAGATTAGTTTCTAAAGGCTAAAAATGAATTTCTAAAGCCTACAAATGAGTTTCTAAAGGCTACAGATTAGTTTCTAAAGTCTATAAATGAATTTCTAAAGGCTACAAATTAGCTTCTAAAGGTTACAAATGACCTGCTAAAGGCTATAAATGAATTTCTAAAGGCTACAAATTAGCTTCTAAAGGGTTTTTAAAAAATGTGTTAAAGAAAAACTGCTATTCTTTTGAGGTTGGAATAGCAGTGTGCTTTTTTGTTTGTTATATCCTGATTTTGAGATAATTTTAAAACCAGAGCAAATAAGTCTATATAACTATGATAGTAAAAATTAATTACTGAAATATAGCATTATTGTCAATATGCGTTACTGTATTGGACATATGGTAATTTAAATTATTTTTCTATTATAATTTTTGATAACTTGTATATTCAACATCTTTTACTGTTCCTGAATATATTACTTTCCACACGATGTATTTTTTTATCTC